>OLPV01000012.1_pt1 | contig 197519 bp, 166 predicted proteins | sample 1671961 | NCBI WGS metagenome assembly OLPV01 (sample SAMEA3136630, study PRJEB25190) | human gut metagenome | biome: human gut; feature: human-associated habitat; material: faeces | place: Austria | collected 2013 | reverse complement strand
CACTGCAGGAAAAAGGCATAGGGGCATATCTTACTGTAGGCTCTCCGGACGAATCAATGCTTACTTTTACAGCTGTATTTGGCGGTGTAGGTACATTTTTAACGGTGGCTATACTACTGCTTACGGTTATAAATATATTTTTAAGCGTGCATAACAACATATCCGAGCGTAAGGCAGAAATAGGTCTTATGAAAGCCGTAGGCTACAAAACAAGTCAAATTTTCTACAGTATGTATCTGGAAAATATAATACTGGCTGTTAAGGCATTGTTAATTGGCGGTGCGCTGTCGGCTGTAACAGTGCTGATAATAAACCTTGTTAATTCGTCGGGCGACACAATACAGCAAATGTATGTAATGCCGTGGCTAAGCTTTTTAATACTGCTTGCCATAGCCTTTGGGGTTATACTAGTTATACCGCTTGTTTGCCTGCTTATAATGGTGTACAACATAGCAAAAATACAGCCTCAAGAGGCTATGAACGCTTAAAAAGTGCAATTAGGAAAGAAAAAATTTAATATTTTATAAAATATTTTTTAATAAACTGTTGACATTGTCGAAAACTGATGGTAAAATATAGTCACAGTGAAATTAAATGATATTTCACCTAGTAAAGTTGTATATAGGGCTAATTTTTGTAAATATAATATGGTACCGACCAACAGCTGTTTTTGACAGTTGTTACCGTAAAATTAGTATTGTGTTCGCAAGTTGCCCTTATATGCAGTTTGCGAACATTTTTCTATATAAAGAGGTGTGTGTTATGAATTTCAAAAAAATATTTAAAAAAATTCTTACTGTATCGGCGGTTGTGGGTGTACTTGCAACAGGCAGTGTTATAACTGGCTATGCAGGCTATGTTAAGGTTGGCAACACAATTGAAAGATTTTCGTTAAGCAAAAAAGACGCTACATCATTTGGCTGCGGTAACCTACCAACTTGTACACAGGTAGACCAAACAGAGTCCTATGTTACCATATTTAATGAGGCAGACCATACTGAAGGTTACGCTTATGCGAGAACATCGACAAAAGGGGGTAGCTATAGCTGGGGAAAGTATTACATAGCCAAAAACTACCCTGCACCGTATGTTTACAGGTATAAAAATGTACCTAAAGGTAATGTTGTACATTATTGGACCAACACCGGTGGCGGTGGTTTCAGAACAAATCTGACTGTCTATAGGTACACAAAGTAATAATAATGTGATTATATTGCACAGCTTGGTCGGGGCTGTGCAATAGCTTTAATAAGGAGAAAATATATGAGAATAAATAACAATTTGTTTTTAGCCAGGGCAAACCTGAAAGGTTCAAAAAGGAAAAATACTGTAATGGTTATGATGATACTGTCAGTAGTGGCAGTTACGCTGCTGGTGGGGTTTTTAAGCATTGTAAATAATACTTGTGATGAGTATAAAAATATGAAAATATGCAGGCAAGGGTATATAATGCCGGAAACTTGCTATCCAAGTGGAGAAAAGGGAGTAACAGATAAAACAATGGGTGATGTTCTTTCGCTTGAGCATGTTGTTTCTTGTGAAAGGGCGGCGCTTCCTACTGTGCCTGAATTGGTAACAATAACAAAAATTACAGATGAAAATGATAAGGATATAAGCAACACAACAAACGAAACCAATTTAGATAAGCTTACTGCAGGCTTAGAGGGTCAATTTTATGATAGTGAGTACATAAACAAGATAGTAAAAGGAACCGGGCTGGACAAAGCACCTGAAATGAGCTGTATATTACCCCATACATTTACTTATGAGGATATAGACGCAGATTTAGGAAAAACCGTAGCCCGTGAAAAAATAAGCACAGAAAGTCTTATCGGCAAAACAATTACCGTAGATTTGGAATATCTTATACATCAATTTACAAAGGGTGAAAAGCGAGGATACGAAAAGGGTTATTTTGATGAATGGACCAGCTTGCCTAAAATCACCTACAAGCTAAAGGTGGTAGGTATTTATTACTACTCCAAGGCAACTTCACTGGATGGCGGTAGCTATATATTAGTATCGAAAGCAACAGCCGAAAAAATAGATAAAATGGCACTTGACAATGCCGTGAAAAACGGTATGAAGGATGACCTTGATGAATATATAAACGATGAATACGCAAGAGATTATGTTGTTACAGCCGACAGCATAGACAATATTGCAGAGGTAATGAGCGAATTGCAGGGTATGGGCTTTAATGCCGGTGTGCAGGTAGGCTATATTGACGAATCTATGCTTGCGTTTACGGGAATTTTTGGCGGTGTAGGTACGTTTTTAACGGCGGCTATACTTTTGCTTACGGTTATAAATATATTTTTAAGCGTGCATAACAACATAGCCGAGCGAAAGGCGGAAATAGGACTTATGAAAGCCGTAGGCTACAAAACAAGTCAAATTTTCTACAGTATGTATCTGGAAAATATAATACTGGCTGTTAAGGCATTGTTAATTGGCGGTGCGCTGTCGGCTGTAACAGTGCTGATAATAAACCTTGTTAATTCGTCGGGCGACACAATACAGCAAATGTATGTAATGCCGTGGCTAAGCTTTTTAATACTGCTTGCCATAGCCTTTGGGGTTATACTGGTTATACCGCTTGTCTGCCTGCTTATAATGGTGTACAACATAGCAAAAATACAGCCTCAGGAGGCTATGAACGCTTAAAGCGTTTAATCTATATAATAAATTTTGAAAATTAGCAAAAGCATAAAAATAAGGAGGATATTTTATGAACTCAATAGTGGCAAAAGACCTTGTAAAGATTTACAACCAAAAGGTAACAGCGTTAAAAGAGGTAAGTATTACTATTAACCAAGGGGAATTTATTGTAGTAATGGGACACTCCGGCTCGGGCAAAAGTACCCTGCTGCAAATGATAGGTCTGCTTGACCTGCCTACAAGCGGCAGTATATTTATTAATTCAAGGGATGTTTCAAAGCTGCCTAAAAATGCCGTTGCAGATGTACGCCAAAAAAGTCTGGGCTTTGTTTTTCAGGCGTTTCACCTTAACCCGCAGCTAAAGGCATACGAAAATGTAATGCTGCCAATGCTGATTAACCCGGAGTATAAAAACAAGGCAGAAATGGAAAAAAAGGCAAAGGAGCTAATAGATGTGGTAGGACTGTCAGAGCGTGCAGACCACTACCCTAGACAGCTTTCGGGCGGAGAGCAGCAGCGTGTGGCTGTAGCCAGAGCCTTGGCAAATGACCCCGACTTTATTTTGGCAGACGAGCCTACAGGAAACCTCGACAGCGAAAACGAGGTAGTTATATTTACATTGCTAAAGGAGCTTGCACAGCAGGGCAAGGGGATTATGGTGGTGTCGCATAACGAAAGCGTTTTGGAGTATGCAGACAGAGTTTACTATATGAAGGACGGCGTATTGGGGGATGAAAAGCAGTGAAAACAGTTAATTTTTTAATGCTTATAAAGGCGTCCGTTACTCAGCAAAAGGCAAGAAACATAGTGTTTATAATTTTTAACGCTATCTGCGTTATATGTATATTGCTTACCTCATCTGTAGTTGTCAGACTCTGGACAGATATGGACCAAAAGGTAAACAACCACCCTTACAATAGGGAGCTGCTGGTAGATGTAAGCATAAATAACAAGGGTGCAAAGGATAAGCTGGAGGCTATGGACGGCGTGGAGGGCATAAGCGTTTCGCCATATGACATAACGCTGACCTCTGCCGACAACACTCTTAATTCAACTGTTAACCTGTCATATTTACATATGGACTATGAGCCTGTGGTTACAAAGGGCAGTCAGCTGAAAAGCACCGACAAGGACGCTGTGCTTATGCCGGAAATATACCACGACAAAGACCCGCAAACCCAAATGCGTATAGATGTGGACTGTAAAAGCTTTGTGGGCAAGGAGCTGAGCTTTGTTGATGAAAACGGCAGTCAATACAAGCTAAGGGTAGCCGGCACCTACGATGTTACCGACCCTGCCCTTGATACACGGTGCATATATACAAGCTGTGACCAGCTTTTAAAATATTCCGAAAAAAGCAATGATGACGAAAACGAGAGCATAACATACAGCCTTGCTTTGGCAAAGGGTACAAATAAGCAACAGCTTATTGATGAATGTGAAAAATACGGAGGCGTTGCCTACGAAAACAGCTTTAGAATAGACCTAAGCACCTTTAACCTGTCGCTTGTTATTATGGTTATTGTTTTGGCGGTGTTTTTGGTAATGACAATAATGGGCCTCTCAATATTTATTTCGGGCTGTATTAAAAACAGAACAAACGAGCTTGCTCTGTACAGGGCACTTGGCTACAAAACCGGGCATATATTTGTTATTATCTTTTTGGAATATCTGCTGCTGCTGTTAATAGCGTATGTAATAGCACTGGCATTGTCGGCAGTGTGTGCACAGCTTATACTTAACCCTATTCTTGCCTCAATGGTAAAGGGAGGCTTGTTTACTTTGACTGCAGAGGTAAGTCCTGTAAGTGCTTTGATTGTTCTTGGCGTATTTGTTGCAATTTTGGCTGCGATATGCTTAAGAATGACAAACCTTACACAGAAAATACAGCTTGCCGTGCTTTTGAAAGAAAAATAAACGGAAATTTTTTATTTGTCAACATTAAAATTTAAAAAATTAAAAAATCGGCCTTTTCGGTGTAGAACAAAACTATCCGAAAAGGCTTTTTTATGTAAATAAACCCTCTTGCTACATCGAACATTTGTACGCTTTTTACCAAAAAATCATCGTTTTTACAATTCATTCATCGTTTTGACAAACGCTATTGTTATTTTGATTTATAAGATGTAAAATTTAATTGAAGGAGGTGAGAGATATGAAATCACTAAAGGCATCACTAAAAACAAACCTATGCAAAATCACAAAAAGTACAGTAGAAAAGGTAATCATCAACAGTGCAAATACAACATCAAGTATTTTGGCACATCAGCCTGTAGCACCAAAGGAAATTGAGATGTTTAAGAATGTTAAGAGATAAAATTGTTGCGTATATGGTGGAAGCCGACATCATAAAGGAAAACGAGCGGAAGGTATATTGCTTTGGATTACAGCTGATTGAAGAAATGTTTTTTTCATTTTGCGTATTCCTTTTAATCGGTATATTGTTCGGAAATGTGGTGGAAACAATAGTGTTTTTTGGAGCATTTGCAGTGTTGAGACAGTATGCCGGTGGCTTCCACGCAAAAAAATTTATTTCTTGCTTGGCAATATCCTGTTGTATTATTACAACATTAAATTTATTGCTAATCTTTTTTACCGACTTTACCTGGGCTATTATCCCGTGTGCGGCAGTGGGGCTGCCTGCTATATTTGTTTTATCACCTGTAGATAGTGTTTATAAATATATTAACAAGAATGAAGTTAAAAAATACAGGAAATGCAGCACAGTTATTTTATTAATTGAATTCGTTATAATGCTGCTGCTTGTTTTAACTTCCAAATATAGTATGGCTTTTTGCATTTCGTATGCGTGGCTTGTGCTTTCGGCATTGCTTGTGTTGGGAAGGTACAAAAATAGAGCCGGTACACGGGAATAACCGGGCAAATGAGGCTGACGCCGCAGGTCGGTCACCGATATTATTATGTATTTTTATGCGCTTCAACAGCGAAAATACAAAACAGATAGGTACATACGGGAGATAAAATCGGCATATGGTGCGTTTTTTATATGCTGAGTATGCTGAGTATATAGAAACGAAATGCTATGGACTATTTGATGCTATATAGTCCGTAGCATTTTGCTTTTGCTAAGCTGTGCAGCACAGTGCTGTGAAGATATATCGCAGAAAATTTAAGGCTGTATTTGCAAAAACAGATATATTTTGTGAATTTTTTTATTGTTATTGCAAAGAAATTTAATATTTGTTATAATCTGTATAAGGTAATCTGGTTTTTTGAAGAAAGCAGGGATATGAATGAAAATTTTACTTACGGGCGGTGCCGGATTTATCGGCAGCCACACTTGCATTGAGCTTATAAAGGCAGGTCACGAGGCAGTTATTGCAGACGACCTTTCAAACAGTAAGCCGGCGGTGCTTGAAAGACTAAAGGAGCTTACAGGAAAGGATATTCCTTTCTATAATATAGATGTTGCAGACAAGGAAAAGGTAGACCATATGTTTGCAAAAGAAAGCTTTGACGCAGTAATTCATTTTGCAGGCTTTAAGGCTGTAGGCGAGTCTGTTGCAAAGCCGCTTATGTACTACAGAAATAACCTTGACACTACGCTTACCTTGCTGGAGACTATGGCGAAATATAATGTAAGCAATTTTGTGTTCAGCTCGTCGGCTACAGTTTACGGAGTGCCTGAAAGAGTGCCTCTTGTAGAGGGTATGAAAACAGGCTGTACTAACCCATACGGCTGGACAAAGCTAATGATAGAACAAATTTTAACAGACGCTGCCGCAGCCGACAAAAACCTGTCGGTAGTATTGCTGAGGTACTTTAACCCAATAGGTGCCCACCCAAGCGGCAGAATAGGCGAAGACCCTACAGGTATTCCAAATAATTTGCTGCCATATATCACGCAGGTTGCCATCGGCAAGCTGCCGCAGCTGGGAGTGTTCGGCAACGATTACCCAACTCACGACGGTACAGGCGTAAGGGACTATATACATGTAGTTGATTTGGCAAAGGGACATGTAAAGGCGATAGAATATGCCGGAAAAAATAAGGGTACAGAAATATTCAATCTGGGTACAGGCATAGGCTACAGCGTTTTGGATATTGTTAAAGCCTTTGAAAAAGCCAACAATATTAAAATACCTTATGTAATTAAGCCCAGAAGAGACGGCGACATAGCAGAGTGCTATGCTGACCCGACAAAGGCCAGAGATGTTCTTGGCTGGCAGGCTGAGGAAACCTTGGAAAATATGTGCAAGGATTCTTGGAGATGGCAGTCTAACAACCCAAAGGGCTATGAGGAATAATTTGTAAATAATTTTTAATGCTTCAATATGTAATGGTTGCTGAGGCGGCAGGCTTTTTGAGCCTGCCGCCTCAGCTGTTTTGCTTTTAGTATACAAATGTTGCAAAAATGTATATAGCCGCTGTATAAATGCGGACAGCTTTTTGATATTGCCTACAAATCTAACAGCTGCGTGTCTTTTTTCTTTGTTAAGACATAAATTTAGAGGTTATCCTGTATAAAAATTCCTACCGTTTTTTGTTATAATATACGATTTTGATTTTACTATGCTAAAAACCATTGTATTTTTTATTGAAGTTCTTTATAATGAAAAGTGCATAGATATGCTTACATAGAGAAGAAAAAGGAGGAATTTTAATGGCAAAACACCAGCGTAAAGTTGTAAGCTCAGTTCTTGCAGCTTTAATGGTTGCGTCAATGTGCGTTGTTCCTGCAACAGCAGTTACAGGCACAAACCAGCAAAGTGCCGGCTCAGCAAAGGTCGGTTCAACAGCTTCGAGCAGTGCAAGCTCATCTTCATTAGCCGATAACGACTCCACAAATGGCACAGGTTTCGGTAAGGATAATGCCGTAACTATGAATGGAGATGTTTCCGGCGGAGACAGCTCAAAAGCATCTCGTGGCAAATCAACACCGGCAAAGGCATCTGTTGCACCGGTAGCACTTGAAGCACAGGTAACCGGTGAAAAGTCTGTTACTGTAAAGGCAGGAGATACAGTTACATTTACTGTAGATGCAAAAACATCAAAGAAGATTGGTGCTTATAAAATAACAACAAACTATGATGCTTCTGCTCTTGCACTTGATACCACATACAGTAAAGACGGTGTAGATACTCTTGGCTCAAGCAAGGGCATAGAGGCGGTTAATACTGAAACTGCAGGCAAAATCCGTGCTGCTGTACTTGCTCCTGCAGATTGCTATACAGCAAAAAACAGTACTGCAATTCAGACAGTACGCTTTACAGCTAAAAAGGCAGGTACATACAATATTAGCTACACTATCGACGAAATGTTAGACGATAACGATAATGACCTTGTTGTAAATGCTAAGCCTGTGAGCGGCTTGTCAATTTCACAGAATGCTGCTGTTCAGAGTGGCACAGTGGACTCAGCAACAGGTTCAACAAAGGTTACATTTAAGGCCGGCGACACAGTAACTTACAAGGTTGACTTTAAGTTTGCTGAAAAGCTTTACGGCTTTAGAACAGACATTAACTACGATTCATCACTACTTACAGTAGATTCGGTATCATTCCCGAATTTCTCAGGAATGACACAGTCAAGGACCGAAGAGGCCGGATTGATTTCTACAATCGGTGTGGCTACACCTACTGCGACCTACGATTTCACAACACAGAAGAACCTAATTACTGTTTCATTTGTTGCTAAGAAGTCGGGAACGGCTACTATTTCCTACAAAATGAAAGAGGCTATGGCCCTTGATGCCGAGAACCAGTATAACTCACAGACAGGACAACCTGTAACAACAAAGGTTTCAAGCGACAACAGTGCTGTTGTAAGCGCCGAGGCACCAACAGAGGCTCCTACAGTGGCACCAACAGAGGCACCAACAGAGGATATGTGGGTGACAGCTCCAACAACAGCGTCTAAGGAAATTTCTGTTAAGAAGGGCGACAAGGTTGCTTATTGGGCAGAGGTAAATATTCCGAAGAGCGGCAAGGATGTAGCAGGCTGGGTAGTTGACTTCCTATATGATGGCAATGAGCTTGAATATGATTCTTCATTTGCAACAGCAGGTTATGCATGCGGCACAGCAGCTATTGACTATGCAATAGGAAACACTGCAGTATCCGCAGAGCTTCCTGGCGGAAGTATGCTTGATACTAAGAATACAAAGGGAAGAAATTCATTTGTAAGTGTTGTACAGTCTTCAATGGGACTAAACAACGGCTCTACTCAGAAGCTGATATGTGTACAGTATACGGCTAAGGAGACAGGCACAGTTAACCTAAGCTACAGACTAAGAGAAATGTGCAATTCTGATATGAGCGAAACATATGTTAACAGCAAGTACCAGGCTGCAAACGGTGCTAAGTTCGGACAGGGCTATAAGGTTATTTCCGGCGAACAGCCAACAGAGACACCTACAGTGGCTCCAACAGAGGCTCCTACAGTGGCACCAACAGAGGCACCTACAGAGGATATGTGGGTGACAGCTCCAACAACAGCATCTAAGGAAATTTCTGTTAAGAAGGGCGACAAGGTTGCTTATTGGGCAGAGGTAAATATTCCGAAGAGCGGCAAGGATGTAGCAGGCTGGGTAGTTGACTTCCTATATGATGGCAATGAGCTTGAATATGATTCTTCATTTGCAACAGCAGGTTATGCATGCGGCACAGCAGCTATTGACTATGCAATAGGAAACACTGCAGTATCCGCAGAGCTTCCTGGCGGAAGTATGCTTGATACTAAGAATACAAAGGGAAGAAATTCATTTGTAAGTGTTGTACAGTCTTCAATGGGACTAAACAACGGCTCTACTCAGAAGCTGATATGTGTACAGTATACGGCTAAGGAGACAGGCACAGTTAACCTAAGCTACAGACTAAGAGAAATGTGCAATTCTGATATGAGCGAAACATATGTTAACAGCAAGTACCAGGCTGCAAACGGTGCTAAGTTCGGACAGGGCTATAAGGTTATTTCCGGCGAACAGCCAACAGAGGCACCTACAGTGGCTCCAACAGAGGCTCCAACAGAGGCACCTACAGTGGCACCTACAGTGGCACCGACAGAGGCTCCTACAGAGGCACCTACAGAGGCACCGACAGAGCAGCCGACACAGATGCCAACTACAGCTACAACAGAGGTAACCGTTAAGAAGGGCGACAAGATCGATTATTGGGTAGAATTGATATTGCCTTCAACAGGCATTGATATTTCAGGCTGGACAGTAGATATGTTCTATGATAAAGACAAGCTTGAAATAAACAAGGAATTTGCCGAGAATAACGGCTATGCATCGGGTACTGCACAGGTGGATTACGCATTGGGTGATAGCAATGTAAGGCCAAGCGTATTCCCTGGTGATATATTCTTAAGTTCAACAGAAGATCATCCGGGTGAGGCAGTATATTGCAATGTAAAGAATATCGATGATTTGTCGCAGGGCTTAAACTACAACACAGGAACGGTTCAGAAGCTGATTTGCCTGCAGTTTATCGCTAAAGAGGATTGTACAACTACACTTTCATACAGAATGAGAGAGCTTTGCGATATTAATAGCAACAGCGAAACATATGTTGACGATGATAAACAGCCGATAAACGGTGCGTCATTTGAGGCTTGTGTTCGTGTAGAGCCTAAGGTGCTTATTGGCGACTTGGACGGTGACGGCAGCGTGACACTTGCAGACTACACATTAATTTGTACATGGTATACAGATATAAACAGGATTACGGTCGAGCAGTTTAAGTTAGCCGATATAAACGGTGATGGTAGATTTACTATAGGCGATATTTCAGAGTTGAAGAAAATGGTATAAAGAATATGATATCTTAATTAATTGGTAAATTTAATTGGTTTTAGCAAGCACTGCACTTTGTGGTGCTTGCTATTTCGTTTATTTTTATGATATTGTTATTGGCGCTTGAGCAAGCGGAAAAGCTTATTGCAGGCTATTTGTGTAAGTGGAGCTTTACAGACATTGGGGATAAGCGTCCGTATATGTAAAGCTAAGCTTTTGCCGATGTGTGGCAAAAAAGGTTTTTATTTTTTTAGTGCTAATGTAAGAATATCGATATTTAATTTTGTTGCTTGCTCAATTTGCGTGAGTATCAAAAACAGAGAGTAAACCAGTACACAGAAAAAATTATTTATTCAGTATGGAGGAATTCTATAGTGAGAAAAAGCAGTCGTATAGTCAGTAGAATAATAAATTGCTTTGCAGCAGCCTTAATGATTCCTATGAGTGTGATTATGGTTTTTGCCGCAAATACTGTTACCGTTAATTCAAAGGAATTTAACGAAGGAGATACGGTTACATTTACTGTAAAGCTAAAGGCAGACAAAAACTGCTCCGGCATAAATGCTGAAATTAATTATGACAGTGATTCCTTGGAATTGGACAAAAGCAGCATTAATGTACCGAATTTGGGACAAACCATTGCCAATTCCGAAAAGGCAGGGTCAATAAAGTTTGCAGCTATTGATGTTGCAAAGGGCTTTGATTTTAAGGAAGAAAAGCTGCTTATTTCAGCATCCTTTAAGATAAAAGAAAAGGCTTCAAGCAATGAAATAAAGCTAGCTGTAACCGAAATGTGCGATACAGATTTAAAGGATATGACTTCATCTGACTATTCAATAAATGAACAAATCGAAAAGGGCAAATATGACGGAGAAGTAGTAAATCCCGTAGACGGTATAGACGCAATGAAACAGGACGCTGCAACCGCAGATGGCATACCGGTTGAAAATGAAAACGACAGCAATTCGTTAACGATATGGATTATTGCAGGTGTTGCGGCAGCGGTATTGATACTTGTGGTAGTCGCTGTTGTATGCTTTACACAGGAAGGAAAGGAAAAGCATACAGACAGTGGACAGCCTTCCGATTGAGGAGAGCCCAAGAATTATATAGAGGGTCATTGACAAAATGGGCTGAAAAACATTCTTTACTTATGCGGCAATACTTCTTGACAGTAACAATTATTAATTTTATAATGATAATAAATCCCGTAGGGTAGAGTATATTCTTTTTAAAATATATTCCTTGCAAAATATATCAGAAATAAGATTGTAAGAAAGGATTGTATGAAATGAGAAGTGACGCAATAAAAAACGGTGCACAGAATGCACCACACAGAACGCTTTTTAATGCTCTTGGATTTACGGCAGAGGAGCAGAAAAGGCCGCTCATAGGTATTGTAAGTTCATTTAATGAAATTGTTCCGGGACATATGAATATTGACAAGATTACAGAGGCTGTAAAGCTTGGCGTAGCTATGGCAGGCGGTACTCCGGCTGTTTTTCCGGCTATAGCAGTATGTGACGGAATTGCTATGGGACATCAAGGAATGAAGTATTCGCTTGTAACCCGTGACCTAATAGCCGATTCTACAGAGTGTATGACAATGGCTCACGGCTTTGACGCATTGGTTATGATTCCAAACTGCGACAAGAATGTTCCGGGCTTGTTAATGGCAGCTGCCAGAATGAATATTCCTACAATATTCGTAAGCGGCGGTCCTATGCTTGCAGGTACGGTAAACGGCTGCAAGGTTAGCTTTTCGGCTGCCTCTGAAGCTGTTGGTGCTTATGCAGCAGGCAAAATTTCTGAGGAAGAGCTGACAGAATACGAAGAAAAAACCTGTCCAACATGCGGCTCGTGTTCAGGTATGTACACAGCAAACTCAATGAACTGCCTTACAGAGGTTCTTGGTATGGGCTTGCGTGGCAACGGTACTATTCCGGCTGTATATTCAGAGAGAATACGCCTTGCAAAAAAGGCAGGCATGCAGATTATGGAGCTGCTGAAGAGGGACATTAAGCCTCGTGACATTATGACTCAGGAGGCCTTTGAAAATGCCCTTACTATTGATATGGCTCTTGGCTGCAGTACAAACAGCATGCTGCACCTGCCGGCTATTGCACACGAGGCAGGCATAGAAATCAATCTGGATATTGCAAATAAAATCAGCGATAAAGTACCTAACCTATGTCATCTTGCTCCGGCAGGCCCTCACCATATGGAAGACCTTAACGAGGCAGGCGGCGTTTACGCTGTTATGAACGAGGTTAATAAGCTTGGTCTTCTACATACAGACTGCATGACAGTCACAGGCAAAACTGTAGGCGAAAATATTGCTCTTTGCAAAAATAAGAACCCAGAGGTTATCAGACCGGTTGATAACCCTTACAGCAAAACAGGCGGTATAGCAGTTCTAAGAGGCAACATCGCTCCTGATTCATGTGTTGTAAAAAGAAGTGCAGTTGCTCCTGAAATGCTTGTGCACGAAGGTCCTGCCAGAGTATTTGACTGCGAAGAGGACGCTATGAAGGCTATAATGGGCGACCAAATTCACGATGGCGATGTTGTTGTAATTCGTTATGAGGGACCAAAGGGAGGCCCTGGCATGAGAGAAATGCTTAACCCTACCTCGGCTATTATGGGCAGAGGCTTAGGAAGCACAGTTGCACTTATTACAGACGGTCGTTTTTCGGGCGCTACCAGAGGCGCAGCTATCGGTCATGTATCTCCTGAAGCAGCAGTAGGCGGCCCTATTGCATTAATTAAGGAGGGCGACATAATCTCTATAGACATTATGGCAAACAAAATTAATGTTAAGCTTTCAGACGAGGAGCTTGCAGAAAGAAGAAAAGAGTGGCAGCCGAAGGAGCCAAGAATAAAAACGGGTTATTTGGCCAGATATGCCGCAATGGTTACATCAGGCAACACAGGTGCAATTCTCGATGTAAACCGGTAATTTTTACGAATACTAATAACACATAACAAAAAACAACCACATTCTTGCAGTAGGGTGTGGTTGTTTTTGCGGTTTAATGTTATAATTCAGTTAGGCTATAAATAATTAATTTCCGGTTAAGGATGTGCAGTGATGGATTACATACAGGAATACAATTCCCCATTAGGAAGTATCACCATTGCTTCCGATGAAGCCTCGGTAACAGGCATATGGTTTGAAAATTCAAGATTTTTTAGCAAAGCCTTTTCTGGAAAATACATAAATCAAGCCACAGCCGCTGCAGAACAGGCGGTGCATTGGCTGGATATTTATTTTAATAATAAAATTCCAGATTTTACGCCGCCTTTGCTGCTTAAGGGTACCGATTTTAGAATGACAGTGTGGAAAATGCTTTTAGATATTCCTTACGGAAAAACCGTATCCTACGGAGATATAGCAAAGGCTGTAGCAAAAAGGCGGGGAATAGAAAAAATGTCTGCACAGGCTGTAGGCAATGCAGTAGGGCATAACCCCATATCAATTATAGTACCGTGCCACAGGGTAGTTGGCTCAAAGGGCAGCTTAACAGGCTACGGCGGCGGAATAAAGCGAAAAAAAGAATTGCTGCGTTTAGAAAGCAATGCAGCGGCCTTGGCTAAGCTGAAATAAGAAAAACCATAATACCGATTTGTGGGTGTATATTATACCTAAGGTTGGGTTTGCAAAAAATATATAATTCTGATATATTATTGTGGGGTGATAATATGGCATGGTTTTTTACAGAGCCGTTTAACGAGGATACTTACACCATAACAGGAGAAAACGCAAAGCATATTGAAAAGTCCCTGCGTATGAAGGTAGGCGAGGAAATAACCCTTGTAGACAGCTGCGGTATGCAGTACAGTACAACTATAGAGGGCATAGTGCCGGGAAATATCACTGTTAAGGTTAATAGCAGGTTTAAGTGCCAAAACGAGCCTGATGTGGCAGTAACCCTTTATCAGGCCTTGCCAAAGGGTGACAAAATGGATTTTATTGTGCAAAAGGCAGTAGAGCTGGGGGTAACAAGCATAGTGCCGGTTATTTCGGCACGGTGTATTTCAAGACCGGACGAAAAGACCTTGAGAAAAAAAGTGGAACGCTGGCAAAAAATTGCACTACAGGCCGCACAGCAGTCACGCAGAGGAGTTATACCGCAGGTTAAACAGGCACAAACCTTTAAACAGGCCGTAGCAAGCCTAGATGGCAGCTGCTGTAATATAATTTTTTATGAGTGCGGCGGTGAGCATATAGGAAATGTTATTGACAAAACAGCCCAAAATGTTAATATATTTATTGGCTCCGAGGGCGGTTTTGAGCAGGCAGAGGTGGATTCCGTAGTAGAAAAGGGCGGCAGTGCCGCTACATTGGGCAGGCGTGTACTAAGGGCAGAAACTGCACCGCTTACGGCTCTTTCTGTTATAATGTATGAAACAGGAAATCTTGGTTAGCAGATGTAAAAAGCAAGGAGATTGTTATGCTGGGGATTATAGGTGCGCTGGATATTGAAATTGAAGGCGTTAAAAAATTAATGGACAATATTGAGGAAACAGAAATAAGCCAAATAGCCTTTTATAAGGGCAGTATAAACGGTAAGGACTGCGTTTTGGCACAGTGCGGTGTAGGCAAGGTTAATGCCGCTATGTGTGCACAGGCTATGATTATGCAGTACAAGCCGTCAGCTATTATTAACAGCGGCGTTGCCGGTGCATTAAGTGCAAGGCTTAAAATAGGCGACATTGTTGTTTCGAGCCGTGTGGTAAACCATGACAATAGATGCTTGGTAGATATTGGCGAAGAGAATAAAGAAATGTACCCACGAGGTACTATACAATTCAGCAATGAAATTATTACGGAAATTCCGGCGGATAAGGAATTAACCGATAAAATAATTGCAGAGTGCAAAAAAGACTTAAAAAATGTAAATGTTTACTATGGCACTGTTGCATCAGGCGAGCAGTTTGTTTCCGGTAAGGCAGCCCGCAAGGAAATCGGCGAGTATTTTAACGCATACTGCTGTGAAATGGAGGGTGCTTCTATCGGTCAGGTATGCTACCGCAACCGTGTTCCCTTTGCCGTTCTAAGGGCAATATCAGACACTATAGATGACAATGACTATATGGATTTTGAAAAGTTTAAGTTTTTGGCAGCAGACGAAACACTAAAGGTTATTAAGGCGTTTTTTGATTAAGAGGTATTGGCAATGAAACGAATTGTTACAATTCAGGATATTTCCTGTGTGGGTAAGTGCTCTCTTACAGTGGCACTGCCTGTTATTTCGGCAATGGGCGTAGAGGCGTCTGTTATACCTACAGCGGTGCTTTCCTGTCACACAGCGTTTTCAGACTTTACCTTTCACGACCTTACCGACGAAATTGAGCCTATTGTTGCTATGCTAAAAAAACAGCAAATAGACTTTGACGCTATATACACAGGCTATTTGGGTTCTGTACGGCAAATAAAAATAATGTCACAGGTGTTTAAGGAGTTTAAAACCGACAAAAATATTGTTGTTGTTGATCCGGCTATGGCAGATTACGGAAACCTTTACAAGGGCTTTACACAGGATTTTGCTGACGAAATGGCAAAGCTGTGCGGCTGTGCCGATGTAATTCTGCCTAATCTTACAGAGGCTTGCTATATGCTGAATATTCCTTATGTGGGAGATAATTACACCAAGGATTTTATTAAAGATGTTCTGGTAAAGCTTAGCAGGCAGGGCTGCGGCTACTGTGCAATTACAGGCGTCAGCTTTGACAGCCAAACTTTAGGCGTAATGTCCTATAACAGAGAAAGCGACAGCTTTTTTGAATATTATTCTCAAAGGCTGCCATACAGCTTCCACGGTACAGGCGATGTTTTTGCCTCTGCCTTTACAGGCGCATTAATGCAGGAGGGCTTTTCAAAGGAGAACGCACTGCAAATTGCCGTTGATTTTACGGTGGAATGTATTAGAGAAACCTTGAAAAATAAGGACTACCACTGGTATGGTGTAGATTTTGAAAAGGCTTTGCCAAAGTTAATAAGGATGCTTAATTAACAAAAAATCGAGGGCAGGCAGATAAAAAAGGCTTGTTGCTGTTAAGCCTTAGATTATATATTTTTTAACAACCAAATCAAAAAGGCTCGTTACCTGTTTTACGGTGACGAGCCTTTTTGCATAGCGGTTTTATGACAAAATAAAACTTCTTGTTTTTAAAATAATCAATTTTTTATTAGGTGAAAACTGCAAGTATTATAGAAATAATTATTATAAATATTGCTAAGGATACCCCAACCCCCAGTAAAAAAGGATACAGGCGGGGGTGTTTGCCAAACTTAAATATTTTTTTTCTTTTTCCGGTGCTGCTGTTGGTACTGTTTACTACCCTTAAAAGCATGGCGGTAATGTTGTCGTCGCTGCCGCTTTCAATAGCCTTCTCAATTAAAGCGTTTACGGTTTTCTTGCACCTGCCGTCAAACATATAAACAATTTTTTTAATGTCCTTTTCGCTTAAAGCGTTTGTTATACCGTCTGTGCAAAGCAAAAACATATCCCCGTTTGATATTCTTACATTTCCGCTTATATATGGCAAAATATTTTCAGATTCAAACATTCCCAAATGCTTTGTAAGTCTGTGCTTACGAACATCACGCTGTGCCTCCTCTGCTGTTAATGCGTGCATTCTGTACAGCTGCTCCGCCACAGTGTGGTCACGAGTCATTTTGGTAATTTTATTTTTTGAAAGGTGATATATACTGCTGTCGCCTAAATTGTACGCCTGTGCAATACCGTCGCTTATTGTAAGTATCGCACATGTAGAGCCTATATGCTCGTTGCTTTTCTCCATTTCGCTGCATATTTGTCTGTTTGTGTCAGCTATGTATTCGTTTACTTTACCGACTCCGCCGCTTAAAATGGAATCCTTATATTTGTTAAGGGCTTGTGCAGCACACAACGACGCAAATTCACCACGGCTTTGACCTCCCATACCGTCAAATACCGCAAAAACTCCTTGGGTAACAGGAGGCTGAAAGGCTGTTGACGTTTGGTCGTCAGCTTCATATACGGCATATTGACCGTTCAGATTGTAATTATCTTCATTGTTATTTCGGCTAACTCCAATATCTGTACCAACAGATGCTTTTACAAATAAATTTGGCACTGCACTCACCACCTTTTTTAGTAATTACATCTAAAACATATATATAATAACATATAAATGTAATTTAAACAATGTATTTTAAGTAAAAATAGATAAAATTTATAAAATTTAACCTGACTGTTATATATTTAGTCGATATAGCTTATAAAAAATTGTGAAAAAACAAAAATTACCCGCATAGACTGCGGGTAATTTACAAATTTTTATTCAGGCTGCTTTAGCTTTGTAGAAACATTTCCCGGGTCAGCACCTCTTATGCCGCCGCCGTTTGACAGGCTGTACTGTGAGTAAGGCAGCTCTTCACGCTTAACCTCTTTGCCTTTTTTATAGAACACTCTGTAGGCAAGATAGCCGTATGAATCGCTGGAGCTCCAGTCAAGCTCTGTCTCGGTACGAACCTCATCAAAGTCGGGCGACTGCCATCCGTATATCTCAACATTCAGCTCAGAGCCGTCCATCCAACAGCGGAAGAACATTTGATATTTAGAATTGTTCTTAACCTTTAGGTCAATATTACCCCAGTCAATGGTAGCGTCAAGTCCGCCGTAAACATAGTACGAGCACCACAGGTGCGGTTCTCTTTCAACAATTTCCATATTTGCCATAATAGCCGCATTGTACAGAGTTGTTGCGGCCTGGCATATACCGCCGCCAACGCCGCTTGCCATTGAACCGCCCTGTATTACGCCTGCTACCATATATCCGTTTTCGGTCAAATTACTGTTTCCTGTACAGTCGTTAAAGGACAGTGTAGCACCCGGCTCCAGAATAGTTCCGTTTATAGCGTTTAAGGCAGTTTCCATATTGCAGTTTGCATTGTATGTGTTGGTTGTAATAGTGCTGAATTTGCCAATTAGCTTTGTTGCCTTTTTAACATCGGCCATTTTAAGGGTTGGCTTGCTTTCGTAGCTGGTGGCAGTTAATTTAACATTTTTTTCACCTTGGTTAAACTGCTTGATTGCATCTGTAATAAGCTGGTCTTGATCTATCGACTTGCCCTTTGAGCCCTCTTTAAAGGTATATCGCTTTGAGTTTTTAGACTGCTTTGTATCAAATTTGGAAACATGCGGCTCTACACAAGGTACATCAACCTTTTTTGCCACCCTTTTAATAACCTTTTGTACAGATGATTGTGTAACCTGATATTTTATGTTAAAGTCAACAGTTTTGTTGTCTGTATCAACATTTGCACTGCCGTCACCCGGTGCAGTCGAAAGAATATCGCTTGAGCCGGCGTCCGAAACCGATTTACTGAATTTAAAGGCTGTATCTACAACCTGATTTAGGTCATATGTAAAATCAAAATCCTGCTTTTTATATGAGTAGTCTGCACCATCGTATGAAACGGTAAGTGAGATGTCAGGAATTAAGGAGGTGCCTCTTAAGGCTAAAAGAGACTTAACCTCTTCCGGAGCTTTTCCGCCTACATCTATACCTGCAATTTTAATTCCTTTTAAAAATACAGGCTGACTTTCAACAGCCTTTACAATGCCTCCCGGTACTTTTACTGTTGTTGAAGCAGGAACAACCTCAGGGTTTATTTTGGCTATGCCGTAGGCAGATACACCGGTAAGAACGGCGGCGACTATAAAGCCCGCAAAAATTTTTGCAAACAGGTGGCTGCTCTTCTTTTCTGCCTTTGTTTTGCTTTTGTCTGCTTGAGTCTTGTTTTTGTCTGACTGAGCTTTGGCTTCGGCAGACCTTTTATTTGTGCCCTGAGCCTCCTTTTTTGGCTGTTGGGCCGACTTTACTTCCTGTGCAGGAAAGGTCTGTGTAGCTGCAACAGGCACAGCAGCCTCTACAGAGGATATGTCTATCAGCTCCTCCTCGCTGCTTTTGTCATTAACAGGCACAGCAGCGGCAGGTGCAGATGCTGATGAAGATATATCAACAGAGCCTGTCTGTCTGCGAACCTCGTTAAGTATGTTTGTTATATCGTCAATTACCTTTTGCGACTGCAGGCTGTCCTTAACAGTGCTGTCGGGCTTTTTTATGCTCGATTGACCGCCGCTGTTTGCCGGTGCTGTGCTGCTGCCGGCAGGCTTGTTAGCTTTTTTGTTTGCATTTTCCGCAGCTTCACCGGCTGCAGTTGCTTCTTTGGCAGCTGTTTTATCTGTATCGACTGCGGTACCCTCCGGTACAGACTGTTGCTTGTTGTTGGTATTATTATTTTCTGCCATTTAATATACTCCTTTATAGAAAGTGTCATTTCACCATAATAACATATCATAAACTATAACCGTACTCTCTAGCAATTATAACACAGCTGTGCGAAAAAATCATCAACAAATTTATAACAAAAATGTTTCAAATACATCTGTGTTATGTTACATATATGATAATATTTGTAAGGTGAATACAGATAAGCCTTATTAATAGTTTGTTAATTAAAATGTAGACCGATTTCGTTGCAATGTTTTGGTTTTATATGTTATAATTAAAAGGAAATCTAAAAACTAAAAGGGGGAAGGGCTATGAGGATATTAATATTGTCTGCGTCAACAGGCGGCGGTCATATGAGAACATCGGCCGCAATGAAAAAATACATAGAAGCAAACCGTCCCGATGATGTTGTAAGAGTAGTAGATGCACTTGAGTGTATTGGCCATTTGTACAACAAAACTGTTTCAGAGGGCTATGAGCTTATGGCAAAAACCGTACCTAAATTTTACGGAACAGTGTATAACTTTACCAATAAAGACAGTAAAATGACTGCCCTTACCGCAAAATTTCAGCAGTCTTTGGCAAGAAAGCTGCTGCCGCTTATGGTAGAGTTCAGACCGGATGTTATGATAGGCGTGCACGCCTTTTGCGTTGAAATGGCCTCATCACTAAAAAGAAAGTACAAAATGAATATACCGCTTATTTCATTGATAACCGACTTTGCACCGCATATGCTGTATGTGCAAAAGGAGGTTGACGCATATGTTGTGTCTAATCAGGAAATGGTGGAGGCTCTGGAAAAATTCGGTGTTGACCGCAACACCGTACAGGTAAGCGGAATACCTATTGACCCTGTCTTTTATAACAAGCAAAGCCGGCAGGAGCTTATGAAAAAAATGGGGCTTAACCCTAATCTTAAAACCTTGCTGCTAATGGCAGGAAGCTTTGGCGTAAAGGATATATTCAAGATTTATCGTGATATAGTCGAAACGGAATCGGATTTTCAGATAATAGTGGTTACAGGTAAAAACAAAAGATTGTTCGATACCTTTGACGCTATGCTGGACAAAACAAGTGATGAAAACGACAAGCTTATTGAAAACGGCGGTTACGAAAATTTTGATGAAGAAATTGCGAAAGAGGACAACACCATTACCGAAAACAGAGAGTCCAATAAAGTATATGCGGGGCATAACGGAATTAAGCCAACAAAGCTTCTGTATTTTGTAGACAATATAAACGAATATATGTATATTGCCGACCTTATTGTTACAAAGCCGGGAGGGCTTACAGTAAGCGAGGCTATAGCGTCAACCCTGCCAATGGCTATTTTTAGTGCTTTTCCGGGGCAGGAGGAGGACAATGCCATATATCTGGAAAAAAATAATATGGCGGTGCGTCTGCCAAAGAAAAACAGCGGACGGGTTGTGCATGACCTGTTGCTAAACCCTGAAAGGCTGGACGCTATGAAAGCGGCCTGCCAGATGAATTACAGAGAAAATTCTGCCGGTCGGGTTGTGGAGCTTGCCGAAAAGCTTGTTGAGCAATACCGGCAAAAGGAAAAGGAAAGTAAATTATCTGCTGAAAATGAACAGCAGACAAAGTAATATTAAAGATTTGGAGAATATACGATGAAAAGTAAAGTTGTTTTAAGGTGTATTACGGCAGTTGTGGCTATATGTACGGCGGCAATGGGGCTTGGCGGTTGTAACGGTAATGATGAAAACAAGGTGAGCGTTACGGATAATTTGCTGGCAAGCGTGCAAAAAAGTGAGGACTCACCCAGCTACGACTTTAACGACACGGCAAAAAAGCCGGAGGGCTATGACAGCTTTGTGAAAAAAACCGGCAATATGGCACTGCAGCTGCTAAAGCAGACAGATTATGCCAAAAGCAATACCGCAATTTCGCCGGTTTCTACAGCACTTTCAATGGCTGCTATAGAAAATGCCGTATCTAAAGATGCCCAAAAGGAAATAAAAAATCACTTGGGCAAGTCAAAACAAACTGCGGAGGAAATTAATAGCTGTGCGGCCTATCTTACACAAAGACTGGAATTTTTCAACAGTGATAATGCGGGCGCTTTTTCAGTAAGCTCAATGTGGGTGTCCGATAAGCTGTCACCTAAAAGAAGCTTTTTGCAGAAGCTGAAGAATTACTACAGTGTTTCTGCCTATAAAACAGACTTTACAGACAGTAAAAGCAGCACTCTTATAAAAAATTATATATCAGATAATTCAAATGGACTTATAGACGCCAAGGGTGTAAGCATCGGCTCCGATTATAAGCTGTATATAGACAGCTCTGCGATTGTTAGCGACAGCTGGCTGAGGGGCTACGGCGAATCCGATGTTAAGCAGGGCAGCTTTTCTAACCAAAACGGCAGTACTGCAAAGGTGAATTTTCTTACAAGTGCAGAGCGTGCTTTTTCCGACGAGGATGCAGAGGGCTTTGTTAAGGACCTAAAGAGTATTCCGTGCAAGCTTGTGTGTATTATGCCGAACAAGGACATTAGTCTGGAGAAATATTTAAACGAGCTTACCGCAGACAGGCTTTTAAACCTTCCGACTACTGTTTCGCCAACCGATTTTACCAATGTGAGTATTCCGGAATTTTCGGTTGAAAGCAGCGGCAGTATAAAGAAAAATCTTGAAAATATAGGCATAACCACTATTTTTAGCAGTGATGCGAATTTCTCTAAGGGCTTTGCCGAAAACCTGCTTTTAAATGATGTTACACAGGCTGTAAGCATTTCTGTTAATCAAAACGGCATTTCCTCCGATAATCAGAGTGAGGCAGACAAAAATGCTCCAAAGACAGAAGAAGGCTTGGTGCTTGACAGACCGTTTATTTATGCTGTTGTAGACAATGAAAGCTATTTGCCGGTTATAATGGGTACGGTAAATAATTTATAATAATTTTTAACTCTTATATAAATGCTTTAGAAAAATTAAAATCAGCTGCTGTGTAAAACGGCAGCTGATTTTGGAGTTTTTATATAATAAATTATTTAAGGCCGATGCAGAAAATATGCCTGAAAATACGGATTTTCTTTGGTATGCTTACATTAAGCCAAAATTATAGTGAATTTACGAGGATTAGTATGAAGAAAAAAATCAGCTTTGCTGTTGTGTTTAACATAATAGTTATTGCCTTGTCAATAGGCTTAATTGCATACTTTTGCGTGTCGGAGAACGGTCTTATTGACCTTATTTCTTCAGATATAAGCCTAAACGCCTTGTGGGTGGTGCTTGCGGTACTGTGCCAGCTGGGGAATATGTTTATCGACTCCGTTGTAACATATATGTATATAAAAGATGACTACAGCGGCTTTACCTTTTTGGATGGAATAAAGTCCTCATGTGTAGGAAGCTTTTTCAGTGCCATAACTCCCTCTTCAACAGGAGGCCAGCCTATGCAGGTTGTGTTTATGGCAAACAAAAAAATAGACGCCGGCTTTGCTACATCTTGTATGACGCAGAAGTTTGTGGTGTTTCAAATAACCTCTACGGCATTTAGTGTTTTTGCACTTGTTTTTAAGTTCGACTTTTTTATCAGCCATGTAAACACGCCTGTGCTTTGGGCTTTTGTCATAGCCGGTTTTTTTTCACAGGTGGTGGTTACGGGACTGTTTGTTTTTATTTCCTTTAACAAACGCTTTTCTAACTGGGCAGTAAGGGTATGCAGTAAATTAATAAGAAAAATTAAGCTTATTAAAAATCCGGAAAAATATATAAAATCCATTACCGACCAGGTAGAGGTGTTTCACAACGGCAACAAAGCCCTTATGAGAAAGCCAAAGCTGTTGGTAAAATCATACCTGTTGGTTTTTGTACAGGTTTTGTTAATGATGCTTGTTCCGTACTGTATTTACAGGGCATTCGGATTAAGCGGTGCCTCACCTGTGGATATGGTTTGTTCGCAGGCGTTTGTTACCCTTGCGTCCGCTATGATACCCTTGCCGGGGGCAACAGGTGCGGCTGAGCTGGCGTTCTCGGTTTTCTACAAAATATTCTATGGTACGGCTATATTAAAATCTGCATTGCTGCTTTGGCGAGTAATTACATATTATGGTGTAATTTTAATTTGTGCACCGTTCTCTATTCTTACTAAAAAGAAGGAAGAGAAAAAGTCTGTCAATGCGGAAGCGGCTTGTCGGGAAAATTCCGCTGACCAAGAAAATACCGAAAATTCAGAGAATACAGAAGGCACAGACTGTGAGTGCGGCAGAGATTTTTAGGTATTTGGCAGGTGCAGGGCGAAATTTATTAATATACAGTGTTAAGTATTACTGTGGGTATGCATTCTAAGGCTTGCTGCCCGCAGTTTTTGTTAATACCGTTCAAAAATACTCCGTGAAAATTTATTGGAAAATATAGGGCAAGCCCTTGCCTGCTGCTTTCGGTATTACCCGATTTTTGCAGTAAACCGGTTGACATACTTTTGTAATTTACTGTTGTTATTTATTTACACAATGTTTCTTGACTTTTGCAGAGGTATGGAATATTATCTAATTTATAAAGAGAAAAAATATGTTATTTTATTTTGGGGCGGTGCATTTACATAGAAATAATACTGTGACCGCACACCCTGCTGAGAAAGGTGTGAATATATGGATTTTCTTTCATGGTTTAACCTGCCTTTTCTTGATGTTGTTATTGATATAGCACTTCTGGTTATAAGAATATTACTGCCGATTTTGGCTGTTATTATAGTATTTCAATGCTTCAGCTCTATGCGGCGTCACCGTCGGGATGAGCAGGCTCTTATTATGCTGGTTAATCAGGCAACGGGTGAAAGTACGCCTGTACTGTACTGGGAAAATTCAATTGGCAGAAGTAAGGGAAGCGACATTTTTATTTCCGACCCGACTGTTTCAAGAGAGCATGCAGTGCTTTTAAGGCGAAAAGAGGGCTGGTTTATTAACGATGTTGGCTCTAAGTCCGGCACATATGTAAACGGCAGACAAACCCAAGACCGCACACCCATAATGATAGATGATGTTATTAGTGTAGGAGATACAAGCTATATAGTAAAAAGAACAGACGATGTTATAGCGGACAACAGGTCATGGTTTTTTAACCGCCCTAAAAGCAAGGCGGCAATAAAGCCGGCTTTTCTGCTGGTGCTTATATCTGTTTATTTGTTTTTTATGGCGGTGGAGGCAAGCCTGTGCGTAGATGTTCAGGACTTTATGCCCTTTGCGGCATGGGGCGTTATAATGCTGATAAGCTGGGCATTCTATCATATATCCACCAAGGCACTTAAAAGGGTTAGCTTTGAGCTTGAATCCTTGGCAATATTTATGAGCGGTACAGGCGTTATGATGCTTGTGCGGCAGGTGTTTAAGCAAAGCCTTGTGCAGGCCGCCGCAATGGCAGCCGGTATGGTCTGCTTTGCCATTATTATAAAGGTCATTGAAAATCCCGACAGAATAGAAAAATTCAGAATACCTCTTTATTTGCTGGCTATGGCATTTTTGGCGGTAAACATTCTGTTTGCAAAGGTAACCTACGGTGCGGCTAACTGGCTTAGCATTGGCGGCATTTCTATTCAGCCGTCTGAATTTGTTAAGGTTATTTATATTTTTGTAAGTGCCTCTGCACTGGACAAGCTGCTTACAAAGGGAAATCTTATTTACTTTATTATATTTTCCGCAATATGCGTAGGTGCTCTTATAATTATGAGCGACCTTGGTACGGCGTTAATATTCTTCTGCACCTTTTTGTTTATTGCGTTTATGCGAAGCGGAGATATTAAAACGGTTATTCTCGCTGTTGCTGCGGCTGTTATTGGTGCAACGGTGGTGCTTTCGTTTAAGCCGTATATAGCAGACCGTTTCAGTGCTTGGGGCAAGTGCTTTGAGCTTGCAAATTCTTCAGGCGGCTACCAGCAGGCAAGAGTTCTTACATATTCGGCAAGCGGCGGTATAACCGGCGTAGGCGTAGGCAACGGCTACCTAAAATATGTAGGTGCCTCCGAAAGCGACCTTGTGTTTGGACTGCTTTGTGAAGAGCTTGGCTTAATTATAGCTGTTGCTATTGTTGCCTGCATAATAGGCTTAGTTATATATGCCAGAGCCATTACCACAAGAAGCCGCTCTACATTTTATTCAATTTCGGCTTGCTGTGCCGCAGGCTTAATGCTTGTACAAACTGTGCTTAATGTTTTTGGAGCTACAGACATTCTCCCGCTTACAGGCGTAACGCTTCCGTTTATAAGTGCCGGCGGTTCAAGTATGATTTCCTGCTGGTGCCTGCTGGCGTTTATAAAGGCGGCAGACGAACGCACCTATGCGGTTAAAAAGATAAAACGAAATGTATAATCCTTTAGCGAAAGGAGCAGCTTTATGAGAAAAACCCGTTCAAGGTCTACTATGGTGCTTATAATTGCATTGCTTGCCATAGTTGGACTGTGCGTATTTATTGTGAAAATATTTTTGAATGCCGGACAGTGGATTCAGCACTCGTACAACGGCCATTTAGCCGGAAGCGGCGGTCTTTCCTCCGCCGGGGAAATATTTGACCGCAGCGGCAATACACTTGCGTATTCCCAAGACGGTGAAAGACTTTATAACAGCGACTATACAACCAGGCTTTCCACACTGCATGTAGTAGGGGACGACAGCTTAAATATTTCTTCTGCAATTCAAAGCTCTTACCGTTCTCAGCTAATAGGCTTTAACTACCTTTGGGGATTAGGTCTGCCCTCCTCATTAAAGGCAGGCGGCAACATAACGCTTACAATAGACTCCTCCGCCTGCAATGCCGCCTACAATGCCTTAGGCGAACACAACGGTGCTGTGGTGGTGTACAATTATAAAACAGGCGAGGTGCTGTGCAGTGTAAGCACCCCTACCTACGACCCAATGGATCCTCCGGAAATTACAGAGGATAACGAAAAGGAATACGACGGCGTATATGTTGACAAGGTGCTTGCAGGTTTATATGCTCCCGGCTCTACCTTTAAGATTATAACTGCGGCGGCGGCTCTTGAAAATATTCCTGATATTGAAAACGAAACCTTTACCTGCAACGGCAGTACAAATATTGGCGGCAACGAAATAACCTGTATGCACATTCACGGTGAGCTTACCATGAAGGAGGGACTGGCACAGTCCTGCAATGTTGTTTTCTCCGAGCTTGCCGCAAGACTCGGCAAGGACAAAATGACCGCAATTGCAGAAAAGCTGGGCTTTAACAGCAGTGTTATCGTAAACAGCACAGAAACCGCAAGGCAGGTTTACAATGTAAGCAAGGCGGACGAAAACGGACTGGGCTGGTCCGGTATAGGTCAGTATACTGTAGAGGCAAACCCAATGCAAATGGCGATAATGTGCGGTGCTATAGCCAACGGCGGAACAGCCGTATTGCCAAATGAGATTAAAAGCGGCGTTATGGAGATTAACGGCGGCACAAAGGATATGATAGACTCCGACCTGGCGGCTAAGCTTGACGAATATATGCGTTACGATGTTACCAGCTACTACGGTGACAGCCTGTTTCCAAGCCTTACTGTTTGTGCTAAAACAGGTACTGCCGAGGTAGGCGAAAACAAAGAGCCTCACGCCTGGATGGTAGGCTATTCTCAAGACGAAGATGCTCCTCTTGCCTTTGCCGTAATAGTAGAAAACGGCGGCTACGGCTTTAGTACAGCCGGCCCTGTTGCAGTGGCGGCTATGGAGGCCTGTGCCTCGGTGCTAAGATCGGAATAAAAACAAATAATAAAATAATAAAAAGGTCACAGCCTGCTTGTGTATGCAAACGGCTGTGACCTTTTTTGTTAGGCTTTGGTTTTATTAAACAGTTAATGAAAAATATGCCAATATATCTTCACAAAAGAATGGTAAATATAGTATAATACAAAAAAGGCAATAACTCTGCTAATGTAAAATTACTGCTCTTTTTCGTGAAGTATATAACTAAACGAAAAGATTATTTCTGAATTTATAAGTATATAATATCATTCTTACGGAAATATGTCAACTAAATTTATAATGTTTTTATGTTGATTTTTAATATTGTAATTTTACTCGTAAATATTGCCTTTTTAACAAATTATTGTGGTCAGATAAATGGTCAGCATATTATTTAAAGGTAGTGGTTTTATGAGAGTAGGACAAAACATTTACAAACGAAAAGACGGACGCTGGGAAGGAAGATATTTTAAGGGATATGACGACAAAGGAAAAATAAGGTATTCATCAGTGTACGCAAAAACCTATAAAGAGGTTAGGGAAAAGCTGCAAAACATACAGCTTAATTCCAATAATGTAACCCAAGCTAAGGCAGATACCGACTTTAAAAGTTGCTGTTACGGTTGGCTAAGTAAGGTTAAGAACGGCGTAAAGGAGTCAACATATTCTAAATATCTTTACATTACAGAAAAATATATTATCCCTTGCTTTGAAGAAGCAAAGCTTTCCAAGCTTAACGAAAACAGTATCGACAGTATTGCAGAAAGGTACAGCCACCTTTCGCCTAAAACGCTAAAGGATATTACGGCGGTGTTTAGGGCTGTGGTGGATTATGCAAACCGTTATTACAACTGCAAGCTAAGGCTTAACAGTTGTAAATTCAAGAAAAGCTCTGACAAGGTGGCTGTGTTTTCTTTGAAAGAACAGGCAAAGCTGGAGAATTATTTGCTTAGAAATTGCGGTACAGATACCCTCGGCGTTTTGCTGTGCTTATACACGGGGCTTAGAATAGGCGAAGTGTGTGCCTTAAAATGCTCTGATATTAATATAGAAATGGAAACCCTGACGGTAGACAAGGCTGTACAGCGAATAAAAAACACAGACAGTACCGCCAAGGCAAAAACAAAAGTTATAGTAGATGCCCCAAAGTCACAATGCTCTGTCAGAGTAGTGCCGATACCCAATTTTGTTGCGGCACTGCTGAAACAGTATATCCCTGCAGGCAGTAACAATTATTATTTCCTCTCAAAAAATATGAATTATATTGAGCCTAGATGTTACCAGTACAGATACAAAAAGATACTGGAAAAAGCAGGGGTAGAGTATATAAACTTTCACGCATTAAGGCACACCTTTGCCACCAGAGCAATAGAAAAAGGTGTAGATATAAAAAGCTTAAGCGAAATACTGGGACATGCCTCTGTAAACATTACCCTTGAAAAGTATGTTCATTCAAGTGACGAACAAAAGAAAAAACAGATTAACAAGCTTGAACTTTTAGCAAATCTATAAGTGGTCAAAAAAGTGGTAAAACCGCTGTAATTTCCGTTTTTATGGGAATTTACAGCGGTTTTCGTTTAGTTATATACTTCACGAAAAATTATATTTCAAATTTATTATTGCCTATGATAACAGTTTTTGCAGACTTTGTAAAGAGTATTCGCAAAAAAAGTTATAAATTTTTTAATAAGGGAGGTTATAACGGCAGGGTGGTTGCTAAATTGCGGTTGGTACAGTATTTATTGTGTACAGTGCATAACGGCAAAACCGCATTTTAAGCTGCGGCAAGCCCTACAGCCTTTAAAGGACTGTACCAAAGCCGGCCTATATAGTACAAAGGGCTTGCAAATTTTCCAAATAAAAATTTATTAAGATAGGAGAGAGCAAAATGAAAACAAAACAAAAAACAAGTTTACTAAAACAGCTTTTGGTAATTCTTATGGTTACTGTAATGGTTGCGGGAATCTCTGTTGTTGGTGCAAGTGCCGCAGATACCAAAAAGACATACCTAGACACTATGGGTTATTCCTCATTAAATTCAGACAGCCCTAAAAATTCCTGTTCCCCATTTAAGGGTGAGGATCGTCACGGCAATGAGTGTACAAATGCTTATGAATTTAAAATAAGCATGGTTGCCGGTGATTATACAAACCCGGATGAGGTTAATGAGCGAGGATGGGTTTCTTACACTGTAACCTTTAATCTAAATTCTAAGTATGACACCTTTAACTTTGACCTGACATCAGGCGATATACATGATACCGCAAAAATATCAATACTGGATGACAACAAAAATCCACTGTATTCTAACGGTGTATCTGATGCTACTAATCTAACACCTGTTAGCTTTAGTGTAAAGGGTGTAAATGTACTTACATTTGAAATAACATCTACACTGAATAACTGGTGGACTAGTTCTATCATTCTAAATAACGCATACTTTACAAGCAATGGTTCTATACCTGAGCCACCAACAGCTCCAACACCGGATCCAACAGAGCCACCAACAGACCCGCCAACAGCTCCAACACCGACACCAACACCGGGCCCAACAGAGCCGCCAACAGCTCCAACACCAACACCAACACCGGGCCCAACAGAGCCGCCAACAGCTCCAACACCGACGCCAACACCAACACCAACACCGAATACAACAGACCCAACGCCTGCTCCTACAAAGCCGGCTACACCTGATAGTGTAATTAATAATAAAAACGGTAACGGTGATTCTAATTCAAACGGTGACAGTACAGTGGGCAAAGACGGCAAGGGCGTAGTTGCAACGGGCGGTGTTCCGTTTGTTACAGCAGGTGCACTGGCAACTGTTGCACTTGGTGCATGGATAACTATGCTTGTTCGCAGAAAGCTCGTAAACAAATAATTTCCCCATAGGCAACGCAGGCAGTAATAAATAATAATTAAAGCAGTACCCGGTGATTATTTTAGAAAATCATCGGGTACTGCTCTTCTGTTGTCGGGTAATATATTGTGTTGAAACACAAATTTTTACAGCTGTTGTGCTTATTTTAAAAGCTGTGCCTTTATTTCCTCGGCTGTGGCAAGGGGAGATTTGTTGGCGTTTATTACAACATCGCTTGCTTGCCTGTACAGCGGCAAACGGCTGTTGTACATTTCCTCCATAACCTTGTCCTTGTCCGGCCTTTGCAGTAAAGGTCGTTTTTTGTCATAACGCAGTCTATGCTTAATGGTATTCAGCGGCACATTCAGCAGTACCACCGTACCGTTTTGCTTTAGAGCCTGTACATTCCTTTTGTACAGCAGTGTGCCGCCTCCTGCGGCTATAATACAGCCCTGCTTTTTGCTAAGCTCTTTGGCGGCGTTATGCTCTAAATCTCTAAAGTATTCCTCACCGTGCTGTGCAAATATATTGCTTATAGTTGTGCTTTGCTGCTGCTCTATGTATTGGTCAAGGTCTATGTACTCCATATTGGTTATTTTGGCAAGCTGCTTGCCTACCGTTGTTTTTCCACAGCCCATAAAGCCGCACAAAACAATATTGCTTTTTCCCATAATATCACCTGTATCAGAATTTCTTTTTCAGCTCCTGAGATGCGTCTGCACAAAGCTGTTCAATGTCCTTAACATCATATGCAGAGCCGTCCCAAATTTGGTGAGAAACTACGGCCTGCCATACAAGCATAGTCATACCGCCCACAGCCTTTTTGCCCAGTGCCTTTGCGGTTTTAACAAGCTTTGTTTCCAAAGGATTGTACACAGCATCGAATACTGCGTCGCAGTTTTTAATAATATCCTCACCTACAGGCATAGCGTCAACATTTGGGTACATACCAAGAGGCGTTGCGTTTACCAACAGGTCGATGGTTTTATCTACATGGCTTAGTCTGTCAATGTAGCAGGTAGAAATGCAAGGATGAATTGTTTTTTCCATAATTTCGCAGGCAAGGGCAGAAACCATATGAATATCCTCGTGCCTTACAGCTATAGTAATAGCCGCACCCGCCTTAGCCGCCTCAAACGCCATAGTTCTTGCCACGCCGCCTGTGCCCAAAATAACAACATTGCCGTCTACAGGTATGCCGTTGCTTTTTAGGGCCTGCAAAAAGCCGTCAGGGTCTGTTGTGTAGCCTTTTCCGTTTGCGTCTACTGTGTTTACACTGCCGTACAGCTCTGCTTTTTTGTCCAGTGACGAAAGCAGCGGAATAATAGCGGACTTATGTGGAATGGTAATGTTAAAGCCGTCAAGCTTAGAAAGCCTTTCACGGTACTCCCTTTCAAGCTGCTGTGGCTCTACATCAATTACCGAGTATTGGGCGTCAATGCCTGACAGCTCAAACAGCCTGTTGTGTATAAAAGGCGACATTGTATGGCCGATAGGGTGGCCAATAACTGCATATTCTTTTTTTGACATAGATAAAACCTCATTTCTATTAATTTTTAGTGCAAGTTTATCAAAAGTTGGAATTTTTAAAAAAAAAGCAAAATATATATTGACAAAGTCGCAAATTACCAATAATATAATTTTGTACTTAATTTACTTACATTGTGTACCCGGGTACACCTTTTATATTGTACCAAAAAGTGGTGGGTTTGTCCACCGCAGGCTGTGCATTAGTAGGTATAAACAAAAAATTTTTAGGAGGATTTAATTATGGTACTAGAAAAGGTAAAGGCTATTTTGGCTGACCAGTTTGACGCAGAAGAGGATTCAATTACAAAAGAAACAACTATTCAAGACGACCTAGGCGCCGATTCACTTGATGTTGTTGATTTGCTTATGACAATCGAGGACGAGTTTGAGGTTGAGGTTCCTGATACAGAAATCGAGAATCTAAAGACTGTAGGCGATCTTGTAAAGTATATTGAGGAGCACAAGTAATTTACAGTCTATGCTCTGTATATAACCACACTGCTTAGCGGCGGTGTGGCTTTTTTATTTTATAAATTTGCTTTATATGTAAAAAACATTGAAATTCCCGCTCTGTTATGGTACTATAAAACAGTATTGGTGAATCGACTGTTCACATTTATGCTTTTCATATTTTTTAGTAAGGAGTGCTGAAAATGAATACAAATCAACTATATGACCTATGGCTGAAAAATGCAACGGAGGATCCTGACCTTATTCCGGAGCTTGAAAGCATTAAGGACGACCAGGACGCTGTCTATGACAGATTCTACAGAGAGCTTGAGTTTGGTACAGCCGGTCTTAGAGGTGTTTTGGGCGCAGGTACAAACAGAATGAATATATATGTTGTACGCTATGCAACACAGGGTTTGGCTAATTATTTAAAGAAAAATTACGACAAAGCATCAGTTGCCATTGCAGGCGACTCAAGAATTAAGTCTGATGTTTTTGTAAAGGAAGCAGCCAGAGTATTGGCGGCAAACGGTATTAAGGCGTATGTTGCAAGAGAGCTTCAGCCTACACCTGTTGTTTCCTTCTGCGTAAGAGAGCTAAAGTGTCAGGCAGGTATTATGGTTACAGCAAGCCACAATCCGGCTAAATACAACGGCTACAAGTGCTACGGCAGCGACGGCTGTCAGATGACAGACGAAAGTGCAGACGCAGTTTATTCCGAAATTCAGAGCATCGACATTTTCAACGATGTTAAAACAATTGAATTTGAGCAGGGCTTGGCAGACGGAAGCATTGAGTATATAGATGATACGGTATATGACAGCTACATTGAAAATGTAAAGAAGCAGGCTGTTAATCCGGGCATTTGTAAAGGTGCAGGATTAAAGGTTGTTTACACTCCGCTAAACGGTGCAGGAAATAAGCTTGTAAGACGAGTTCTTGCCGAAACAGGTGTTGACAATGTGGTGGTTGTTAAGGAGCAGGAAATGCCTGACGGCAACTTTACTACCTGTCCATACCCTAACCCTGAAATTAAAGAGGCACTGCAGCTTGGACTTGACCTGTGCGAAAAGGAAAAGCCTGACCTGCTGCTTGCTACAGACCCAGACTCCGACAGAGTGGGTATTGCCGTAAAGCTAAAGGACGGCTCCTTTAGACTTATGACAGGCAACGAAACAGGCATTATGCTTACAAACTACATTTTGTCCTGCAGAAAGGCTCTTAATAATCTTCCGCAGAATCCGTTTGTAGTTAAAACAATAGTTACTACAGAGCTTGTTGCAAAAATTTGTGATAAGTTTGGCTGTGAGCTTAGAAATGTACTTACAGGCTTTAAGTACATTGGCGAACAGATTTTGGAGCTTGAAAAAGCAGGCGAGGAAGAAAGATATATCTTTGGCTTTGAGGAAAGCTACGGCTACCTGGCAGGCACATATGTAAGAGATAAGGACGCAGTAGTAGCTTCTATGCTTATTTGCGAAATGGCGGCTTACTACAGAACACAGGGCAAGTCACTTGACGATGTTATTACAGAGCTTTACAAGGAGTTCGGCTACTACAAAAACAAGACGGTCAGCTTTGAATTTGACGGTGCTGCCGGCTTAGAGAAAATGGACGGCATAATGACATCTCTTCGTGAAAACCACCCGGACGAAATTTGCGGCAGAAGGGTTACTGTTGTAAATGACTACAAGCTAAGTCTGAAAACAGACAAGGCAAACGGTACTACAGCTGAAATTAAACTGCCAAAGTCAAATGTTATTGCATTTATGCTTGACGACGGCTGTTCTATTACCGTCAGACCTAGTGGTACAGAGCCAAAAATAAAGCTGTATATTACAGCTGTTGGTGAAAATGAAGAATCTGCCATAAAAATTGCCGACCAGCTTGTTGAAGCCGGAGAAAAATTAATGGGTATCTGATTTCCCCTTGACAGGATAATTTAAATATAATATTATATTGTTTGTCAGTAAGACACTATTCATTGTTTAATGGTAGTGTCTTATTTTATGGCATAAATTATTTGTTTAATTCTTATACATATACAAGGTATATGTGCTTTTGGAGGTATTTTTATGGAGAAATGGGATGTTTATACCCAAAACAGAGAGAAAACAGACAGAACAGTAGAGAGAGGCTGTAGCTTGCAGCAGGACGAGTACCGTTTGGCTGTACATATTTGCATTTTTAACAACAAGGGACAAATGCTTATTCAACAGCGCCAGCCGTTAAAAAAGGAATGGGCCGGTATGTGGGATGTTACCGTAGGCGGCTGTGCAGTGTCGGGTGAAACAAGCCAAATGGCGGCTTCAAGAGAGCTGCAGGAGGAGCTTGGGCTTAAAATGGATTTTACCGGCATAAGACCGCAGCTGACTGTAAACTTTGAAAACGGCTTTGACGATATTTATATGCTGGAGCTTGACAATACTATTGATATTGAACAGCTGGAGCTTCAATTTGACGAGGTAATTGCCGTTAAATGGGCAAGCCTAAAGGAAATTCAGGAAATGGTGCACAGGGGCATATTTATTCCTTACTATGAGGATTTATTGGGACTTATGTTCAATATGAAGGGCAACTACGGCTGTTTTGACCGAAATCATTTTATGCTGAAAACTAAAATAGCATAAGTTATTTTGAAAATTTTATAACAACATATAAATCGCCGCAGCAGTTATAGCCTTTTAACTGCTGCGGCGATTTTAATTAATGTTTTTTAGACAGTTCCAATTAATTAGAGGAACAAACGCCCGATGTTGGGTGGGCGGACAAGGGTTATACAAAAAATTCTCCAATCCGTTACAATAAGTGTTCAAAGACTTATCGTAAAAAGAAAGGAGAATTTAGTATCAAATTAATATAAACAGCCTAGTCTGTATTAATGCTTTTTAATGATTTAATTATCTGCAAGCTCGTCTGCCAAGGCCTTTAGCTGTTCTGCAGAGGCTTCATTTAGTGTGGATTTTACAGTTACAGCTGTGTCGCACAGTGTAATGTTTTTCATACCCTCAAAGTATTCCTTCATTTTTTTGCCTGCCATTGGTGCCCATGTTCCGTTTTCTATTAGCGCAACCCTTCTGCTTTGGTAGTTCTTTATTTTTAGATGATATAGAAAATCCTCAACTGCCGGGAATAATGCACCGTCATATGTTGGGCAGGCTACTACAAGACGGTCGTATCTGAATGCGTCCTCTATAGCCTCTGCCATATCGTCCCTTGTAAGGTCGGCAACGGCAACCTTTTGCACTCCTCTTTCCTCCAGCAGGGCTTTAAGCTCCAGTGCCGCCTGCTTGGTGTTTCCGTGCATAGAGCCGTAGGCAATCATAACGCCCTTATCCTCCGGTCGGAAGCTGCTCCAAATGTCGTACTTGTCAATATAATAGCTCAGGTTTTCGTTTAAAATAGGCCCATGCAGCGGGCATATTGTTTGAATATCAAGGCTTGCTGTCTTTTTCAGCAGTGCCTGAACCTGTGCACCGTACTTTCCTACAATATTAAAATAGTATCTTCTTGCTTCACAGGTCCAGTCCTCATCGGCGTCAAGTGCACCAAACTTGCCAAAGCCGTCAGCTGAGAACAGCACCTTGTCCTTTGAGTCATATGCCACCATAACCTCAGGCCAGTGAACCATTGGTGCCATTATAAATGTAAGTGTATGCTGACCCAGCTCAAGGGTATCTCCCTCTTTTACAACTACCTTTCTGTCATCTACATTTAAGTTGAAAAACTGCGGCATATACGCAAAGGTTTTTGCATTGCCTACAAGCTTTGCATTAGGGTATTTTTCTGCAAACAGCTTTACATTTGAAGCATGGTCAGGCTCCATATGTGAAATAACCAGATAATCCGGTGCCTTGCCGTTAAGAGCTTTTTCAAGATTTTCCACCCACTTGTCTGTGGCAATTTTATCTACAGTGTCCATAACTGCTATTTTTTCGTCAAAAATAACATAGGAGTTGTATGACACACCGTTGGGGATTATATACTGCCCCTCAAATAAATCTGTTTCTCTGTCGTCTACACCTATATACTTTATACTTTCGGAAATATATGTCTTGTTCAAAATAAAACCTCCTGTTTGTTACAAGTTGTTGTACCAATTTTAACCTATTGTTGTTAAAAAGTCAATAGGTTTTAATAATAATTCTCATTTTTGTTATTATAGCAGCTATTCTAGCATGGCGGCAAACTTAATAAATGCACCCGCCCAAGCCGATTCGTTGTGAAAATTAAATTCCCTGCAGTCATATACCAATTTTTCGCTGTGCTTACTGCTTTTTAAAAACCGAACCGTCCTTTCCACCTGTGGGTACAATTCTTTTTCTACCGGGTCGTTTTTGCCTGTGTAAATGTACATTTTGGGGCAGAGCTTTATGCTTTTAAGATAATTCTCCCACACAGAATTCTCATACAAAACAAATGACGGAGAAAAAGCCCCTGCAATGCCGAAAATATCGCTGTATGATGTGCCTATATAAAAGCTTTCCAGTCCGCCGGAGGAGCCGCCTGCAATGGCGGTGTGACTTTTGTCTGTAAAAACGTTGTAGTTTTTATTTATATAGGGTATAATTTTATTTAATAAAAGCTGTGCCATTTGTATGCCTGTGCCGTTTTCAAACATGGGGGTGTACTGCTTTTTTATTTTGCCAATATCAGGGGTAAGCTGACTGTCACGGTAATGGTCGCTGTTGTCTATGCCGACAACTATATAGTCACTGCGGCACTCCATAACCTGCGGAACATTCCAGCTGCCATATGCAGTAGAGCCTTTGCTAAAAAGGTTTTGCCCGTCAAACATATACACTACTCCATATTTTTTGTCTTTGTCAACGGGGTTGTAGCAGCTTGGCGTCCAAACATATACATTTTTTTGTGCTTTTCCTGCAAATTCAAAGGTTAGTTTGTGGGTATTGGTGTCAGAATGGAAATCCCCCTCGTATGGCTGTAAGCATATAATATCAGAATCGTATGTAAAGCCGTTAGGCTCAAAGGAGCTGCACAGCCGATTAAATGCTGTATGCGCCGTTTTCCCGTTTGCACCGTTTGTAAAATAAACATCGTCAAATTCGGTACCTATGCAGCAGCGAGCAAGGCTATTTGGCAGTGTATCCATTTTGCACTGCTTTGTACGGCCACAGCCGGTAAACACCGCATTTACCCTGCTCCAGCCGAGTGTGTTATGAAATATAACTTCATTGCTACTCATTTTATCACCGTCTATTTGTTTTTAATATAAACATAAAAACAACCGACCTTAAAATACTTCATCGTACTTCATTATACAACATATATTGTATACAGTAAATTAAAATTCTATTAAATTTTAAAATAATTTTAGGGAGAATTACAAATGACTGCTACCTTAGAATACATCAACAAAATATTTGCCGATACTCCTGCGAAAACCGTTATAAGCAAGCCCGCAGGCAAAGGCTCTCCTTGCAAGAAAATAGTTATAGAAAACAAGGGGGACTACTACCAGGCGTCAAGGTACACCGAAAAGCAGGTTTTTCACGAAAATTTGTCGGTACAGCAGACAATAGAGCTTTGCGGTACAATGCTGGAAAAGGATTTTAAACAGCTGAACAGCTTCAGCAAAAGCCATGAATATATGGTAATGATTTCAAAAAAGGGCAAGGCATCCTTTAAAACAAAGCAGCTTTCAAAGGACTTAACACAGACCTCTACACAGCACAACAGGCAAAAAAACTACCTTATAAAAGAGGGCACAGTTGTGCCTCCTCTTGTAGATATGGGTATATTTACAAAGGAGGGCAAGGTTGTACAGTCTATGTATGACAAATTCAAGCAGATTAACAGGTTCATAGAGATTATAGATGACTCTGTAAAGGAGCTTAAACAGGACACAGTAAACATTATAGATTTTGGATGCGGCAAGTCTTACCTGACATTCATTGTGTATTACTACTTTACAGAGCTTAGACATCAAAGGGTAAATATAGTGGGGCTTGATTTAAAGGAGGATGTTATAAAAAAGTGCAATGCCGCCGCCAAAAGCTACGGGTACAATGGTTTGCAGTTTAAGCTTGGCGACATTAACGGCTACAGCAGCGATTTTCAGCCGGACATTGTAATGACGCTGCACGCTTGCGACACTGCTACAGATTATGCTCTTTATAACGCTGTAAGGTGGAATACAAAAATGATATTCTCTGTGCCCTGCTGTCAGCATGAGCTAAACGGACAAATTAAGTCCGATGCTCTGTCGTTGTTTACAAGCTACGGCATTATACAGGAACGCTTTGCAGCACTTACTACAGACGCTATTCGGGGCAATTTGCTGGAATGCTGCGGTTATAAAACACAGCTGCTGGAATTTGTGGACTTGTCCCATACGCCAAAAAATATATTAATAAGGGCTGTTAAAAAGCAGCACAATTCAGAAAAGACCAAGGAAAAATATTTACAGCAGGTTAAGGCTGTTATGAGTGAGTTTAATCTTTCACCTACCCTTTACAAGCTGCTAAGTGAGGATAATCGACTGTAAAAGGCCAAAGAAGAAAAGAAAAAGTGTTAAGAGCTATTACACCTTTATAAGGCAAGAAAATAAGCTAAAAATACAAAATTATGCACAAAAAAGCGGTCACACCACATTTGGTATGACCGCTTTTACTTGTATATTAACCTGTTTGCTTGTGAAAAGCTGCTTTAGAGTTATATTTCTGCATAATAATTGTTTTAACGCTTTTGTTTATTAACAAACCCCGTTTATACACCTGCTCTGTTTTTAACAACCCTACTTTCCACTAATGACTTGGAAGATTTATCGTTTGTTAAGCATAACTATTGTTTTAAAAGACTTTTTTTCCGAGTCGTATTTGTAATTTATTTCGCCGCCGTACTTTTTAGCAGTTAGCCGAACACTGTATAAGCCAAGACCGTGTCTTTCCTTATCTTTTTTTATGGTAATAAGAAAATTATTTTTGGTTTTAGGAGGATTATCACAGCTGTTGTTTACCTCTAAAAAATACATTGACGACATAGGGTTTGTATATATAAGCATATTAACTCTTTTTCCGGCAGAGCCTTCGGCCGCTTCAATGGCGTTATCCAGCAGGTTAGATACTATACAGCACAGGTCGGCGTCCTCAACAAAGCTGAGGTTATGGTTGTTGTGCTCAAATGAAAAATTTATGCCCTTGCGTTGGCACTGTTCCTTTGCCTGCATAATTATTATGTCAAATATTTTATTTTTTGTTATACAGCTGCCGGCTGTATAATAATCCTGACCTAAAAGAGAGGCTATATAATCGGTTATGCCGCTGTAATTTTTATCGTATGCCATAGAGCTTATAACATTTAGGTGGTGCTTGCTGTCATGTACGGCTACACGGGATTTATCGTAGCTTGACTGCAGCACCCTGTAGTAGTTGTAGTCAAGCTCGCTTTTCTGCTCGGCAAGCTGCAGCTTTGTAAGCTGACTTGAAATTTTTATTTGGTTTTCATGCACCAAAAATACTACAATGTTTGCCGCCAGCAGACATATAGAGCATAGCGAAATAATTATACTTGATATGTAGGTAGGGCGGCAGTAGCCTGCCAGATAGTATATGCCCATTATGCATATTAGGGACGACATAGGCAGTAAAAACAGCCATATGCCCTTAGTGCGTTCAAGCTCCTTTAATGCATATTTCTGTACCAGCTTGCAGGCTATAAACAGCAGCAGCTTTGAAATGGTAGAAATAAACAGCTCGGCTTCAAACGAACGAATCTGAATATAGTCGTTTTGAAGCAACAAATTTGAAAGAGGTATGGTGAGCAATTCACAGCCTACAAATGCCGAGGAAAAAATGAAGGAGTGAAGAACACAGCTGCCAAGGTCGGTTTTATAGCACAATTTTGTAATTATAATATTTGTTGCTAAAAACAGCATTAAATTTATTACCACATCTACTGTTGCATACAGAAAAAACCATATGGCAGATACAACTATGTACAACATCAGCGGGTAGCGAATTCTGTCATTTCTTTCAAAAAATGTTGAAAAATATGTATATGCACAGTAGCCTTCAAAGAGAAATTCCAGTAAAAAGATTAAATTTTCAAATATACTCAATGTCGCTCACCCATTTTCTGAATAAAGTCCTTTTTGAATTGAGAGATTCTCCTTTGAGAAGCATATATAACCATTTCGTTACCGTTTTTACAGCACACGGTAATTTGATTGTTGTCTATTTTAGAAACATATCGTAAATTAATCAGGTAGCTGTAGTGCGGTGAAGAAAAGTTGGCATTGTTGCGAAAAATATCCTTCCATCTTTTTATGTTGTAGCCCGTAGGAATAATTGTACCCATATCCGTAAGAATATAATTTTTGCGGAGAGATGTGTAAATGCACACTATTTGGTCGGCCTTTAAATTTTGAAGCTTTCCGTTGGAGGAAAAATCTACAATAGTTTCTCTTTCTGTTATAATATCCAGTGCACGGAAAACCCGCTCCTTCTCAACAGGCTTTTCCAAATATCTGAAAACCTGCAAATCCATTGCATCATCAAGGTAGCTTAGGTGAGAGGTTACAATAAACAAAATGATGTCAGGGTTTATTCTTTTTAGGTCATAACCTACCTGTATGCCGTTTTTGGTGGGCATTTCCACATCTAAAAAGGCTATGTCATATGTTTGGATACCGTCTAAAAGCTTTGCGACGCTGTTAAATGTTTCGATAGTATATTTAATGTTGCTTTCGCTAAAATAACTATTTACAATGTCATAAAGATGATTGCAAAAGGTATCTTCATCATCAACTATTGCTATCCTTAACATATTTATTCCTTTCGCCGGGTTATACCGGATATAATACCGGTACTAAGTGTACTTAAAGATTTTTCTACGGATTTTTACTCTTGTTAAAGAAAGGTGGTCTGCACAGCGGCAGCCATGCAGGCAGGTGTGAATTTGAGCCGTAAACAGGGCAAGCACCTGATTTTTAGAATATGCTTAGTGTTAAAATACCAAAAGGTGGTGCGGCACAAATAGGTGTAATTTCTACAGCCGAAATTGAGGCCTTGTATTATTCGGAAAGGGTTTAACCGCCCCGCTAATTAGGTAATTTTATTTTACAAAAAATATTTAGCTTCTAATTGCTATTATATACCAAAGAGGCTGTAATTTCAAATATTTTTCACATAGTAGCGGGCTGAATTGTGCTGTGGTTTCCAAATATTACTCAGCCTGCAAATTGTGCATAGTACAAATTGCTGTAAAAACCGCCTTTTTTTACAAGCTCGTTATGCGTGCCCTGTTCAATTATATGGCCGTCCTTCATAACCAACAGAATATCTGCGTTTCTTACGGTGGAAAGTCTGTGGGCGACAATAAAGCTTGTTCTGCCCTCCATAAGCTTGTTAAACGCTTCCTGAATTTTTAATTCTGTACGGGTATCTATTGATGATGTGGCCTCGTCAAGGATAAGCATTGGCGGCAGGCACAGCATTATACGGGTAATGCACAGCAGCTGCTTCTGCCCCTGTGACAGTCCGGCGCCGTCTTCGCCTATTACAGTGTTGTAGCCTTGAGGAAGTCTTTTTATAAAGCTGTGGGCGTGTGTTTTTTTTGCTGCTTCTATAATTTCTTCATCAGTGGCGTCAGGCTTGCCCATATTAATGTTCTCTTTTATAGTGCCTGCCTTCAGCCAGGTTTCCTGCAGCACCATACCGTAGCCCTGGCGTAGGCTCTTTCTGGTAACATCCTTAATCTCGTTGCCGTCTACATATATTTCTCCGCTTACGGTGTCGTAGAATCTCATAAGCAAATTAATAAGTGTGGTTTTGCCGCAGCCTGTAGGGCCTACAATGGCTATTCTTTGACCTGACTTAACATTTAAACACAGGTTTTCTATAAGCTTTTTTTCCGGAATGTAAGAGAAGCACACATTGTCAAGCTGAATATTGCCCTTTACATCCTTTAGTACAACAGCGTTTTCTTTTTCGTGAACCTCCGCCGGCTCTTCTATAAGCTCAAAAACCCTGTCTGCACAAGCCAAAGCGTTTTGCAGCTCTGTAACTACCTCTGAAATTTCGTTAAACGGTTTTGTATACTGTGTGGCATAGCTTAAAAAGCAGGTTAAGCTGCCCACTGTAATATTACCTGTTATAGCCATCAATGCACCTGTAAGAGCTACACCCGCATAAACAAGGTTATTTACAAAGCGTGTAGTCGGGTTAGAAATTGAAGAGAAAAATATAGCCTTTACAGAGCTTTCGCAAAGCCTTTGGTTTACTTCGTCAAACACCTCTTCGTTTTCGTCCTCATGGGTATATGCCTGTACAACCTTTTGGTTTTCTATCATTTCCTCAATAAATGCGGTTTGTTCACCACGAATTTCCGACTGATTTTTAAACAGCTTGTAGGTTTTTGTGGCTATAAACTTTGCCACAAACAGCGAAAGCGGAGTTACTACAACTACTACCAAGGCAATAATGCAGTTTACAGAGAACATAAAGCCCAGTGTGCCCAGTATGGTTATAACACCGGTAAACAGCTGTGTAAAGCTCATTAGCAGACCGTCTGTAAACTGGTCAACATCGGCAATTACACGGCTTACGGTGTCGCCGCTTGAGTGTGTGTCAAGGTAGTTTAAGGGGAGCTTCTCTATTTTTTCTATAGCTTCGTTTCGTATATCCCTTGCAATGTGGTAGGTCATTTTATTGTTGCACATATTCATTATCCATTGGGAAAGTGCGGTTATGCCGGCGGCAATGCCTATTTCAATAAGAACAGGCAGTATTTTTTGGAAATCCACCCTGCCCTCGTCGGCTATACAGTCTATGGCACCGCCTACCAGAATAGGAATATAAAGAGTAAGTGCTACTGTAACCAGTGCGAGTATTATCGATGCCGTTAAAAATTTACGATAGCCTTTAATATGCTTTAGTACTTTTATGATAGTATCTTTTTGCTTCATAGTTTTTCACCTGTCCGTTTGTGAGGAGTATATTTCTTGGTATATACTGCAGCTGTCAAGCAGTTGGCTGTGAGTGCCTATGCCGACAATTTTACCGTCGTCCATAACTATTATTTTGTCCGCAGACATAATTGACGATGTACGCTGAGAAACAATAATTACCGTTGTGTTTTTCAGCCCCTTAACCGCCTTTCTGAGCCTTGCGTCTGTAGCATAGTCCAGTGCTGAGGCACTGTCGTCCAGTATAAGAATTTCCGGCTGCTTAACTAATGCCCTTGCGATAGTTAAGCGCTGCTTTTGACCTCCCGATAAATTCTTTCCGCCTTGCTCAATAACCTCATCTAAACCGTTTTTCTTGCTTGCCACAACATCGGCGGCCTGTGCAATCTCAAGTGCCTGTACAAGCTGCTGCTCGGTGGCGTTTTTGTTGCCCCACAGCAGGTTGTCCCGTATGGTTCCCTTGAAAAGAACGGCTTTTTGCAAAACTATGCCTATCTTTTCCCTTAGCTCTGCAGTGGAATAGGACTTAACATTTTTACCGTCTACATAAACTCCGCCCCTTGTACAGTCGTAAAAATGAGGTATCAAATTTACAAGTGAAGACTTGCCGGAGCCTGTACCGCCGATAATACCAACGGTTTCTCCCGGCTTAATACTGAAATTAATATCGGTTAGGCTTTCGCCGCCGGCACCTTGGTAGGTAAGGGCAACATTTACAAAATCAATGCAGTTTTCTGTTTCTATGGTGTCGTTGTCTGTGTGCTGTAGTGTAGAGCTTGTTTCCAATACAGCCGTAACTCTGTTGCAGCAGGCAACAGACTTTGTCATGGTAATGATAAGGTTAGCCAGCTTTATCAGTTCAACCAGTATTTGCGACATATAGTTATACAGTGCAACAACAGCACCCTGCGTCAAAACACCCTGTTCAACTCTTATAGCACCAACCCATATTAAAACAACTATCGCTACATTGATTATTACAAATGTTATGGGGTTCATTAATGCTGAAATTTTACCTACATATTTTTGTGCCGCTGTAAGCTGACTGTTTAAGTCTTTAAACTCGTTTATTTCCCGTTCCTCTCGGCAAAAGGCCCTTATAACTCTGGCACCTGTTAAATTCTCTCTTGTTTTGCCTGTAACCTTGTCCAGCCTGCTTTGCGATTTTTTATAAAGAGGTATGCTTATAAGCATTATGGCAAAAACCACAACAGCCAAAACGGGTATAGCACACACAAATACAAGTGCCGCCTGAAAGTCAATGGTAAATGCCATTATCATTGCACCAAAAACGATAAACGGCGAACGCATAAGCAGTCGCAAGAACATATTTATGCCGCTTTGCACCTGATTAACATCGCTTGTCATACGGGTTATCATTGTAGATGTACCTATATTGTCAAGCTCCGAGAAGGACAGGCTCTGTATTTTTTTGAAAAGCACAGAGCGCAGTCTTGTGCCTACGCCTACGGCTGCCTTTGCCGCAAAATACTGTGCCGTTATCGAAAAGCAAAGTCCGATAACAGCCAGCAAAACCAGCAAAAAAAACATTTTTACAGCGTAGCCCTTGTCGGCGTTGCCTATACCAATATCTATAAGTGACGCCACTACAATTGGTACAAACAGCTCAAAGAGAGCCTCCAAAAGCTTAAATAACGGGCTGAGTACAGCCTCCTTTTTGTATTTCCCAAGCATTTTGATTACAGGGGACATTACTATGCATCTCCAATTCATATATAAAATTTACAATTTAATTTGTAAATTTTAAATTTTTAGTTTTAAGCTAATTAATACCTTTTTATTTTAAGCGGGTGTATTAATAGGTCACTGTATTTATTAGGTAAAGATATTACGGCTTGCAGTAACCGCATGGGGAATAGCCACTTTCTGACGCCTGCTTTCTGCTGTCAAAATAAACCTTGTTTTTGTCGGACATTTTATTTACAGATTTGCAGCTGCCAAGGTGGAATACCCGTGAGCTTTTGTTTCCTATATACCTGTGTTGTGAGCTGTCGGCAGAGCTTACCTCAGAGCTTAAAGAAGTGTCTGCACCGCCTTTTTTAGGTATAACCTGCTCCCTTTCGCTTGCCAAAACGGTAATTTTGTTGTTGCACAGGCTTACTGTTACAGCCTTGTCAAGGTCGGTACGCATTACAGGAATGTCGGAATTTTTAAGCTTGCTTAGGGTTTCCTTGTGCGGATGACCGTAGTCGTTGTTTTTACCGCAGCTGATTAAAGCCAGTGAGGGGCTGACCTTTTCTAAAAATTCACTGCTTGTGCTTGTACTGCTGCCGTGGTGCCCCAGCTTAAGTACATCTGCCTGTACATTAAAACCGCTTTCAAGTATTTCCTTCTCCTCCGACTTTTCGGCGTCGCCTGTTAAAAGCACTGCCATATTGTCATAAACCGCCCGCAACACCAGTGAACAGTTATTTTTATTGTCATTGTCTATATTGGGAGAATATATGTTAACCTTACAGCTTCCTACATTAAATACATCGTTAGTTTTTGGAAAAACAACATTAAAATCCTCTTTGTCAATGTAGTCGATTAAGCTTTCCCACGCTCTTGTGGTATTGTACGCCTCGGTCATTACAATGTTGTCTGTGGGTATGCTTTGAAGCACCTTTTTCATACCGCCAAAGTGGTCGGAATGAGGGTGGGTAATTACCGCATAGCTTAGCCTGCGTACATTTTGACCTTTCAGGTACTCAACAACCCTATTGCCCTTGTCGGCTTCGCCGGCGTCTACAAGCATATAGCTGCCGTCACATTCCAGCAGCAGGCTGTCGCCCTGTCCCACATCAAGCATATGAAGTTTAAGACCGTTTGTGCTGCCTGCCGTGCTTACTGTACCATCACAGCCGACAGCACAAAAACAAAGAGCTGCGGCTAAAACAGCACAAAGCAGCTTGTTCAGAAATCTCATAAATAAAACCTCCCTATACTGAATAATTTTACCATTTTAGCTTATATTAATCAAGAATGATACAGCTGTGCAAATTATGCCGCATTAAAAACGAAGTGCCGCTAAGCAGAGCTGTGTAAATGGGATTATTACTTAAAAAATTGTGCTGTAAAACCAAAAATCGGTGTTGACAAACAAGATGAGGATATGCTATTATATAAAACTGTTGAGTAGTATGGTTTTGTAGAGAGCTTTAGGCAAAGCTGCTGTTAATCTTATACAAAAAATGCTACTGAACGGCAGAGGCTGTAAGTATAAAATTACAGCTTTTGAGGCACTTGCTGTTAATGCGGACAAGAGTCCGCTTTAGCATAAATAAATTTTTTATGTTTGAGGAAAGGAGGAGAACTATGCCTACATTTAATCAGTTGGTTAGAAGGGGTCGTCAGGTTACTGAAAAGAAAGCTAAGACACCTGCTCTGCTAAAGGGCTGGAACTCTAAGAAGAGAGTTGCTATAGACCAGGCTTCACCACAAAAGAGAGGCGTATGTACTGCTGTAAAAACTGCTACACCTAAGAAGCCTAACTCAGCTCTTAGAAAAATTGCCAGAGTAAGACTTTCAAATGGTATTGAGGTTACTTCATACATTCCGGGTGTTGGCCACAACCTACAGGAGCACAGCGTTGTACTAATTCGTGGTGGTAGAGTTAAGGATATCCCTGGTGTTCGTTACCACATCATCAGAGGTACACTTGATGCACAGGGCGTTGCAAAGAGAATGCAAGCTCGTTCAAAGTATGGTGCTAAGCGTCCAAAGGCCGGTAAGTAATCCATTAAACCCATAGGAAACAACTAAAAAAAGACAACTAAAACAGTTACAGTACAATACAGTGTGCTTTTATATATAGACAAGCCTCAGTATTGACAAAACGGGAGTTGTCACTTTCGAGTACCTATGATATCTCAAAAATTGTGAAGGAGGGAAGTAAAATGCCAAGAAGAGGTTCAATAGCAAAACGTGATGTTTTGCCGGATCCACTATACAACTCAAAGAAAGTTACACGCCTTATTAACAACATTATGTATGATGGTAAGAAGGGCGTTGCACAAAAGATTGTTTACGGTGCATTTGACATCATTAAAGAAAAGACAGGTAACGATCCACTAGAGACTTTTGATCAGGCTATGGAAAACATTATGCCTGTACTTGAGGTAAAGGCTCGCCGTGTAGGTGGTGCTACTTACCAGGTACCTATGGAGGTTCGTCCTGAGAGAAGACAGACACTAGGCCTGAGATGGCTTTCAAACTATGCAAGACTTCGTTCAGAGAGAACAATGAAGGAAAGACTTGCCGCTGAAATTATGGATGCTGTTAATGGCGTAGGCGGTGCTGCTAAGAAGCGTGACGAAACACACAAGATGGCAGAAGCCAACAAGGCTTTCGCACATTACAGATGGTAATAATTTAAGGAGGCTATTATGGCTAGACAGGTATCTCTTGAACACACAAGAAACATCGGTATCATGGCTCATATTGATGCCGGTAAAACTACTACAACAGAGCGTATCCTGTTCTATACAGGTATCAACCACAAAATAGGCGAAACTCATGACGGTGGCGCTACTATGGACTGGATGGAACAGGAGAAGGAAAGAGGTATTACAATTACATCTGCCGCAACTACATGCTTCTGGAAAGACAGAAATGGCAAAAAAGTTAGAATCAACATCATCGACACCCCTGGTCACGTTGACTTTACAGTAGAGGTTGAGCGTTCACTTAGAGTTCTTGACGGTTCTGTAACAGTTCTGTGTGCAAAGGGCGGCGTAGAGCCACAGTCTGAAACCGTATGGAGACAGGCTGACAACTACAAGGTACCTAGAATGGTTTATGTAAATAAGATGGACATTATGGGTGCCGACTTCTACAGAGTTGTTCAGATGATGAAGGACAGACTAAAGTGTAATGCTGTTCCGATTCAGCTTCCAATTGGTGCTGAAGACGACTTTAGAGGTATTATCGACCTTATAAAGATGAAGGCTGAGGTTTATTATGATGACCTTGGTAAAGATATTCGTGAGGAAGAAATTCCTGAGGATATGAAAGAGCTTGCTCAGAAGTATCACGACGAGCTTATCGAGCATGTTGCTGAAATGAATGACGAGCTAATGGAAAAATTCTTCGGCGGCGAAGAGCTGACCGTTGATGAAATTAAGGATCAGATCCGTAAATCAACAATTGAAAACAAAATGGTACCTGTAACCTGCGGTACTTCATACCGTAACAAGGGTGTTCAGATGTTGCTTGACGCTATTGTTGACTATATGCCTGCTCCTACAGATATTCCTGCTATTAAGGGTGTTAACCCTGAAACAGACGAGGAAACTTGCAGACACGCTTCCGATACAGAGCCTTTCTCTGCATTGGCATTTAAGATTGCTACAGACCCATTCGTTGGTAAGCTGTGTTTCTTCAGAACCTATTCAGGTAGCGTAAATGCAGGTACAACAGTTTATAACTCAACAAAAGATACAAACGAGCGTATTGGTAGAATTCTACAGATGCACGCTAACGACAGAAAGGACATTGAAACCTGTTATGCAGGTGATATAGCTGCTGCCGTTGGTCTAAAGTCTACAACTACAGGTGATACTCTATGTGACGAGAAGCACCCTGTAATTTTGGAATCAATGGAATTCCCGGAGCCTGTTATCCGTGTTGCTATCGAGCCTAAGACAAAGGCCGGTCAGGAAAAGATGGGTATTGCTCTTGCAAAGCTTGCAGAAGAGGACCCAACCTTTAAGGCTTACACAGATGAAGAAACAGGACAGACAATTATCGCCGGTATGGGTGAGCTTCACCTTGAAATCATTGTTGACCGTCTACTAAGAGAATTTAAGGTAGAGGCTAACATTGGTGCTCCACAGGTTGCATACAAGGAAACAATTCGTCAAGAAGCTAGTGTTGACCAGAAGTATGCAAGACAGTCAGGTGGTAAAGGTCAGTACGGTCATGTTAAGATTAAGATTGAGCCAAACCCGGGCAAGGGTTACGAGTTTGTTAACGGCGTTGTTGGTGGTGCTATTCCTAAGGAATACATTCCTGCTGTTGACCAAGGTATCCAGGGCGCTATGCTAAGCGGTGTACTTGCAGGCTACAATGTAGTTGACTGTAAGGTAACATTGTACGATGGTTCTTACCACGAGGTTGACTCATCTGAAATGGCATTTAAGATTGCCGGTTCTATGGCATTTAAGGAAGCAATGAGAAAGGCAGATCCGGTTCTGATGGAACCAATTATGAAGGTTACTGTAATTGTTCCTGAGGAATATATGGGTGATGTTATTGGCGACTTGAACTCTCGTCGTGGTATGATCCAGGGTATGGAAGCAGAAAACGGCGCTCAGAGAATTAACGCTAATGTTCCACTGTCTGAAATGTTCGGTTACGCAACAGATATGCGTTCCAACACACAGGGCCGTGGTCAGTATGTTATGGAGCCAAGCCACTACGCAGAGGTTCCTAAGTCTGTTGCTGAAGAAATTATGTCAAAGAGAAATAAGAAGGAAGATTAATTTTACATTAATGAAAAATTAACAAAAACTTCTTAAAAATTCAATTATAAATTTATCTTAGCCCTTGCATTTTACTAATTTTGTTGGTAAAATAAGGGCTAAGGGATATATAAACCTAAAATAATATTTAAGGGAGGCTATTCCAATGGCAAAGGAAAAATTTGAAAGAAATAAACCACATGTTAACATTGGTACAATCGGTCACGTTGACCACGGTAAAACAACTCTGACAGCTGCTATCACAAAGGTTCTTAACCTAGAGGGTGACGCTGATTTCGTTGATTACGCAAACATTGATAAGGCTCCGGAAGAGAGAGAGCGTGGTATTACAATTAACACAGCTCACGTTGAGTACGAGACAGATAAGCGTCACTACGCTCATGTTGACTGCCCAGGCCATGCTGACTATGTAAAGAACATGATCACAGGTGCTGCTCAGATGGACGGTGCTATCCTAGTTGTATCTGCAGCTGACGGTCCTATGCCTCAGACAAGAGAGCACATCCTGCTATCTCGTCAGGTAGGTGTACCTTACATTGTTGTATTCATGAACAAGACTGACCAAGTTGACGACGAAGAGCTACTAGACCTAGTAGAGATGGAAATTCGTGAGCTTCTAAACGAGTACGAGTTCCCTGGCGATGACACACCAATCATCAGAGGTTCTGCTTATCTTGCTCTAACTTCAACATCTAAGGACCCTAACGCTCCTGAGTATGCTTGCATCCACGAGCTAATGGACGCTGTTGACGAGTTTATCCCAACTCCTGACCGTAAGGCTGACCAGCCATTCCTAATGCCTGTTGAGGACGTATTCACAATCACAGGTCGTGGTACAGTTGCTACAGGTAGAGTTGAGAGAGGTCAGCTAAAGATTAACGAGGAAGTTGAGATCGTTGGTCTAACAGACGAAAAGAGAAAAGTTGTTGTTACAGGTATCGAGATGTTCAGAAAGCTTCTAGATTATGCTGAGGCTGGTGATAACATCGGTGCTTTGCTACGTGGTGTTCAGAGAACAGAGATCGAAAGAGGTCAGGTTCTTGCAGCTCCGGGTTCAATTCACCCACACACAAAGTTCCACGGTCAGGTTTATGTATTGACTAAGGACGAGGGTGGCCGTCATACTCCATTCTTCAACAACTACCGTCCACAGTTCTACTTCAGAACAACAGACGTTACAGGTGTTATTTCTCTACCAGAGGGTACAGAGATGTGTATGCCTGGCGATAACGTTGAGATGGACGTTGAAATCATTAAGCCAATCGCTATTGAGGAAGGCCTAAGATTCGCTATCCGTGAGGGTGGTAGAACAGTAGGTTCAGGCGTTGTTACAGCTATCAACGAATAATTGAATTTCTTTCAATATTGATTTAATATGAATTTTTAGAGCCGCTTGAATTCAGGCGGCTCTTTTTGTACAATTTTTACATTTATTATGACTATTGGTGCGGTAAGAATAAATATTACTGCTTTTTATGATTTTTTACTGATTTTAGGCTTAATTGTAATTGACAAATCAAGCCGGTTATGATAAAATACTCAAAGTGCCCCAACCACGGTTTTTGGAGTAAGCCTGTAACAGGATTTATCACCTTCCTTTAACTGTGATTGACCGAATACAATGGGCATAATACTGAAAAAGAGGTGAATGTAAATGCTAAAGACAGAGAAAGAGGCAATCATTAAGGAGTATGCAACTCACGAGGGCGATACAGGTTCTCCTGAGGTTCAAATCGCTTTGCTTACAAAGAGAATTAACGATTTGACTGAGCACCTAAAGGTTCACAAAAAGGACCATCACTCCAGAAGAGGTCTGCTAAAGATGGTAGGTCAGAGAAGAAACCTTCTAAACTACCTGACTAAGGTTGACATTGAGAGATACCGTTCTATTATTGCAAGACTTGGTATCCGTAAATAATTATTGCTTATTGTGGGGCAGACAGCTTAATATGAGGCAGTCTGCCCTGTATTGTATAAACATATTTACAGGATTTCTACTTGGTTTAGCAGTGAAACGACCTTTTATTGACTGTATAAAAGGTGGTTTTATTGCTAAGCGGTATAATCCTGTAAAAATAAATTTATTAGGAGAAAGACTATGTTTGAAAATTTTAGAGTTTTTGAAACTGAGTTTGCAGGCAGACCTTTGGTTGTGGAAACAGGTAAGATAGCACAGCTTGCAAACGGTGCCTGCTTGGTTCGTTATGGCGAAACAGTAGTAAATGTAGCGGTAACAGGTGCCGCAAAGCCAAGAGAGGGAATCGACTTTTTCCCGCTTTCGGTAGATTTTGAAGAAAAAATGTATGCCGTAGGTAAAATTCCGGGCTCTTACTTAAAGAGAGAGGGCAGACCGTCTGATAAGGCTGTTCTTGTATCCAGAGTTATTGACAGGCCGATTCGTCCTTTGTTCCCAAAGGATATGAGAAACGATGTTTCTGTTGTTTGTACAGTAATGTCGGTTGACCCTGACTGCTCACCGGAGATTACAGCTATGGTTGGTACTTCTATAGCACTTTCAATTTCTGATATTCCATGGAACGGCCCTATTTCAGGCGTTTCAGTCGGCTTGGTAGACGGCAAATTTGTTATTAACCCTAACAAGGAGGAAAGAGCCAAGTCTAAAATGGCTGTTACAGTTGCTTCCACAGACAGCAGAATTGCTATGATAGAGGCAGGTGCCGACAGAGTATCCGACGAGGATATGTACGAGGGTATTATGGCAGGTCATAAGGCTAACCAGCATATTATTGAATTTATTAAGGGTATTCAAAAGGAAATCGGCAAAGAGAAATTCTCTTATCCAAGCAACGAGCCTGACCACGAAATGTTCGAGAAGATTTTTGAGTTTGTTGAGGACGACCTAAAGGTTGCACTTGATACAGACGATAAAACAGTAAGAGATGCAAGGCTTGTTCCTATTTACGAGGCTGTTCATGCTAAGTTTGATGAGGAATATCCTGAGCAGGCAGAAAAGATTGACGAGTGTATGTACAAGTCGCAAAAGACTATAGTACGCCGTTGGCTGCTTGACGAGCAGAAGAGAGTTGACGGCAGAGGTATGAACGATATTCGTCCTCTTGCTTCCGAGGTTGGCATTCTGCCTAGAACACACGGCTCAGGCCTGTTTACAAGAGGTCAGACACAGGTGTTGACAGTTGCTACACTTGGCCCTGTAAGCGACCAGCAGATTTTAGACGGTATTGACGATGAGGAAACAAAGAGATACATTCACCACTATAATTTCCCTTCATACTCTGTAGGCGAAACAAGACCAAGCAGAGGCCCGGGCAGAAGAGAAATCGGTCACGGTGCTTTAGCTGAAAGAGCTCTTGTTCCTGTTATTCCTCCGGTTGAGGAGTTCCCATACGCTCTAAGACTTGTTTCAGAGGTTGTATCCTCTAACGGCTCTACATCTCAGGGTTCTATATGCGGTTCAACACTTGCTCTTATGGACGCCGGTGTACCTATTAAGGAGCCTGTGGCAGGTATTTCCTGCGGACTTATTACCGAGGGCGACCGTTGGATGACAATGGTAGATATTCAGGGCCTTGAGGACTTCTTCGGTGATATGGACTTTAAGGTAGCAGGTACTCACGACGGCATTACAGCTATTCAGATGGACCTTAAAATTTCAGGTCTTACACCTGAAATGATTAAGGAGGCTCTTGCTAAAACACACAAGGCAAGAAATTATATTCTTGACGAGGTTATGCTAAAGGCTATTCCTGAACCAAGAGCAGAGCTGTCTAAGTATGCTCCTAAAATGCTTACAACAACTATTCCTGTTGACAAAATCAGCGAGGTTATAGGTAAGAGCGGTAAGGTTATTAAGGAAATTCAGGCTGAATGCGAAGTTAAAATTGACATTACAGAAGAGGGTAATGTGTTCATAAGCGGTATTGATACAGAAAACTGTAAGCGTGCCCTTAATATAGTAGAAACTATTGCTAAAGACCCGGAGCCGGGTGCTATCTACAAGGGTAAGGTTACACGCCTTATGGATTTCGGTGCATTTGTTGAAATTGCACCGGGCAAAGAGGGCTTGTGCCACATTTCTCAGCTTGATGTTAAGCGTACCGAAAAGGTTGAGGATGTAGTAAATGTAGGCGATGTTATTCTTGTAAAGGTTCTTGAAATTGACGATAAGGGCAGACTGAATCTGTCCAGAAGAGAAGCTTTAATTGAGGTTGAGGGGCTTACACCTGAAAATAATGTTCAGCAGTCTCATTCCAGAAATAACAGACATAACGGCAGAAGATAATTATTCTTGTTTATATACAGGGTTGTGCGGCTTTCATCGGACAACCCTGTTTTGCATATATAATTACATTAAAATTACAGTTTTAAATTACAATTGAAAAAAGACGGAATATATGTTATACCTGTCTTATAAATGAGCAGATGCTTCAAAAGGAGGATATATGGTATGAGAACAGGCTTTAAAAAAGCGGTAAGCGTAGCTTTGTGTGTGCTGTGTGCTGCAGTGGGTATTCCGACTGCATCCGCCGCCGACAATGTTGACACGCTGCTTTCTAAAATGACTACAGAAGAAAAAATAGCTCAAATGATAACCGTTGCAGTACGCCAGTGGGACGGCGAGGATTTTACCGTTATGGAGGACGATGTAGCTAATATTATTTCTAAAACCTCGGTAGGCGGGGTAATATTGTTTGCAGAAAACCTTGTTGATACCGAACAGTCTGTAAAGCTTACTACAGCATTTCAACAGGCGGCGTTAGCTTCAAAAAACAAGATACCGCTGTTTATCAGTACAGACCAAGAGGGCGGCGAGGTTGTAAGGCTGAACACAGGCACATCTCTGCCGGGCAATATGGCACTTGGTGCAATTAACAGTGCAAACGACGCCAAAACGGCAGGTAATATTTTGGGCAGTGAGCTTGCCGCTCTGGGAATAAATATGGACTTTGCACCGTCCCTTGATGTAAACAGTAATCCGTCTAATCCTATTATAGGCTTAAGGTCATTTTCTTCCGACCCCGCCATAGTTTCGGCATTGGGCACACAGGTTATAAACGGTATTCAGCAGAATAATGTTGCGGCTGCCGCAAAGCATTTTCCGGGACACGGCGATACCTCAACAGATTCCCACACATCACTGCCTAGTGTGGACAAGTCCTTAGACCAGCTTGAAAAATGCGAATTTCTTCCTTTTAAGGCTGCTATTGACAACGGCGTTGATGTTATTATGACAGCACACATTCAGTTCCCACAGGTTGAAAAGAAAACTGTAAGGTCGGAAAGCGACGGCAGCAATGTAACTCTGCCGGCTACACTTTCAAAAACCTTTGTTACCGATATTCTTAGAAACAAGCTGGGCTTTAAGGGTGTTGTTACTACAGACGCTATGAATATGGGAGCTATTGCGGACAATTTCGGCGTAGCTCAGGCTTGTATTTTGGCCATTAATGCCGGTGTTGACAATTTGCTTATGCCTATTTCTTTGACAGATAAAAGCAGCGGTACAGAGCTTAAAGGGCTTATCGGCAACATTAAGTCGGCGGTAGTAAACGGCAATATAAAGGAAGAAACCATTGACAATGCAGTTAAGCGTATTTTACAGCTCAAGGAAAAGCGTGGAGTGCTTAACTACACTGCCCCTACAGCTGAAAACGCCAAGAAAATTGTAGGCAGTGCTGAAAACCACGAAAAAGAAGACGACCTTGCCACAAAGGCAGTTACTGTATTGAAAAATGAGGGAAATGTGCTTCCTTTTAAACCTACAGAAAAACAAAATATAGTTTTGGTTGCGGCTTATGACAATGAAACACCGGGTATGGAATATGCAATGAGCAAAATGATTTCTCAAAAGACCATACCAAATGTAAACTATGAAACCTGTTATTATAACGACGGCTCATCAGCAGAAGAAATATTAAATACTGTCAGCGGTGCAGACTATGTAATAGTGCTGTCGGAAATGAACAGCAATGAGGATATAGCACAGGGCAGTTTAAATACCTATGTGCCAACCTCTGTGATGAATTATTGCAAAGAAAACAATATTAAATGCGTAGTGGTCAGCGTTGGCAAGCCTTATGATACTGCAAACTATAAGGACGCTCAGGCTCTTATGGCAGCCTATGGCTGTAACGGTATGAATCCGGAGGATACAGACGGCTCTCAGCCTGCGACATATACCTATGGCCCAAATATTTTGGCAGCTGTGGAGGTTGCCTTTGGCTATAAAAACCCGTACGGCACATTGCCGGTAGATATTCCGGCGGTGCTTTCCGACGGTTCTATGTATGAATCTAATTTAGTATTCAAAAAAGGCGACGGCTTGCTGTTTGCCGGTACAGTAAAGCCAACAGAGCCTGCAACGCAGGCCGCACCTGCAGCAACCGAAAAGGCAACCGCTTTGCCAAGCAGCAGTGATCCTGTAAACAGCTTTATGAATACACTGCAAAACAGCGGTTATTTCCTTATAGTAGCGTGCCTGCTGGCGGCTGCATTGGTTGTAATTATTATTATCATTGCTGTTGCTGTCAAAGGCGGAAAGAAAAAATCGAATAAAAAAATCCGATAAATAATTTGCGGACAACTAACCTGTTAAAGACACAGCAGACCTCGGCTTTTTGCCAAGGCTTGCTGTGTCTTTTGCTGAATACCGCTTATTTTGCGAAATCGTGTATAAGAATAAAGCAGTGCCGAATATCACCGTACTATGTATAAAAGCCCTTGTGCTTCGATGTAATTATTGATTTTTGCATAGCGGCTTAGCTGTAAAACAAATGTAGCTGCCATATTTTTAATGCTTGTGGCATATACTGTTAATAATAAATGTGAGGTTATTTAGTGCCGGTTGTATTTGCAGACTGTTGAGGCGGATAAATGCAATGGCTTAAAGCGGCTTTGTAATCTGCTTTTTAGCTTTATACCACAACACAGGCTGTATAAATGTCGGTTTTATGAAAAGTAGTGGCTAAAGTGCATAAAAAATATATAAATTATTGTTAATATTAGGTGAACTTTTAGTTTTTAATTAAAAAACATTGCACTAAATGTATGCATAGTATATAATGTTCTTAACATAAATTTACATATTTGTGCATAATGCTAATACAGTTAAAATAAAGTGTAGGAGTGAAACAACAGCAATGAAACAGTACGAAGCTAAAAAAATAAAGAATATAGTTTTATGCGGACATGGCGGATGTGGAAAAACCTCTGTAGCCGAGTCTATGATTTTTTTGTCGGGAGCTGCCGAGCGTCTTGGCAGAATAAACGACGGAAACACTGTTATGGATTTTGATCCTGAGGAGATAAAAAGAAAAGTATCTGTAATGTCGGCAGTAGCACCTATTGAGTGGAAGGGCTATAAAATTAATCTTATAGATACTCCCGGACTTTTCGACTTTGTTGGCGGCGTATGTGAGGGTATGCGTGCCGCTGACACGGCACTTATAGTTGTTTCGGGCAAGGACGGCGTTGGCGTCGGTACAGACAAGGCCTTTAAAATGGCTGAAAAGTCGGGTATGTCAAAGGTGTTCTTTGTAAACGGTCTTTGCGACGAAAGTGCGAGATTTTACAGAGTTTTTGAAACTCTAAAGGCACATTACGGCCCGTCTGTTTGTCCTGTTGTTGTGCCGTATATAGAAAACGGTCAGGCTAATTGCTATGTAAATATTCTTGAGTATAAGGCATACAGATATGAAAACGGCAAGATAACTCAAACCGCCATGCCTGATATGGGCGACCGTCTTGAGGGCTTGCGTACAGCTATTTATGAGGCTGTAGCAGAAACCGACGAGGAAATGTTTGAAAAGTACTTCAGCGGTGAGGAGTTTACTCCGGAGGAGGTTATTGTAGGCGTCAGCCGTGGCGTAAAGGAGGGTACTATTACCCCGGTATTCTGCGGTGACGCTCAAAATACATATGGTATAGAGCATCTGCTGAACGGCATTAACTGGCTTGTTCCGTCAGCAGACGAAAGGGTTGAAATTGCAGTTGACACAAACGGCGAGCCTGTAGAGCTAAAGGCAAACGAAAATGCAGCTACAGCGGCTATTGTTTTCAAAACTGTTGCCGATCCGTTTGTAGGTAAGCTTTCCTACTTTAAGGTAGTATCAGGCAAGGTTACGCCTGACAGTCCACTTGTAAATATGAGAACAGGTGCTGCAGAAAAAATAAGCAAGGTTCTTATTCCAAAGGGCAAAAAGCAGGAGGAAGCAAGGTGCATAACAGCAGGTGACATTGGTGCGGTGGCAAAGCTTAGCTCAACCAACACAGGCGATACTCTTTGTGCACCAACCAGAAAGGTGACCTTAGAGGGTATAAGCTACCCTGTGCCTACATATAAAATGACGGTTGCACCTAAAACAAAGGGTGAAGAAGACAAGGTGGCACAGGCTCTTGCTAAAATTTCAGAGGAAGACCCTACTGTAGTAACACAGGCAGATAAGGAAACAAAGGAAATGATCCTTGCAGGCATGGGCGAGCAGCACCTTGATGTTGTAGTGTCTAAGCTGAAAAATAAATTTAATCTTGATGTTGTTTTAAGCACGCCAAAGGTAGCGTACCGTGAAACTATACGCAAAAGCGTTAAGGTGCAGGGCAAGCACAAAAAGCAGTCGGGCGGACACGGTCAGTTTGGCGATGTTTGGATAGAGTTTGAGCCTTCAGACTGCGAAGGCTTGGAGTTTGCAGAGAGGGTTGTAGGCGGTGCAGTGCCAAAGGGATTTTTCCCGGCAGTGGAAAAAGGACTTAGAGAGAGCATAAAGAAGGGCCCTCTGGCAGGCTATCCTGTAGTGGGCGTAAAGGCAACCTTGTATGACGGCTCGTACCACCCTGTAGATTCGTCGGAAATGTCATTTAAAATGGCGGCTGCGGTAGCTTACAAAAACGGTATGCCGCAGGCAAGTCCGGTACTGCTTGAGCCGGTAGAGTCTGTGTCGGTAATGGTGCCCGATGCAAATATGGGCGACATTATGGGCGAGGTAAACAAGCGCCGTGGCAGAGTGCTGGGTATGAACCCGGGCGAGGACGGCTTGCAGACTGTTGAGGCGGAGGTTCCGGCTGCCGAGATGAGCGATTTTTCGGTTTATCTCAGGCAGGTAACTCAGGGTAAGGGCAGCTACAAAACAGCCTTTGCAAGATATGAGCCTGTTCCGGAAAGTATTGCAGCAAAAATAATAGAAAACCGAAAAGGTGAAAATAAGTAATTAATCAGAAACACACTTTTATCTGCGGATTATATAGATTATTTATAAATTAGTGCTTTTATATCGAACGGGCTGCTTAGGAGTATAAATTTTTCCGAGCAGCCCTGTTTTTGGTAAATATATACTTAACCTGCTCTGAAAAACAAATTAAAATGTACGCAGTAAAAATGCTTTTTTTACATTAAATTAGTGTATAATTATTATCGTAGAGAATCAGTACCTGCTTTAGAAGTGCAAATTAAGGTGATTTATATGAAAGCGGCAATATTTCAAATGAATATAGAGTGGGAAGATAAAGAGAAAAATTTATTAAAGGTTGAAAGAGCGGCGGCAGAGGCGTCACAAAACGGGGCAGATGTTATTTTTTTGCCCGAGATGAGCCTAACGGGCTTTTCTATGAATATAAAAGCTACAGCCGAGGCCGACAAATACACCGTACTGCGGGCACAGGACATTTGCAGAAAATACGGTATTGCCATGGGAATTGGCTGGACAGAGCAGTGCGGTGCTAAGGCGAAAAATTGCTACACTGTTTTAGATAAAAGGGGCAGAATTTTAAGTACATATGTAAAAATTCACCCGTTTTCCTACAGCGGTGAGGATAAATATTTTGTTAAGGGCGAAGAACTGACAGAGTATAAAATAGAGAATACCTGTTTTTCTACGGCAATATGCTATGATGTGCGTTTTCCGGAGCTGTTTCGGGGCATAAGCAAAAACCGTTTGGTTACAGCTGTAGCTGTGCCGGCCAACTGGCCGCAAAAAAGAGAAGGCCACTGGAGAGTGCTTACGCAGGCAAGAGCAATAGAAAACCAGCTGTATATACTTGCGGTAAACTGTGTAGGAAGCATAGGCGGTGTAAGCTACAGCGGCGGCTCCTGCATAATAGCTCCCGACGGTGAGCTTGTTGCCGAATGCGGCAATAACGAAGAAATTGTATATGCAGGCTTGGGGTATGATATTGAAAAATTGCGAAGCAGCTTTCCTGTGTACAATGACAGAAATGTAAATTTTTATAAATCCATTTTGTGAAATGGCATATCCCATTGTAAAGAAAAATTAAAGTTGTGGTAAAAATTCCGCAATGTGTATAAATATTTGCATATAATCTTTAAAAAATCATATGAAATTTAACTAATCTATTGAAATTTATTGAATGCGTTGGTATTATATTACTATGGAATGATGTAGAGGATAACACAAAGAGGAAAGGGCTATCTTTATGCAGAATGTAATGGACGAAAAACAGCATTTACAGGCGTTCTACAGCGGCAACAGCTGTAACGCTTATGAATATATGGGCTCGCACAGGGTTGGCGACGAAAACTGCTTTGTCTTTAGGGTGTGGGCACCAAACGCCTTGTCGGTATCGGTAATAGGCAGCTTTAATAATTGGGACGAAACGGCAAATTATATGTCACGCATAGGAAACGGCGATGTATGGGAGTGCTATATAAATAATGTAAATCAGTATGACTCTTATAAGTATTGTATAGAAGCAAAGGACTACAGAAGGTTATATAAATCCGACCCCTACGGCTTTCATTTCGAAACAAGGCCAAACAATGCGTCCAGAGTTTATTGTCTGGATAATTTCCGTTGGAATGACAGTCAATGGTTGGAAAGCAGAAAGAATATTAATGTAAAAGAAGCCCCTATGAATGTGTATGAGGTTCATATTGGCTCATGGCGAAGATACCCCGACGGCAATTTTTATGATTACAAGGAGCTGGCAAACCAGCTTGTGCCTTATGTTAAGGAAATGAGCTATACACACATTGAGCTTATGCCGGTTATGGAATACCCGTATGACGGCTCATGGGGCTACCAGCCAACGGGCTATTTTGCTCCTACTTCACGCTACGGTGACCCTGAGGGCTTTATGTATTTGGTTGACAAGTGCCACCAAAACGGTATCGGGGTAATTATTGACTGGCCTATTTCTCAGTTTCCAAAGGACGACTATGCCCTGGCGTTGTTTGACGGCACCTGCTGCTACGAATATCACGATCCGTTAAAGGCAAACCGTGAAGAAAAAGGTACGCTGGTGTTCGACTATTCACGCTATGAGGTTATCAGCTTTTTGCTTTCCAGTGCAGCCTTTTGGATTGAAAAATACCATATTGACGGTTTGAGGCTGGACAATGTTGCCGCTATGCTTTACCTTGACTATAACCGTACCGGTAAGGAATCGGCGAAAAACCAATTTGGCGGCAAAGAAAACCTGGAGGCTGTTGCGTTTATACAAAGATTAAACACAAGCCTGCACAGGCTTTACCCAAGCGCAATTACCTTTGCCGAGGAGTCCACAGCATGGCCTATGATAACAAAGCCTGTTAAAGAGGGCGGCTTAGGCTTTGACTTTAAGTGGAATATGGGCTGGATGAACGATATGCTGCACTATATGTCGCTGGATCCGTTTTACAGACCGTTTAACCATGCTAATTTAACATTTTCTTTTTTCTATGCGTTCTCTGAAAGCTTTGTTCTGCCGATTTCGCACGATGTGGTGGTTTACGGCAAAAAGTCATTGTTCAGTAAAATGCCGGGGGATTTCAACAGTAAGTTTGACCAGGTAAGAATATTTATGGCATACACTATGATGCACCCGGGCAAAAAGCTGACCTTTATGGGTGCCGAAATAGGACAAATGGAAGAATGGAACACCGACAGTGAGCTTGCCTGGAGTATACTGGAATATCCTAAAAACAAGCAGCTAAAGCACTTTATAAAGTGTTTGAACAGGTTTTATGCAGATAATCCGCCTATGTATCAAATAGAGGATTCATGGAAGGGCTTCCACTGGATTCACCATGACGACTATACACAGTGTGTGCTTGCCTTTAGAAGACTTGACAAAGACGGAAACGGTATTATAGTTGTGTGCAACTTTTTACCTATTAAGCGGGAGGGCTATTATATTGGCGTTCCTTACAAGGGGGCTTATTCAGAGGTGCTAAACACCGACCTTGCAGAGTATGGAGGCTCCGGTATTTCAAACGGACACAGCATTGCTACAGAGGATGTTCCTATGCACGGCTATGACCAAAGCATAAAGCTTACTTTGCCTCCGTTGTCGGTTATGTATTTTGTTTGCGTTGAAGGTAAAGACCAAAACGAAAAAATAAATGTAGCCGAAGAGGACAAGGAAACCATGGAGGAGCTTATAGAGCTTAACGAAAAAATAGCCGAAATAGAAGAAACAGAAAATTCTGACAGTGAAGCCGATTTGCCGCCTAAGGTGCGGGAAAAAGTGAAAGAAACCAAACCTACCCAGCCAACCGTCAGCAGTGCTAAAGGTGAAGCCGCGGAAATTAAAAAAGCCGCAGAGCCTAAAAAGCCTATGCAGGCAGTTCCTTTAAAAGAGGAGGCTAAAGAGATATCCGAAAAAATTCAGGATAAAGACAGCTCTAAAAGCTAGGGCTTTAATAATATAAAAAATTTGTTTATAAATGTCTAATAGTTGATTATAAAACAAAAGGAAATATTAAGGAGGAATAAATACGATGTATCAAAAGCAAACTACAGTGGCAATGATACTGGCAGGAGGACAAGGCAGTCGATTAGGGGTGCTGACAAGAAAGCTGGCAAAGCCGGCCGTGCCTTTTGGCGGAAAATACAGAATTATAGATTTTCCTTTATCTAACTGCGTAAACTCAGGCATAGAGGCTGTTGGCGTACTTACACAGTACCAGCCGTTGGTGCTGAACGAGTATGTGGGAAACGGCCAGCCTTGGGACTTGGACGGTATGTATTCGGGAGTGACCTGTTTAAGCCCATATCAGCAAATGGACGGTGCACACTGGTACGCAGGTACGGCAAATGCTATTTATCGCAATATGAATTTTATTGAGAGGTACGACCCTGAATATGTGGTTGTTCTTTCAGGCGACCATATTTATAAAATGGATTATGCAAAGATGATTTCTTTCCATAAAAAGCATAAGGCAGACTGTACTATTGCGGTTATTGATGTGCCGCTGGAGGAGGCTTCCAGATTTGGTATATTGAATACTAATCCTGACGGTTCTATTTATGAGTTTGAAGAAAAGCCGGCACACCCGAAAAGTACAAATGCTTCTATGGGTATATATGTATTTAACTGGTCAAAGCTCAGAAAGTATCTTGAGGAGGACGCAGCAGACCCTGACTCAAGCAATGACTTTGGTAAGGATGTTTTGCCTGCAATGCTAAATGCAGGAGAGAGAATGTTTGCCTATCCTTTTGAGGGATACTGGAAGGATGTAGGCACTATAGACAGCCTGTGGGAGGCAAATATGGATTTGCTTAACCCTAAGGTTCCGCTTGACCTTAGCGGCGAAACAGACAAGGTATATTCCCGTAATCCATCAATGCCGCCGCATTACATAGGTCCAAATGCAAATATACAAAATTCATTGGTATCTGACGGCTGCGATGTTGACGGAAGAATAGAATTTTCGGTTTTGTTCCCGGGCGTTACTATAGGCACAGGTGCAACTGTAACCGATTCCATACTTATGCCGGGAGCAACAATTGAAGACGGTGCTACGGTCGAATATGCCATAGTTTCTGAAAATGCTGTTATTAAAAAGAATGCCCATATAGGAGGCAGACCTGAGAACATTAAGGAAGAGGGCAAATGGGGAATTGCCGTTATAGGCGACGGAATAACAGTAAGCGAGGGCTGTGTAGTAGAGCCAAAGGCTATGATAGACGCTGATGTTACGGAGGTAGAAAAGTAATGAGAAATAACGATGTACTGGGTATTATTTTTGGTAATAGTCACGCTGAAAGAATTCAGTCTTTAACATCACACCGAACAATGGCATCGGTACCGTTTGGCGGTAAATACAGACTGGTGGATTTTAACCTTTCAAATATGTCAAACTGCGGAATAACAGATGTAGGAATTATTGTAGATAAAAACTTTTTCTCACTTATGGATCATGTAGGCTCGGGTAAAAGCTGGGATTTGTCAAGGAAAAACGGTGGCGTTCACCTGCTCCCTCCGTTTATTCAGTCAGGCGAGGCATCCGGAGATACTGTTATTGAAAAGCTGTATTCAATAAGAAGATTTTTAAATGACGCTACCGAGGAATATGTGCTTTTAGCAGACTGCGACCTGGTTGCAAATGTTAATTACAGCGATATGATTCAGCAGCACATTGATAAAAATGCCGATTTTACCGTTTTGTACATAAACGGCTTAAACAGTGAAAGCAGGCGAGACGCCGTAACCTTTATTACAGACACCGACGAGCGTATCACAGAGTTTTTGGTAGAGCCACGGGCAAAGGCGGAGTGCAACATAGCCGCAGGGGCTATACTTACAAGCCGCAGTCTGCTTTTGGAAATTGTACAGGAATGTGTCAACACCAATAAGCTGAACTATGTTAGAAACATTTTCCAAAAGGATGTAAATAAATATAGATTTTACGGCTATAAGCACGAGGGCTACTATTCGCTCATATCTTCAATAGAGGAGTATTTTGAAGCCAATATGGATTTGCTGAGCAGAGAAAACAGAAAAGAGCTGTTTAATGTACACAGACCTATTTATACAAAGGTGCGTGACGATATGCCAAGCAGATACGGACTGGGCTCTTCAGTAAAAAATTCACTGGTTGCTCAAGGCTGCGTTATTGAGGGTGAAGTTGAAAACAGTATTATATCCAAGGGCGTGCGCATAGGAAAAGGCTCAAAGGTTAAGAACTGCATAGTTATGCAGGACACAAAGATAGGCGAAAATGCAAACCTAAGTTATGTAATATGCGACAAGGATGTAGTTATTAAGGACGGAAGGGCATTGTGCGGATATAATTCCTTTCCTATTTACATTCCCAGTGAAAAAGTGCTATAATCTATATGAATAATATGGAATTTATTTAAATATATGGAGGTAATTTTACAATGAGAATTCTTTATTGTACCAGTGAAGCTAACCCTTATGCAGGCTCGGGCGGTTTGGCAGATGTTGCGGCGTCGCTGCCTAAAACACTGCGTCAGCGTGGAATAGACTGCAGAGTGGTTATGCCGCTGTACGGCACTATCCCGCAATATTTAAGGGACGGTATGCACTACATAACCAATTTTACAGTTCCTACTGCATGGAGAAGACAGTACTGTGGTGTTTTCTGGGCAGAATATGACGGTGTAACCTTTTATTTTATAGATAACGAGTATTACTTTAAAAGAAGCGGCCTGTATGGCTTTTATGATGACGCAGAGCGTTTTTCCTTCTTTTCAAGAGCTATTCTTGAAATGCTGCCTTATATAGATTTTCATCCGGATCTAATTCATACAAACGACTGGCAGACAGCTCTTGTACCTACCTATTACTACTTCTTCTATTCAAAAAATCCTTGGTACCACAATATTAAGAGCCTTTATACTATTCATAATATACAGTATCAGGGTATGTACGGCTGGGAAGTAAACACAGAGTGCGTGGGCATACCTGAGGACTGCACAAAAATGCTGGAAATGGACGGCAAGCTGAATATGTCAAAGGGTGCTATTGAAACCTCTACAAGAGTTTCTACTGTTAGCCCGTCTTATGCAAAAGAAATTCTTGACCCTTGGTTTGCCTGCGGCTTGGATCAAATCTTAAAGCACAGAGCATATAAGCTGTGCGGCATACTAAACGGTATAGACAACGACAGCTACAACCCTGCAACCGACTTCCATATGTATGCGAATTATACTCCTGAGTATCCGCAGGGTAAGGAGGAGTGTAAGCGTAGGCTTCAGGAAAGGCTTTGCCTTGCACAAAGAGGCGACATACCGCTTATTGCTATGGTTACTCGTCTTGTTAGTCATAAGGGGCTTGACCTTGTTCGTGGCGGTATTGAGCATATTTTGGATAACTATGATGTTCAGTTTGTTGTACTTGGTTCCGGTGACAAGGAATATGAGGATTATTTCTGGTATCTGCAAAGCAAGTACCCGGGCAGAGTTTGCTTCTGTCATGGCTATGTGCCTGAGCTTGCCCGTAAAATCTATGCCGGCTCCGATATATTCCTAATGCCGTCAAAGAGTGAGCCTTGCGGTCTTTCTCAGATGATAGCTTTAAGATACGGCAGTATTCCGGTTGTTCGTGAGGTAGGCGGACTTAGAGATTCTATTCACGACAGTCAGGACGGCTACGGAAACGGATTTACCTTTAGAAATTACGATATTCTTGATATGAACAACGCTTTGCAGAGAGCAATTGGCGGTTACTGGAACCGTGACGGTTGGCGTGCCCTTGTTTACAGAGCAATGACAAGTGACAACTCATGGGCTCGTTCAGCAGGTGATTATATTAATGTATATCAGGATACTATAGACAACTGGAATTAACTAACGGTCTATAATGAAAATTAAAACAGGGCAAGCACAGCGGCTTACATAAGCCTTTGTGCTTGCCCGTATTTTTGTTTTGGTAAATTATTGCTTTATTCACCGATTAAGGAAATATACAGCTGCAAAAGCTTTGTGTCGTCATTTTTGTTAAGCTTAAAGCTTACATAGGTTTTGTTTTCTTCTATGTATATTATGCCGCTGTCTACTGCTCTTGATGAAATGTTGTAAAGCTCCTTGCCGTCCTTGTCGTGTACCCTTATATTTAAGGAACCCGGTTTGATGCCTGAATCGGAATTAACAACGCTAAGGTCAATTATGCTTTTAAATAATGCTATATCATCACTCTTTTCGCTGAAACCCCTTTTTTCGTTGTTAATTCTTGACAGCCTTGCAACCTTATTTGTATCTATAACATCTTTAAGCTTAGAGGGCTTTACCGGCTTATAGCTGCTGTAGTCCTTTTCGTCGTCAAGTGCTGCTGCTGTGGTCTGCTGTGTACCCTCGGTAGGTGCGGTGCTGTTTGTGCTGCAGGAGCAGCCGACTAATGTCAGCATTGCCGCCAACAGGCATACAGCTGTTGTTATTGCTTTTTTCATAACGCTGTCTCCTTTTCGTTAATGAGCTGTGTTTAATTATACCATATAAATGCTGACTGACAAGGTGAAATTTTATTTTTGTAATCAGTCTGCTTTATTAGCAGCTGTTGTTTGAATATTAATATAATAAATGGTAAAATATTTTGGGTGATATTATGAACGACAAGGAAATGCGTGAGCCGCTGTTTAATTACCTTGAAAATACACAGGAGAAGCTGCGTATTTTTGAAGAGCTTGCCATAAGAAAATCTATAGCAGATGTTGTTGTGGTAAAGGAAAACACATTGACGGGAATTGAAATAAAAAGTGACTGTGACACCTACGCAAGACTCGCAACGCAAATAAAGGATTATGACCATTTTTTTGACTACAACTATATAGCTGTGGGTAAAAGCCATATAAGGCAGGCTCACAAGCATATACCGCCTAAATGGGGAATTATTTGCATATACAAGGACAGTGGCAGCGTTGCTGTGGAGGAGGTAAGAAAGCCTCTGCTTAATACACATACAAGGGTTAAGTACCAGATTAAGCTGCTGTGGAGGCTGGAGCTTAACAACATACTGGCAAAAAATAATCTTCCAAAATATAAGCAGAAAAGCAAGCTGTTTGTAAAACAAAAAATACTTGAAAAGCTGCCGGAGGATGTGCTGAAGCAAAACCTGTGCTACGAGCTTTTTGAGCGTGACTACACCCTGCTTTATTAATTGTGCCGCCTGTATAAAAATAATTGTTTACCTTATCTTGATAATTGTGTTGACAATCTGTTGGATTAAGCTTATAATATTGTCAACCGATTAACAAATTCAAGTTGACAATAGGAGGACTTCTTAATGAACAAATCAGAAACAAATAATAAGGGAAAGCTAAACATACGCAGCGGCTTGCTTGATATTGTGTTTACAGCAATGTTTGTGGCAATTATTGCCGTGTGTGCACAAATTCAAATACCTATAGGCCCTGTGCCGTTTACACTGCAGACCTTGGGGGTATTTGCTGCGGCAGGCTTGCTGGGCTGGAAGCGTGGCACTGCGGCTATATTGGTTTATGTGCTGCTGGGACTTGTAGGCGTGCCTGTTTTTGCCGGCTTTTCAGGGGGAATTTCCTGTATTGTAGGCCCTACAGGAGGATACATTATAGGATTTATTTTTACAGCCCTCATAGTAGGTCTTATGTGTGACAAGCTGGGCAGAAAGCTGTGGGTGGCTATAGTTTCTATGGTTATCGGTCTTGCGGTATGTTATGCATTTGGCACAGCTTGGTTCTGCGTGTCAACCTCAACAGGTATTTTAGACGCTCTTTTAATATGCGTAGTACCGTTTTTGATTGCAGACGCAGTGAAAATAGCTGTAGCTTCTTTATTGGTAAACAACCTTGACAGAGTTATTAAATTATAAGCTTCGTCCCCACCACAGCCTTTGTATTCAGTATTTTGCAGGCAAGGGGTACAGCAGTACCTTTGTAAAGGAAATGCAGAGAATTATTATATGGCTGGAGCAGAATAATCCCGTATTGACGCTTACAGAAGAATGTGATATGGTTTGCGGCAGCTGCCCCAATAAAAAGTGCGGGCGGTGTATAACACACTGCAAGGTTAATGAATTTGATACAGCCTGCTTAAAAGAATACAGGCTTTCCTTTGACAGTGCCGTAAGCTGGGAACGCTTAAAACAGCTTGCCCTAGATAAAATAATAAACAAGGGCTTGCTTAGCGAGGTTTGCAGCGGCTGTCAGTGGAAATGTTGGGAGCAGGAAAAGCTCAGCTTAACCGGTCAAGGCTAAAGGCAGCTTATAATTAGCTGTACAGATTTTTCATATTGCTTAATTTGCACCCCCAAAGGTCATTGTTAATGTGAGCTTTGGTGGGTGCTTTTTTGTTAAGTCTACAAACGAAAGATAAAAAATCAACGGCTGTATTGCAATTACCCGTAAATTTTTGTATCATAAATACAGATACTTTTGCAATGTGATAACAGGTCTTGCAGAAAATAAGAATGGTTGTGAAGGTGTAGTATTAATACAATGGAGATTCAGATATATGACAGTTGCAGCCCTAATTGAAAAATTATGCTTAAAAACCGCATACCCTCCGAAATTAAGAGAAGAACAGGTTACAGGCTGTTATGCAGGCGATTTGCTGAGCAATGTAATAAAAAAGGCTAAGCGTGGCAATGTGTGGCTTACCGTAATAAATAACCCAAACACCGTAGCTGTAGCTATGCTTAGAGGATTAAGCTGTATTATTATGTGTGACGGCTCAAAGCCTACAGAACAGGCAATAAAGGACGCCGCCCAAAAGGGAATACCTATTTTGCTGAGCAGTAAGTCTGTGTATGAAACAGCAGTTGACATAAGCAGGGTGATATAATGCAGAATATTACGGATTGTATTTTGGAGCTTGTTAAAAACTCAATAGAGGCAGGCAGTACATTTATAAAAATAACTGTGTTTCAGAGGGACGCCTGCCGCTTAATTATGCAGGTAGAGGACAACGGCTGTGGTATGACCTTGCAGGACTGTCAAAACTGTGAAAATCCCTTTTATTCTACAAAGGGCAAAGAGATAGGTATGGGCATTCCGCTTGTGAAGGAGCTGGCAGTGCGTACCGGCGGTGACTTTGCAGTTGAAAGCAGAGGCAAGGGGGCAACGGTTTCGGCACTGTTTAAGCCCTACAGTATTAATATGATACCTATTGGCGACCTATATAGTGCAACGCTGAGCTTAATAAAGTCCTACAGTGATATTAGGTTCGTTTTATGCCAAAAAACAGGCAGCAGAAATATTACAATAGATTCAGGCTTTTTAAAACCACAGGTGGATTAATATGTTAGTTTTAGAAGTGTTAATTATACTGCTTGCGGCGTACGCCTCGGTTTTAATAGCCGCTATGATATTTTTCTCATTAAGAAAACCAAAGGCAGACAGTGTTACGGTGCTTGTACTGGGCTGTAAGGTTAAGGGAAGCATACCAAGCCAAAGCTTAAAGCGACGCTTAGAAAGTGCGTTTAAATATTTAAACGAAAATTCTGACGCAGTGTGTATTGTTTCGGGAGGTAAGGGAAGCGACGAAAGTATTTCCGAGGCTCAATGTATGAAAAGCTACCTTGTAAGCAAGGGCATTTTGGCTGAAAGAATTATTAAAGAGGAGCGTTCGGTAAATACACGGGAGAATTTTGTTAATTCCTATGAAATTGTGTGCAGTCGGGGGCTTTGCAGGGATATTGTTGTGGCTACAGACTTTTACCACCAGCTAAGAGCTTACATAATAGCGAAAAAATGCGGAATTAATATTGCAGGTGCAATAAGCAGCGTTCCGGGGGTAAAAACTCTGGTTTTCCACATTGTGCGTGAGCTTGCGGCTGTGCCTGTGGAAATTTTTAAACGATAAGTCCGTACAGGCTTATTGCTATGCTGTCGGCTTAAAGCGGCATAGTATTTATGCATATAGGCTGCAGTAAAAATTTGTATTTGTATATTCTTGTTGAACTCTTTATCTAAGGAGATTTTTATGCTTGAAACAAACAGGCTGCTTATTCGTCCGTACAGTAAAGGCGACAAGGCGTCGTTGTACAATACCATAAGCAGATATGAAATTTACAGAACAACCTACGGTATACCACAAGCTTGTACTATGGGCTATGCCGCAAAGTGGATAAGCAGAGTGCTGCAAAATGCACGGGAAAACCGTTCATACGAGTATGCCGTTATAAATAAGCTTAGCGGTGAATATGTAGGTAATGTAGGGCTTATAAATATTGACTTTGTAAGCCGCAGGTGCGACATTTCGTATTTTATACATCCGGACTTTTGGAACAGGGGCTTTGCTGCCGAGGCGGCTGCTGCAATGGTAAAATATTCCTTTGATGTTTTAAATATGAACCGTGTAGGCGGTATGTGTATGGAAAAAAATGCGGCGTCAGCCAAGGTGATGGAAAAGCTGCTTATGAAAAAAGAGGGAGTCCTGCGTGACTATTTTATAAAGGACGGTATAAAAACAGATGCGGCTGTGTACTCAATATTAAGAAAAGAATATGATTTATTATTAGAACGCAAAGAATAGAGTTATTGACATTTTCAACATTTCAATGTTGAAAACTGCTAAAAACTTTTTGGAAGTTTCAGCACACTACTATATTTAGCTGTTGCGGATGTTAACAACACTATATATGGGGAAAAACGGCTGATGAAAATGTCGAAAACCCTTGAGGATAACTTTATTTTATATTTTTACAGCTGTAATGCGATAGCTGTAAATAATAGGGCTTGCATAAGAGCTGTACTTGTGTTGACTGTAAATAAAGCGTATGCTATGCTACAAATATTGGAATAGTTATAAATTATAAAATATGGGGGGTATTATAATGAGTTTATTTGGTAATAAAAATGAGGTTTCCGATACGCAAAGGGAACTTGAGGAATATTTAAAAAAGCGTAAAGAAGAGGGTGCGTACGATGTTGTAGATAATATGACAAACGGAAGCTACTCACAAAATAACAGCTACTATAACCCTAATGCTGCCAACGAAGACAGTTATCAACAAAATAGTGCAAATGGCGGAAATAACGGTTACTATCAGCAAAGCACTGCCGACGGAGGGAGCAACGGATATTATCAGCAGGATATTGCAAATAAGCATTGCCCTACTTACTATCAGCAGAACGCTGTAAACGAAAGCAGTAATTATTATCGGCAAAATGCTGTAAACCAAGGCGACTATCAGCAGGATATTGCAAATAAGCATTGTCCCACCTACTATCACAATGATTCTGACAATAATGCTTACAGTCGGCAGGAAAATAGCCGCCAACAGGCTGACTACTCTGCAAATCAGCCTAAGGCGACCGGTATATTTAAGCATAAAAAAATCGCTTTGATGATGATTGTCTGTTTTATAGCTGTATTTGTAACTGCGGCTGTTGGAGTCAGATTTTTAAGCCTGGGCTTTTTTGGGCTGCTGTTTTGCTTGGTTGGTATTTATGTAATAGTCGACAAAAAGTCTGTTACTAATACAAACAGCAAAAAGCACAGTGCAATACCAATACCGATTGGACTTATATTTACGATTATTGGGGCTATAAGCTTTGTGTCGGCAGTAATTAATGTGCTGCATCAATTCGGAATATAATAATTTTTATAATTTATTTAAACTAGCATAGGGGGGGAGAATTTGTTATGAGTTTATTTGATGATGATAGAACAAATGACACAGGGCAGGAGGTTGAGGCTTATTTAAAGCAACGCCAAAAAGAGGGTGCATATAATATTGAGAACAATGGCCAATATAAAACCTACAATAGCAACAGTAATCTATACTATCAACAGGTATCGGGTGAAAATAAGCAGGCAGGCGGCGCATATTCACAACCCACTGAAAATCAATCTGTGTACAACGGAAATCAATATCAAACCGAAAGGGAATTAAAAAAGCTGCAGAAAGAGGCCTTTTTAAAGAAAGCACATAAAAGAATCTATATAACTATGGCAATAGCCTTTTTATCAATATTTGTTGTGAGCTTTGTACATGCTATGCTGGCTGTAGTAGCATTTGGTATTATTTTTACATTGGCAGGTGTTCTTTGTGCATTAAACGGTAAAATCAGAGAAAGCTGTTATTTAACTCTTTTATGCTTAGGTGTTGGCGTAACCTTAGTGGTTGGCGGTTTGCTGAATATGGTAGGTATAGTCAATATATTTACCGAAGCTATTATTCCGTACATATTTGGGTATCCCATATTCGTTGGTGTGGCAACTATAATAATTCCACTTATCTGTACAGCTGTTCAAAAAACTAAATATACTCAAAAAGTTGTGGCTAAGGTAGTTGAACACGAAGAGGGTCAAACCCTGTCGGGTGGAAGGCCAAGATATTATTCTGTGGTATACGAGTATAGCTATATGGGCAAAAAATATACTTGCGAATTAGACGCCATGCGATATAATAGGCGACTGCCTAAAATCGGCTCTACTAGGGCTTTGTATATAAAACCAGATGACCCTGAGGTGGCTATACCTTTTGGCATAGCCAGCGGAGATGTGGTAGTTGGTATCACCCTTATAATAATAGGAATAGGCTTAACAGCCATAAGTATGGGTTGCTTTAACGGTTTAGTAATATACAGAACGTATAAATGATAAAAAATTTTATTATGGTTTTATAAGTTATTTTGCCTGGTATCGGGAAAGAGGTACAAATATATATAAATCCTAACAAGCATAAGAAAGTGTGCCTTGCCGGTGTTGGTTTTAAGACACGAGATATGTTTATAGGGTTTATTGCAATACCTGTACCTGCGATTATTATTGATATGCCTTTGCTAAGGCAATAATTAAGACATATGTATTTCAATATAAAAGGAGTAATAAAAACCAATGAAAAGACAAGGTTACATAAACTGGGACGAATATTTTATGGGAGTGGCACTGCTTGCCGCACAGCGAAGTAAAGACCCTAATACACAGGTGGGAGCCTGTATAGTAAGCGGTGAAAACAGCTGTTACGGCAGTAATGTAATAATTTCAACAGGCTACAACGGCTTTCCTATAGGCTGTTCGGATGATGAATACCCTTGGGAGCGTGAGGGCAGCAGCAACGAAACCAAATATCCGTTTGTAGTACATGCAGAGCTTAATGCCATACTTAACGCACACGGAAAGTCACTGCTTGGCACAAAAATATATGTTGCACTTTTTCCGTGCAACGAGTGTGCAAAGGCTATAATTCAGGCGGGCATTAAAGAGGTTATTTATCTTTCCGACAAATACCACGATTCAGACGGTTCTAAGGCCTCTCGCCGTATGCTTACCTCTGCCGGAGTTAAGCTTTCAAGATTTGTACCGTCAACAGAAAAAATAGTTTTAAATTTTAATATTGAATAATATAGCTGATTAAACTATCAGCCTGCAAAAAAATCACCTGCGTCCCTATTAGCTGACGCAGGTGCTTTTAATTCTATTATGTTTTGTTATAAGCATTTTTAAGCACAGGCTATTGTCTGCCTGTAATGTCTGTAGGTTTACTCGTCTTTTTTTCTTTTTGCGGATTGCTGTATTTGGCTATTAAATCCTTTATGTTCAGCCAGTCGTCATGATGCTTATATTTCTTTATGTAACAGCTTGCGTAGCCCATCATAAGCCAGAAAAGAATAACCGTAAAGGAAATATCATAAAGCAGTGCCTTTTCAAATACAGCGTAGAACAGGTAGGCAAACAGAAACGAGAATATACAGGGCAGTGCGTCGTCGCTGTAAAAGCTGTTTTTTCGCATAAACAGTACCCTTGAAACGCTTATTATAAACCTTAAACCGAAAATTGCAAACAGCAAAAAGCCTATAACTCCTGTAGAAACAAGCAATGTTAAAAAGCCGTTGTGCAAATCGTTGTGATGGTATGAATAGCTAAGAGCACCGTTTAAATATTCTTGGCTGTATAAAACAATATTTCCGTTAGATATTCCTATAACCGGCGAAAGCTTAAACAAGTCAAGAGATTCTTTCCAGAGTTTTGTTCTTCCACTGTCGATATTTTTATTTTTGTGGGAAAATGTTACACTACCGGACGGCTCTGTAGGTTTTTGGTTTTGCTGTTTTTGTGTACCGTCGGGGGCAAGATTGTTTTGCGTGTTGTCATTAAGCAGTCTGACAATGGATGTGGTTTTTGAAACCACAACAGAAAATCCCGCCTGACATATGGTTCTTATAAACAGCGTAGCACCCACTAAAAACACACCTATAAGAATAAGCGAGCCAAGCTTTACTACAAGCTTTTTTCTTGTGGTTGGTGGGTTGGCAAAAAATCTGCAAACTATGTACACAAAAACATAGGCTATGCCCAGCACTATAGCGGCGTTGGAGTCGCACAAAAGCAGAGAAAACAGGCTTGTAAGTCCGCACAGGGCAAGCAGTATCTTGTTTACGGCCGGCTTTTTAACCCTGTCAATAAAGCTTTTTTTATATAAAATATGGCAGAAAGCCAGAGCCGCTACAGAGGTAAAGCCCAAATTGTTGGGGTTTACATATATTCCCGTAAAGCGGTTTTCATATATGGTAAATTTAATCCAGTACCATTCAAAGCGAAAATCAATAAGCAGACAAAAAATTCCGATTATATTTGCCGCTGTTACTATGTAAACAACTGTTGTTGCAATTTGGTAAAGCTCCAGTCTAAAGTTAAACCCCGGCTCTGTATGCATACCGTAGAAAATAACAAAGCATATTGCAATGTGAAGAAACATTACCAGGCTGTAGAAAAATGTTACCGACAAATTAATAAGTATTGACAGCAGCGAAATAATCAAAAATGCATTTATCCATATTCCAAAGCTAAAGGTAAAAATGGTTTTGTTCTTTTTTTGATTGTAAAAGGTAAGGTAAACTCCCCATATAAAGAGCAGTACCAGCAGAACATACGCTGCTATCTGTAAAAAAGAAATGGTGCAGAACAGCAAATCTATAGTATATATTTTTCTGAATAAAGAAGAATCTCGGGTTTTTTCTTTAAGTGTAGTCACAGCTATCCTCCCGAACAGATATTAACTGAAAACTTCTTTTACCGTTTTCAGCATTATGCCTAAATCATAAAAAACATTAAATTTGCGGTAATAATCAAGGTTAAGCTCCATTTTTTTAGGGAGTATAATTTCCATATAGTTTTTGTCAACCATTGCAGGGTCTGAAAAATATTCATCGTTGTCCTTAAACGAAATACTTGCCATAGAGGTAATACCGGCAGGTGTAAGCAGTGTGGCATACATTGCGGGGGTATATTTCTTTACATATTTTATAACCTCGGGGCGTGTGCCGACAAAGCTCATATCTCCGCATAAAACATTAAATACCTGCGGAAGCTCATCCAGACGAAGCTTTCGCAGCTTTTCGCCAAGCTTAGTAACACGCTTGTCGTTTGCCTCGGTAATAAGTCCTCCAAGCTTTTCCGCATTGTTTACCATAGTGCGGAACTTGAGTATTTTAAATTTCTTGCCGTTGGTTGTTATTCTTGTCTGCTTAAAAAATATAGGGCCCGGTGAATCACACTTAACCATAACGGCAATAACCGCTATAGGTATGATAAGTATTATCACTAAAATAAGTGAAACCAAAATGTCAAACACTCTTTTTGCAAAAAGCGAGCCTTTTTTCTTGCTTAATATATTATAATACTCCTTAACAGCGTCATTACGCATATAATCAGGAAGATTTTCCCACTTACACAGCATAAGAGAACCTCATTTCAACATCTAAATTATAAGCCCACAGGGCTTAGGTGTTAAATACATAAATGCTTTTAAAAATGTTCTTAATTATACAGAACAAAAAACAGCTGTTGTTTAGAAGTATATCAGTAAACAAGCCATTCCAGTATTTAATTATATAGCAACGCTAATGTTTATGCAACTTATAATAGCATAATAATTTTACTTAAATTTCAAAATTAATATATAGATTATGCACAAAAAAATTCAGGAAGTTTGGCTATTTAAATAGTTGACACATACTGCTTTTGGCGGATAATAGTTATTACCTACAGAGAAATGAAAAATTAATTTTTTATTAAATTATTTTTGCTGCATATGGTATATAATAGCTTACAGGTGGTGAGTTTATGCATAATTTTTTTACTAAGGTAGCACAGTTTATGTATGGCAGATACGGAATGGATAAGCTGAACATAGGCCTGCTTATTTTGTGGCTTGCTGTAAATATTTTAAACACTGTATTTTTTAGAAACTGGATAGTACAGCTGGTTACTTACCTGATAGTGGCATTGATTATTTTTAGGTGCTTGTCAAAAAATATTGAACAGCGTAAAAGGGAAAACGATATTTTTATGTTTTGGTACTACAAAGCAAAGCCGCTTTTTATAAAAATAAAGGATTGGTTTAAACTGCAAGGCAGAAAATTTGCAGACAGAAAAACCCACCGCTATATAAAATGCCCATATTGCAAGGCGACAATTCGAGTGCCCTTCAGTAAAGGTAAGCATACTGTAAAATGCCCACGCTGCTCTGAGGACTTTAAAACTAACATTAGGTTTTAATGTGCATATGACAGTACATAAATAAAAGCATACAAGGAGTATTATATGGACGAACTAAATTATTGCTCAGTTTGCGGTACAAGGCTGATAAAAAAAGAATGTGGCGATGAGGGTATGGTAGACTATTGTACTCATTGCGGCTGTTTTAAATTTCCCATATTTAACAGCGCCGTAAGTATGGTGGTATTTAACAAGGATAAAGATAAGATTTTGTTAATTCAGCAATATGGCAAAAAGGATAATATTTTGGTGGCAGGCTATATTAACAGGGGTGAAACGCCTCAGGAGGCACTGCGGCGTGAAATTAATGAGGAAATAGGTGTAAACGCTGTTTCGTGGAACTATAACGACAGCATTTACTTTGAAAAATCCAACACACTTATTCACAACTTTGTAGTGGTGGTTGACAGTGAGAATTTTAAGCTGAAGCAGGACGAGGTGGACTATGCAGACTGGTATTCGGTACCAGACACAGTAAAGTATATTAAGCCTAACAGCTTGGCAAAGCGTTTTTTAACAAACGCTTTGCGGGTTAGGGGACTTATTTAAAAAATTGCTTGAATATTATATAGGTTGTGGTATAATTACCCAAAAGGAGGGCTTTATTATGCGTTTTATTCTAAAAATAGCAAAGAAATTAATCAAGCTGGCAGTTTTTATCCTGGGTTTGCTGGTAATCCTAAAGCTTATAATGAACAAGCTGGAGGAGAAGGGCATTATTAAGCGTGAGTGGATAGCACAAAGAACTCCTGCAGGACGGGGACTTCGCTACGCAATGTCTGTTTTGGATAAATTTGTAATTTCTTTTCAGATTTAATACTTATATTTTTAAAATGTTACTTAAAGGGAAACCCCATACCGTGTCATTCGGTATGGGGTTTCCTTTTATAAGTTTAAATTGTTTTAAATTTTAATTGCTTATGGGTTTAGCCGTTATCGGCGGCCAGGGTGACTGTAACGGTAAATTCATCTGTTTCTGAATTATCCGGTCTTGTAACCGTAAGCTCAACGGTATCGCCCGGCTTATACGTGTCAAGCAGAGCGTACAGCTCTGCGTATGAAGTAATGCTTTTTCCGTCTATAGCCGTTATAATATCGTCTTTTTTTATCTTGCTGTTTTTCAGCGGACTGTCATCTGCGACACTGCTTACAACAATGCCGCCCTTTATATCGTACTCTTTTGCAAGTGTTGACGAAAGCTCTGTGCAGACAATGCCCAGCTTAACTCTGCCCTCAACATAGCCGTTCTTAATAATGCTGTTGGCAATTTCCTTTACCTTTTTGCTTGGTATGGCAAAGCCCATGCCCTCGTAGTCTGTGGCGGCTACCTTTACGGTGGTTATGCCTACTACCTGACCGTTTAGGTTAGCCAAAGGCCCGCCGGAATTTCCCGGGTTTATTGCTGCGTCGGTTTGTATATATGTGCATGCAAAGCCCGAAAGCGAACGGTTTAGTGCAGATATAATACCGCTTGTTAATGAGTCCGAATAGGAGCTGCCGCCCGGATTGCCTATTACCACAACATTTTGACCGATTTTTAAATCGTCAGAGTCTGCAAAGGCTGCGGCCTTCCAGTTGCTGGCTTCTTCGCATCTTAAAACGGCAATGTCTGTGCGTGTATCGCAGCCTACCACAACAGCCATATAGGTGGTGCTGTCGGTTTTGGCAATTTTAATTTTATATCCGCTTGTTGCATTATTAATAACATGAGCGTTTGTAACAATATATCCGTTACTGCTTATAATTATTCCGGAGCCCTCGCTTTCCGGATATGCCTTGTCTACATCGTCCTTTTCGTCATATACCGATACAGAAACTACGCTTTCGGAAAGCGTCTCGTACGCTTTTTCGGTAGAGCCGTTGGCAGTATCGTTATCCTTTAGGGTGATTTTCGGGCCGTTAGGGTCGGCGTATTTCCCTGTGTTGGATTTGTCTGATTTTTTTGTTGTAGCTTCTTCTGTAGGAACCTGAAAAATAAATGAATTTCCATCGGATTGGCTGTTGTCGGTATTGACCGCCGCCCACCAAATAAATGTACCGATAAAGGACACTGTAAGTACAATTATAGTTCCTATAAATACCTTTAGACCGGCAGCCATTTTTGTCTTTGGAGGTTTGTTGTTTGGAAAGTAGCGGTTTCCGTTAATAAGCTGTGGCTGATTATATGCGTTGCCGTAAGGATTAGCTTGTGGCTGATTATAAGCATTATCATAAGGATTAGCCTGTGGCTGATTATAGGCATTGCCGTAAGGATTAGCTTGTGGCTGATTATAAGCATTGCAGTAAGGGTTAGCCTGTGGCTGATTATAAGCGTTGCCGTAAGGATTAGCCTGTGGCTGATTATAGGCATTGCCGTAAGGGTTAGCCTGTGGTTGATTATAGGCGTTGCCGTAAGGGTTAGCCTGTGGCTGATTATAGGCGTTATCATAAGGGCTAGCCTGTGGCTGCCGGTTGTTATATGCACCGGTGCCATTACTGTGCATTTCATTCTCTGCGGTGTGACCTTCTGCTTGATTTAAGGCAGCATTGCTGCTTTGAAACGGTGCATCGGTGCCGCTTTGGGCGTTAGCCGAGCCGTTTGGCTCTGCACCGCTGTTTATGGTTTTGTTATTATCATCAAAATTATTCATCGTACTCCTCCGCATCTTCAATTTCTTCTTCCACTGTTGCGGCAGTGGAAATTATGGTGCCATCAGAGCTAACTATGGTTGCCCTGTTGTCCTTTTTTCTGTTGCTGAATAAATTGTATTTGCTGCCGGATTGTCCTTTTTCCTTCGGAAGCCATAGGGTAAAGCTGCAGTATTCGTCAACTACGCTTTGGGCGGTAATGTCGCCGCCGTGCAGTCGCATAATGGTTTTTACTATATACAGACCTAAGCCCATACCGTTTTTGTCCTGGCTTCTTGATTTGTCGGTTTTATAAAACCTTTCAAATATATGCACTAGCTCCTCAGGCTCTATGCCGTGTCCGCTGTTTTTAATTTCCAAAACCGTCCTGTCTGCCATATCGGTTAGTGTAACCTGAATATATCCGCCTACATCAACAAATTTAACCGCATTCTCAAATAGGTTGTATACCACCTGATGTATAAGGTCGGGGTCGCCGTCAACATTTACTGCGGAGCCGCAGGACTCAAGCCCTCTAATGTCTATGTGTCTTTCTTCTATTTTTTGTTCAAAGGTAAGCAGCGTGGAAATGATCACCTCTGACAGATTAAACCTCTGCTTTTTCAGTCTAAGCTCGCCGTTATCTATTCTTGACAGTGACAGCATAGACGCAACAAGTCTTGACAGACGCTTTACCTCTGTAGATACTATGTGCAAATACTGCTTTTGCTTTTGCGGTGGAATGGTGCCGTCCAGTATGCCGTCTATAAAGCCTGCAATTGTTGTCATAGGTGTTTTTAACTCATGAGATACATTTGCAATAAAATTTCTTCTGGTGGTTTCGGAAATTGACAGTGAATTTGCCATTTCGTTAAAGGCCTTTGCAAGCGTACCGATTTCATTGTTAGAGGTAACGGGAACACGCACCGAAAAATCATCATTGGCAAGTTTTCTGGCGGCAACAGCCATTTGTCTTAAAGGCTTAATCATAGTATATGAGAAAAACCATATCATACACGCTACAATAGCAAAGGTTGCAATAGCCGCATAGAAAAATATTTTAGTTATTTCTCCTGTAAAATCAGAGTAAGAAATGCTGTCTGTGGTAGCAAATACAAAGCCTACGGTTTTAGTGCTTACGCCTGCCTCGGCAACAATAGGCACAGCTGCAACATAGTGGGCAGAGTCGTATATATTTCCCAGTGTGCTGCGTATAAATATACTGCCGTCCATTGCCTTGCTGCATATGTCCTGCGGAATAAGGGTTTTGTTATGTACACAACCGCTTCCGTCACTGCATACCAGTGTTTTGCCCTTTTCGTCTGTTATAAAAATGTCAGCCTGAATACTGCCGGCTATGGTCTGCATTACACTTGAAAGCCAGCTTGTTTCGGATTTTCCTATGTACACGCTGTTGTTTACCATTACTGTTTTTTCAGAAACAAGGTCGGCCACCTGTGTAGCGTTTTCAATTAATAAATCCTTTTTTTCGTTGTCAGAATATCTTGCCACAAAAAATACAAGCATTGTTCCCAGTATAATAAAGCTGACTAAAACTATCACAAGACTTATAATTAGGTATTGGGCAAAAAGACTTTTCTTACCTGTCACGCAAATTCCCCTTTTTAATGCTGTAGTACACCCATAAAAGGCTGAAGCTTTATTTGGAATAATTCGGAAATAAATAAACAGGCAAGCACAGCAGGGAATACCAAGGTATTTTATGTATGCCTCTGCTGTACTTGCGTTATAAAGCTGTATACTTATTCCTTTACTTCAAACTTGTAGCCTACACCCCAAACAGTTTTAAGCTCCCACTGCGGTGAAACGCCGTCTATTTTTTCACGCAGCCTTTTAACATGAACATCTACTGTTCGTGAATCGCCGTAGTAGTCAAAGCCCCATACCTCGTCAAGCAGCTGATCTCTTGTAAATACTCTGTTAGGGTTGCTTGCCAGATGGTACAAAAGCTCCATTTCCTTAGGTGGTGTGTCTATTTGCACGCCGTCAACCTTTAGCTCGTAGTTTGTAAGATTAATAGAGAGCTTGTCCCATACAACCTCTTTAACATTTGTTGCTTCGTTTGAGTTGGTTCTGCGAAGCACGGCGTGAATTCGTGCTACAACCTCTTTTGCCTCAAAAGGTTTAACCACATAGTCGTCGGCACCAAGCTCCAACCCCAGAACCTTGTCGAAAACCTCGCCCTTTGCTGTAAGCATTATTATAGGTACCTGAGAGGTCTTTCTTATTTCACGGCACACCTGCCAGCCGTCAAGCTCAGGCAACATAATGTCCAGCATAATAAGGTCAGGCTTTTCCTGCTCGAATAATTTCAGTGCCTGTGTACCGTTGTTGGCAATGGCGGTGTCAAAACCGTCTTTTTCAATATACAATCTTAAAAGCTCGCAAATATTAGTATCGTCATCTACAATTAATATTTTCTTTGTTTTGTTCATAATGTCCTCCTAAATGCCGCATAATACCGTAGCTATTATACCACAGTAACCAGTTGATGTACATATTATACAGTATTATTTAGGGAAAATAATGAACAAATTAAGAATTAAAAAATAATAAAAACTTAAAATCCGACACATTATGCAATTAGGCTTGTTTTATTTTGAGTCTAAACCTTTCAGTACGGTGTTATGCCTGCTGTACGGCAAGATTCACCGGGAAATGAACCTTGCCGTACATGTACTACAAGCCCTTGTATTTTTTGCGTGTTGCCATACCGCCTCGAATATGCCGCTGTGCCTTGTTGACTTCCAATACCTCTTTAACTCTGCTGTACAGCTGCGGGTTTACATATTTTAATCTTTCGCTTACATCTTTATGTACGGTGCTTTTGCTTACACCGAATTTTTTTGCCGCACTGCGAACGGTAGCCTTGCTTTCTATTATATATTGTCCAAGCTCAACGGCTCGTTCTTCAACTATACCCTTCATAAAATACCTCCATATAAGAAAGATATTTTATATATATGCCAAAGTGCGGGTTTGTAGTACCCGCCGCAGTCCGCTGAAAAATATTCAGGTAAAAAATAATAATGCGAAGTAAAAAGATAATTAACAAAATTCACTTGATTTTTTTCGGTGCACATAGTATAATCTGTTATGCAATCGCATTTGGCGGTTACTGAGCAAGTCAGAATTAAAATTCCTATGTGAATGTGAGCGACAGGCCCTGTACGATTGGGTGCTGTGAACCATGTCAGGCGGGGAACCGAGCAGCATTAAGCAGATTTCTTGATGCGATACAGTAAGTCTGTCGTTCGCATTTACACAGGAGTGAGCCGTCTGTCTTGCTCTTTTATTTTACGGAAAGGCAGGCTTGCAGTATGTATCAGGTTTTGTACAGAAAATGGCGACCTAAGGTGTTTGAGGATGTTTCAGGTCAGCCGCAGGTTACAACCACCCTAAAAAACGAGCTTATATCAGGCAGGGTAAACCATGCTTATCTTTTTACAGGCTCAAGGGGTACGGGCAAAACCACCTGTGCAAAAATTTTGGCAAAGGCTGTAAACTGTCTTAATCCTCAAAACGGCGACCCTTGCGGAGAATGTGAAATTTGCCGTGGTATAGACGACGGCACAGTTTTGGATATTTCTGAAATTGACGCCGCAAGCAACAACGGCGTGGATAATATTCGTGCAATAATAGAGGAGGCCGCCTTTGCTCCGTCAAAGGCTAAGTACCGTGTTTATATTATAGACGAGGTGCATATGCTTTCGCCGGGAGCCTTTAACGCTTTGCTGAAAACTCTGGAGGAGCCTCCGTCCAATGTTGTTTTTATTTTGGCAACTACCGAGGTTCACAAGCTGCCGGCTACTGTTTTGTCACGCTGTCAGCGTTTTGACTTTCACCGTATTGCGTCAAGGGACATAGCAGACAGACTGGAGTATGTGGCACAGCAGGAGAATATACAGCTGGAGGACGAAGCAGCGCTGCTTATCGCCTCTGTTGCCGACGGTGCTTTAAGAGATGCACTTTCTCTTTTGGATAGGTGTATGGGTGTAAGCGGCAATATTACCTCCGAGGTAGTGCAGAAAACAGCCGGACTTGCCGGCAGAGGGCATTTGTTTGATATAACACGAAGTATTATAGATAAAAATGTTAAGCAGGCACTGGAGATTACCCAACAGCTGTATAGCGAAAGTAAGGATATGGGCAGGCTTTGCCAAGAGCTTTTGGAGCATTTTAGGAATTTAATGCTTATTAAAACAATGAAAAGCCCCGAGTCTCTTATTATGCTTTCTGCACAGGAAAGGGAGCAGGCCAAACAGCAGGCGCAGGAGTTTTCCTTGGAGGGCATAGTCTATGTAATGGATGTGCTGCAAAAGAGCTATGACCGAATGTTTAAGGGTGGCAGCAAGCGTGCAGAAATGGAGCTGGCACTTATAAAGCTTACCTCGGTGCAGCTGGACACCTCTACAGAGGCGCTTATGGCACGAATTGCAAGGCTGGAAAGAATGGTTAAAAACGGAGTGACTGTTTCACCTGAACATAAAGCACAGTCTGCAACAGCAGATGTAAAAGAAGCCGCCGTGCCGGCTGTGCCTGAAATCGGCAAGGAACAGCCTACAATTCAGATTACGCCGCAGGCACAGGCTGTAGCAAGTCAGTCAAAAACCGATTATGATACTATAGTAAAAAACGCAGTTCCTATGGAGGACTGGCAAGAGGTTTTGGAGGTTTTAAGAAAATATTCCATAACCATTGCAACTTCATTTAAAAATACACGGGCGTATATCAGCGGTGATTATATGCTGATAGATTCCCAAAACGAGCTTGCCTTTAAGCTTCTTAAACAGCAGTCTCAGCGTGAAAGAATGAGAGAGGCCGTTAAAGAGGTAACCGGCAGAGTGTATAAGCTGGGGCCTTATAAAAAGCTTGAAAAGCAAAATAAACAGGAAAACCCTCTTGACCAATTTATAAAGCAGGCTAAGGAATCGGGCGTACCTGTAGAAGAAGAATAAACTGAAAGGAAGAAAAAAATTATGAAAGCAAGAATACCAAGGGGTATGGGCGGCGGCCCACAGAATTTGCAGCAGATTGCAAAGCAGGCACAGAAAATGCAGGAGGAAATGGACGCAGCCAGCACAGTTCTTGAAGAAAAGGAGTATTCGGCAACATCGGGCGGCGGTGCTGTAGATGTAGTTGTAACAGGCAAGATGGAGCTTAAAACAGTAAACATTAAGCCTGAGGTTGTAGACCCTGAGGACATAGAAATGCTTAGCGATCTTATTATTGCAGCTGCAAACGAGGCGTTAAGAAAGGCCGCCGATGACAAGTCGGAAACAATGGAGAAAATTTCAGGCGGTCTTAACATTCCGGGGCTGTTCTAATGCCGTCTTATAATGCAGCACCGCTTGCAAAGCTGACCGAGCAGTTTGAACGCCTGCCGGGTATAGGCTCAAAAACCGCACAGCGGCTTGCCTATTATGTTCTTAAAATGCCAAAGGAAAAGGCTGTGGAATTTTCGCAGGCTATTGTGGAGGCACACGAAAGCATACACTATTGCAGTGAATGCTGTAACCTAACAGATAAGGAAAAATGTGCTGTTTGCGAAAATACCAAGCGTGACCATTCTACAATATGTGTTGTGGAGGATCCACGGGATGTAATGGCTATGGAGCGTACACAGGAGTATAACGGCGTTTACCATGTACTGCACGGAGCGATGTCACCGCTTAACGGTATAGGCCCTGATCGGCTTACCATTAAGGAATTGCTGGCACGCATACAAAAACAGCCTGTGCAGGAGGTTATTATGGCTACAAACCCTACGGTTGAGGGGGAAACCACCTCTATGTACATAAGCAAGCTGTTAAAGCCCTTGGGAATAAAGGTTACAAGACTTGCCTATGGCATACCTGTAGGCGGCGACCTGGAATATGCCGACGAGGTTACCCTGCTTAGGGCCTTGGAGGGCAGGAGTGAGCTGTAATTCTTTACATACTGCGGCGTAATGCACAGTGTGTATTTTGAAGCCGAACGAAAAATAAAAGGCTGTCAGGCGGATTTTGTCTGCCCGACAGCTTATTTTATTTGAAAAGTTTAGCAGGTTATTAATTATTTTAAATAATGAATAATAAGAATAGGCTAAATTGTAATATCCGGTATAATGCATTTTTTGTAAATTTCTTGACACAAAAGCGTATAACCATTAAAATGTATGGTAGCACAGTTTATATTTGGGAAAGGAACTGGAAATATGGAAAATTCAAAAAAGACGATGGAAAAAATAGTTGCCCTGTGTAAAAACAGAGGCTTTGTATATCCCGGCTCTGAAATTTACGGAGGACTTGCAAACACTTGGGATTACGGCCCTTTGGGTATGGAGCTTAAGAATAATATTAAAAAGGCGTGGCTTAAAAAGTTTGTACAGGAAAACAAGTACAATGTAGGACTTGACTCTGCAATTCTTATGAACCCTCAAACATGGGTTGCCTCAGGTCATTTAGGTGGCTTTTCGGATCCTCTTATGGACTGCCGTGACTGTAAAACCCGCCACAGAGCAGACAATCTTATTGAAGACTTTGACGGCACAAATGTGGCCGGCTGGACAAATCAGCAAATGACAGACTATATTAACGAAAAAGAAATTCCTTGTCCGAACTGCGGCAAGCATAATTTTACCGATATTCGCCAGTTTAACCTTATGTTTAAAACCTTTCAGGGAGTAACCGAGGACAGCAAAAATGAAATTTACCTTCGTCCGGAAACTGCACAGGGTATTTTTGTAAACTTTGCAAATATTCAGCGTACAAGCCGTAAAAAAGTACCGTTTGGTGTTGCCCAGATTGGTAAGTCCTTCAGAAACGAGATTACACCGGGTAACTTTATATTCAGAGTAAGAGAGTTTGAGCAGATGGAGCTGGAGTTCTTCTGTAAGCCGGGTACAGACCTTGAGTGGTTTAACTACTGGAGAGGCTTCTGCCGTGACTGGCTGTATTCACTGAATATGAAGGAGGAAAATTTGCGTCTGCGTGACCATTCTGCCGAGGAGTTGTGCTTCTATTCAAAGGCTACCACAGACTTTGAATATCTGTTCCCGTTTGGTTGGGGCGAGCTTTGGGGCGTAGCAGACAGAACAGACTACGACCTGACTCAGCACATTAAAACAAGCGGAAAGAGCCTTGAGTATTTTGACCCTGAAACAAACGAAAAGTATATTCCGTATGTTATCGAGCCGTCACTTGGTGTTGAGCGTTTGTTCTTGGCTCTTGTTACAGAGGCTTATGACGAAGAAGCAGTAACAGAAAAGGATACCAGGGTTGTACTAAGGCTTCACCCTGCGCTTGCACCGTTTAAGTGTGCCGTACTTCCTCTTTCAAAGAAGCTGTCACCTGAGGCAGACCAGGTTTACACAATGCTTTCAAAGCACTTTATGGTAGACTATGACGAGGCAGGCTCTATTGGTAAGAGATACCGCAGACAGGACGAAATAGGTACACCGTTCTGCATTACCTATGACTTTGACACAAAGGAAAAGGACGGCTGTGTAACTGTTCGTGACAGAGATACAATGGAGCAGGAAAGAGTTAAGATTGAAGATCTTGTTGAATATATTTCAAAGAAAATTGAATTTTAATTATACAAGCCTGTATTAATCAGTCTTATAAATTTTCAGCCTGTTGAGTGTTCTCTCAACAGGCTGTTTTAAACGCAAAGCCTACATTTGTATGTGTAGCTGAAAATTATAAAGAGCCATACTGCTGTACCGAAAGCAGTATGGCTCTTTGCTGTTATAAAAAGTATTGGAAGAAATACTGTGCAAAATTTATTGCTTAATTCCGGCAAGCACCTGTGCTATAACCTCACGCTCGTCAAGGTGGTGCTTAACGCCGTTAATTTCTTGATAATCCTCATGTCCCTTACCGGCAAGCACAATAATATCTCCCGGCTGACCGTTGTGGATAACCCACTCTATAGCCTTGCGGCGGTCAGGTATAACTGTGTATTTGCCTGTGGTTTTCTTAATGCCCACAAGTATGTCGTCGATTATTGCAAGAGGCTCCTCTGTTCGTGGGTTATCGGAGGTTATAACGCTGAGGTCGGCCAGCTTGCCCGAAACCTCGCCCATACTAAAGCGTCTGTCACGGGAACGGTCGCCTCCACAGCCAAACAGGCAAACAAGCCTTGTTGGGTTGTATTCCCTCAAGGTAGTAAGCAGACTTTCAAGGGACATTGCGTTATGAGCGTAGTCTATCATTAGTGTAAAATCGTCAGAAACCTTTATCATTTCAATTCTGCCCTTTACCTTTGCGTCCTTTAATGCATCGCAAATAGTATTGCTGTCAATGCCAAAGTAGCTGCATATAGCAATGGCGGTAAGTGAGTTGTACACGCTGAACTTGCCCGGCAGGTCAATTTCAACCCTCATATTCTCTTTGCCCTGCAGGTCATAGTCTATGCCCAGGTAGCCTTTGCCCGACACAAGCTTAGTGTTTGCCGCACGAAAGTCTGCTTTTTCTGAAAAGCCATAGGTAACTATATCACAGCTTGCATTATTTATAATGTAGTCTGCATGCTTGTCGTCAATATTTACTATACCGTGGCGGCACTGCTTGAACAGCAGACTTTTACAGTGCAGATAATCATTAAAATCCTTATGCTCATGAGGGCCTATATGGTCAGGCTCAATATTTGTAAAAATACCTATTTCAAATGTAAAGCCGGCAGTGCGGTGCAGCATAAGACCTTGTGAGGAAACCTCCATTACTACGCAGTCGCAGCCGCAGTCGACCATTTGCTTAAAATAATCCTGCAAAACATATGATTCGGGTGTGGTGTTGCTTGCTTTTATAACCTTATCGCCGATAATTGTTTCTATAGTGCCTACAAGTCCGCATTTGTGACCTGCACTGTCAAGAATTGATTTTACTAAATATGTAGTAGTGGTTTTTCCTTTGGTACCCGTTATGCCTATTACCTTTAGCTTGTCGGCAGGATTTCCAAAGTATTCGGCTGATATGCAGGCAAGTGCATAGCGGCTGTCTTCTACCCTTATAACCGTAACATTCTCAGGCACGGTTACATCGTCCTCTACAACCAAGGCCGACGCACCTTTATTAACTGCCGCTTCTGCAAACCTGTGTCCGTCAGCAACGGCGCCCTTTATGCAGATAAACAGAGAGCCCCTTTCAACCCTTCGGGAATCATACGCAACGGTAGTTATATCAACATCTGTAGTGCCCTTAACACAGGTGTATTTAAGCTTTTTTAGTAAATCAGCAAGCTTCATAGCTAATTATCTCCTTTAATAAATTTAATAAAATACCTACAATTTAATTTACAATATTATACGGCGTATGTCAATGTAAATATGATTTGCAAGGGTAATGACAGCTTTATTTGTGCATGGCAAAGGTCGCTTTATACTCGATGTGGGCAATGACTTATTATAAAAATTAAGTAAATACTCTTCATCCTGTTTAAAATGATAACCCTTTATCAAGAAAAGGAATATAACAGCTGTTTGAGCATATATTATTAATAAGGCTTGTACAATATACACATAAAAAATAATTTTATTTGACAATGATGTCAAAGGGTGTACCGTTAATATGAATAATTTTAAGGAGTTAGATTGTTGAATAAAACGGAGTAAAATAAATTATTTGTTTAAAACAAACAAAATGACAGCCGTAAATATATTAATATAACTAAAATAACTAAAATATATTGCATTTCGTACCTGTCTATGCTATTATAACTACAGTAGTTATGACATTGTATAAGCTGTCTAATTACGCATTGGTATGCAGTTTAAACAACTGTCAGTGAGTTAAAAGATATTTATATTTTTTAGAAAGAAGGAAAAGATAATGTTCAGTAAAACAAAGAAGATTGCCGGCGTGGCTTTGGCGGCAGCAATGGTTGTTACAGCTTTTGCAGGCTGTGGCGGCGGCAGCGATAATTCAAGCTCAGGCTCAGGTTCAAGCTCAGGCTCAGGCTCAAGTGCAAGCAGCAAGCAGGAGGTTAAGGCTATTACCGTTGACGAAATGCTTAAGGATGCTGACCTTGCTCTTGGTGATGAGGGTAAGAACGAGCAGGTTTCTCTAAAGGTTTGGGCACCGTCAGATGCCTTGGAGACATTTCAGGAGCAGTGTAAGGCATTTACCGACAATTTCAGCGACAGAAAGATTAAAATTGAAGTTGTAGCACAGGGCGAGTCTGATGCTGCGGCTAACGTAATGAACGACCCGTCAGCAGCTGCCGATGTATTCGGTTATGTATCTGACCAGGCTTCTAAGCTTTATCCGGGCGGATATGTATCTCCTGTAAGAGCTCAGTACGCAGCAGCTATTAAGGAAACAAACCTGCAGGGTGCTATTGATGTTGCAACTCATGAGAACAATTTGGTTGCTTTCCCTGAAACAGGCGACAACGGTTACTTTGTTTACTACAACAAGTCATTGGTTACTGACGAGCAGATTAAGTCAATGGAGGGAATTATGGATGCTTGCGACAAGCAGGATATGAACTTCATAATGTACATGGGCGACGGCTTCTATGGCTGCGTTATTCCTCTGACAGCAGGCGGCACATATGAGCTTAACGATAAAGGTAATCAGGTTCTTAACTACGACAAGGATAAGGTAGTTAAGACTGCTAAGGCCTTTGCGGATTTGCTTGCAAATAATCCACACTTTGTAGATGATGATATTAATAAGGTGCTTGCTTCTCAGCTAAGAGTTCAGAAGAGCACAGGTAAGCCTAAGGCTCTTGGTGGCGTATGCGGTACTTGGAAGCTTAAGAGCGTACAGAAGGCACTGGGCGACAACTTTGCTTGTGCTAAGCTGCCTACAATTAAGATAGACGGCAAGGATACCGATATGATTTCAATGTTCGGTTACAAGCTAATCGGTGTAAACTCAAATACAAAGTATCCATACACAGCTCAGGCTCTTGCATATTACCTATCCGGTGAAAAGTGCCAGCAGGAAAGAATGGATAAGCTAGGTTGGGGTCCTTCAATCACAAAGATGGTTGAAAGTGATGATGTTAAGAACAACACTTGTCTAAAGGCTGTTTACGAGCAGCAGGCTCATTCAATACCACAGATTGGCCTGGCAGGTTCTTTCTGGGATCCTACAGCTGCATTCGGTTCTTACTGTGTAGAGAAGAAGAACGACCTTTCAGAGAAGGGTATCGGCAAGGCTTATGACGATATGGTTAAGAGCATTACAGCTGTTTAATCATAGCCCGTATTTAGGTATAAAATAGTTTGTTTTACGCTCAAGCAGTCTATATTTTATAGGCTGCTTGAGCAGTAAAAAGCGTATTAAGAAATATATTAAAAGGCTCGAAAAAAAGGGGAGTAAAATAATGAACTACATTGATTATGTACAGCTCAACCCTTTCCAAAAATTTGTTTATAAGCTAAAAAGCTTTTTTATGGCTATTCCGGGTGCTCTGGCAGGCTTTTTTAAAGGAGTCGGAAAAGCTATAGTAGCGTTCTTTGTGGGTATTGGAAATTTCTTTAAGGATTATGCCAATAACTTTGCAGTGGGAGGCTTGGCAACTAAGCTTTCATATGTAATTATGGGTGCCGGTTGCTTTTTGAACAGACAAATTATTAAGGGTGTTCTTTTCCTTGCAGCGGAAATAGGGTTTATTGCCTATATGGTAGGCTTTGGCGGCGGCTATTTGTCACAGTTTGGTACCCTTGGTACTAAGGAGGCAAGCACAGGTCTGGACGATTTTGGTATGCCTATAAAGGTTGAGGGTGACAACTCAATGCTTATCCTTTTGTTTGGTACACTTACACTTGTTATAATTGCTTTATTCATTTATCTATACATACTAAACATAAAGGTTGCTGTTAATAACGAAAAAACAGTCAAGGCAGGTGACAGACCTAACACAATTTTTCAGGATCTTAAGCTTTTGCTTGACGAAAAGTTCCATGTAACAATGTTGGCTGTTCCAACAACATTAATAAGCTGCTTTACAATTTTGCCGCTTATTTTTATGATATTAATTGCGTTCACAAACTTCGACCATGACCATCAGCCGCCTAACACGCTGTTTACATGGGTAGGCTTTGGCAACTTTGGTGATATTTTTGTAGGCAACCAGCTTTATGCTCAAACATTTGGCAAAATCTTGTGCTGGACACTTATTTGGGCGGTTGTTGCTACATTCTCTTGTTATATTCTTGGCGTAATAGTTGCACTTATGATTAACAAGAAGGGCTTAAAGTGTAAATCTATATTTAGAACCTGCTTTGTTATGGCTGTTGCTGTACCTCAGTTTGTAACTCTGCTGCTGATGGCTCAAATGCTTTCACAAAGTGGTGTTGTAAATGTTATTTTACAGGATTTGGGTTGGATTGATCAGCCGATTAAGTTCTTGACCGATACCGCTAACCCGACAATGGCAAAGATTACAGTTATAATTGTAAATATTTGGATAGGTATTCCATACACAATTTTAAGTACAACAGGTATTCTTATGAATATTCCTGAAGATTTGTACGAGTCCGCTCGTATTGATGGCGCTTCACCGTTTGTTCAGTTTACCAAGATTACACTGCCATACTTGATTTTCGTTACTACACCACAGCTAATTTCTACATTTGTTGGTAACATTAATAACTTTAATGTTATATTCCTGCTTAGCGGCGGTGGCCCTACAAATGTACACTTCTATCAGGCCGGCGAAACAGACTTGCTTGTTACATGGCTGTATAAATTGACAATGAATAAAAACGATAACAACCTGGCTGCTGCCATTGGTATTATAGTATTTATAATTTGTGGTACCTTGTCACTAATTACCTTTAATAATACTAAGTCAGTTAAAGACGAGGGGGCATTCGGATGATAAAGAGTTACAAAGCAAGAAGAACTGTAGTAAATACAATTATCTATGTAATTCTTACAATTCTTTCAATTATTTGGATCCTTCCTTTGGTGTGGATCGTTATGACATCGTTCTCCGGTGAGGAGGCAACATTTATTGACCATGTTGTTCCAACCTGCTGGACATTTGACAATTATATAGAGCTGTTTACAAATACTAAGGTATTTGATTATCCAAGAGCATTTTTGAATACATTAATCATATCTATATTTTCCTGTATTATTTCTACATTCAGCGTACTGATGGTATCGTATGCGTTTAGTAGATTAAGGTTTAAGGCAAGAAAGCCGTTTATGAATATAGCAATGATTCTTGGTATGTTCCCTGGCTTTATGACAATGATAGCTATTTACTATATTCTAAAGGTAATTGGCTTGTCACAGAATATTGTTGGTCTTATTATAGTATATTCTGCAGGTGCAGCACTTAACTACTTCATTTCGAAGGGCTTCTTTGATACTGTTCCAAAGGCGCTTGATGAGGCTGCTACCATTGATGGTGCAACGAAGAACCAGATTTTCTGGAAAATTATTCTTCCAATGTCAAAGCCTATCGTAGTATATACAGTATTGACAACATTTATCGCACCATGGACTGACTTTATTTTGGCGAAAATGCTTCTTCGTGATGCTATCGACCAATATACGGTTGCACTGGTTCTGTGGAATATGACAGATAAGGACAAAATTGATACATTCTTCTATAATTTCTGCGCAGGTGCAGTTGTAGTTGCTGTTCCTATTACAGCGTTGTTCTTGAAGATGCAGAAGTTCTATGTAGAAGGTATTACAGGCGGTGCTGTAAAGGGCTAATTCTATTAGCCGCTGTAGCGTTTAGCTTGTTTACAAACCTAGAGGTGAAGGCTGTGTCTTCACCTCTATTTGTATATAAAGCATTTGTAAATAGGGCTTTGGAAAAGAAGCTGCATAGAAATCAATACAGGCATTTTCAAAGCAAAATCTACAAATGACTTAATAATAGTATTAGTTTTAATAACGGCTTTATACTCATTAAAAAAATAGTTGTAACAGAAACATAAGGAGAAAATTTATGCTTAAAAAACTTATAGCAATAGCAATGGCGGCCGCACTGTGCTGCGGTGCAATGGCAGCCTGCACCGGAGGCGAGCAGAAAAAGGAGACACCAAAGGCTGTACAGTCAACCGATAATTACAGAAATTTCTACCAAATATTTATGTATAGCTTTTGCGATTCAAATGACGACGGCGTAGGAGATTTTAAGGGAATTATAAGCAAGCTTGACTATCTTAACGACGGCGATCCGAACGGCGGCAACGATTTAGGTATAGACGGCGTATGGCTTACACCTATAAACCCGTCAGAGTCATACCATAAATATTCGGTAGAGGATTATAAGGCTGTTGACAAGGAATTCGGTACACTTGATGATTTTAAAACACTGCTTAAAGAAGCAGACAAGCGTGGCATTAATGTAATACTTGACCTTGTTTTAAATCATTCCTCAGACCAGCACCCGTGGTTTGTAAAAGCCTGTCAGGAGGTAAAGGAGGGCAAGCTGGACGGCTATGCTCAGTACTATCATATTGTAAAAAAGGACGATGAGGTTGGCAGCAGCACCTATTTGCGTATAGACGGCACCGACTATTATTATGAGGCTAATTTTGACAAATCAATGCCTGAGCTAAACCTTTCTAACGAAAAGGTGCGTGATGAAATAAAGGATATAATGAAGTTCTGGCTGGATATGGGTGTTTCCGGCTTTAGGCTTGACGCCATAAAATACTATGATACAGGCGGTGACGATGGTCAGGAATTCTGTAAATGGCTGGTTGACACGGCAAAGGATATTAAAAAGGATGCCTATATTGTGGGTGAAAACTGGTCAGGAACAAGCCAAATTGCAGACTGGTATTCTACCGGAATTGACAGTCAGTTTAATTTTCCAATGAGTCAGGCTATAGGTACATATGAAACCGCAGTACGCAGCGGTGACGCTAACAAGCTTTGCAAATCTGTAAAATCCTGGGGTGAAACTATAGCCGATAAGAACGAAAACGCTATCGACTGCTCCTTCCTTTCTAACCACGACATTTCACGAAGCGGTGCGGCACTGGGCAAAAACCTGCAAAATGAGAAAATGGCAGCTATGAGTTATATGCTTTCTCCGGGAAATCCGTTTATATACTACGGTGAAGAGGTTGGCTTGCTCGGCAGTACAGATAACGACGGCTCATACCGTTTGCCAATGCCTTGGAACGGCACAGAGTGGGAAAATATTCACCTGCCTAGCATTGCCTTTTCCATCGCTGAGGAGTCTGTTGTTACAACGGTTGAAAAAGCACAAAAGGACGATAATTCACTGCTAAAAACATACCAGCAGCTTATTAAGCTGAAGCTGCAAAATCCTGAAATTGCAAGAGGCAAAATTACCGATGTTATAGAAAGCGGCAGCGACAATGCGGCAGGCTATGTTACAAAATACAATGACAGCGGGGTTATTATATTCTACAACCTAAGCAAAACGGAATCTGCTGCTGTTGATGTGCCAAAGGATAAGCTGGAGTATTCAGGTATTGCCGGACAGGTAACAGCACAGGATCCGGACAGCAACGGAAGCTATGCACAGGCAACGCTTGACGGCACAAGCCTTACAATTCCGCCTATGACGGTAGTAGTGCTGAAATAAGCAGAGAAGCGGTATCTGGGATTGATATAGGCAAAAGAGTGTAATTTTTCGTTGTAAAAAACGGCTGTATATGATAAAATCAATTAGAATGGCTTATGTGCAAAAATGATTTGTACAGGCTGTTGTAAAGGAATCAGCAGTTTTTCTTTTTGAAAGGAATGATTATTAATGTCACAAGTAACAAGATTATTTGTTGAGAAGAAACCCGGCTTTGATGTTGAGGCCTCTCAAACGCTTTGGGATTTAAGGCATAACCTGGGCTTAAAGTCGCTTACAGCACTTAGACTTGTAAACAGATACGATATTTCCGGATTAACAGGTGAACAGCTTGATAAGGCTGTGGTAACTGTTTTTTCAGAGCCAAATCAGGACAATGTTTACAAGGAAGTCTTGCCGACAGAAAATGACTGGAGGGTATTTGCTATGGAATACCTGCCGGGACAGTATGACCAGCGTGCCGACAGTGCCGCACAGTGTGCACAGCTGTTGACGCAGGGCGAAAGACCTGTAGTAGTAAGTGCTAAGGTTGTAGCGGTAAAGGGCGATATTACTGACAGTGATTTTGAGAAAATTCAGCACTATATGATAAACCCTGTAGAGTCCCGTCTGGCTTCTATGGATAAGCCTGAAACACTTGATATGCCTGTAACTGTACCTGAAAGGGTTGCAGATGTAGAGGGCTTTATAGAATTTAATGACCAACAAATGGCAGATTATTACGGCTCTATGGGCTTTGCTATGACGCTGAGCGACCTCAAGTTCTGTCGTGACTACTTTAGAGATGAAGAAAAGCGTAACCCTACGGTAACAGAGCTTAGAGTTATTGATACATATTGGTCTGACCACTGCAGACATACTACATTCCTTACAAGATTAGAAAAAATTGAAATAGAAAAAGGTGCATTGACCTCGGTTATTGAAGATGCCCTAAAGGAATACTATGACGCCAGAGATGAGGTTTACGGTAAGGATACCGACCGTGATGTTTCTCTTATGGATATGGCTCTTGCAGGTATGAAGCTGCTTAGAAAAAGAGGCTTAATTCCTGACCTTGATGTTAGTGAAGAAATTAACGCCTGTTCTATAGAGGTGCCTGTAACTATTGACGGCGTTACGGAGCAGTGGCTTGTACAGTTTAAAAACGAAACACATAACCACCCTACAGAGATAGAGCCGTTTGGTGGTGCGGCTACCTGCTTGGGCGGTGCTATTCGTGATCCGCTTTCCGGCAGAGCCTATGTTTACCAGGCTATGCGTGTAACAGGCAGCGGTGATCCTACCGTACCGTTTAAGGATACAATGCACGGCAAGCTGCCAAGCAGAAAAATTACAACAGGTGCGGCGGCCGGCTACAGCTCATACGGTAACCAGATAGGACTTGCTACCGGTCAGGTTACAGAGCTTTATGACCCTGGCTATGTTGCAAAGAGAATGGAAATAGGTGCGGTTATAGGTGCCTCACCAAAGAGCAATGTAATTCGTGAGGTACCACAGCCGGGCGATGTTATTGTTCTTTTAGGCGGAAAAACAGGCCGTGACGGCTGCGGCGGTGCTACAGGCTCGTCAAAGGCACACACAGAGTCATCAATAGAAACCTGCGGTGCAGAGGTACAAAAGGGCAACCCGCCTACAGAAAGAAAAATTCAGCGTTTGTTCAGAAATCCAAAGGTTTCTACAATGATTAAGCGTTGTAACGACTTTGGTGCCGGCGGTGTTTGCGTAGCCATAGGCGAGCTGGCAGACGGACTGAATATTGACCTTGATAAGGTAACAAAGAAATATGAGGGCTTAGACGGCACAGAGCTTGCTATTTCAGAATCACAGGAAAGAATGGCAGTTGTGCTTGACCCTAAGGATGTTGACAGGTTTATTGAGTATTCACATACAGAAAACCTAGAGGCTACAGCAGTAGCAGTAGTAAGTGAAAATCCTCGTTTGACTATGGTATGGAGAGGCGACACTATTGTCAGCCTAAGCCGTAAGTTCCTTAATACCAACGGTGTTACACAGGTTTCACAGGCGTATATTACAGCACCTGACGAAAACAACAACTACCGTTTGCAAACTCCAAAGGAGCTGCAGGGACTAAGCAAAACAGAGGCGTTTAAGGCTAACCTTGCAAGGCTTGAGGTTTGCTCTCAAATCGGTCTTGGTGAGCGTTTTGACGCAAGTATAGGTGCGGCTACGGTTATTATGCCGTTTGGCGGTAAATATCAGCTTACACCTCAAGACGCTATGGCTGCTAAAATTCCTCTTGAAAAGGGCGAAACAGACGACGCTACAGCTATGAGCTACGGCTTTATTCCGGGTGTTTCCCGTTGGTCACCGTTCCACGGCTCTGCGTTTGCTGTTGTGGAATCAATGTCGAAGCTTCTGGCAATAGGTGCAAATCCATTAAAGTCACGCCTGACATTCCAGGAATATTTTGAAAGACTTCACGAAAAGCCTGAGCGTTGGGGCAAGCCTGCCGCAGCGTTGCTGGGTGCGATGACAGCACAAATTAATATGGGTATTCCGTCAATAGGCGGTAAGGACAGTATGTCCGGCTCCTTTGAAGATTTAGATGTACCTCCTACACTTGTAAGCTTTGCGGTAGCTATGACAAAGGCATCAAAAACAATTTCTGCCGAGTTTAAAAAGGCAGGCTCACAGGTTATTTATGTACCTGTTCCTGTTGACAAGGCTACTCAAATGCCAATGTGGGAAGACCTGAAGAAAATGTACAATGCTGTTTATGCTCTTATGTCACAGGGCAAGGCTTTGGCAGCCTCTGTAGTTCGTGAGGGCGGTGCCGCAGCTACTGTTGCAAAAATGTGCTTTGGTAATAAAATAGGATTTACATTTGACCACGAGCTTACAAGCGAAGAGCTGTTTGCTCCGCTTAGCGGTTCACTTGTAATTGAGCTGGCAGACGGTGCTTCACTTGACGAGGGCGTTCTAAGCTACAAGCTGGGTGTTACTACAGAAGAACCTGTTATTGATATTAAGTGCGGTAAGCTTGATATTGATACTCTTGTTGAGGCGTGGACCGGTAAGCTTGAAAAGGTATTTGCAACAAAGGCAGACTGTCCAAAGCTTACAAAGGATATTCCGCTTACAACTCAGCACAGCACATTGTCACCTGTAATTAAAACAGCAAAGCCAAAGGTATTTATTCCTGTATTCCCCGGCACTAACTGCGAGGTTGACACAGCCAGAGCCTTTGCTAAGGCAGGTGCAGACCCACAGCTGTTGATTGTTAAAAACCTTACACCAAAGGACATTGAAGAAACAATTACACAAATGGAAAAAATGATTAAGGAATCACAAATCATTATGTTCCCGGGCGGCTTTAGCGGCGGTGACGAACCGGACGGCTCAGGTAAGTTTATTGCTACAACCTTCCGCAATCCTGTTATTGCACAGGCTGTTACAGAGCTTCTTGAAAAGCGTGACGGCTTAATGCTTGGTATATGCAACGGCTTCCAGGCACTTATTAAGCTGGGACTTGTTCCATACGGCAAAATTACAGATATTACAGAGGATTCCCCTACACTAACATTCAACACTGTAGGCAGACATATCTCTCATATGGCATACACAAGGGTAACATCAGTAAAATCACCTTGGCTGTCACAGGTAAATGCAGGTGATGTATTTGCAGTGCCTATTTCACACGGCGAGGGCAGATTTGTTGCTAATGACGCTATGCTGCAAAAGCTTATTGAGGGTGGTCAGGTTGCAACACAGTATGTAGACCTAAACGGCAAGCCGTCTGACGATATTGCATTTAATGTAAACGGCTCTGTATGTGCTATAGAGGGTATTACAAGCCCTGACGGCAGAATTTTCGGTAAAATGGGACACTCCGAGCGTAAGGGCGACAACCTGTACGCAAATGTACCGTTTGAGAAAGACCAAAAGATATTTGAAAGCGGCGTAGCATACTTTAAGTAATACCCGCAGATAAAATATTGATTTTAAATATTGCATAAAAACACAGGCAGTGTAAGTATAAACGCTTACACTGCCTGCTTTTTTGGGGTAAATTATAATAATGAATTAATTGAGGTTATTGTTAATGTCTTTTATTTGGTACTTTATTTTTATAAATGTGCCCAACCATATTGAGGCATATATAAATAGGAAAATACCGTAGTAAATAATAACGCCTAAGAAATTTTGCGGCATCCAGTGCATAAAGAATGCAACAGGGAATGTAGCTACAGAAACCAATATCAAATGTGTAGCCGACTGCTTTAAAAGGCTCCAATTTTCAAGTTCCCATATTACCGAGGCACCGCCCCATACTGCGCCATACAGCATACTTAAAACTGTTTGTATGATTACGGCGTTTAGCTCTGTGCCAAATGTGTTTATTGTGTCCGGTACAACAGGGTAGTAATTTCCTTTACCGACTATAACAGAAACAATTAGTGTTACTATATAACTTATTGCCAGACCTATAGGCATACCCAGTAAACCTCTTAATATTATTTTTTTTGTTGTGCTCATATTATACACCTAACCGTTCTTTAATTTTTGCAACATATCTGCGTGAAACATATGTTTCTTTGCCGTTTGGAAGCGAAACCAGTATAGTTCCCGACAGCTTTAGATTAAAATTAACTGCCTTGTGCAGGTTGATTATTTCGGAATTTGAAATTCTTACAAAGCTGTGGCTGTCAAGCATTTGGTCAAGCTCATACAGCCGTTGCTTTACAACAAATTCTCCTCTTTCAGTGACTACATAAACCTTGCTTTGAGCAGCGTATATATTAATAATATCTTTCTGCTCAATAAGGGAAATATTGTCGTTCTGCCTGCCTGTTATAAGGGTGTTTGAAGATGAAAGTCTTTCTACACAGCTGCTTATTTCATCTGTAAGCTTATTTGTAATTATAATACACAACGGCTCTGTGCAGCTGTTGTCTATTTTTACCTCAACCTTCAAAAATTATAACCTCCCTTTTGTGCGTTACCGGTATGTGTTCCTTACAGTTGTAATTATATAATGCATTGGTTATAAAATCTATAGGTTAATAACAGGTGGCAGTTTACAGCCTATAGACGGTAGGTTAAAAGCAAAGCCGAACGGTAAGAAGCACAGCTTCAATACAGCACGGCTTTGCGGTTATTTTATATTTATTATTCCTTAGCAGTCCAGTATTTTCTGTCAAGGCTTCTGTACTGCACAGCCTCGGCAATATGTATGCTTTTTATTACCTCGCTTTGGTCAAGGTCGGCAATTGTGCGTGAAACCTTTAGGATTCTGTCGTACGCTCTTGCAGAAAGCCCCATTTTATCAAAGGCCTTGCCCAAAAGCTGCTGTGCCTTGTCATCCATTGGGCAGCATTTGTTCAGCATTGCCGGAGTTATACCGGAATTGCATTTTACTCCCGTACCCTTGTACCTTTCCTGCTGTATATATCTTGCCTTGTTTACCCTCTTTTTTATATCTGCCGAGCATTCCTCTTGAATTTGTGAGGTTAGGTCGGAAAACTCTACCGGCGGCACTTCTATTTGAATTTCTATTCTGTCAAGCAGCGGCCCTGAAACCTTTGAAAGATACCTTGTAACAGCCTTTGGGCCGCAAATACACTTTCGTGTAGGATGCCCGTAATAGCCGCAGGGACAAGGGTTCGTTTGGACACTGATGTTGATACAATTTAACTATATTTTCTAAGGGGTGTTCAAAAGGGGGGCATTTGAATACCCCTTAGGAATGCACTGTTTATAGGTATAAAAAGTGGCAGGCAGCTAAGGAATTAGCCACCTGCCGATTGATGAATCTTATAATATTTTTCTGTATTTGTCGGTGCTGTAAACTTGAATCTGTCTGTTACTCCTTTTTTCATTCGTATTTTTCAAATCTATATTGTTCCTGAACCTTTTCTCCAAGTAATGTGATTGCTTTTTGAGGGCATAAGCTGATACAACGATAACACATTGTACATCTTTCTCTGGGAACAGCCCGATTTTTATTCATTTCAATATTTTTCATAGGACACACTTTACTGCATACCCCACATCCGATACAAGCGTCACTTATCTTTAATTTGTCTGTATAACCTATCGTTTTATGATAAAACCATAGTCTTTGTCCAAACAATCCTTTTATGTGTGCTATAAATGACAACCCTTCTTTTGGATATTTTCCTCTCTTAATCTGTTCAGCAGCCTGTTCTATTCGTTTGTCTGCACTCTTAACAATTTGCCTGTTTTGTTTAATATCTTTTTTTAACAGTTTACTATCACACACTGAGTCTGGCATTTTTATTTGCATCCCCCCAAGAATTTCAGCTCCATATTTCTTTAAAAGCCTTGCTGAACAACCAGTTCCGTCACCACTGAAAAGTCCCATTGTATTTAAACAAAATACTTTTTTGCCTCTCCATAATTGAGCATTTCTTTTAATAAAATCGCGTACCATAAAAGGTGCATTAGAAAATTGTGTAGGATAGCCTAAAATAATCACATCTTGTTGTTCTAATATATTTGTTATTTGTGTATTTTCTAATGGAACTATTTTCGCCGTATCCTCTAACATGGATACCAGCTTTTCAACACAATGTTTTGTGTTTCCTGTTCCACTTAAATATATTCCTACCATTTACGTACTTCCTCCTTCAAATTCCTATTTGTTAATTTCTATTATACCTTATATCGGCAGAATCGCATATCCATTTTATGTCATATTTCCGTAATATAAAAAGTCAAACCCGTCAAGCCCGATGGTTACTGACGAATCTGCCATTAGCTATTGCTATTGTGGTTACTTTTAACTTTTTCATTTCTGCACACCAATAGTCCTATGTATTTTTATTTTAAACAGTTGTAAAAGCAAACCCATACTGCAAGAAACATAGCTTTAATTACAAAACAGCTTTCCAGTTATTTTAAGTTTATTATTCCTTAGCAGTCCAGTATTTTCTGTCAAGGCTTCTGTACTGCACAGCCTCGGCAATATGTATGCTTTTTATTACCTCGCTTTGGTCAAGGTCGGCAATTGTGCGTGAAACCTTTAGGATTCTGTCGTACGCTCTTGCAGAAAGCCCCATTTTATCAAAGGCCTTGCCCAAAAGCTGCTGTGCCTTGTCATCCATTGGGCAGCATTTGTTCAGCATTGCCGGAGTTATACCGGAATTACATTTTACTCCCGTACCCTTGTACCTTTCCTGCTGTATATATCTTGCCTTGTTCACCCTCTTTTTTATATCTGCCGAGCATTCCTCTTGAATTTGTGAGGTTAAGTCGGAAAATTCTACCGGCGGCACTTCTATTTGAATTTCTATTCTGTCAAGCAACGGCCCCGAAACCTTTGAAAGATACCTTGTAACAGCCTTTGGGCCGCAAATACACTTTCGTGTAGGATGCCCGTAATAGCCGCAGGGACAAGGGTTCATAGCCGCAACCAGCATAACATCGCAAGGGTATGACAATGTGCCGCTTACTCTTGATATAGTTATTTCGCCGTTTTCTATAGGCTGTCTAAGCACCTCCATAGCTGCTCTTGAAAACTCCGGCAGTTCGTCTAAAAACAAAACGCCATTGTGTGCAAGGGAAACCTCCCCCGGCTTTGGCACAGTACCGCCGCCCGAAAGTCCTACTGCCGACACCGTGTGGTGCGGTGCTCTAAAAGGTCTGGTAGTAATAAGCCCCTTGTTAGCCCCCAGCAAACCTGCTACCGAGTGTATTTTGGTTGTTTCTATAGACTCCTCAAAGGTCATATCCGGCAAAATAGAAGGTATTCTCTTGGCAAGCATACTTTTTCCCGAGCCGGGCGTACCTATAAGCAAAATGTTGTGCATACCTGCCGCCGCAATTTCTATGGCACGCTTTGCCTCCGACTGTCCTTTAACCTGCGAAAAGTCGGGAATTTGCACAGCGTTTTCTTCATCTTCAATATCAACAGTGGCTGTTTCCAAAGGCTTTCTGCCGCACAGGTGGTCAAAAAGCTGATTAAGATTTTTTATAGGATACACATTTATGCCCTTTACCACTGCCGCCTCGTTTTTATTGTGGTAGGGTACATATATATTTTGAAAGCCTTCTTCCTTTGCCTTCATTGTCATTGGCAAAACACCGTTTACACCGCGTACATCGCCCGAAAGCGAAAGCTCCCCTATAAACACACTGTTGCTTATATCCGCCACAAGCTGTCCGCTGTATTTGAGCAGTGCCATAAGTATAGGCAGGTCGTACACAGAGCCCTCCTTGCGTATGTGTGCCGGTGCAAGATTAATTGTTATTTTTCCGTCGGGAATTTCAAAGCCGCAGTTACGCAAGGCAGAGCGTACCCTGTCACGGGATTCCTTTACAGAGGCGTCCGGCAGGCCCACTATGTCAAAGCCCGGAAAGCCCATTGCCACATCGGCCTCTACTCTTACATTAAAGGTTTCCAAACCGAATATACCCATACTGTTGCTGAAACAAACCATATAATCACCCTATTACCTTTTATTTTTTTAAAAAATTTGCTTTTCTTAAATTTATCTTATCACAGTATTATGCTATATGCAATATTTCTGTTTTTATAAAATTTGTTGTTGCTTTTTGTCACTACAGTACAAGATTTAGCGGCGGTATAAAATATTTTTTTATTTTTCTAAACAAATTTATTGACTATTTTGCCGTCATAGGTTATTATTAGGCTATGCTAAAGTAATTTTTATTGCCATAGTATTAGCAAAATTTATTTTGCATACAATTTATGAGAATAAAATTACGGCGTGCAGTAATTTTATACGGCAATGTTTTTACTGTCAACGGGTGGGTGAATCGGTTTTTGAACAGCACAAGCAACAGCCTTAACGATGTTGAGAATATCAACAAGCTTGTTTTGCGGGCACAAAGCGGCGACGAAGCTGCGTTTAACAGTCTTGTAAAAATATACGAGCCTGTTATTTATTTTAAAGCAAACAAGTTTAAGGAAACAGCCGAAGCCGAAGACCTTGTGCAGGACGGCTTGATGGCACTGTGGGGTGCGGTACAAACCTATGACCAAAGCAGGGGTGCCGCCTTTAAAACATATGCAAACAGGTGCATAGACAACCGGATTTTTTCCGGCATAAGCAAGGTAAGCACAAAAAAGAGCATACCCAAAGACCTGCTTGTATATCTTGACGGTGACGAGACGGTGCAGGCAGAAAACAGCGTTTCCCCCGAACAGAGCATCATTGACCGTGAAAGCTATATTACCTTTGTAAAAAACATAAAAAACAAGCTTTCCGATATGGAGCTTGCTGTTCTTTCGCACCATACCTCCGGCAAGAGCTACAGGCAGATTGCCGACATACTTCATACTGAGGTTAAAGCTGTGGACAACGCAATTCAAAGGATTCGTAAAAAGCTGAGAAATTACTCAATTTAGTATTGCCGAGTGTGTTCAAGGTAGCTTAATTTCAGCAGAGCGTTGCTAAGGCAAAGGTAGCGGTGCAAATCCGTTTCTGAACAAATATTATTTTTTTAAGAGAGGTATATCCTTATGTACGAAGACAAGACTTTAGTTTGCAAAGACTGTGGCAATGAATTTGTTTTTACAGCCGGCGAGCAGGAATTTTACGCTGAAAAAGGGTTTGTAAACGAACCACAGAGGTGCAAATCATGTCGTGACGCACGCAAAAACAACAGCCGCCCTTCAAGAGAAATGTTCTCTGCGGTATGTGCAGAGTGCGGCTGTGAAACACAGGTACCTTTTCAGCCTACCGATGGCAGACCTGTTTATTGCAAAGAGTGCTTTGCAAAAAGGAGATAATTTTACTTTTTAATTTTTACAGACTAGACAAGACTTAAATTTTTTAAAGATAAATTTTTTGCTTCCCTAATATAAAGGCAGAACCGTTTTTAAAGACGGCTCTGCCTTTTGTTCTGCATTGTGATATTGCTTTTATATCCCGCTGTACTCAAAAGCCCCTTACAGAGGCATATTGCTCTTTACTAATCAGCCTTGGTAGGAGGTAATGTCAATGCTCTTTATCTTAACATCTTCCGTTGGCTTGTTGCTGGATGTATCTGTTTCTACAGAAGCTATTTTATCAACAACATCCATACCGTCATAAACCTGTGCAAATACAGTATGACCTCTGTCTACTGCATTAAAGGCACCGTCCAGTGACGGATTACCGCCGTTTTTCTCGTACAGAGATTTCACCTCGTTGCTGATAAGGTCGGTATCAAGCATATATGCACCGTAGTAGGAAACAAACTGGCTGTAATTATCTGTACCGTAGTACTGGCAAAGCTTTGGATATGCCTGCTCCTTCCACTGCTTTTCAAGAGCCTCCCAGCCGCCGTTGGTTTTAAATGCGTCAGCTCCGGCTTGGTTAATAAAGAACTGACTTCCGTTTGTGTCCTGTCCTGAATTTGCCATAGAAACAGAGCCTCTTATATTAAACAGGTGGTCGCTGAATTCGTCCTCAAAGCTGTCGCCGTAAATGCTTTCGCCGCCTGTACCGTCGCCCTTAGGGTCGCCGCCCTGAATCATAAAGTCCTTTATAACACGGTGGAATGTTAAGCCGTCGTAGTAGCCGTCCTTTGCGTGCTTAACAAAATTTTCTACAGTTTTTGGTGCCGCCTCAGGGAAAAATCTTAGAGAAATATCGCCCTTGGTGGTGTGCATAACTGCTACCTCCTCGCCGCTTTCAGGCTTGTCCAGCTGGTAGCCCACCTCGTGCTGTGTATCCTTGTAGATTTTAGCGTCCTTTTGTGAGGTTTTTTTAACATCTATTTCGTCGTATGTGGCGGTGCTTGTTGCCTGCTCTGTTGCAGAGGAGCTGCTTGAAGGGCTGCTTGAAGAGCTGTCAGAGCCGCCGTTGCCGCAGCCTGCAACTGCTGCAGCCAACACGCCGCACATAGCTGCACATAATATTTTTGTAATATAAATTTTTTTCATTTTGAAGTCCTCATTTCATAAAACATAGCTCTATTTTAGTATAAAACAATAATTAATGCAATATGTTTGATTTAACTTAAAAGATAATTTACAAACCCCTCCCGTTTATCTCGGATAAACAGTTTGATTTATGGCAGAAAGCCATAAAATTCGCAGGCTCTGTATTGCTTTAAGGACAGATTTTCCCCACAGCATAGAATAAATTTTTTTACTGCGGCATATAATTTTCTAGCTGTAATAATTGGGAGGAAAGAAAATGATAGAATTTTATCCTGAGGGAATTCTCATAGAAAAGCCCGAAAACGCCGGATACTTTAAGTCGATAAACGCCTTAAACGAGGCTTTTTTTGAAGAAAAAATACTCGAGGCACGGGCTGTAATATGTGACGCCGAGCATAATTTAATTGTAGATATGGGCTGCATTAAGGGAATTATTCCCAGAGAGGAGGGTGCTCTTGGAATTAAAGAGGGCAGGGTGCGTGATATTGCCATTATTTCCAGAGTAAACAGGCCCGTTTCCTTTGTTATAACCGATTTCAAGAAAAATACAGACGGAGCAACGGTTGCTATACTGTCCCGAAGTAAGGCACAGCAGCGGTGTATGCAGCAGTACATAGCAAGCCTTAGCAGCGGCGATGTTATTAACGCCCGCATAACGCACCTGGAGCCATTTGGCGCATTTGCCGATGTTGGCTGTGGTATAGTTTCGCTGATTCCTATAGACACCATATCGGTATCAAGAATAGACCACCCACGGGAACGCTTCAGCGTAGGTATGGATATTCGGGCAGTTGTTAAAAGCATAGAAAACGGCAGAATAAGCCTTACCCACAAGGAGCTGCTGGGCACTTGGCAGGAAAACGCAAGCAATTTCAGCGTAGGCGAAACGGTAGCCGGCATTATACGCACCGTTGAGCAATACGGTGCTTTTGTAGAGCTTACCCCCAATATAGCCGGTCTTGCGGAAATAAAAGACGGCATTGCCCCGGGAAGTCAGGCAAGCGTATACATTAAAAACATTATACCGGAGCGTATGAAAATTAAGCTGATTATTATAGACACCTTTGAACAGCACTATAAACCGGCACCGCCAAAATATTATTTTACCGGCAGCCATATGGACAGCTTTTTGTACTCTCCGCCTAACTGCGACAAGGTAATAGAAACCTTATTCAGCTGTACAGCTAATGGTACACCCGCACCCGAAGCGGTTGACTAATTAACCCCATAAATATATACTTGTTTTATACTAAACAAGTGGGGTAATAAAAAATGGATGTACTTATTGCAATATGTATGGTCTTGCTGGCTATAATACTTATTTTAAATATAATAATGATTATAAACAGTAAAAAGAAGCCCGACCACACCAACAACACAGAGGACATAAAAGCCTATATTGACGAAACAAACAGAAACAACCGCATAGAAATGAATGCTACGGTTACAAATTCGGTTAAAAATATGGCTGAACTGCTTGCCGAAAAGCAAGAGAACAGTGACAATGCACAAATTAAGCGGCTTGAACAGCTTGAACACCGTTTATCAGGCTTTTCAAGCAACAACGAAATACAGTTAAACAATATTCGTGAAGCTGTAGAAAAAAGGCTGGAATATATTCAGCGTGACAACAACAGCAAGCTGGACGAAATGCGCAACCTTGTTGATAAAGAGCTTCAAAAAACCATTGACGCCAAAATGACGCAGTCCTTTGCACTTGTAAATCAAAGACTGGAGCAGGTATATAAGGGCTTAGGCGAAATGCAAAGCCTTGCCGCCGGAGTGGGCGACCTTAAAAAGGTGCTTTCAAATGTAAAAACAAGAGGTATGCTTGGCGAAATACAGCTGGGTGCTATACTAAAAGAAATACTCTCCCCTGAGCAGTATCAGGAAAATGTAGTAACCAACAAAAACACACGCAACCCTGTAGAGTATGCCATAAAGCTTCCTAACGACAACAACTCCTTTGTGTACCTGCCTATAGATTCCAAATTTCCTGCCGACACCTACCACGCTGTATTAACAGCCCAGGAAAACGGCAATAAAGAAGAAATAAATGCCGCAGTTAAAAACCTTGTTTCCACCATGAAAAATGAGGCAAAGGACATTCACAACAAATATATAAATCCACCGGCAACTACAGACTTTGCCATTATGTTCCTGCCATGTGAGGGGCTGTATGCCGAGGCGGTAAGCCGTGGACTTGTAGAAACACTTCAGCGTGAATACAAGGTAAACATAGCCGGCCCCAGCACAATGGCGGCACTGCTGAACAGTCTGCAAATGGGCTTTAAAACCTTGGCAGTACAGCAAAGAAGCACCGAGGTGTGGCAGGTGCTGAACTCCGTAAAAACTGAATTTGACAATTTTGAAGAGGTGCTTACTCAAACCCAACGCAGAATTACACAGGTAAACAGTGACCTTGATAAGCTTGTAGGTGTACGCACCAGACAAATACAGCGCAGACTTGCAGATTTATCAAATACTGACATGGGGGATTAAAGCTGAATTTGCAAACGAAAGGCACAAAAAGCATTTTGAACTGCTTTTTGTGCCTTTATGTATATAAGCTGATTCCTATTTTTGGGTATTACACTTGGCGGTGCTTAACATTTGCAAAAGTCCAGGTTATATTGTTAAAGCAGGCTGTATTTTATAAACAGCCAAATCTAAGTTTACAGTGTGCTTGCTTAGCTTTGTGTAAGGTCAAGCTTTTTTATGCCGTATATTTTTCTTAAAATAAAGCCCCAGAACTTTGGATTGTCAATTACTACAAATTTCATAACATAACCTCCATTAATACTTAAATGCAAATAAAGACAATATGCAAATTACAACGGCGGAAATCACTACTACAAGCCTACATGGAAGCAGTGTTCCTACAAGTAATCCAATGCCAAATATTAAGCCACCGTTACAGCATTTCTTTTTTGGGCGTCGCATACCCATACCCGTTCACCACCTAAGACTTTTACTATATAATACGCATTTATCTTTAAGTGGTTACAAATTATTTTTTGCCAGCTTTACAAGGTCTGCACCTGTTACATTTCCGTCTTTGTTGCAGTCCGCCGCCAAAAGCTGCGGCTCTGTTAATGTTGTGTTTTCCATAAAATATTTGCTTAGAGCAGTGGCGTCGCCGGAGCTTATATTACCCTCGCCTGTCAAATCGCCTAAGACAGACAGCTTATATTCCCCGTATTTACTGCCGTTATACTCAAGCCGCATAGTACAGTCTGTGCCCACTCTGCCGCTTGTTTTCTTTACATTGCTTTTGCTGTATATTTCAACATCATAGCCGTCTGCTGTTATTCCGTTTTTAAGCTGTGCTATTGTTGTACCTGCAGGTATATCCCAGATAATGGAACGCTTGGCGTCTAAGCTGTAGCTGTTTACAGCAAAAATGCGGGCAGTATGTCCACTGCTCTGCTCTGTTGGCACAGCAGGCTTTTCAGGGGGCTTTGTTGAAGCATCTGAAGCAGTCGGATTTTCCGCAGGCACTGTGGGAATTACAGGAAAGGAAAGCTCGTTGCTGTTTATTATCTCAAAGGTGCCGTCGTCGTACAGCAGGTAAAGATTATCATTAAGGCTGCACATTTGTGCATTGCCCGTATAGTCGGTGCTGTACAATATATTTTCAGCTCCGGTTACATCATAGCCGTATATTTTGCCCTCGGAATATCTGCAGTAGTATTCATTCACTACACCGCCGTTTATTTTACCGCATTGTATGCCGCTTTCTATAAACACATCTGCGGCGGTATCGGCAATACAGCCATCATAATCAAAAACCGTATTATCTGTTACATATATTTCAGAATACATAACATCGGTCTGCATTTGCAGCAGCGGCATACTGTTGTCTGCGGCATTAACGGTATATATTTTGCCTTGTGACAAAATAAACAGTGTGTCCTCTCTTTGGTTTATGGCAAAATCAGTTACCCTGTCAAGAGTAAAGCTGTAAAGATATTCTCCATAAACGGAATAGCAGTAAAAAGTTGTAGAAATTTCACCGCTTTTGGCAAAGAAAACACGGTCATTGCTTACGCAAAATTTGTAGCTGTCGTTAATTTGAATATTATTAAAGGGATAATAATACACCGAGTCGTTACTGAAAAAATAACAGCTTAGGCAGGCTTGATCACCGCTTACACACATTGCATAAACACAGCCTTGACCTGCATAAATATTTTTAATTTCTCCCTCTGTGTCAAAACGGCGTGTGTCGCAGCCCTCGTCTGTAATACGGCTTACAGCCGCACTGCTGTGGCTGTAGCTGACAACATATGCACCGCTTTCGTTTACCGTAAGCCTTGCACTGCCTCCTATATTGTTTATAACCTGTTTATTCACAGCGTAAACGCTTAAACCAACAGAAAACACCAAGGCAACTGCCAACACGCCGACACAAAGCATAAGCCCTTTGCACTTTGCCAAACAACCTGCAATTTTCTTCATAAAAACCGTTCCCCTAAACCAAGCTGACAGCTGAAATCGGTAAAAGAAAAAACCGCCTTTATTTAAGCCGGAATTTTTTAAAATTAAAAATTCCGACGGCAGCTATTTTACCTGTCTGAAAGCATATAAATAAGAAGCTTATTCTGTAATTATTTGTCATATATTACCTATAAATGAATTTTAGCATTAAATTTCGACCTTTTTCGCTATAGGGGATTTGCTTTCACTAACCTTTGCCGCAGAAATAAAAACAGCTTATTTGTGCATTGTTTACAAAATAAAATCACTATTGAGCCGTTTTAGCTCACTTTAGCCGTGGCTCTGCTGTACCTTCTGCTAAAAGCCCGCTGTATTGTCAGCCGCATTTTATTAAGGACGCAGTCTTGTCGGGTGCGGCAGTGCTTTACAGGTACAGCAGGAGCATTTTTATGACCTGAAATTCTATTATAGAGCCAAAATATTAAATGTTCACAAAAATTGCGTATAGCAAAAGTATATGTTGGCTTTATTACAGTTGACAACAATAATATTTTATATTATTATATATGTTAGTGTTTTTATGGAAAAAGGGTGCGTAGCGAAAGGGTGCGTGCTTTTTATTATATATTAAGCTTGATGAGTGTATCTGATTTTGTCTGGGGTATTTTACTTAGCAGGAGTATTTAAAATATTTGAAATTTAGGGGTGTAGTCCTTGGATAAATTTGTAGTATGTGGCGGTAAGCCATTAGCAGGAGAAGTGACAATATGCGGTGCAAAGAATGCTGCCGTAGCCATTATTCCTGCAACAATACTTGCCGATGGGCCTTGTCGGCTTGAGAATATTCCGGACATAAGCGATGTTAAAGCTATGTTTGAAATATTGCAGCGGATTGGTGCAAGTGTTGAAAAAGTGGACGATAATACCTATATTGTAGATCCAACAACGATAAACAGCTGTGAGGCTGTGTTTGACCTTGCCAGAAATATGCGAGCTTCGTATTATTTGCTGGGTGCGTTGCTGGGCAAAAGAGGCTATGCCAGGGTAGCTATGCCGGGGGGCTGCTTCTTCGGGGTGCGTCCTATAGACCAGCACCTAAAGGGCTTTGCCAGTATGGGTGCCGAACACCGCTTGATTGACAGCGGTGACGCTATTGAGGTTAAGGCAGACAGACTTATAGGCGGATATGTATATATGGATGTTGTTTCGGTAGGTGCGACCATGAATGTTATGCTGGCGGCTGTTAAGGCTGACGGCACAACAATAATTGAAAACGCCGCAAGAGAGCCTCATATTGTAGACCTTGCCAATTTTCTGAACACAATGGGTGCCAACATTAAGGGAGCCGGCACAGATGTTATAAAAATACAGGGTGTTGAAAGTCTGCACGGCACAACATATTCTATAATTCCCGACCAAATTGAGGCCGGTACTTATATGGCTGCTGTTGCCGCTACAAAGGGCAGAGCGGTAATAAAAAATGTTACGCCAAAGCACCTGGAGTCTATTACAGCTAAGCTGCGTGAAATGGGCGTTATAGTGTGCGAGGGTGACGACAGCGTGTCGGTAGACGCTACAGGCGGTATAAAACGCTGCAACATAAAAACAATGCCTCATCCGGGATTTCCTACAGATATGCAGCCGCAGGCGGTTGCACTGCTGTCAGTAGCAGAGGGTACAAGCATTGTAAACGAGGCAGTTTGGGAAAGTCGTTTCCAGTATGTTGACCAGCTTTTAAAGCTTGGAGCACAAATCTCGGTAAATGGCAGAATTGCAATTATAGACGGTGTAAAATCCCTTACGGCTGCCGATGTAGAAGCTACAGACCTTCGTGCCGGAGCGGCAATGATTATTGCGGCACTGTGTGCCGACGGTGAAAGTACAATTTCGAATATTAAGTACATTGAGCGTGGCTACGACAAAGTAGTTGAAAAGTTTAAGGGACTTGGTGCAGATATTGAGAAGGTAAGCGTGTAATATAATACCGAAAGTTTTAGGCAGGCCTTTAAAGTCTGCCTTTTTAAAATAAATTTATAAGGAAATGGTAAAATGTCAAGAGTATATCCACTGTTTAGCGGGAGCAAAGGAAATTGCTACTATGTAACGGCAGGGGGAAAGGGAATTTTAATTGACGCAGGCCGTACTGCCAAGCAGATAGAAAAGGCCTTGAGCGACAACAGTATAGATGTAAAAAATATTGAGGGGATATTTGTAACCCACGAGCATATCGACCATATTAAGGGCGTGCGTGTGCTTGCCTCCCGATACGGCATAAATGTATATGCTACCCGGGGTACTCTTGAGCAAATGGACGCACAGGGGCATTTAGCACCCGAAAAGTTTAACAGCTACATAATTAACAAGGGTGCAGAGGTTGCCGGCATAAGGGTAACTTCCTTTGCCACTTCTCACGACTGTGCCGAAAGCGTAGGCTATGTGGCAGAAATGCCCGACGGCCGCAAATTTGCCGTAGCTACCGACACAGGCTGTGTTACACCCGAAATGGAAAAGGCTCTTTTGGGCTGCGATGTGGTTGCCATAGAGTCTAACCATGATGTTAATATGCTGCTTAACGGCGTGTACCCGTATATGCTTAAAAGACGAATATTGTCAGACAGCGGTCATTTATCAAACGAAGTATGCTCAGGACTTTTGCCAAGGCTGGTTAGAAGGGGCAGTACAAGGCTGCTGCTTGCCCACCTAAGCGAAGAAAACAATATGCCGCATATTGCGTTGGAGTCTGCAAGGTGCACACTTTCGCAATGCGGTATGAAGGAAAATGACGACTACACCCTTGAGGCTGCCCACACTGTTACGGACGGCAGCTGTATTATTTTTTAAGGAGCGGCTATGCTGAATGTAAACATTATATGCGTGGGAAAGCTTAAGGAAAAATACTGGACAATGGCAGTGGCAGAGTACGAAAAAAGACTAAAGGGCTACTGCAGGTTTAAAATAACAGAGGTAAACGAAGAAAGGCTGCCTGATAATCCAAGTGATGCGGAAATAAGCAGCACGCTTGAAAAAGAGGGACAGCGTATTATTAAAAATATAGGTAAGGGTGCGGCAGTAGCGGCACTGTGTATAGAGGGCAAAATAATATCCTCCGAGGAGCTGGCGGGCTTTATTGACAAAACCGCACTTGGGGGCGTTAGTGAAATAGATTTTATTATAGGCGGCTCATGGGGCTTGTCAAAGCAGGTTAAAGATATGGCAGTGCTAAAGCTGTCTATGTCAAGAATGACCTTTCCGCATCAGCTTGCCAGAGTAATGCTTTGCGAGCAGATTTACAGAGGATTTCAAATTTCCACAGGCGGCAAGTATCACAAATGAATTTGAAGAGAGGTGTAGTGTATGGCACTGGACGGCGGATATTTAAGACATATATGTAAAGAGATTAACGACAATGCGGTTAATTGCAGGGTTGAAAAGGTTTATCAGCCAAATAAGGACGAAATTATTCTCAGTCTGCGTGGGCTAAACGGTGCAAGCAAGCTTTTGCTGTCGGCAAGGGCAAACAGCCCCAGAATAAACTTCACAAGCTATGCTCCCGAAAATCCAAAGGTACCGCCAATGCTCTGTATGCTTTTCAGAAAAAGACTGTGCGGTGCAAGGCTGATTAACGCAAGGCAGGAGGCTATGGAAAGAATAATCTTTCTTGAGTTTGACGCAGCAAATGACTTAGGCGACCATATTCAGCTTACCCTTGCAGTTGAAATAATGGGTAAATACAGCAATGTAATTTTTATAGACGAAAACGGCTTTATTATCGACGCATTAAAACGGGTAGATGTTTCAATGTCGTCACAGCGTTTGGTGCTGCCGGGATTAAAGTACAATATGCCTCCGGCACAGGATAAAATAAATATTTTAGAGTGCAGTCCACAGGATATTTTGGACAGGCTGCAGGCAATAACGGTTGACACAAAGCTAAGCAAGGTATTGCTTAATACCATACAGGGCTTTTCGCCGGTAATTTGCCGAGAGCTGGAGTATCTTACAGGCAAGGGGGCAGACCTTACAACAGGCTCTCTTACACAGGAGCATAAAAAACGCCTTTTATTTTTCCTTGAAAGAACAGCCGCACAGCTTCAGCAGTGCAGCGGCACGCCGTGTATGGTTGTGGTAAACCGCAAGCCTATGGACTTTGGCTTTATGGATATTACACAGTATGGCGACACAGCACAGGTAAAAAGAGAGGAAAGCTTCAGTGCTTTATTAGACAGCTTTTTTAACGAACGGGATACCGCAGAGCGTATGAAGGCGAAGTCGCAGGATTTACACAGACTTCTTACAAACACCTTGGAAAGACTGTCAAGAAAAATTAATTCTCAAACAGCGGAGCTTTCAACATCGGTTGACCGTGAAGAGCTTAGAATAAAGGGCGACCTTTTGCAGGCGAATTTATACAGAATAGAAAAGGGTGCAAGCAGGGTTACGGTTGAAAATTATTATGACAACAACAGCCCTATAACAATTGCACTGAATCCGGCAATTTCGGCTACCCAAAATTCACAGCAGTATTACAAAAAATACCGCAAGGCAAAAACAGCCGAGCAGGTTTTAAGGGTGCAGATAGAAAAGGCAAAGGAAGACCTGGAGTATATAGAAACCGTGCTGGAGGAGCTTGGCAGAGCCACAACAGAAGCGGAGCTTGCAGAAATTCGTGCGGAGCTTGTTGAGCAGGGCTATGCAAAGGCACCAAGAGGCAAGCAGAAAAAAACGGCCTCATTGCCTCCGCTTAAATTTATATCGTCAAATGGCTTTACAATACTTGTAGGCAGAAACAACAAGCAAAACGACAAGCTTACACTAAAAACAGCATCTAAAAACGACATTTGGCTTCACACAAAAAATATACACGGCACCCACGCCATTATACTTACAGAGGGCAAGGAGGTTGACCAAGCTACCCTTACAGAGGCGGCACAGCTGGCGGCATACCACAGCAGGGCCAGAAACAGCTCGCAGGTTCCCGTTGATTACACACAGGTTAAAAATGTCAGCAAGCCGTCAGGAGCAAAGCCGGGTATGGTTATTTATGTAAAAAATAAAACTCTTTATGTTACACCTCAGTTGGCAGGCACAAGGGCGTAAAAGTACTTTATAAACATTTTGTTAAGCATATTGCATAGAAACAATGTTTGGGGTATAATAAGTAAAAGTAGCAGGAATGCTGCTTGCATGGAATGGAGGAAATCTTAATGAAAATTACAAAAGATACATTAATTGGCGATATTTTGGACTTTGACAATTCAACAGCACCTATTTTTATGGAAATGGGTATGCACTGCTTGGGCTGCCCGGCTTCAAGAGGCGAAAGCTTAGCAGAGGCTTGTATGGTGCACGGTGTTGACGCTGACGAAATGGTAGAGAAAATTAACAACCATATTGCAGACAACAAGTAACTGAAATTGATTTGTACATTTATGGTGGCCGGTTGAATTTACCAGCCGCCATATTTTATATAAGGACTATTAATGATTATGGACAAAAGCTTACATTTGGACAATCGCCTTAGCCTGTGTGCCGACTTTGTTCGCAAGGGTGTTAAGGTGGCGGATATTGGTACAGACCACGCATATTTACCGGTGTGGCTGTGCAAAAGCTCCACAGCGGTGCAGGCAGTGGCGGCGGACATTAACCCAAAGCCCCTACAGCGAGGAAAAGAAACAGTTGTGAAGTACAATGCCGAAAATATGGTACAGCTGCGACTGTCAAACGGACTGGAAAATATTCGGCCTGATGAGGCGGATGATATTATTATAGCCGGTATGGGCGGCGAGCTTATCTCGGGCATACTAAACGCCGCACCTTGGGTAAAAAACAGCAGATACCATTTTATTTTACAGCCTATGACAAAGGCAGAGGTCTTGCGTGAATATTTGTATGAAAACGGCTTTGAAATAGAAGCCGAAAAAGCTACAGAGGCAGAGGGCAAAATTTATTCTGTTATGAGCGTTTATTATACAGGTAATAAAAAGCACAATATAGGCATACTAAAATACTACGGCAGGCTTTCACCTAAGGACGGTGACTGTGCAAAAAGCTATATAGCAAAGGCAGGCACTGCACTTTTAAAAAAGGGCAGGGGCATACTTACCTCAAATTGCTTTAGCAGTGACGGGAAAAAATACGAAGATTACGGAAACCAGCTTACAGAGTATGCAGAAGGCGGAGCTGTACCGAAAAACAAGCCTACTGTACATGAAATATACAGCTTTATTGACAGCTTTGCACCCTTTGACACAGCACTGGATTACGACAATGCGGGCATATTGGTGGGGGACAGCAACGGCTTGGTACAAAGGGTACTGGTTGCACTGGATATAACCCCTGAGGTTGTGGCGGAGGCGGCAAAGCTAAAAGCAAACCTTATTGTAAGCCACCACCCTGTAATATTTAAGCCGGTGCGGCAGGTAAAAAACACAGATGCTGCCTATATGCTTGCACAAAAGGATATAAACGCAATTTGTGCACATACAAACCTGGACCTTTCCCCTAAGGGCGTAAATATTTGTATGGCAAACGCTTTGGGACTAAAGGACGTTACCCTTGACAGCGAGGGTATTGCCGTGGGCAATATTGATGGCAAGGCGCTTAGCTCAAGGCAGCTTGCACAGCTTGTTAAGGAGAAGCTTCATTGCACCGGCGTACGCTTTACCGATATTAAAAATAAAATAAAGCGTGTGGCTGTAGGCGGAGGTGCCTGCGGCGAGTATATATATTTGGCAAGGGAGCTTGGAGCAGAGGCTTTCGTAACAGGAGAAATTAAGCATAATTATATATTGGAATCTCACAGCATAAATTTAACTGTAATAGACGCAGGTCATTACAGAACAGAGGATGTTGTGGTGGACTTTTTGGTAAAGGAGCTTTCAGCCAAGTTTAAAGACACAGAGTTCATTAAGTCAAAGGTCTTTACGGATTATATTGACTATATATAAACATATTATTAATTAAATGGGAGAGTGATTTTAATGAGAAACCCAAACGAACCCGACAATAACTATCATGGTCCGGGGTACTACTACAACGGCGGACAGAATGCAAACCAAAACGGCTATAACAACGGCGGCTACAACAGCAGCTATAACGACGGCTACCAAAGCTATAACAGGGGCTATGCCCCAACAGATACATCTCAGGGCTTTGCAAGGTATATGGCAAAAACCTACCTTTGGATGTTCTTTGGCTTGGCTATAACCTTTGGACTTGCGTTTTATATGACTATTGCGTCGGGAGATGTAGTAAGCTTTTTGGAAAACAACCTTGCCATGTATGGCATAGCGGCACTGTTAAGCGTTATTTTTGCCTTTACTGTAGGACTTTTTGTTACTAAGCTTCCTCCGCTGGCGGCTAAAATAATTTTTATAGTATATTCGGCGGATATTGGTATAATTACAGCTCCGGTTTTGCTTATGTATGAGCTTAGGTCTGTTGTTGAAATCTTTGCCGTAACTGCGGTTATGTATTTGGTGCTGGCGGTAATAGGTCTTACCAGCAAAAGGGATATGTCTAAATTCGGAGTGATACTGTCGGTGGCGTTGATTATACTGCTGATTTATTCCGTAATTTCTATGTTCTTTATCCGTACACCAATGAACAATATTATCATAAATTGTGCCGGCGTATTGATTTTTATGGGCTTTACCATATACGACAACAATAAAATCAAGAAAAGCTACTATGCCTTTAGCGGAAACGCCGAGGCACTGGAAAAGCTAAGCATAATAGGTGCTTTGCAGATGTATTTGGATTATATAAATCTGTTTTTGTATTTGCTTAGACTGTTTGGAAAAAGAAGAAATTAATTTCTTAGGCGGGGTTGCTTATACCCCGCTGTTTTTTTATATCTTATTGGAATACTGACTTTTGCAGTAAAAAAAATATTTCAGGCGGTGCAATTATTGTCAATATTTGAGGCCTCCGATAACTTGTTATTTTTTGTTGTGTATGGTATACTGTGATGTGATTATGGTGATGAAAGGTGGAGCTTTATGAAAAAAATACTATTGCTTTTTTTGATTTTTACAGCGGTTGTTCAGCTGGCAGCCTGCGGCTGCTCAGACTCGGCTGACCGGTCAGCCGAAAACACATCTACTGCTACGTCTGTGCCTATGGGCGCTATTATCAGCAGCTTCAAGGCACCGGGACTTGTGGTTGAGGTGGATTTAACAAAGGAGGATCCGTCTAACGATCAAATTAAGTTCGACTACGATAAGCAGGGCAGAGTATCCGGCTGTACATACAAAATTGACGGAAGGGATACCTATGTAGGCTATACCTACAAAAAGAATGAGGTAGATGTTTATGCGTTTATCGGCGATGTTTCTGTTTTTCATAAAACATACAAAATAGTTAAAAGCGACAGCTCCTTGGGATTTACGGATTGTGAAGGGTTTTATTTTAAAAACCTAACTGTAAAATCTCTAAGACAATGATTGTCCGTTAAAATGATTTTTTATGAATAATTTCGTTATGCGGTAAAAATAAAGGTGTTTTTGGGAGATAAAATTATATATGAAACTAAAAAAGAGAGTTGGAATTTTTAGCTTTAGAAAGCTTGTTTTAGCTGCGGCGGATATATTCATATTTGCCATTGCGGCACTTTTGTCAAATTATATTTTGGCAGTTTTTAAAATAGGCCCGGTGCATACCTCAACCCTTACGCTTCAAATATTTGTTATGGCTGTTATCGGCTTTTTTACAATGTGGGTATGCGGTGCTTATACAAAAATGTGGAGGTATTTTAAGCTAAAGGATTATGCCTCCTGTGTGTTGGGTACAACTATAGCCTTTGCGGTAAATTTAATTATGGCACTGGCAGGAGTTTTTTATGCTAACGCAGGGCAGGCAAATCTGTATTGGTTTATTGCTGTAGAATTTTTACTGGCGTGTACAGGGGTTATATTGTTTAGACTTATATTCAGAAGAACATTTTTGACCATAGTAAAGGCAGGGGAGAGTGCCGGCAAGTCAAGAACTCTGCTGGTTGGTGCAGGCAAAGCCGGAAAAATTATTATTAAAGAGGTCAACGATGCCGCTCAGGCCAACGAAGCAGCACAGGTCTACAATATTGTAGGCATTGTAGACGACAACCCTCGTCTTACCGGAGCTAAGGTTTTGGGTATTCCTGTTTTAGGAAGGACGGATAAAATACAAAGCGTCTGCGAAAGTGAAGAAATTGACACAATCCTAATGGCTATACCGTCCTGCGGTGAGGAGGACAGAAGAAGGATTTTAAGCGAGTGTTCAAAAACACCTTGCCATATAAAGGTAATACCGTATGTCAGCAATCTTATTTTTGACGAATACGAAGACGGCAAAAAGGGCAATGACCGTAAAGGCCGTACGGTTATAAGCCAGATGAACGACATAAATGTAAACGATTTATTAGGGCGTCCGCCTATTTCGTTTGACAAAACCCCTACCAAAGAGCTTATTAAGGGCAGGGTGTGTATGGTTACAGGCGGAGGCGGTTCAATAGGCTCCGAGCTTGTCAGGCAGATAGCGTCCTTTGAGCCAAAGCTTATAATAATTGTCGATATATACGAAAATAACGCCTATGACATTCAGCAGGAGCTTATAATGGATTATGGCGACAATCTTCACCTTGAAACCATTATTTCTTCGGTAAGAGATTATGAAAAAATGAAAAAGATTTTCCGTACCTATAAGCCGGACATCGTTTTCCACGCAGCTGCCCACAAGCATGTTCCTTTAATGGAGGATGTTCCCGAGGAAGCAGTAAAAAACAATGTAGTGGGTACATATAATGTAGCAAAGCTGTCTGACCTTACGGGAGTCAAGAAGTTTATTATGATTTCTACCGACAAGGCTGTAAATCCTACCAATGTTATGGGGGCGACAAAACGCTGCTGTGAAATGATAGTGCAGTATATGGCACAGTCAGGCTCAAAAACAGAGTTTATAACAACAAGGTTTGGCAATGTGCTTGGCTCTAACGGCTCGGTTATTCCTCTGTTTAAAAGACAGATAGAAACAGGCAAGCCGGTAACGGTAACAGATCCGGAGATTATAAGATACTTTATGACAATTCCGGAGGCTGTTTCTCTTGTGCTGCAGGCAGGAGCTATGGCTAAGGGCGGAGAAATATTTGTGCTTGATATGGGTGCTCCGGTAAAGATTGTTACTTTAGCAGAGAACCTAATAAGAATGTATGGCAAGGTTCCGTATAAGGATGTACAGATTAAATTTACAGGACTTCGTCCGGGAGAAAAGCTGTACGAGGAGCTGCTTATGGACGAAGAGGGCTTAAAGAAAACAGACAACCAAAAGATTTTTACAGGTAAACAGATAATTATAGACAAAGACAGGTTTATACGCCAGTATGAGCAGCTGAAGTCGGCTGCTCTGTCAAATAATTCTGAGGAATCATTGAGGCTTTTGGCTGAAATTGTTCCTACCTTTAAGCATAGAACAAACAAAAAACAATAATTTGGGAGGATTTATTACTTATGTGTGGAATAGTTGGTTACAGTGGATACAGAGATTGCAGCGATGTGCTTGTAGATGCTTTAAGCAGACTGGAATACAGGGGCTACGACTCTGCGGGTATAGCTGTGTTTGAAAAAGGTAAAATAGAGGTGGCAAAGTGCAAGGGCAGACTAAAAGACCTTGTAGCTAAAATGGAGGTTGATGGCAAGCCGCAGGGCAATGTAGGCATCGGTCACACCCGTTGGGCAACCCACGGCGAACCGTCCGATATTAATTCGCACCCTCACAGCGGCGAAAAGGTAACTATAGTACATAACGGAATTATTGAAAACTATAAGGTTTTAAAGGAATTCCTGATAGAGCATGGCGAAAGGTTTTTAAGCGACACCGACACCGAGGTTGTGGCAAAGCTGCTGGGCTATTATTACAAGAAAAATCCAATGGAGCCTATTGTTACTATTGAGCGAACCATAAAGGACCTTGAGGGCTCCTTTGCCTTGGGAATTGTATTTGAGGATTTTCCTGATGTTGTGTTTGCAACAAGGCGTGAAAGCCCGCTTATAGTAGGCGTAGGAAAGAACGAAAGCTTTATTGCTTCCGATGTACCGGCTATTATAAACTACACAAAGGATTACTATTTGCTTGACCATGACGAAATTGTTAGGCTTGAAGACGGCGAGGTTACAATTTATGACGACCACGGCGATATTGTAGAGGATAAGGAGCTTATGACGGCTGACTGGGATATGGACGCTGCCGAAAAGGGCGGTTATCCTCACTTTATGATAAAGGAAATACACGAACAGCCAACATCTATCAACACTACAATTAAGCCTCGAATAGTGGACGGTATGCCTAACCTGGAGGAATGCTCCATTAATCTGGAAAAAATAAAGAGCTTTAAGCAAATTTATATTGTTGCCTGCGGTACGGCTATGCACGCCGGCTTGGTTGGCAAGTATGTTATTGAAAGGCTTGCCAAGGTGCCTGTTACGGTAGATATGGCTTCGGAATTCAGATACAGAAATCCCCTTGTAGGTGAAGGCGATTTGGTTATAATAATTTCACAGTCCGGCGAAACAGCCGACAGCCTTGCCGCAATGCGTTTGGCAAAGAGTCTTGGTGCAAAAACCCTTGCTATAGTAAATGTTAAGGGCAGCTCAATTGCCCGTGAGGCAGATATGCTCATCTATACACACGCAGGCCCTGAAATTGCCGTAGCGTCTACAAAGGCATATATAGTACAGCTTTCTGTAATGTACCTGTTTGCGTTTGAGCTGGCATTGGCAAAGGGTACAATAACACAGCAGCAATGTAAAGCTTTAACTGCAGAGCTGCAAAGCACGCCGGGAATTATTTCTGATGTTTTGGAAAAAACACTGGAAATAACCCAGTATGTAGGTACAAAGCTTGTTGCAGCCGAAAGCCTGCTTTACATAGGCAGAGGCCTTGACTATGCACTGAGTATGGAGGGCTCGCTAAAGCTAAAGGAAATATCGTATATACACAGCGAATCCTATGCCGCAGGTGAGCTTAAGCACGGAACAATATCCTTAATTACAGACGATATGCCGGTTATAGCGGTGGCAACACAGTCAGATTTACTGGAAAAAACGGTAAGCAATATTAAGGAGGTTAAGGCAAGAGGTGCCAAGGTTATACTTGTTGCCAGAGAGGATTTTGAAATTGATGAGGAGGCATACGACTATTTGATAAGAGTTCCTAAAATGCAGGATATTCTTATGCCTATCCCTACAATAGTGCCGCTGCAGCTGATTGCTTACTATGCGGCAGTTCACAGAGGCAACGATGTAGATAAGCCTAGAAATTTGGCAAAATCGGTAACAGTAGAATAATTAGTAGTATATGTAGTGCTTTTTACTATATAACCTAAGTGATTATTGTTATTTAAAACAAAAATGTCTTTTAGCTATTGCAATATAAAGATGTTCATTATATAATATAGAAGATTTCAAGTATATTGACAGGAGGAAGTCAGATGAAAAAGTTAACCAGTCTTTTATTGGCAGGAATGCTTACTGTTTCAGGCTGTGCTTGTGCAGTAACAGCTTCCGCAGCCGGTGATGACACAACAGCAAACCTTTTAGTTACAGATTTTAACGGTAACTATTCCACAGAAACAACAAGCTACGAGTTCCATGTTGGTGATATTATCGAATGCACAATTGAAGGTACATCTACAATAGATGGACTAACAGGCTTTTCGGGTATCTGGACCAAAACATTCTTCAATCAGGAAAGCGCAACACAGAATGGTGAAATATTCAGCAATGTCGATATGTTGAGCTATTCAACAGAGTATTACGACGAAGGCGCTTTCTACCAGACCGGAAAATTCCCAGGTGCAATGGTTGTAACACGCCCGGAAGAAAGTAAAGAGTTCGACAGAGATCTTTTTGATTTTTCATTAGTAAGAGCTGTAAATACCGGTTCATTTACACCTAGCCAGACAGTTGTAAAGCTTACGCTTAAGATTGATAAACCGGGTACAAGCTATATTAACACAATTGTAAATGATATTGTTTATGTGGAGAACAATGATGTTGTAACCAATAACGATGCTTTAAGAACAACTACTACATTAAAGGTTGTAAAGAGTGCTCCAAGTACTCCAACAGAGGCTCCAACAGTGGCTCCAACATCAGCTCCTACAGTAGCTCCTACAGTAGCTCCTACAGTAGCTCCAACAGAGGCATCAGCTCCAACAGAGGCTCCTACAGTGGCTCCAACAGAGGCGTCAGCTCCAACAGAGGCTCCAACAGAAGCTCCTACATTTGATCCAAAGGCTGACCACACTTATACAGTAACAGGCTCAGACGCTTTGTTCGACCCATCATGGGATCCGACAGCTGACAAGTATGACATGGTTCTAAATACTGAAACAGGTCTTTATGAGCTTGTAGTACCTGTAACAGAGGAGCAGAAGGATTCCGATGTTGACTACAAGGTTTTGGCTGACCATGCTTGGGACTTCTCATTCAACACAACAGGTCCTGCAGTAGGTCTTGACAGCAACGCACACCTATATATTCCGGATAATGCAGTTGCAATTAAATTTACATTTAACACCGAGACACTTTGTGCAGATGCAGTAATCGTAACAGATTCAACAGCTCCTACAGAGGCTCCAACAGTAGCTCCAACAGTAGCTCCAACAGACGCACCTACAGACGCTCCAACAAACGCACCTACAGATGCTTCAACAGATGCACCTACAGATGCTCCAACAGCAGCTCCGACAGACGCACCTACAGATGGCGTTACAGAGCCAACAGATGGCGTTACAGAGCCAACAGATCTACCTACACCTTCAAAACCTGCTACACCTGACAGCCCAACATCAGTTGTAAATCCGGGTAATGGCAGCAGCAATGGCAATGCAAGTACAACAACAACAGGTAAGGTTGCTACAGGCGACAGCACATCAGTAGCAATTTTGTTAGGCGTACTAATGCTTGCCGGTGCAGCAGTAGTTGTTTTCAGAAAGAAGATTACACACTAATAATTAAATAATAATTGCATAGTGAAGCAATCGCTTATTTTACAGCCACTCGTTTGAGTGGCTGTTTTTTTGCTTAAAGGCGTTCTGCTTAAAAAGCCACAGCAGATTAGCTAATGCTTGCCTTTTGTATAGAAATTTTTAAAAATCAAAGGAAATATATTTGATATTATAATGAAAATAGAATATAATGTAGCTGTAGTGAACAGTTGCATCGGCAGATTTATCAGGACTAAAGAAATAAGCAATAATTTGCCGGGCAGTATATACTTTTTCGGGGGTTACTATGAGAAAATACACATATAAATTTAATAAATCCTCTGACATTGTGCTGGACAGGCTTAACGAGGATATAAAGCAGAGAAAATTCATAGGCAGGGCAGACAGCGACGGTCTGCAGTTAAGGTGCGTGTGCGACGGCTACAGCCAGCCCAGCACATATCAGCTTACTGCAAAAATAACAGAGAATACCGACGAAGGCTGCTGTACTCTGCATGGCGAATACAGATATATAACCAAGGACATAATTTTCATTATAATTGTTGTGGCGGTTATGTTGGGCTTTTCTGCATTTATGGCACTTGCATACTCAAGGGATATAGGCAAGTATCTTTTGGGCTTTTCTGCAATTATATTGGCGGCGTATAATCTTATGGCATTGCGTAAACGCAAGGAAGTTGTAGAGCAAACCGAAAAGCTTTTTAACGAAATAAATTCCGAACAAGCATAAAAAACACCTCCTTATCGGTTTTACCCGACAAGGAGGTGTCGCATTAATGCACAAGGTGTGCTTTATATTTAACTTTTTACATTACAGCATATATTTTTCTACAACCTTAGCCACGCCATCCCGATCGTTTGTGTCGGTTACAAAATTTGCGGCCTCTTTAACCTCATCTACGGCATTTCCCATTGCTACGCCCAAACCGGCATACTGAATCATAGTTATATCGTTGTATGCGTCACCGCAGGCTATGCACTGCTGTTCTGTAAGCTTCAGTCTGTTAAGCAAAACCTCTATAGACCTTGCCTTGTTTATGCCCAGAGGCACCAGCTCCAGAAAAAACTCCTCTGACCTAAACACGCCTATTACGCCCTTGTATTTTTCGCTGAAATGTTTTTCAAGCCTTAAAATTTCGGCAGGCTCACCGGCAAGCAAAAGCTTGTTTATGTTAAAGGTTACATAAGAGGCAAAGTCATCTACAAACTTGGTTTCCAGACCTATAATTTTTGCCTCAACATCAGAGTAACGGTTTATTGCGTTGCCCAAAATGATACGGTCGTTTTCGTATGTGTTTACAGTTACATTTGTTCCCTTCAGCTCTTTGCAAATGTCAGGAATAATTTTGTTGGGAAAGTTTTTGCTGTAAATAACCTCGTTAGACCTTGCGTCAATTACACAGCCGCCGTTATATGCCAAAACATAACCGCCAAAGCTGTCCAAACGCAAAGCGTGGGCATAGGGCATAATGCCTTGTACAGGTCTGCCGGAGGCAAGAGCAACCTTTTTTCCTGTTGCCTGCAGCCTGGTAAGTGCTTTTTGTGTGCGGTCTGTAATTTCTTTTTTAGAATTAACAAGAGTTCCGTCAATATCCAATACAATAATTTCGTAGCTCATATTAAAAATCCTTACTCTAAAAATATATTTGTTCGATACTACAGTTAGCTTACAGTGTAACTCTTAAAGCTGAATAATATCTGAATATACTTTAATATACCTTGCGGTAAAGGTCAAGAAGTCACGGCTCAGGCAGAAAAAATTTGTATGTTTATATTATTTTTTGAAGTTTTCAAAGGGGTTTTTATATAAAATTATGCCCATCTTTTTAGAGGATAGGCATAATTTTTTTTATATTTATTGTGCATTATTACTGCTTTTCTTAATTTGCTCTTGGCTTTAAGCCCGCAAACACTCAGTAAATTATTACTGTTCTGTACTACGGATAGGGTAAATTAATTTTACGATATGCTCGAAATTTAATTTTGCAGCAGATTAATATTAATAAATCAATAAAAATCGATTAAATAATTTATGTCTGCTCTATAAATTTGAAAAGTTAATCTGCTGCTTATGGGGATATTTACCAAAAAAAGTTACAAATTACAAATCTGTAACAACTTAGCTTGACTGTTTTACATTTTTGTAATACAATGATTACGAAATGTATATAATAAAACATTACGAAATGAACAGGAGAAGTAATATGAGTATATCTAAAAAATTGCTGGCGTTACTGTTAGTGTCAACATTTGCGGTAAGCACCTCTTTAGCAGCGGGAGCTGTTGCAGACAGCAATACTGAAACAGGTGCGGAGCAAGCTGCACAGTCTGTTGAAATGAGTACAAGTGAAAGCTCCAACAAATTATTTACTGCTGCGGCAAGCAGTATTGAATTTAAAGATAATATTGTTATGACAAAAGTTGGCTGTTCTAAAAGACTTTTGCTCAATTCGGTGCCTGCAAATGCAAGGCTTGAGTGGAGGTCGTCTAATCCAAGCGTGGCAAGGGTTGACAGCAAGGGCAATGTTACAGGCTTGTCTGTAGGTACAAGCAAAATTACATGTACAGCGTCAACCGGTCAAAAGGCTTCATGTGCTGTAGGTGTTTCAGCTGCAACAGTCGGTGTTAAGCTGAATACCAACAGCGTTACCTGGGAGGAGGGCAGGTCGGGACATTTTAAGCCGACACTTTCTTCATCGGTAAAAAGCGTAACATACAAAAGCAGCAACACAAGGGTTGCTACGGTTGACAAAAACGGTCTGTTAAAGGCGGTAGCACCGGGTACCTGTAAAATAACCTGTGCCTCTGCAACCGACTCAAATAAGTACGATGTTTGCAAAGTTACGGTTGTGTCAAAGACAAAAATAAAGCTGGCTAATAAGGTATTGGTTCTTAACAAGGGTATTGCCAAAAAGGCTGCATACACTGTAGCCGGTTCGGGAAAGGGACTATCCTTTAAGTGGAGCAGCAGCAACAGCTCGATTGCTGCGGTCAGCCCAACAGGCGTTATTAAAGCCAAGGCCCAGGGCAACTGTATGATTACAATTACAGCAAGCAACGGTGCTGCGGCAAGAATAGCGGTAACTGTTGTTCAGCCTATAACAAGCATTAAGCTGTCAGGCAATAAGGCAACTCTTGAGCCGGGACATAAAAAGACAGTTACAGCAACGGTTGGACCATCAAATGCAACATCAAAGTCTTTGGTATGGAGCAGCAGCAACAGCTCCGTGGCTACAGTAAGCAAGGGCGTAATTACAGCCGTGGGCAAGGGTACCTGTATTATTACCTGCAGGTCGAAATTCTACAGCAATATATCGGTAAGCTATAAGGTTACAGTAAAGCAAGCGGTTACAGCTGTAAGTATGGAAAGTGCAGTTAAGCTGAATGAAAACAGCACTAAAAGGCTAACGGCAAAGGCAGTACCGAATACAGCGTCAAATGCAAGGCTTAGCTTCAAAAGCAGTAACGCATCGGTAGCTGCTGTAAGCTCCAACGGCGTTATTACGGCAAAATCAAAGGGCAGCTGTGTAATTACAGCTACTGCTACAGACGGCAGCGGCAAAAGTGCCAAATGCAGGGTAACTGTTGTAAGGCCCGTAACTAATGTAAAATTAAACGCACATACTATTAGTTGGAATGTAGGCAAAAAGGCACACTTCCGTCCAACAGTAACACCTACTACAGCTTCAAATATCAGTGTTAAATATACAAGCAGCAACACAAGGGTTGCTACGGTAGACAGCAACGGTCTGCTTACAGCCGTAGGCAAGGGTACTTGTACTGTTACCTGTACAGCGGCAGACGGAAGCGGCAAAAAGGACACCTGTAAGGTTACTGTAAAGCAGCCTGTAAGAAAGCTTACAATTTCAGGCGGCAGCAGCGTAAACGAGGGCAGCAGCATAGAATTAAAGGCAGTAGCCGCACCGTCTAACGCAACAAACAAAAATGTTACCTGGAGCAGCAGCGACAAAACAGTTGCAAAGGTAAGCTCAACAGGTAAGGTTACAGCCCTAAAGGCAGGCAAGGCAACAATTAAATGTACCGCAAAGGACGGCAGCAGGGTTGCGGCAAGCAAAACAGTTACTGTAAAGGCCGTAAAGCCAACAGGTCAGAAAATTGCCGACTATGCCGCACAGTGGGCAGGCGTAACACCTTATGTATGGGGAGGAAAAAGCCTGCGTACAGGAGCCGACTGTTCGGGCTTTGTATGCTGCATATACGAAAACTTCGGCTACAACCTGTGGGACTATAGAGTAGACCTTGATATGGTGGGCGACAATGTTTCACTGGCAAAGGCACAGCCCGGCGACATTGTGGTGTATCCGGGCCATGTGGCAATATATGCAGGCAACGGTATGGTTACACACGCTTTGAACGAAAATGTAGGCGTTCTTACAACACCTCTTTCATGGGGCGGCACAGTAAGGTGTGTAAGAAGAGTGGTTGACTGATAAAATAAAAAAAGATAATATAATTATCCGCAATATATACATAGGACGCACACCGAAGCAGAGGCTTTGGTGGTGCGTTCTTTTTCTTAGCCGAAAAACAAATACATAAAAATTATAGCAACCACTTTAAAAGCGGTATTTATTTTGTTATAATAATAGCTAACAGTAATTTTTATTAAAACAGAAAGAGGAAACAGCAATGAGTAACAAAACTGTTCGCACCAGATTTGCACCCAGCCCTACAGGCTTTATGCATATAGGTAATTTAAGAACCGCACTGTATGAATATTTAGTAGCTAAAAGTCAAGGCGGCGACTTTGTTCTGAGAATAGAGGATACTGACCGTGAAAGATATGTAGAGGGTGCTGTGGATATTATATATAACACCCTTAAGGTTGCCGGACTTCAGCACGACGAAGGCCCTGACAAGCCGGGTAAGTACGGCCCCTATGTTCAAAGCGAAAGACTTAATATGTACAAGCCATATGCGGAGCAGCTTATTGAACAGGGCAAGGCATACAGGTGCTTCTGCACAAAGGAGCGTTTGGACAGCCTAAAGGATGACGAAACACCGGGCGGCGGCTACGACAGACATTGCCGTGACCTGCCACAGGAGGAAATAGACAGGCTTTTGGCAGAGGGCGTACCTTATGTAATCAGACAAAAAATGCCTCTTGAGGGCAGTACAACCTTTACCGACGCTGTTTTTGGCGAAATTACAGTAGAAAACAGCGAGCTGCAAGACCAGATTTTAATAAAAACAGACGGCTACCCTACCTATAACTTTGCAAATGTTATAGACGACCACACAATGAACATTACACATGTTGTTCGTGGCTGCGAGTATTTAAGCTCTACGCCTAAGTACAACCTATTGTACGAGGCTTTTGGCTGGGAGGTGCCTACATACATCCACCTGCCGCTTATTATGGGTAAGGACGCCGAGGGCAATGTTGCAAAGCTTTCAAAGCGTCACGGCTCAACAGGCTTTGAGGATTTAATAAAGGAGGGCTATCTGCCGCAGGCTATTATTAACTATGTAGCACTGCTGGGCTGGTGTCCGTCGGATAATCAGGAAATGTTTACTCTCGATGAGCTTACAAGGGCGTTTAGCATAGACGGTATAAGCAAGTCGCCGTCAATTTTTGACTATGACAAGCTGGAGTGGTTTAACGGCGAGTATATCCGCAAAATGTCACCGGAAGAATTTACAAGCTATGCTATGCCATACTATAAAGAGGCGGTTACAAGCCGTGAGCTTCCTTGGGACAAGCTGTGCGGTATTTTGCAGCAGCGTGTAACAAGATTTACACAAATTCCGGAGATGATAGACTTTTTCGACAAGCTGCCTGAGTATGATGCAGAAATGTTTGTAAACAAAAAGAGCAAAACAAACCTTGAAAACGCACCGGTAATGCTAAAGGCCGTTACAGACAGGCTTACAGCCCTTGAAAGCTGGGACAAGGACAGTATTCACGACTGCCTTATTAACCTTGCACAGGAGCTTGAGGTTAAAAACGGCACTGTAATGTGGCCTGCAAGAATTGCGGCAGCCGGAAAAAAGGTAACCCCGGGCGGCGCTGTGGAGATTCTTGAAATTCTTGGCAGAGATGAGTCTTTGGCAAGACTAAACTTAGGCTTGAAAAAGCTGGGAGTATAAACTAAGGAGGACAGCCATATGGCAGAGGAAATAAAAAATCAGGAGCAGATAGGCAACTGCAATTTTATACACGATTTTATAGACGAGGACATAGCACCGGGCGGCGAATATTACGGTAAAGCAGTACACACCCGTTTTCCGCCGGAGCCAAACGGATATTTACACATTGGCCACGCAAAGGCAGTTTGCATTAACTTTGGCACAGCCGAAAAGTACAACGGTATGTGTAACCTGAGAATGGACGACACAAACCCTACAAAGGAAGATGTAGAGTATGTAGACGCTATTAAAGAGGACATTCAGTGGCTGGGCTTTAGCTGGGACGACCGCTTTTTCTATGCATCAGAGTATTTTGACAAAATGTACGAGGGTGCGGTAGAGCTTATAAAAAAGGGACTGGCCTATGTATGTCAGCTAAATGCCGAAGAAATGAGAGCCCACAGAGGCGACCTTTCCACACCGGCTACAAGCCCATACCGTGACAGACCTATAGAGGAAAGTCTGGAGCTGTTTGAGCGTATGAAAAACGGCGAATTTGCCGACGGTGAAATGACGCTGCGTGCAAAAATAGACTTAGCGTCAGGCAACTTTAATATGCGTGACCCTGTTATTTACAGAATAAACCACATCAGACACCACCGCACAGGTGACAAGTGGTGCATTTACCCTATGTACGACTTTGCCCACCCTATAGAGGACGCTTTAGAGGGGATAACACATTCCTTGTGTTCACTGGAGTTTGAAGACCACCGCCCGCTGTACGACTGGGTAATTCGCAATGTTACCCTGCCGTCAAAGCCAAGACAGATAGAGTTTGCAAGGCTGGGCATAAACAACACGGTAATGAGCAAAAGAAAGCTGCGTACCTTGGTAGAGGACGGCTATGTAAGCGGCTGGGACGACCCTCGTATGCCTACCTTGTGCGGACTTCGCCGCCGTGGCTACACACCGAAGTCTATAAGAAGCTTCTGTGAAAGAATAGGCGTGTCAAAGGTTAATTCCATAGTTGACTACGGCTTTTTGGAGTACTGCCTGCGTGAGGATTTAAACGAAACCGCACAGCGTGTAATGACAGTGCTTAACCCGATTAAGCTTATTATTACAAATTATCCCGAGAATAAATCGGAAACCTTTATGGTGGAGAACAACCCTAACCGTCCGGAGGACGGCGAGCGTGAAATCACCTTTACAAGGGAGTGTTACATTGAGGCAGAGGACTTTATGGAAGAGCCTGCAAGAAAGTATTTCAGACTGTTCCCGGGAAATGAGGTTCGCCTAAAGTCAGCTTATGTTGTTAAATGCACAGGCTGCAAAAAGGACGAAAACGGAAATGTTACCGAGGTGTACGCAGAGTACGACCCTGAAACAAGGGGCGGCAACACACCTGACGGCAGAAGAATAAAGGCTACTATCCACTGGGTAGACGCCAACAACTGTGCAGACGCAGAGGTAAGACTGTATGACAACCTGTTTACAGTGCCTGACCCTGACACAGGTGATAAAAACTTTTTGGACTATATTAACCCTGATTCACTAAAGGTGCTGAAAAACTGCAAAACAGAAAGGGCTGTGGCACAGCTGCTGCCGCCGGCTTCGTTCCAGTTTATGCGTTTGGGCTATTTCTGCCTTGACAACAAGGACTCAAAGCCGGGTGCACCTGTGTTTAACCGCAGTGTTTCACTAAAGGGCAGCTACAAGCCGGGTAAGTAAGAAATATTAAGAAATATTAAGAAATATTATGTAAATAATACAAAACCGTCTAAGCAAAAGCTCTTGCGGCGGTTTAGACAACATAAGGTCTTTAGAGGGCGGACAGTATCAGCCCTCTAAAGGCCTTTTGTGTATTAGCACTGTAAAACAAGTTTTTAAATTTAAGTATTTATATAAAATAATACTTGTATAAATTTTACATATATGATAAAATATTACAGCTGTTATATAGTTAGTGGGAATGTTATAACAGCAAATTTCAATGATTGAGGTAAATGCATAAGATGAAAAAAATATTTACAAAATTAATATCAACAGCCCTTGCTGTGGGTATGATAGGTTCAATGGCGGTGACCTCTGCCTTTGCCGCAACAACAAAAACTGATGATGGCATAAAGAATGAATATCTGGAGATAATCAGAAGATCTTATTCAGGTAAATTTACTATTGACACCATATTAGATGCAAAAACAGGAAAAACAGCTTATTTGCTTTACCATATTACATCTAATCTGCGCTATAGTGTTGACGGTGAAGAAGATGATTTCTATTGCAGGGGCGGTGAAGGGGTTGTCAGCGGTGACAGCATAAAAGATGTTGACGCTTTTAATGACATCATTAAGATTGAAAGAACACTTAGCTTTATGCCTAACAAGGTAAACGGTAAAAAGAACGTTGTAGAGGTTAAGTACAGTGTTATAAATACTTCAAAGAAGAGCCACAAGGTTGGCGGCAGAATTATGCTTGACACTATGCTTGACTCTAACGACTATGCTCCTTTCAGAATTGCAGGTATAGGTGCTGTTACAACAAGAATGCAGTTTAGCGGCGACAAGATTCCTACAATGTACCAGGCATTTGACAGCTTGGAAAAGCCTAATGTTGTTTCAACAGGTTATTTTGCAACAGGTGCAGACAGACCTGACTATGTACAGTTTAACAACTACTGGGCAAGTGAGAGTGCGTACGAACCTGTTTGCGATACTTCATTAGACATTGGGGACAGTGTTGTAAACTCTATTTGGAAGCCTGTAGAGCTAAAGCCGGGCCAGAGCAAAGACTACATTGCTTATTACGGCTTGGGCGAGCTTGATGTTACAAAGGGTGACCTTACTTTGGGCGCTACAAGATCAGCAAGCAGCTTTGAGATAAACGAAGAGGGCAACGGTTACAACCCTATTTCACTTACAGCTTATCTAAAGAATACAAGCAAAAATAACCTTACTAACGCTGAGGTTACTGTACAGCTGCCAAACGGCGTTACGCTGGGCGATGAAGAAAACAGCACCGTTAAGTACGACAAGCTTGCTTCATCAGGCGAAAAGCAGGACACATGGACACTTAACGCATTGCCATCAGGCGCAGAGAGAACAGTTAAGGTTAAAATAAGCGCAAAGGCAGACGGAGTAACAGATGTAAAGCCTATTGAATATACATTTACAATTCCTGCTATAGACGGCGCTCCTATTTGGGATGACGAAAAACCTACAGATGTTGCTACACCTGACGAAAAGCCAATTGCCGTACCTGACGAAAAGCCAATTGCCACACCTGACGAGAAACCTACACAGTCCTCTAACAATAACAATTCAGTTGCAAATGTAACTACATCAAACAACAAAGAGGCTACAGGTAAAGACGCAGGTAAAATTGCAACAGGCGATAGCACATCATTAATTGCATTGTTTGCGTCAGTTCTTGGTGCAGCAGGCGTAGCAGTTGTTGCTTACCGCAAGCGTTTTGAAAAGTAATTAAAACTAAAAATAATACCGGCTGTGTTTACAGCTGAGTATAAGGTATAATTCCCCCGATTATCAAGGAGAAATCCTTGGTAGTCGGGGTTTTTTCGTAAAAATATTTATTTATTGTACAAGCTTGCATAAATATAGGCAATAAATCCGCCCTTTTAGCTATCATATAGAGCCGCTCTTGACTGTGGCCTAACGATAAAATCAGTTTTTTTATTTTAAAAGGAGGATTTATTTATGGCAAGACCGATAAAAAAGGGGCTAAGCTATTTCCCTTTTGATGTAGATATATTTAAGGAGGTGAAAATTCGCATACTTATGGCGAATTACGGTGCAAACGGTGTGCTGCTGTATATCTATTTGCTTACGGCTGTTTATAACAACGGCTACTATATAAAATGTAACGAGGATTTGCTTTATGTTGCTTCGGCAGACCTTGGAGTAAGCCCCCAAAAGGCAAGGGAGATTATTCAGTTTTGCTGTAAGCGTTCGCTGTTCGACGACGCTCTTTTCAGAAAACGGCAGGTACTGTCGTCAGTGGGAATACAACGCCGCTATCAGGAGATGGTCAAGGCAAGGGCTGTAAAAAGGACTGTAAAGGTACAGGGCGAGCTTTGGCTTTTGGACTGTGACGAAACAAAAAATTTTATTATGGTGTGTCCGCCGGAGGGTGAGCTGGATATTAACTGTATTAATTCAGAGATAAACAGCGGTAAATCCAAAATTAATACCACAAATAAAAGTAAAGAAAATAAAAGTAAAATAAATGAAAGTAAAGAAGAGGAAAGTAAAGCGGACGAAAAAGCGGAGAGCTCCTCGGAAGATGAGGCTGTGCTGACAATCCCTCTAAGGGACAGTACTTATTACACGGTTACGGCAGATATGGTTAAGCAGCTTTCTGTTGAATATACGGCAATAGATGTTGTAGCCTGCCTAAGAAAGCTTGCGGACTATATGCACAACAACCACAGCAAGCAAAGAGACAGACAGGGAATTGACAATTATATAAGAATGTGGCTTCAGCAGGACAGTGCCAAGGCGCTGGAACAGCAGTACAAGGCAGACAGCACGAACCAAGAGGAAAGCTGCAGCCTTAGTATGCTAAATAAATTTGACCTGGTAAATATGCTTCCATAGCCTTGTGCGGCGGCTTTGTAAAAGCGGCTTGAAAAAATAATGAGAAATATTTGAAATTTTTAAATTACATTAAATGCCGGCGGTATGTCACAGCAAATTGAAGTAAATGATATAATTACAGCTGCAGGCGAGACAGCAGGCGTAAATCATGGCGGTGCACCAAACGGCGGTGCACCGGGTGAAGGTCAAGCAAAAAACAATAACGCCGTTCTGTAATAGAGGGGAATACAGATGTAAAATTGCACAAACAATTTGTGACAATAGAAAGTTTTTATTGTTTCACGCAAAGAATAATGGTATTTGCTAATAAAATATTATATTGTTTTTGTTTATGTGTAACAAATTTTAACAATTTATTACCAAATATTAACCCGTGTGTTGACATTTAAAATAAAAATAGTGTATAATACAAATGCCGAAAGGATACTTTCGGAAAAATAATATTATTTTTTAGGGAGGAAAATCCAATGAAGAAATTCGCAAGCGTACTGCTATCAGTTATGTTAGTAGTTGCTATGTGTGTTGTTGGCGGCTTCTCAACATTAGCTGTTGACGACACAGACCACACTTACTTCGCAGTTGGTTCTGACGCTGCATTTGATCCGGCATGGACACCGGACGCAGCTAAGTATCAGATGACTAAGGGCGAAGACGGTATCTACAGAGTTACAGTTCCTATAACTGTAGATAATACTGACTCTGACCTAGACTACAAGGTTGTTGAGGACGGTGCATGGGATGTATCTTACAACGACAGAGGTCCTGCAGTAGGTCTTGACAGTAATGCACACTTCTACATCGAAGAGGGCGTAACAGCTCTTATCTTTACTTTCGACCCTGTAACTGAGTGTGCCGGCTGTGAAGCAGTAAAGGGTGAGCAGCCAACAGGTGAGGCTACAGAGGCTCCAACAGAGGCTACAGTACCTACAGAGGCTACAGAGGCTACAGAGGCTACAGTACCTACAGAGGCTACAGAGGCTACAGTACCTACAGAGGCTACAGAGGCTACAGAGGCTACAGAGGCTACAGTACCTACAGAGGCTACAGAGGCTCCTACATTTGATCCAAAGGCTGACCACGCTTATTCAGTAACAGGTTCAGACGCTTTGTTTGATCCAGCATGGGATCCTACAACTGACAAGTATGACATGGTTCTAAATGCAGAAACAGGTCTATATGAGCTTACAGTTCCTGTAACAGAGGAGCAGAAAGATTCTGATGTTAGCTACAAGGTTCTAGCTGACCATGCTTGGGACTTCTCATTCAACGACAGAGGCCCTGCAGTAGGTCTTGACAGCAACGCAGCAGTATATATTCCAAATGATGCAGTTGCAGTTAAGTTTACATTTAGCACAGAGACACTTTGTACAAATGCAATAATCGTAACAGAGTCAACAGCTCCAACAGATCCATCAGCTCCTACAGAGGCTACAGAGGCTCCTACATTTGATCCAAAGGCTGACCACGCTTATTCAGTAACAGGTTCAGACGCTTTGTTTGATCCAGCATGGGATCCTACAACTGACAAGTATGACATGGTTCTAAATGCAGAAACAGGTCTATACGAGGTTACAGTTCCTGTAACAGAGGAGCAGAAGGATGCTGATGTTGACTACAAGGTTCTAGCTGACCATGCTTGGGACTTCTCATTCAACACAACAGGCCCTGCAGTAGGTCTTGACAGCAACGCACACCTATATATTCCAAATGATGCAGTTGCAGTTAAGTTTACATTTAACACAGAGACACTTTGTGCAAATGCAATAATCGTAACAGATCCGACAGCTCCTACAGAGGCTACAGTACCAACAGAGGCTACAGTACCAACAGAGGCTACAGTACCTACAGAGGCTACAGTACCAACAGAGGCTACAGTACCTACAGATGCTACAGTACCTACAGATGTTCCAACAGATCTACCTACAGATGGCGTTACAGAGCCAACAGATCTGCCTACAGATGGCGTTACAGAGCCAACAGATCTACCTACATCTATAACCCCTGCTACACCTGACAGCCCAACATCAGTTGTAAATCCGGGTAACAGCACTACCAATGGTAATGCAAGCACATCTACAGGTAAGGTTGCTACAGGCGACAGCGCAACTGTTGCTATTCTTCTAAGCGTACTTGTTCTTGCAGGTGCAGGCATAGTAGTTGCTAGAAAGAGAATTGCTAAGTAATATATTTTATATAGCTTGCAGTTAAAAAGTAAATAGCTTTTTACAGCCGCTCACTTCGAGCGGCTGTTTTTGTATGCCGAAAAAAGCTCCCGTATACTTTAGTATACAGGGGCTTTTTATACTAGCGGACTTTTTATACTAGCGGACTTTTTATGCTTGGGGGCAGCTTGATAAAGCCTGTGCCGAGCATAACAGTTTTTATTAGCAGACTATTGACATTCAAAGTAAATATCGCTGTTCATAATTTCGTTTGGCGGCAGCAGGCTTTGGTTGTAGGCGAGCAGAGCCTTAATATAGGCACTTTCCTTTGTAATGTTGTACAAGGGAATTGCGTTTAGCTTGTCGATTTCATTGGTGGTGGCATATTTATCTGATTTATTTTTGTACGACGCTAAATATACCGGCGTGCTTGCACTACTGCATTTTTTTATAAATTCAATAATGCTTGTATTAGTGCCGACGGTACAGGCTGTAGCACTGTGGTAAAGGTACAGCACAACAGCGGCGGCGTTTTGGGGAGCGTAAAAGCTGTAGTTTTGGTTAGGGTATGTTTTTATAAGGAGTATGTCCCGCTTGATAATGGGCTTTTGGGTAAAAACTTGCCTTTTTCCCTTTGTCAAAGTGTTTATCAGAGGCTTGTTCAGATAAGAAATACTGTTGTTTGTAACCTTTGCTATGATTGAATTTTTACTGCCTGAAAATTTGTCGTTAATAGGGTCAGCCTCGCTAAGTCTGGTGGCAAGGTAGATGTTGGTACTGCCCTTGTCACCGTATGCAGTAAAGATACCGGGCGTTTTGGCAGAGATGAATTCCACAGCGGCAGAGAAATTGCTTAAAGCGTTGGAAAGGCTGTTGTCGGGCGGGTAGTCGGCGGCAGTAAGCACAACGGGAATTTTTACATTCGGCATAATCATAGCCACAAGGGCCGAGGTGTAGGAAAGGGTGTCGGAGCCATGTGTAATAATAACGCCGTCACTGTCTGAAAAATCAAGGGTGTATAGGTAGTCTAAAAGCAGGTTGTAGGTTTTGGAGGTGTAATTTTCACTTAAAATATTAAATGGCTGTACCGCCGTAAAGTCTATGTTGCAGTTAATTTGGCTTTTGTACATATTTATAATGCTGTAGGCACTGTCTGTTTGGGGATTCATAATGTGATTTTCGGTTTTGCAGGCAATAGTTCCGCCTGTAAGAATTACAGTAATTTTCATAAATCTTCTCCTGTGCTGATTTGTGGTATGTATGTATAATTTCATTATATCATATAATTATGCTGTAATTCAAAAAAATGCAAGCCAAGGCTTGACGCCGCCTTTTCTTCTGTGACTCTGCAGTAACTATTGTAACTATAAGAATAACCGTTATTTCCCCGCTTTCAAACCCCAAAGCTTAGGTCAATCCCTTGCGGTTGCATAGCTAAGCAGTTTTTAAAGCACTCCAAAATAAAAAGCCTGTGATAAGTTTTTGACAGTGTAATATAAAATCTTACACTAAAACACCGCAAAACAAAAGCGATGTCAGGCTTTAAAAGCTGTAATATAAAACCGCACACTAAAACAACCCAAAACCCAAAAGTTTAGGTCAAGCCTTTTCAAAGGCTTGCGGTTACAAAGGCAGAGCCTTTGCAGGTTTTAAGGACAGAGTCCTTAACAAAAATGCGATGTAAAAAACGACAGCACCGACAACAAAACGCAGTGGAACAGGAGAAAGCGTCCTTAACAAAAAAGCTGTTGACTTTTTGTTAGCAGGGACTATAATAGAATTAAACCACCCCCACGGGGGAGGGGCGGCTATAAGAGTAAGGAAAATAGGCAAAGCTATATACAGAAAGGAATGATAATATGGCTAAGGAGCTTTTTAATATAACCGGTATGACCTGTGCCGCCTGCAGTGCCAGAGTGGAAAAAACCGTTGCAGGGCTGGAGGGCGTACAGCAGGCGGCAGTAAATTTGCTTACAAACAGTATGGAGGTTCGGTTTGACGAGGGCGTGCTTACAGCACAGGACATTATAAAAGCAGTAGAAAAAACAGGCTATGGGGCTTCCGTAAAGGGCAAGGAGTCTGCCTCGCCAAAGGCAGGGAAAACAGCTGCGGAGGCAGAGGTTAAAAATGCAAAAATAAGGCTTGTATGGTCGGTAATATTTTTGGCACCGCTGTTCTATATTTCGATGGGACATATGGCAGGCTTGCCTATACCGTCCTTTTTGCACGGAACAGAAAACGCTTTGAGCTTTGCGTTTACACAGTTTTTGCTTACTGTTCCTATTGTGTTTATTAATTTCCACTACTTTAAAAACGGATTTAAAAATTTATTCAGATTAAGCCCGAATATGGACTCACTTATTGCTATAGGTGCGTCAGCCGCCGTTGTGTATGGTATTGTGGCTATTTACAGAATATCCTGGGGTATGGGGCACGACGATATGCACCTTGTGCATCAGTATTCAATGGATTTATATTTTGAGTCGGCAGGTACAATATTAACGCTGATTACACTGGGCAAGCTTTTGGAAAGCAAGGCTAAAAGAAAAACCACCGACGCTATTACAGGGCTTATTAATCTCCGTCCTCAAACTGCCGTGGTTATTCGTGACGGAAAGCAGACAGAGGTGCCTATTGACCAAGTGGCGGCAGGCGATATAGTGGCGGTAAAGCAGGGCGGCGCCGTGCCGGTAGACGGCATAATTGTAAGCGGCAGCTGTACTGTAGACGAGTCGATTATTACAGGCGAAAGTATGCCGGTGGAAAAGCAGACAGGCGACAGCGTTATTGGTGGCGCTATAAACCTAAGCGGCTATGCAGAGGTAAGGGCAACTAAGGTAGGACAGGACAGCACACTTAACCAAATAATTAAATTGGTTGAGGAGGCCTCGGCTACAAAAGCACCTGTTGCCAGGCTGGCAGATAAAATAAGCGGCGTGTTTGTGCCGGTGGTAATTGCAATAGCGGTTGTGGCGGCTGTTGTGTGGCTGCTGTTGGGCTACGGCACAGAGTTTGCCTTGTCTACAGGCATTGCAGTGCTGGTAATTTCTTGTCCGTGTGCTTTAGGGCTGGCTACGCCTACCGCTATAATGACGGGTACAGGCAGAGGCGCACAAATGGGTATCCTTATAAAATCTGCCGAAGCATTGGAAACAGCAGGCCATATTGACACTGTAGTGCTTGACAAAACAGGCACAATTACAGAGGGCAAGCCAAGGGTAACGGATATTATACCCTTGTCGGCAGATAAGCAGGAGTTACTATCGGCGGCATTGGCAGTGGAGAGCTTGTCTGAGCACCCACTGGCAAGGGCTGTAGTTGAGTATGCAAAGAAAACCGACTGCAAGGCACTAAAAGCAGAAGGCTTTGTAAGCTGCGGCGGTAAGGGAGTGTCGGCAGAGGTGCAGGGCAAGACTGTATATGCCGGCAATATAAGGCTGATGCAGGAAAAGGGCATAGATGTGTCTGAGCAAAGGCAGACAATAGACGCACTGGCACAGCAGGGAAAAACACCGTTGTTTTTTGCAAAAAATAAAAGTATAATGGGCATAATAGCTGTAGCTGATGTTGTTAAAGAAACAAGTGCGGCGGCAGTGAAAGAGCTTAAAGATATGAATATAGATGTTGTAATGCTTACAGGCGACAACAAAGCCACAGCCAAGGCTATAGGCGACAGCTGTGGTATAGACAATGTAGTTGCCGAGGTTCTGCCGCAGGACAAGGAACAGCAGGTAAGACAACTTCAGCAAAGCGGTTACAGGGTTGCAATGGTAGGCGACGGAATAAACGACGCTCCGGCTCTTGCCAAGGCAGATGTTGGCGTTGCAATTGGTGCGGGTACAGATATAGCCATTGATTCAGCCGATGTTGTCCTTGTAAAAAGCAGCTTGCTTGACATTGTAAAGCTTATTCAGCTAAGCAGGGCTACAATGCGCAACATAAAAGAAAATCTTTTCTGGGCATTAATTTACAATACCATTGGTATTCCGCTGGCGGCAGGTGTGTTTTTCAGCCTCTTAGGCTGGAGGCTGAACCCTATGTACGGTGCGGCGGCAATGTGCTTTAGCTCTGTTTGCGTTGTGCTTAACGCTCTGCGACTGCGTACCTTTAAGCCAAGACTGAAATATTCCGCCGAAAAAGCTGCAAACAACAGGTCAGTTGACGGTAATCCCGAATGTGGTTTAGACGGTACAGAGGAAAATTTAAAACATAACAATACGGAGGATACAGCTATGACAAAAACAGTAATTATAGACGGTATGAGATGTTCGCACTGCTCCGGCAGAGTACAGCAGGTGCTTAACAGTCTGCCGGGTGTAAAAGCAGAGGTAAGCCTTGATAAAAAGTGCGCTGTTGTTACAGGCAGTGCAGACAATGAGGAAATTAAAAAGGCGGTGGAAAACGCCGGCTACAAGGTGGTGGAAATTAAATAATGAAGTGCGACTGCAGCAATGTGTGCGGCCTGCTTAAAACAGCCCGTGGGCAGATAGACGGTATTTTGAATATGATAGAAAACGACCGCTACTGTATTGATGTTATGACGCAGGTTATGTCAACACAGGCTATTTTAAAAAAGGTAAATTCCATTATACTAAAGGGCCATATGGAAAATTGCGTGAATGACGCCTTTGAGGGTGATAACCCACAGGAGAAAAAGGAAAAAATTGAGGAAATTGTAAAGCTTCTTGACAAGCTGAACAGGTAAGGCTATAATCTACACTTAGGGCGTTCCGTCGGGAATTGTCCGCTGTTGATAAAAAATTAAAAAAGCTATTGCATTTTGAATTAGTATGTGTTACAATTCTAATGTTATTATGGAAACAATAGAAAGAGGTGAAACGAAATGAAAGAGGGTTTACATCCAAACTACAAGCAAACTACAATTACTTGTGCTTGCGGCAATGTAATTGAAACAGGCTCAACAAAAGAAAACATTCGTGTTGAAATTTGCTCAAAGTGTCATCCTTTCTTCACAGGAAAGCAGAAGCTTGTTGATACAGGTGGTCGTGTTGACAGATTTAACAAGCGTTTCGGTATGGCTAACAAATAATTATAATTCTTTGTTAATTAAGCGACACAGCATTGCTAGTGTCGCTTAATTTGTTATAGAGGCGTTTATGCTGTACCCATATAAAGAAATATTTTGAATTACAAATAAAAGGAGGGCGTGCAATGTCAGACACAAGCTACATAACGGTGGAAAAAGAGGCTGACGACAGCTTTGTTGAGAAGCGTTCTAAATTTATAGGCTACTGCAGGCCTGTAAGCACCCAGCAGGAGGCACTGGACTTTATTAACCGAATAAAAGCAAAGCATTGGGACGCCCGCCACAATGTTTACGCCTACTGCCTGCGTGAGAATCAAGTAAAAAGATATTCCGACGACGGCGAGCCTCAAGGCACGGCAGGTATGCCTGTGCTGGAGGCTATGACAAAAAACAATGTTACCGATGCCGTAGTGGTAGTAACCAGATATTTTGGCGGAGTTTTGCTTGGTACAGGTGGGCTTGTACGGGCATATTCCCACAGTGCCGTGCTTGCACTGCAGGCGGCGGGAATAGTGAAAATGGAGCAGTGCCTTGTGTGCAGTCTTAGCTGCGACTATAACCAATACGGCAAGGCTTCGGCACTTATTCCCCAGTGTGGCGGAGTAATAGACAACAGCGACTTCGGCACAGATGTAAGCATAGATTTTCACATTAACAGTGACGGCTTTAACACCCTTTCAAAGCAGCTTGCAGAGGCTACCTGCGGACAGGCAGAGCCTAAGGAAAACGGCAGAGAATTTTTTGCTGTAAAGGAATAATTTTTGCAGTGAATTTTGGGTGCTGTTATCCTTAATACTGCAAAACCTTTAAAAACAGGTGCGGAGGTGAATTGTGGAGTTAGTTATAAAGCATTTTTCACAGCTTACGCCTGACGAGCTGTTGGATATTTTTAAGCTGAGGGTGTCTGTTTTTGTTGTAGAGCAAAATTGCCCATATCAGGAAATTGACGAGGCAGACCGACAGGCTTACCATATCTACCTAAAGGAAGATAATAAAATTCAGGCGTATGTCAGGCTTCTGCCGCCTAATGTTACCTTTGATACGGTGGCTATAGGCAGGGTTATTTCAGCTAAGAGAGGCTGTGGGCTTGGCTATAAGATTTTTAAAAGCGGTATACAGGCGGCGCAGGATATATTTGACGCCAAAACAATTAAAATAGAGGCGCAAACCTATGCAAAGGGCTTTTATGAAAAGTTTGGCTTTAAGCAGTCTTCAGAGGAATTTTTAGAGGACGGTATTGAGCATATTGAAATGACCTTGAATTTGTAGGCTGTGCTTTTGCTCGGTGTACCAAACACGGGAGAATACGCAAAAAAAGTAAAAAAAATAAAGGGTTTTTAAGGATTTTTTCGTATATATACTGTAGATGGGCAGTAGGTTTTTTATAGTCGGATATATACGGAGGTGTTTATTGTGGAAATTCGTCAGAGAACAGAGCAATGGGAAAAGGAAAAGCTGTCAGACTATGCAACACTTGCTGCCGACAGCAAGGGCAGAAAACGCAGTGAGGAGCTTTGCCCGATAAGAACCTGCTTTCAGCGTGACCGTGACAGAATAATCCACTGCAAGGCCTTTAGAAGACTAAAGCATAAAACACAGGTGTTTTTGTCGCCGGAGGGCGACCATTACCGCACCAGACTGACGCACACTCTGGAGGTTTCTCAAATAGCCCGTACAATTTCGAGGGCGCTTATGCTTAATGAGGATTTAACCGAGGCTATTTCATTGGGGCACGACCTGGGGCATACACCCTTTGGACACGCCGGAGAGAGAGCCTTGGACGAAATTTCAGAATGTGGCTTTCAGCACTATAACCAAAGTGTAAGAGTGGTGGAAAGGCTCGAAAAAGAGGGCAGGGGGCTTAACCTGACAGCAGAGGTGCTAAACGGAATAGAACGCCATACAAAGGGCGAATGGGCGTATACCTTAGAGGGAAGGGCAGTACGCTATGCCGACAGAATAGCCTACATAAACCACGACATTGACGACGCTATTCGTGCCGGAATTATAACCGAAAGGGACATACCAAGCAGGCTTACGCAGGTTTTAGGCAATTCTACAAGCAAGCGTATTAATACCTTGGTGGTTTCTCTTATTAAAAACAGCTCAAACGGAGAGCTTAAAATGGACGATGAGGTGTATGATGCCTACACAAGCATACATAATTATATGTTTGAGCATGTATACACAAGCCCGCAGGCAAAGTCGGAGGAGAAGAAAATTCCCGATTTGGTGGCAAAGCTGTTTGAGCATTACAAAAAGCACACCGAGCTTTTGCACCCTGTAATGCAGGATATAGCCGAAAAAGAGGGCATAGACAGAGCAGTGTGCGACTATATAGCCGGTATGACAGACCAGTATGCCATACAAATGTACAGCGAGTTTTTCGTGCCGAAAAGGTGGCAGTTTTAGCTTATATATTTGCAGGAACAGTACACGTCGTATTTTTATACGGTGTTAGGTTAATTTTACACTTGCCGCTGCTGTGTGCGATTACCGTAAAAACAAAATTGATATATAAAACGAAAGCTATTAAACAGAATTGATATAAAAAAAGAAAGGAGGGTGATAGGCTGTGGCGTTACCGGAGGAATTTTTACAGGAATTAAGAGATAAAAACGATATAACCGATGTTGTTTCGTCCTATGTCAATCTAAAAAGGGCAGGCAGGCTGTATTCGGGCAGGTGTCCTTTCCACAGCGAAAAAACCCCCTCTTTTTATGTGTACCCCGATACCCAGTCGTTTTACTGCTTTGGCTGTGGAACAGGCGGCGAGGTTATAACCTTTATAAGAAAAATAGAAAATTTAGACTACATAGAGGCCGTAAAGCTGCTGGCTCAGCGTTGTGGTATGGATATGCCGCAGAATTCCTATGACGACAGTATGGCCAAGCTAAAAAGAAGCATTTACGAAATAAACAGAGAAACCGCAAGGTTTTTCCACAAATGCCTAATTTCGCCGGAGGGTAAGGCGGGGCTTGACTATTTGCGAAGAAGAGGCCTAACGGACAAAACAATTAAACGCTTTGGCTTAGGCTTTGCTCCGGACAAGCCCTTTGAGCTTATTAATCATCTGCGCAGCAAGGGCTACAGCGACAGCACGCTTATACAGGCAAATGTTGCCACAAGGTCAAGAAACGGCCACACAATGTCAAGGTTTTACAACAGGGTAATGTTCCCTATTATTGACCTTAGGGGCAATGTTGTGGCGTTTGGCGGCAGAATTATGAGCGACCAAAAGCCAAAGTATCTAAACACAGCCGACACGCCCGTTTTTTCAAAAAGTCACCAGCTGTTTGCACTGAATATGGCTAAAAATGTAAACACCAGACAGCTTATTTTGGCAGAGGGCTATATGGATGTAATAGCCCTGCATCAGGCAGGCTTTGAAAACGCAGTGGCAACTCTGGGTACGGCCCTTACACCGTCGCAGGCAGAAATTATGCACAGGTATGCCGACGAGGTTATTATTTGCTACGACTCTGACGAGGCAGGCACAAAGGCCTCCGACCGTGCCATACCAATGCTTAGAAAAGCCGGACTGAAGGTAAGGGTGGTAACGGTGCCGGGTGCAAAGGACCCTGACGAATTTATGAAGTCCCACGGTGACAAGGGGCCGGCGATATTCAGAGTATTACTTGAAAAAAGTGCAGGCGATATTGACTACAAGCTTGAAAAGCTGCTTGACAAATACAACATAAACCAAACCCAGGGCAAGGTGGATTACCTTACGGAGGCGGCCGCTGTTATTGCAGATTCTGCCAACTCTATAGAGCGTGACATTTACATATCATCCCTAAGCGAAAGGCTGGGAGTAAAAAAGGACGCTATAGAGCAGCAGGTGCAAAAAAGGCTGAAATATTCCGCAAGACAACAGCGGCGAAAGGATTTTCGCAATATCAGCGACGATTTATCCGCAAGGCATGACAAAATTAACCCAGAAAAGGCTAAAAACCGCCGTGCCGCCACCGCCGAGGAATATTTAATTGCCTTTTTACTGGAAAACCCACATATGAGCCAGTATATAACAAGCAAAGTTCCCCCAAGCAAATTTGCTACGGAGTTTAACAAAAAGGTTTACAGTGTGGCTTTAAACAAAATTGAAAGCAACGGCAGTACTACGCTTACAGCTCTTTCGCAGGAGTTTACACAAGAGGAGCTTAGCTATATAGCCGCCTTTGTGGCTACTATTCTGCCGGAAAGCCTCAATAAGGAAAGCCTTGACCAATGCATAACTGTGCTTTTGCAGGAGTATGAAAAGAATTTGACGGAAAGCCCAAAGGATATGTCAGACGACGATATGCTGGAATATTTTAACAAGCTGGGCAAAATTAAGGGCGGTTAAGCAGACAGCCTGTTTGTACTAATAACTGTTAATAAATTGGAAAATATACATTACAGCTGTTAGTATTTAATATACAGATAAGGAATGGAAAGGATTGAAAAAAATGGCAGCAACCAAACCAGACAAGAGAACTATTGTTAAAGAAATTCTCGAGAAGGGTAAGGCAGCCGGTAAGCTGACTACCAAGGAAATTTTTGATATAATGGGAGAAACCGACTTCGACCCCGAGCAGCTGGAGCGTATGTATGACCAGCTTGAAAAAGAGGGAGTAGAGGTTGTAGAGGATCTTGTAGATGATATTTCTGATATTGAAATAAATAAAATAGAAAAGTCAAACGAGGGCGACGACACCGGCGAGGGACAAGCTGCCGCAGACGCCGCCATTGCAGACAATATTGCCATTGACGACCCTGTAAAGGTTTACCTAAAGGAAATAGGCAGAGTGCCGTTGCTGTCGTCAGAGGAGGAAATAGAGCTGGCAGTCAGAATAAAAAACGGAGATGTTGCCGCAAAGAAAAGACTGTCCGAGGCTAACCTGCGTTTGGTAGTAAGCATAGCAAAAAGGTATTTGGGCAGAGGTATGCAGTTCCTTGACCTTATACAGGAGGGTAATTTGGGACTGATAAAGGCTGTTGAAAAGTTTGACCATACAAAGGGCTTTAAGTTTTCTACCTATGCAACATGGTGGATAAGACAGGCTATTACAAGGGCTATAGCAGACCAGGCACGAACCATAAGAATACCTGTGCATATGGTGGAAACAATCAACAAGGTTAAAAAGGTTTCCAGCCAGCTTCTGCACGCCAACGGTCACGAGCCTACAGCAGAGGAAATTGCCGCTGAAATTGATATGCCTATTGACAAGGTGCGTGAAATTATGCGTGTAGCGCAGGAGCCTGTATCTCTTGAAACACCAATAGGCGAGGAAGAGGACAGCCACCTGGGAGACTTTATATCAGACGACGACACACCGGCACCGGCCGATGTAGCCTCACATACATTGCTTAAAGAACAGCTGGGAAATGTGCTGGACACCCTTACACCACGGGAGAAAAAGGTGCTTATACTGCGTTTTGGACTGCTTGACGGCCGTTCAAGAACTCTTGAGGAGGTTGGCAAGGAGTTTAATGTTACCCGTGAGCGTATAAGACAGATAGAGGCAAAGGCTCTTAGAAAGCTTCGTCACCCAAGCAGAAGCAAGAAGCTAAAGGATTTTCTTGACTGATTTTAAAATTGAATTAAAAATACACAAACGGCTTGCGGCTTTTGACCGCAGGCCGTTTTTATGCAATTTTTTATGAAGTACAGTGTAGTAATCGTATAATTTTAAGTGAAGCCTTTGGCATACACTGACCAAAAGTGCTTGTGTGCTGTAATAATAAGCGGTTTTCTTGGCTAATGTTCACATAAATATAGAAAAATATTGTTGATAAAGAGTAGCATTTTTTGGCAAAAGAAAACACTGCATTAAAAAATTGTACATAATTACGAAAATTAAAATATAAGAAATTTTTATTGAATTTAAATATATAATGCGTTATAATGTTGTTGCGAAGGTAATCTTCGGATATATATTAAAGGAGGAAAACACATGTCCAAGAAAAAGATACTTAGCGTAGTTCTTGCAGCTGCAATGGTAGCTTCTATGGCTGCAGTTTCTGCAATTTCTACATCTGCTGCTGAAAATCGTACAATTTACTTTGATTCAAAGGGCTTAGGCGGTACAGCGGCTGCTACTCGTGGCATATATTATTGCTATGCATGGGGTAGCGAAGACGGCGAGCTTTACGCATGGGATAACAAAAAGCTTCGCATGACAAACGAGGGTGACGACCTTTATTCCTTTGAGGTTCCAAAGCAGAACGGCAAGGGTGAGGATGTAAACTCTAACCTTATTATTTTCCATGCTAACAACGGCCCTCAGACATACGACACAACATTTAACGAACACTGCTTCGGTGATACAGCATATGTAACCGACACACTGCTTGAGAACCCTGTTGACAGTGCAAAGACAGCTTACGGTTGTGCTTGGAAAAACACACCATCTCAAGGTGCTCACATTGCTATTACATCAACAGGTAAGGTTCAGGGTATTGGTATGCTTTCAACAGAAACACCACAGTCTATCGTTGACAAGTTCGTTTCTGACTATCAGAAGAACCACGATGATGGCAAGGAAGGCTATGAGGATCTAAGCTTGATTTCTGCTGAAAAGCAGGCTGAATATCTTGCTGCTATTAACGAGATTGTTAACAGCGCTACAGCTCCTACAACAGCACCTACAGATGCTCCTACAACAGCACCTACAGATGCTTCAGCACCTACAGATGCTCCTACAGACGCTCCTACAACAGCACCTACAGATGCTCCTACAACAGCACCTACAGACGCTCCTACAGAGGCTCCTACTACAGACCAATACGGTCGTATTCCTGGCCTTCCAATGCTGAAGAACATGAACCTGCCTGCAAAGGATACTAACAGAGAAGCTTTTGAAGAGGCCGGTGCTCCTGATGATTGGGACGGCTACTATAATGTTTACTACTTTGCAGCACCTGCTGAGTGGGAAACAGGCGAAGGTAAGGTTGAGGGCATTGACTCAATCGGTTTCTATTGGTTCTGCGGTGAAATTAACAACGGCCAGTGGCCTGGTGAGGCTGCTACTCCTCTAAAGGATGCCGACGGCAACCAGGTTACATACAAGGTTGAAGACGAAAAGTCTCCATATGCCGGTCAGGAATTAAATGTATACTACGGCTTTGCTCCAACATTTGCAACAAGCATTATTTGGAACAACGGTGCTTCTGAAAAAGCGCTGATTTGCCAGACAGCAGATCTTAAGGTAGATGACCCTTCATCAACAGGTAACCTTGCTGATATCGTATTTAATGAGTCAAACCAAGAGATCGACGGCGTATCAGTAGCCGGATGCATTAGCTACATTTATGATTCAAAGAAAGAAATTAACGGTTTGACAGGTCTTGAGCAGACATCAAACCTGTGTAAGTTCCTGTTCTACAACCCTCGCACAGGCGAGACAACAACACAGGCTCTAAAGGATGCCGACGGTAACTATGTTACAGAAGAAGACGAGTATTGGGAAGAGACAGTAGCACTAAACCCATACTTTGACATGAACTATGATTATGTTAACAAGGATGCAGAAGTTCCAACTGCTGCTCAGCCTGCAACACTTCCACCAGCAGATGAGCCTACAGACGCATCTGGAAACTCACCTTCAGAGGATCCTACAACAGTTACACCTGACAGTCCTACAACAGTTACATCACCATCATCAGCTACATCTTCCGCAAACAGCGCTAATGCTGCCAATGTTAAGAATGGTAACGGCAGTAGCAGTACTACAAACGGTAAGGGCGTAGTAGCTACAGCTGAGGGTACAGTTGCTGCTATGTTGGGCACAGTTCTTGTTGCTGCTGTTGCAGTTGCATTTGTTGCTCGCAAGAGAAGAGAGAGCGAAGAGGCTTAATTAATCGAAATTGAATAGTTAAAACTATTTTCCTTTCTTTTTTGGGTGCACACCTTCGGGTGTGCACCTTTTTTGCTTTGATTATTGACATAAGGCCTTTCAAGATAGCCGGCAGCTATTGACTTTTTATTTTGCGGTGCTATAATAAATTAAAAGATATAATATATTTGTTTCGGGGCGGGGTGTAATTCCCCACCGGTGGTAAAGCCCACGAGCGTTAGAACGCTGATTTGGTGAAATTCCAAAGCCGACGGTATAGTCCGGATGAAAGAAACTTATTTTTATACAGCTTTTAAGCCGTTGCTTTTGGGCTGTATGTGGATTTGTGATTTTTCCGCAATGCCTCGGTGGCGTTGCGGTTTTTTATTTGCAGGTGATGTTATGAGTGAATTTACAAAGGAAGACTATGGCTATATGAGGCGTGCTTTAGACTTAGCCGCCAAAGCACGAGGCTTTACCTCTCCTAATCCAATGGTGGGGGCTGTAATTGTAAAGGACGGAAGAATAATTGCAGAAGGCTATCACCAAAAATGCGGTGAAGGTCACGCAGAAGTAAACGCCTTTAAAAATGCTGCCGAAAGTGTGGAGGGTGCAACAATGTATGTTACCCTTGAGCCCTGCAGTCATACCGGCAAAACACCACCCTGTGCCGACAAAATTATTGAAAAGAAAATTGCAAGGGTTGTGGTGGGGGCTATGGACCCTAACCCTTTGGTTAGCGGCAGAGGTGTTGAAAAGCTGAAAAAAGCCGGTATTTCCGTTAGCTGCGGCTTACTTTCGGACGAAAGCATTAAGCTTAATGAGATTTTTATGAAATATATAGTCAACAAAATTCCTTTTGTTGTATATAAGTCGGCAGCTGCCTTAGACGGTAAAATTGCCACCTGCAGAGGAGAAAGCCAATGGATAACGGGTACAGAGGCACGAGGCGAGGTGCATATGCTAAGGCACTATTTAAGCGGAATAATGGTAGGTATAAACACCGTACTTGCCGACAACCCTATGCTTAATTGCAGAGCAGAGGGCTGCATTTCCCCTGTAAGAATAGTTGTTGATTCTAACTTAAAAATCCCTGTAGAGTGCAGCTTGGTGCAAACAGCAGATAAATATAAGACAGTTGTAGCCACTCTGCAAAGCTCAACGGGAATAAAGGCGTCTATGCTTGAACAAATGGGCGTACAGGTTATAACCGTGGCAGAAAAGGACGGCAGAGTTGACCTAAACGACCTTATGCAGAAGCTGGGTGCAATGGGCATTGACGGTATTTTGCTAGAGGGCGGCGGAACGCTGGCATTTAGTGCCTTTAGTCAAAAAATTGTGGATAAGGTTATTTATTATATAGCCCCTAAAATTTTTGGCGGCGCTTCGGCAAAAACCTCTGTGGAGGGGGCAGGCTTTGGAAAAATAGCCGACTGCGTAAGGCTGAAAAATGTTGAAGCCCGTTTTGTCGGTGAAGATGTTTGCATAACCGCATATGTTGATAAATAATTTTATGTGGAGGTAGCAGAGTGTTTACAGGAATTGTTGAAGAAATTGGAAGTATTAAGCAGGTACAGCGTGGCGAAAAATCCTCTGTAATTACAGTCAGTGCCAAAAAAGTGCTGGAAAACACACAGCTTGGTGACAGTATAGCCGTAAACGGTGTATGCCTTACAGTTACAAATATAGAGGGTGGTTGTTTTACCGCAGATGTTATGGCAGAAACTATGCGTCGCACCAACCTGGGCAGTCAGTCGGCAGGCAGCAGGGTAAACCTTGAGCGTGCATTGCTGCCTACTACACGAATGGGCGGCCACATTGTAAGCGGACATATTGACGGTACAGGTAAAATAACTGCATACCTAAAAGAGGACAATGCCACTTGGGTTACTGTCAGTGCAGGCGATAATATTTTAAAGTATGTTGTTGAAAAAGGCTCTATAGCCATAGACGGCATAAGTCTTACTGTAGCATATGCAGACAGCAAATGCTTTAAGGTGTCTGTAATTCCCCATACCTCGCAGGAAACGACACTGCTTAACAAAAGCATTGGCACAGCGGTAAACCTTGAGTGCGACATTATTGCAAAATATGTTGAAAAGCTAATAGGCTTTCAAGGAATACAGTCTAAACAGCAGGACGACATAAGTATGCAGATGTTGGCAGAGAATGGTTTTATTTAATGAAAGGAGCAAGCTTAAAATGTCTGAATATAAATTTAACACAATAGAAGAAATTTTAGATGATATTAGAAACGGCAGGAATATTGTTTTAATTGACGCCGAGGACAGAGAAAACGAGGGTGATGTTATCTGTGCGGCACAGTATGCAACCCTTGAAAATATTAACTTTATGGCAAGCCACGCCAAGGGCTTAATATGTATGCCAATGAGCAGAGAGTACACAGAAAAGCTGCAGCTGCCGCAAATGGTTGCACATAATACAGACAACCACTGCACGGCCTTTACGGTTTCTATAGACCATGTGGATACTACAACGGGCATATCTGCACTTGAGCGTTCTGTTACGGCTATGAAGGTGGTTGAGGACGGAGCAAGGCCGGAGGACTTTAGAAGGCCCGGACATATGTTCCCACTGCTTGCCAAGGACGGCGGAATTTTAGAGCGTGAGGGCCACACAGAGGCTACCGTAGACCTTATGCGTTTGGCAGGCTGTAGGCAGGTGGGCTTGTGCTGTGAAATTATGAGAGATGACGGCACAATGGCAAGAACAGACTATCTTATAGAGTTCGCCAAAAAGCATAAGCTGAAAATAGGTACGGTTGCCGACCTTATTAAGTACAGAAAGGTACATGAGGAATTTGTTGAGTGTGTTGCAAGGGCAAAAATGCCTACAAGATATGGCGAATTTGAAATAAGAGGCTATATAAATAAAATAAACGGCGAGCACCATGTAGTGCTTATTAAGGGCGATGTTACAGACGGCAGGCCTGTTTTGTGCCGTGTCCATTCGGAATGTCTTACAGGTGACGCACTTGGCTCTGCAAGATGCGACTGCGGTCAGCAGTATGACGCCGCTATGAAGGCAATAGCTCAGGAGGGTAGAGGCGTACTTGTGTATCTTCGTCAAGAGGGCAGGGGCATTGGTCTAATAAATAAAATTAAGGCCTATCAGCTGCAAGACAATGGTATGGACACAATAGAGGCCAACATTGCTCTGGGCTTTCCGCCGGATATGCGTGACTACTCCGTAGGCGCACAAATTTTGCGTAACATAGGGGTTAAGCAGCTGCGTGTAATGACAAACAATCCGCTGAAAATCGACGGACTTGAGGACTACGGCATAACAATAGTGGAAAGAGTGCCTATAAAAATTAAGGCGAACAAATACGACGAGTTTTATTTAAGAACAAAGCAGGACAAAATGGGACATATGTTGGATATGGACTAATTTGAATATATAAAACTATAATTTAAACGAGGTGCAGAATAATGAATATTTTAGAAGGAAAGCTAGTAGCAGAGGGATTAAAAATAGGTATAGTAGTAGGCAGATTTAACGAGTTTATTGGCTCAAAGCTGTTAAGCGGCTGTGTAGACGGTTTAGTAAGACACGGCGTAAACGACAGCGACATTGATGTTGCCTGGGTACCGGGTGCTTTTGAAATACCTGTAATAGCAAAAAAAATGGCACAAAGCGGCAAATACAACGCAATAATCTGCCTAGGCGCAGTAATAAAAGGAGCAACCTCACATTACGATTATGTTTGTGCGGAGGTTTCTAAGGGTATTGCACAGGTGTCATTGGAAAGCGGCTTGCCTGTAATGTTCGGAGTGATAACCACAGATACAATACAGCAGGCAATAGAAAGAGCCGGAACAAAGGCAGGCAACAAGGGCTACGACTGTGCAGTAAGTGCGATAGAAATGGCAAATCTAATGAAAAAGCTGTAAAAAACAGAAACAGCAATACCTTAGAATAGGTCAAGGTATTGCACAGGTTTCGCTGGAAAGCGGCTTGCCTGTAATGTTTGGGGTGGTAACTACAGATACAATACAGCAGGCATATTTATTTTTATAGGGTGATTTTGTTTATTGAGCAAAATAGACAAAATCGCCCTTGCTTTTTCGTAGGAATAGTTCATTTAATATAAACGCCATATATGATATAGTATTACTATGTAATTTGAAAATGAATTAAACGGAGAGGGATTCTAATGGAGAGAGAAAGCTTAAAATCTCGTTTGGGATTTATACTGCTGTCTGTAGGCTGTGCCGTAGGTATAGGAAATGTGTGGCGTTTCCCGTATGTAGCCGGAAATAACGGAGGCGGTTTGTTTGTATTGTTTTATATAATGTTTCTTGTTATTATGGCGGTGCCTATTTTGACAATGGAATTCGCTATAGGCAGGGCAAGCCAGCGAAGCGTTATGTGTGCTTACCAGAAAATAGAACCTAAAAATTCAAAATGGCATGTTCACGGTTACTTTGCACTTGTGGGAAACTACTTGCTAATGATGTTCTATACAGTTGTAGGCGGTTGGATGCTGTATTATTTTTATAAATTCGTTGCAGGCGATTTTGAAGGGCTGAATAAGGATGCCATATCTAACGAATTTGACAAAATGCTCGGTGAGCCGGGTACACTGATACTGTGGACATTTATTGTAATAATTATAGGCTTTTTTGTATGCTCACTCGGCCTGCAAAACGGCGTTGAGCGTATAAGCAAGGTAATGATGATTGCACTGTTTGCACTTATATTAATATTGGCAGTACATTCTCTTACGCTCAAGGGCGGTCTTGAGGGCTTAAAATTTTATTTAGTGCCAAACCTTGATGTTGTAAATGAACAGGGTTGGCTGTCGGTAATAGTTGCCGCTATGAATCAGTCCTTTTTTACCCTTAGTATAGGCATAGGCTCAATGATGATTTTCGGCAGCTACATTAAAAAGGATAATTCTCTGTTTGGCGAATCCTTAACAATTGCCGGACTTGACACCTGCGTGGCTATAATAGCCGGTTTAATTATTTTCCCGGCATGCTATGCCTTTGGCGTTGCACCTGACAGCGGTCCAAGCCTAATATTTATTACACTGCCGAATGTATTTAATAATATGGCCTTTGGCAGAGTTTGGGGTGCGTTGTTCTTCCTGTTTATGTCCTTTGCAGCTTTTTCTACTGTTATTGCTGTGTTTGAAAATATTATAAGCTGTTGGATAGACAAATGGAAGCTTAACCGCAAACTGGTGTGCGCTATAAACTGTGCTATGCTTTTGGTTTTGTCTTTGCCTTGTATTTTGGGCTTTAATTTGCTAAGCGGCTTTAACCCTTTGGGTGACGGTTCTACTGTGCTTGACCTTGAGGATTTTTTAGTAAGTAACATTATGTTGCCGGGCGGCAGTATTATAGTTACACTGTTCTGTACTTCAAGATACGGCTGGGGCTTTGACAATTACCTGGCAGAGGTGAACTGCGGCAAGGGCTTAAAGGTAAGTCCTAAACTGCGCATTTACTTTAAGTGGGTATTGCCTATTATAGCAACCATACTTTTGGTCAACGGTGTAGTTGCGACATTTGTAAAATAATTCTGCTTTGTTTACAGAGTTAGAGTAAAAAAAGATAATTAATATTTAAAGCCGTCCTTGCTTAGTGCAAGGGCGGCTTTCTGCATAATTTTACCGCTTGGCGAATAAAATTATTTAGAATACTAAACAGCTTAAAAGCGGAGAAAATGTTTTCGACTATTTTGCAGGGTGCAAATACTATATGCTGTACAATACAAGGTGCGGCGTAAATCGTTTTGCGGCGTTTAGTATAAGGCAGGAGGGAGCGGTTATGTATAAAGAAAACCAACAATTAAAGGTGTTCAGAGCTGTGCTTATAGGTATGCTTGTGGGGCTTGTGCTGTGCAGTATTATGATAGTATTGCTGTCCCTTGTGCTGGTAAAAACCGGACAAATGCCCACAAACGCCGTTTTTGTTGCACTGCAGGCTATTAGTGCGGTGTCGGCATTTTTAGGCAGCTACATATCGGTGCGTATATGCAAGTCCAGGGGGCTTATGGTGGGCTTGCTTACGGCACTTGCTATGTTCGCAGTAATATTTATGGTAGGGCTTTCTATGAGTGTAGAGCCGGTTTCTATGCTTTCGCTAACTAAGCTTATAGCTATGCTGTGTGCCGGTGCTATTGGGGGAGTTGTTTCCGTAAATAAAAAACAGCGTGTAAAAAAATATTAGGCGGCTTTGGCAGGTACCGCCATATTCCATAAGCAGCAGCCTTATTTATTATAGGCAGGGTGCATACAGAAGGGCAGGGCTGACCTTCTGTATGCATTTTTTTGTTCATAAAAAGTTATTAATTTTTTGAAAATAAGAGTAAATTCAAGAAAAACGGCGAAAACAAGAGGTATAACCGAACAAGCGTTAAAAAACTGACTATTTCTGACTTTGACTTTAACTGACCTACGACATATAATATAAACAAAGGTCAGGGAAAATCAAAGAGAAAAGGTCGAGAAAGATTAAATAATATTAAATGACACTGACCGTTACCGAGGCTTTGCAATAGGCTGAATAACTTCAAGGCAGCTTATGTACAGGCTAAGGTTTAGGCACGGCGTATATTTGTAAGCTGTGCAGTAAAAAGAGGTGACAAGTATGAGAATGAGCGACCTTGTGGCGAATTATATAAATAATATGATTGACGAAAGCAACGGTACAGCTGAGATACAGCGTAACGAGCTGGCAAACAGCTTGGGCTGCGTGCCCAGTCAAATAAATTATGTCATTAGCTCTCGCTTTACTCAAGAAAACGGCTATGTAGTTGAAAGCCGACGAGGCGGCGGTGGCTATATTCGCATTACAAAAATTCATTTTACAACGGGAAAGGCGGAGATAATAATGCATATTGTTAATTCTATCGGTGATTCGCTTGACGCAACATCAGCCAATATGATACTGAAAAATCTTATGGCAAGCGGTGTAGTAGCCAACGAAACAGCCAGAGTAATGTCTTCGGCAATTTCCGAAAGAGCGTTTTACAGCATACCAAAGCAGCTGCGAAACAATGTAAGGGCAACTGTACTAAAGAATATGCTTTTGTCAATAATTTAAGGTGTATAAATAAGGAGGTTTATTTATGATTTGCGAACTATGTGGAAAAAACCAAGCGACAACTCATGTTAAGTCGATGGTAAACGGTGAATATACAGAAATGTGGCTTTGTCCGCACTGTGCAAAGGAGAAAGGCTTCGACAACTTGTTTGCACACACTGCAACAGATTTCAGCAGCTTTTTAGGCAGCTTTTTTGGCGATGGCTTACCGTCACGCACAAGTGCTACACGGTGCAAGTCCTGTGGCTCGTCCTTTGCGGATATTGCCAGGTCGGGCAAGGTAGGCTGTGCAGACTGCTACACAAACTTTTATGATGAGCTGCTGCCGTCAATACAAAAAATTCACGGCAACATTCAGCACACCGGTAAGGTGGTAGCGGGTGCAGGAGCAGACCTGAAGCTGTCAAGAGAAATTGAAAAAACAAGGCAGGAGCTGGCACAGGCGGTAAAGGAGCAAAACTTTGAGCTTGCCGCTAAGCTAAGAGATAAAATTAATGATTTGGAAGCAGGTGACAACAATGCCAAATAAGTGGTATGACAAAAACGGTGAGCAGGGCGATGTAGTTATAAGCTCCCGTATAAGACTGGCAAGAAACCTAAACGGTTATCCGTTCCCACACCTTATGAGCCTACAGCAGAAAAACGAGCTGGCAAACAAGGTTAAGGCTGCGCTTGACAATAGCAATTCCTACATTGCAAGCACATTTAAGTTTATTAATATGGCACAGCTTTCAGCAACGGAGGCAAATTCACTTGTAGAGCGTCACCTGATTAGTCCGGCATTTGCCGATGACAGGTCAGGCAGGTATTTGCTCTTAACAGAGGATGAGTCAATAAGCATTATGCTTAACGAGGAAGACCACATAAGAATACAGGTTCTTTCCGACGGCTTATCACTAAAGCAGGCATATGATGTTGCCGATAAAATAGATACCTTGCTTGACAATGCTCTTGGCTTTGCGTTCCACGAAAAGCTGGGTTACCTTACACAGTGCCCTACAAACTTAGGTACAGGTCTAAGGGCGTCGGTAATGCTTCATCTGCCGGCTTTGCAGTCCGGAGGAGTAATTAACCGACTTGAGGACAATCTTTCAAAAATCGGTTTAACACTTCGTGGCACATTTGGCGAGGGTACAGACGCACAGGCGGGAATGTATCAGCTTTCAAATCAGGTAACGCTTGGCTTGTCAGAGGAAACAGCTATTGAGAATCTGCAAAGCGTAACAATGCAAATTGTTGGTAACGAGCGTGATGCCCGTAACGAAATTTGCAAACGCCTTGACACTCAGGATTATATTATGAGGTGCTTAGGCAAGCTGAAATATGCTCTGCTAATGAGTACAAAAGAAGCTCAAGGTCTGTTGTCGGCAGTAAGGCTGGGTGCAGCACAGGGAATAGTAAGCGGTATTTCATTGGATACGCTAAACAGCCTGTTGGTAGAGCTACAGCCAAATACCCTTACACTAAACGAGGGCAAGGAGTTATCCCCGCAGGACAGAGACAAGCTTAGAGCTGAGCTTATTAAGGAACAGCTAAAATAATCTCGGCCATGTAAATATGACAAAAAATATTTGCCGGGCGGGTTATTATAAGTATCAGAATGTATTATGAAACAGTTATTGGAGGTATGAGTTTATGTATAGATTTAATGGTTTTACAGAAAATGCCAATAAGGCAATGAATATGGCTATTGACTGTGCACAACAGCTCGGTCATACATATATAGGCACAGAGCATATTCTGCTTGGACTGCTTCAGGAAAGCTCGGGCGTTGCCTCTGTAGCACTGGAAAACTCCGGTGTAACCTTTGAGGCTGTAGAGCAGAATATAAAAGAAAAAATAGGTGTAGGCAGTATGACAAGGCTTACAACCGCCGACCTAACACCACGAAGCAAAAGGGTTATTCAAATGGCTATGGTTATAGCCTCCCGACTGAACCACAACTATGTCGGCACAGAGCATTTGCTTATTGCCCTGCTTGAGGACAGCGACAGCTATGCAGTAAGAATGATTAATGAAATCGGTGCAAAGCCGTCCGATATTGTTGAGAACATAAAGGAGCAGCTTAGCAACAATGTTGAGAGCTTTTCAAGCAATGTGGAAAAGCCAAACGGAAAAGCCGCAGGCAAAACAGAAACTCTTGACAAGTTTGGCGTAGACCTGACAGCCAAGGCTAAAAAGGGCGAAATTGATCCGGTTATCGGCAGGAAAAAGGAAATTGACAGGGTTATACAGATTTTGTCAAGGCGTTCAAAGAACAATCCTTGCTTAATCGGTGAGCCGGGCGTAGGTAAAACAGCCGTTGCCGAGGGCTTGGCACTAAAAATTGCCAACAATGAGGTTCCTGATTTGCTGCAGGGCAAGCGTGTAGTAGCCCTTGACCTTACAGGTATGATAGCCGGTACAAAATACCGTGGCGACTTTGAGGACAGAATTAAGAGTGCTATTGACGAGGTTAAAAACTCCGGTAATGTTATTCTGTTTATTGACGAGCTGCATACTATTGTAGGTGCAGGCAGTGCAGAGGGCTCCTCTGACGCAGCCAATATTTTAAAGCCGTCTTTGGCTAGGGGCGATTTTCAGGTAATCGGTGCAACTACCCTTAACGAGTACCGTAAGTACATCGAAAAGGATTCCGCACTGGAGCGTCGTTTCCAGCCTGTTACAGTTGGCGAGCCTACACAGGAGGAAACAGTAGAGATTCTAAAGGGCTTGCGTGACAGGTACGAGGCGCACCACAAGGTAAAGATTACAGACGAGGCTATAGACGCCGCTGTTAAGCTGTCGTCAAGATATATTAACGACAGATTTTTGCCGGATAAGGCTATTGACCTTATTGATGAATCAGCGTCAAGAGTTCGTTTGCAGGATCACACAGAGCCGTCCGAAATTAAGGAGCTTGAAAAGGAAATTGAAAGACTCGAGGCTGAAAAGAGTGCCGCTGTAAACGCACAGAAGTTTGAGGACGCTGCAAAGCTGAGAGATGAGGAAAAGCAGGCCAGAGAAAAGCACCAAAATGCAGTTGACAAGTGGAAGTCGCAAAAGGGCGGCAGTGTAAACGAGGTAACTGCCGAGGATATTGCAGAGGTAGTTTCCGGCTGGACAGGTGTGCCTGTTGCACAGCTGACAGAGGAGGAAAGCCAAAGACTTTTGAAAATGGAGGATATTCTTCATAAGCGTTTAATCGGTCAAAAAGAGGCTGTGTCTGCTGTAGCAAGGTCTATTAGGCGTGGCAGAGTAGGTCTAAAGGACCCTAAGCGACCAATAGGCTCGTTTATCTTCCTTGGCCCTACGGGCGTAGGTAAAACAGAGCTTTGTAAGGCACTTGCCGAGGCTATGTTTGGCGATGAGAACAATATGATAAGACTTGATATGTCCGAATATATGGAGAAGCACACAGTGTCAAAGCTTGTTGGTTCGCCTCCTGGATATGTTGGATATGATGAGGGCGGTCAGCTGACAGAAAAGGTAAGACGCCACCCGTATTCAGTTGTATTGTTTGACGAAATTGAAAAGGCTCACCCTGATGTATTTAATATGCTGCTTCAAATTCTTGACGACGGCAGACTTACAGATTCACAGGGCAGACTTGTAGATTTTAGAAATACAATTATCATTATGACATCTAATGTAGGTGCAAAATATATCACCAACGAAAGTTCAAAGGATCTTGGCTTTGCATTCTCTGACGAAAAAGAAGCAGAGAAAGAGGACTACCAAAAGATTAAGGAAACAGTTATGGGAGAGCTGAAAAACACCTTCCGTCCTGAATTCTTAAACAGAGTTGACGATATTATAGTATTTACAAAGCTGTCAAACGATGAAATCGCTCAAATTGCAAAGCTGATGCTTGGCTCTCTGACAAAGAGGTTGGCTGATATGGACATTACCATCACCTTTACAGACGACGCCGTTAAGCGTATTGCAGAGGTTGGCTTTGACCCTGTATATGGTGCAAGACCTTTAAGAAGGGCTATATGCTCAAACATTGAGGATAAAATAAGTGAGGAAATTCTTGAAGGTAAAATAAAAGCCGGCGACAAGGTTGAATGTACAGTACAGGACAAGGAGTTTGCCTTTAATAAGGTGCAGTAGCTTTTTGCAGCAATACTTGACCAATATAGTATAAAGTAAGTCCCCAAGCTTATTTTAATAATTAACGAGCCTCCTGCTTGTATGGCGTATGCCGTCAAGCAGGAGGCTTAGTTGCTTTTATATATTTAGTATTTTAAGGATAAAGTCAAGTGCAAAGCAGCAGCCTACAAACAGTGCAAAGCTAAAACAATACAGCAGTGCTTTTTTCCATGGCTCAATAAACCACTGTGGCTTTTTGCCCACAATAAGCAAAGCAAGGTAGATAATTGCCACAAGCAGCACAAAATATCCTATTACACGAAAAATCAAAGTCATTCACCTCATAAAAAAATCGCAGCAAAATACAGACTGTATTTTGTAAGCTATGTAGTAAATTTTATCATAAACTACCGTACACTGTCAACAAATAAGCCCCAAGCCACGGGGCAGAGTGGAACGCTGCATAACCGCATTAACCGTCGTAATACAACAGAGGCATACAATACAGAAAAGATTTAGGGTTGCATATTTAACGAAAAAACAGAGCCGGGATGCAAATATCTCAGCTCTGTTTTTATCCATAAATCAACTTAATCTGTAATTTGGGCGTTAAGGTTAGTTTAGCAGGAATTTTCTATAATTCACCGATTTCCTTTTTTACCTTTTTTTCAAACTTCTTTAAGTCCTTATCCCACTTAGAATAGTTTTTATCATTGCTTTTGTCCTTAAAGAGCTTTGTGTTCTTGAGGTAATTACCCATATAGTCGGTTGCCTTTACTGCACCATAGTAGTTTAGATGGTCGCCCTTGTCCTTTGTGTCTTTTTTCCAGTCTATAGGAATTTCGTCACGAAGCAGGTTCATATCAATGTAGTCTACATCAAGCTCTTTTGCAAGTGCCTCAACGCTGTTATGTCGCTGATAATTCCAGTTTTTGGGGCTTGGAGTGCTCAAGAAAATCAACTTTGTGTTATTTTCGTCACAAAATTTTTTAATTTGACGAACATACTTTTCGTTTCTGGACTGAATAGGGGCGCTAACCTTTGAATATTTCATATAATCCTTTAGCTTAGCCGGCTTAACATCTTTTATAAAGCGGTAGCCCTTGTTTTTTTCGTTAGAATTATAATCAACCGAAGAATAAAAGTCTTTAAATTGAAGATTTTTCCAACGGTCGTGGTATCTGAATACAGGCATCATATCCTCGATAGTATATGTAAGCTCATCTTCAAAATATGTGTCCCGATACATTTCATTTGTTTCAAGGAACACAATTTTTGGACTTTGCTGCTTAAAGGTTTTTCTTAAAAATTCCAAAGAATAAACCAGCTTTTGGTTTGGGGTTGAACAGTCATAAGTGGTTATACCGTATTCTTTCCATATACGCAAGGGGATAAATGCGTGGTAAACCTCACTGTCACCCAGAAAAAGTGCGTCTATGCTGTCTTTAGGTTCGCTAAGTACACCGTAAGCACTTGAATTATGAATACCGTCTGCCTTTGAATTGGATTTAGGCTGGAATACCAACGAGGATATACACAAAAGCCCTATAAGGATGGCAACAAAAACTACACTGCTTACAATATTTTTTAATATGGTACGCATATATTACCCTCCTTAAAAGTTTGCATATATAGGGTCAACAGGCACATAGCCCTTGCCGTATGCTCCGAAAATTACAATAAACATAATCAACGCATACAAAAGCCCCCAGCGTATTACTATGTTTTTCTTTTTTAGTGACAGCCTTATGTTAATGCCCTTTTCGTTAAGAACACTTATTACAAAAATAATCACAAGTGCCACAGCCACAATAATAATATCCTGTACATCTATTTTAAGCTTGTCCATAAGGGTGCTGTCAAGGGTAGAAAAGCTAAAGTCTGTAACCATTTTTCCAAACATAGTCAATCCGTCTTTTAAGCCCTCGGCTCTGAAGAACAATTCGCCTATTATAACAAGTATAGTTGTACGCACCATTTGCATAGTCCTGTATGCAAAGCAGTCGGCATTTATATGCAGTTTTTTATTTGTGGCTGTAACAGCCGGTGAAATAATATTGCCGGCAAGAATAAGGGCAAAGTGGTACATACCAAAAAATATATAGTTCCATGCCGAGCCGTGCCACAAGCCGTTGCAAAACCATACACAAAACAGCGCCACGCTGCCTGCCAGTAACGGCCCGAAATGGTTGCCCAGCTTTTTACGGGCAGACGATGTAAGATTTTTCATTGGTTTTGACATGGTTACAGGGTAAAAAATATAGTCCTTAAACCAAGTACCAAGTGTTATATGCCAACGCTGCCAGAATTCTGATATTGATTTTGAAAAGAAGGGCCGCTGAAAGTTTTCAGGCATTGTAACACCGAAAATCTGAGCTATACCCATTACTGCGTCCATAGTACCCGAAAAGTCCATATACAGCTGTATAGTGTAGCACACAGCCGCAATGGCTATTATACCGCCCTGATAGTTGCTGTAGTTACTGAATACCTCTTTAATAAGAGGGTTTAGCCTGTCTGCAATAACAAGCTTTTTCATAAGTCCAAACAATATACGCTGTGCGCCAAGCTTTAGGTTTTCAAATTCAATCTGCTTAACATTCCACAGTTGGTCAGCTGTTTGACCGTAGCGACAAATCGGTCCCTCTACTATTTGCGGAAAAAACGACATAAACAAAGCCAGACGGAAAATATTGTCGTCTGCCTTAATAAGCCCTCTGTAAACATCAAAGAGGTATGAAATCGCCTGTAGGGTAAAGAATGAAATGCCTATAGGCATTATGTAGCTAGGTATATCCAGCTGTAACGGTACATTCAGTAGAGCAAAAAGATTATTTACATTTGTTGTAAAAAACGGAGAATACTTTATTACAAGCAAAACACCTATATGTATAACGGCGGCAAACAAAAGTACAAGACGACTTTGGTGAAGAAAAACTTTTTTCAAAGCCTTTCTTTCATCCTTTGGAGCCGCCTTGACTGCCGCATTACGCTTGCCCTGTATTCTGTCTAGCCATATGCCGAAATAGTGAACAGACATTATGGTGAGTATTAAATATACTATAAGCTGTCCGCTTACCAGCCAAAAAAATACCATACTTGCAAACAGCAAGAAATATTTCTTAGTTTTTTGCGGAATAATCGAATATACAATAATGCATATTGGCAGAAAAGCCACAAGAAATATTACCGCAAAGTAGGAGGTCATTGTGTCGAATCTTCCTGCCATAAGTAATGCGGAAAGGTCCATACTAGTCCTCCTCTTGAAGTCTTTCTATCATACTCCACATAGCCTTTACAGAGTTGAAGTTTTTAGGCACTATTTCCACAGCAGGAACTGTTACATCAAATTCGTCCTCAATTTCTGCAACAAGTGAAATAATTGACAAAGAATCAAGATAATGTCCGTCAATTAAATTTTCACAGTTTTCATAGTCAACATCAGGTTTAATGTCCTCTAAAATTTCAATTAGCTTGTCCATTTTTAAATATCCTTTCTGTAATTAGGTTTGTTTAGTAGGTAGGTTTCATAAGGGTCACGCACACATACAAGACTGCCGTCGTCCCCTTTAATGTAAACCGCCGGAATATCACGGCTCAAAAACAGGGATATACCCTCTGTCATACAGTATGCTCCCGTATTTTCAAAGCAAATTATATCGCCCACCTCAACCGGCGGCAGTGAAACCTGCTTTGATATAATATCGTTCATAGAGCAAAGCGAACCGCAAATGTTCCATATATCGGAATATGGCTGTGTTTCTTTGCCGCATACCGAAAGTATGGGCTGTTTCATAGCCATATGCTGACCAAAATAAACTATGTGGTGCATACCGCCGTCAACCAGCAGGTAGTTTTCACCTTTATTACACTTTTTGTCAACAATATGTGTGTAATATTTTCCACAAGAGGCGGCTATACTTCTGCCAAGCTCCAGTGTGATTTTAGGCTTAGAGGTCATATCTAACAGCAACTGTGAAAAGCCCCCTATAAGCTCGTCTTCATTTATGCTGTCCTCTTTAAAATAAGTCGCCGGAAAACCGGGGCCGTACTCAAGCTCTTTAGCTGTGTAGCCATACTTTTCTTTAAGGGTGAGCAACAGTTTATCAAGACGCTCAACCTCTCTTTTCAGCTTTTTAAGGGAGGTTTTCTGTGTCCCCGAAAAAAACTGAATTCCTATTATATCCAAATGTTTATAGCTTTCTCTGTTTGCAATTATATCCTCAATTTCATTGGCATTTACTCCGAACTGACTGCCGTTTGTAAGCCTTATAAGAAGCTTCAAATTCTTTTTGTGTTTTTCAGACAGACCTTTTAAAAGCTGAAATTGGTTAATAGACTCTACAGTAAAAATTCTGTTGCACTCTGTGTTTGCAACCATATTATCCATAACCTGAGGGGTTTTATACACACCGGAAATTACCATTTGGTTTTCGGGCACATTTAGCAGTCGGCAAATTTCCGCCTCTCCGGGGGAGCAGACTTCAAAACGGTCAACAGTGCCTATAAGCTCACCTGTAATAAATGTGTTTGCCTTTATTGCATAGCACAAGTCAACAGTTTTCGGCAAAATTCGCCGTAAATAGTCAATTCTGCCCTTAAGCTCGGCAACATCAAACACATAAAATGCTGATTTGCACTGCTCTGGCTCAATATTCATTTTTTTCTGCCTCCTTTAAGCTCTGCAAGACATTTTCTGTCAATTTTGCCGTTTTTAGTTAAAGGCATTTGGTCAAGCTTTCTTATTATACCCGGTATCATAAATGCAGGCAGCTTGTCAGACATAGCAGAGTGCAGACTGTCCTTTTCTATTGAACCTACATAAAAGCCTTTTAAGCGTGACTTTTTTTCGTCAAATATACAACAGCACTGCTCTACACCGTATACCGACGACATTTCACGCTCTATTTCTTCAAGCTCTATGCGGTGTCCCATATATTTTATTTGGAAGTCCTTTCTTCCGCTGAAAACAAGCTCGCCGTTTTCGTTGTATTTTCCTAAATCGCCTGTTTTATATATTGTTTCCGGATAGCGTGTGTTTAGTGGGTTTTGAACAAAGGCTTTTTCATTTTGCTGTGGTGCACAGTAATAACCAAGTGCAAGGGCAGAGCCTCGTACACAAATTTCGCCTACTTGTTCTTTTTCCGCTATGCGTTGATTTTCCTCGTTAAGCAAGAAAACATCTTCGTTAGGAAATGCCTTGCCTATAGGAATACCGTTTGAATAATCCCGGTTATTATCCAAAATATGGTATGTACAGTTACAGGTTATTTCTGTAGGACCGTACAAATTTACATAAACTGCCTTTGGTAAATGAGTTTGAAAATTCTTTAGTGCTTTCAGCGGCATGACCTCTCCGCTAAAAAGAATTTTATTAACCGTTTCCGGTGTTTTATAGTCCAGCGCATGAAAGGTACTTATAAGACAAAGCGCAGACACTGCCCATATCATAGTAGTAACCTTACGGCTGCACAAGAAATCTATAAGCTCCGTAGGTGCAGAAAACATATATCTGGGTACTATAACCAAGGTTGCGCCCGATTTTAAACTTGAATATATATCCTTTACAGATACATCAAAATCAAAAGGGGCTTGGTTTGCAATTATATCCTCGTCCGTAATGTTAAATATTTGGGTAAAGTTCTCTATAAAATCAATTACACTGCGGTGGCATACTACTATTCCTTTTGGTGTGCCTGTTGAGCCGGAGGTAAAGTTTACATAAAGCGGGTCTGTGTCAATTACCCTTCTGCGTATATCCTCCAAGCATTTAGAGTCGGGTTTTACAGCTGCAAGCTCCTCTACAGTAACTATTGTTTCGCCGCTTAATATATCTTTAGCGGCTTCTAAAAGACTGCGTGAAGTAACAATAACCTTTGGTTTAAGTACAGAAACTATTTGCAGCAGCCGACTTTTAGGAAGCTCGTTGTTTAATACAGAATAAAAACCGCCTGCATAGGCAGTTCCCAAAAAGGCCGCAACAGTTTCTGCGTTTTTTTCCATATATATTCCTACTGCCTCGCCTACATTAATAAGCCCGGAAAGTGCAGTACCTATTGAAGAACTTTTTTCCAGCAGTTGTTGGTATGTAAAGCTGTTGTCAGCGTCTGCAACAGCACATTTATTAGGAAATTTTTCTGTTGATTGTTCAAGGTAGGACAGAACATTTCGGTTCATTAGTACACCTCTTTTAATTTAAAATATACTCATTATTATTTGTTTGATTTATCATCCTATTGTCATTACTAATCCTAATCACACAAAATAAAAAACAACAATTATACTTATACATTGTACCATAGTGTACAGAAGTGTTTCCAGCATAAAAGTATGTTAAATTTGTCACAAATTCGTCATAAAAGTAATTGTTCGTAGTTTACCGTCTAACAATAGGCAATATTACTTCAAAAACTGCACCGTCAATACTGTTATAAGCTATAATTTTACCATTATGCATATGTATTATCTCGGCTGCAAGGGACAAACCAATTCCCGTACCGCCATTGCTTCCCTTATAAAAGCGGTCAAAAATATGTGGCAGGTCTTTCTTTTCAACACCACTGCCATCGTCTACAAATCTTATGGAAACCTTTTTTGATTCAGGCTGGCAAATTACTGTAATTTTATTTTTACAGTGCTTTAGCCCGTTTGCAACTATGTTTCTAAAGGCTCTTACCATTTGGTACTCGTCGCATTTTACATTCATAGGTTTATCGCAAAACTTAGGTATTATTTCTACACCCTTCATACGCTGAGTTGATTCCAGGGAACTTAGGCAGTCATACAGAACCTCTCGAATATCCAGAACCGCAAAATTGAGTTTAAAATAATGAGCGTCAATTTTTGAAACCAGCAGAATTTCCTCTACCAAGCTTGTCATACGGTCGCTTTCCATCATAATTACATCAGCGGAATCCTCCGGGTCTACAACCCCCATTTTTATCCCCTCGGCGTAGCCTTGAATAGCCATAAGGGGAGTTTTCAGCTCGTGCGAGGAGTTTTGGAAAAATCTTTGCTGTATCTCCTGAGAACGCTCTATCTGAACGCCGAGTCTGTAGCCAATTATGGTCATTATAATTAAAATGCAGAAAAATACAGCCAGTACAACAAAGGTAAGTGACCGTGCATATTCCACTAAATGGTATATATTTATATACATCAGTACATTGTAGTCATAATCATAATTACTATTTTCCTCATTAATCCATGTTAAAACATAATAACCGTTGTCGGTTTGTAATGTATATATTTCCCCCTCATTTAGATTATTTTTGTTATAGTACTTTTTAAGTTCTGCAATGCTTTTGGTAGATGAAGACGGAGTGCGGCTTATAATCACGTTATCTTCACTCTCATTAATATCGTCGTTAATGTATATGTAATAAATGTCTGAACTGAAAAAGGAGGTTGGATACTCAAGGATTTCAACCGTATCATCTTCAGAATCATCTGTGTCGCTATAGTCATTCATGGAATTAATATAGTTAATTTGATCTACAAGAGCCTCGCCTGCTTCTTTTTCAAATTGGCGTGGCAGCATTACATTTAAAACTGCACAAAAGGTCAAACACAGGAGAATTATAGATATCCACATTATAATTAATATTTTAAATTTTATGTGCCTCACAGTTAATCCCCCGCAACATTAATTTTATAGCCATAGCCCCATATAGTTTCTACACTGGCATTACTGCCGGCCAGTGACAGCTTGCGGCGTATTCTGCGCAGGGTTTCGTCGGTTACTCTGGTTTCAACCTGAGTTTCAAAGCCCCATATTTTCTCAAGAAGCTCCTCTTTTGAATAAGCTTTTTCGGTATTTTTCAGCATATATGTAAGCATTTTTAACTCGGTTTGGCTAAAGCCTATTGCTTTGCCGTTACAGTAAACCGTGTTAGCCGGAGCGTTAAATTCAAGGTTACCCACTGTAAGGCCTTGTGGCTTATCTTCGGCTGCCTTGGGGTTGTTCATATCCATTCTTCTTAGAAGAGAGTGCACACGCATCAGTAAGGTGGTAGGACGGAAAGGCTTTGTAAGGTAGTCGTCTCCGCCTATGGTTATGCCTTGAACATAGTCAAACTCTGTATCTTTTGCAGACAGCATAATAATAGGTACATTTGTAATTTCCCGAAGCTGTTTGCAAATAGTAAGACCGTCTGTGCCCGGCATCATAATATCAAGAATTACCAGCTGAGCAGGCTTTTTAAGGAAAGCCTGCATTAGCAGGTCTCCGTTTTCAAAGGCGGAAACGCTGTAACCGTCGCTTTCAAGAAACTTAGTGATAACATCTCTAATATTTTTTTCGTCGTCTGCAATATAAATTGAAGCCTTCATACATAGTTCCCCTTAGACTACATAAATATTTTACCAGTCTATTATAGCAAAGTTATGGTAATAAATCCAATTAATTAAGGGAATTTGTCACATATTTGCCTGTAGTTTATGTGATTAGTATGTTATTTTCTAAAACTTACTCATAAAACAAAAGTACAATAATTTAAGAAATGTAATAATTGAATTAATTGACATAGTTTAACTAGTACAATTAATAATATAAACTATTTTCTTACATATGTCAACATTTTTCGTGCTTTAACGCGGGAGGGGAAAAGTAGGCAAAAACAGGGGATAGGTGCCAATGTCGCTTGTTCTTAAATAAAAAAGACTTCACCGTCTAAGGTGAAGCCCTTTAGAATATACTGTATAGAAAAATCAGTGCTGATCAAAGAACTTTGCATGAAGTGCCGCAACAGCTCTGTCAGCGTCTGCTGTGTTAATAAGAACAGAAATTTTAATTTCGCTTGTAGAAATCATCTGAATGTTGATGTTTGCATTGTAAAGTGCCTCAAACATCTTTGAAGCAAAGCCGGAGTGGCTTTCCATACCTGCACCTACAATTGAAACCTTAGCAACATCCTCGTCATATACAACCTTTTGTGCCTTTAGAGTTGGCATAAAGGCATTAATAACCTCTTTAGCGTCGTTCAGCTTGTCCTTTGCACAGGTAAAGGCAATATCCTTTGTACCGTCACGACCGATAGACTGAAGAATAATATCTATGTTTACATCCTTAGCAGCAAGCTTAGAGAACATTTTAAATGCCAAGCCTGGCTCGTCCGGTACACCTACTACTGAAATTCTTGCAATGTCTGTATCCTTAGCAACACCGCTTATTAACATTCTCTCCACGTTAGAGACCTCCTTAACAATAGTTCCCGGTGCACAAGTCAAGCTTGATAGCACCTCAAGTTCAAGATTATATTTTTTTGCAAGCTCAACACTTCTGTTGTGAAGAACCTGAGCACCCAATGTAGCCAGCTCAAGCATTTCATCATAAGAAATTTCGGAAAGCTTTTTAGCATTTGGTACCTTTCTTGGGTCGGCGGTGTATACGCCTTCAACATCAGTGTATATTTGGCACAAATCAGCGTGAAGTGCACAAGCAAGAGCAACTGCGCTTGTGTCAGAGCCGCCTCTGCCTAGGGTAGAAACATCGCCGTAGCGTGTTATGCCCTGAAAACCGGCTACAACTACAATGTTGTTGTGGTCAAGCTCATTTTTCAGTCTTTCGCAGTCAATACGTGTAATTCTTGCGTTGGTATGTGCAGAGGTTGTTTTAAAACCTGCCTGCCAGCCAAGCAAGGAAACAACAGGGCAGCCGATTTTCTCAATAGCCATTGCAAGAAGTGAAATAGAAATCTGCTCGCCTGCTGCCAACAGCATATCTCTTTCTCTTTTTGAGGCATTAGGGTTAATCTCCATCTGCTTTTCAATTAAGTCGTCTGTTGTGTCGCCCTGAGCAGACACAACAACTACAACCTTGTTGCCTTTTTTGTAAGTGTCTGTTACTATGCGTGCAACATTGTTAACACGCTCAGCGTTAGCAACAGAACTACCACCGAATTTTTGTACTATAAGGCTCATTTGTGTAGCTCCTTTATCTATAAATTCTATCTGAACTGGTAAAATCAGATAACACCATAAGTAATTTTAATATGATAGCGTATAAAAGTCAATGCATAAATTAATAAATTGTAAACAGCTAGTCAAGAATAATTTTGGCACCTTCGCTGTCAGCACTTAGCATAACAAACTGCCACCCCGTAAAGCCCTTATCCTCAAGAGAGGTAATTGCGTGTGTGGAAAAGTCGTTTGCGTGCTTGTCGTCAATTATAGCTATTATTGTAGGCCCTGCACCGCTTATATATGTTCCGTATGAACCAAGCTCATAGCTTATTCTAAATACAGTGTCTATGCCCTTTATAAGGTGCTTTCTGTATGGCTGGTGGAGCTGGTCTTGTACGGCTACTCTTAGGTTTTCAAGGCTGCCCGAAAACAGCGAGGAGGTCATAAGCGACGAGCGTGACAGGTTAAAAACAGCCTGCTCCTTTGTGTAGGTGTCTGGCAATACGCCACGGGCATACTCTGTGCTTAGCTCAAAAGGCGGTATAAACACGCCAAAGCGTATATTTCCTGCAACAGGCACGCTTACGCTGTACACCTTGTCACCGTCTATTGCCGATGTTACCAAACCGCCCATAATAGCCGGCGTGGTGTTGTCAGGATGCCCCTCAATTTGCGACGCAAGATTTATAAGGTCTTTGTCTGTAAGAGGGTTTCCCAAAAACCTGTTTGCACCTACCAAGCCTGCTACAATACAGGCAGAGCTGCTGCCCAAGCCCCTTGTCATAGGAATATTGTTTTCCTGAATTATCTTTAGTCCCGGCAGTTTTTTTCCGCATTCCTTGTAAAGGTGCTCGGCAGACCAGTATATGAGGTTGCTTTTATCGGTAGGAATTTTTATATCGTCCTTTGACGTTATTACGGTTTCGTCCGAAACCTCCATCCAAACCTGATTATACATAGTTAAAGCGACGCCCAGACTGTCAAAGCCTGAGCCTAGGTTAGCGCTTGTTGCCGGTATTTGAATTCTTATCATTACAGATCACCTATTCTAATAGTGTTAAGAACCTCTACACCGTTTTCCTTTAGTTCTTTAATTTTTTCGTTAAAGTCCTTAATCTTCATTTCGCCTGTAGTAAACGCAATTTCATTTTCAGGAGCATTTTCACGGTGAAGCTGTGTGATTTTGTTAAATACAGACTGTGCGGTTTTAATACTGCCGTTTGCCCTTACATACATAGCGCTTATGCTTTCGTCATACGGCAATACATTGCTGCCGTCGCAGTCGCTCCAGAACAGGTATTTTCTTGCGTTAATATGCTTAATGCAGTCTACAATGTCGGCTACTACAGCACTTGCTGTAGGCAGCTTGCCGGCACCCTTACCGTAGAATACAACATCGCCGGTTGCGTCACCACGAACAAGAATACCGTTGAAAACATCGTCAATGCCGGAAAGCTGACTTTCTTCGCTTATAAACATAGGAGCTACGAAAATGTCAAGCATACCGTTGCCGGTGTTTTTAACATCTCCAATAAGCTTAATAACGCCGCCCCAACGGTTAGCGTATGCAACATCCTCAAGGGATATGTTTGTTATACCCTCTGTATGTATGTTATCCGGATAAACATGCTTGCCAAAAGCAAGTGAGGCAAGTATGCATATTTTTCTGCAGGCGTCGTGTCCTTCAACATCGGCAGATGGGTCACGCTCTGCATAGCCAAGCTCCTGAGCCAGCTTTAAGGCGTCCTTAAAGGACATAGACTCTGTAATCATCTTTGTCAAGATAAAGTTTGTTGTGCCGTTAAGAATACCTGCTATTTCATCAACATCATTTGCTACAAGACAGTTGTTAAGCGGTCTTATAATAGGAATGCCGCCGCCTACGCTTGCTTCAAATAAAAAGTTTACATTGTGCTCTTTAGCTATGGCGAGCAGCTGAGCACCCTTTTTTGCTACAAGCTCTTTGTTTGAGGTTACTACGCTTTTGTTAGCCTCTAAGCAACGCTTTACAAAGTCAAAGGCAGGGTTTACTCCGCCCATAACCTCTGCTACAACCTTAATTTCGTCATCGTTTACAATATCCTCAAAGTTCTTTGTGAACTTGTCAGAGTATGAAAGTCCCGGAAAATCTCTTAAATCCAAAATTCTTTTAATGCTAATTTCCTCGTGAACCTTTTTTTGTAGGCTTTCCTTGTGAGTCAAAAGTATTTCAGCTACACCTGAGCCTACTACGCCGTGTCCTAGTATTGCAACCTGTATCATTTTGCACCTCTCTAAAATTAGTATATTAATAATAAATTATTTCGATTATAAAGTCAACTTTGCAGCCATGCGTATTGCCGGCTGCAAAGTAAAAAGTAATCAGTTTTATCAAGCTCTTTATGCGTTTATTGTACCACTACCGCAGTATCGCCGCCCGAGGTGTCACCACCCGAGGTGTCGCCGCCGGAGGTATCGCCGCCGGAGGTGTCACCACCCGAGGTATCACCACCCGAGGTGTCGCCACCCGAGGTATCACCACCCGAGGTATCGCCACCCGAGGTGTCACCACCCGAGGTGTCACCGCCCGAGGTGTCGCCGCCCGAGGTGTCGCTGTCTGAGGTATAGTCATCAGAAGTATCCTCTGATGAATAGTCGTCTGACGAATCGTCACTGCTCGAGCTGTCGCTGCTGTCATCATCATCATCGTTATAATCACTGTAGCTGTTTGAGTAATTGTTGTAGCTTTCTGAGCTGTAGCCGCTGTAGTTGTAGTTAGTGTGGTAGCCCGAGCAATACTCAGGAACATGATCTTTCTTGTAATAGCCTGTAAAGGTTGCTGAGCAGTAGGAGCCTGCCAACAGACCTGTGCTTGCACAGTATTCGTGCTTTTCAAGAGTTTCGTCCAGTGTATATTCCTTTGACTTTTTGTCGGATAAATATTTTTCCATAAGGTCGTGGAAAATATTAACGGCTACCGAGAAGCTTGACTGTGACAGTGACGACGGCGTGTCGTAGCCCGTCCATACCGCACAGGTAGCATATGGTGACAGTCCGCAGAACCAGTGGTCTTTACCGCCGTCGGTTGTACCTGTTTTGCCCAAAATATCCCAGCCGTAAATCTTTGCTTCACCCGCACTTGTATGAGCCGGATTGTTATGAACCACATTGTAGTTCAGCTCTCTGTTCATTATAGTTGCTGTTTGTGAAGAATAGGCCTGTATAGGAATTTGGTCACGGTGGTCAATAATAACATTGCCGGATGCGTCTTCTACATAATAGTAAGTGTAGGAGTCGTATACCTTGCCGCCGTTGCCCATATATTGGTAGGCTGTTGCCATTTCTCTTACTGTAACACCGCCGTTTAAGCCGCCCAGTGACAAAGCACCAAGGTTGTTTGCGTCCTCTGTTGAAAGATGACGGAAGTACATTTTATTAATTGCCTGATTGTAAGCATTTTTAGGGCCTACAAGCTCCATTGTTTGTGCGGCCGTTGCGTTTGATGAACGCTCTATAGCGTCCGGCAAGGTTATTTCACCCAAATATGAGCCGTAAACATTGTCAGGGCCTGATATCCAGTTGCCGTAGCTGTCTTGACGCCAATCGTCGATAGGCTGGTCTTTAACCATTGACGAGTAGTTATATTTATTCTTTTCTATTGCCAACGGATAAACTATAAGAGGCTTAATAGAAGAACCCGGCTGTAATTCGGCAACATTTGCTCTGTCCCATACCAGCATTTGGCTTTTCTTTTCTCTGCCGCCTACTGTTGCCAAAACTCTGCCCTGCAGGTCTGTCATTACTACTGCCAGCTCACAGTTTGGATCATAAGGAGTAGACATATCCTGAATATATTTTTCACAGTACTGCTGGAATTCCAAATCCATAGCAAGATATATTTTCAAACCGCCGGAGTAGATTTTGTTTGAGGCTGTTTCGCTACTTATGTTAAGCTCCTTTGTAAGCTCGTCCTGCAGGTCTCTCAGTGCGGCCTCAACATACCAGTTTGAAAGATAGTCGTCGCCGTACTTTTCTTTTTTTGCTTCGTTTTCCTGCTCTTTTTTATTGTTTTCATAGCCTACGAATTTCAGAGATTCGGACTCTTTTTTAGCTTGGTCATATTCGTCCTTTGTCAGCATACCCTGGTCATACATTGCTTCAATTACAGTGTCACGACGCTTTTTGTTATCCTCAGGGTAAATCAAAGGGTTATAAGCGGCAGGGTTTTGTGTAATGCCTGCAATGGCGGCACATTCGGCCACGCTGCACTCGTTTATATCCTTAGCAAAGTAAAGGTTTGCAGCCGCCTGAACACCCTGGCAGCCACTGCCGTAGTTTACTATATTAAGGTATGCTTCTAAAATTTCGTCCTTTGTGTACTCTTTTTCAAGGTTCAGTGCCTTAAAAATTTCTGTAAGCTTACGGGTAATGCTAACCTCGTTGTCGCCTGTAATGTTTTTTATAAGCTGTTGGGTTATTGTTGAACCACCGTAGCTTGATTCGGAGCCGAGGTTTATTATAGCACCGGCTGTTCGTACCCAGTCAACGCCGGAATGCTCGTAATAACGCTTATCCTCAATAGCTATCTGTGCGTCAGCCATTGCTTTGGGTATTTTATCAAGCGAAACCCATACTCTGTTTTCGCTTCCGTGCAGCCGCTGGTATTCTACAGGCTTGTTGTCGTCATTGTAAATATAAAGGAACGATGTTTGCTGCAGCTTTTCACTGGCAAGGTTTATTCCCGTAGGCTGTGACGCCAGACTGTACAAATAAATGCACATTGCTACAGCCACAATACTGCCGGAAATCAGCAACACCATTAATACTGTAGAAATAGTCTTCCACAGCAAGGCAAAAAAGCCTTTTGCACCGGACACCGCTACGCTTCCGGGAGTAATCCGGTTGTTGTATTGGTTTGTTATTTTGCCCATAAAAAATCAAACCTCCGTTGTAGTATATATGATTAGACAATTTATGCGTATAAATGTGAATATAACCTTTACCATTATATCATTTACCTTTAAAAAAAGGAATGTTTTTTTAATGAATTAATAAAAAATTTGTAAATTTATAATTATCTTGCAAAATGCGTGGCTAAGCTGCCGTTTTTTATAATAAAACCATAAAATATAAGACCGATTTTTTTTGCCGGCTTTTATCTGCAAAATATTTACCGCCTGTTTTTCTTATGTTTTTCTTATATTGTTGGCAGGTGCATAGAGGTTAATTCAAGTAAAAATGAAATTACCAACATTAATATATAATAAAAATAAAGTCTGTGGTTATAATAACTCTTGTAAAACAGAAAACGAGGGTGATTATTTTGAGCAGAAGATTAAACGCATTTATAGCAATAGCTTTTATTTTATTTATGCTTGCCGCTGTTGCCGCAGTCTTTTTCAGCTGTGAAAAAAGCGACAGTGCGTCGGCAGAGAATGCAACACAGCCCGCAGCAGAGCAGACAACAAAATACCGCACATATGTTGTCAGAGAATACGACGGTGTGGTTGCGGTATTCTACAGCGACAGCGGTAAGCCCATAAGGGTAACGCAGCGTTATGTTAAGGCTCTGCCGGAGAAGGACAGAGCCAAGCTGAAAAAGGGGATTAGGGTAAATGACAGGGAGCAGCTGCGTAGGCTTTTAGAGGATTTGTGCAGTTAAAGTACAGCTTGCATATTTTAACAAATTACACAGCTGTTTTATGTAATAATTATATAATAGTTAAATTATAATGAACTGTGCTGAATAAATATTGACAAAAGCATTTGCAAGTAATAAAATTAATTAGGTAATCAAAATAATTTACAATGGCTTGTTGTGCGTATATGTAAATTATTCAACATTATTCAGCTTACAAACTATGGAGACAGTGGAGGAAGTATGGAGGATTTTTATTGTAAAAAATTTAACGATGCTTTGTCTGACAGCTACATATTGATTAACCGCATTGAGCAAAATATGTTTAACAGCTCAAGGCGTTTTAATTTGTCTGTGAGTGAGCTTATTATGCTGGAGGTTATTAACAAAAGTCCTGTTACCGGAAAAATGGTGGGGGACATTGCCGCAGAGCTTATGATAACCCCGTCGTCAGTTACCATAGCGGTAAACAGGCTTGAAAAAAAAGGCTATGTTGCCCGTCATAAAAGCAAAACAGACGGCAGACAGGTATATGTTAATTTAACGGAAAAGGGAAGACACGCCGACAGAATACATAAACGGTTCAGAAAAAATATGGCGCAGGATATTCTGCGTGATATGAACGAAAACGAAAAATGTACCTTGGTGGGCTGTGTAGAGAGAATGAACAGCTTTTTGCTGAGTAAAATTAATAGAAGTCCCTTTAACAGAGCAGGGCTGAAAAATTCTGCGTAAGCTTTATAAACTGAAAGGAAATAATAAAATGAGCTTTAGTATTATCGGTACGGGAAAGGCTGTGCCTGAGTATGTTTTAACAAATGACGAGCTTTCTACTATGGTAGAAACCAACGATGAATGGATTTCTTCCAGAACAGGTATTAAAAGGCGACATATTTGCAAGGACGAAACTATGACGGAGCTGTGTGTAAAAGCGGCTAATGAAGCCTTGGAGGACGCAGGCGTTGCTGCAAGCGAGCTTGACCTTATTATTTGTGCCACACTTAGGGGTGAATATATTACGCCTTCACAGGCCTGTGTAATTCAGAAGGAAATAGGAGCAAGCTGTCCGGCCTTTGATGTAAATGCCGCTTGCTCGGGCTTTATATATGCAATGGATGTTGCAGACGGCTTTTTTGCAAGAAACAGAGTTGACAAGGTGCTTGTAGTTGCTCTTGATAATTTGTCAAATATTATAAACTGGAAAGACCGTGCTACCTGTGTGCTGTTTGGTGACGGCGGCGGAGCTGCTGTACTAAGCAAGGGTGACGGACTGAAATATATCGAAATCAACGCCAAGGGCGATACCGATGTTTTAAAATGCCCAAGGGGCGAAAACACATCACCGTTCTATAATCACGAGTCAGAGCACCCGTATTTGTATATGAACGGGCCTGAGGTTTATAAGTTTGCTGTAACCTCAATGGTTAGAGGAATAAAAAAGGCTATTAAAGAGGCAGGTCTTACACAGGAGGATATTGACTGGGTAATACCTCACCAGGCTAATATAAGAATTATTGAAACTGCCGTAGACAAGCTGAATATTCCAAGTGAAAGGTACATAAGAACAATTTCGGAATACGGCAACACCTCCGGCGGCAGCTGTGCTATAGCACTTGCAGAATGTGCAAAAAAGCATATGTTTAAAAAGGGCGACAATATAGTCTTTTGTGCCTTTGGTTCAGGACTTACAACAGGCAGTTGTGTAATTACCTGGGACAAGGACTAATTGCATTTTATGCGGGCACCCTATTATTTATGTATATTTATCAGTAAAAATAAATTATAGAAAAATGAAAGGAACTACATATATGATTAGTACTCCTATTAATGAACAATTAGGTATTAAATACCCTATTTTTCAGGGCGGTATGGCTTGGGTAGCCGATGCTTCTTTGGCAGCAGGCGTCAGCAATGCAGGCGGACTTGGCATTATTGCCGCTATGAATTCTAACGGCGACCAGCTTAGAGCCGAAATTAAAAAGTGCAAGGAGCTTACGGACAAGCCATTTGGTGTAAATATTATGCTTATGAGCCCTTTTGTTGAAGAAACAGCAAAGGTTGTAGCAGAAGAAAAAATTCCTGTAGTAACTACGGGTGCAGGTAATCCGGCAAGATTTATGGAAATGTGGCTTGAGGCAGGCATTAAGGTTATTCCTGTAACACCGTCTGTTACATTGGCTAAAATGGCACAGAGAAACGGTGCTTTTGCAGTTATAGCAGAGGGCGGCGAATCCGGCGGTCATGTTGGCGACATTACAACAATGGCACTTGTGCCGCAGGTATGCGATGCTGTTACAATTCCTGTTATTGCCGCCGGCGGCATTGCAGACGGCAGAGGAGTAGCTGCCGCATTTATGCTTGGCGCACAGGGCGTTCAGCTTGGAACACGCTTTTTGGTTGCTCAGGAATGTACCATTAGCCCTGAATACAAGAAAAAGGTTTTAAAGGCAAAGGACATTGACACTGTGGTTACGGGCAAAAGACTCGGTCACCCTGTTCGTTCAATTAAAAATGCCTTTACAAGAGAATATACAAAGTGCGAGTATAACAGCAGCGAGTTCTCTGACGAGGAGCTTGAAAAAATGGGCACAGGCGTGCTGAGAAAAGCCGCAAGAGAGGGCGACACATCACACGGCTGTGTGCTTGCGGGACAGATAGCAGGTATGGTTAAAAAGGAACAGCCTGCCAAGGAAATTATAGAAGAAATCTTTGCAGAAACAGAGCAGGTGTTAGGCGGTGCAAATAAATGGGTAAAATAGCATTTGTTTTTTCAGGACAGGGCGCTCAGTACACAGGTATGGGCAAGGAGCTTTATGAATGTTCACCGGCTGCCAAGGCAGTATATGATATGGCAGACAGTATTCGCAAGGGTACATCGACACAGTGCTTCGAGGCTGACAAGGCGGAGCTTAGCCGTACAGTAAACACACAGCCCTGTGTATTTACTGCTGACCTTGCCGCAGCGGCTGCCGTTGCAGAAAAGGGCATAAAGCCGGACTATGTGGCAGGCTTTTCACTGGGTGAAATTGCCGCACTGGGCTTTGCCGGCGTGCTAAGCTACGAGGACGCTTTTAAGCTCGTTTGTCAGCGTGGACAGCTTATGGATAAAGCGGCACAGGAAAACAAGGGAGCTATGGTGGCAGTGCTGAAGCTTACTCCGGAAAAGGTAGAGGAAATTGCCGCAAGGTTTGACAAAACATATCCTGTAAATTACAACAGCCCTATTCAAACGGTTGTTGCAACTACAGAAGAAAACGCAGAGGCTTTAATGGAGGCTGTAAAGGCTGAAAAGGGTAAGCCGGTAAGGCTGGCTGTAAGCGGTGCGTTCCACTCTCCTTTTATGAGCAGTGCAGCAAAGGGACTGGGCGAGTATTTGGCTGACAAGCAGCTGAATGACCCTACTGTTGAAATATACAGCAATGTTACTGCACAGCCATACAGCGGCAACTACAAGGAGCTTATTACAAGGCAGGTAGAAAGCCCTGTACAATGGCAGAAGACAGTAGAAAACCTTATTGATTTAGGTGTAGATACATTTATTGAGGTTGGCGTTGGCAAAACTTTGGCGGGCCTGATTAAGAAAATAAATAAAGAGGTCAAGGTGTTTAATGTGGAAAACAAAGAAACACTTGAGGCTTTAAGCATATAATCGGAGGAAAATAAAATGAGCTTAGAAAATAAAACAGCAGTTGTAACAGGTGCCTCAAGAGGCATCGGCTTGGCGGTAGCAAAGAAATTGGCTTCTCAGGGTGCAAACATCGCTATTCTTTATGTAGGTAAAGAGGAAGAGGGCGAAAACGCTAAAAAAGAGGTTGAGGCTCTGGGTGTAAAGGTCGGACTTTATTACTGTGATGTTTCAAGCTTTAACGAGTCAAAGGAAACAGTAGAAAAGATTATCGAGGAGTTTGGCGGTATTGACATTCTTGTAAACAACGCAGGTATTGTTAGGGACAAGCTTGTTCTTAAAATGGAAGAGGCTGACTTTGACGCCGTTATAAATGTAAACCTAAAGGGTACATTTAATATGATTAAGCATACATATACTCACTTTATGAAAAAGAGAGCAGGCAGAATTGTAAATGTTGCTTCTGTAGTAGGTATTAACGGCAATGCAGGTCAGGCAAATTACTCCGCTTCAAAGGCAGGCGTTATCGGCTTAACAAAGTCAGTTGCCAAGGAGCTTGCCGGCAGAGGCGTTACAGCTAACGCAGTTGCACCGGGCTATATTATTACAGATATGACAAACGCCCTAAGCGACAAGGTTAAGGACGCTATCGAGGCTTCTATACCAATGAAAAAGCGTGGCTTGCCGGAGGATGTTGCCAATGCAATTTCCTTCCTCTGCTCTGACGACGCTTCGTATATTACAGGCGAGGTTATAAGAGTAGACGGCGGTATGGCAATGTAATGCCTGCTTGCGTCAATACGGCTTAAAGGTTAATTTTTGTATAAATATATAAGCAAGGCAGGTTATTCGGAAGGGGGATTTTCCTATGAGAAGAGTAGTAGTTACAGGTTTGGGCTGTGTAACACCACTTGGTAATGATGTAGAAACAACTTGGAGCAATATGGTAAACGGCGTATGCGGTATAGACCATATTAAATCCTTTGACGCAACCGATTCAAAGGCAAAGGTTGCAGGCGAGGTTAAGGATTTTGACCCGCTGAAATATATGGAAAAAAGAGATTTAAGAAAAACAGATCTGTTTGTACAGTATGCTCTTGCGGCTGCACAGCAGGCAGTAGATGACAGCGGCATTTTGGGCAAGGTAGATGAGGAACGCTTTGGTGTGTATGTAGGCTCCGGCATTGGCGGTATGCAGACATTTTATGACAACAGCGTTGCCTTTTATACAGGCGGCTCAAGAAAGGTGTCACCTCACTTTATTCCTATGATGATTTCAAACATTGCTGCCGGACAGGTTGCAATCAGGTTTAAAGCAAAGGGTGCTTGCGTGCCTATAGTTACGGCCTGCTCCACAGGCACACACGAGCTTGGCGAGGCTTTCCACGCTATTAAAAGCGGTATGGCAGACGCAATTATTGCAGGCGGCAGCGAGGCAGCAGTTACTCCTCTTACAGTTGCCGGCTTTGCAAACTGTAAGGCTCTTACACTTCGTGACGATCCGCAAAGAGCTTCAATTCCGTTTGACAAAAACCGTGACGGCTTTGTTTTGGGCGAGGGTGCCGGTATGCTCATTCTTGAAGAGTACGAGCACGCAAAAGCAAGAGGTGCAAAAATTTACGCCGAGTTTGTGGGCTACGGCAACACCTGCGACGCTTACCATGTAACTGCACCGGACCCTGAAACTGCAGGCGGTACAAGAGCATTTAAGCTGGCCTTTGAAGAAGCAGGGCTGAAGGACGACGAAAAGCTTTACATAAACGCACACGGTACAAGCACACCTTTAAATGATAAGGGCGAAACAAAGGCTATTAAAAATGTTTTGGGTGACAGAGCATACGACATTCTTGTAAGCTCTACAAAATCAATGACAGGTCATATGCTTGGTGCTACAGGTGCAGTTGAGGCTATAGCCTCTGTTCTTGCAATAAAGAACGGCGTGGTTCCTCCGACAATTCACCTGGAGGAGCCGGACGAGCTTTGCGACCTTAACTATGTTCCAAACAAGGCTGTAAAGGAAAATATAGATGTAGCTGCATCATCAACACTGGGCTTTGGCGGTCACAACGCTGTTATTGTATTTAGAAAAATTGACTGATTGCAGACGACACTAACAATTAGAAAGGGATATTAAGTAAATGTATAGTATTGAAGAAATAAAAGAGCTTATAGCTACACTTGATAATTCCGGCCTTACTAATCTTGAAATTGTAGACCAAAAGGGCGAAAGGCTTACCTTAAAGAAAAAAACAACAGAAGCCGACTCTCACGCTGTAAATGTTACAGTACCTGTAGGCACAGTAGGAAGTGTAGCTCCTACAGCTGCAATTCCGCAGGCAGCAGAAGCTCAGGCGGCTCCGGCTGAGCCGCAGGCACAGCCAAAGGGCAAGACTATCGACTGTCCTATGGTAGGTGTGTTCTACACTGCACCATCTCCTGAGGCTGACCCATATGTTAAGGTTGGTTCTGTAGTAAACAAGGGCGATGTTGTGTGCATTATAGAGGCTATGAAGCTTATGAACGAGGTTACCGCAACACAAAGCGGAACAATAAAAGAAATTCTTGCAGAGAATGGCGACATTGTAGAGTATGGACAGCCGTTGTTTGTAGTTGAATAAGCGGGGGCAAGGTTATGAATCAAGAAGAAATTAAAAAGATAATTCCACACCGTGACAATATGCTCCTTGTAGAAGAAGCAGAAAAAATTGACGATGTTACTGCAAAGGGAAAATACACCATAAAGGGTGATGAATTTTTCCTAAAGGGACATTTTCCGGGCAATCCTGTTGTTCCGGGTGTTATACTGTGCGAAATGATGGCACAGGCAAGCTGTGTGCTTATTTCAGACAGTGCCAGCAGCTCTACGCCTTATTTTTCAAAAATGGACAATGTTAAGTTTAAAAATAAGGTTTTGCCGGGGGACACACTGGAAACAACCTGTACTCTTACCAGAAGTAAGGGCGTATTTTACTTTATTAACGCAAAGGGCTATGTAAACGGCAAGCTGTGCGTGCAGGCAGATTTTACTGTGGCTGTAGTACCAAACGAAAAGTAATGCTGCTGAAAAATAAATTTACAATAGGTTGGGAGTGTGCAGTTTGTTTTCAAAGATTTTGATAGCAAATCGTGGAGAAATTGCCGTAAGAATTATAAGAGCCTGTAGGGAAATGGGTATTTCCACAGTTGCTGTATATTCAGAGGCAGACAGGGACGCTATGCATGTACAGCTTGCAGACGAAAGCTACTGCTTAGGCGGACCACAGGTAGCAGACAGCTACCTAAATATGGCGGCAATTATAACTGTAGCTGTTGCTACAGGAGCACAGGCAATTCACCCCGGTTACGGACTTTTGTCTGAAAATGCAAAGTTTGTATCCTTGTGTGAAAAGTGTAATATAGAGTTTATAGGGCCAAGTGCGAAAATGATTTCTCTGCTTGGCGATAAGGATACAGCAAGAAAGACAATGCGTAATGCCGGCGTACCTGTTACACCGGGCTGTGATGTTGTGGAGTCTCTTGAAAAAGCAAGGGAAGAGGCAGAAAAAATAGGGTTTCCTTTGCTTATTAAGGCACGCTCAGGCGGCGGCGGAAGAGGTATTCGCTTAGTTAATTCTATAGAAGAATTTGACAATGCCTTTAATTCGGCGTCAAGCGAGGCCGAGGCTGCCTTTGGCGACGGTGCTGTATATATGGAAAAATTCCTTAAGCCTGTTAAGCATATTGAAATGCAGCTGCTTGCCGACAAATACGGCAATGTTATATGCCTTGGCGAGCGTGAATGCTCCGTGCAAAGAAAGAACCAAAAGCTTATAGAGGAAAGCCCGTCGCCCGCCATTACGCCAGATATGCGTAAGGCTATGATGGAGGCGGCTAAAAAGGCGGCTTTGGCTGTAAACTATGTAAATGCCGGCACTGTTGAATTTTTGCTTGACAAGGATAATAATTTCTATTTTATGGAAATGAACACCCGCTTGCAGGTAGAGCATCCTGTTACCGAAATGGTTACAGGCCTTGATCTGGTACAGTGGCAAATAAGAATTGCGGCAGGTGCAATGCTGACAATAACTCAGGACAGAGTTTTTATTCACGGCCACGCTATAGAGTGCCGTATAAACGCTGAAAATCCGGAGGAAAATTTCAGACCGTCCTGCGGCAGAATTTCAAGACTGCATATTCCGGGCGGGCCGTCTGTTCGTTTTGACACAGCCATTTATCAGGACTATTCTATTCCGCCGTTCTATGACTCAATGATAGGCAAGCTTATTGTTCAGGCAAGAACAAGGGATTACGCTATAAGAAAAATGAAAATGGCTTTAAGCGAGCTGAATATTTTGGGCGTTGACCATAACAGAGACTTACAGATAGATATACTTTCCGATAGGGAATTTGTAGACGGTACATATACTACTGATTTGATGGAAAACCGTGAAAAAAGAAAGAAAAATATAAAATAACCAAATTCTTCAATTTGGCTTCGGCTTACGGGAATATGGCAGACAAGCGGTGTAAATACGCAGGGCTGCTGCCGTATTCTCGGTTAGCTGCGTTAAGGCACTGTGCCGCTGTGCGTAATAAAGGCATATTATACGGCACATAGCCTTTGTGTGCTTTTATTTATTTTGAAAATAACAGTTATATGGGCAGGCGTCTTGGCTTGCACGGTATAATTGATTTTATAAAAACAGAATGGATGTTGCTTATGTTTAATGGAGATTTCTTTACATTTTTAAAGCCTAAAAATGAATTGGAAAAAATTCCGGCTGATAAATCAACAGAAGACTCTAAACCGTATGTTCCCGACGCACTGTGGGTAAAATGCCCAAGGTGCAAGCGTATGATATTGGCAACGGATTTAGACGATAACAGCAGAGTTTGTACACAGTGTAATCATCATTTCAGAATTACCGCAAGACAGCGTTTGGAAATGATATGCGACAAAGACAGCTTTGTTGAGGCGGACGGCGATATGGTTTCTAAAAATATTATCGGCTTTCCGGACTATAACCGTAAGCTTGCCGCCGCAAAAAACAGAAGCGGCGAAAATGAGTCTGTTATAACCGGTGTTTGCACCATTAACGGCTATAAAACCGTAATTTTTGTTATGGACCCAAGCTTTATGATGGGCTCAATGGGTACGGTAACAGGCGAAAAAATTACCAGAGCCTTTGAATATGCTACAGAAAACAGAATGCCGGTTGTTGCATTTACACTGTCAGGCGGTGCAAGAATGCAGGAGGGTATTTTGTCGCTTATGCAAATGGCAAAAACCAGCGGTGCGGTTAAAAGGCACAGCGACGCAGGACTTTTGTATATTACTGTTCTTACCGATCCTACTACAGGCGGCGTTACGGCAAGCTTTGCAATGGAGGGCGACATTATCCTTTCGGAGCCGGGGGCTTTAATCGGCTTTGCAGGCCCAAGAGTAATAGAGCAGACCATTCGTCAAAAGCTGCCAAAGGACTTCCAAACAGCAGAATTTCTACGGGACAAGGGCTTTGTGGACGCTGTAGTAGACAGACGCGAAATGAAGGATACCCTTGCTAAGCTGCTTTCCCTGCACAACATAGAAAAGGCAGCCGTAGATGAGCAGCCTGCCGAAAAGGAGGTTGAAAGTGATGAGAGCATTTGATAAGGTAACGGCGGCCCGCTCTGCCGACAGGCTTACAGCCTCGGACTTTATACAGGCTTTGTTTGGAGACAGCTTCTTTGAGCTGCATGGCGACAGATGCTATGCAGACGACAAGGCTGTAAAAGCAGGCATTGCTACTATAGGAAATATGCCTGTAACGGTTATTGGACTGGACAAGGGCAAAAATACCAAGGAAAGACTTGAAAAGAACTTTGGTTCTGCTCATCCCGAGGGCTACCGAAAGGCACTAAGGCTGATGAAGCAGGCAGAAAAGTTTAGACGCCCTGTGCTGTGCTTTGTGGATACAAGCGGAGCCTTTTGCGGAATCGGTGCAGAGGAAAGAGGACAAGGACAGGCCATAGCAGAAAATCTGATGGAAATGATGACTCTTAAAACTCCTGTGCTTTCAATAGTAATAGGAGAAGGCGGAAGCGGCGGTGCTTTGGCACTGGCTGTGGCAAACGAGGTTTGGATGCTTGAAAACGCAGTGTATTCCGTAATATCCGCCGAGGGCTGTGCAAGCATACTGTGGAAGGATCCGGCTAAAACAGCCGACGCTGCCCAGTGCCTAAGGCTTACGGCAAACGACCTGTTTACAATGGATGTTATAGAAAGAATTATAAGAGAGCCAAGGTCGGTTGAAAGTCCGCTGTTTGACAGCCTGCGAAATCTAATTGCAAACACCTTTGAAAAGTATTTGGCTATGTCTGACGAGGAGCTGCTTAACAACCGCTACGAACGCTTTAGAAAATACGGCAGAACAACAAAGGTATTTACTTTTGATGAAGCCGAAAGTGAAACAGAACAATAATAATGTAAGCTTTATATGTAATTATAATTCCCCGCAAGGGCTATGCTTTTACAGCACTGCCCTTGCGGGGAAAGGTTTGTTATGCCCGAAACAGCATATAATAATGAACGCTGTGCATAAGAAAAAAAGCATAACAAAAAAGCAGGGCATACGCTCTGCTTGTAATGCTTTGCTTGTTAAATTACTTCAATTGCTTATAAATTAAGCTGAAGCGTTCAGCTTGCGAGCCAGTGAAGACTTGCTTCTGGCAGCTGTGTTCTTGTGAAGAATGCCCTTGCTAACTGCAGTGTCAATCTTCTTAACTGCCTGCTTTACTGCCTCTGCTTTGTCAGCAGCGTTTGTATCTATAGCAATATAAGCGTTCTTAACGCTTGTTCTAAGAGCAGACTTAAAAGCCTTATTTCTAGCGTTCTTTGTAGCTGTAACCTTTACTCTTTTTTTAGCTGATTTAATGTTTGGCATCTTGTGCCACCTCCTTTGCCCATTCTCATGTGTACATCCTATTCTAACATTTTGTAAATAAAATTGCAAGAGTTTTTTTGCTATTTTAAGAATTAAAGTAAAATTTCTTGAAATACTTGTATGCTGTAAGGCAAAATGAATATTCTTTAAAAAAACAGCAGCATAAAATAACAAAATCCAAAATAGACTGTAAGCGGGTTAATTTTTGTTCTTATAATATTTAAAGTAGTATATGGCACCTGTTATTATAAGCACTACAAGCGAAACGCCACGAATACCCCAGGCAAACACGCCGCCTGTTATGTCAATACCGGGTGTAAGCTCGTCAATAAGCCACCATATTCCCAATACAACAAAGTATATGCCCGGCAGCAGTAAAAAGCGGAACTCCTTTATTGCGTTAAAAATAAGGTAGATACCTATAATAAAAAACATTGCTGTAAATAAATATCCCATATAAACTCCACGCTTAATTTATTTTATTTCTTTTTCCGGATTTTGACCTTTTGCTCTTTGCTTTCTTGTCTTTTTTGGGAATACTAAAAAGCAGGCAAATAAGCAAATATCCGGCAAAAACTATTATGCCCACATAGTGCACCCACTGCATTGCATCGTTGCCCGGCCATAGCTCCTTTGCCAAGTAGTTGCCCATAATCCATATACCCTCGAAAATAAAAAACAGGGCAACAGGTCTAAACAGAAGTGCATGACGAAATACAGGGGTAAATAAAACTATCGCAATTACCAAACATACTACACCTGCTAAAATTGCTATCCACACGGTAAAATCCCCCTTTATAATTATTTATAGAATTAGTATAAATAAAAATTTGTATATAGTCAATAATTTATTTTTACAAAAATGCAGCTTTTATATATGTTGCGGGCGTTGCATGCTGTTTGGTCGGTTTACAGCACAGATTATAGCGGATGTTTTATAATTTACAATTAAAAAGTCGGTTATTAACAATTAGTTTACAATAGTTTCCTTGACAAATAAGGTAATTGGTGGTACATTATAGTTACATTAGCACTCCACCTTTAAGAGTGCTAAAATAAATAGACAAGAGGTGGTACTTATGGAGCTGCCTGCAAGAAAAAGTAAAATCCTAAATGCTATTATTAAACAGTATATAGCTACCGGAGAGCCTATGGGCTCAAAGGGCTTGCTGGATTATCTTGATTTTTCTGTTTCTTCTGCAACAGTCCGTAATGAAATGGCCAGCTTGTCAGATATGGGATATTTAGTACAGCCGCATACCTCGGCGGGCCGTGTGCCAACGCAAATGGGCTACAGGTATTACCTCGACCATTTAATTGAGCCTATAGAGCTTGGCGGCAGAGAACGCAGAGCTATTGACGATGTTCTTTCCGCCGCAGCAGACGACCCTGAGCATATATTGAACAAGGGAGCAGAAATTCTTTCACAGCTTACAGGCTGTGCGGCACTAAGCACTACACCGCCAACCGAAAACACCACGGTAGACCGCATAAGGATAATCCAAATAAGCCGGCATACCGCAATGATGATTATGATTACTTCAAAGGGTATGATAAAAAACGGGCTGTTTAGGTGTGACTACAATGTTACAGACGATGTTTTGCAGGTGTTTGAAAGAGCACTGAACGAAATGCTAAGCGGCGTGCGTTTAAGCTCGGTTACGCCGGCGTTTGTACAAACAGTGGCGGCTGCAATGGGAGATGTTCTTATCCTGATGCCTCAAGCGTTGCTGACAATAATGGAGGCTTCAAAAGAGGCGTCCGTAATTAATATTGTTAATTACGGCTTGTCAAATTTACTGCAAACCGGTGAATTTCAGTTAAGTGAGCTTGAAGGAATATACCGGTTTTTACAGGATATGCCGGCACAGGAGGAACTTTTGTTCAGACAAAATGACAGAAGAATTTCCACCTACATCGGTACAGAATCGAAAAATCCCGACATTCGCTCCACAGGCATTGTGGTTTCGAGGTATGAGGTAGAGGATGAGCCGGCCGGTGCTTTGGCGGTTATAGGGCCGATAAGAATGAGGTACACAGCGGCTGTTGCTTACGCAAGCTACATTTCACAAATGTGTGGAAAGCTCATTACAGAGCTTTTGGAATAAAGCAAAAATATTATTTACTTATATAAAGGATGGGTGAATGATTTGAAAAAGGAAGAAAATAAAAAAACATCTGAAAAAGAAAAAAAGAAGCAGTCTGAACCGACAGAGGAGGTAAAAACTGACGAGAAAACTGACGAAAAGGCTGAAAATGAGGCTGAGTGCAAAGAAAACTCCAAAGAAGAGTCGGCACAAAGCAAGCTGGAGGAGGAGCTGAAGGCGAAAAACGACGCCTACCTTCGTTTAGCTGCCGAGTATGAAAACTACCGCAGAAGAACAACGGAGGAAAAAACAAACATTTATGCCGACGCCACTGCAAAGGCAATTAAAGAAATTTTGCCTATAGGCGACAGCATAGAAATGGCGTTAAAGTCTGTTGATAATGCTCCCGAGGAATATAAAAAGGGCTTGGAGCTTATCTGCAATCAGCTGAAAGCATCGCTTGAAAAGCTGAATGTTGAAACCTTTGGTGAGGTTGGTGAGGAATTTAACCCTGAGCTTCACAACGCTGTTATGAAGATAGAGGACGATTCCTTGGGCGAGAACACCATAGCGCAGGTTTTCCAAACAGGATATAAAACAGGCGATAAAATTATAAGACACGCAATGGTTCAGGTTGCTAACTGCGACTAAAACCTTTTGCATATAAATTAAAATAAAAATATTAGAATACATTTTACTGGAGGAATTAATTATGGCAAAGACAATCGGTATTGACTTAGGTACAACAAATTCATGTGTAGCTGTTATTGAAGGCGGCGAGCCTGTAGTAATTGCAAATGCAGAGGGCGCAAGAACAACTCCGTCTGTAGTGGCTTTTTCAAAAACAGGTGAAAGACTTATCGGTCAGGTAGCTAAAAGACAGGCTGTAACAAACCCTGACAGAACAGTTTCTTCAATTAAAAGAGAAATGGGTACCGACTACAAGGTAAATATAGACGGCAAAAGCTATTCGCCACAGGAAATTTCAGCAATGATTCTTTCTAAGCTAAAGGCAGACGCTGAGGCTTATTTGGGCGAAACAGTTACTCAGGCTGTAATTACAGTACCTGCTTACTTTACAGACGCACAGCGTCAGGCTACAAAGGATGCCGGTAAAATTGCCGGACTTGATGTAAAGAGAATTATCAACGAGCCTACAGCTGCGGCTCTTTCATACGGTATTGATAAGGAAACAGACCAAAAGGTAATGGTATACGACCTGGGAGGCGGTACATTCGATGTATCTATCATTGAAATGGGCGACGGCGTTCAAGAGGTACTTGCTACAGCAGGTAACAACCGTTTGGGCGGCGACGACTTTGACCAAAGAGTTATTGACTGGATGGTTTCAAGCTTTAAGGCTGAAACAGGCGTTGACCTAACAAATGATAAAATGGCAATGCAAAGACTAAAGGAAGCAGCAGAAAAGGCTAAGATTGAGCTTTCGGGCGTAACCTCTACAGCAATTAACCTGCCTTACATTACAGCAGACGCTACAGGCCCTAAGCACCTTGACCTTACACTTACAAGAGCAAAGTTCAACGAGCTTACAGCTGACCTTGTAGAAAAGACAATGGGTCCGGTAAGAAGCGCACTAAGCGACAGCGGACTTTCAATAAGCGAAATCAACAAGGTTCTTATGGTTGGTGGTTCTTCAAGAATCCCTGCAGTACAGGAGGCTGTTAAGAAGCTTATCGGCAAGGATCCGTTTAAGGGCATTAACCCGGATGAGTGTGTTGCTATCGGCGCAGCTATTCAAGGCGGCGTACTTGGCGGCGAAGTTGACGGTTTGTTGCTTCTTGATGTTACACCATTGTCATTGGGTGTTGAAACAATGGGCGGCGTTATGACAAAGGTTATTGACCGTAACACAACAATTCCTACAAAGAAGAGCCAGATTTTCTCAACTGCTGCCGACAACCAAACACAGGTTGAAATCAATGTTCTACAGGGTGAGCGTGAATTTGCCCGTGACAACAAGCAGCTTGGCTTGTTTGCTTTGACAGGCATTGCACCTGCAATGAGAGGTGTGCCTCAAATTGAGGTTACATTTGATATTGATGCAAACGGTATCGTAAATGTATCTGCTAAAGACCTTGGCACAGGCAAGGAGCAGAAGATTACAATTTCCTCTAGCACAAATATGTCTAAGGAGGATATTGAAAAGGCCGTTAAGGACGCAGAGCAGTATGCAGCAGAGGATAAGAAGCGTCGTGAAGAGGTAGACGCTAAGAACGAGGCTGAAAACCTATGCTACCAGGCTGAAAAGCTTGTAAAGGACAGCGGCGACAAGCTAAGCGAAGAGGATAAAAACGCTATCAACACAAAGGTAAGCGCTGCAAAGGCTGCTATAGAGCAGAATAACACAGATGCTATTAAGGCTGCTACAGAGGATATGCAGAAGACAGTTTATGAAGTTTCCGCTAAGCTGTACCAGCAGGCTAACCCACAGGGCGCAGGTGCTCCTGATATGGGCAATATGGGCGGCAACCCTACAGACAATGCTCAGCAGAGCAACGGCGGCAACGGCGGCAATGACGGCAATGTGTATGACGCTGACTTTAAGGATGCAGATTAATTTGTAAGAAAAATAATAGATTTTAGCGGAAGTATGTAGTATAATATACCGGTAGCTTTTTGAACGGAACAGGGCAGGAGGGTTATTCTGCCCTGTTTACTGAATTTAAAGGATTTTTACGGTAAGCTGTTGCTTACCCTTGGGGTGTCGGCGACTATCGCACAGGGCACAAATTTATACTGACAGGAGGCATTAGCTTGGCTGATAAGCGAGATTATTATGAAGTTATGGGACTGCAAAAAGGTGCGTCCGACGACGAAATAAAAAAGGCTTTTAGACAGCTTGCAAAAAAATATCACCCGGACTTAAATCCCGGAGATAAAGAGGCAGAGGCTAAGTTCAAGGAAGTAAACGAAGCATATGAGGTGCTTTCTGATAAAGAAAAAAGAGCAAGGTATGACCAGTTTGGACACGCAGGCGTTGACCCTAGCTACGGTGCGGGTGCAGCAGGCGGAAGCCCGTTTGGTCAGGATATAGATTTAGGCGACATATTCAACAGCTTTTTCGGCGGCTTTGGCGGCGGTGGCGGCAGAAGAGCAAACCCTAACGCACCACGAAAGGGCAGCAACATAGAAACAACTATTTTTGTTTCTTTTGAAGAAGCGGCTAAGGGCTGCAAAAAAACAGTTCCGTTCACTAATTACAGCATTTGCAACGAGTGCCACGGTTCGGGTGCGGCAAAGGGTACAGCACCAAAGGTTTGCCACGTCTGTAACGGTACAGGACAGGTACAGGTAACACAGCGTACACCTTTTGGCGTTGTAAGAACCTCAAGAGTGTGCGACGCCTGCGGCGGTAAGGGTAAAACTATTGAAACTCCGTGTGCTGCCTGCCGTGGTACCGGCAAGGTGCGTACAAAGCGTAAGGTAGACATTGACATTCCGGCAGGCATTAACGGTGAGATACTGCAGGTGTCGGGACACGGCAATGCCGGTGACAACAACGGCCCTTACGGTGATTTAAGAGTTAGAGTAGAGGTAAGACCGCACCCTATTTTTGAACGCCGTGGCGATGATGTTTGGTGTGAAATGCCTATTACATTTTCTCAGGCCGCACTTGGCGGCGAGGTTACAGTGCCTACTCTTGACGGCAAGGTATCCTACGATATTCACGAGGGCACACAGCCTAATGATATTTTCAAGCTAAAGGGCAAGGGCGTTACCCACCTGGGTAGCAGCAGACGAGGCGACCAGTATGTAAAGGTTGTTATTGAAGTTCCTAAGCATTTAACGCCTAGACAGAAAGAACTGCTTAAGGAGTTTGACGGTACTGCCACCGAGAAAAATTATGGAAAAAGAAAGGGCTTTTTTGACAAGCTTAAAACAATGTTTGGTGACGATAATAAAAAGTAAGGGTGTGTTACTGTGGAATGGACAGAGGTAAGTATTACGGTTCCTGTTGAAAGAGTTGATGAAGCAGGAGATATTGCACAAATGGTTGTTCCTTACGGAATTTACATTGAAGACTATTCAATGCTGGAGGACGAGGTGCAGCAGATTGCTCATATTGACCTTATTGACGAGGATTTACTCGGTAAAGACAGGTCAAAGGGAGTGGTGCATATTTATATAAGTCCGGAGGATAACCCGGTGGAGGCTGTTGCCTTCTTAAAGGAACGCTATACAGAGGCACACATTCCTTTTGAAATTAATACTACAGGCTGTCAGGAGCAGGATTGGCTCAATAATTGGAAGCAGTATTTTAACCCTATAGAGGTAGGCGAAAAAATTCTTATTCGCCCTACCTGGCGTGACAAGTACGACCCTAAGGGCAGGGTAGTGCTTAACCTTGACCCGGGCCTTGCTTTTGGTACAGGTACCCACGAAACCACCAGACTTTGCCTGCAGGCTGTTGAAAAGTACACTACACCGGATACAGAAATGCTTGATGTAGGCTGCGGCAGCGGCATTCTGTCAGTTGCGGCATTGCTGTTGGGTGCTAAAAGTGCCGTTGGTGTAGATATAGACGAAATGGCGGTTAAAACAGCAAAAGAGAATGCTGTGCTAAACGGTGTAGAGGATCGCTTTACCGTTTTGGCAGGCAACCTTACCGACAAGGTGGAGGGCAAGTATAATGTTGTTGCGGCTAACATTGTAGCTGACGCAATTATTATGCTGTCTAAGGATATAAAAAATTATATGTATGATGACTCGGTTTATATTATGAGCGGAATAATAGATACAAGAGTAGACGATGTGCTAAATGCAATAGGCGACACCTTTGAAATAAAAGAAAAGCTGTTGGAAAACGGCTGGTGCTGTCTTGTTGCAACGCTAAAGGAAGAAAAGTAATCGGAGGGGTATTATGTCAGAATGTTCACATAACTGCGGCAGCTGTTCACAGGAGTGCAGCTCCAGGCAGGAGCCTGAAAGCCAATATGCCCGGCTTAATAAACACAGCTCGGTTAAAAGGGTTATAGGCGTTATAAGCGGCAAAGGCGGCGTGGGAAAAAGTATGGTTACCGCTATGCTTGCTGTGCTGTTTAACAGGCAGGGCTACAGGGTAGCTGTGCTGGACGCCGACATTACAGGGCCGTCTATACCAAAAAGCTTTGGCATAACAGAGCGTGCAAAGGGCTGTGCAGAGGGAATTATACCGGCTGTAACCTCAACAGGCATAGATATTATCTCTACCAATATGTTTTTGCCAAACGAAACCGAGCCTACAGTATGGAGAGGCCCTGTTATAACAGGTACAGTAAGACAGTTCTGGACTGATGTTATTTGGGAAAACGAGGACTATATGTTTGTTGATATGCCACCGGGAACAGGTGATGTTGCCCTTACGGTATTTCAGAGCATACCTCTAAGCGGAATTGTTATTGTTACTTCTCCGCAGGAGCTTGTGGCAATGATAGTTGAAAAGGCTGTAAAAATGGCGAATATGATGAATATTCCTATTTTAGGCATAGTTGAAAACAACAGCTATTTTATGTGTGACCAATGTGGCAAGAAGCACTACATTTACGGCAAAAGCAGGGTAGACGAAATTGCCAATGGCTATGGCATACCTGTTTTGGGTAAGCTGCCTATAGAGCCGAAGCTGGCAGAATGTGTTGACAACGGCAGCATAGAGGGCTTTGAGGGCGACTGGCTTAACAATGGTGTAGAGCAGATTATTAATTCTACACAGGATTAATTTATCTTTAAATTATTTTAACAATTTAACAGTTTAATGTGCGAAAACGCTTTACTATTATAAATACTTGTGATAAAATTCAAGCTGTAGGGTTATGTCCTACAGCTTATTTTTAATAAGGGGAAAAAGCAATGAACTCTAAATTAAAAAACAAAAATACAGATATGCTCTTTGAAGCAATTTTACAGCTGAAAAATACCGAGGAATGCTACAACTTTTTTGAAGACCTGTGCACTGTGCCGGAGCTTCGTGCAATGTCACAGCGCTTGGTTGTTGCAAGACGCCTTACTCAAAAGAAGGTGTACAATGCCATTGTGGAGGAAACAGGTGCAAGCACGGCTACCATAAGCAGAGTAAACCGCTCTCTTACCTACGGTTGTGACGGCTACAAAATGGTGTTTGAAAGAATGGATAAAAACAATGGGGAAGAAAAGTAATGCTAAGCTACTCATACTTTGCGGATTTTTACGATAATCTTACAAATAATGTTCACTATGAACGCTACGGGGAATATATTTTACAGCTGGCTGAAAAATATAATCACAATATGGGCATTACGCTGGACTTGGCCTGCGGAACAGGCTCTCTTACCCTTTGGCTGAAGAAAAAGGGTGTAGATATATACGGTATAGACGCCTCTGCAGAAATGCTGTCTGTAGCTCAGGAAAAGGCACTGGACAACGATATAAGCGGTATGCTTTTTTTAAGGCAAAAAATGCAGAATATAGACCTTTACGGCACTATAGATACCTGCATATGCACACTTGACAGTATTAATCATATTACTAATAAGGACGATGTTCAAAAAACCTTTTCAAGGGTGTCGTTTTTTATGAATCCGGAGGCGTTGTTTATATTTGATGTGAACACTCTTTATAAGCACCAAAAGGTTTTGGGGAACAATACCTTTGTGTATGACACAAGCAAGGTTTACTGTGTTTGGCAAAATTCACTTTGCAGGGACAACAGAACGGTAGATATAAGCCTTGACTTTTTTCAGCGTGACGGTGACATTTACAGGCGTTATAGCGAGAATTTTATGGAGCGTGCATATACTCATACAGAAATATGCGAAATGCTTGAAAAGGCCGGCTTTAGGCTTTTAGATGTATTTGGCGAAATGTCGTTTGATAAACCGTCGGAAACCTCTCAGAGGAATTTTTACATAGCCAAAAAGCTGTAATTAATTTTTTAAGACTGAGTATAATTATAGAAAAGGAAAATAGCAATGGATAAAATTATTAGATGTATAACAAGTGACGGCAGTATAATGGCAAGTGCCATAACCAGTACAAATATTGTTGCAACGGCACAGCAGGTGCATAGACTGTCTCCTGTAGCTACAGCCGCACTTGGCAGACTGCTTACAGGTGCGTCGCTTATGGGTGCACAGCTAAAACAGCGTCGTGCCGCACTTACCGTAAGAATTAAGGGCGACGGCCCTTTGGGAGTAATGGTTGCGTCTGCTACAAGTGACGGAAATGTAAGGGGCTTTGTCGGAAACCCAAACTGCGAAACCGAGCATTACGAAAACGGTCATATTAATGTAGGCAAGGCTGTAGGTAGCAACGGTACTTTGTATGTAGTGCGTGACTACGGCACAGGCGAGCCTTATACAGGCGTTATAGAGCTTGTAAGCGGCGAAATAGCAGAGGATATAACCTCGTATTATGCAAACAGCGAGCAAATACCTACAGTGTGTGCTTTGGGTGTACTGCTGGATAAGCAGGACGGTGCTTTGCTGCTTGCGGGAGGAATGCTTATTCAGCTTTTGCCCGGTGCTACACAGGACATTTGTGACAAGCTGGAGGCAAACATAAAAAAGCTGGAGTCTGTTACAACTATGATGGCAAAGGGTATGGCACCGCTGGATATGTGCAAGGCCGCACTGGAGGGCTTTGAGCTTGAGGTGCTTGACGAAATGCCTGTGCATTACTATTGCACCTGCAGCAGACAAAGGGTAGAGCAGAGCTTTGCTTCTATTCCTGATGACCAGCTGAGAGGTATGATTAACAGTACAGGAAATGTTGAGGCTGTATGCCATTACTGCAACAAGAAATATTTGTTTACAGCCAAGGAAATAGAGGACTTTATAAAGGAAAGAAAAGAAAGGTCGAAAGCCAAATAACAGTTTGCTGAACAACGACTGAATAATTATTTTAAAAAAATTTCAAAAAGGTGTTGACTTTTTAAACCGGATAGTGTATTATAATACCTGTCGCTGATGAGGACACGAACAACTCAAGCGAAATTTTCCGGTTGTGGGAGCATAGCTCAGCTGGGAGAGCATCTGCCTTACAAGCAGAGGGTCACAGGTTCGAGCCCTGTTGTTCCCACCAAAATTGGCCCGGTAGTTCAGTTGGTTAGAACGCTAGCCTGTCACGCTAGAGGTCGACGGTTCGAACCCGTTCCGGGTCGCCAATTTTGCCTTTGTAGCTCAGTCGGTAGAGCAGAGGACTGAAAATCCTCGTGTCGATGGTTCGATTCCGTCCGAAGGCACCAATATGCGGATGTAGCTCATCTGGTAGAGCGCCACCTTGCCAAGGTGGAGGTAGC
>OLPV01000011.1_pt1 | contig 203465 bp, 183 predicted proteins | sample 1671961 | NCBI WGS metagenome assembly OLPV01 (sample SAMEA3136630, study PRJEB25190) | human gut metagenome | biome: human gut; feature: human-associated habitat; material: faeces | place: Austria | collected 2013 | reverse complement strand
AGAAAAATCAATATAAAAAATTTACTACATTGAGAAAGGGCAAGAGATAAAAAGTTTTAAATATTTTTTGATTACTGTAAAAACTTCATATTCAATAAAGGTAATTAGAAGGAATATTTAACCTATTACAATATATGTAAATAATCATAATACTTTAATATCCAACTGTCAACATATTAGGCAACAATAGGCATATATAATTTAAAATAAATATTAGTACACCTTATAATATAAATATAAAGTATCGATAATTATTAATTTATATTCATTTGTATTATAAATATGTTTTACAGCTGTGAAAACCTTTAATTATATGGCTTGTGGCTACATTAACGGCATACACCAATATAATAAAGTAATTTGTACAGCTGTAAGAGTGTAAGTATATAAAAGGCATAAATATATTAATGTATGTACGATGTTAGTTATAGCTAACCGAATAATATTTTTAAAATATTTTATTGAAAATGGTTGACATATTCTAACATTTGTGGTAACATGTAATATACACTTTATTTAAGTGTGACATTTCATTACAGAGAAAAGGAAGTTGATTTTATAGCATTTGCTAAGAATTTTGTAAATGTTTTTGGTAACAACTTAATAATAAATTTATGGCTACATTTGTTATGTAGTATGTTTTTGTTTAATGTTTATGTTATGGTGTCACAATTTGTTACTCCATACATTAGGGGTGTCACATTTGGTTACCCCCTTATATTATGGTGTCATTATTTCGGTGACACCTACATTATACATAGTTGGCATACTAACATATTGAATGTAGCTTTTATTTTGCCTGTATTAAAAAAATAAATAATAGGTTAGGGGTTGATACATCTTGAATAAAAAATTAAATACAGCCAAATAAACAATAATAAAGGAAGTTGTACATATAGGAAGAACAAGGGTTATAAAAATAAATAATAAATTAAATTCTATTTCAAGAGTTGACGAGAGTATAAACAAGATTATAATTAATACTTGCAATAACAGAACTTTTCTAACTCATTGGAAAGAAAGGAGTTTAATTTGTTATGAATGATATTGAGTTTTTGGAAAGTTTGAAATATTGTAATTTAAAGCCAATAACAGGTGATATAACAGGTAGTCTAACTGACAGCAAAACTAATTATTGGTATGGTGTTATAAATATTTATCCTAATGGCAAAAGAAAACAAAAATGGATAAAAAGTAATATAACACACAATAACAACAAGAGGAATAAAAGAAAGGCTGAAAGTTGGTTACGGAATTTACTAACAGAAATAAATAAAACACCTACAATAATAACAGGTGCTGTATCAGTAGCGGAATATTTTAAATATTGGCTAAAGGTGATAGAAAAGGAAGTTGAACCGAATACATACAGAAGTTATAAAGGCAATATGTTAAACCATATTATTCCTTACTTTGAGAAAAGAAAAGTTAAATTACAGGACTTAAAGTATTACCACCTTGAGGAATATTATAAATTTAAAGTTAATGGTTATGAAAGGCTTGACGGTAAAGAAGGCAAGTTATCCCCACAGACAATAAAGCACCACCACCAAAACATTAGTAAGGCTTTAAATGATGCAGTAAAAAGAGAATTAATATTAGTTAACCCAGCTACATTAGCCAATACACCCAAAGTACCAAGACATAGAGGAACTTTTTATAACCAAGAGGAAATAAAGGAAATGTTATCTTTATTTGTAAATACAAAAATAAAAGTACCTGTATTTTTAACAAGTTTTTATGGCTTGCGGAGAAGTGAAGTTATAGGTTTACAGTGGAAGAATGTAGACTTTATAAACAAAAGACTTACAATAGCACATACAACATTACAGAATACAGGCGGTGACTATGAAAGAGATAACACCAAGACAGATAGTAGTTATAGAAGTTTTCCAATGAATGAAACGGTAATACAGGTGTTACAGGAAGAAAAGAAAAGACAAGAGCAACAAAAAGACTTGTTAGGTAATTACTATAAAAACAGTGATAAAGTCTGTGTGCTTAGTGACGGTACACCTATTACCTGTAATTATTTGTCAAAGAACTTCAACAAGGTAATAAAAAATAGCAATCTACCATACATTAAATTGCACGAATTACGGCATAGCTGTGCCAGTAATTTATTGTCAATGGGCTTTAGTGTGGTTCAAGTTGCGGAATGGTTAGGTCATTCTTCACCAAGTACAACATTAAATTTTTATGCCCATATAGATAGCAACAGTAAAAAAGATATGGCTAACAGCATTGGAAATTTTGTTAAATTATAAATAATTATACAATGAATTTGCATAATATTTCAAGTCAATAAAAGTTAATGTTTTTCTACATTTTGTTTACAATTTATTCATAAAACTAGTTAGAAAATATGTTAGAATAATAGACAATAGGTTAGTAATTGCTTTTTAAAGACAACAAGAGCAAGCCTTAAATCAACTTTTAACAAAAGAAAATTAAGACTTACTCTAATGGCAGGGGCAGAAGGACTTGAACCCTCGGCACGCGGTTTTGGAGACCGCTGCTCTACCAACTGAGCTATACCCCTAAATGTTAAATTGTGTCTGATAAGTCAGTACCAATAACCGACTTGTAAATATTATCACATATTTTTTATATTGTCAATAGATAAAACAGAATTTTTCAAAAAGTAAATTAAAAACTGAAATTTCTGTTAAAGCAGCAGTGAATTTAACTCCGTTGGGCTGCAATAAAACCTTTGAAATTTATTATACAGGGTTTTAAGCTATGATTTTAAATTGTGGTAGATACCACACAAAGCACTTCCTTCTTTCTGCACGACGGCAGAAGGAGGGAAGCACTTGTTTTTTTTGATACTGTCAATTCAAACAGTTCACAAGGCTATTTAAATTTTAAATTACAAAGACAAAACAGTTAAATAATTAAAAATTATGACCTGTAATCACCGTTGATTTTTACATAGTCATATGTAAGGTCACAGCCCCATGCCTTTGCTTGAGTATTGCCGCTGTGTAGGTTAATATCAATATATATTTCATCTTCCAGCAAAATTGTTTTTGCTTCGTCCTCAGAAAATTCTACGCCGGAGCCGTTGCGGCACACTGCTATAGCGCCCTTGCGTGAACGCATATCTACATCAACCTTTGTAATATCAAAGTCGGCCTCTGCATAGCCTATGGCACACAGAATTCTTCCCCAGTTTGCGTCACTTCCGAAAATGGCACACTTTAACAGAGGAGAACGAACAACACTTTTGGCAACGATAATTGCAGTGTCAAGGTCAGACGCTCCGCAGCAGGTACATTCTATCATTCTTGTAGCACCTTCGCCGTCCTTTGCCAGCATTTTGGTTAGTGTCATAAGCACCTCATAAAGTGCGTCCTTGAATATAGAATAGTTTTCATTCTCCTCAACAATTTCACTGTTGCCGGCTAGACCGTTTGCCATTATTGATACCATATCGTTTGTGGAGGTGTCGCCGTCAATGCTTAGGCAGTTATAAGTTACCTTTACAATGTCGCTTAGTGCCTTTTGCAAAAGCTGTGAGGAAATAGCTGCGTCGGTTGTTATAAAGTTAAGTGTGGTAGCCATATTCGGGTGTATCATACCGCTGCCCTTAGCCATACCGCCCAGTGTGCATACAACACCGTCAATTTCAAATTGAACAGCTGCTTCTTTTTTTACTGTGTCGGTGGTCATAATAGCTGTAGCCGCTTTTTCGTTAGCTGTATGCGACAGTCCCTTTGCAAGGCTGTCGATAGAATTTTCAATAGGCTCTATCGGTAAAACCTTGCCTATAACGCCGGTAGAAGCTACAATAACCTTTTCAGGTTCAATATTAAGTACAGACGCCGCAAGCCGGCACATTCTTTCTGCCTTTTCTACACCATCGGCATTACAGGTGTTGGCATTTTTTGAGTTTGCTATTACAGCCTGTGCCTTGCCTCCGGATTTTTCCAAATGCTTTTTGGTAACGGTAATAGGTGCACCCTTTACTTTATTTTGGGTGTACACTGCTGCCGCATTGCATAAGGCTTCGCTAAATACCAGACAAAGGTCGTTTTTGTCCTTGTTAGAATTTAGTCCGCAGTTCAAGCCGTTTGCTAAAAACCCCTTTGCGGCACACACACCGCCGTCAATTTTTTTGAAGCCCATAAAACTTATCTCCTTACCTTAAAACGCCAGCTGTTAGCTGTGTGATAATATTTTTATTTGAATTTAATTATACACCATAATGATTACATATTCAATGGAATATAAAATACAAGTTGTACATATAGTTTAGGGTAATAAAAAAGAAAGGGCGATAAATATGAATGAACATTATCCGTTTGAACTTCCACCGCTAAGCTATGGCTATTATGACCTGGAGCCACATTTGGATGGGGATATGATAAAAACTCATCATACCGTTATAATGCAAAACTATGTTGATAGGCTTAACAGCCTGTTGGCAAGATTTCCTCAGTATCAGGACTGGAGCCTTAAGGCTTTGGTAGCATATGCCGATACCTTTCCGCCTGCATTAAGAAAAGAGCTTAAAAATTCAGCAGGCGGTTTGTATAATCACTATGTATATTTTAATAGTGTAACGCCCGGGGGAAGAATGCCAACACAAAGACTGATGAATCAAATAAAAAACACCTTTGGTAATTTTGAAAATATGAAAAAAGCTCTTTACAACAGTGCATTAATAAACTTTGGCTGTGGTTATACATGGCTTGTTTGTAATAAAAGCTGCAATTTGCAAATTATAAATACACAGCGAAACAATACCCCTCCGCTAACTGTAGTGTCGCCTGTAGCGGTAATAGATATGTGGGAGCATTCCTTTTTTCAACAGTATGTAAACGGGAGAGATGACTACATAAACGCCTGGCTGGAGGTAGCAGACTGGAGTAAGATTTGTGAATATATGGCCTGCAGTACAGCATTGGATACGCTACAGGATAATGCCCCGAGAAATATACAGGGCAGACAGTAGCCATATATCGCAATGGTAGAATTATGGCCTGCAGTACAGCATTGGATACGCTACAGGATAATGCCCCGAGAAATATACAGGGCAGACAGTAGCCATATATCACAATGATTGAATTATGGCCTGCAGTACAGCATTAGATACGCTACAGGATAATGCCCCGAGAAATATGCAGGGCAGACAGTAGCCATATATCGCAATGGTTGAATTATGGCCTGCAGTACAGCATTAGATACGCTACAGGATAATACCAAAAGAAACCAACAAGGGAATATACAGGGCAGACAGTAGCCATATATCGCAATGGTTGAATTATGGCCTGCAGTACAGCATTAGATACGCTACAGGATAATACCAAAAGAAATATGCAGGGCAATATTCAAGGAAACATACAGAATAATACTCCGCAGATTATATGGGAGGACAACACAAGGGAATATAAACCAAAACTGTAAGCTGTATTTTTACAATGCTTTAATTATGCAATACTGCGGAGCATTTAATATGCTTTGGTATAAAGTCTAAAGTAAATTTTGTAGAAACTAAAAGCCTATAGAGCTATGGTAAGCGAAATGTCAGAAGAACAAAAAGTACTGTTTCCGGCAAGAAGTTGTATGTTAGCTGTAACATTATAATTGAATTATCATATTATGTTATAAACTAATATGGAGGGAAGATACTATGTCTGAATTTTCTGATTTTAGCACTGACTGCAAGCCGGAGCATAAGCCCGATGATGATTGTCCAAAAGAGTCTGTGTGCATAGACGCTTATCGAGTGTATGACAGCTGCGGAGACAAAAATTGCTTGGAGGATCTGCAGGTGTACTTTACCCAGCCGTCACAGATAATTATTGACAAAGCAAATAACATAAGGATAAAGGATGTAGAGGTTATAACGGTTTATATTGACCTTGAGCCTGTGCCTTTCCATAGGGGCTTTTATAGTGTAGATATGACATATTTCTTTGAGGTTGAGCTTGACGCCTTTATGGCACCTGCGGCAATGCCTGTGTGCGTAAAGGGATTGTCTGTATTTAACAAAAAGGTAGTTCTGTACGGCAGTGAGGGTAATGTTAAGATATTTAGCTCTGACTTTACATTAAATGATCCCGATATGCAAAACGCACCCAGCAAAAATCTGCCAAAGGCAACGGTACAGGTTGCAAAGCCTATCGGCTTGAGTGCAAGGTTTGCACCAAAGCCATGCACCTGCTCACCATGCTGCAGAATACCTAAGTGTATTATTAACAGGTTTGGCGGTGAGTTCTGCCCTGAGCCGTCTAAAAATGTTCTGATTACCATAGGTATTTTTACAATTGTTCAAATAGAACGCAATGTTCAAATGCTTGTTCCTACCTACGATTTCTGCGTGCCGCATAAGGAGTGTGTAACCGGCTCTGACGACCCTTGCGAAATGTTTGAGCGTATAGAATTTCCAACTGACGAGTTTTTCCCACCAAAGGTAACGGACTTGAATAATGACTGTGACCATTGCCGTAAGCATTAAACAATGTAGCCTTTGAAAACAGCTTAATTGTTGTTAGCTGTTTGTATTTAACAGCTTTTCAAATATAAAAGCAGAGCATATTCACCCGGCGTTGTCTGCCTAAGGGTAAATATGCTCTGCTGTTTTGTTTAATAATTTATACCTGTGCTATAACAACTCCGCCGCTTTCAACACAATCATTTTTGAAGCCTCTTGCAAACATTATATTGTCAAGACCTTTGATTTTGTATTCCTCATTCGAACAGTTAATAACTATTCTTATGGTTCTGCTGCAGCTGTATTTTTCAAAAGCGATAATTCTGCCCTTGTTTTCAGGCAAAAATCTTATTTCGCCGTTTCTTAATTCAGGGCAGCTTTTACGCATATTTATAAGCTGCTTCATTGTGCTTATTTTGTCGTTGTACAAGCCGCTGTTTATTTCTTCCCAAGGCATACAACGGCGGCAGTCCGGGTCAAAGCCACCGGGCAGAATAATCTCTGTTCCGTAGTAAATGCAGGCTGTTCCGTTCATTGCAAGCATAGCACACAGCCTCTGATAAAATTCATTTTCATTGCCGCCGCACCTTGTTATCAAACGCATTGTGTCGTGAGAATCCAGCAAATTAAACATAACGCTGCACACCTGTTCAGGGTACATATTTAAGCATTTATTAATTTTATGCTCAAAATCGTGGGCCGTTTCATCAGGGTTTGCCCAAAAGCTGTCAATAGATTCCTGCAGTGAATAGTTCATTACAGAGTCAAATTCGTCACCACGAAGCCAGTCTAACGAGTTGTGCCATATTTCACCGCAAATGTAAAAATCACTTTTAAGCTCAAATACAGCCTTCCTAAGCTGTTTGTTAAAGAAATGAGAGGTTTCGTTGGCAACATCAAGGCGTATAGCATCAATGTCAAATTCCTGCACCCAGTATCGGCACACATCTGCAAAGTAGTCTGCAACCTCCGGATTGTTTGTGTTCAGCTTTGGCATAGAGTCGGCAAATGCAAAGCTGTAGTAAACACCGTTTTTGGAATTTTCGTTTTTTTCGTGGGCGGAATTCTCTTTTATAATCGGCTTGTTTATCATAAACCAGTTATAATATTTTGACCTTTCACCGTTTTTAAGAACATCCTGCCAAGGAGCAAACCAATATCCGCAATGGTTAAACACGCCGTCTACCATTATGCGTATGCCAAGACTGTGGGCTTTTGCTGTAAGTCTTTTCATATCCTCGTTGCTTCCAAAGGTAGGATCGATTTTCTTGTAGTCGGTTATATTATATTTGTGGTTCGAGGGGCTTTCGCATATTGGGTTAAGGTAAATTCCGGTTATTCCCAAATCCCTAAGGTATTCAAGCTTAGACTCTATACCGTTAAGGTCGCCGCCGTATTGCCCCAAAATTCCTACCTTTTTGTCGGGCTTAGACCATTTTTTAAATTTAAACGGCCTTTCTGCACCGCTGTTGCAAAATCTGTCCGGAAAAATCTGGTACCATACAGTTTCGTTTACCCAGGAGGCCGGTTTAATTATATCGGCCGGGTTCATCCAAGGGAAAAAGAAATCCTGACGCCTGCCCTTATATTCCTTAAACTGTTTTTCAGTCATAAAGGAATCCTCGGTCATATAAAAGGTTTCGTTTTTACTGTGAAGTATAAAGAAATAACGGCACCTTTTGAATTCCGGCTTTACCACCGCTTTCCAAAGCAGATGGTACTGCAGCTTTTTTACATCGCCCATTTCTATAAGCTGTCCGCTCCAAGAATCCTCTCCGCCAAACAGACCGCTTTCAAAGGGATCGCCATACATAAGCTCAACCCTGTCAATATCATATCCTGTTTTAATTTTTATAACAAGCTCATTATCGTTAATAGGGTAACAATAATTGCTGCCTGCTATATGAGTTACAGCTGCAAGCTCCATAAAACATCACCTCTTGAAGAATAACTAAACAAAGCGTTAATATAATTATTAATTGTTTTCGGTACGAAGATGGCGTTTGATTGCCTCAAATGTTTCAGCACTTATTACATGCTCAATTCTGCAGGCATCCTCTTTGGCTGTTTTTTCACTTACACCAAGCTCCATAAGCCATTTTGAAAACAGCTTGTGCCTTTCGTACATTGTGTTGGCTATTTTTAGGCCCTTTTCAGTAAGTTCAATGTAGCCCTTAGCGTCCATTGTTATATATCCGTTTTCTCTAAGGTTTTTCATTGCCACACTTACACTCGGCTTAGAAAAGTTAAGCTCGTTTACTATGTCAACAGAACGCACCTCGCCATTACGCTCCTTTATAATCAATATTGTTTCCAAATAGTTTTCAGCTGATTCCTGAATTTTCATACAGTTACCTCCCATCTGCAGGATTGGTTACATTTTAACATAATATCAATTATATATCAATTATGCATCAATAAATTATTTTGAGATTACGCATAAGCATACATAGCACAAAATTGCCGGAAATATAAATTGAGGCGGCATTTGCCGCCTGTATTATCCTTTTTTATTTAAGCCTTGTTTTGTAGCCGTGACTGTACAGCTTACGCAGCTTTATTAACCGTGGTCGGTTGTAGCGTTGTATAATTACAAACAGCATCTGAATAATAAAGTCCATTATGGACAAAATCAGAAATATCATAAACAGCTCGGTCGTGTTGCTGTCGGGAAAAAGGAAAACAAGGAAGAGAGACGCAAAGCCGAGTATGCCAACCGTTAAGTGACCAAGCTCGGCAATACAGCATTCTGTAATAAATCTGTTTATATAATCCCGATTTATATCCTGAGGAAGTGTGTCACGCTGAAAGTGAATCAGCCTGCCTGCATCCGGCAGCTTGTCCTTCCACTTTACAACCTTGAGCCTTCTGTATAGCGTGCTTTCAAAACTGCGTTCTTTAAAAAGCAGAGCGTTTTCGTTAAAAAATCTTTTAGGTACTAAAAAGCGTACAAGCCAGGGTACTATAATGTTAATAGACAGCCAAAACAGTGCAAGCACAAGGGTAACAGACAGAACAAAACCAAAGCTTTGCTCCGGCGGGACTTCCTTCTGTGAGTATATATCCTGTGGCTGACTTACAGCAAATACAAGCGGCTTCATTACCTGCCTCCTTACAACAGCTTTGAAATTTATTATACCATTAACAAAGACAAATATCAACTTTTTTAACAGCCGATTCTCGCCGTAACAATACGGTTTTTAAAAAATATACCGCCGCCTTTGGCTGCGGAGGTGCATTTGCGTTTGTGCAGAAGTCCATTGTTAACTTAAATATATGGCAGGTTAAACAGTTGCAATTATATGAAAATGATGTTAAAATAAAAACTAGAATGCGACAGCTGTGTCTGTTGGAAAAGGTGATATGAAATATGATAAGAAGTATGACGGGCTACGGAAGCAGCCGACAGATTATTGATAACAGAGAAATATCCGTTGAAATCCGCTCTGTTAATCACAGATATTTTGAGCTTAACTGCAGAACACCCAGAGAAATGGGCTTTCTTGAGGAGAAAATAAAGGGTGCGGTAAAGTCCGGAGTTTTTCGTGGTAAAATTGATGTTTTTGTTGCTGTGGGGGCAGACGAAAACGAGCAGGCGACCGTTACAGTAAACCACAGCCTTGCATCCGGCTATGTTAATGCACTAAAGGAAATCGCTCAAAGATATGATGTGCAGGACGACATATCGGTTTCCGCCGTTGCAAGGTATAACGATATTTTTAAGGTTATAAAGCCTGAGGCAGACGAGGAGAAAATTTGGAGTGCGGTAAGCACTGTGCTTAATGATGCTCTTGATAAATTTATAAAGATGCGAAGTGTGGAGGGCGAAAAGCTGTACGAGGACATTAACGGCAGGTGCCGTACAATTTTACAGCTGGTGTCCAAGGTGGAGGAGCGTTCGCCGCAAACTGTTGCAGAGTACCGCAAAAAGCTTACGGAAAGAATGAACGAGGTGCTTTCTACAGCTACCGTTGACGAGCAGCGTATTATTACAGAGGCCGCAATATTTGCAGACAAGATTGCGGTTGATGAGGAAACGGTAAGGCTTAGAAGCCACTTTGACCAGTTCGAAAAGGTTCTAAACAGCGACGGCTCTGTAGGCAGAAAAATTGATTTTTTACTGCAGGAAATGAACAGAGAAGCAAATACCATAGGCTCAAAGGTGCAGGATGCCGACCTGGCTCATATTGTAGTTGAAATAAAGGCAGAGCTTGAAAAAATAAGAGAACAGATACAAAATGTAGAGTAGTAAGGAGCGTTGGCTATGCAGCTTATAAATATTGGCTTTGGTAATTTAGTATCGGCAGAAAAAATAATAGCCGTTGTTGCACCGGACTCTGCACCTATAAAGAGAATTGTACAGGACGCAAAGGAGCAGGGGCTTTTAATTGACGCTACATACGGCAGAAAGACACGCTCGGTTATTATAGCAGAAAGCCGGCATATTATACTTTCGGCAATTAATCCGGAAAGTATAGGCAACAGGGCTGTAATAGAGGAGGATGAGCACAATGAATAAGGGTAAGGTAATAGTAGTGTCGGGCCCCTCGGGAGTAGGCAAGGGTACAGTGGTAAAGGAGCTTATCGGCAGTAATAAAGACTGTGCGTTGTCTGTTTCTGCTACTACAAGGTCACCCAGAGAGGGCGAAGCCCACGGCGTAAATTATTTCTTTATTACCAAAGAGGAATTTACTCAAAAGATAAATAACAACGAAATGCTGGAATATGCAGAGTATTGCAGTAACTTTTACGGTACGCCAAAGGATTATGTACTGAAAAGCGTAGAGCAGGGCAAGAATATTATACTTGAAATTGAAGTGCAGGGTGCCTTAAATGTAAAGAAAATTATTCCGGAGGCGGTAACGGTTTTTGTTATGCCGCCAAGCCTGCAGGAGCTGGAGGACAGACTGCGAGGCAGGGGTACCGAAACAGACGAGGTTGTAGGGCAGCGTCTTAAAACGGCTATTGCCGAAATTAAGCAGGCACCGCAGTACGACTACATTGTTGTAAATAACACGGTTATGCAGTGCGTAGCCGATATTGTAAGTATAATTATTGCAGAAAGACAAAAAACAGAAAATATGCTGGATTTTATAAAAGGAGTTTTGAATGATGAAAATGCGTAAACCTTCTGTAGAGGATATGTTAAATAACAAAACAACAAGATATTCACTTGTTATGGCTGTAGCAAAGAGGGCAAGACAGATTGCCGCAGAGAACGAAAAAAAGGACGAGGTTGTAGACGAAAAGCCTGTACTGGAAGCTATTGAGGATTTCAAAAACAACAAGTACAGCATACTAGAGCCTGACATAAACGAGTAATTTATGCAGCAGGGTCTTAACACGCCGTCACAGCCTGTTACCGTTACACTGGCAGGCGTAGCGGCAGACAAGACTGTGTACGGCTTTGACAAAATTTTTGACTATATTGTACCGCCCACGGTGGATACCGGAAATCTTTGCGGACGCAGAGTGCTGGTACCCTTTGGGCGGGGAAATAAAAAAAAGCAGGCAATGGTAATGTACACTAAGCAGGCGACAGTTGACGGCAAAAAGTATAAGCAGCTGTTGTCTGTTCTTGATGAAAAGCCTGTTTTAACAGATGAAATGCTGGGGCTTGCCCGCTTTATGAAAAGCCGCTGCTACTGCACTCTGTATGACTGCATAAGGGCTATGCTGCCTGTAGGAATTAACTACAAAATCAATGCATTATATACGGTGAATCCGCAGTATGAGGGCGATGTGGCACCTTTGGACGAAGCACAGCAGCAAATTTATAATTATTTGCGTGGGGCTAAAAAGCCGGTTGCTGAGGATAAGCTGCTAAAGGATATGGGCTTGCTTGATAATTCGGTACTGCTTTTAATGAATGCCGAAGGTGTTTTAAGCAGGCAGGAGGAAGCACTGCGAGAATTGGGCGACAAGTCGCAGAAGATGATACGCCTGACAGGGGATAACGCCGACGCTAAGCTGACGCCACGGCAGGCAGAGGCATACGAGGTGCTTAATGTGGCATTTTCGCTTTCCGTAAAGGAGCTGTGCTATTATGTAGGCTGTACTCGGACTGTGGCTGATGCCTTGGTAAAAAAGGGAATGGCAGAATACTTTGAGCAAGAGGTGTTCCGAAATCCGGAGATTTACAAGGGCAGCGGCAAAGGCGGCAAAGAGCTGGAGCTTACTATCCAGCAAAAAATTGCCTATGACGATTTGCTTTTAAAGTACCGCAGCGGAAAAGCACAGGTTTCTTTGCTTTACGGTGTAACAGGCTCAGGAAAAACCTCGGTATTTATGAAGCTTATTGACAGCGTAATAAAGGATAATAAGGGCGTTATTGTTATGGTGCCCGAAATTGCCCTTACCTCACAGCTTATCAACCTGTTTATAGGCAGGTACGGTCAGAATGTCGCTGTTTTTCACAGCGGGCTTTCCGTAGGCGAAAGGCTTGACCAGTGGAAAAGAGTAAGAAACGGCAGTGCCAAAATTGCCGTAGGTACAAGAAGCGCCGTGTTTGCTCCTTTTGACGATATAGGACTTATTATAATGGACGAGGAGCAGGAGTATACCTACAAGTCGGAGGCTGCTCCCAGGTTTCACGCCAGAGATGTTGCAAAATACAGGTGCAGTAAGCATTCCTGCTTGTTGCTTTTAGCGTCGGCAACGCCTTCAATTGAAAGCTTTTATAACGCACAGAGGGGCATATATTCCATTAACAGGCTCACTGCAAGATTTGGCAGTGCAAGGCTGCCTAAGGTAGTAATTGCAGATATGAATGAGGACATACAGAAAAATAACAAAAGCGGAATAGGCAGTGTGCTTATGCAGGCGGTTGAAAAAAACCTGGAAAGAGGCAGACAGTCTATTATTTTGCTTAATCGGCGTGGGTACAATACCTTTGTTTCCTGCAAAAAATGCGGAGAGGTTATTACCTGCCCGCATTGCTCAATTTCTCTTACATATCATTCCGATAACGGCAGGCTTATGTGCCACTACTGTGGGTATTCTGAGCCTTTAAGTCAAAAATGTCCTGTGTGCCACAGCTACGGTCTTAGTTTTTCCGGCTTGGGAACTCAAAGAGCAGAGGAAACACTTATGGACGCTTTCCCAAATGCCAAAATACTGCGTTTGGACGCTGACTCGACTATGGCAAAATTTGCACACGAAAAAAAGCTAAGTGAATTTGCACAGGGTAAGTATGATATTATGATAGGCACGCAAATGGTTGCCAAGGGGCTTAACTTTCCAAATGTAACCCTAGTGGGAGTGTTAAGTGCCGACCAAATGCTGTATTCTGACGACTACCGCAGCTACGAAAGGGCGTTTTCTCTTTTAACGCAGGTGGTTGGCCGTTCGGGCAGGGGCGATTTGGAGGGCAAGGCTGTTATTCAGACCTTTACACCCAACAACCCTACGATTATGCTTGCCGCAAAGCAGGACTACGACAGCTTTTATCAAAACGAAATATTACTGCGTAAGGCTATGCTGTATCCGCCCTTTTCCGACATTTGTATGGTTGGCTTTGTTGGAGAAAACGATGCTAAAACAAGGCGTGGTGCAGAGCACTTTACACAGCTGCTTATAGATAAGGCTCGGCAGGAGTATTCAAAAATTCCGCTGAGGGTACTGGGGGCTTCAAGTGCCTCAATTAACAGAATAAATAATAAGTACAGATACAAATGTGTTTTGAAATTCAAAAATTGTGCTGATTTCAGAAAAATGATGTCACAGCTTTTAATTGAATTCGGAAAGGATAAAGCATACGCCGGCGTAACGGCATATGTTGATATAAACCCCGATTCTATTTTATAGCTGTGCTAAAAATACGGTTAAAGAATAAAGGAGGAAAACCAATGGCTACAAGGAATATTTTTGTTGAGGGCGACAGTGTATTAACAAAGAAATGCCATTATGTAACAAAGTTTGACGACAGGCTTGCAATGCTTATTGACGATATGAAAGAAACCTTAGGAAAGGCAGAGGGCGTTGGACTGGCAGCACCGCAGGTAGGCGTTTTACGCAGAGTTGTAGTTATAAGCATACCTGAGCAGGAGGTAGACCTGGAGCTTGTAAATCCTGAAATAGTAGAGCAAAGCGGCGAGCAGGACGGACTGGAGGGTTGTCTTTCTTGCCCTAACCAGTGGGGAATGGTTAAGCGTCCGTTGAAGGTTACAGCCAAGGCGTTTGACAGAAACGGCAAGGAGTTTACCGTAGAGGGCGAAGGCTTGCTGGCAAGGTGCCTGTGCCATGAGCTTGACCATTTAGAGGGCATTATTTTTAAAACCCGTGCATACAGAATGGTTGCACCGTCGGAACTGGAATGATTGTTGTATTTTCGATAGGATGCATTATAAAGCATTAGATGTAATAAATAACAGAGGTGTTGTATGAAAATTGTATATATGGGTACACCGGAGTTTGCTGTACCTCCACTTAAAGCAATAATAAATAGCGGACACAATGTTGTGGGCGTTTTTACACAGCCCGACAAGCCAAAGGGCAGGGGCTATGTGCTGACGCCTCCTCCGGTAAAGGAATGTGCCGCAGAGAATAATATCCCTGTTTTTCAGCCAACATCAATGAAAAACGAAGAAACTCTTAATATTTTAAAGGAGCTTGCACCGGATATTATAGTTGTAGTGGCCTTTGGAAAAATACTTCCAAAGGAAATTCTGGATTTGCCAAAATACGGCTGTGTAAATGTACACGCGTCATTATTGCCAAGGTACAGAGGTGCCGGTCCTATACAGTGGTGCGTTTTAAACGGCGAAAAGGAAACGGGCGTTACTACAATGAAAATGGCAGAGGGGCTGGACACAGGCGATATGCTGTTAAAAAGCATAACCAAAATAGGCGAAAACGAAACAGCCGGACAGCTTCACGACCGTTTATCGGATATGGGTGCAGAGCTTATTGTGAAAACACTAAGTGCAATTGAAAATAACACAGTAACACCTGAAAAGCAGGACGACAGTTTGTCAAATTATGCACCGATGCTTACAAAAAAGCTGTGTAAAATTGATTGGAGCAGCACTGCACAGGCTGTGCATAACCAGGTTCGTGGTTTAAACCCGTGGCCTGTAGCAACAGCAACAGTAAACGGTAAAAGAGTAAAAATATATTCAACTGTTTTGTCAGACCAAAGGGGCGAGGCAGGCAGAGTAATTTGCGAAAATCCTCTTACCGTAGCCTGCGGCGAGGGTGCTGTTATTATTAATGAAATTCAGCCCGAGGGCAAAAAAAGAATGAATTCCCGAGACTATGTGCGTGGCTACAGAATTACAACAGACACAGTTTTTGAATAAAGTTAGGAAATTTTACTATGGCTAACCCTAGAAAATCAGCATTAAAGATTTTAATAAAAATTGAAAAAGACGGGGCGTATTCAAACATTGCCCTTAATAATCAGTTAAAAGAGGATAACACCACAGGGGTGGACGCCTCTTTTTGTTCTGCCTTGGTTTACGGTGTGCTGGAAAGAAAAATACTTTTGGATTACATAATAAGGCAGTATACAAGCCTTAGGCTGAAAAAGATAGAAACGCCGGTGCTTAATATTTTAAGAATGGGCATACTGCAAATAGCATTTATGGACAAGGTACCGGAAAGTGCGGCTGTAAATGAAAGTGTAAAGCTGGCAAAGGGTATGCGTCTTAACAAGGCCTCCGGCTTTATAAACGGCGTATTGCGAAGCTTTGTAAGGGCCGGCTGTGCCTACAAGCTTCCGGATAAAAACAGCGACAGGGCAATGTATTATTCGGTTTATTATTCAATGCCAAAGAATATAGTGAATTTGTGGCTGAATGCCTACGGTGAAGAAAACACCCTGAGCATTTTAGAAAATTTGACAGGCAGGCCTCCTGTTTCCATAAGGGTAAATACCTTAAAAACCACTGCTTCAAAGCTAAAGGAAAGCTTTGAAAGGTCCGGTATATGCGTACAAAGAGTACAGGAAATGGATAACGCTCTGCTTTTAAGCCATACAGGTGCTATAGAAAACACAAGCCAGTACAGACAGGGACTTTTTCATGTGCAGGATACAGCGTCGCAGCTGTGCTGTGAGCTTTTGGCACCAAAGGAGAATATGCTTGTATATGATTTTTGCTCTGCACCAGGCGGCAAGGCCTTTACAATGGCAGAGCTTATGAACAACAAGGGTACAATAAAAGCCTTTGATATGTATGAGCATAAGGTTAAGCTGATAAACAACGGAGCCTACAGGCTTGGCATTGAAAATATAAAGGCGGCCGTGGCAAACGCATTAGAAGACAAAAAATTGCCACCGGCAGACAGAATACTTTGTGATGTACCGTGTTCGGGCTTGGGAATTATTCGCCGTAAGCCAGAAATCAGGTATAAGCAGGATTTAGGAATAGATACTCTGCCGCAGCTGCAATATGATATTTTGTGCAGCTGTGCAAAGCACTTGAAAAGCGGTGGAATTTTAGCGTATTCAACCTGCACATTAAATCCGGACGAAAACGAAAATAATGTTAAAAGGTTTTTGAGGGAGCATTCACAATTTCAGCCCTTGAAGATTAGCATAAAAGATGATATAATGAACAAAATAGGCAGTATGGATAATGCTGTCACCTTATTGCCGCAGAAAAACGGCAGTGACGGATTTTTTATAAGCTTATTTATAAAAAGATAATTTTCAGCAGGAAAGAGGGGCGTTTATGGCACAAGCGGATATTAAGTCACTAAGCCTTGATGAGCTTACAGATGAAATGGCTGTGCTGGGTTTGCCCAAATATCGTGCTGAACAAATTTTTGAGTGGCTTCACCGGAAATCTGTGTGTACTTTTGATGAAATGTCGAATATTTCTAAGACTGTTCGTGAAGAATTGTCGAATTTATATTACATTTCTGTTGCAAATATTGAAAAAAAACAGGTTTCCTGTTATGATGAAACGGTGAAGTATTTGTTTAAGCTTAATGACGGCGAATATGTTGAGGCTGTTTTAATGAGCTACCACCACGGTTATACTATATGTATATCTACACAGGTGGGCTGCAAAATGGGCTGTACCTTTTGTGCAACAGGCAAAAGCGGCTTTTCACGCAACCTTGCACCGTCTGAAATGCTTGCACAAATTCAGGCTGTACAGCTGGACAACAGCATAAGAATATCAAATGTTGTTCTTATGGGTATGGGCGAGCCTCTTGACAACTACGACAATGTAATTAAGTTTTTGTCGTTGGTTTCGTCTGACAAGGGCTTAAATATAGGAATGCGTCATATTACCCTGTCAACCTGCGGTGTAGTACCGAAAATATATGAGCTTGCCAAGCTGAAGCTGCAAATAACCCTAGCGGTGTCGCTTCACGCACCAAGGGACGAAATACGCAGTAAAACTATGCCTATAAACCGCAGGTATAATCTTGAAAGGCTTATTGATGCCTGCTTTGCCTACAGCAAGGCTACAGGCAGGCGTATAACCTTTGAATATGCTATGATAGACGGTGTAAATGACAGTGATAAATGTGCATATGAATTGGCAAGACTTTTAAAGGGGTTAATGTGTCATATAAATCTTATACCTGTAAATAATGTTACAGGTGCAGGATATAAAAAAAGTAAAAAAGACAGGCTTAACAGCTTTAGTAAAATTTTAGAGAGTAACGGTATTACCGCTACTGTCAGAAGAACCCTCGGTTCTGATATTGACGCCTCTTGCGGACAGCTCAAACGAAGGCTGACAGAGGAAAAAATATAAGCGAAAAGGAGGTCAACCGAATGAAGCTATATACCCAAACCGATATTGGTTTGGTTCGCTCCAGCAACCAGGACATTGTAGACGGCGGAACATTATACGACGGCGCTGTGGTATGGGCAGTTTTGTGTGATGGAATGGGCGGTGCCAACGGCGGCAATGTTGCCAGCAATATTGCACGCAACGCAGTAAAAGAGAATATAGGATTGTTTGACATTCACGGCAGTGACTATCATTCGGAGGATTTTCTAAACGGAATTGTTGACAAGGCTAACAGCAGTGTTTATCATGAACAGCTGAAAAAGCCGGAATTAAAGGGAATGGGTACTACCTTTGAGCTTATTGTAGCGTCACAGGGTAAGGCGATGATAGTGCATGTTGGCGACAGCCGTATTTACTTGGTACATAACGGCGAAATTCAGCAAATAACCGTAGACCATTCTGTAGTACAGGAAATGGTAAACAGGGGGGAAATAACCCCTGAGCAGGCTATGGTGCATCCAAGAAAAAATTATATAACAAGGGCAGTTGGCGTTAGCCCTTATATTGAATCAGATTATATCGAGATACCGTTTACGGGTGATGATGTTATTATTGCCTGTTCTGACGGACTTTCAAATTATATACCTATGGAGGGCATACTAAACCACCTGAGGCTTTACGAAAACGAGGCACTTACAAATGCCTTAATTGAGTCAGCAAAAAGCCATGGCGGCAGTGACAATATAACTGTTGCTGTACTGTATGCTAATAACTAATCGGGAGTGATATGTATGGACAAGTATGTAGGAAAAAAGCTTGACGGCAGATACCTAATTCAAGAGCTTATCGGCGTAGGCGGTATGGCTACTGTTTATAAAGCAGAGGACATAAAAAACAACAGAATAGTTGCTATTAAGATTTTAAAAGATGAATTTTCCCAAAACAGTGAGTTTATAAGACGATTTAAAAACGAATCCAAGGCTATAGCGGTGCTTTCACACCCAAACATTGTAAAGGTTTATGATGTCAGCTTTGGCGATGTTATGCAGTATATCGTTATGGAATACATTGACGGTATTACTCTAAAGGAATATATAGACCAGCAAAATGAACCAATAGACTGGAAAACAGCTGTGTTTTTTATTAGCCAAATTCTTAAGGCTATGCAGCACGCTCACGAAAAGGGTATAGTCCACAGAGATGTTAAGCCTCAGAATATGATGCTGCTTCAGGACGGCACAATAAAGGTTACTGATTTTGGTATTGCAAGATTTTCAAATACAGAAACCCGCACAATGACAGACAAGGCTATAGGCTCTGTTCATTATATTGCACCTGAGCAGGCAAGAGGCGACCACACCGATGGCAAAAGCGATATTTACTCTATTGGTGTTATGCTGTATGAAATGCTTACAGGTCAGCTTCCTTTCGAGGCAGACAGTGCTGTGTCGGTTGCTATTATGCAGCTTCAGACAACACCAAAGCCGCCAAGGGAGATTAACCCCGACATTCCGAAGGGACTTGAGGAGATTACCCTAAGAGCAATGAGAAAAGAGCCGCTGCAGCGTTATCAGTCGGCAGAGGAAATGCTTAGGGATATTAAAAAGGTAAATAAAAACCCCGACATAATTTTCAATTATGAGTATCCTGAGGACGAGGAGGAGCCGGAGGAGGAAAAAAGCGAGGACGACGCACCATACGCAAGGTATGATGAAAAGGCAGATAAAAAACGCTCGCCTGCATTTAATATTATATTGGGTGCGGTTGTTTCATTGGTTTTGTGCGTGCTGCTGTTTGGCTCCTTAGCGTTGCTTCATTCCTGTGAGGCGTCAAATACGGAAGCAATAGATGTGCCGAATTTGGTTGGGCAGAATTATTCCGATGTTAAGTCCAATTCAAGCTACAAGTTTAATTGGGATATTATAAATGTTTATGACTCCGGTAAGCCTGAGGGCGAGATTATTAAGCAGGAGCCGGAGGCAGGTTCTAAGAAGGTAAAAGAAAATGCCGTTATTACACTTACTGTAAACAGCTCGGATACGCTTGTTGCCGTACCTTATGTTTCGGGTGAGCCTGAGGAAACAGCACTTGCAAAGATTAAGGCAAAGGGCTTAGCTGCCGATGTAATTTATATTGAAGACGAAGACACCGCCGAGGAGATTGTACGAGATACTTCACCTAAGGCTGGCAGTGAAATTACAGTGTCTGAAAAGGTAAAGGTATTTGTAAAGAAAACAATAGTATCTACAACAACCACTGTGCCTGACCTTTCAAATATGACTCGTGACCAGGCTTCTGAGGCTATTGCTGCGGCAGGCTTGCTGTTTGACTACGAGTATAACAACGATATTGATAAGACAGCTGAAACGGTTATCGGTCAAAGCCCAATGAAGGGCAGCGTTGTTCAGCAGTCATCCACAGTTAAGGCATATGTAGCTAAGGGCGTTGAAAAGTTTAAGGTATTGAATATGACTACCCTGCTGCCGCAGAATGCTACCACCGCAGTAGATGTAAGAATTGTTGTTGATGGTGTGCTCGATGAATCGGTAAGCGGCACAATGATACCGTCTGAGGTTGGTCAGATTTCCTATGAGGTAAGAGGAAGCAGCTCATCTGTAATTTATGTTGAGGTTGGCGGCCAAATTTGGAGAAAGTATGATGTAAACTTTGTAACAGAGAAAATATCCTTTGCTGCAGGAACGTACACACCTTCTTCGACAGAACCGGCTACATCATCAGGCAGTGAACCGGCTTCAGAGCCGACAGAGGCAGCTGCAACAGAGCCTACAATGCCACCTGAACAAACGCCGTCCGATACGGTAAATATAGAGGGATAATAAGTTCTATTAGGGTATTTAGCTTCCTAATATTAAAAATAGGAAAAACGAGGATGCTTATAAAGCATTCTCGTTTTTCCTATGTAAAAATACAGGCAGTCGGACATAAAATTATGTAAACAGGCAATACTGTTAAAAAATCGGTGTTTATAGGAAGTGATTAATTCATGCTTGGCTTTGTTCTCGGAATTTTTATTGGAGTGTTTTTCGGCGTGTGCGTTATGTGCGTGTTTAACGCAGCGTCAAAGGCAGATGATTAAAATGCGATAAAAATACATTAAAAAGGACTTTATTCGTATGCTTGCCGAACAAACAGGGAATAAAATTATGTAGTGAATATAAAAATATAACAGGAGGCATAATGTAAAAGCCTTAAATTCTATACCATGGTGTTTGTGTGTGGTGCTAGCTTTAAAAAATTGTGTTCATAAAAAATCTCCCACTGAAGTAATTGTATTTCGGTGGGAGATTTTAGCTTTGCTTAATTAATTTTAAGGATTAATTTTAAGGATTTATTTTAGGAATTTTCTCATAACCGCTTCGGTACCCATAACCATAAGGTTTTCGTTAGGTGTGAAAACATAATCGGGGGTGATGGTAGGGCGAATATTGCTGCCTGCCTTTGTTCCTATAATATTTACATTGTATTTGGAACGAACATTAACTTGAGAAATCGTTTTGCCTACCCAAGCGTCAGGTACAGGAATCTCATATAAACCATATTCGTCAGTAAGCTCAATGTAGTCAAACACATTGTTTTTGCCAAATCTTACTGCCAGACGCTCTGCGGCCTCACGGTCGGCACACACAACATAGTCAGCACCGTTTCTCAGCAGCAGCTTTTCGTGAACATCACGGTTAGCTCTTGTCATAATAAACTTTGCACCGTTGTCCTTAAGCAATACGGTTATTTCAAGCACAGTCTGAAAGCTTTCGCCGCCTACTGCAACAACACACAAGTCAAAATTCGACACGCCTAACGACTCAATAAAGCGGTCGTCTGTTGCGTCGCCTATTTGAATATTTGTTAAAAAGTCTACAGCGTCGTCGGCACGCTTTTCCTGTATGTCAACGCCTAATACATTGTTGCCTTCCTCTTCGAGTTTTTTTGCCATAATGGCTCCAAATCTTCCTAAACCTATAATTAAAATTGACTTCATTATAAAGTGTCTCCTTAACCAATCTGTAGTTTTTCCTGTGCGTGCTTTGAAACAGTTTTACCCTTGTCAGAGAACAGTGCCAGCAGAATGGTTACAGAGCCTATTCTGCCTATCATCATAAGCAAAATTAATATAATCTCCGATGCAGGTTGAAGCTGTGTGGTTATTCCGAGTGTAGTGCCTACCGTTGCTATAGCGGAAACGCACTCAAACACTGCGTGCAGTATAGGCACACCTTCTATGCTTGAAATTGTCATAGACGCAAGGGCTACTATTAAAATATAAAGGGTAAAAATACAAGCCGCTGTTCTTCCTAAGCCGCTTTCAAGTCTTCTTCCAAATGCCTCAATATCTTTTCTGTGGCGAATAGTTGAAAGAATACTAAGCACCAAAACTGAAAAGGTTGTTGTTTTAAGACCGCCTGCTGTAGAACCCGTTGAGCCGCCAATAAACATAAGGCAAATAATCATACACAGGCTCGGCTCGGTCATTGCAGCCAGATTTAGTGAATTAAAGCCGGCGGTTCTTGCCGACACCGACTGAAACATTGATGTGAGTATTTGCTCGTTAAGAGGCATATTTTTAAACAATACGCCTTTTTGTTCAAAGATAAATATTGCCACCGTACCTATTACAATAAGTGACAGGCTTACGGTAAGCACCAGCTTGCTTTGAAGCTTTAGCTTTTTAAATTTAAATCTGTTTGTTAAAAGGTCAAACCAAACAATAAAGCCCAAGCCGCCCAAAATAATAAGTGCCATAATGATTATGTTGAAATACCAGTCACCTGCCTGATAGGTAACAGATGAAAAAGGCTTTTCATAACCCATAAGGTCAAAGCCGGCATTGCAGAAGGCAGAAACCGAATGGAATATTGAGTAAACTATACCCCTAAATACCCCCAGCCTTGGCACAAAGTAAAATGACAGCATAAAGGCTCCTACTGCCTCAATAATTGCAGTGCTTAAGAAAATTTTTTTTGTCAGCCTGACAATTCCGCCTATCTGCGGTGCAGATATGGAGTTTTGCATAATTACACGGGTGGCAATGCTTATTTTCATTTTTGTAAGAGCTACAATGGATATAGCCATTGTCATAAATCCTAAGCCGCCTATTTGAATCAGGCACAGAATTACAACCTTGCCGAACCAAGACCAGTGGGTGTATGTATCAAACCTGATTAAGCCTGTTACACAGGTAGCGGAGGTTGATGTGAAAAAGGAATCCAAAAAGTTTGTATATTCACCGGAGCGTGAAGAAACCGGCAGCGAAAGCAGTACGGCACCCAGAGTTATAATCATAAAAAATCCAAGTATAATAATTCTCATAGGCGACAAATGCAAAAACAAGCCGTTAATTTTTTTAAAATAATAACCTATTTTAAACACCTTCCATTAGTATTATATATAATTAAAAATATCTTAATCCGAAAGGGAATATTCAAGATTTGCATAATGCAGCTTTCTGCCTACATCAGTGCCGCTTGGTAAAAGAGCCAAAGCAATAAACATTTCATTGCCGTCGGAAAGGCTGCTTAGAACAGCATACTCGCCCCTAATATCAGTTACAATATAATCTTGCGGTTCCAAAAATTTACCCCCTTGCCATAGAATACATAGATTATAGCACAGTTTTAAAAAAAATAAAGAGTTTTTGCAAAATATTATATAGATTTTACATTGCCTTGGTGAATATTGTTGCTATCAATAGCAGAATTTATTGTGTTCAGCACAAACTTTTTATTTTCGCTCCACTTTGGGGCAATAAGCAGACTTTTTGGCCCATCGCCGGTAATGCGGTGAATAACCATATTTTTAGGTATTATTTCAATGCATTTGCAGATAATATGTGTATATTCCTCCAGAGTTAAGGTCTTGAAGCTGCCGTCTTTGTATTGTCGTGCCATTTCTGTGTCCTTGAGTATATGAAGTAGCTGCAGCTTTATTCCGTCTGCACCGCTTTTTCCAACATAATCTACAGTTTGGTAAATCATATCCTCCGTTTCAAAGGGCAGCCCGATTATAATATGAACAATAACATTTATATTAATTGCTTTCAGTTTTTTTACGGCATGGTCAAAGTCATCCAAAGGGTAGCATCTGTTAATATATTCGGCTGTTTTTTCGTGAATGGTTTGCAGCCCCAGCTCAACAAATACAGGCTTTATCCTGTTTAATTTGTCAAGCAGTGCGATTACCTCATTTGGCAGACAGTCCGGGCGTGTACCTATAGACAAGGCAACAATTTTGGGGCTTTGTATAGCCTGTGTAAATATTTTTTCTAAATAATCTACAGGAGCATATGTGTTGGTAAACGACTGAAAATACGCTATAAACCTGTCCTCTTTAATTTTACTGCGTACTCTTGCTATAGCCGCCTCAATTTGTCTGTCAATAGATAGGGTGCTGTGGGGCGAAAAGTCCCCGGAGCCTGTTTGGCTGCAAAAGGTACAGCCCCCTATGCCCGCAGTACCGTCACGGTTTGGGCAGGTCATACCGCCGTTTAATGAGATTTTGTACACCTTGCCGCCAAACTTTTCTTTAAAAAATTGATTTGCAGAATAGTAATTCATATATTTCACCGAATAAATTTTATATTGCTGAAATTATTATAGCACACAGTTAATTGACTTTAAAGATATGATGTGCTAGAATTAGAAAATATAAATTAAGTTTTATGTAGGATTTAGTTATTTTTATTATGGTCAGTGAGTATGCTGACATTATTTAAACAAGGAGCTAAAACAGTATGAGGAATGTTCCTTTTTCTCCGCCTGACATTACAGAGGAGGAAATTACCGCAGTGGCAGACACTCTGCGTTCAGGCTGGATTACAACAGGACCAAAAACAAAATTATTTGAGCAGGAGGCAGCAAAGTGCTTTGGTACTTCAAAGGCTGTGGCACTTGGCTCTTGCACTGCAGCTTTAGAGCTTACCCTGCGTATTTTGGGTATAGGAGAGGGTGACGAGGTTATTGTTTCTGCCTACACCTATACAGCCAGTGCGGCTGTTATTGCACATGTAGGTGCAAAAATTGTAATGGTTGATACCGCACCGGAGTCATTTTTAATTGATCCTAAAAAGATAGAGGATGCAATTACAGAAAGAACAAAAGCTGTTATCCCTGTGGATATTGCAGGAAAAATGTGCGACTACGAGAGTATTTTTAAGGCTGTAGAAAATAAGAAGCATTTATTTAAACCGAATAATGATATTCAAAGACTTTATAACAGGGTTATAGTTGTGTCGGACTCGGCACACGGCTTCGGTTCCAGCAGACACGGAATAATGAGCGGCAGTGTAGCTGACTTTACTGCCTTTTCCTTACACGCCGTAAAAACTATTACAGCCGGCGAGGGCGGTATTGCCACCTGGCGAGATATGGAGGGCTTGGATAACGAATGGCTTTATAACCAGTATATGCTGTATTCACTTCACGGACAGACAAAGGACGCACTTCATAAAAATTTGGCAGGCTCTTGGGAATATGACATAGTTATACCGGGCTATAAGTGCAATATGACGGATATTCAAGCGTCTATAGCGTTGGTACAGCTAAAGAGATTTAAAGAAATTCAGGGCAGACGCTGTGACATAATAAAAAAATATGACAAGGCAATGGATGAAATGGGTGTAGGCTACCTGCACCATGTAAACAAGGAATTTGTTACAAGCTGCCATATTTACCTTACCAGAGTACCGGGTATAGGTCACAGAGAAAGAAATGAAATTATACGCCGTATGGCAGAGCTGGGGGTTGCCTGTAATGTGCACTTTAAGCCGTTGCCAATGATGACGGCATATAAAAATATGGGCTTTAGCATAGAAGATTATCCTAACGCTTATGCCCACTATAAGAACGAAATAACGCTTCCGCTGCATACAAGACTGAGCGATGAAGATGTGCAGTATGTAATAGACTGCTACCGCAGGGTTCTTACTGATATGAAGCTTATAAAAGAATGATTTTTTATCCCTCCGCTTTGATTATCGGAGGGATTTTTTGCATACACTAGAAAAAGGCGTGCTTTTTGCTTTTAGCACATATTCGACAAACAGCCGGCTTTGCTGTGTGCCTTGAATTTTTTATGCAAGGGTATAGTCTGGAGCTTAATATTTATTTAATAAATATTGCCACAGTTATCTTAATAAAAATTTAACAGTAAGACAGTATTGGGCAAAGCATAGCTTTTGCCGACTTGACACAAAGAGGCTAACAGGGTAAAATAAGATGAATGTGTGTGTTCGGACTTTTTTATTTAATTAATAAGTTTAATACAATTATTTATTTTCGGTCTTGTGTTCGGCACCGTTTGCGACACAAATATAAAGACCGATTGTAAGTAATTTTAAATTAATTTCATATACATAATTTAATAATGGAGGTTTGTTTGTGGATAACAACAATAGGAAGCCTGTCAGAAGCGTAAATAAAGGCAGGAAAACAACCGGTAACAGAAATGCCAAGGGGGGAAAGCAAATTGTCAAAAACGGCAGACGCACCTCACCTAAGGGAAAGGTGAATCGAGGCAGAAAAAGAGTAGGGAACGGAAAAAGCAGCACCCCAACAGTAAAAATTGCTTTTTTGGGCGGACTTAATGAGATCGGAAAAAATATAACACTGTTTGAGTGCTGCGGCGATATGTTTATTTTGGACTGCGGCATGGCGTTTCCGGACGGCGAAATGCTGGGAGTAGACCTGGTTTTGCCTGATTTCACATATGTAAAGGAAAATATATCAAGAATAAAGGGTATTGTAATTACCCACGGTCATGAAGACCATATCGGCAGCTTGCCTTATCTGCTTAAGGACTGCAACATACCTGTATACGGCACACCGCTTACAATGGGACTTGTAGGCAACAAGCTAAAGGAGCATAACCTTGTATCGTCTGCTCGGCTTAATGTTGTAAATGCAGGCGATGTTGTAAAAATGGGCTGTATGGATGTGGAGCTTATACATGTAAACCATTCTATACCTGATTCCGTAGGTGTGGCTATTCATACGCCGGCAGGTACGCTTGTGCATACAGGTGACTTTAAAATAGACTGTACACCGGCAGCCGGCACGATTACGGATTTAACCCGTTTTGCAGAGCTTGGCAAGGAGGGAGTGCTGGCTCTTATGGCAGACTCCACCAATGCCGAACGCCCGGGCTATACCAAAACGGAGGCAAAGGTACAGGAAAGCTTTGAAAGACTTTTTGTAAGAGCACAGAACAGAAGAATTATAATTGCAACCTTTGCGTCAAATATCAACAGAATACAGCAGATTGTAAATTGTGCTTATGCCAATAACAGAAAAGTTGCTTTTTCCGGCAGAAGTATGCTAAACTATATGCAGGTAGCAACAGAGCTTGGCTATGTAGATGTGCCGCAGGGTGTTATAATAGATATTGATTCTCTTAACCAGTACACGCCTGAACAGATTGTGCTTGTTACTACAGGAAGTCAGGGCGAGCCAATGTCGGCACTTTCCAGAATGGCATATTCTGACCACAAAAAGGTTGCTGTAGGCAACGGTGATTTTATAATTATTTCGGCAAACCCTATTCCGGGCAACGAAAAAATGGTGGGCAATGTTATTGATGAGCTTTTAAAGCTGGGCTGTGATGTTGTGTATGAGTCAATGTATGATGTTCATGTTTCGGGACACGCTTGTCAGGAGGAGCTGAAGATAGTACACAGCCTTGTTAAGCCGGAATTTTTTATACCTGTACACGGTGAGCAGAAGCACCTGCGTAAGCACGCAGGCTTGGCAGAAAGCCTAGGCATGAGCAGTGACCATATATTTATTGGCGATATTGGAAATGTTATAGAGCTGAAAAAGGGTTATATTAAGCAGCTGCCGTCTGTAGCGTCGGGCAAGGTGTTTGTTGACGGCTTGGGCGTAGGTGATGTAGGAAGTATAGTTCTGCGTGACCGTAAGCATTTGGGCCAGGACGGTTTAATTATTATTGTTGCTTCGCTTGATATTGTTGACGGCTATGTTGTAAGCGGCCCCGATATTGTTTCAAGAGGATTTGTTTATGTAAGAGAGTCCGAGGAGCTGCTTCACGAGGTTAGAAGAATTTCTACAGATATTCTTGTGGACTTTGCAAGTAAAAATGTTCACGAATGGAATGTAATAAAGAATAAGATTAAAGACGATGTTTCAAAGCATATCTTCAGCAAAACAAGAAGAAGTCCAATGATACTGCCAATTATTATGGAAGTGTAATTATAGTTTTTATTATAAAGGAGGAAGGACTATGAAACGAAAAATATGGACAGTTACCCCGTTTTTTATAGTGTACACTGTGGCAGTGTTTGCTATGGCTGTATTTTCCTTCCGTTGGAATTTGTATGTATTCGGCATAGAAATGATAATAGCCGTAATGTCTATTGTCATTGTTGCCTACGGATTAAGCCGCTTTAACCACCACATTTATTCTACGGTAAAGGCTACGGCTGAGAAGCTTGGCAGTGACAGCTTGGAGTATTTAAACCAGTTTAGTATACCCATTGTGGTTATTGGTTCATTTGACGATGTTGTTTGGTGCAATGAAAGCTTTAAAAAGGTTATGTGCAACAACAGAAACTGCGAGGGTGATCTGATAAATCACTATATACCAAACACCTCTGTAGATAATATTCTTAACTCAGACGGTTCGGATGTTATGTACGGTGAAAGGCGGTATACCGTTGTAGGCTGTAGAATATCCGAAAAGTCCAGAGTGCTTTATTTTGTAGACGACACCTACTACAAGGAAACAACCGATGAATATATGAATTCCCGTCCTGTTGTGGCTACCATTGAATTTGACAATGTAGACGAATTTGAAAAGGACGACGATCAGCAGCAGTCGTACATTATTGTAAATGTTGAAAAGGTTATACAAAAGTGGGCTGCTAAATTTAACGGTCTGTATAAAAAGCTATATAACAGCAGATATATGGTTATATTTGAAGAGAGAGTTATTGATTCTTTAACCGAGGACAATTTCAGTGTTCTTGAAGAGGTTAAAAATGTTGCCATTGAGGATAATCTGTGCAAGCCTACAATATCCGTAGGCATAGGCAGATGTGCAACCGGCTTTAAGCAGTGCGAATACTGGTCAAGGAATGCTCTTGATATGGCACTGGGCCGTGGCGGCGACCAGGCGGCTATAAAAACTAAAGACCAATACCGCTTTTACGGCGGAATCTCACAAGGCTTTGAGAAAATTGACAAGGTGCGTACAAGAGTTATTGCAAGCTCCTTGGTACAGCATATAAAGGCAAGCGACCATATTCTTATTATGGGACATCACAATTCCGACCTTGACTGCATCGGTACAGGAGTAGGCTTGTGGAGCAGTATTACAAAGGATATGAAAAAGCCGGCACATATTGTGGTTAAAAAAGACCGAACGGTTGCAGGCTCTCTTATAAGCCTAATGGAGGAGACAGGAAACGGAAATATGTTTATGGAGCCTGTAGAGGCACTTATGACAATTACCGAAAAAACCTTGCTTATTGTTGTAGATACACATTCTCCGGATTTTCTGGAGGATGCAAGAGTATATGAAAAGGCAGCAAGGGTAGTGGTTATTGACCACCACAGAATGATGGTAAATCATATTTCAAACGCACTTGTATTTTTCCATGAGCCATATGCCTCATCAGCGGCAGAAATGGCTACTGAGCTTATACAGTATATGGGTGACAAAGGCTTAACAAAATACGAGGCGGCGGCACTGCTTGCAGGCATTACACTGGATACAAAGAATTTTGTTTTGAAAACAGGCGTAAGAACCTTTGAGGCGGCTGCGTACCTAAGGCAAAAGGGTGCAGATACCGTCAGCGTTAAAAGGCTGTTTGCAAATTCACTTGACAATTACAAGGCGAAGTTTAAGCTTGTGTCAGGTGCGGAAATATTTGGCAAGTATGCACTTGCCTGCTCCGACGACGACTGCGACAGCGATATGCGTGTTACAGCGGCACAGGCGGCTGACGATTTGTTAAGCATTAACAATGTGGTTGCGTCTTTTGTAATGTATAAGCAGGGCAGCAATGTTAATATATCTGCCCGCTCATTAGGCGATGTTAATGTGCAGGTTATTATGGAAAAGCTGGGTGGCGGCGGTCATCATTCTATGGCCGGTGCACAGCTTAAAAATGTTACTATGGAGCAGGCTCGAGCAAGCCTGCTGAGCATTATCGAAAATGATGAACCGCAGGAAAGCGGCCCGGACGAAAGCGAAATGGGCGAGCCTCAGTTTAACGGAGAGTATACTCATGAGGAGGATATTGAGGACACCTCTCAACCGGCTAATGCGGATACCGAGGCAAAAGAAAATGCGGTTGATAATACATAATTAAAATAAGAAAGGATTTGAGCATATAATGAAGGTTATTCTACTACAGGATGTAAAGGGCACAGGCAAAAAGGGAGAATTAGTTAATGTTTCCGACGGCTATGCAAGAAATTTTTTGTTGCCTAAGAAAGCGGCCAAGGAGGCTACTGCACAGGCTATGAGCGAGCTTAAAAACGCAGAAGCGTCAAAGGCTTTTCAGATAGAAGAGGCTAAGAAAGCCGCAAATGCATCAAAGAAACTTATAGAGGGCAAGTCATTAAGCATTAAGGCTAAGGCGGGACAGGGCGGCAGACTGTTTGGCTCTGTAACTGCCAAGGAAATTTCAGCAGAGCTTAAAAAGCAGTTCGGCTTAAATGTGGATAAAAGAAAAATTTCACTGGATACAGACATTAAGGCGTTCGGTACATACAATGCCGAAATTAAGCTTTACACCGGCATTGTGGCTACGCTAAAGGTAGTAGTAACAGAAGCTTAAAAATGCTGATAAAGGATATAAATTATTTATGCTGAAAAATATCGATAAAGCACAGGCTTTGGTGCTGAAAAATCAGGTTGCATATCAGCAGGGACAGGTTGTAAGCAAAACTCTTGCTCAAAACCAAGCCCTAAGTATTACATTGTTTTCTTTTGACAAGGGCGAGGGAATCAGTGCTCACAAGTCAAAGGGAGATGCTTTTGTGACCTGTCTGGACGGCAAAGGCAAAATAACAATAGACGATAAGGAATATTTTCTGACAGAGGGACAGTCTATTGTAATGCCGGCGGGACATCCTCACGCCGTATATGGCGAAATGCAGTTTAAAATGCTGCTGGTGGTTGTATTTTAAGACTTAATAAAATACAAAATTTTAAAGGCACAGCAGGAAAGGAAGTGAGCAGCTGTGGCAGAGGGATATGAGTATTTTGAGGGCCTGAAGCTGCCCTACAACCTAAAGGCAGAGCAGGCGGTTTTAGGTGCTGTTTTGCTGGATCAGGATTGTTTGGACGATGTAGTTGAGCTTGTGCCTAACAAGGATTATTTTTATGTTTCAAACCATAAGCTTATTTATAGCTGTATGCTCAATCTTTACAACCGAGGTGCGGCTGTTGATGCAGTAACGGTTTTAAATGAGCTAAAGAAAGAACCCACCTTTGACCAAACAGAGGGCAGAGAGTATTTTATAAACCTTGCAAATGTTACTCCGTTTACATCAAATGCTAAGGATTATGCCCAAATTGTCAAAGAAAATTACGAAACACGCTCTCTGATAATTGCGGCCAAAAATATTATAGAGGACGCTTCAGAGGGTACATACAGCTCAGCTCAGCTTCTTGACTCTGCCGAACAGCGTATTTACGACATACGAAAGGGTGCAGATGTTAAAAGTCTGGAGCATATTGAAAGCGTTATTTACCAAACACTTTCAAGACTTGACGCACTAAATTCACCTGATAACGACAAATCAAAGCCAATACCTTCAGGCATAGCAGATTTAGACAGAATAATAACGGGACTGAACAGGTCAGACCTTATATTGCTGGCGGCTCGTCCGGGTATGGGTAAAACCTCATTTGCACTTAACATTGCCCGTTATGTTGCCTCAAAGGCAAAAATGCGTGTTGCCTTTTTCTCTTTGGAAATGACAAAGGAGCAGCTTGTGTCCCGCTTGCTCTCTACCGAAGGACTTATAGAAGGTACAAAGCTACGGTCGGGTAAGCTGAATAATGACGAGTGGGCAAGACTTATGGAGGCGTCTGAAATTCTTAGTCGTGCCAATATGTATCTTGATGAAACCACAATGCTTACAGTGCCGGCTATGAAGGCCAAGCTAAGGCGGCTAAAGGATGTAGACCTGGTAGTTATTGACTACCTGCAGTTAATGGGAAGCACACTGCGTACAGAAAATCTGGTGCAGATTGTAGGTGAAAACACCCGCTCCCTAAAAAGTATGGCTAAGGAGCTGAATGTTCCTGTTATATTATTGTCACAGCTTTCCCGTGCCAGCGAACAGCGTGCTGAGCACAGACCAATGCTTTCTGATTTGAGAGATTCCGGTTCTATTGAGCAAGACGCAGATATAGTTTTGTTCCTGTACAGAGAAAGCTACTATAAGGACAAGGACGGCAAGGATAAAGAGGACGCAGACCTTAACAGCGGCGAATGTATTGTAGCCAAAAACAGACATGGCGAAACAAATACGGTAAAGCTGCACTGGCAGGGCGAATTTATGCGTTTTACATCTCAGGAGGAAAGGCATGAGTAAAAGCGTAAGCAAACTTATTGTTGAAGCTGTAGAGAGTAATCATATGATAGCCGCCGGCGAAAGAATTGTTGTTGGCGTTTCCGGAGGAGCAGATTCTATGTGTCTGCTCCACTTTCTTATGTCTGTAAAAGAAAAATATTCGCTTAAGCTTACTGCTGCACACATTAACCATAACCTGCGTGGCGACGAGGCAATGCGTGACCAAAGGGCGGTAGAGGACTTTTGCAGACAACACAATATAGAGTGCAGGGTGCTAAGTGCCGATATTAAGAAATTGTGTGCCGAAACAGGTCAGGGTACTGAGGAATGCGGCAGAAAAGTAAGGTATGACTTTTTTAACAGCCTTTGCGGAGAAAACGGTAAAATAGCCACAGCACATACAATGTCTGACTCTGTAGAAACCGTACTTTTTAACTTAGCCAGAGGCAGCGGATTAAAGGGGCTTACCGGTATTCCGGCAGTTAGGGATAATATTATACGCCCTCTTATAAATATTACAAGGCAGCAGGTAGAGCAGTATTGTGAGGAAAATAAAATTCCGTATGTGACCGACTCTACCAACCTTACCGATGAATACAGCAGAAATAAAATCCGTCATACAGTTGTGCCGCAGCTTAAAAGCATTAACCCGGGTGCTGAATACGCAGTAAAAAGAATGTCCTCAATTATCGAGGAGCAGCTTGGCTTGACCGACAGCCTTGCCGCAGAGCTTCAAAACAGTGCAGCTGTAAAAAACGGCTACAGCTGTAAAAGCCTATGCAGTGCACATTTGGTGGTAGCTAAGCAGGCGGTTATAAATATTTTGAATAAGGCAGGGTGCAAAAGCTACGAGGAACGCCATATAGAGCTTATTATGCAGGCATTGAAGGACGGCGGTGCGGTAAATTTGCCAAAGGGATATACTGCCGCAGCCGGACAGGGGATTTTCAGGGTGTATAAACAGACCTTAGATTCACCGCCTGAAAATTTTAAAATTGCAGTTATCGGTAAGGAAAATAAAAGTATTGTTATAAATGAACAAAAAATTAATTTAAAATTCTTCACTAAACAAAAATATGACAAAATTAAAAGAGTTCATAAAATTTTAGTAAATAATGTTATTGATTATGATATAATACACGGTGAAACGCTTTTCAGAACAAGACAACCCGGTGACATATATAAGCAGTATGGCAGAGGAGTAACAAAGCCTGTGAAAAAGCTGCTTATAGACGAAAAAATACCCAAAGAGAAACGCAGCAGTCTGCTTATGCTGGCCTGCGGAAGCGAGGTTATTTGGCTGCAGGGCTTTGGTGTGTCTGAAAAGTATAAAATAACCGACGGAACGAAAACTGTTTTAGTTGTTGAAGCCGAGGGAATATAAGTGGAGTTGGAATATGGCGGAATATTACGAAATTAACGACTTTAAAGAGGTTCTTTTTACCAAAGAGCAGATAGCGGATATGACTGAAAGACTGGGAAAGAAAATTACACAGGATTTCAGCGGAAAACCTCTTATGGTTATGGGACTGCTAAAGGGCAGTATTATGTTTATGGCAGATTTGCTTAGAGAAATTAAGCTGCCTTGCGTTTTAGACTTTATGGCTGTGTCAAGCTACGGCAGCGGCACCGAGTCACAGGGCAGAGTGCAGATCTTAAAGGATATATCCGAGTCGGTGCTTGGCAAAGATGTACTGATAGTAGAGGATATTATAGACAGTGGCGTAACCTTAAGCTTTATAGTCAATCATCTGAAAAATAAGGGGGCAAAAAGCGTAACGCTGTGCACACTTATCAATAAGCCCGAAAGACGCAAAAAAGAGGTTGATGTTAAATATATAGGTGCCGATATACCAAATGAGTTCATTGCCGGCTATGGTATGGACTATGGGGAAAGGTACCGCAATTTGCCGTTTATAGGCGTTTTGAAAGAGGAAATATATACTTAACAGTCAGCCTATGCAAATATGAGTTTTATATAGAATAGATTAAAAAAGCTAGGAGTGAAAATGGTTGAACAAAGATGATAATAAGAAGGCAGGCGCCGGACGCTTTCTGTTAGTTTTTGGTGTTGCAATTGCCGTAATTCTAATGGTAGTGTTTGTGTTTAATAATCAGCAAAGAGAAAAGCACTTGTATTCTGACATTGTTGGCTACTTTGAAAGAATGGAGGTCAAGGCGTTTACCCTTGACTTTGGCACAGGCGAGTTGAAAATGCAGCTTCGTGCAGACGCAGATATTGACGAGAACCTTGTCATTAATAGTGCAGGCGGAGGCTTGTTTGGCTCCTCACAGCAAAACACAGCCAGCCCGACAACTAAAAACCCTAAGCACAAGGGATTAGGCAACCTTACAAAAGACGGTGACGAAACCAACGGTGCTATTATTACCTACAGTGTTCCGGATGTATCGGTATTTTGGAAAACACTTATGGGTGATTTAGGCGACCAAAAGGGAACTAACCTTATAGAGGCCTATAACGAAAAATATCCTAATGCCCCTATGGTTTACGACTACAGCAAGGCAACAGACAACACCTGGCTGTGGGATCTTATTCCGTCAATTATTTTAATAGTGGCTATGATTGCCCTGTGGATATTCATTATGAAGAGAATGGCAGGGGGTATGGGTGACCCTACCAAAACAATGGGCTTTGGCAAGGCAAAGATTAAGAATCTTAACGACGAAAAGAGAAAGACCACCTTTGAGGATGTTGCCGGTGCCGATGAAGAAAAGGAAGAGCTTGAGGAAATTGTACTGTTCCTAAAGGACAGCAGCAAGTTCAGTGCATTAGGTGCAAGAATACCTAAGGGCGTGCTTCTTGTGGGCCCTCCGGGTACAGGTAAAACATTGCTTGCAAGGGCAGTTGCCGGTGAGGCAGGCGTACCGTTCTTCTCAATTTCAGGCTCTGATTTTGTTGAAATGTTTGTTGGCGTGGGTGCATCAAGAGTAAGAGATTTGTTTGACCAGGCTAAGAAGAACAGTCCTTGTATTATATTTATAGATGAAATTGACGCCGTTGGTCGTCAGCGTGGTGCCGGCGTAGGCGGCGGAAACGACGAACGAGAGCAAACGCTTAACCAGCTGTTGGTTGAGATGGACGGCTTTGGCATTAATGAAGGAATTATTATTATTGCCGCAACTAACCGTCCCGATGTTCTTGACCCTGCACTTATGCGTCCGGGCAGATTTGACAGACAGGTTGTTGTTAATTATCCTGATATTAAGGGCAGAAAAGAGATACTCAAGGTACATGCTAAGGATAAGCCTTTGGCTCCTGATGTTAAGCTGGAGGTTATTGCAGGTACTACGGCAGGCTTTACAGGTGCAGACCTTGAAAATCTGCTTAACGAGGCCGCATTGCTTGCCGCAAGAAAAGACCTAAAGGCTATTACCATGACAGAAATTCAGGACGCAATGATGAAGGTTGCGGTTGGCTCTGAAAAGAAGTCGAGAGTTATGTCCGAAAGCGAAAAGAAGCTTACAGCATATCACGAGGCAGGTCACGCAATTACATTCTATGCTTGCCCTACTCAAGACCCTGTACACGAAATTTCAATTATCCCTCGTGGCTTGGCAGGCGGATACACTATGCCTCAGCCTACAGAGGACAAGAGCTATCGTTCTAAAACATCAATGGAAGAAGACATTGTTGTTTGCCTAGGCGGTAGAGTAGCAGAGGCGCTTATTTTGGGCGATATTTCCACAGGTGCTTCAAACGATATTGAAAAGGCTACAGAAACCGCAAGAGCAATGGTTACTAAGTACGGTATGAGTGACCGTATAGGACCTATTAACTACTCGGGCGGTCAGGAAGTGTTTATCGGTAAGGATATGGGCCACGCAAAGGATTTCTCAGATGCAACATCTGCCGAAATCGACGAAGAGGTACACCGTATTATTTCTGAGGCATACAAGAAAACAGAGGATATACTTACACAGTATACTCCAAAGCTTCACGAGGTTGCCCAATACTTGATTAAGCACGAAAAAATGAACGGCGAGGTGTTTGCCGCTATTATGGCAGGTACCTATGTCGAAAAGGAAGAAAAAGCTGAAGCCTCCGAGCAGGCAGAGGACTCTTCCGATTCCGCAGGCGACAACGCAGGCAGTGACGACGAATAATTTACAAGCCCGTATTACTTAAAATATAAGACAATTAAAATCCCTTTGCTATGTGCCAACGGCTAAAGCCTGTAGGCAGTGCAAAGGGATTTTTGCTTGCGTAAAAAAGTAGATTGACAGATAATAAATTATATATTACAGTATATATAAACTAAAAATAAATTTAGCGAATTTATTAAATGTATGGTTAATTCTTATTACAATTAATGAATGGGTGATAAAATGAATAATTATGTTATAATAGCCGGTGTAAATGGCACTGGCAAATCCAGCTTACGCGGTGTGCTTGAGGGGCAAAATGTTCTTTTAGGGCATATTATAGATGCCGATGCTATTGCAAAAGAGAATGATTTTGACAACATTAAGGCAGGAAAAAAGGCGATAGAAGAAATAAACTATTGTCTTGAGAATAACTTATCCTTTACGCAGGAAACTACTCTTGCAGGTTACAGAACTGTTCGTACAATTAAGCAGGCTCGAAAACAGGGCTATTATATTACAATGTATTATGTAGGGTTAAGTTCGATGGAAGAAAGCATAGACCGTATTACTAACCGAGTAAGAAAAGGCGGTCATAATATTCCCATTGATGATGTTAAACGCCGATATGAAAAGCGTATAAGCTCTCTTAGCCGGGTTATACCGCTTTGTGATGAGGTTATTTTCTATGATAATGAAAACGGATTTATAAAGGTTGCTGAAATTAAAAATAACAAATTTCAGTATTTCAACGGTTACAAGCCTAAATGGTTAGTAGAGTATCAAAACGCTTTAAAATTGTAAAATATACAAAAACGCTTTGCCTTTTAAATAGGGCAGAGCGTTATTTTTTGTATTATGTTTGTGTATTATAAATGTAAGAGAATATAAATGTTTTCAGATATTCAACGGCATAAGTTATTAAATTATACATATAAAGCCCTACAGCTTGCCTTGCTCATCAAGCGTAAGCTCATATGCAGGAAACATTTCCTCCATAAATATTCTAACCTCCGGCAGGTCTATTTTTTCAATTGCCGCTTTCGTAGAGCTGTATGCCATAGAAAATTCCTTGTTTCCCATTAAAAGCTCTTGAGTGCATTTAATGAGTGCTGAAATTTTGTCAGCCGCCTTAATATACTTTTTCAGCTCAGGCTCCCAGCTGTTTTCGCACAGAATGCCGCTGTAGGCTTCTGCTAAATCACTTGGAAGCATTTTTATAAGCTGCTGTTGTGCTTGCTCCTCAATCTCTTTATATGCATTTTGAATTTTGTCGTTGTTGTATTTTACGGGGGTAGGCAGGTCACCTGTAATTATTTCGCTTGCGTCATGGTACATTGCCAAAACAGCAAGTCTGTCAGGGTCAATATTACCGCCGCACCTTTTGTTGTTAATAACACCCAAGGCGTGTGCTATTATGGTTACCTCCAAAGAGTGCTCGCTTAAATTTTCCTGCTTTGTATTATTCATTAGCCCCCAACGGTTAATGTATTTTATTCTGGACATCATTGCAAAAAATCCGTACATATTTCAGTCACCTCTGTGGTTGTTTTTACAGCTTGAATTATACTCCGTAAGGTGTGGCTTTTCAACCGCTTTTTTGAATATTTGGTTATATATAATAAAGTGATGCTGATGAATTTAAAAATAAGAGCCTTAAAATATGACATAAAGAGGCTGTAAAAAGCGGCTTTTTCACCTTGCTGTAACTGAGGAGGTAATGAGGATAATACCTGTTGGGCTTTACTGCATAATTACAGCTAAGGCTGGCAAATTGCATAAATTTTAAAATAAAATTATTTAATTTTATACAATTTATCTAGGTTATGACAAATAGCTGTTGAAATTTACGCAATTATATGTTATTATTTCAATAAATAATCAATTAGTTATTTACGGAGGATGTATACACATATGAGAACAGAACAACAGCATAATGAAAGAAAGCAAGAAATTATGGAAAAATGCTTTGAATGCTATGCGGAAAAAGGTCTGACCGGCACGGGAATTAAGGCACTGGCAGAGGCCTGCAGCTGCACTACAGGAAACCTGTATGTTTATTTCAAAAACCTTGACGAATTGATTATTGAGTCCACAGCATACTGTATGGCAAAGGTGGAGGACGACTTTATGAGTAAAGCACCCACAGACCCAAGGGACGCTGTGAGATTTATTGAAGAAGTGCCGTACTGGACGGCAAAAAAGCACGGCAAAAAATATCGGCTGATGTATCAGATTTACACACATCCGAAATATATTGAATATGGAAAGAAATTTTTTGAGGGCGTTAATGAACGATATACAGAGTATGCAAAGCAATTAGAGCCCAAAATCGGCATACCCTACACCACCATAACGCCGCTTATATTCATATTCGTTCGTGCTTGCGTTCACTACGCTATGTTTGAGGATGAATACTACTTAAAATCCCAAATGGAGGTCTTAAAACAGGGCGTAGCCCTGTTTGCAGATAAATATGGCTCTGAATTTTTAAAGGGAGGTATTAAAAAATGAAAAAACGATTACTAAGCATTCTGATCACCCTTTGTATGGTGATGTGTGCCATTGCACCTTTGGTGAGTTATGCCAATCCGGGCGCATCCGCCTCGGGTGCATACGGCGCATTGCTCACACCCGACACAAATCCCCCTGCCGGATGGGAAAAAGATGCAAGCAATCCATACGGCACAAAAAAGGGGCAGCCTTTTGCCCTTACCCCATGGTATGAGCCGATCATTTACAGCTACCGCAATGCGGAAAACGAAGCTGCAAAGGATCATACCAAGGTATACGACAAGCTGACACTCGGAAAGAATATTATCGAGTCGCCGAGCGGTACATACAGCGTTTCCTCGGTCGATAATGTCGCTTTCGCTGTCGGTTTGGCCTACGACCCGCTCGGCACAGGCAGAAACGATCACGCTATCTTTGTCGGTTTTTGCGATATGGATAATAAAAATCTCACGGCGAAGGTCTGCTATTGGGTGCAGAACCTTGTAACCAACAAACGCTCCGATCTTCAAAAAATTGCCGACGCGCCGAAGTGGGCATGCAAGGATACCAGGTACGGCGAGCTGGAGTATCAGGAGTTCCGCCACTATTTCAATGTCACGGCGGGCGACTATGACGGCGACGGAAAGATGACCGCCGTTATCACCTATGCCGGCAATGATGATCTGTGGGGAATCGCCGGAACGGGCATTGCCGGTGAACAGGGTCTTTCAAGAAAATCATTTGTGAAGTCCAAGGGCACTGACGATGCTTACTTCAGCGGTTGGAATACGACCAAATATGAAAGAGATCAGATCACGAAATCCCTTGCATCCGCCGATATAGACCGTGACGGTTGTGATGAGCTTTTTGTTTATGCCGGAGTTGCCGAGCCGGATAAAATTGACGGCAAGGACAAGGAACTTTCAAGCGATTCCTTCCGAAAGGCTGTTTCAAAGCTCTCGGTGTACAAAGCCAAAAGCGGAAATCTCAAGAGAATTGATCAAAAATCTCTGATGACCCTAAACCGTGAGGACGAAAATAAGGACGGCAGCCGTTACTACGATCATATCCGCTACGGAAACCTTGCCGCGGGAGACATCAACGGCGATGGCTGGCAGGAAATCATAATTGCCGGATATTTCCGTGAAGTCAGGGAAGAAAAGCAGAAGGGCTTTATCTGGGACAAGAAAACCGACGGCGACAATATGGGCTTTGCCGTTTATTACGGGCAGAACAATTCAATAACGAATGTGCAGAAAACCTCCATGAGCGGTTATACCGCAAACGGAACAAATGATCTCGGCGTAAAGCCGAAGCCTGCCATGACAAGCGTTGCGATCAACGGCAGAGGTACGCCTAAGCAGGTATGGATCGCAGGCGGTCTGTATGAGGTTCAGCAGAACGGTGCGCTCAACCTTCTGTGCGATACCACGCGCGAGAGGAACTCGAGTGCGAAATGGTGGTGGTATCAGGATGTCATTGCAGGCAATTTTGACCACAACACGGAAGGGCGCGAACAGGTGATTGCGCTTGCCGCCGAAAGGCAAAAGAGCGTCGGTCAACCGAATGCGCGCAAATTTGACCTCTTCACCGATGTTTTCTACGGTGAGAATTTCGGCAGCGGCACGCTGTCCGTCGCCGGCAAGTATACGGCGACAGCCGAAAAGGACGAATACTCAAAGCTGTGTCACGATGCCGACCTCGCATGGGATATGCCGTATAACTGCATCCTGCTTGCGGGCGATGTGAACAAGGACGGTCTGTTTGCCCGCTATGAAGGCAAGGGCTACGGCTATTCCGACGCCCAAGTGCAGGCGGTGCTTCAAGCGGCTCCCTATTTTTCGGAGATCGGCGACTATGACCTCGATTTCTCCGACGGTTCCACCACCTATACCTTCTCCTCCGGCTATTCGGACACGAAATCCTCATCGCACAATACCTCCTTCGGCGCGTCCATTGTCGTGCAGGGCGATCTGAAGGTGTGGAGATACGAGGCATCGCTCGGATATACTATGGACTTTACCAAGAGCACCGAGGATACCCTTTCAAAGGAATACAGCGTATCCTTTAATGCCGGCGGCAACGATTCCGTGGTGCTGTACCGTGTGCCGGCAACGACCTATTATTACTCGATCTATGACCCCGAAAAGGGCGATTTTGACCTAAGCGAGAAGAATACTATCGCATTGATGATACCCGGTCAGCCGGTTTACACCATGCTTGACCGTGAATATTACGATGAGTTTGCGGTACTGTATAACGAAACCTACAAGAAAGACATTGCAGCAGGAAAGGCAAAGGCTTTGCCGATACTGACCAACTCTGTTTTGCCGGAGAACGCCGAGGGCGACCCGTTCGCCTATTGGTCGAATCCGGGTTCAACCGACAAATCGGTTACGAAATTTGAATCGTTGAGTAAGCAGAAATACGAGCTCGGCTTCGGCGCGAGTAGCATCACAAACGAATGGACCACATCAAAAGAGCATGCCGAGGGCGTTGAAGTGGCGCACGGATTCTCCGCCTCGATGAAAAGCACATGGGGCGCGGATTACTTCAACATGGGATTTGCGATTGATTTCAGCTACAGCAATGCCAAGGGAACGGTCTACACCACGACCGAGAGCAGCGGTGCCAGCGGCACGGTCAACAATATCGACCGCCGTTCGCTTCTGTCCTCCTATGGAATCGGCTATGACGTTTCAAGCCAGTATGGCTTTACATGGGATTTCGGCATGCGTACATGGACGGCAGGTGATCAGAATATTCCTGTGTTCGGCTATGTGCTGACAAATCTTCGTGCCGCACCGCCCGTGCCGACACTGACCGGTGTGTCCGTAACGGATAATCAAAGCACAAAAATCACATGGGAAGCGCCGAAAGAAGATATCAGACGTCCCTTTGCCGGATATCATATCTGGATGCGCATGGACGACGGTGAGTTTGAGCGCGTGACCGAAACGCCGCTTTCTTCGGAAACTCTTTCCTATACCTACTCCTCGCTGCAAGCGGATACTACCTATACCTTTGCAGTCTCAACCGTGGGCAGCAACGGATTGGCATCGGCGCTGTCCAACACCAAAACCTTCTCAACGTTTGCGGGTACCGGCGGCAGAGAAATCGAATTCCGCAATAACGGCAGCAGCATCCAGTGGCGATATGTGGGTGAGAGTGACGGTGCCTACCGCGATCTTGTCTCACTTGCCGAACTGACAGGAAATGACGGAACGGACGGAAAGCAAATTGAGCTGCGGGTATATAACGGTTTTGTACAGTGGAAGTACAGCGATGATTCCGTCTGGAACGATCTGATTGCCCTGTCGGATCTGAAAGGCGAAAAGGGTGACAAGGGCGACAAAGGTGATAAAGGCGACACAGGAGAAAAGGGCGACAAAGGTGATAAAGGCGACACAGGAGAAAAGGGCGACACAGGCGATAAAGGCGACACAGGAGAAAAGGGAGAAAAGGGAGAAAAGGGCGATAAAGGCGACAAAGGTGACCCGGGAGAAGCCGGCGCACCCGGACAGGACGGAAAAGACGGTGCGACGCCGAAGCTTAAAATAGGTGATGACAACTTCTGGTATGTTTCGTATGACGACGGACAGACATGGGTATCCCTCGGCGTGAAAGCTACCGGAGAGAAAGGTGACCCCGGAGAAGCCGGCGCACCCGGACAGGACGGAAAAGACGGTGCGACGCCGAAGCTTAAAATAGGTGATGACAACTTCTGGTATGTTTCGTATGACGACGGACAGACATGGGTATCCCTCGGCGTGAAAGCTACCGGAGAGAAAGGTGATACCGGAGAAGCCGGACAACAGGGCGAAAAGGGCGACAAAGGCGACAAGGGTGACCCTGGACAGGACGGCAAGGACGGAACCAACGGTGCTAACGGTGCAAGCGGTGCCGACGGAAAAGACGGTGCGACGCCGAAGCTTAAAATAGGTGATAACAACTTCTGGTATGTTTCGTATGACGACGGACATACATGGGTATCCCTCGGCGTGAAAGCTACCGGAGAGAAAGGTGATACCGGAGAAGCCGGACAACAGGGCGAAAAGGGCGACAAAGGCGACAAGGGTGACCCTGGACAGGACGGCAAGGACGGAACCAACGGTGCTAACGGTGCAAGCGGTGCCGACGGAAAAGACGGCGCCCCAGGCAAAGACGGTATTGACGGAAAAGACGGCACAAGTGGTGCTGACGGCAAGGACGGCGTCGGAATCGCCAAAGCGGAGATCAATGCAAACGGAGAACTCGTCCTCACTTACACTGACGGCACAACAGCTAATCTCGGTAAAGTTGTCGGTGCGGACGGTAAGGATGGCCTGACCCCTTTCATCGGCGAAAACGGCAACTGGTGGATCGGTGAGAAAGACACCGGCGTGAAAGCTACGGTGGAGGCAGTCGTTCCTGTAGGCTCCGGAAACATATCCGCATCCGCATCCGCAGCTTCACCTGCTTTGATTGCCGTAGGCTCTGTTGCGGGGCTTGCGCTGCTTGGTAACCTCGGCTCGATTTTGTACATTATACTGAAAAAGAAAAGAGGTTCGGTGTAAGGCTGAAAAGCGGAGGTAACAGAATATGAAAAAACGATTATTAAGTATCGTACTTATTTTAAGTATGATGATGTGCCTTGTGCCTACAAGCGTATTTGCCGAGGGTGAAGCGGCAACGGGCACTGCTGCAATACAATTTGGCACATATGCAATAAGTGTACTAAGTAAAAATGCGAACTCAGCGAACGCACCGACCGTGTATTTCGGGCAAAACCATGATAATAATCCCGCTGCATGGCGAGTTATCGGCTATGACGGAAGCGGTGTTGCCAGCACACAGGGGAATATGGCACTGCTTGCGGCATATAACATGGGTTTGTCAAAGTTCGGCGAGAGCAACGCTTATGCAGACAGCGATTTGAAAACCGCAATAGACGCACTTGCGGGTAAGCTGACGGCGAAAGAAACCGATGCTGTTGAAAAACGGACGCTTGCAACCGGAAGCTACAACGGAGAAAATACCGATTGCGTGGAAGGTGTTGGTGCTGCGGTAAGCAATGCTGCTTTTTGGCCGCTTTCCTCAAAAGAGGCTAATGCGGTAAAAGAGGATTTGCGTGTCGTGGATCCCGAACATCAAGGATGGGCGTCAAGCTATTGGTGGCTGCGCTCCCCCGGTAGAGTTTATGACGTTGCCGCCTACGTGACTGGTTATGGTTCTGTCGACTACACTGGGTGGAAAGTCTACAAAGAGTATGGTGTTCGTCCCGCTTTTAACTTAAATCTGGACTCTGTACTCTTTGCCTCTGCTGCTGTGGGCGGAAAGCCTGACGGAGGTTTGCAGCCCGTTTCCCAAAATTATACCGGAAACGAATGGAAGTTGACCCTTTATGACAGCAAGCGCAACAATTTCAGCAGAACTACCTGGGAGGTTTCCACTTCCACCAAGGGCGGCACCGTAGAGATATCATATACTGACGCGAAAACCGGCGCAAACGAATATATTTCCGCTCTGATCTTTGATGATGTCAGTAATGTAATCTATTACGGCCGCAGCAACGCCCCCCTCACAGAAAATGACGGTACGGCACAGATTACCATTCCTGCCGGCTTTGCCGAGGGCACCTATACCATGAGTGTCTTTAACGAGCAGTATAACGGCGACTGCAAAACCGACCTTGCAAGCGGTTTTGCGGATGTCAAGCTGACGGTGGAAAATCAGCCTGACGAGCAGTTTACCCTTGCTCCCGGCGGCAGATACTATTTCGACCTTTCGGCGATGAATATTCCCGGTACGGCAAACGGCAAGCTGCCGGACAGCACCCTGCACTATGTGCCCTTCACCTATGCCGGCACAGTGGATGCATATTCAGTGAAAAATGAAGCCGACAAAGATACCACCTCTTACGAACATAGCTTGTTTATTGCTGACTACGCTATGACCCACACCGTGAGTTGGAATGAACTGAATGAGAAAAGTCTGATTTACGGAAAGGACTATGCCGGCGGCGGGGTGACATACTCACTGCGCGCCCCGTCTGCAGGAACCGCCTATAACGGCCACTATGGCGAAAGCGGTATTCCCGCCAATAATGAATGGGACACGATTTTGAAAAAATCCGGTCAGGATTCAGAAGACAACACAACCGGTTATATCAAAAACTGGAGGCCGATGGCTTCCTGGGGGCAGGACACCTGGAGCAATGATACGCGGAGTCGTACGCTACGCGGGTACACTTCGGCGCACTTCTGCTACGGTCATCCTGCAACCGGTTCTATTGAGGACCTCGGTTTCCGCCCCGTCCTTGAGCTGCCGACAGATCTCGCCGCCGACAGCCTAAAGACGGTTGAGCTGGTTTTAGGTAAAAATATGCCCGGCGAGACTGCTAACTTCATCAACATCATCGTGAAAAAGGGCGAGAGCTTCAAAGCCCCAGCCGCCGAAGGGCTGCCTCGTCCGGATGGTATCTCTGCAGACGCACTGCTATGGTGGAAGGACGAAAAAGGGAACTACTACAAGCCGGGCGATACCGTTCCGGCGGAAAATATAACAATCACGGCACAGTGGAAAATCAATCAGTACACAATTACCTTTGACACCGCCGGCGGCAGTGAGGTTGCTCCTATTACGCAGGACTACAACACGCAGATAACGGCTCCGGCTAATCCGACAAGAGAGGGCTACACTTTTGTTGGTTGGGATAAAGAAATTCCGCAGACTATGCCGGCGGAGAACATTACAATTACTGCACAGTGGAAGGACACAGAAAAGCCGACGGGCGAAATCAGCGTTGGCACAAACAAGTGGAATACCTTGCTGAATAATATTACCTTTGGACTGTTCTTTAATGAAACGCAGACGGTTACTGTTGACGCATCCGACAACAGCGGCGACGAGATAAAAATTGAATATTTGCTGTCAGCTGTGGAGCTAACCGAAGCAGAGCTTTCGGGCAAGTCTTTTACCGAATATGCAGACGCTTTTAGCATTAATCCGGATAATGAATATATTATTTATGTTAAGCTAATGGACAAATCCAATAACATTGCCTATATTTCTTCACAGGGAATAGTGCTGGACGGAACAAGCCCTGTTATCTCCGGCATTGACAACGGCAAGACCTACTGTGAGGCACAGACTGTAACGGTAATAGAGAAATATATTGATACAGTTACGGTGAACGGAAAATCGGTTACACTTGACGAGAATAATCAGTTTGTCATCTCTCCGGCAGACGGCGAACAAAGAATCGTCGTTGCCGACAAGGTCGGAAATATGGCATCTGTTGCTGTAACGGTTAATGACGGTCATACTGCATCGGAGGATGACGGTGACTGTACAACGCCGGTTAAATGTATATATCACAATGATGTTATAGTTATTCCGGCAAAACAGCATGATTTTAGCGGTGAGTGGCATAAGGACGAAAACGAACATTGGCATAGCTGTCAAAACAGCGGCTGTACCATATCCGAGGCTAAAACTGCCCACAGCGGCAATGATGATAACGACTGCACCACGCCGGTGGCTTGCGAATGTGGATATGTATTGACAGCGGCGAGGTCAGAGCATACATGGGGCGAATGGGTATCCGACGGAAACGGCAAGCATACACACAAATGTACAGCTGACAGCTGCACAGCCGCCGAAACAAAAGACTGCGTCGGCGGCACAGCAACCTGCCATACCAAGGCGGTTTGTGACGCTTGCCATAATGAGTACGGCGAATATAACGCAGACAACCACGACGGCACCTTAGAGTGGGTTCAAACAGCCACCACGCATGAGAAAAAATGGAGCTGCTGCAAGGCTGTAGCTACAGCAAAGGAAAACCACAGCTGGGAAAACGGTATTTGCACCGAGTGCGGATATGGATGTGCTCACAGCGGCGGCACAGCAACCTGCCATACCAAGGCGGTCTGCGACGCTTGTCATAATGAGTACGGCGAATATAACGCAGACAACCACGACGGCGGCACAAAGGTGAGTGGCGATATTAAAGCCGGCTGTACCCAAAAGGGCTATACAGGAGATACCTACTGCCTGGGCTGTGAAAAGATTCTGACTAAGGGAACAGAAATTGCGGCAAGCGGTCATAGCGGCGGCAACGCCACCTGCAAAGATAAAGCCAAGTGCGATGTATGCGGTAAGAGCTACGGCGAGCTTAACCCGAAGAACCATGCAGACCTCAAGCATATTAACGCAAAAGCGGCAGCCACAGATGCCGAAGGGAATATTGAATATTGGTACTGTGACGGCTGCAATAAGTATTTCTCTGACGCAGCTGCAGCCAAGGAGATTAGCAAGGCGGACACTGTAATCAAGAAAATACAGAGCTATCCGAAATCTCCGCAAACGGGTTATTGCACAAACCTCATACAGCTATGGCTTGCCCTGCTGTTTGTAGGCGGCGGCGTAGTTACCGGTACAACGGTTATTATCAAAAGAAGATACAACAGATAACAAAGCATCGGTTGTAGTCAAAGAGAAAAGGTATAACGGATAATAAAAAGCTTTAACAAAAAGCGGCTGTCTGAAGGGGCAGTCGCTTTTTACTGAGTATAAAAAGCATTGAAATTTATCCTTGCTAAGCCTACCTTTGCTTTAAAAAAGGTTAAAAATATATTTAGACAGCTTGCAGTATATCACATAGGGTTATTCCCTTTAACAGCTCTATACAAGCTTTGCTGTTTATGCTATAATGCAGTTGTCTGAAATATTGCAGTATTGAAAATATGCAGTATAAAAAGTGCCGTTGCTTCTAAACGGCGATTTCATTGGGCTGTAGCAAGGTTTATGAATCTATAGATAAAGAAAATGAAGCTGTAAATGTATTTACAAGGTGAATACTGCCTGTTGTGATAAGCAGACTGAATGGAGGAATTATAGTTGAACAGAGAAAACAAAAGAAAAAAATACGAAAAAGGCTATTACAAAACACACTCGTGCAACGAAACCTTTACCTGCAAGGTTTGCGGAAGAGAGGTTGTACCGGAGGGTGCAGGCAGCGGTCACAGAAACCATTGCCCAAACTGTTTATATAGCTTGCACCTTGATATTGAGCCGGGTGACCGCCAATCAGAGTGCGGAGGTCGTATGGAGCCTATAGCAGTGTGGGTTAGAAACAACGGCGAATGGGCTATTATACACAGGTGTAAGGTGTGCGGCGCTTTAAGCTCAAACAGAGTTGCGGCAGACGACAACCCAATGAAGCTTATGTCAATAGCACTGAAGCCGCTGACGCAGCCGCCGTTCCCTATTGAAAAAATTGAGGAAATGACAAGGCTGATGGGCGGTGACGGCAGGCTGGAGTAGCCGCTTTTTAAAACAGATTTATGTACATATCTAAATTATGTGCCTATAAAAATCAGGCTCTTTGCCGTTGGAAAAACCGACGGCGAGGAGCCTTGTCTTATATTTACTGCCGAGATGTTCTGTGAATTTATTTTATAAAACTGTACAAACTGTATTTATAGGGGAGGTCGGTTATATGAATATACGCACAGATTTGGCACTTGAAGCAACCGAAATGGCAGGAAGCTGCAACGGTGTAAGGTTAAGCTCTCAAACATATTCCAATATGAAGGTAACAAAAATAAGGGTGCTGAATTCAGAGGGAGCAAAGGAGCTTGGCAAGGAGCCGGGCACATACATTACAGCGGAGTTTCCCAGCTTGTCAAATACTTTTCGGGACACCGACAGCCGCTTAGAAATTATAGGTGAATATATTAACGAGCTGCTGCCCGGTGAGGGCACTGTGTTGGTGGTGGGCTTAGGCAATCTTAATATAACTCCTGACGCACTGGGGCCAAAAAGTGCGGACAAAATTCTTGCAACACGCCATATCACTGGGAAAATTGCACAGGAAACAGGACTGGATAAGCTAAGAAGCGTAGCTGTAATATCACCGGGAGTTTTAGGTCAAACAGGAGTTGAAACAGGGGAGCTTGTGCTGAGCGTAGTAAAAAAAATAAAGCCAAGGGCCATTATAGCTATTGACGCACTTGCGTCACGCAGGCTTGAACGGCTGGGCTGTACACTTCAAATAGCAGACACGGGTATTTCCCCCGGTGCCGGAGTGGGTAACAACAGGTTTGCAATTAATGAAAAAACCACAGGCGTGCCGGTAATTGCTATAGGCATACCAACTGTTGTAGACGCCCTGACCTTGGCAAGGGATATTATACCGGACTTTGTTTTTGAAAATGATATTAAAAGCGAAATATATCCCAAGGGACAGATGATGGTGGTAACACCACGAGAAATAGATTTGCTTATTGAGCGAGGTGCACAGCTAATAAGCTTGGCTGTAAACAGTGCACTTCATCAAAATTTTAATCTGACAGACCTTATTTCCCTTATTGGATAGTAATACAAAAGTATATTTATGCCGCCTTTTTCATATATTCTTATATGGAACAATACAGGAGGCATAATCAATGAGTAAATTAAATGGCGGTCGTTTGACAAATATATTTGCTTCATTGCTGGCGTCTGTATTGGCAGTAACTGCGGTTGTATGTACATTTATACGGGTTAATGAGCTTAACGCAGGGCTGTCTATACAAATGCTGGCCTCCTCATTGTCTATGCCTCAAAGTGCAGCCGCCGCAGCTGTAAATCCGCCAAGCAAGCCGAAAACAACAGACGCTCCTGTAAACAGCACCGAACAGCCTGTACAGGCGGCAGCAGAATCAACTGCAGCAAAATCCGACGATGAAATTACAGACGATGAAAGTAAATATAAGGGTGATAAGCTCCCTGTAGTTGAACAGCATTTCGGAAGCTCCGGTGAAGATTACGGTAATTTTTCGGTTAAAAATTCTACCGACTACGACATTGATTACGAAAGCTTTTTATCCTCTGATTTAGGCTTTAAAATAGAAGATACCAAAGAACCGCAGGTGCTTATCGTTCATACACACACTACAGAGTCGTATTTAATAAACGACAACGGTTATTATTATACAGATTATCCTTTTAGAAGTAAGGATTCCTCAAGAAATATGGTTGCAGTGGGAAAGAAAATAAAAGAGGCTTTGAAGAAGAACGGCATATCGGCAGTTCAGGCTGATAAAATTCATGACGAAACCTATACCGGCTCGTATGACCGCAGTGAGCAGACCATATATGAATATATGGAGAAATATCCAAGCATAAGGGTAATACTTGATATACACCGTGACGCAGTGGGTTACGATGATGAAAGGGGCAAATATAAGCCTACATTTACATACAACGGGAAAAAGGCGGCCCAAATAATGATAATGAGCGGCTATGACCCGTATGATAATTACGGGCTGGGACACTGGCAGGAAAATCTTACCTTTGCACTGAAGCTTCAGCAAAAAGCTGAGGATATGTACCCCGGTATGACCAGACCTCTTTACTTTGGCGATTTTGCCTACAATATGTTTATTAACAACGGCTCACTGCTTATTGAGGTGGGAACAGAAACCAATACTCTTTCAGAGGCACAGTACACAGGCGAACTACTGGGAAATGTACTTTCCTCCGTTCTTAATGATAATAAAGGCTAAAGCATACATTTTACGGAAATATGTTTATATGCATTTTAAATAATTTAATGTCTTTCTTTGGTTTAATTGTAAATTTTTCTGTATTTGCTAGACAAAGAAAAAATAAGTATTATAATAATTGTGTAATTTGTTTAGAGTAATGGAGAAATTTAATATGCTTAATAGATTTAAAACGTTTTTTCCTGCTTTTATAATGTGTATTATAATGGCCTTAGTTTCGTGTACAACAGCATATGCGGCCCCTGAGGATTATTTAGATGATATATGGAACGGTATCAGCAGTGCGGTAGACGATATTAACGACCGCCTTGCCACAGAGCCAGATGTTACCGCAACAGAAGCACCCACAGAGTATGCAGAGCCTACGAGTCCGCCTTCGGACGCTCCGACAGAGCCGCAGTATACGCCAACAGAGCCGCAGGAGCAGGCAACAACATACCACGAGCCTGAAAATAATGACAGCTATGTTGATGATTATGATTATTCTCAGGTTTATCCTACAGAGGCGACGGAACAGGAGTATGCTCCCGAAATATTAACAGAAACATATACCGACGCCCCTTTTATTGAAAGACTGACCTCCGGCGACGGCAGCGGAAATCTATTTGTAGCGTTGGGAATATGGGCAGCCATAGTTGCAGGTATTATTATAGTGGTTTCTATAGTTATAGCTACACACAAACGAAAGAAAGGCAACGCCTAGCTTATAATAAAAAATAAATTGAATAAAGCATACAGCTCTCTGAATTGTCACAAAATCCTGTGATGATGCAGAGAGCTGCTTTTATATGCATATATCAGCGGTTATTGTTATTATCGGTGTTGTCCTCTGTTCCCATAATATTGCCTTCAATGTCGGATATTCCGTCGTCAATGGCGTCGCCTATTTCTCCCGCCACACCTTGCTGTGAGCCGTTTCCGTTTGGTCTGTCATTGTCGTTATCGTTATCGTTATCGTTGCCATCTCTGTCCTTATCCTTGTTGCTGCTTCCTTCGTCTGTAGACACAGTTGTGGATTCGGTGCTTTGGTCAGCAGCGTTTGTTGCTGATGGATTGGCTGCATTAAGTGAAGAGTTGTCTGAAATTGTTCCGTTTTTGCCGTTGCCGATTTTTCCACGCTCACTGCAGCCTACTATGCATAAAGAGAGAAGAATAGCAGAAGCAATTATACATAAAGCTTTTTTCATCGTTATTTCTCCTTAATATATTTTTACCAATACCGCACAGGCATTGTCATATTTTTAGTTTGACATACCTTACCGCATTATTTTATGCCCATATTTTTATGAGCACAGCCGGCTGTCATAACAAAAGCTACAGCTGCGGCAGCTGCAGATAACATCGGTAGTTTCTATAAATGCAGGTGCTAATATACGGTACATTCTTATGTTTTACTTAAAAATGAAAATAATACATATTATTTTACCGCCTGTTGCAGTGCGGATTATAAAAATAAAAAAGAAGAGGTGAGAAATGATGATGTGAAATTCAAGGGCTAAAGCACATTTTTAAGCTCCTTTTTTAGCTTGTTTATTATTTTTTTCTCCAGTCTGGATATGTAAGACTGAGAAATTCCCAGCATTAGTGCAACCTCTTTTTGGGTGTGCTCTTTAAAGCCCATCAAGCCAAACCTAAGCACTGTTATTTGCCTAGCCCTTGGTTCCAGTTTGTTTACAGCGTCAAGCAAAAGCTTACATTCTGCCTCCTGTTCTATATTCCTGTTTACTGTGTCGTTGTCACTGCCTAAAACATCGCTTAGCAAAAGCTCGTTTCCGTCCCAGTCAATGTTCAGAGGCTCGTCTATTGAAACCTCATTTTTTAGCTGAGTGCTTTTTCGCAGGTACATTAAAATTTCATTTTCAATACAGCGTGAGGCATAGGTGGCAAGCTTAATATTTCGTTGCGGACAAAAGGTGTTTACCGCTTTTATAAGACCGATTGTTCCTATGGATATTAAATCCTCTACTCCGGCACCTGTGGCTTCAAATTTTTTTGCTATGTACACAACCAGCCTAAGATTATGTGTTATAAGTGCTTCTCTGGCTGTTTCGTCACCGTCTGTTATACGCTGCATAACCAGCTGTTCCTCCGCTTTTTTCAGCGGAGGCGGCAGTGTTTGGGCACCGTTAATGTAATAAATTCCTCGGTAGCCCAGCAGACCTTCTTTAATTTTAAAGAATATACTATACAATTTTGCCAATATCACAATAATCATCCTTTACATATTCAATTATTTCAGGGTTTACCATAGCTTTTATTTCACCCTTTAAAACATTGCTTTTGCATACGGCTATATACACCTTTTGGGGGCAGTAATTATCATTAATATATACCTCCTTTGGCAAAAATGCAGGCAATAAGCCGCTGCCGCCAATAGAGGTGTAGGGTACAAGTCTGTATTTATGCTTAAGCACTCGGTCAGGCTCACTGTAGGTCAGCAAATTGCTAAAGGCTTCCTCGGCAACCGGCTTTACTGCGTCCTCGCTTGCAACTATAACCGGATATTGACTGAATGGCTCGCACAGGGTGTTGCCTGTATCAATTTTTCCGTAAAACTGGCAGTAGTTGTCGTTGTTTATTATTTTAATTTTGCATATTTCTATACTGCCTTTGTCTTTATTTGTAAAACGATTTATAAGCCGTATTACAAAATAACAGACAACGGTGGTTACTACCATTATTACAGGTGAAATGTTGAAATACACCACGGAATTTTTTACTGTCATTCCCTTTGGAGTAAGCATAAACCACACAAACAGCATTATGCCTGCAAAGGCAAAGCTTATAAGGTAAAACAGTCCCAGATTTTTTGCAAAGCTTGCCAAGCTGTGAAATCCGCAGGTAATAAGTATAATGCAGGCTGATATTGACAGCTTTAGCAAAAGATTTGGAATAAAGCCTATGTCCGGCAGTAAAATTATTAACGAGCATGCTGCTCCAAAACAACTGCCTAAAACAGTACGGAAGGTTTTAGGCTGAATTTTTGTTATTTTTTCGACAGCCGCCAATATGAAGTAATTTATAATAATGTTAGTGCCGATTAGAACATCTATGTATATTGTTTTTGTTATATCGCTCACCTCCTTACTGTTATTATCTCACCCGATGTAAAAAAATAATGTCATATACACAAAAGCACTTTTTCAAGCTTTGTGGATATTTATAAATTATTCCACAAATAAAAGAGCAATATGGATAAATAACGGCGTCTTATGTGCAGAGGGACAACACACTAAATAAATATGCATAGGCAGTCCCTTTTATGAAAATCTATATTTTAAAGCTATATGGTCAAATTAAACTGTTTGACCGAAATTTTCTAGTAATTTTTAATATATATATTGTTGACTTTCAAAATTAAGGTTGTATAATTTTAATAGCGACACTTTGTGCTTATGCTTGGCAAGCATTGTGCAAGGGCTGACCGTTTAACGGATTATGTAAAAATGAATAATCGGTAAAATGTTTCTCCTAACCGGCGTTAAGTCCTATGTTTGTGTTGATTTTTAGGTGCCGATTTGTTATACTGTAATATAAGCATTAGAGCTTAATTTATAAAAAGTTACTTGAAAGAGAGCCTTATGAAGTATTGTGAAAAATGTAATACAATTACAGATGAAAATGTACAGATATGTCCTAAGTGCGGCAAGGGTAAGCTGAGAAGCGGAGAGCCTGCCGAGAACTTTCCAACAGTTATTGTAAAGGCAAGCGGCTTTGAAAAGGAGCGTATTTGTGCGGTGCTTGACGACGAAGGAATTCCTCACAGTGAAAAAATAACTAAAAAGCAGTTTTCTTCCGACGCAGTTACAGGCAGCAGCTTGGCAGAGTATGAAATTATGGTGCCATATGGTGCTTATTCAAAGGCGTTTGAGCTTCTTGTAGGTATAAATGCCATTAAGGTTGAAAGTGAAGACTTTAAAAGCAGCGAAAAGCTCTCCGAAAAAACGCCTAAGATAGAGGATTTTGACGGTGAGGACTATTACAGTACAAAGAACAGAATTATAAGGATAGTTTCGGTTATTCTTTTTTTGATAATTGTAGGCGGCGTAGTGCTGGGTGTAGATGCTGTTATGGCACTGATTAAGGGCTGGTTTTAAGAATAATAACGCCTTGCGGTATTTTTGAATAAGCAGCTTTGCTTCAAGGACTGTTAGGTATTACAGAGTAATAAATTGTTTATAATAAATATATAATTTATAAAATTTGTGAGAGTATTATGAAATTGAATGATTTAAAAAGAATTATAATTGTATGCGGACATTACGGCTGCGGCAAAACAAATTTTTCACTTAACCTTGCTTTGGATATTGCAAAGCAGGGCAGGGCCGTTACCCTGATAGACCTTGATGTTGTAAATCCTTACTTCAGAAGCTCAGACTATCAGGAGGTTTTAAAGGAAAACGGAGTAGATGTAATTGCTCCCGTATATGCCGGAACAAATGTTGACACCCCTGCACTTTCACCTAAAATAGACACCGTCTTGGACAGTGATAATAGCAGTGTTCTTGTTTTTGATGTGGGCGGAGATGACGCCGGTGCCTTTGCACTGGGAAGATATGCTTCAAAAATAAAATCAGAGGGCTATTCTTTTATATATGTGGTAAATAAATATCGCAATCTTATTAACACACCGGAGCTGGCGCTGGGTATATTAGGTGAAATTATGTGCGCCTGCGGGCTAGAGCCCAGCTGTGTTGTGAACAATTCGCATTTGCAGAATTTGACTACGGCAGAAACCATAACAGAAGCCCTTGACTACGGCAATGAGGTTGCCCGTAAGCTGGAGGTGCCTCTTTTGTGTACAACCGCACCAAACAAATTAATGAATGACAAAAAGCTTGAAAATTACAATTTATATTATGTTGAGCCAATAGTTAAACCACCCTTTGGACAGCAGGCATAATATAAATATTGAATATAATCAGTGGTATTAATGTAATGATGAAAGGAAGGAATAAAGCAATGGCTCGTATTGAAGTGAATGAAAGCTTATGTAAGGGCTGTGAGATGTGTGCAAACGCTTGTCCTAAGAAGATTATTGCACTGGATAAAACCAGGATAAACGCTAAGGGTTATCACCCGGCAACATTAACAGATGCTGATAAGTGTATAGGTTGTATGGCTTGTGCAACAATGTGCCCGGACGTGGCAATAACCGTATACCGTTAAGGTGAATTACGAAAGGATATGAATTTGATGGAAGACAAATTTTTAATGAAAGGTAACGAGGCGTTGGCAGAGGCTGCTATTCAGGCAGGTTGCAGGCACTTTTTCGGTTACCCTATTACTCCTCAGACAGAGCTTGCTGCTTATATGGCAAAGCGTATGCCTCAGGTTGACGGTACATATCTTCAGGCTGAGTCTGAAATAGCGGCGGCCAATATGGTTTTGGGTGCTGCCGGCTCAGGTGTGCGTGCAATGACATCTTCAAGCTCACCAGGTATAAGCCTAAAGACAGAGGCAATTTCTTATATGGCTGCCTGCGATATTCCTGCGCTTATTGTAAATGTACAGCGTGGCGGCCCGGGCTTAGGCGGTATTCAGCCGTCACAGGCAGACTACTGGCAGGCTACAAGAGCTACAGGACACGGTGACTTCCAAATTTTAGTATATGCACCGGCTACCATTCAGGAGATGGTTGACCTTGTAGGCATTGCATTTGACAAGGGCGACCAATACAGAATACCGGCCATGATACTGGCAGACGGTATGCTTGGTCAGATGATGGAGCCTGTAAAGCTTCCGGAGGCTAAAGCAAATAAAATTATTGACAAGCCATGGGCTTGCTGCGGCCACCACAATAAAAGACCGCATAATATTCTTAACTCTTTGCTGCTTTCTCCAAAGGAGCTGGAGGATTTAATTGTACAGAGATACAAGAGATATGAAATTATAAAAGAAAATGAACAGAAGTGGGACGAATATCTGGTTGATGACGCAGACATTGTTGTAGTAGCATACGGTGCGTCCTCAAGAATTTCTCACACTGCTGTAGATATGGCAAGAGAAAAGGGAATAAAGGCAGGCTTGCTAAGACCAATTACTCTGTGGCCGTTCCCTATAAAGGCGTTTGAAGCTCTTAAGGAAACAGCTAAGGCGTTTATCAGCTGTGAAATGAGTATGGGACAAATGGTTGACGATGTAAGGCTGGCTGTTGAGTGTAAGAAGCCTGTAAGCTTTGTAGGCAGAACAGGTGGTAAAATTCCTACACCAAACGAAGTTCTTAACAAAATTATTGAAGTTGGAGGCGGCTGTTAATGGAAAAGGTAGTTTTTAAAAAGCCACATGCTTTAACTGATATTCCGTTTCATTATTGTGCCGGATGTACACACGGCATTATCCATAGGCTTGTAGCCGAAGTAATAGACGAGCTTGGCTGTGAGGGACACACCGTAGGCGTTTCCCCTGTAGGCTGTGCCGTAATGAATTATGACTATTTTAACTGCGATATGATCGAGGCACCTCACGGCAGAGCACCTGCTGTTGCAACAGGAATTAAGCGTGCCCACCCTGAAAATGTTGTGTTTACATACCAAGGCGACGGCGACTTGGCCGCTATAGGCACAGCAGAAACAGTACACGCCGCAACAAGAGGCGAAAATATAACCGTAATATTTGTAAACAACACAATTTACGGTATGACAGGCGGTCAGATGGCACCTACATCACTGCCGGGACAGGTTACGCAAACCACTCCTTACGGCAGAGATGTCAACAAGGCAGGCTTCCCTGTAAGAATGTGCGAAATGCTTTCAGCACTGGACGGTGTTGCGTTGGCACAGCGTACCTCTGTAGATACAGTCAAAAATGTAAACGATACTAAAAAAGCAATACGAAAGGCTTTTCAAAATCAAATTGAAGGAAGGGGCTTCTCTATTATAGAGGTTTTGTCTACCTGCCCTACTAACTGGGGTATGAATCCTATTGAGGCGTTAGGATGGCTTAGAGAAAATATGATTCCTTATTATCCTTTGGGTGTTTATAAGGACGAAAAGAAAGGAGCCAGACTGGAAAATGAGTAAGGATTTTAATATTCTGTTTGCCGGCTTTGGAGGTCAGGGCGTATTGTTCTCCGGAAAGCTTGCGGCTTATGCCGGCTTGTATGACGATAAACACATTACCTGGCTTCCTTCATATGGCCCTGAAATGCGTGGAGGTACAGCAAACTGCAGTGTATGTATTTCGGATACGCCTATAGGCTCTCCGTGCGTTGTTTCTCCAAATGCCTTTGTTGCTCTTAATCTTCCGTCATTTGAAAGATTTAAGGACAGAGTAGTGCCGGGTGGAACAATGATAGTTGACAGCTCTATGATACCTGTTAAATGTGACAGAACAGATATTAACATTGTATATGTTGAGGCGTCTAAGCTTGCAACCGAAAATGACCTTGAGGGACTTTCAAACATTATCCTTTTGGGTAAGCTTTTTAAGGAAACAGGCTTCTGTACCGCAGAGTCACTTGACAAGGCATTGCTGAAGTGTATTCCGCCAAAAAGAAAGCATTTGCTGGAGCCTAACAGAAAAGCACTTAAAATTGGCTGTGAAGCATAATTGTTATTATGAAATATAATTGTTTGGTTTGGGACTGGAACGGTACAATAGTTGATGATGTTAATGCGTCGCTTTGCTCTGTAAATGATATGCTTATAAAGCGTGGACTTCCCACAATAAATATTCAGCAGTATTACAGCTATTTGGATACGCCTATTTATAAATTTTATGAGCATTTGTTTGACCTCAGCAAAATATCCTTTGATGTTATTCAAAGCGAGTTTACAGCCGGATACGACAAGCATATAGGTGAAAATCCCTTGAACGCAGGTGCCTTGGAGCTTATGGAGTATTTTAAAAATATAGGCATAAGGCAGATAATTGTTTCCTCCTCAAGCCATAAAATAGTTGAAGAGGCTGCCAACAGGCTGGGCGTTGCCCGGTATATGGATTATATATCCGGTTCAGGTGACAATGCCGTAGGCAGCAAGGTGCAGCGTGCGGTCAGTGTTATAAACAAGGTTACAAAGGACTACAGCAGGGTTGTAGCGGTGGGAGATACTCTGCATGACTGTCAGCTTGCCAATGAAATAGGTGCTGACTGTGTGCTTGTATCAACAGGTCATCAAAGCAAGCAGGATTTGCTTACTACAGGCAAGCCTGTTATAGACAGCCTGTATCAGCTTAAGAATTATATTTTTTAATGTGCAGCCTTTATTTAGGTGTATTATTTGTATTAATGCTATAAATTTTGGGCTGCTGCTGTACTTTAAACCTATTATGAAATATTTTAGGATACCGAATTACTCCGGTATCCTTTTTGTTCTGTTATTCATTATACAGTTTTTAATTTATGAATGTTGGTGAGAATATGATTAATTTATTTGGAAAAAAAACAGCTGCACAGGGCGGTGCAGTGGAATATATTGTTGCAGGTTTGGGAAATCCCGGAAGGCAATACGAAAACACCAGGCACAATGCAGGCTTTATAGCACTTGATAAGCTTGCAGATAAATACAACTGCAATGTAAGTAAAATGAAGTACAAGGCTTTAATAGGCGACTGCACTATTGCGGGAAAAAGAACCTTGCTTATGAAGCCCCAAACATTTATGAATTTAAGCGGTGAGGCAGTGGTACAGGCAATGAGCTTTTATAAAATTCCGCCTGAGAATGTTATTGTTTTGTTTGACGACATATCATTAGATGTAGGCAGAATGCGTATAAGACGCAAGGGCAGTGACGGCGGTCAAAAGGGAATGAGAAGCATAATAGAGCTAAGCGGAAGCAGCTTGTTTCCTAGGGTGAAAATTGGCATAGGCGAAAAGCCGAACCCTAACTGGCAGCTGGCAGACTGGGTTTTGTCAAGATTTACCGCAGCCGAGCGTGAAGCCCTAGACAAGGTTACAGACAATGCCTGCGGTGCGGTTGAATATATTATTGCCGGAAATATAGATAAAGCAATGGCTGATTTCAACTCATAAGGAGTGTAAAATGAAATTCTTAGACAATATAATAGAAAAAGTACCTGAGTACCAAACATTAAAAAAAGCAATTGCCAAGGGGCAGTGTGCTGTAGCTGTTACAGGGCTTACAGGGGTACACAAGGCTCACATTATTAATTCACTCCCGTTTTCCAAGAAAATGGGAGCATTTGTGGTTGTTGCAGATGAGCACGAAGCACAGGTGCTTTCGTCGGACATAACCGCAATGGGCAAAAGTGCTTATATCTACCCTATGAGGGATTTTATATTTAGGGATATAAAAAGTAAATCAAGAGAATACGAGCACCAAAGAATTAAGGTGCTTTGTAAAATGCTTGAAAACGATGCCGATGTTGTTATTACCACCATAGACGCATTGGCGCAGTTTACAATACCAAGGGAGGTTTTGATGCGTGCAACAGCCACCCTGAAAAGCGGCACCGAAATTTCTATTGAAAGTGTTATGGAAGCACTTGTGCTTAACGGCTACGAAAGATGTGATATTGTAGAGGGAGCAGGTCAGTTTGCACAGCGTGGCGGCATAGTAGACTTATTTATGCCGGACAGCGAAAAGCCTGTAAGAATTGAATTTTGGGGTGACGAAATTGACACTATAAATACCTTTGATATTCAAACTCAGCGTCGCTTGGATTATGTTGAAAGCATAACCATTACGCCGTCGGTAGAGGTATTGGTCAGTGACAAAGCAGCCTTGGCGGACAAAATAGAGCACAAGCTAAAGCTTTTACGAGGTAAAAATTCAGCTAAAGCAAAGGAAACCCTGCAGTCGGAGGCTGACGCACTTCGCAGTGGAGTTACTGTAGGCTCAATAGATAAGTTTATCGGCTTGGTCTACGACAAGCCTGAAACATTGCTTAACTATATAGAAAACAGAATTATATTTATATCCGAGCAAACAAAGGTAAAGGCAAGGCAAAGCTCATTTTATTCCCAGTACAATGCCGAAATTAAAGATGATTTTGCTACAGGCACGCTTTGCAAGGGCTTTGAAACCTACTGTATTGAGAAGTATGATGTGTGGGAGTATTTTCACGGCTGTACTACAGTATTTTTGGATAACTTTACACACGGCTCCTATGATTTTCAGTTAAAGGAGCTTATCAGCTTTACTGCAAAACAGCTGTCCTTGTGGAGCGGTTCATACAAGGTGCTAAAAGAAGACCTTGATATGGACTTTAACAGCAGTACGACGACGGTTATTCTTGCAGGCACGGCTAAAAGTGCGGCGTCTTTGGAGCAGCAGCTAAAAGACGACAATTATCCGGCCGTATATGTAAAGGATATTGAAAGCCCGTTGCCAAACACCATATATGTTATGGAGGGAGCACTGTCAGCGGGCTTTGAATATCCGTCTGTAGGTTTTAAGCTGATTACCCATGGAATAGTATTTGCCCCTCAAAGGAAAAAGCCTAAAAGACCTAAAAACGCACAGCAGATTTATTCGCTTGAGGAGCTTAGCATAGGCGACTATGTTGTACACACAAAGTTTGGTATTGGTGTGTACAAGGGAATAAATAAAATTGAAAAGGAAGGCGTTATTAAGGACTATATTACCATTCTTTATGCAAAGGACGACGAGCTGTATGTGCCTGTTACTCAGCTTGATATGGTGTCTAAATATATAGGCCCAAAGGAGGATAACCGGGTAAAGCTAAGCAAGCTTGGCGGTACCGACTGGGCAAAGGCTAAGTCCAGAATACGAAGTGCGGTAAAGGATATTGCACACGAGCTTACAAGGCTGTATGCCGAAAGAATGAACGCAAAGGGCTATGCTTTTTCACCGGACAGTGAATGGCACCACGATTTTGCGTCACATTTTGAATATGAGGAAACAAGCGATCAGCTGCGTTGCATTGACGAAATTACAAGCGATATGGAACGCACCGCACCCATGGACAGACTTTTGTGCGGCGATGTTGGCTTTGGCAAAACAGAGGTTGCACTTCGTGCCGCCTTTAAGTGTGTGGCAGATTCAAAGCAGTGTGCATTGCTTTGCCCTACAACCATTTTGGCGTGGCAGCACTACCAAACGGCTTTAAGAAGATTTGAGGGCTTTCCGGTAAAAATAGAGCTGCTTTCAAGATTTAGAACCACTGCACAGCAGGGTGAAGTAATAAGGGCTTTGAAGCGTGGTGAGGTGGATATGGTAATAGGTACCCACCGCTTAATTTCAAAGGACATTCAGTTCAGGGACTTGGGGCTGGTTATTATAGATGAGGAGCAACGCTTTGGTGTTGCCCAAAAGGAAAAATTTAAGGAAATGTGTAAAAATATAGATGTTCTTACACTTTCCGCCACGCCAATTCCACGAACATTGAATATGGCTATGAGCGGTATTAGAGATATGTCTGTTTTGGAGGAAGCACCCCAGGACAGACAGCCTGTACAGACATATGTAATGGAGTATGACCGAGAGGTTATTTTTGATGCAATTCGCCGTGAGCTTAGACGAGGCGGACAGGTGTTCTATTTGCATAACAGTGTAGATACTATAGAACGCTGTGCTTATGATATAATGGAGGGCATACCCGAGGCTAAGGTAGGTGTAGGCCACGGCAAAATGAGCGAGCAGCAGTTGTCTGAGGTTTGGCGGCAAATGCTTGAGCAGGAAATAAATGTACTTGTATGTACCACAATTATTGAAACAGGTGTAGATATACCAAATGCCAATACTCTTATAATTGACAATGCTGACTATATGGGCTTGTCACAGCTTCACCAGCTAAGGGGCAGGGTGGGCAGGTCATCAAGAAGAGCCTACGCTTATTTCACCTTTAGACCTATGAAGGTTCTTACCGAGGTTTCGGCAAAACGCTTGGCGGCCATAGAAGAATTTACCGAGTTTGGCAGTGGATTTAAGATAGCAATGCGTGACCTTGAAATTCGTGGTGCCGGCAATGTGCTTGGTGCACAGCAGCACGGCCATATGGAAATAGTGGGTTATGATATGTACCTAAAGCTTTTGAACGAGGCTATTCGTGAAGAAAAGGGAGAGGAGGCTCTGCCTGAGGATATAGAATGCTCCATTGATGTTCCTATACCGGCATATATACCGGAGGATTATATATCTTCACTGAAATTACGAATTGCTATGTACCGCCGTATTGCAGATATTCGAACAAAAGAGGATGCCGACGATGTAATTGATGAGCTTATAGACAGGTTCGGCGATGTTCCGCAAGCGGTTATGGGACTAATTGAGGTGGCTCTCATAAGAAATACAGCCTCCTCCTACGGAATATACGAAATCAAACAGCTGGATACCTCAATGCTGCTGTTCCTGACGGATGTGCGTACTAAAAAGGTGGCAGATTTGCTTGACAAGCTGACAGGTCAGGCAGTTTTAAAGCTGGACGGCAAGCCTCATATTCAGGTTAGAATTAAAAAGTATACACCGCCATTAAAGGTGCTGACGCAGATATTTAATTAGCTTTACAATACTTTCCGTTTTTGTTATAATCTAAATGGATTTTTTAAAATTATTTAGAGAATGAGTCAAATTTTGTTTGAAACGGGGTGAGGTATTGTGAACAGACTTTTAAAATTTATTTCTGCATTGGCTCTTATGGCAATTATTGCTGTAATGTCTGTGCTTTCCGCTTTTGCCTACGGCGGAGCAGTGAGCAACACAGGCGACAGTAAAACCATTGTTATTGTCCTTTTAGCTGTCATAATGGTGGCTGCGGTAGTTGCTGTAATATTTCTCTCACGCAAAAAGTAAGAAAGCTGTAGAGTATATCTTGAATTTTTCGGTGTGTTATAGCCGATATAAAAAAGCGGAATTAAAGGCAAATAATACCTGCAATTCCGCTTTTTGCATAAATTACCAGTAAAGCAAGAAAGGTGACAGGCCGTATGCGGCTTGTCACCTTTTGATTCAGTGTGTAAATTTCCTGAAAAATCAGAAATAAACATCCATTTCAAACGCATCTGTGCCGTTTACTACACAGTAAGCCTTCTTGTCAACAGGCTTTAGGTAAACCTTAATATCCTTAATTTCGGCGTTTTCGTTGTTAGCAAGGTATGATTTCTTTGCGTTTTCAACTATGTCAGAATATTTTTCCTCGCCCTCGTCATACTGTATAACAAACTCAACAGTAGGCTCAACAGCCTTCTTGGTAGTTTTTCTTGCAGTTGTTTTCTTAGCTGCCGGCTTTTTAGCAGCGGCTTCCTTTACAGGCTTCTCTGCAGCCTTAGCAGCAGCCTTTACCTCCTCTGCCTTCTTCTCAACGGCAGTTTTTACTTCCTCTGCCTTTTTTTCTACAGCAGCTACAGCCTTTTCTGCTTTCTCTTCAACAGCTGCTTTTGTTTTCTCAACCTTTTTCTCAACTACAGCCTTTGCTTCCTCAACCTTCTCTGCAGCCTTTGCTGCTGTTGTGGCAGGTGCTGCAGCTGCCTTTGCAGTTGCTGTTGTGCTAGGTGCTACAGCCTTTTTAGCTGTGGTAGTTGTTGTTTCTGCTGCCTTCTCTGCAGTTTTTGCAGTTGTAGTTTTTTTAGCAGTAGTTTTCTTTGTTGTTGCCATTAAAAAATACCTTCTTTCAATAAAAGTGAAATAATTCCTTAAAAACACCCCACACATCTACCTGTATGAAGCTTACAAACACATTATATAATCTTTAAAATACAGTTGTCAAATAATTATTAAAAATTCGATTACTGTTACAGTTTTACCGAAAGCAGAGTTATAAATTTGGTAAACTTATACATATAACTAATATGAATTACTATGGTGAAATTTTAACGCATTATAAAAAAAACTCAGTATTTACAGCACCATTACTTATAGTGTGCAGACAGTAGGCAAGCTGCTTACCGAGCTGCAGGCGTTTTTTTCATAAGTTTTAATATTTGGTTGTACAGTACGGAAATAAATGATATAATAATATTCACAAGAAAATTGCAGACACTGCTGCATAAATAAATGAAAAAGGATGTATACAATGATAACAGTATCTAATGTAAGCGTTAATTTCAGCGGAACAGATTTATTTAAGGAAGTTGATCTAAAATTTACTCCGGGCAATTGCTATGGTGTAATTGGTGCAAACGGTGCCGGTAAGTCTACATTTTTAAAGGTATTAACAGGAGAGCTAGAGCCTACTACAGGCGATGTAATTATTCCCGAAGGCGAGCGTATGAGCGTTCTTAAGCAAGACCATTTCGCATATGACCGGTACACTGTTTTGGACACGGTTATAATGGGTAATATGAAGCTATATAACATTATGAAGGAAAAAGATGAGCTGTATGCAAAGCCGGATTTTAGCGATGAAGACGGCATAAGAGCCAGTGAGCTTGAGGCGGAATTTGCCGAAATGGACGGCTGGGAGGCAGAAAGCGACGCCTCTAAGCTTATTCAGGGCTTGGGCTTGACCGAGGATATTTTATACTCACAAATGTCAACTCTTACCGGTAACGAAAAGGTAAAGGTGCTGCTTGCACAGGCACTTTTTGGAAATCCGGAAATACTTATGATGGACGAGCCTACAAACAACCTTGACATTATGGCTATTTCATGGCTTGAGGATTTCCTGATGGATTACGAGGGTACTGTAATTGTCGTAAGCCATGACAGACATTTTCTTAATACTGTATGTACCCATATGGTGGACATTGACTACGGCAAGATTAAAATGTATGTAGGTAACTATGAGTTCTGGTATGAGTCAAGCCAAATGGTACAGGCTATGATAAAACAGCAAAACAAGAAGAATGAGGATAAAATTAAGGAGCTGCAAAGCTTTATTCAAAGGTTCTCTGCTAACAAGTCAAAGTCAAAGCAGGCTACCTCCAGAAGAAAGCTGCTTGATAAGCTGACAGTTGAAGAAATGCCGGCTTCAAGCCGCAGATACCCATTTGTAGGCTTTACGCAGGACAGAGAGGTAGGCAAGGAAATTCTTGCTGTAGAGGGACTTTGCAAGAAAATTGACGGCGAGGATGTATTAAAGAATGTTTCCTTTAGAGTTGAGCGTGGCGACAAAATTGCCTTTATAAGCGACAAAGAAACCTCTGTTACTGCTCTGTTTGAAATTTTAATGGAAAAGGATACACAGGATTCCGGTACATTTAAGTGGGGCGTAAGCACAAGCACATCGTATTTTCCAAAGGATAATTCAGAGTTCTTTAATGATTGCGACGACTCTATTTTAAATTGGCTGGAGCAGTACAACAACGGCGCCGACCATACAGAAACATATCTGCGGGGCTTCTTAGGAAGAATGCTTTTTAGCGGTGAAGATGTATTTAAGCCTGTTAAGGTGCTTAGCGGTGGCGAAAAGGTGCGTTGTATGCTTTCGAAAATGATGATGGGCGGTGCAAATGTTCTTGTGCTTGACCAGCCTACCAACCATCTTGACCTTGAGTCTATTACAGCAGTAAACAAGGGCTTGGCAAGCTTCCCGGGCATTGTATTGTTTACTTCGCACGACCACGAGTTTATTTCAACGGTGGCAAACCGTATTATTTTCATTCAAGAGGACGGCATAAAGGATATTACTTCGGGCTATGATGAATATTTGGCAGCAAATAATTTAATAAGAGAGTAATTTATTTTGCTGCTTTGTACTGTTTTATATTTGTGACAGTATGAAAATACACGCAGGGCGTGGGTGCACAAGCACACACTCACGCCTGACCGGATATTTGTTTTATATTTTGGGTTGTTAATAAAGATAGATATTTTATGGTGGGGTGACTGTATGGCAAGGAGTACGAGTCAAAGACTAAAGCTTTTTTATTTAAGGAAAATACTTCTTGATAAAACTGATGATGACCATGGCTTGACTATTTCTGAAATTGTTGATGAGCTTAAAAGATACGGTATTACATCGGAACGAAAAAGTCTGTATGCCGACCTGTCTGCACTGGATCAAATGGATTTCGAGATTGAAAAGGTGCGGGTGGGCAACAGATGCGAATACAGAGTAATAGCCGGCAGAAAATATCAGCTTGCAGAGGTTAAGCTGATGGTAGACGCCATACAGTCTACAAGGTTTATTACAAAAAAGAAATCCAACGAGCTTATAAAAAAGCTGGAAAAGGAAGTAAGTGTTTACGAGGCAAAAAAGCTTCAGCGTACAGTGTTTATTGAAAAGCGTTCAAAAACAGACAACGAAAGCATTTATATAAGCATAGACCAAATTTACCGTGCTATTCAAGACGAAAAGCAGATATGCTTTAACTATTACCAGTGGTTTGTGGAGTTTAACGGCTACAAAAAGGTAATTGAAAAGCCTAAATATGACGGCAGGCTTTATACTGTAAGCCCTTGGTGTATGCTGTGGAATGATGAAAAGTATTACCTTGTTGCATATGATGCTGATGCTAAAAAAATAAAGCACTACAGAGTAGATAAAATAAAAAATGCTGTTGTACTTCCGCAGGAGCGGTTGGGTAGTGAAGCCTTTAAGGACTTTGATGTTTCTACATATACTAAAAAAACCTTTGGTATGTTTGGCGGCGACGCCACAAAAGAGGTAACCTTGAAAATTGATAATTCACTTATAGGTGTAATAATAGACCGCTTTGGCAGTGACTACCATATTACTAAGGCGGACGATTCTCACAGCAATATAACTGTAAGCATTTATACAAGTCAGCAGTTTTTTGGCTGGATATTCGGCTTGGGAGATTTGGTTGAAATTGTTTCGCCAATTGATGTTGTAAAGGAATTTAAAGAAACTATTAGGAAAATTAACAAGCTGTACAGAAAATAATCATAAAGTAAATAGAAAATTAAACGCACGCTTGGAAAGGCAGAATTAGGCAATTCCTTGTGTTCAATTTTTAAATTAATGAAATAATCATACTTAAGTCTGTACCAATTATGGGACACAGTTTTCGGTATAATGGAAGCTAAAGGAGATGTTTAAGTATGATTAATTTTTGTTTGCTATTTTTAGTTCTTATGGCTGTCAGAAGGATTATGTGGCTTATAAGCAGCGAGCTTATGTGCATACTAGAGGATAAAATTAAATTTATATTTTATACTGCTGTGGCTGCCGTAATGCTTTTTGTGGATATTTCTGCCGCAACAAAAACCGAGAAAAATATGCTTGCCTGCAGCAAGGCTTATGCAAAACAATGCATTAAAGTTAAAAAGAATGCTGTAAAGAAGAATAAGCACGCTAAAAAGGTTAAGAGCTTTTTTGCTTTGTTAGAGCCTGTCAGCATTGAACGCACGCAGGCAGTTAAAAGGAGTATTGCAAATGAGGACTGCTCAAGAGCGGCATAACGATTTTATGTAAAAGGAGAAAATAATGGTTAAGGAAATTGTAAAGGACCCTTTGTTTTTAGCGCAAAAGTCATTACCTGCAACTAAAAAGGATTTGCAAACAGCTAAAAATTTAGAGGACACACTAAAGGCAAACGCCTATAGGTGCGTTGGCTTGGCGGCTAATATGATAGGAGTTAGAAAAAACATAATTACATTTTTTGCAGACAATGTTTGCTGTACCATGCTTAACCCTGTAATAATCCAAAAGCAAAAGCCATATACTGTTTCTGAAAGCTGTTTGTCACTTGAGGGTGAAAGAACGGTTACACGGTATGAGGTTATTACCGTGAAATATCAGAATAAAGATTTTAAGGAACTTACAGCTGAATTCAGCGGATTTACAGCAGAGATAATACAGCACGAAATTGACCATTGTAACGGTATAGTAATATAACTTTGCCGTTTTTGGTGTTTGTGAGAATCATGGGCTATTTTGTGTTACAGGTTGTTTGCAAGGAGGGTTAGGTATGGAACTGTGGGACGCATACGACGAAAATGAAAATATTGTAGGTGAGCTTGTGCGTGGAGAGCCTATACCTACAGGACTGTACCATTTGGTAAGCGAGGTTTTGGTAAAGCACACAGACGGCAGCTATCTGCTTATGCAAAGGGATTTTTCAAAGCCAAATTTTCCGGGGCTTTTTGAAGCAGGCGCAGGAGGCAGTGTTTTAAAAGGCGAGAGGCCCTATGATGCCGCACTTCGTGAGCTTAGGGAGGAAACCGGCATTGTGGCGGAAAACCTTGTGCCTATTTACAAGTTAAAAAAGAAAAATGCCTTTTATTATGGATACCTGTGTGTAACTGACTGTGATAAAGAATCTGTAACACTTCAAGAGGGCGAAACCATTGCTTACAAATGGCTTAGTGAAAAAGAGTTTTTAAGATTTATAGACACTAATGATTATGTTATGGTGCACAAGGACCGTATAATGATTTATTTAAAAAAATAACACTTACTGTGTTGCAAGTATATTGCTCATACCTGTGTGATTTTTGTTATGACCAATGAAACCATAATTAATCAGCCGCCGCAACAGTTATTTAATATAAGCTGTTGCGGCGGCTGATTTGCACCGTATAAATAATTAGTTTGTTCAAAAGGTTTTATAAATTAATTTTTGTTAAAAGGCAGTTTGTTTTTGAATAGCCTACCTAACGAATATACAGCAAGGCTTACCAAGAAACCAAAGCAATAGGTAAATGCGCCAATTATTAAAGCAGTGAGAAAATCAACTTCTTCAGCCGGAAACAAACCGTAAATTAGATTGCCTGTCAGTAAAAATCTAATATAATCAAAGCACATAAAAAGCATCAACAACAAGGGTGCCAACAGAACGCTTTTAATATGGAAGTCTTTTTCGCCCTTTGTAAGTAGATAAAATATCATTACTACTGTTGGGTTTATAACGTGAAGTAAAAACATTCCGCCGCTAAAATTAAAGTGGGCAAATCCGGAAAGTGTGCCGCCTACCGAAATAAAGAAAACAGTAAAGAGGGCTATATTCACTATGAGGAAAAATTGGTTATGTAAGGTTTTCTTTGCTGTTATATTTAATAGCCCGTCAACTAGGAAAAGACAACTGCCTGCTAAATTTGAGAGAAAAGTTAGCTCATACATACATTCAACCTCCGGAATATATGTAATTAGTGCTGACAGCAGCATTAATGCTCCTATGGCAAGCTCAATTATTCCCATTTTTTTCATAGTGTATCTCCTTAATATTTCTATTATCTCAGTTCATTGTAGCATACAGCTATTATGATGTAAAGCAAGCGTTTCTTCAAAAAAACGATAAATTCTTAATAATCAACAAAGGTTAATATGTGCCGTAACTGTTTTATAGTCACCTATAATTGTGTTTTCGGAAATTTCGCTTGTGTTTGTATAAATATCTGCTATAATTTATTTGGTCGGCAGATTTTATTAAGCCTTATACTTTTTGTTTGTTTAATAGGGCTGTGCCAAGGCTATAGAGTGCTGTTTTAGTTGTACGGCATTTTGGAGCCTTGCTTTTATATATTTATATGTTAGGAAGTGTTTTTGTGTCGGCAGATTTACATTGTCACTCAGTATGCTCAGACGGGGCTACATCGGTTAAGGATGTGGTTAAGCTCGCAAAGCTAAGGGGGCTTTCCGCTATAGCACTAACAGACCACGATACTGTAATGGGAGTGAAAGAGGCAGAGCATTTTGGCAGTATTTACGGCGTGCAAATTGTTAAGGGCGTTGAAATTTCTGCCTATGATTTCCGGCGAAACAGGCTGGTGCATATGCTTTGCTATAATTATAAAAATCCTGAGGTTTTCACCGAAACCTTTAATAACATAGCAAACAGCCGTATGAATGCGATGGAAAAGGCTATGTCGGAAATAACAAAGCGGTTTAATATTGATATGGATATGGTTTTGGAGCTGTCAAAAAACAGTGCCTCCACATTTAAAAGTCATATAATGAAAGAACTAATGCTGGCGGGCTATACGGACAGAGTGTACGGTGAGCTTTACAAAGAAATATTCGACTGGAAAACAGGCTTTGCAAAAACCAAAATTGAATACCCGGACGTAGAAGAAATTATTAGGCTGATACACAAAGCAGGGGGTACGGCTGTGCTTGCACATCCAACTGTTTACGATACGGTTCCGGCTATACCAAGGCTTATTGAATGTGGTATAGACGGTATTGAGTGTTGGTACCCTCGTGGTACAAAGCAGGATACAGAGGTTTTGCTGGAATATACCAAAAAGCACAATCTGCTTAGAACAGGCGGCACAGATTTCCATGGTTTTAGCTGCGGCAAGGTTAATCCTATTGGCACCTGCACTACATCGCAGGAGGATTTAGACAAGCTGTTAAGCAGATAAAAGCTTAATACAGCAAAAATTAAGAGCAGTAAACCCGAATAATATATAAACGGCACATAGTACGGGTGCGTTACCCTTAAAATAAATGTAACGGTTTCGCTTTCTAAGGGTGTGCCGTAACTTGTTTAAACATTACTATTTTCATTAGATACATTGTTTAGAAAATATAGCGGTGGAACAAAATATACGCTATAATTATGTCAGCAAGGCAAAAACCGATGAGGAGAAGAAAACAATGGACAATATTTATCGCAGAGATCACGAAATGGCATATTTTTCTGATGATGCAGTAATAAACCAACAGCTTGAATGTAAGAGAGCTGTTCGTGAGTACAACACAGTAATGCCCTTTGAGCCTGAAAAGGGAAAAGAATGTTTAAGAAAAAGCGGAATTAGCTTCGGGAAAATTGCATATTTTGAGCCGCCATTTTATTGTGAATACGGAACGCACATCTTCCTTGGGGAGAATTTTTACGCAAATACCGGCTGTGTTATGCTTGATGTTGCAAAAATAACCATTGGTAAAAATACTATGCTGGGCCCGGGAGTGTCTATATATACAGCAGGCCACCCAATTCACCCTGACGGCAGAACAAAGGGCTTTGAGTATGGTATTCCTATTACCATTGGCGATAATGTTTGGATAGGCGGCAGCAGTGTGATTTTGCCTGGGGTGAAAATCGGAAATAATGTTGTAATAGGTGCAGGTAGTGTAGTTACAAAGGATATTCCGGACAATGTATGTGCCGCCGGAAATCCTTGTAAGGTTATAAGAAAAATAACCGATGACGACAGGCGTTACTATTTTAAGGAACGAGAGTTTGACGATGAGGCTTGGGAGAAAATAAACGGTAAGGAATAAACCAAGCTATAATAATTATTAATGCAGTATGTATGCTGCGGCAGGATAAAACAAAAAATCCGTCAGTCTGTTTTGACTGACGGATTTTTACATAAAAACCGCAAACTGATTTGCAGTAAAATTACTTTTCGTTTTTAACTATATCCTCAACAACCTTTTCAATGTTGCTTTGGCACAGTCCGAATATTTCAAGAAGCTGCTTTGCAGGGCCTGAATAACCAAATTCGTCGTTTACACCGATTTTTGTTACCTTTACAGGACACTCAGCAGAAACAACATCGCATACTGCGTCGCCTAAACCGCCGATAACATTATGCTCTTCAACAGTAACAATTCTGCCTGTTTCCTTAGCAGCCTTAATTATAATCTCACGGTCAATAGGCTTAATTGTGTGAATGTTAATAAGTCTTGCATTAATGCCTTTTGCCTCAAGTGCCTTAACAGCCTTTAGAGATTCATTAACTACCAAGCCTGTAGCAATAACTGTAATATCGTTACCCTCGTGCAGTGTAATGCCCTTGCCAAGCTCAAACTTGTAGTTGTCAGGGTCATTAAAACTGTCTATGGCAAGTCTGCCTAAACGAATGTAAACAGGACCGTTATATTCATAAGCAGCCTTTACAGCCTCAACCATTTCGTAGTGGTCGGCAGGGTTAAGTACTACCATACCCGGAATAGCTCTCATAATAGCTATATCTTCAATACATTGGTGTGTGGCACCGTCTTCACCTGTAGAAATACCGGCGTGTGAGCCTGCAATTTTAACATTCAGCTTAGGATAAGCTACAGAGTTTCTGATTTGTTCAAAGGCTCTGCCTGTAGCAAACATAGCAAAAGATGCGGCAAACGGCTTTTTGCCTGCAGCTGCCAAGCCTGCGGCTACACCAATCATATTGCCCTCGGCAATACCGCAGTTAATAAAACGCTCAGGAAATTCCTTTTTGAAAATACCTGTTTTTGTTGCAGCAGCCAAGTCTGCGTCAAGTACCACAATGTCATCGTGTGTTTTAGCCAGCTCGCATAGTGCAAGACCAAAGCTTTCTCTTGTTGCTTTATTAATAACCTGTGCCATTATACAAGTGCCTCCAACTCTTTTAGTTTTGCCTCAAGCTCGCCCATAGCAATTTCGTACTGCTCTTTGTTTGGTGCTGTTCCGTGCCAGCCAACCTGATTTTCCATAAATGAAACATCCTTGCCCTTAACAGTGCTTGCAATTATAACAGAAGGCTTTCCCTTTGTGGACTTTGCATTTTCAAAAGCACTTTCCAGCTGGTCAAAGTCGTGACCGTTTACTTTAATTACATTAAAGCCGAAGGATTTAAATTTTTCGTCCAGTGGCTCTATACCGCCAATTTCCTCAACGGTACCGTCTATCTGCAAGCCGTTGCAGTCAACTATAAAGCAAATGTTGTCTAGGTTTTTATGTGCTGCAAACATTGCTGCTTCCCAAACCTGACCTTCCTCGCATTCTCCGTCGCCAAGCAGAGTATATACACGGTAAGATTTATTATCCATTTTACCTGCCAAAGCCATACCGCAAGCGGCAGATACGCCTTGTCCCAATGAGCCTGAGCTCATATCAATACCGGGTGTACCCTTCATATCAGGGTGTCCCTGCAGCATTGCACCTACATGACGAAGCCTTGTAAGCTCGTCCCAGTCAAAATATCCCTTAAGTGCCAATGTTGCATATAGGCTAGGGCAACAGTGACCTTTAGAAAGTACAAATCTGTCACGGTCTGCCCACTTTGGGTTGGCAGGGTCAACATTCATCTCTTTATAATACAAATAGGTATAAATATCAGCCGCTGAAAGCGAGCCGCCCGGATGTCCTGATTTTGCATTAAATGTGCCTATAATAGCACCCATACGGGACTTACAGGCTAAAATTTGAAGCTGCAGTTTTTCTGCACTGTTCATAGCACAAACTTCCTTTCTAAAATGCCTAATTTTATGTGGGCAAGTCACCTTGCTAAATTACGCAATTATCTTTATATCATCATATATTATATATGAAAAGCCTTATTAATACAAGTACCTTTTACAAGGTTTTTATGTCATATTGCTGAAATGTGTCGATGCTTTTTGGCTAAAACTAACCTATATGGCTTTGCTGTTCAAATTTATTTTTCGATTAGTTGCACCATAACGGGACTGTGCTTTTCAAAATATGCATATTCCTTAAATCCAATGTCCTTTAATATGTGGAGTCCTTGGTTTATGCCCTTTCCTAAGTCCTGTACCTTGTGGGCGTCTGAGCCTATGGTTATAAGTCTGCCGCCTAAGCTGTAATACCTTTGCAAAAGCTCCTTGTCAGGCAGGGTTGTTCCTATTTCCTGCCGCAGTCCCGAGGTGTTAATTTCCAACGCCTTGTTATTATTTATAAGCACTTTAAAAATTTCATCAATAAGGCTGTAGTAGCTGCCTATGTTTATTTTTATATTCTCTCTTCCTGTTATGTAACGCAGGGGATAGGTAAGGTGTGCCAAGCTGTCAAACTTATTCCACCTTGCTACCTCTAAAACCTCTTTGAAATAGCTGTAAAGAATATTCTCTGCAAATTCCCGGGTATATTTCAGCCAGTAGAAGTCTTGCGTGTCCCGTATATTATGTACAGATGCCAGCACAAAGTCAAAATCGTCAAGTGCCAATGCCTTTTCGGCTGCGTCCAAATCCTGCATAGCCTGTCCAAGCTCAATCCCTCTAAGCAGCTTTACTTGATTTGCAAAGCTTTTTTGGCTTTCTTTCATATGAATTACAGACTGTGGTATAAGCGTCTGAAAGTCGCCGAATTCACTGTCCTGCGGGTTGCTCCAGCCGTTTGCTTCACAGTGGTCTGTTATTGTTATTACATCAATTCCAAGCCGAACAGCTTGCCTGCATATATTGTCTGTTTCTTCACAGCCGTCAAAGCTCCATTTGCTGTGGCAGTGACAGTCACATATAAATTTAAAATCATAGCTCATTTTTTTACCACACATTAATTTAAAATAATTGTTTATACAGAAATAGGGCGGATAACCGCCCTATGGAAAGTCAAGGTTTATTCGTCCATTTCCCAGTTGTGCCATACATTCTGCACATCGTCATTATCCTCAAGATTATCAAGAAGCTTCTGCATTTTTGTTACGGATTCCTCGTCGGTAAGCTTTGTATATGTTGACGGTACCATTTCAACCTCTGCACTTGCAAAGGTGTAGCCCATATTGGTAAGTGCTTCGTTTACAGCGCTAAAGTCAGCAGGCTCTGTGTAAATTGTGAAAATATCGTCCTCAGCCTCAACATCAGCTGCGCCACATTCCAAAGCATCCTCCATAACCTTGTCTTCGTCAGCCTCGCATTCCTCTCTGTCTATAATAAGTACGCCCTTTTGTGAGAACATAAAGGATACGCAGCCCGGCTGTCCCATATTGCCGCCGAATTTATCAAAGTAATGTCTTACATCACCGGCAGTTCTGTTGCGGTTGTCCGTAAGTGTTTCAACTATAACAGCTATGCCGCTTGGGCCGTACCCCTCGTATGTAATAGCTTCGTAATTATTTCCGTCGCCATCGCCCGAGGCTTTCTTTATAATTCTTTCAATGTTGTCGTTTGGTACATTGTTTGCCTTAGCCTTTGCAATGCAATCTCTTAGCTTTGAGTTTACTGTAGGGTCAGCACTGCCGCCGTCTCTGACAGCTACTGCCAATTCTCTGCCTATTTTAGTAAATATCTTTGCTCTGGCAGCGTCATTTTTACCTTTTTTCTGCTTAATGGTACTCCATTTATTATGTCCTGACATTTATAATCCTCCTAAAAAATCAGTTATCTAAATAATATCATATATTGTTATTATTTGCAACATCAAAATTGCATTATAACAGTAAAAAACAGGCAGCCACTATGTGACTGCCTGAAATATTACAAAATAATTTTTAAAAAGCGACAAAAATATTACAGTAATGAAATTTGCAGCTTCTTGCCGTTCTTCTCTTGAATTTTTGCGTTCTTTCTGATTTCCTTAGGTGTTGTACCGTAGATTTTCTTGAAATCTCTGTTAAACAGTGAAATGTTGTTGTAACCAACAGCTGTAGCAATGTCAAGAATATTGAAGCGTGTTGTTTCAAGCAGCTCAACTGCCTTTGTTAAACGACACTTGTTAATGTAGCTGATGCAGGTAGTGTGTGTATATTCTCTAAACAGCTTCATAAAGTGGCTGCTGCTTATGCCTACATGGTCAGCAATTTCATCAACAGTTAAGGATCTGTTGTAGTTTTGGTCAATAAAGTCTATAGCACTGCAAATTGCATTTTCACTCTTGTACTTTGACTTTTCCTGACTGCTGCGCTTGTAAATGTAACCGTTTTTGTACAGACACAGGAAGTAGCTCAAAACTGCAATTTTAAGCTCAAGCTCAAAAAGATTTTCTTTATTCTCAATAAGCTTCTTAATTTCCATTAAGTAGTCCTTTAGCTGCTCGTAAGAGCTGTTTTCAGGGGAAATAACACAAGTAACCTCGTATTCTCCCTGCTTTAGCGGCTTAAAATATTTTTCTGTGCAGCAACCGGAGTTTTCTGCATATAAAAAGCTTGGCAAAATTGCAACAGTTGTGTATTCAAGTTTGTCGCAGGACTTGTATACAGAGTGTACAGTGTCAGGCTTTAGGTAAACAATGTCACCTTCCTTTGCACTGTGTTTTTTGCCGTCAATGTAGTAGTCGCAGGTACCGTTATTTATATAATGAATTTCAATTTCAGTGTGATGATGAGGCATAATAAAATCATTTTCTACAATTTCACACTCTTCAATTTCTACAGGAAGGTATCTGTCACCGTATTCTCTTCTTAGGATGTAGTTAAAACGACCGTTATTCATAAGCATTCTCCTTTTGTATTAAATGTATAGCACTATTTTGTGATAACGCATACTTTAATAAGCAAACATATTGTAACATACATTTTTTGAATAATCAACATAAAAGTTATAAAATTTTTCTAATTTCGCAAAAAAATTTAAAAATTTAAAACAAGAGGTCTATGTATAATTGTTTATTGTTTAAAATGGACTGTTTTTCACGAACACAGTCAACTATATACTATCGCAATACTATCGCAAAATTCTATTAAACATAAAATCTGATTTTATCGTTTGATAAATTAAAGCTGTTTTAAGTTGACAGTACAAAATATAGGTGGTAAAATTTTTGTTATCAACTGACATTTAGGGGTGTTATATAGTGGACAGAATTATTTCAAAACTGCTTATTTACGGTGATATGCCAAAGGACTCAATATTAATGGAAATGGGGGATATTTTTTCCGGCTACAGAAACGGCAGCTACTCTTCCAGTCAGCTTACGGCAAAAATATTTACACAGATTAAAAGATTGCTTGTATTGGCTACAGACTATGGCTTTGATAAAAATTTGTGGCACAACTACCTTTCCTTTATACTTATTACAAACGAAAATCCTTTCAGTATTACCTGTGAAAAGGTAGGTGCTAACGACGGCAGTGTAAATTACTTTGCCCTAAACGATTTTGAAGCGTTCAGGGAACTGTTTGACTTTGATTTTTCAGAAATTGAAAAATCTCTGGGAATTGACTGTTTTACAAGAATCTCCAACTACAAGGCTATTGTTAAAAAGGAATTAATGTACAATAAAAATGTAAGTGAAAAGGTTAGGCAGCTAAGTGCCGACCTTGAAAAAACTGCAAACGCACAGGAATTTTTCGATGCTGTAACTAAATTCTATAACGACTACGGAGTAGGAATGTTTGGACTGAACAAGGCATTCAGAATAGCCGGCAGTGACAACTTCCATGTTGAGTTTAAAGCTATTAACAATATGGACAAGGTTATGCTTGACGACCTTGTAGGCTACGAAAAACAAAAGAAAATGCTTGTTGAAAACACAAAGGCGTTTGTTGAGGGCAGAAGGGCTAACAATGCTTTGCTGTTTGGCGACAGCGGCACAGGTAAATCAACCAGCATTAAGGCTATTGTAAACGAATTTTATCCTTATGGTTTGCGTATGATTGAAATATATAAGCATCAATTTAAGGATTTATCAAATGTAATAGCACAAATAAAGAACAGAAACTACAAATTTATAATCTATATGGACGACCTTTCCTTTGAGGAATTTGAAATAGAATACAAATTTTTAAAGGCTGTTATTGAGGGCGGTGTAGAAACTAAGCCGGACAATATACTTATTTATGCTACCTCAAACAGAAGACATTTAATTAAAGAAACCTGGAAGGATAAAAACGATATGGAATTTGAGGATGGCTTGCACCGTTCGGATACTATCGAAGAAAAAATGTCGCTTGTAAACAGATTTGGCTGTATGATAAATTATTCAAAGCCAACTCGTGACCAGTACTTGAACATTGTAAAGGAGCTTGCTAAGAAAACCGGAATTACAATGAACGAGGACGAGCTTATTGCCGGTGCAAAGCAGTGGGAAATGTACCACGGTGGTATTTCCGGCAGAACTGCACAGCAGTATATTAACCACCTACAGGGCATACAAAAGTAAGAAATATAAATTGTATAAAAGCAAGCAGTACCTACGGCTAAAGCAAAGGCTTTGGCACGGGGTACTGCTTTTTGTTTTTATACTCTTTAATTGGCTGCAATGTTATTTTTTATTGTCTGTAAGAAGTGAGTGCTTAATGTCCCACAGACGCTTAGAAAGGTCAACATAATATTTGTGTGGATTATCAAACCTTGTTACTTCACTCCATAGTGTTTGCAGCTGCTGCTCACAGTGGCTTTTAATTTCTTTAACGCTAGGGGAGGTGTATACACATTTGCCCTTACTGAAAATCTGCTTGCGCAGCTTAACTGCATTAAAGTTTGTAAGCTCCTTTTTCTTCCAGGTGTTGTCAGGGTCGAAAATAGTGTATGGCTTTGTGTCGTCTATATTTTCGCCTAAAAGGGTTAAAACATCGGCTATAGCCTTGCCGCTTTCCTTGTCGTACAAACGCCAAAGCTCCTTTTGACAGGGCGTTGTAATTTTGCTTACATTGTCGCTAATCTTTATTCTAGGCACAAATTTTCCGTTTTTTTCTACAGCTGCCAGCTTATATACTCCGCCAAAAACAGGCTCGCTGGAGGCTGTTATCAGTTTTTCGCCAATGCCGAAGTTGTCAATTTTGGCACCCTCCTCAAGTAAATCACGAATAATATATTCGTCAAGTGAGTTAGAGGCACATATGGAGCAGTCCTCAAAGCCTGCTTCGTCCAGCATTACTCTTGCTTTTTTTGAAAGATATGCAATGTCACCACTGTCAATTCTAATGCCCTTTGGCCGGTAGCCATTTGGTACCAAAACCTCATTAAATACCTTTATGGCGTTTGGCACGCCGCTTTTAATTGTATTGTAGGTGTCTACCAACAGCACACAGTTGCTTGGGTAGGTTTCGGCATAGGCTCTAAAGGCGTCCTCCTCACTGTCAAAAAGCTGAACCCAGCTGTGGGCCATAGTACCCATAGCCGGAATGTCAAACATACAGTCGGATATTACATTTGAAGTACCTACACAACCGCCTATATATGCAGCCCTTGCGCCGTATATAGCGGCGTCACCGCCTTGGGCACGCCTTGCGCCAAACTCCATTATAGCTCTGCCGCCGCTTGCCCTGACAATGCGGTTTGCTTTTGTGGCAATAAGGCTCATATGGTTAATGTACAGCAGTATAGCCGTTTCTACAAACTGTGCCTGAATTACAGGGCCTGTTACCGTAACTATAGGTTCGTTAGGGAAGATAGGCGTACCCTCCTCTACTGCATATACATCACAGCTGAATTCAAAATTCTTTAAATACTGCAAAAATTCTTCACTGAAAATGTACTTACTTCTAAGGAAGCTAATGTCCTCATCGGTAAATTTTAAGTTACTAAGATACTCTATAACCTGCTGTAGTCCGCACATTATGGCAAAACCGCCGTTGTCAGGTACTTTTCTGAAGAACATATCAAAGGTGGCAGCAGTATCCTTTAGATTGTACCTGAAATATCCGTTAGCCATAGTAATTTCGTAAAAATCAGTAAGCATGGTTAAATTTCTTGTGTTTAGTTTGCTGTTCATAATTGTACCTCTTTATATAACTTTTTTTACTATTTCTATGCCGTTTATGCTCATATTATATAAGGCAAAAAGACTGCAAAGCTCTCTGTTATGCTCCGAAGCGTCATATGTGGCTGTTAGGCTGCTTGGTACAATAACCCTTGCAATTTTATTTTCACGGTTAAATTCCGCCTTTAAAGTGAGTGCAAGCTGCTGCACGCATATGTCTGTACAGCAGCCTACTATAATGTAGGCTGTATACCCTTTGTTAAGTATTTTCTTTTTAAATTCATCCTCCAAAAATCCGTTAGTTGAGTTTTTCTTTATAACGGTAATGTTTCCTGCATCGTTCAATTCGGGAGTAAGCAAGCACTCATCTGTTCCGGCAAGGCAGTGCACAGGGTAGCCGGTAAATTCCGGAGACTGCTCTGTATGGGTGTCTGCCAGTGCGTACACATCAATGCCTTTTCCTCTGGCTATCGAGGCAAAGTTGGCAATGTCCTGGTTAATTTCCTTAATAAAGGGGCTTGCCAATGCACCGTCATTTACAAAGCCGTTAATCATATCTACAACTATTACACAGGTTTCCTGCGGCTGTAAAACCTTAAGGGAAAGCTCCGGCAGACCGCACAGGGTTCTCTTTATTCCGTCTATAAAATTTACTGCTGTTTCATCTGCTTTTCTCATATTATTATCTCCTTTTTCTATTAACAAATTTATATATCAAAATTTTATAATATTCTAAATAACTATTGAATAATTATTAAAGTTAGTGTAAAATTGTGACAGGGTTAATTGTTATAATTACCCATAGTAAGATTATTGGGGTGAATGGTATGAATAAGAGCTGTGCTGTGAAGGGCACAAAAAATGTGATAGGCACAAATGTTCTTGCTTTAAGAAAGCAGAAAGGGTTAAGACAAACCGACTTGGCAGCCGCACTGGCGGAGAAGGGGGTTCAGATGTCACCTACCGGCTTATCTAAAATAGAAACACAAAGCAGAATGGTTTCTGATATTGAGCTTGTAGCTATTGCGGAGGTTTTGGGGGTGTCAGTCGAAAGACTATTAACAGAATAATTATTATGCCTATAGTCACTACACAATGGTGTTGCTCCGATAGCAGCACCATTGTGCTTTTTTATTTTCAGGCAAAGCTTCCTTGTAATCAGGAGGCTAAGCTTTTTATAATTTCCCCTATAATTGATATTCCCTTTTCGATGCTGCTCTTTTCTATTCCCGAAAAAGAAATTGAAAAGGAGCTGTTATCATTGTCACGAAAAATAGCTTTAATTTTATTTTCGCAAAGCAATTTCTTTAACTTATCAAGGTCAACAGGATTGTTAAGCTTAATGTTGACCGAAAGTGATGCTTCAAGCAGTGTTACTTTTGCGAATTTTGAAATTTGCTTTAGCTGTTTTAAGGTAAACTCACTTTTATCTTTATATATTTTTCGCAGTCGTCTTAAGCTGCGCTCCATTTGACCGTCTGAAATATATTTAGCCAGTGCGAGCTGCTCCATTTTGGAGGCTGTTTGGTTATATTTTTCCTTATTGGCTGTGTAACAGCCTAAAAGCTCAGGGGATAGCACCATATATCCTATTCTTACCGACGGCAAAAGCAGCTTTGAAAAAGAGCCGATGTAAACCACCCTGTTTTTATTGCTGCCCTGCATAGCGGGTACAGGCTTTGATGAATATTTTAACTCACCGTTATAATCGTCCTCTATTATTATGCCGTCGTTTTCTTCTGCCCAGTGCAAAAGCTCGTTACGCCTGCTAACCTTAAGAGTTTTGCCGTTTTGTAAATTGCCCGACGGATTTATAAGAAGTATTCTTGCACCGGTGTTCTTAAGAAAGTCAACATCAATACCGCTTCGGTCTGCTTCTGCCTTTACAACGCTGTAGTTACAGTCGGCAAAAACCCTTTCGGCATACGAAAAGCCATGGCTTTCTACTGCAATTATATTTCCGTAGTGCTGCCTTAATATTCCGCAAAGTATATACAAAAGCGGCTGTGTGCCTGCACCTATAACAATTTCACCGCAGTCTGCCGTTACTCCACGAACACTGTAGCTGTACTTGGACAACGCCTGCCTTAGCCGCTGTTCGCCCTGAGGGTCGCCGTAGGAGGTTATGAGGTAGTCGCAGTTAATGATGTAACGAATGTACTTTTTCCAAAGCTTTAGGCTTATGTCACCTATGTCAACGCTTTTTCCCGTAAAGTCATATTTCCACACGGCAGAGGAGCTGCCGGCTTCGGATATATGGGGCAGATAAGTGCTTTTAATATTGCTTGCCGCAGCATCTGCGGTATAAAAGCCACTTTGGGGCTTGTTTGTAATATATCCCTCTGCACAAAGCTGAGAGTAAGCATTTTCAACGGTAGTTTTGCTTATGTTTAAATCCGCCGACAGCTTTCGTATTGACGGCAGCTTACAGCCTGCCTGTATATTTCCGTTTTGTATATTTAGCTTAATATTGCTGTACAGCTGTATATACAAAGGTTCCTTTTGTTCTTTGTCTAAGTTAATATAATCATAAAGCATAGCATACACCCTTTAACTTATATTATCACAAATTGTACAATATTTTCAATAGAATACGCTGTATTATTAAATATTTTATTTATAAAATTAATGTTCACGGTTTGTTAATAATGAATACTTACAAAATTTACAAAAAATTAGCACTCTAAGGGTTAGAGTGCTTGAAATTTATTTGAGTATGATATATAATACTAAACACTGACAGTAAACACTGCTTGTATGCGGATATGATTTGTAAAAATATCGGCGTAGCTGTGTTTATAGATTATTTAAACCGAAGGAGAATATTAATATAATGAGCAATCCAATTTTTACAATCGAAATGGAAAACGGTGATATTATTAAGGGCGAGCTTTACCCTGAAATTGCACCTAATACAGTAAATAATTTTATAAGCTTAGCTAACAGCGGCTTTTATAACGGGCTTACATTTCACAGGGTTATATACGGCTTTATGATTCAGGGCGGCTGTCCTGACGGAAACGGCTGCGGCGGCCCGGGTTACGGCATAAAGGGCGAGTTTGCACAAAACGGTTTCAAGAATGACCTTAAGCATACAGCCGGCGTACTTTCAATGGCTCGTTCAATGATGCCAAATTCTGCAGGCTCACAGTTTTTTATTATGCACAAGGACGCACCGCACCTAGACGGCTCTTATGCTGCATTTGGTAAGGTAACAGATGGCATGGAGGCTGTAAACGCAATTGCAGAGTGTGACACCGACTATTCAGACAAGCCTCTTGACCCGCAGGTTATAAAAGCTATTACTGTAGATACGCTTGGCGTAGAGTATCCACAGCCTGAAAAGTGCTGATTGATTTAATATTTTGCATATAGTAAATTTTAATTAAAAAAGAGGTAACGGATAATGGAAAAGAAAAATTTTAAGGCCGAGTCCAAAAGATTAATGGATTTAATGATTAACTCCATTTATACACATAAGGAGATTTTTTTAAGAGAAATTATTTCAAATGCCAGTGACGCACTCGATAAGCTGCACTTTGTATCTTTAACAGACACCACAGCTGAGAAGCTGCCGGAGCTGTTTATTAAAATCTACCTTAATAAAGAGGACAGAACCATTACTGTTGCTGACAACGGTATTGGTATGAGCTTAGAGGAGCTTGAGGATAACCTGGGTACTATTGCCAAAAGCGGCAGCCTGCAATTTAAAAATGACCTAAGCGAGGACGAAAAGTCCGACATTATAGGTCAGTTTGGCGTAGGCTTCTATTCTGCCTTTATGGTGGCAGACGAAGTTACTGTAAATACAAAGAAATACGGCAGTGACAAGGCTTACCAGTGGAAATCCTCCGGTGCCGACGGCTACACAATAGAAGAAACTGCAAAGGAAAACTGCGGTACTGAAATTATAATGCACATAAGAGAGGACGCCGAGGGAGAGGACTACTCACAATATCTTGAAAGCTACAAAATACAGTCATTGGTTAAGAAGTATTCCGACTACATCAGATTCCCTATAAAGATGGATGTTGAAACCTCTGTAAACACAGCAAAAGAGGGCGAGGAGCCTAAGTATGAGCAGGTAACAGAGGAAAAGGTGCTTAACAGTATGGTACCTATATGGAGAAAGAATAAAAACGAGGTTACCCAAGAGGAATATAACAACTATTATAAAGAAAAGTTTATGGATATGACAGATCCTCTTGTAACTATAAATGTAAGTGCCGAGGGAACAGTATCTTATAAGGCTCTTATGTTTATACCTGCTGTTGCTCCGTATGGATATTATTCAAAGGAAGCCGACAAGGGCTTACAGCTCTACTCAAACGGCGTTATGATTATGGACAGATGTGAACAGCTGGTACCTGATTACTTTAGATTTGTAAAGGGTGTTGTTGATTCTCAGGATTTGTCACTGAATATTTCCCGTGAGCTTCTGCAGCATGACAGACAGCTGAACATAATCGCCAAGAACATTGAAAAGAAAATTAAATCAGAGCTTACAAAGCTTTTGAAGAACAGCCCGGATAAATACGAAACCTTCTGGAAAGCCTTTGGCTTGCAGATTAAATACGGTATAGCTTCAACATACGGTATGAACAACGAAAATCTAAAGGATTTGCTTGTTTTCAAAAGCTCGGCTGTAGACGGCTACACAACACTGGCCGACTATGTTTCGAGAATGCCTGAAAGCCAAAAGTATATTTACTATGCTTGCGGCGAAACAGCAGAAAAAATACAGGCGCTTCCACAAACTGAGCTGTGCAAGGACAAGGGCTACGAATTTTTGTATTTCACAGACGATATAGACGAGTTTGTTGCAAAGTCACTTATAACATATGGCGAAAAGACAATTATGTCTATAGCTGATGAGCATGCAGAGCTTCAAAGTGATGAGGAAAAGGAGAAAACAGAAAAGCAGACACAGGAAAATAAAGAGCTGCTTGACTTTGTTGCCGAAAAGCTTAAGGATAAGGTAACAAAGGCTGTAATTTCAAAGAACCTAAAGTCACACCCGGTTTGCCTGTCTGCCGAGGGTGCAATTTCAATAGAAATGGAGAAGTACTTCTCACAAACACCCGGCGACGAGCCAAAGCCAAAGGCCAGCAAGGTGCTTGAGCTTAATGCCGACCACCCTGCTTTTGAGGCACTGAAGAATGCCTATGAGAGCGACAAGGAAAAGGCCGGAAAACTAGCTGAAATTCTTTATAACCAAGGCTTGCTTATTGCCGGCTTGCCACTAGAAAAGCCGGTAGAATACTGCGACCTTGTTTGCAGTTTGTTTTAATCAAAAGTCTGCTTAATCAGAGTTTATGTATTTGCCCCCCTAAAGTACGGTTAAAACCCGTACCTTAGGGGGGAGTTTTCTCCTGTTTTATTTATACAGATCTTTTCTGAGCCGATTCACAAGTATATTAAACTGTTCCTCGTTTTTTAGCTGAATAAATTTTTCAACCTCTTCTACAAGTCTATCATCTTTAGAAATCAACATCAATTTAGGAATTGACATTTTTAGATCATTTATAGCATTGCTTTTATTTTCTTCATTAGATAATTCCTGTATATTATACCTAGCAACGCCTAAAGAAAACCTTGCTTCAGCAGGAAAAAGTACAATTTGGGCAAACACAATTATAGATTCATATACTCGCTTCTTTTTATCAAAAATATACTTTTTTCTATCTTGCATTGGTTGAAAAACCAATGTAGACAACACTAATGTTATAACTGAAGATCCCAATATACTGATAATTATAGATATCACATTATCCATACTCATTTTCTAATCCTTTCTACCATTATAATTAAATAACCTCAAAATTCTTCAACGCATTATTTATAGATTTCACTTTCTATGCCGTCATTTACACCGTTCCGACAGATATATCGGAGAGTTATAATTCTTTAAATAATTTTATCTATTTAATTCAAACATATTTTCTATCAAACTAAGTGTATCCTCAATACTACGATTTTCATCTCTGGTTATTACCTTAAAACCGGATGTTTTAAACTTCATATATCGTTCGTTTGAGTTTATCCTTTTCAGGCATTCTCTAAAATTTTTCATAGCCTCTGTGGGATTATTTTCTTTTAATAACAGCTGATACAAAAATTGTTTTTCCTTATCAGATCTTTCAAAAAATCTTTGGATTGAAATATTCGGATCTGCTAACATAATTAAAACATGATTTTTATCTGAAATCTTGTGTAAAGTTTCTACCGGAATATTAGTGTCCACGAATATTTTTTTCTTTGTTTTTGAAACTAAATCTTTTAAAATTGAAATTTCTAAGACAGTGCATTCTTTCGTTACTCCGTTTACCCACACCTCATATTCATCTGGAGTTCTTCTGACAAATTCACTCCAATCTTGTAAATCTCTTGTGTATGTAAGGTTGGGGAACTCTTCAGCATCCAAATTTTCTAAAAGTTTATCCTGATAATTTTCTTCGCAAGCAATTCCATTGTATTTCTCTGCCAAGAGCTTCACCATTGTAGACTTTCCAGCATATGCTGTTCCGTTAATAAAATATACATTTTCAAATTTCACAAAACATTCTCCTATTTTTTGCTTCAAGCTTTATCTATATTTTTCTCAATTTTCATCTGCAATATACTTTATATTATTCATATTTGTATTTTCTTTCAAAACTTTATCAAAATCACTCTGATACAGCCTGTCTTGTTTAACTCTGTATTTTTCAAACTCAGTAAGTGCATGTTCTTCTGCAATCTTTGCAGATATACTTCCTGAGTTTGTAAGAATCTCTTTTTTACTCAACTTAAGAATTCCTTCAAATTGTTCTGCCCAATCTTCCATAGTCATCGGAATTTCTTCTTCAGCACGCAGCTCAGCCAAATCAAGATATGCATTTACAATTCTTGCCATAGAAGCCAATTCTTCTTTTGTTAAATAGTTCTTTGCAATAACTACATCAAATCTCTGAATTTTTCCATCAGGAGCATCTTTCCATGTAGTCAATCCCATATTTTCTTTTTCGCTGTTTGCTCTGTGGTAAATTGTCTCTGCTGCAGTCTCTCCATGAATAGCCCAATGAAGCTGATTCTGTACTCTTGCAAAAAATCTTTTTGTTGTGAGCGAATGAGAATCATAATCTATGCTTGTTGCATATATATCTGTAATTTTTTGATAAAAACGACGTTCCGAAAGACGAATCTCTCGTACTCTTTCTAACTGTTCTTTGAAATAATCTTTTGTGAGAATAGTACCAAAATTTTTTAATCGCTCATCATCCATAGCAAACCCCTTAATTGTAAATTCCTCAATTATGCAATTTGCCCATTTTCTGAACTGTACAGCTCTCGGAGAATCAACTTTATTACCTACTGCAATAATTGCACTAAGATTGTAGTGATTAGTGTTATATGTTTTACCATCAGTGGAAGTTATTCGAAATTTTCGAATAACTGAATTTTCATCTACTTCTCCGTCAGAGAAAATTTTCTTCAAATGATAATTAATGGTATTTGTTCCAACATTATATAATACTCCCATCATTTTTTGGGTTAACCATACATTTTCATCACAATATACTGCATTAACATCGCTTTCTCCGGTTGCAGTAATAAATGTGAGATATTCTGCTGCCGAAGAACGAATTATACTTACTTCCTTTTTTTTTCGTTTCATTTTACCACCTCAACATATACTATGGGGTGCAACTATTCGAATATAACAGTTTTAAGCCGATATAATGCCGGCGCACAACCGGTGTATCGACAAATTTCACACCCTCTGAAATTTCTTTGCTCTATATGCATTCCTTTCTGCTAAAAACACAGGTACATATTCCCCCGAAAATCTCGATACCTAGCGTAAAATTAAGGATTTTTCGATAGCAGACAGACCGTCTCTACATGACTAGTACCGGGGAACATATCTACCGGGGTTACCTCCTGTGGGGTGTAGCCCAGTGTGTTGAATATTTTTATATCCCTTGCCATTGTGGCACTGTCACAGGATACATATACAACCCTTTTTGGTGATATGTGAGAAATTGTTTCTATTAACTCTTTATCACAGCCCTTGCGTGGTGGGTCAACGATTATCACAGTAGGCATTAACCCGCTTTTTTCCAGCTGTTGTGCGGCTTTTGCGGCGTCGGCACATATGAACTCGGCGTTGGTAATGTTGTTTAGCCGAGCGTTGTGCTTGGCATTTTCAATAGCCTGCGGAATAATTTCAACTCCTACCAGTTTTTTTACCTTGTGTGCCATAGACAAACCGATTGTGCCTGTTCCGCAGTACAGATCCAGCAGTACATCGTCCTTGCTGAGCCGGGCATAATTCTGTGCTGTTTGGTACAAACGCTCTGCCTGTGTTCTGTTTACCTGATAGAAAGACAGCGGCGATATATTAAACCTTAGTCCGCACAGAATATCTGTTATAAAGTCACTGCCGTACAGAGTTATACATTTTTTTCCCAGTATAACATTGGTTTTTTCCTTGTTTATATTCAGCTGTAGGCTTTTAAAGCCGCTGATTGTTTTTAATTGCTTTATTAATGAGTCTGTGTTGTTAATAGAATTGCCGTTAATAACTAAGCACACCATTATTTCACCTGTGGATTCGCCGTAACGAAGGTATAAATGGCGAAGCAATCCCTTGTGTGTAGCTTCGTTGTATGGTTCTATGTTGTTTTCCACAGCCCAACGGCGAACAATCTCGCCTATTTCCGAAAAAACAGGCGGCTGTAAATTACAGTTGGTGCTGTCAACAATGCGGTGGCTGTGATATGCGTAAAAGCCCATTACCAAATTACCGTTATTATCCTTTCCGACAGGTAATTGGGCTTTATTTCTGTAGCTGTTTCTGCTTGGGCCTGCTACAAGCTCATTTATTTTCAGGTTTTCAAAACCGCCTATTCTCTTTACAGCGTCCTCTACACGCTGTTTTTTTATTTTACATTCTGCATCATACGAAATGTGCCTGTAGGTACAGCCGCCGCACTGCTTAAAATATTTGCAGTCCGGCTCTATTCTGTCAGGCGATGGCTCCAGTATGTTTTCAACCCTGCCTATAGCGTAATTTTTTGACGTTTTTATAATCTTTGCTTCAATAACATCGCCTACGGCAGTATTAGTAATAAACACGGCTGTTCCGTCTATGCGGCCTACGCCGCTGCCTTCGGTAGTCATACCGGTTATTACTGTTTTGTATGTTTCATTCTTTTTTAAATTCACAAAAAACACCCTTAATTTTTTACTAAAAATATTATCCATATTTCAACATAAGTATATTATATCACAAATTTTTTAAAAGGTATTTATTTTTTGTAAAAATAGCAATATAATTACAGAGTATAAATGCGTTTAATTTGGGAGTGTTTTAATAGATGGATAGAGAAGCTTTAAAGAATGTTAAAAATATACATTTTGTTGGAATTGGTGGTTCGGGTATGTGCCCATTAGCTGAAATTTTACTTTCTAAGGGCTACCACATAACCGGCTCCGACTGTAACGAGTCGGATACACTTGACAGAATAAAAGGCTATGGCATTACCGTGCATATGGGACATAAGCCTGAAAATATAGAGGGTGCCGAGCTTGTAGTGTATACAGCCGCCGTTAAGCAAGACAACCCTGAACTTGTAGCGGCAAGGGAAAAGGGCATAAAAACTGTTGAGCGTAGTGAAATGCTGGGCTTTGTTTCTGACCATTATAAAGAAAGCATAGCAATTTCGGGTACACATGGTAAAACCACAACTACGGCAATGCTTACACAGGTGCTTATGGGCTGTAAAATGGATCCGTCGGCAATAATAGGCGGCAAGCTGCCGTTTATAGGCGGCAACAGCGTAGTTGGCAAGTCTGACATTATTGTTTGCGAGGCCTGCGAGTATGTTAATACATTTTTACAAATGCACCCTGCAATTTCTGTTATTTTAAATGTAGACGCCGACCATTTGGATTTCTTTAAAAATCTTGACAATATTAAAAAATCCTTTAACCAATTTGCAAAGCAAACAAGCCAACTGTTGGTAATTAACGGCGACGATAAAAACAGCGTTGAGTGTACTGCCGATGTTAATTTAAAGAAGTTGTTTTATGGCTTTGATTCCAAAAATGATTATTATGCCACAAACTACCAAAAAGGGGAGGGCGTAAGCCAAAGCTTTGACCTTATGTCTGACGGTAAGCTAATTACAAAAATTACACTTAATGTTCCGGGTAAGCACAATGTGCTTAATGCGTTGGCGGCTATTACCGTTGCACTTTATTTAGGTGCCGAGCCTGAAAACATTGCTAAAAGCATTGCTGAATTTTCAGGTGTGCACAGACGCTTTGAGATTTTGGGAAATGTAAACGGCATTACAGTTGCCGACGACTTTGCCCACCATCCAACAGAACTTACAGCTACACTTAACTCTGCAATGTCAATGGGCTTTAGAAAGGTATGGGGCGTTTTCCAGCCGCATACATTCTCAAGAACATATATGCTGCTTGATGATTTCGCAAAGGCTCTGTCAATTCCGGATGAGATTATTATTTCTGAAATTTTGCCTGTAAGAGAAACAAACACCTACAATATTTATGCCGAGGATTTATGTGCTAAAATAGAGGGCAGTGTTTACAGAAAGACCTTTGATGAAATTTCAGACTATGTATGCAGTCACGCACAACCGGGGGATTTAATCCTGACAATGGGCGGCGGAAATGTTTATATGTGTGCAAACAAAATATTTGCACAGCTGCAGGGTAAAAATAAGTAATTAAAAACACTGTAGATTTGTATATAGCAGTGTTTGCTGCAGAAAAATTATTCGTATTTTTGATAGCAAATATAAAAAACGGGAGCATCTGCGTTGGTGCTCCCAATTTTTATGCTTATTTATAAAATTGCTTTAATTCATTACCGCTGTACATATTCTGCTTGTTATTTGATGCCTGCAAATATTTGTTAAAGCTCTTGTACGATAAAAACAGCAGCCGCTTTTGTTGGGCAGCTGCTGTTTTTTGTGAAATTAGGTTTTAATTTATAACCATATTTTATTTAATTTTGTAATTCAGCAGCATGGCCTTGTCTGCCTTGCTTACCCTTAAGCTTTCCCGACATTTTTGTATTGCCTTATTTTGTACGGCAGGCTGTAGGGAATACCGCTTAAAAAGTGCTATGGTTTGTTGAGGGAATTTTACATAGCAAACGCTTAAAGCCCAAGCTACAGCCATTTGAATATAATATTCACTGCGTGTTATTTGCTCCAAACTATGCAAAGTGGAGTCAATATAATCATCTGTTATAAATTTTTGCATAAGCATAACAACACCAAAGCGTACATAAAATTCATTTTCGCTGTGCAGGTATGGCTCAATAAAATCTCTAAAATTTTCAAGCCGGTTTTTGGGAGGCTTTATTCCTCCGCAAAATGTGTCGCAAACTGCCCAGTTGTTTATTTTAGGCACAAAGTCCTTTATATATTCCAGCTTTTTATTCCAAGAGCATTTAAGATAGCCTATAACAATACCCTCAAGCATTGCTTCCTCGTAATACTCATTGCCTGCCAGCGTTAAATAATCGTCTATGCTGTCACAGCTGTTAAGCAGTTCTTTTGCAAGCCTGCGCAGCTTAGGAACGGATACTCCGAGTACATTGTCTGTACCGGGAAGTAAGCCGCTGTGAAATTTCTGATATTTTGTGTCGGCTAATTCTTTTAGCTGCTGTAACAACTCGCTGTAGTTTTCCTGTGTGTACATTTTTATACCTGATAATGCTTTGCGACGCTGTCAGCCAAGCACCTTTTTAGCAATGTCTACGCTTTCCTTTGCGTCTTTACTGTAGTAGTCGGCACCGATTTTTTCGGCATAGTCGGGTGTTAATACAGCTCCTCCTACCATAACTGTACAGTCGCAGTTTTTCCTTAGGAGTGCTATTGTTTCCTCCATTGACTTTAAGGTTGTTGTCATTAATGCAGACAAGCCCACCAGCTTAACATTATTATCAACGGTTGCTTTTACAACCTCCTCATAATCTACATCTTTTCCCAGGTCGATTACAGTGTAGCCGTAATTTTCCAAAAGCACCTTAACTATATTTTTACCAATGTCATGAACATCGCCTTTAACTGTGGCTAAAACAATTTTACCCTTGCTTACAGGGGCAGAGTCCTCGCTTATAAGCTTCTTCTTTATAACATCAAAGCAGGCCTGAGCTACGGTGGCAGACTGTATCAGCTGTGGTAAAAAGATTTTTCCCGTTTCAAAGTCTGCACCGGCCTTGTCAAGTGTAGGAATAAGATAATCGTTAATAATGTCCATAGGGGAGTGGCTTTCAAGCAGCTTTTCGGTTACCTGTGCACCCTCCGCTTTTAAACCGTTTTCAATGGCATAATTTAAGGATATTTCTTTCTTTTCAGATTGGGGCTTTTTTGCGTCAACATTGTTGTATGCCTGAATGAACTCTACGGAGTTTTTATCTATATTTGCAAGCAGTCTGTATGCACGCACCGCACCGGTCATAGCGTCTATGTTAGGGTTGATAATAGGCAGGTCAAGCCCCTTTTGCAGTGCCATAGTAAGAAAAGTAGAGGTAACAAGCTCTCTGTTTGGCAGACCAAAGGATATGTTAGACACACCTAAAACCGTTTTTACACCCAATTCTTTTTTTACTCTTTCAAGGGCGTTTAGGGTTTCAAGCACACCCTCCTGTTCTGCAGATGCAGTCAGTGTTAAGCAGTCTATATAAATATCGCTGTTTTTTATACCAAGTGCGTTGGCACGCTTTACTATTTTTTCTGCAATGGCAAAACGCCCCTCTGCCGTTTTTGGTATACCGTCTTTGTCAAGAGTAAGTCCAACTACGGCGGCACCGTATTTTTTTACAAGAGGCAGTACGGCTTCAAGGGATTTTTCTTCGCCGTTTACAGAGTTTACTATCGGCTTGCCGCTGTAAACTCGCAGGGCACTTTCAAGTACCTGCGGAATGGTCGAATCTATTTGCAGTGGAACATCAACAACGCCTTGAAGCCCTTTAATAGCTCTTATCATCATTTGCTCTTCATCAATTTCAGGCAAGCCTACATTAACATCTAAAATTTCGGCACCGGCATTAATTTGTTCAATACCCTGTGTCAGAATATAGTCGAGGTTGTTATTACGCAAGGCCTCTTTAAACAGCTTTTTGCCTGTTGGATTAATTCTTTCGCCTATTATTCTGGGCTGGTTTATTACCACTGTACGGCTTGGCGAACAAACAGCAGACGGTACAGCTGTACTGCGTTTATAAGGCTTGGCATTTTTTAGTGCTGCGCTTAGCTGCCTAATATACTCCGGTGTAGTACCACAGCAGCCGCCTAAAATTGTTGCACCTAACGGCACAATGCCGTTTGCCATATCGGCGGCAAATTCCTCGGGCGGCAGGTCGTATTTTCCTGTAGCAGGGTCGGGAAGACCGGCGTTTGGTTTAACTATAATAGGCAAGGTTGTCCATTTTGCAAGCTCTTCTACAACGCCACGCAGCTGTACAGGCCCTAATGAGCAGTTTACACCCAATGCATCTACACCTAATCCCTCAAGCGTAAGTGCCATAGAGCTTACGCTGCAGCCTGTAAAGGTACGCATATTTTCTTCAAAGGTCATAGTGCAGACAATAGGCTTGCTGATGTTTTCCTTTGCGGCTAAAACGCCGGCTTTCAGCTCGGCAAGGTCAGTCATAGTTTCAAAAACTATAAGGTCGGCATCTGCACCGGCAAGAATAACCTCTTTGTATATTTCGTATGCTTCGTCAAAGGACATACTTCCCGTTGGCTCCATCAGCTGTCCGATAGGACCAATATCCAGTGCCGCCAATGCACCCGTACCGTCTGTTGCCTCTTTTGCAACCTTTACCGAAGCCTTAACAACCTCTTCAACGGTATAGCCGCTTTCGGCAAGCTTGTAACTGTTGGCACCAAAGGTGTTGCTGTAAACAACCATTGAGCCTGCGTCAATGTATGACTTGTGAATATCCCGTACAATTTCAGGGTGAGTAATGCTTAAAATCTCGGGGCATTCTCCGGTTTTAAGCCCCTTTGCCTGAAGCTGTGTGCCCATTGCACCGTCAAAAATTATAAAATCCTTTTCCTTAATTAGCTTATTGAACACAATGGTTTCCTACCTTTCTATATTGGCAAGTGCTTCTCAGATTACAGCATAAGCACCCACGCTTTGCCGGAGCTACCGGAGTGTGCGAAAGCCCTATTATAGCCGTAACAGATTTAATAGGGGTAAGCGTCATACTGTCTGCGGTACACAGTCCTATTTTTCTGGGAGCGTCAAGTATTGTTAAAATTTCCTTTTGTATGTCAATAGGTAAATCGCCGTAGCCCGGGCTGTAACGCCATGTTTTATAGCAGGAGGAGTCAAGTGCAGAATATATTTCCTCCTCTGCTTTATTGCAAAGCTGTTCAATTGCAACACTGGACAGGCTGTTAATTACTATAGCCTTTGACATATCCTGTAATTGTGCGGTGCGAATTAAATTATCTATATTTCCCGAAAGCGTAGCACACATAAGCACAATGCCATAACAGCCGTTTAAGTGGCGTTCTATGTCCTTGCCTGTAAGGAGCAGATTGGTGTTAAGCACCTGAATGCCCATGTCTGTTTTTTCAATATTGAAAATTCCGTAGCGGTATCGTGGTATACTGTTTTTAATAACAAGCTGCTCGCACTGCGGCAGCATAGCAAGGGTGTTAGCGTCTGCCTTACCCTTTTTAACCCCCATATACCGCAAGGCCTCGTCATAATCAAGTTCACCTAATGTTATCAAGTAAATCACCTCATGTGCTCACTTCCGTAGGAAGTGAGTGCGGGAAAAATTTTTGCAGAAAATTTTTCTAAAAATCAAGTCAAATACATGTGCTCACTTTGTGTGCTCACTTTCGTCAGAAAGTGAGTGCGGGAAAAATTTTAGAATAAAATTTTTCTAAAAATCAAGTCAAATACATGTGCTCACTTTATGTGCTCACTTCCGTAGGAAGTGAGTGCGTTGTGTGCTTATTTTTTCAAAATAAGTGCTAAAGAAATTTTTGCAGAAAAATTTTCCTAGAACCAAGTTGAATATAGTATGTACTTAGTATGTACTTATTTTTTCAAAATAAGTGCTGAAGAAATTTTTGCAGAAAAATTTTCCTAGAACCAAGTCGAATATAGTATGTGCTTATTTTTTCAAAATAAGTGCTGAAGAAATTTTAAAATAAAAACTTCCCTCAATATCACCCAAATTTAAAATAAGATTGCTTAAAATTAAAGCAAGGATTTAATGTTTTCTGCAATTTTTGTTGCAACATATGGATTGTTCATTGTGTAAAGATGAATACCCTCTACACCGTTTGCTATTAAATCAACAATTTGGTCAACTGCATAGGCAATGCCGGCATCACGCATAGCTTCCGGATTAGAGCCGTATTTCTGCATCATCATAGAAAATTTTCTGGGAAGTGACGCACCGCACATGTCTACCATTCTTAAAATTTGCTTACTGCTGGTAACAGGCATAATTCCGGCCTCTATAGGAACATTTATTCCGGCAATTCTTGCCTTTTCAACAAATCTATAAAATACGCTGTTGTCAAAAAACAGCTGTGAAATCAAAAATTCTGCACCGGCATCAACCTTTTTCTTTAGGTTAAGTATGTCCTGTATTTCGTTTTCCGATTCCATGTGTACCTCAGGATAGCAGGCACCGCTTACACCCATTTCAGGATATTTGCTTTTTATATATGATACTAAATCGCTTGCGTAGGTAAAATCCTTTTTCGGAGTTAAATCAGGGTTTTTATCGCCTCTAAGAGCCAAAATATTTTCAACGCCTACTGCCTTAAAATCTGCTATTGCCTTGTCTATGTCGTTCTTATCATTTGTAAGGCAGGTTAGATGCGCTACAGGCTCCACATGATGAGTGCTTTTTATAATTGACGCTATCTTACAGCTGTGCTCGGTATTGCCTCCACCGCCTGCACTGTAGGTAACACTTATATAGTCGGGGTTAATATTTGTCAGCTTGTCTAAGGTTTCATATACGATATCAATACTGTCTGTGAATTTTTTAGGAGGGAAAACCTCCAGTGAAAAAACAGTTTTGTTTTGCTTGAATTTATTAATTACCTTCATTGCAATTCTCCTTAAGGTGAAAATAATGGGGACGATACGGCTAATCGTCCCCTAAATAGTCTGTTAATGATGTATACTTACATATTTTCCGGCGGTTTATTAGGGTTGTTGTTCTGCATGTTTTCATAATTATCTGTTTCAGAAATAATTACGCCCTGCTCATTAATAGACAAGCCCGGACGGAGTGCATCCATTTCTGCAAGCACCCAGTTGAACTCGCCGCTGGTAACAATACATCCGCAGTAGTTGCACTGACCTGCACTTGAAATAGAGTCAAGCGGTGCACCGCAGTGTGGGCAAACATTGGCCTTGGTGCCGGTGCTTATATCGGTTTTAACGCCCTTCTTACGCATATATGTCATCAGATAATCAATATAGCAGTACTTGTCCTTGCTGCCCTTAATAACATTTCCTGTTCTTTCGTCAACAATATAGTCAATTATGCGTGTTGACATATAAACTGTAAGATATTCGTATTGATTATCCCGCCTGTATAAATGCAGATAAGCGTCGCTTATATTAATATTTTCAATGTAATTAATGCGGTGTGTATTTATATATTCCTGCAGCTGAAGCTCGTGCTGTCTGAAAAGCTCTTCCTTTTCAAAAGGTCTTATCTTGCTCCAATCTCTAGCAGTCCATGCCTGCTGTAAAAGAATAAAGTTTTCTTTAGCCCATGAAACAAACCGTATGTCGCTGAATTGCGGGTCAATCTTATTAACAGCAAGCAAAATTTGTGCTTGATGATTTCCCGGCTTAGCTACACGCAAAGGCTGTGCAGATCTGTTGTTTTGCTGTTGGCTTACGGATTTCTTTATAACATTCTTCAATATGAAAATTATGGCGAATATAAACACGATGGGCACCAAATTCATAATCAGTGAAAAAATCATTGAGGTGCTCATAAGCTCGCTTGCATCATCATAGCTATAGCTTCTGCTTTTACTGTTGCTGTCATAACTGTCATAACTGTCATAGCTGTCGTGGCTGTCGTGGCTGTCGTGGCTGTCGTAGCTGTCGTGGCTGTCGTAGCTGTCGTGGCTGTCATAGCTGTCATAGCTGTCGTAGCCTCCGTAGTCATAACCGGAGTCGTAGCTTCCGTAGTCGTTGTAGTTGCCTACATCCCACTTTTCGTTGTATGCCGAAGCATTAAGCGAAAATGCCGCCCCGAAAGCGACAAGCAGGCACATTACCGCCACTGTTAAGGCAGATACTTTTTTATTCCTCATTAATATATATTCCCCTTTAAAATGTGGTTACTTATTCCGAATTATACCATATAATTTTTTTCATTTCAACGGTTATGCAGACAAAATACTGTATAAGTCATTAGCTGCTGTTTACTCTTGCCTGTTGTCGGGTATATCTGCAAAAGAAGGTTTTATATACATTTTTGTCAATACGCTTTTTTGCTCGAATTTTAATACTAGCTGTTTGTCAATAATTTATATATAATTTGTACAAAATTGGTTTTTAATTTTTGCAAAAAAATCAATATAAAATATTTAGCCGCTATGATATAATTCTACCGATGATATATATAAGGAGGAGACTTAAATGTTTCTAAGCAAAAAGAAAAGAGGCACCAAAGCGGTAAGCATTATGCTTGTGGCAGCTATGATTTCTTCCGTTGCTGTAATAAGTGCTGTAAGCACCAGTGCGGCGTCGGAGAATACTCAGGCTGTATCAAGCGGCGATACTTACGGATTGAAGAGCAATATACAGGACGGTACAATTCTGCACTGCTTTGACTGGAAGTATAAGGATATTAAAGCGGAGCTTCCAAATATTGCAGCGGCAGGTTTTTCTTCTGTACAAACCTCACCGGCTCAGGTGGGCGCCGGCTCAGGCACCTGGTGGTGGCTGTACCAGCCGTTGGGCTTCTATGTTGGAAATAATGATTTAGGAACTAAGGCCGATTTGCAGTCACTGTGTGATGAAGCTGATAAATATGGAATAAAGGTTGTAGTAGATGTTGTGGCAAACCACCTGGCAGGTGATCATTCCAACATTCAGAATGATCTTAAGGACAGTCAGTATTGGCACCATGCAGGCGGCGGCATTGATTACTTTAACCGTAGGCAAATACACCAGGGTGAAATAGGTATGCCTGACATTAACTCTGAAAACGAGTATGTACAGCAGTGCGTTCGTAAATATGTTGAAGAGCTAGCGGGTATGGGAGTAGACGGTATTCGCTGGGACGCTGCAAAGCATATTGGACTGCCAAGTGAAAACTGTAATTTCTGGCCGGCAGTTACACAGGGAACAGGCTTGTGGACATACGGAGAAATTCTTGATGACCCTGTAGCCTCTGATGGCAACCGAGACAATAGAGAATATGCCGAAAGCCTAATGAAGGAGTACACCAAGTACATCAGTGTTACAGACAGCGGCTACGGTGCAGATGTTAGAATGGCATTCAGAAGCGGCAAGGTTACTCAAAGCGTCGGCAATTTCGCTGAGCGTGGAGTTTCCAAGGACAAGCTTGTTTATTGGGCAGAGAGCCACGATACTTATTCTAATGATAAAAGCGATGGCGAGTGGGATTCCTCACAGTTTATAGATCAGAATAAAATTGACCGAGCTTATGCGGTTGTAGCAGCACAGAATAAGGCTACTTCATTGTATTTCTCAAGACCGTCTTCAAAATCTAAAAATGATATTAAAGCAGGTAAAAAGGGCAGCACACACTATACCAGCAAGGAAGTTGCAGAGGTTAATAGATTCCATAATGAAAACGCCGGCAAGGCTGACTGCTACAAGGCATCAAACGGCTGTGCTGTAGTTACCCGTAAGGATGGCGGTGCCGTTATAGTTAAGGGCACCGGCAGTGGCAAGGTTTCTGTAGAAAACGGCGGTGGTTATGCAAAGCCGGGTACATATAAAGACCAGGTTTCAGGCAACACCTTTACAATTACAGCATCAACTATTTCCGGTGAAATAGGTTCTACAGGTATTGCAGTTATTTACGACGCTAAGCCTATTCCAAGCATTTCTGCTGCACCGGGCACTGAAAGCGATACATATACCTACAAGACAAATACACTTTCAGTTACACTTAATGCTTCAAATGTAAGCAACGCTAAGTATTCTCTGGACGGCGGCAGCGAGATTGCTTACACAGACGGTACAAAGATTACATTGGGCGAGGGCAAGCCTTTTGAAACATTACAAACTCTAAAATTAACAGCAACTGATACTGCATCGGGTAAAACACTCACAAAGACATATACATTCTTAAAGTCGAACAAGGGTACTTCAATCTACTTTGACAACAGCTCATATAACTGGAGCAATATATATGCCTACATCTACAAAGACGATGGTGGCTCATCAAATGAGATTGCGGCTTGGCCGGGCGTACAGCTGACAAATAAATCAGCTGCGAACGGTTACTTTGTTTATGATTTACCTGAGGACTACGAGAACGCACGGGTAATATGGTCTGACGGTTCAGGATCAAGCTCAAACAGATACCCTGCGGATATGGAGCCGGGTTTGTCAATAGATGGTAAATCTCATTTGCTTACATCGGGAAATACTTGGAAAGAGTACAACGAGAGTGTAACACCAACTGAACCAACCACTCCTACAAGCCCAACTATACCGACTGCACCTCCTGTGAACTATAAATATGTTATAGGTGATGTAAGCGGAGACGGCGTTGTCACCTTGAAGGATGCATCACTTATTCAGAGGGCATTGCTTGGTAATCTTACACTTACCGAGAAGCAGCAAAAGGCGGCTGATATTGTCAACGACGGAAAAATTACCGTTGCAGATGTTGTTGCTGTACTAAGATATTTGGTTGGCTATGACAATGTTTACAAGATTGGTGAGGAAGTTACCGTCACTTCCGCAGACTGAGCAGCACTTATATAAAAGCCTGATACAGCAGTATACCTGTGTATAGGGCTTTTCGGATGTAACAGTAAATACTTAAGTGGTAGTTGGTTTGGTAACCAATTGCTGTAAAAAGTGATTTTTTACAGGCAACAGCATATGCTGTTGCCTGTGTTATTGTATAGACTCACTTTAGTGAAAAGTGGTGTTTTTATATAGGCTCCCTTGAGTAAAGGGAGCGTTTGAAGAAGTGAGTTAATATAGGCTCCTTTGAGTAAAGGGAGCGTTTGAATAAGTGAATTAATATAGGCTCCCTTGAGTAAAGGGAGCGTTTGAAGAAGTAATTAATATAGGCTCCCTTGAGTAAAGGGAGCTGTCAGCGAAGCTGACTGAGGGATTGCTTAACATCACCAATGCAGACAATAGCATATAGCTTAAAGTAAATAACAACAAAGCCGAGCCACCTCCCTTTGCACAAGTGAGGCATTTCGAGTAAAGGGAGCGTTTGAAGAAGTGAGTTAATATAGGCTCCCTTGAGTAAAGGGAGCTGTCAGCGAAGCTGACTGAGGGATTGCTTAACAGCACCAATGCAGGTAGTAGCATAGAGATTAAAGTAAATAACAATCCCACCGTCACGGCAAAGCCGAGCCACCTCCCTTAGCACAAGGGAGGCATTTAGAGTAAAGGGAGCGTTTGAAGAAGTGAGTTAATATAGGCTCCCTTGAGTAAAGGGAGCTGTCAGCGAAGCTGACTGAGGGATTGCTTAACATCACCAATGCAGGTAGTAGCATATAGCTTAAAGTAATTAACAATCCCTCCGTCACGGCAAAGCCGAGCCACCTCCCTTTGCACAAGGGAGGCATTTCGAGTAAAGGGAGCTGTCAGCGAAGCTGACTGAGGGATTGCTTAACATCACTGATTTAGAGAGAGGAGCAACAATAAATGAGAGAACCGACTATCAGAAAAGTAGAAAAAAGCGATATTCAGGCGTTGGCTGAAAAAGCCAACGAAATATGGCATGAGTATTTTATACCGATAATTGGTCTTGAACAGGTGGAATATATGATAGATAAATATCAATCTGTCAAGGGCCTGACACAGCAGATAAACGAGGGATATTCTTATTATTTTGTTTTAGCCGACCACGATATTGTGGGATATTTTGGAGTACAGCCCCAATGCGGCAGGCTGTTTCTAAGCAAGCTGTATTTAGAAAAGCAAAGCAGGGGAAAGGGCTATTCCAAAGAAATGCTGAAGTATATTATTAATATTGCAGTTGAACAGAAAAAGTCAAGCATATATCTTACGGTGAACAAATATAATAAGAATACTATAGATATATATAAGCATTTTGGTTTTAAAATTGTTGATGAACAAAAGGCCTATATAGGAAGCGGGTTTTATATGGACGATTATATTATGGAGTATGTAATTTAGCTGACAGGAGCTTTTATAATCAGTTGCACGCATAATGGATAATATTTTTTGTACTTTTTGTATATATTTACCTAATAATGCGGAATTTTAAATTTCTATATTGTTTATTCAAAAAACATTTGATATAATTAATTTGAAATTTATTGTATTTTAAGGAGAGGTATTAACAATGATAAAAAGTAAAAAAATAACAGTAGGACTTTTGTGCCTTGTACTTTGTTTGCTGACGCTTTGTTCTGTGTTTGTTCTGTCGGGCTGCGGTGGAATTAGTATTGATGTTAAGGCTAATTACCTGCTTCATCCTGTATTTAGCGGATGCAACAATAAGGGCTCGGTTGAGCTTGAGCTAAACTACAGCAATGTTGACTATGCTGTGCAGTCCTACAAGAATAATGATAACTACAGTGATATTCGCAGTCTGGTAAGCGACATTGATTTTGAACTTGAGGACAAAAGCGTAAACGGCAAGCTGAAAAATGGCGATACCTTTAAGGTTATTACAAAGTATGATGAAGACAGGGCAGCCGAGCTTGGCGTAACATTTACTAACACTGAAATCACCTGTAAGGTTCAGGAGCTAAAAGACGGTACAGAGCTTGATGCGTTTAAGGATGTTGAGGTTACATTCAGCGGTGAGGATGGCACCGGCTACGCAAGCGTCAACACAGATAAATGTAAAAAGGCCATTACAAGTAATGTTTATTTTACATTTGAAGATGAAAGCAATGGCAACCTTAAAAACGGTGATGAGGTTACGGTAAAGGCTACTCTTTATTCCAATGACAGCTCCTATTTCCTAAAGGAGGAAAGCAAGAAGTATAAGGTTGACGGACTGTACGGTGCCAGAAAGTCACTTGAGGGTACAGACCTTGACGATGTAACAGAGGAGATTAGAAAAAAAGCTAATACGGCTACAAAGAGTGACGCCTCAATAGCTTACTATGAGTATAAATTTAACAGCGGTAAAAAGAGAGCTTTGAACAGCTTTAATTTCTCATTTGAAACTGAGATGGAGTTTGAAAAGTATGTATATGCTTATGATCCTGATGAGGTTTCAGACAATACCCTTGCAGGCGTATATAAGCTGACGACTACTGTTAAGTGTAAGGATAACCAGTCATATGTTTCTGACGGAGCAGAGGCTATGAAGAAGGGCGAAAATGATACAGGCATTACATATATTGTTGTAACTACAAGTGGACTTATTTTCTCATCTGATAATACGCTTTATGATGACGGATATTTCTCTCGTTACTATAATATGAATAACTGTGCAGACCTAAATGATATTAAGGATTTGTTTGATAATAATAACTATGTTTTAGTTAATTATGATGAAAACCTTAAAGAGCTAAAGGATGCAGAGCCTTCCACAGAAAAAGCCACAGAGAAGGTAACAGAAAAGGCTACTGAGAAATCAACAGAAAAAGCTACTAAGAAATCAACAGAAAAAGCCGAGGAAAAAACAGATTTAAAACCAACAGAACCGGCAACGAAATCGTCAAGAAATTAATTCCTTGTGCATTTGTTGATTTGAATTAAACTAAAGCTCAATACAGTTAGTGCAGATGTTCTTTTTGAATGTCTGCACTTTTTATTTTTCTTAGTAAGCAATTTCGTGCAATAGACTGCAGCAGAGCCGGTTATAGCCGCTGTAGGTAATTAATTTATAAATCGGAAGCAAAAAATACCTAGGCATATTTAAAAACGGGTATGCAGTAGCTTTTACAGTAACTGCATACCCGTATTTGTGTTTATGTGAGTTTATAGCAGAAGCCGACAAACGCTTCTTTAAAAAAGGCTGCAAGCCAAATGATTTTTGAGCCTATTAATCCTCCAGCTGATTCATTACAAGCCCTGTTATCATTTTTGGATAGAAATATGTAGACTTTTGCGGCATTTTTTCGCCGTTTGAGGCTACCTCTCTTATCTCGGAGACTCTTGTAGGGTTAAGAATAAAGGCACACTGTGAATTACCCTGCTGTACAGATGAAATAGCCTCGTCAAATATTTTTGTGTATGTTAGGTTTATTTGCTTTGCCATATTTTCAGCGTCTATGCCGAATATTTTTTCAAGAATAAGCGTATGCAGTATGGTTACATCCAGCTGCTGTGTAGCTGTGCTTGCGTTTGGCAGAAGTTTTTTAATAATGTTGGTATCCTTTAGTACAAGCAGCTTGTAGCTGCTGCCGCCGCAGTAAAAGGCGTATGCCTTTTTGCCTTGGTTGTAAAGCTCCATTAGGGTGCTTTCTATAGTGTTTATATCGCTGTGTTCTGTAACATCAAAATATTCTTTGCAGCCGTCTATAACCCTTTCGGCATTAAAGCTGTCAAGATTTCTTACCAAGCGGTGCGTCGGGAATACTACTAAGCCGGGGTGCTCCATATCCACCAGCATCATCATTTGGTAGTCGCAGGCGTCGCCCTCTTTTGCCAAGCCCTGCTCTCTTAAATAATTTCTGTAATTAAGTGCTGTTTCATAGCGGTGGTGTCCGTCTGCAATATACAGCTTTCTGTCGGTGAAATCACTGCAAATATCAGCTATTGCTTTTTCGTCCTTTATTATCCACATTCTGTGTGTAACATTGTCATTGTCCTGTAGCTGTATGTCGGGCTCAGACTTTGAAAGGCTGTCAATTTTGCCAAGAGTGTTTTTTCCGCCGTCCATATAAAGTGAATAAATTTGGCTGAAGTTACAGTTAGTAGCCTTCATAAGGTTTAGTCTGTCTTCCTTAGCCTTTGAAAGGGTGAATTCGTGTGGAAGTATAATGCCTTTGCTGAATTCCTCAAGCTTAACACGGCAAATAATTCCTTTAATTGTCTTTCTTTCACCGTATGCGGTAAATTCCTCTTCATATATGTATATTGCCGGCTTGTCTTCTTTTACAAGTATGCCCTTTTCCAGCCAATCCTTTAGTATTTCTGCCGCCTTGTTGTATTTGTCGTCACCCTTTGGCAGTTCTAAACGAATTATGTTGTGTGGGTTGGTTTTAATGTATTCTTCACGCTGTTGGTCACTTATAATATCATAAGGCGGGCAAACAAGCTCTTCTATTTTTCCGGCTTTTTCGCAGTTAAATCTTAATCCTTTATAGCCTTTTATTTCAGCCATATAAGCATCTCCTTTTTATAGCAGTATAATTATCAGGTTATAATATAGCACTGACATCACTTATATTTTTACATATTTGACAGGAAAGGTCAATATTTTGCTAAAAAAATTCTGACATAGCACATTTATTCAGCTTTAAACCCCACTGCGGAACTGTGTATATAAGAGCAAGTTGCAGGTTGAAGTGATTTTAAAAAAATTTGAAAATAAGTGTTGACAAATGAATATACCTGTGATAGAATAACTATCGTTGCACGGAGAGGTGTCCGAGTGGTTTAAGGAGCTAGTCTTGAAAACTAGTGATCCCGCAAGGGACCAAGGGTTCGAATCCCTTCCTCTCCGCCACATTTATTTTACAGTTAGTTCACCAATGCGGAAGTACTCAAGTGGTGAAGAGGCTCCCCTGCTAAGGGAGTAGGTCGGGTAACCGGCGCAAGGGTTCAAATCCCTTCTTCCGCGCCAAAACAGAGCAGTAGCTTTTTGCTACTGCTCTGTTTGCGTTTAACGAGAAGGCTTTTGCGTTTAATGAAAATCTATATATGAGTGTTATATGATACGCCCTTAACCGACTGTTTACAAGGCTGCATTGCTTTGCAAGCCCGAAGGTGTCGCTTTTTAGGCTAAAAGCGTTTAAAAAATCGCTGTTTAATTACTTTGTGCAAACGCTTGTTTAAATTATGGGTATATGTTATAATTAGCACCTAGAATGGATAAAAATAGATAAACTGCGTTTGCTTGCTGCTGGAGGTAATATGGTTGTGCTTGGTATAGACCCCGGATATGCTATTGTTGGCTGGGGCGTGGTGAATTACGCCGGAAATATATACAGACCCTTGGGGTTTGGTGCAATTACTACCGACGGAAGCAGTAATTTTAACGACAGACTGGGCTATATATATAACAATATGACAAGGCTTATTGAAAAGTGTAAGCCTGACGCAATGGCTGTGGAGAAGCTGTACTTTCAAAATAACCAAAAAACCGCAATAAATGTTGCACAGGCAAGAGGAGTAATTTTGCTTGCGGCACAACAGCAGGGTGTGCCTATTTTTGAGTATACGCCCTTGCAGGTTAAGACGGTTGTTACCGGCTACGGCAAAGCGAAAAAGCCGCAGGTAATGGAAATGACACGCAGGCTGTTGGCGCTGGAAAGCGTGCCAAAGCCGGACGATACGGCGGACGCACTGGCTATAGCACTGTGCCATATACAGGCAAGAGGCACTGCCCTGAGAAAGATAATTACAAAAGGAAGATACAGCTAATGTTTTACAGTGTAAGAGGAAAGTTAATACACAAGGCTCAAAATTTTGTGGTGATAGAGTGCGGCGGCGTAGGCTACAGGTGCTATACCTCGTCAGCTACACAAAATAAACTGCCGGACATAAACAGCCAGACCACCCTTTATACACATTTGGTTGTGCGTGAGGATGCGATGGAGCTGTACGGCTTTAGTACACTGAATGAGCTTGAATGCTTTGAAATGCTTATTGCCGTAAGCGGTGTAGGCGCAAAAATGGCATTGGCTGTGCTGTCTGTACTGAGTGTAGAACAGTTTGTTATGGCTGTAGCATCATCAGATACAGGTGCAATTTCTAAGGCAAATGGTGTAGGCAAGAAAAAGGCAGAGCGTATAATACTTGACCTAAGAGATAAAATAAAGGCGTTTGACAGCTCGTTGCCGTCTGCTGACTTTAGCAGTGACAGTCAAGGTGCAGGAGTGCTTGCCGGAGGAAATATTGCAAAGGCTGCAGAGGCCTTGGGCGTATTGGGATACTCCGCACAGGAGGTTATGCCGCTTTTAAATAAAATGGACGGCGGTTTGCCTGTTGAAAAGCTTATAAGCGGCGTGTTAAAAGAAATGGGAAGAAGATAACGGAGAGTGGCTATGGATTTTGATGATATTGACTTTGAAAACAGAATAGTTGATCCGGAGGAGCTTCCCGATGAATTTGGCGACAAGGAAAATCCTTTAAGACCTAAAAATCTTGATGAATATATCGGTCAGGAAAAGGTTAAGGAGAATCTTTCGATATATATTCAGGCCGCTATTCAAAGGCACGAAACACTTGACCATGTTTTGCTGTACGGGCCGCCGGGACTGGGCAAGACTACACTTGCCGGTATTATTGCAAATGAAATGGGAGTAAGCCTGCGTATAACATCGGGCCCGGCTATTGAAAAGCCCGGCGATTTGGCGGCACTGCTTACTAACCTGAATGACGGCGATGTTTTGTTTATTGATGAAATTCACAGACTGAACAGACAGGTAGAGGAGATACTTTATTCTGCTATGGAGGACTTTGCCATCGATATTATAACAGGCAAGGGACAAATGGCGGCTTCGTATCATCTGCCTCTGCCGAAGTTTACTTTGGTAGGTGCTACCACCAGAGCAGGGCAAATTTCCGCACCGCTTCGTGACAGGTTTGGGGTTGTGCTAAGGCTTGAGTTATATACACCGGAGGAGCTGGGTAAAATCGTAACCAGAAGTGCCGGCATTTTAAATATGCCTATTGATAACGACGGTGCTTTGGAAATTGCGTCACGCTCAAGAGGCACGCCGAGAATTGCAAACAGGTTTTTAAAGCGTGTGCGTGACTATGCACAGGTTATGAGTGATGGTGTAATTACCTGCGAAACAGCCAGGATAGCTTTGGAAAAAATGGAGGTTGACGAGCTGGGGCTTGACTCTAACGACAGGCGTATGCTTGAAACTATGATTAAGTACTACAAGGGCGGGCCTGTAGGGGTGGAAACCTTGGCGGCGACTATCGGCGAGGAAGCGGTAACTATTGAAGATGTTTACGAGCCGTACCTAATGCAGATTGGCTTTATTAACCGCACGCCAAGAGGACGCTGTGTAACAGAGGCGGCCTGCAGGCATTTGGGCTACAGTATGCCGAACGGCGACAGGGGTGTTCAGCAAAGCCTGTTTTAATTAAATGAGATAATAAATACTTTTGTGAATTAAAATATTAATTACTGATTTGGAGGATAATATAATGGGAAGATTGTTTGGAACTGACGGCGCAAGGGGTGTAGCTAACAAGGAGCTTACCGGAGAGCTTGCAATGAATATAGGAAGAGCGGCCGCTATGGTGCTTACAGAGCAAAGCGACAAAAAGCCGGTTGTAATTATCGGTAAGGATACACGCCTAAGCTCAGATATGCTGGAGGGTGCTATTGTTTCGGGCTTGTGCTCCGTAGGTGCAGATGTTATTACACTTGGTGTTGTTCCTACACCGGCTGTTGCACTGCTTGTAAAGAAATACAATGCTGACGCAGGTATTATGATTTCGGCTTCTCATAATCCGTATGAGTTTAACGGTATAAAGATATTCAGCGGCACAGGCTTTAAGCTGCCGGACACTCTTGAGGAGGAGATTGAGGCTATAGTCCTTGACAATGCAAAGCCGTATGCTTTTGCACAAATGGATAAAATAGGCAAGGTTACAGTTTCAAACGAAGGTGTAAAGGAATACATAAACCATGTTATTTCTACCGTACCTGAAAAGCCGCAGGGCTTAAGGGTAGCCTTTGACTGCTCCAACGGCTCGTCCTCTGTTACAGCAAGGGATATTTTTGAGTCGTTGGGTGTTGAGTGCCATATGACACATTTTGAGCCTAACGGTGTAAATATTAACAAAGACTGCGGCTCTACACATATTGACGCTTTGGCGGAATATGTAAAGGCTAACGGTCTTGACTGCGGTATTGCTTTTGACGGTGACGCCGACAGGTGCTTGGCTGTAGACGAAAACGGCGAGCTTGTAGACGGCGACTTTATTATTGCAATATGTGCAAAAGACCTGAAAGAAAGAGGCTTGCTAAAGAATAATACTGCTGTAGGCACGGTGCTTACAAATATGGGCTTTAACAAATTCTGTGAAGAAAACGACATTAACTTTGAGGCTACAAAGGTAGGCGACAGATATGTTTTGGAGTCTATGGTGGCTAACGGCTATGTAATAGGCGGAGAGCAAAGCGGTCATGTTATTTTCTTGGACTACTGTACAACAGGTGACGGTCAAACTACAGCGGCACAGCTTTTAAGCCTAATGAAGAGAAAGAACAGCAAGCTTTCTGAAATTGCAAAGGTTATGAAACGCTTCCCACAGGTTATGGTAAATGTTAAGATTTCACCTGATGGCAAAGGCAAGGTAAACAAGGACAGTGATGTTCAGGCTAAGGTTGCACAGGTAGCCGCACAGCTTGAGGGCCACGGAAGAATAATTGTAAGAGAGTCCGGCACAGAGCCGTTGGTAAGAGTAATGCTGGAAGGCTCCGACTACAGCGAAATTGAAAAGCTTGCAAACGAAACTGCTGAAATAGTTAAGAATAAACTGGGATAATATAGATTTTATATAGATTAGCATATTTAAGGAGGGGTACCCTTGCGAGTTGCAAACTGGGAGGACTATGAGCTTATAGACGCATCCTGCGGTGAACGACTGGAAAGGTGGGGCGATATTATATTAATAAGGCCCGACCCGCAGATTATATGGAACACACCAAAGGAGCATTATTTGTGGAAGCAGGCGCACGCACGCTACCACAGGTCTTCCTCAGGCGGAGGAAGGTGGCAGGTTTATAAGAAAATTCCTGATGTCTGGAAGATTAAGAACAAGGATATTTCCTTTCAGATTAAGCCTATGGGCTTTAAGCACACAGGCGTATTTCCGGAGCAGGCCACTAACTGGGATTATGTTGACGGGATTATAAGAGGCTCAAAAAAAGAAATGAAGGTTCTTAATTTGTTTGCTTATACCGGCGGTGCAACCCTAGCGTGTTTAAATGCAGGTGCCGAAGTGTGCCATGTAGACGCTTCTAAGGGAATGGTGCAGTGGGCTAAGGAAAACGCACAGGTGTCGGGACTTTCCGGCAGGCCTGTACGCTGGCTTGTAGATGACTGCATTAAATTTGTTCAGCGTGAGCAAAGGCGTGGCAATAAATATGACGGCATAATAATGGATCCGCCGTCATACGGCAGAGGTCCAAACGGCGAGGTTTGGAAGCTGGAGGAGCAGCTTTATTCACTGGTGGAGCTTTGCTCTGCGGTGCTTTCAAAGCATCCGGACTTTTTTGTGCTTAATTCCTACACTACAGGCTTGTCGCCGGCTGTTATGGAATATTTACTGGGAGTTGTGCTTGTGCCTAAGTTTGGCGGCAGAGTAAGTGCAGACGAAATCGGTTTAAGAGTTACAAACAGCGGTCTTGTTCTGCCTTGCGGTTCTACAGCCATTTGGCAGAGAAAGTAATAAATTCCTGTAACAATTATATTTTGTTAAGAGAGGTTTTCAATGGGCGAATTTATAAGGGTTGACAATGTTTCTTTTTCCTACGATGACAACAGGGTGCTTAACAATATCTCTTTGTCAGTGCAGGAGGGTGAGTTTGTGGCACTGCTGGGTCATAACGGCTGCGGTAAGTCCACTATGGCAAAGCTGTTTAATGTGCTGCTGTCACCGCAAAGCGGTACGGTTACTATAGACGGCATTACCGCTGAAACAGAGGACGATATATATGAAATTCGCAGCAGGGTAGGGCTTGTACTGCAAAACCCTGATAACCAGCTTGTGGCAACGGTGGTTGAAGAGGATGTTGCCTTTGGCCCTGAAAATTTAGGAGTGCCTCCGCAGGAAATAAGACGCCGTGTTGACAGTGCCTTAAAGGCGGTGGATATGTATGAGTACCGAAGTCACGCTCCACACAAGCTCTCCGGCGGACAAAAGCAGAGGGTGGCTATTGCAGGTATAATCGCTATGGAGCCAAGATGTATTGTTCTTGACGAGCCTACGGCAATGCTTGACCCTAAGGGGCGGCAGGAGGTTATGGACACCATAAGGCACCTTAATAAAAGTATGGGAATTACCATAGTGCTTATCACCCACTATATGGACGAGGCGGTACAGGCTGACAGAGTAATTGTAATGGACAAGGGCAGTATTCTTACTCAGGGTACGCCACGGCAGGTTTTTAGCAAGACTGAGCTTTTAAAGGAGCATTCTCTTGATGTTCCCCAGTCTGTTGAGCTTATGTATACGCTGAAAAACAGGTATGGTGCTGCTGTGAATGAAATGCCCCTTACACCTGCCGAGTGTGTGCAGACCTTGTCTGAAATTTTACCGCAATGCTGATTGCAGCTTTATAAAGAGGATAATTCTATGAGTATTATTCAGGTTGAAAATTTATGCTATAAATACGGTATTGGCACACCCTTTGAAAAAACCGCCGTAAATGATGTTTCCTTTGAAATTAACAAAGGAGAGGTAGTAGGCGTTATAGGGCATACAGGCTCCGGAAAATCTACTATGGTGCAAATGCTGAACGGATTAATCAAGCCTACGGGCGGCAGAGTTTTGCTGGAGGGAAAGGACATTTGGAGCGAGCCTAAAAAAATAAGGCAGGTACGCTTTAAGGTGGGTATGGTTTTTCAGTACCCGGAATATCAGCTTTTTGAAGAAACAGTAAGAAAGGACATAGCATATGGGCCAAGTAATATGGGGCTTAGTGATGATGAGATTGTTTCTTCTGTTGAGGCTGCCGCTAGGTTTGCAGGGCTTAAGGCTGAATTGCTGGATAAATCACCCTTTGAGCTGTCCGGCGGTGAAAAACGCCGTGCCGCTATAGCAGGTGTAATAGCAATGAATCCTCAGGTGCTTATTCTTGACGAGCCTACGGCGGGTTTGGACCCAATGGGCAGGGAGCTTTTGCTGAAGCAGATAGAAGGCTACCACAAAAGGTCAGGCAATACAATTTTGCTGGTATCTCACAGTATGGAGGATATAGCGAGAATATCCGACAGGGTGCTTGTTATGAACGACGGAAAAATGGAAATGCTCGATACTCCTCATAATGTTTTTTCGCAGGGAGAAAGGCTGAAGGGTATGGGGCTGAAAATACCGCAGATAACCCAAATAGTAAACGCCCTGGCCGATAAGGGCTACAGTGTTGAAAAAGGTGTACTTACAATAGAGGAGGCTGTAAAGCAGCTGCTGCCTCTGCTGAACGGAGGAAAACAGGCTTGATAAAGGATATTACGCTGGGACAATTTTTTCCGGGCAATTCGGTTATACACAAAATTGACCCAAGAGTGAAAATATTGCTTATAATTGCATATATTGTTTTTTTGTTTGTAGCTAATAACTTTGTTTCATTAGGCTTTATGGTACTGGTAACAGTGGCAATAGTGCTGCTTACAAAGATTCCCGTAAAAATGTATTTTAAGGGCTTAAAGGCAATAATGTTTATTATTCTTTTTACCTCTGTACTAAATATGTTTTACGGCAGTGGCGAACCTATATGGCAGTGGGGATTTTTGAAAATAACATTAAACGGAATAAGCAATGCTGTTTTTATTTCAATAAGAATTGTTGCGCTTATTTTTATTAGCTGTGTGCTAACCTACACAACCTCGCCTACTGACCTTACCGACGCACTTGAAAGACTTATGAAGCCTCTTACGGTGTTTCATATTAAGGTGCACGAAATAGCAATGATGATGACTATTGCACTGCGGTTTGTTCCTACTCTGCTTGAGGAAACGGACAAAATTATGAATGCACAAAAGGCTCGTGGTGCCAATATGGACAGCGGCGGCCTAATAAAAAGAGTAAAGGCTATGATGCCGGTGCTTGTACCGCTGTTGGTTTCTTCCTTTAACAGAGCCTATGAGCTTGCCGTAGCTATGGAGTGCCGCTGTTACCGTGGCGGTGCGGGAAGAACAAGAATGAAGGTATTAAAAGCAGAAACAAAGGACGCCGTGGCTGTGGCAGTGTCGGTATTTGTTTTGGCAGGAGTAATAGTATGCAATGTAATGTTTGGAGCGATAGCCAGGTGAGAAATTTTTTAATTACAATTTCATATAACGGCAGTAAATATCACGGCTGGCAGATACAAAGCAATGCTTTGGCAGTGCAGGAGGTTTTTCAGAGGGCTCTTGAAAATGTTATTCAAAAAACGCCGTATGAGCTAAAGGGCTGTTCAAGAACAGACAGCGGCGTTCACGCCAATATGTACTGCATCAGCCTTAAAATGGAGCATAATATTCCTGCCTACAGACTGCAAACGGCGCTTAACAGGTTTTTGCCCCTTGATATTTCTGTACTTAATGTTGAGGAAAAGGAGCTTGACTTTCATGCCCGTTACAGCTGTAAAAGCAAGGAGTATGTTTATAAAATATGGAACAGTCAGGTAAGAAATCCGTTTTTAGACGGCTTGGCGTATCATTATAAGTATCCTATTGATGTTGAGCTGTTAAACAAAGCTTGTAAGGCTTATGTGGGAAAACACGACTTTACTTCGTTTTGTACTATAGACAGCCGCAAAATGGAGGATATGACCAGAAATGTTATGAGCTTTAAGGTTGAGCGCCAAGGCAATATGGTACTGCTTACGGTAGAGGCAGACGGTTTCTTGTATAATATGGTACGCATTATGGTGGGTACATTAATAAGAATAGCACAGGGCAAATTTTCGCCCGACTGCATTGAGGGTATTATAAAGGCGAAGGACAGGGCAAAAGCAGGGCCTACGGCACCTGCCTGCGGACTTTATTTAAACAGGGTTAATTATTAATTAAAATTTATAGTTTAAAATTTACCGTAAATTCAGGTACAGTTATTTTTACTGTACAGAACAGGAGATAAGTATGAAAAGGAGAAAAGGCAAAAAAGAGAGGGAAATGCTCAGCTATGAGGATAAGCCCATAGAGGAATATGAGCGTGACGAAAATAAAAAGAATAAGAAAAAACCGCTTAACGGCAGAGCAAAGGTTATTGCGGTTATTATAGCTGCATTGGTGGTTATTGTAGGCGGTGTAAGTATATGGAATTACATTGGCCCTAACGCACTGCAGGGCAGCTTGGCATCTTCAAAAGCCAACGGAAAGGGCTTTCCTGTTAAAATTCAGGGTAAAACCATAAGTGAGGGCGACGCAAATATTGTTAATAACAACCTTGCGTATACCAGCGACATTGAATTTCAGATTATTAACTCCGGCGGCGGAATAGTGGTTGACCAAAGGGTTAAATATGCCTCTCCGGCAATGACGGTAAACGGAGACTATGCCATTATTTATGACAAAAGCGGTAATCAGTTTCAAATAAGCAACGGCTCCGGAATAATATACGAGGGCAGCGTGGAGGATACAATTTACACTGCGACAATAAATAAAAACGGTGACTATGCTATTTTGTCAAAAAAATCCGGTTACACTTCAAAGCTGACTGTGTTTAATAAGAATAACGAACAGCACTACGCTTATTATTTTTCCGAATGCTACACCACAGGTGTTTCCATAAACAACAGCCTAACTCAAGCGGTTGTATGCGGACTTGACGCCTCAAAGGGCAGTATAGTTTCAAAAATATATGTACTGGACTTTACAAAGGAGGAGCCTGTTGCCAAGCTGAATTTTAAGGATGTTACCGTATATGACGCAAGGTTTATGAGCAACGGCAACATTGCGGTAATTGGCGATACAACAGCAATGGTAATAACCTCCGACTATAAAAATAAATATGACTTTACCTATAACGGGTATAATTTAAGAAGCAGAAAAATTACAGACAACGGAATTTTTCTTTCGCTGTCGCCTTTTGAGGACGGAAAGAGCTGCGAAATATGGAGTATATCCGAAAGAGGCATAACAACAATAACAAAAACAGATATGTCGGTAGATTCTATGGATATTTGCGGTGATAATGCGGCAGTATTAAGCAATAATAAAATAACCCTGTTTGATACCTCCACACAAACAACGCTTAAGGACTATGACGCAGGGCTGGACGCTCAAAGCATTGTTTATGCAAACAATAATACAGTATATGTTATCGGAATAACAGAAATAAGAAAGGTTGAGCTGTAAGAACAGAGGACAGCCTTGGGCTGATTTGCATTTGTTCACAATTTGATAATTGTATTTTCACTTTCTATATGTTATATTATTTCAATATAGCATACATATGAGGTTTGTATATGTTTAATTGGTTTGACTTAATAATGCTGCTTATTATTGTACTTGTGGCTGTTTCGGGCTATATACGGGGTGCAATAAAATCCGTTCTTTCGCTGGCAGGCGGTATAGTTTCAATTATTGCTGCTTATGCCTTCAGCAATGCGGTGTCTCCGTATATATACGATATGTTTTTTAGGCAGTCGGTGTCCGACAAGGTGAGCAGCTCTGTAAGCAATTCCCTTGACAGCGGCTCAGGAAATTTTGGAGATGCGGTGTATAATGCTCTGCCCGATTTTTTGAGGGAAATAGTAGGCGAAAGCACCTTGTCAAATGCAGTAGGTGCAGCCGCAGACGGCTCGCAGCAGCAAATAACCGACGCCGCTGTAGATGCGGTACAGGAAATTGTTGCACCTATAATAACAGCCCTAATCGGCTTTATTGGTGTTATTATTCTGTTTGTATTGCTGAAGATTATTATAGCTGTTGTTATTCGTGCTGCAGATGTTGTAAATAAACTGCCTGTAATAGGTACAGCTAATAAGATTGTGGGTGCTGTAATAGGATGTATATACGGCGTGGTATTGGCTTTGGCGGTATCGCTTATTATCGGCATAATGCCAAGCTCCGAAAGCACGGGCTTTAACGATATGCGGCAAGGCTCGTTTTTTGTAAATATTTTTATGGATAAGAATAACGACAGTGAATTGTACGATGCTCAATACGCTGCAGAATATGGTACTGACAATTATATAGAGGGAGAGTAGAATTTGTATGTCAAATATAGAACAGGAAGGAATAGCATCAGGCAAACAGCATTGCGATAAAAGTGAAATTCTTACTATTCCGAATGTTATTTCTTTTTTAAGAATAGTATTTATTGCTCCGTTTGTGCTTTTTTTCTTGAATGAGCAGTATATTGCCGCCTTTAGCTTTATTGTACTTTCGGGCTTAAGCGACTGTATAGACGGATATTTAGCAAGACGGTTAAATCAGGTTACTGAGCTGGGCAAAATTTTAGACCCTATTGCAGACAAGCTTACACTGGTTGCCGTTATAATATGCTTAGGCACTCTGCTGCCTCAAATAGTACCGCTGGTTATTGCACTGGTTGTAAAGGATTTGTCTATGCTGCTTGGCGGATATTATTTAATTCACAAGGGTATAGCACCGCCGGCTGCAAAGTGGTACGGTAAGCTGGCTACAATTATTTTTTATGTTTCGGTTGTTGCCATAGTGTTTAGCAGAGCGTTTTTACACTACAATAACCCTCTTGTGGTGCTTATTTTGCTTAGCATAACAATAGTAGCTATGATGTTTGCCCTGGTGAACTACGCAATTATATTTATTAAGCTGCTTAATGAAAATGAAAAGAAAAATAAAGAAAAAATTGAAGATGAAAATAAGTAAAATTTATCATAGATAAAATAAGGAGATAAAACTATGCTTTGTTGTAAATGTAACAAAAGACCTGCTGTTGTTTTTGTTTCTGACAATGCAGGAAATCAGACTAAGGGCTACTGCCTTAGCTGTGCAAATGAGCTTGGAATTAAGCCTGTAAAGGATTTAATGCAGAATATGGGAATTACGGACGAGCAGCTTGAAAGTATGCAGGACTCTATGGACAGCCTTATTGAAATGAGCAATAACGGTGAAATTCCTAATTTGCAGGAGCTTATGGGCGACCAAAATCTGGGCGAGCTGCTTAACGGTGAAAATGACATTTTGCCGGGTGACGACAATGACCCTGACAGGTTTTCTGCCGGCGGTGCACCTACATTTCCGTTTAATCTTTTTGGCGGAGCTGACAAGTCTGACAAAAAAACGCAGTCTAAGAAAAAGGTTAAGAAGGAAAATGACGCTAAAAGGAAGTACCTTGACGCCTACTGCACAAACCTGACAGAAAGAGCGAAGCAGGGCAAGCTGGACAGAGTTATCGGCAGGGATAAGGAAATAGCCCGTGTAATTCAAATTTTATCCAGAAGAAGCAAAAATAACCCGTGCCTGATTGGTGAGCCGGGCGTAGGTAAAACAGCTATTGCAGAGGGACTGGCACTGCGTATTGCAAAGGGCGATGTTCCTCAAAGATTAAAAAATAAAGAAATAGAGCTGCTCGATTTAACAGCACTTATTGCCGGTACACAGTTTAGAGGTCAGTTTGAAAGCCGTATTAAGGGCTTAACTGCCGAGGTTAAGGCTGCCGGAAATATTATATTGTTTATTGATGAGGTGCATAATCTGGTAGGTACGGGTGATGCCGAGGGCACTATGAATGCCGCAAATATTCTAAAGCCGGCACTTTCTCGTGGTGAAATACAGGTTATAGGTGCAACAACCTTTAACGAGTACAGAAAGTATATCGAAAAGGACGCAGCGCTTGAAAGAAGATTTCAGCCGGTTACAATAAACGAGCCTTCAATCAAGGACGCTATAGAGGTGCTTGAGGGCGTTAAGGATTATTATGAAAGACATCACCGTGTGGCTGTGCCGGAGCAGATTATCCGCCGTGCTGTTGTATTGTCTGAAAGATATATTACAGACAGATTTTTACCGGATAAGGCTATAGACCTGCTTGACGAGGCATGTGCCTGTGCCGCTTTAAATTGTAAGGCTATGGAGGAATATGACAAGCTTACAGATAATGTACGGTATTTGAAGCTGAGAGAGGACGAGCTGACAGAAAATCCTGACGCTATTGACTATGAGGCTGTAGCAAAGGTAAGGGAGGAGCTTGCCCAAACTGAGGAAAAAATTAAAAAGGTAGAGCCTGAAGCACTGGGAGTAACTGTAAAGGATGCAGACCTTGCAAAGGTTATTGAGCTGTGGACAGGCATACCGGCACAGCGTGTTGCAGAAAACGAGCTTAACAAGCTTGCTGACCTTGAAACAGCAATGAAAAAGCATATTATAGGTCAGGACGAGGCTGTTTCTGCCATTGCAAAGGCAGTACGCCGCAGCAGAGTGCAAATAAGCCCACGCCGCAGACCTGCTTCCTTTATATTTGTAGGCCCTACAGGCGTAGGTAAAACGGAGCTTGTAAAGGTGCTTGCTGAGGAGCTGTTTGATACTCCTGAAACTCTTATAAGACTGGATATGTCGGAGTATATGGAGAAGCACGCAGTGTCTAAGATTATCGGTTCACCTCCGGGATATGTAGGCTATGACGAGGCAGGACAGGTAACCGAAAAGGTACGCAGAAAGCCGTATTCCGTACTGCTGTTTGATGAAATTGAAAAGGCTCACCCTGATGTTTTGAATATTCTTTTGCAGATTCTTGACGAGGGTAAGGTAACAGACGCTCACGGCAGAGTTGTAAATTTTGAAAATACCGTAATTGTAATGACCTCAAATGCCGGCAGCTCAAAGTCTGAGTTTGCTTTAGGCTTTGGTAAAACAGAGGACGAAGCAACTAAGGAGCGTGTAATGAAAGCTCTGAGAGAATTCTTAAGACCGGAATTTTTGGCAAGGGTAGACGATGTAATTGTATTTAGAAACCTTGATAAAAATGACTTTAAGGGTATTGCGGCTTTGGTGCTTGATGAATATATTGAGTCATTGGCTGAAAAGGGAATTAAATTTACTTATGACGATGCCTCTGCTGCATATATTGCAGAAAAATCTGCCGGAGGTAAAAGCGGAGCAAGAGATATTCGCAGCTACATCAGACAAAATGTTGAAGATAAAATTGCGACTGAAATTATTAACCACGGCGAGGGCGTGCTAAAGAGCATAGCACTTTCTGTTAAGGACGATGACCTGCATTTAGATGTAATAATATAAATGCGGCAATGTAAAAATTGATTGAAATAGTTAAATAAAAATCCCACAGGCGGCACAGCCTTGAAAAGCTGTGTTCCTGTGGGATTTGCTTTTTTGTTTGCAGCAAAGCAATATGTGCTTTGCGTAAGTTAAAAATTACTTTTCTTTTAATTTTTCACCGGGCTTTTTGGCAGTGTCACAATATTCGCATACCAAATAACCGTCTTTTTCTTTAAATTCCTTTGGCATATATGGTTCGGTATGGGTAATACACCGTGGATTTACACAGCCGCTGTCATCTATAATAATCTTTCCCCTTGAGTAGGAGTATTTTGCACCCTGCAGGGTTAGCAGTATAAGTGCCATTCTGGCATACATACCGTAAATTGCCTGTTTAAAGTATACACAGCGTGGGTCGTCGTCAATATTTTCTGCTATTTCGTCAACTCTAGGCAGTGGGTGAAGAACCTTCAAATCCTCCTTGCCTAACGAAAGCTTTTCTCTGTCAAGTACAAAAACGCCTTTTTGTGCCTCGTATTCTTCCAAGCTTGCAAAGCGTTCACGCTGTATTCTGGTCATATACAGAACATCAAGCTGAGGCATAGCCTCTTGAAGTGTAGGAACTTCTACATATTCGCAGTTTTGCTCCTGCATAATGTCTTTTATATATTTTGGTATGCCAAGCTCCTTTGTGGATATTAAAACAAACTTGTTGCCCTCAAAGTGCGACATGGTTTTGATTAGTGAATGTACTGTTCTGCCGTTTTTTAGGTCGCCGCACAGTCCAATAGTCAGGTGGTTTAGTCTGCCTTTTTCGTTGTGAAGCGTAACAATATCTGTTAATGTTTGTGTAGGGTGCAGGTGTCCGCCGTCTCCGGCATTTATAATAGGTACACTGCTGTATTTGGACGCACCCTTAGCACTGCCCTCCAGTGGGTGGCGCATAGCTATAATATCAGCATAGCCGCTTACAATTTTAATGGTATCCTTTAGGCTTTCGCCCTTTGATACAGAAGAATTGCTGGGGTTGTCAAAGCCTATAACAGAGCCGCCCAAACGGAGCATAGCTGTTTGAAAGCTCATTTTTGTTCTTGTGCTTGGTTCATAAAAAAGTGTACCCAGAATTTTTCCTTTGCAGGCTTCGCTGTAGTTTTCGGGATTTTTCATTATTTTACCTGCCAGCTGTACAATTTCCTGTAAATCCGAAAATGAAAGCAGTTCAAGGTCAATAATATGGTTTAACAATTTAAACACCCTTTCTTTCAATACTCTTATAATTTTAACAGCTATTCGTTAAAATAACAATACTTGTTTGAAAACTTTATCGTGTTTGGTAAAAATATGTTGATATATGTTTTCTGCAGCCGATTGGCCGTTGGTTAAGGCTTTAATTAAAGCACATCTGTTTAATAATCGCACAGTCTTTGCTTTGGCAGGGGCTGTGCTTTTTTTGTTTAAAAAAAAGAAAAATGGTGCTGATTTTTTAAAATTCAGTGTAAAAATAAAAAATTTTTTTGATAAGAATGCATTGTTGCATAAAAATAGGCAACTTTTATGCTTTTTTGACTATAGGCTGCAAGGGTTAATTTCTGCAAGGCAACAGCAGAAAATCCTTAGCAATTTAAGGAGGATGTATGACAAGAAAGGAAGATAAATTTTGCTGTTTTTATTCTTCAAACGGAAATGTCCGCCTGTCGGCTGTAATGGCAGGGTACAGCAGTAACCCGGAGCAAACGGGACAACAACTGCTGACAAGAGGCGACATTGCGGGAAGGGTTAAGGAATACCGTGATACCCGAGTAAACGACCTTAAGCTTATGGCACTGCTTGGGTATGAACGCCTTGCCTTTGGAAGTATTGCCGACTGTATACAGCTTTTGTATATGGAGGCTCCTACACTGCAAAGGCTGGAGGCTATGGATTTATTTATGATTTCAGAAATAAAAAAGCCAAAGGACGGTGCTATGGAGATAAAATTCTTTGACAGGATAAAAGCACTTGAAAAATTAAGCGAAGCACAGGAGGACACTCACGAAAAAAGCCTGCCGTTTTATAGGGCTCTTGAAAGAAGTGCGGATATGCTTAGCAACAGCGGTGTTGATAATGACGCTGAGTAGCTTTTCAAAAAAGCAAATGCAGCTGCTTACATGGTGGTGCAGGGGAAGCGGATATTCTGACTGTGACGCCGTTATATGTGACGGGGCGGTTAGAAGCGGCAAAACAATGTGTATGAGCCTTTCATTTATTTCGTGGGCGTTTTACAGGTTTAACGGCGGCAGCTTTGCAATGTGCGGTAAAACCATACGGTCACTGAAAAGAAATGTTGTTACGCCTATGGTTGCTATGCTAAAGGAAATTGGCTTTAGCTGTACCGAAAAGCTGTCTCAAAATTTACTTGAGATAGAATTTGACGGAAAAAGCAACCGTTTTTATCTCTTTGGAGGAAAGGACGAATCCTCAGCATCTCTTATTCAGGGTATGACATTATGCGGAGTGCTGTTTGACGAGGTGGCGTTAATGCCGAAGTCCTTTGTAGAGCAGGCAATAGCGAGATGCTCTGTAAACGGCAGTAAATTTTGGTTTAACTGTAACCCGGAATATCCACAGCATTGGTTTAGGGTGGAGTGGATATTGGGCAGAAAACGAAAAAACGCACTGTATATGCACTTTACAATGGACGACAACCCGTCTCTTTCCGAAAAGATGAAACAGCGTTACAGGTCGCTGTACAGCGGTGCCTTTTACGAGAGGTTTATTCTCGGAAAATGGGTAGGAGCAGAGGGCTGTGTTTATCCTTTTATGAAGGACAATATGTTTGCAGATGTGCCAAAGGGAGTATGCGAACGCTACGCTGTAAGCTGTGACTACGGCACGGTAAACCCTGCGTCCTTTGGACTGTGGGGGCTGCAAAAGGGTGTGTGGTACAGAATAGACGAGTACTATTACGACTCAAAAAGAGCCGGCGTACAGCGCACCGACGAGGAGCATTACAAGGCGTTGGAAAGGCTGACAGAGGGTAAAAAAATAGACGCCGTTGTTGTTGACCCGTCTGCCGCCAGCTTTATTCAGACTATACGCCGACACGAAAAATTTGCGGTAACACCGGCAAAAAATAATGTGGTTGACGGTATACGCAAGGTGTCTACAGCACTAAAGGAAAAGAAAATAAAAATATGTAATTGCTGTAGTGACAGCATAAGGGAATTTGGATTGTACAGATGGAACAGCGGCGGGGCAGACGCTCCCATAAAGGAGAACGACCACGCAATGGACGACATAAGATATTTTGTAACAACGGTTCTGTATAAGCCGCAAAATGAATTTGTAGCCTTTGCAAGAAAAAGAATGTAGGAGGTGTTTGTATGAGGCTATTTAAAAATAAAAAAACGCCTAAACAAAAAATTGCCCAAACCGTAACAGGAAACGGCTTTAGTAATCCATTTAATGCCCTTAACAGCTATGTGCCTTTGAATAATACACAGCATTTGCTGTATGCAAGCCTTAGAGAGGCTATACCTATTATTGACTCAGCTATAAGTAAGCTGGTGCGTTTGCTTGGCACATTCGAGGTTGTATGTGCCGATAAAACAGCAGAGAGAAGGCTTAAATATTTTTTGGATAATGTAAAAACCGGCGGAAACAATGCAGGCTTTAAGTGCTTTTTGGGTACATATTTTGACAGACTGCTTACCTACGGAACAGCTGTGGCAGAGATTATTCCCTACAGTGACTACAGCAGTATTTACGGCTTGTACAATGCCGCCAACAGCGACATATTACTGAAGAATAATAAAAATAATCCGCTTAAGCTGGATGTGTATGTACAGCAGGATAACGGTGAGGTTGTGCCTGTGAAAAATCAGGAGCTTATTATGATAACCTCCCTTAACCCACAGCCGGAAAAGGCAGGCGGAACATCAATTTTACAGGGACTGCCGTTTGTAAGCAATATACTTTTAAAAATTTTTACAGCTATTGGGCAGAACTGGGACAGGGTAGGCAATGTACGCTTTGCCGTTACCTACAAGCCGCCTAATGACGGTACAGATGGAATATATACACAGCAAAGAGCCGAGCTTATTGCAGACGAGTGGAGCAAGGCAATGCAGGACAAGGGCTTGTCTGATTTTGTGGCTGTAGGCGATGTGGATATTAAGGTAATTGGTGCAGATAACCAGATTTTAGACTGCCAAACGCCGGGACGACTGCTTTTGGAGCAGATAGTTTCAAAGCTGAGTATTCCTCCGTTTATATTGGGGCTTTCGTGGAGCAGTACGGAGAGAATGTCGTCACAGCAGGCGGATATTTTAACAAGTGAGCTGGAGCATTACCGAGATTTGCTGAATCCTATGATAAACAAGGTGTGCTCTATGTGGCTGGCTATGAACGGCTACAGCACCGAGCACGAGCTTGTTTGGAGCAATATTAACCTGCAGGATGAGGTAGAGCTTGCAAATGCAAGGTTAATTAATACACAGGCAGATCAGCTTGAAAACAAAAAGGAGTGATATTTTGGCAAGGCTGGAGAAGACAAATAAACATAAAGTAGAGAGCAGCAGCCCTACTAAAGAGGAGCTGGAGCTTATTAACAGCTACACAAGGCGTGAATATACACAGCAGGAGCTGTACACCTTTAGTGTTGTGCTGTGTGACAACGACATTGACAGGGACTATGAGGCATTTTCTGTAAATGCCCTTAAACAGATGGCAGGTCTGTTTGTAGGAAAAACGGGAATTTCAGACCACAACCCTACGGCACAAAACCAAACAGCAAGAATTTACAGCTGTAATGTTGAGTATGTTCAAGGCAGAAAAACTCTTTACGGTGAGCCGTACTGTAAGCTGACGGCAAAGGCGTATATACCTGTTTTGCCGTCAACACAGGAAACCATACAGCTTATTGAAAGCGGTATAAAGAAGGAGGTAAGTGTAGGGTGCAGTGCCGACAGAGTATTGTGCAGTGTATGCGGAGCAGATGTTCATACGGCACAGTGCGGTCATTACAAGGGCAAACAAAACGGCGACATATGCTACCACATTATTGATAATGTTACAGACGCCTACGAGTGGTCATTTGTTGCCGTACCAAGTCAGAAAAACGCAGGCGTTATAAAGTCTTATTACAGGGAGGGTAATATGAGCAATATTATTGAAGAGGTTAAAAAGGGTAATTACTCGGTTATAAATAACGGTGATGCCAACGAAATAGGCGAATATATCAAGGAGCTTCAACAGCTTGCCGAGTACGGTGCACAGTACAGAAAAGAGCTGGAGGACGAGTATGTAAGGTTCAGCTCATTGTGCTTGGACTGCAGCAGCAGTGTATTAAGGTCGGTTGCAAAAAAGCTGAATGTACAGGAGCTGGTACAGCTGAAAACACTTTACAAAAATGCTGTAGAGGGCGGCAGCTTTTTAAAGCCACAGCTTGTTAAAAGCGAAGAGGTGCCAACAGCAAATGACAAGCAGTATAACATTTGATACTGAATTAATTATAGATTTTTAACAGATGCAGAAAGGAAGATTATATGAATATTGATTTTAACGGTTTTAATGAAAAGGTTATAACAATGCAGGCTGACAGCACAGTTACAAAGCCGAACCAGTGGATAAAGGTGGTATCTAACGGTACAGCCGCACAGGCAGACGCCAACGGCAAGCTTGTAGGTGTTACTGTAAATGTTCGCAGCGGCTACTGCGGAGTAATGGTAAACGGCGTGGTTACGGCTAAAAAGTCGGGAGATATTGCCTTGGGCTACACAAAGCTTGTTTATACAGCGGCAGGTATTGCACAAAGCACAACAGGAAGAGAGCATTTGGTTTTAAGCGTTACCGATGACGCTGTAACATTTATTCTTTAATATACAGGAGGATTTAATTTATGGAGCTTTATAAAACTATTAGCATTGACAAAAGTATGTATAACCGCAGTGGAAAAACATTTTCACAGGTGCTTGAGGAGCTTGACCCAAGCACAAATTATAAAAACACACCTCTTGAAAAGCTGGACGCCTTTGGCAGACAGCTAAAGAGATTCGACATAAGGGTAAGCGGTGCACAGTCTGATATGGTGGAAAAGTTTTTTCAAACCTCGTCCTCGGCGGCATTGTTTCCTGAATATGTAAGCAGGGCTATTAAGCTGGGTATGGAATATGCCAACGCTTTGCCGGATATTACGGCTACTGTAACCAAAATTGACGGTATGGACTACAGAAGCATTGTTTCTGACCCTGATGACGATACAAAGTCTTTAAAGGTTGTAAGCGAGGGTGCATTTTTGCCGCAAACAACAATAAAAACACAGGAAAGCCTTGTTAAGCTGCTTAAAAGAGGCAGAATGCTGGTTTCTACATATGAAGCACTGCGTTTTCAGAGACTCGACCTGTTTACAGTAACCTTAAAGCAGATTGGTGCATATATTGCCCGTACACAGCTTGCCGACGCTGTAAATGTGCTTGTTAATGGTGACGGCAACTCTAATGGTGCAAAGGTTATTAATGCCTCAGCATCAGGCACCTTAAAATATACAGACCTTGTAAGGCTGTGGACAGAGCTTACACCATATGAGCTAAATACACTGCTTGTGCCTACTGCACTTATGGAGAAAATTCTTGCAATGCCGGAAATGCAGGACTCGCAGGCTACGCTGGATTTTCATGGCACAGGCAGAATGATAACACCAATGGGTGCAAAGCTTATTCATGTGCCTACTTTGGACAGTGATAAGATTGTAGGTATTGACAAAACCTGTGCACTGGAAATGGTGCAGGCAGGTGATGTGCTTGTTGATTATGACAAGCTTATTGACAGACAGCTTGAAAGGGCGACTGTAAGCGTTATAAGCGGCTTTGCAAAGCTGTTTAACGATGCAAGCGTTGTGCTAAAGGTGTAATAGTATGAACTATCAACAGGTATTTCAAAGATTTTGTGAGCTTAGCAGGTTAGGCGAAAAGGAAGCACAGCAGTATAGGTGGCTTTGTAACAATGCTGCCGACGAGCTTAATGAAATGCTTGTTAGCAACATAGACAAAACAAAATGCGGCGGCAGATTATCTGCCGCTGCTGCGGCTATGGCGTACTACAGGTACATTATCATTGCGGAAAACGGTGGCGTAACCGGCTTTAAAGCAGGGGATATATCGGTAGATTGTTCAAAAGCAAGGGAATATGCAAAGGAGTATTTACAGCAGTGCTTAAAGGGAATATCCGGCTATATTTCTGACGGCGGCTTTGTTTTCAGAGGTGTATTAATTGATAGAAAAGACGATTATAAATGCTATTGAAAAATTCGGAACAGACTGTGTTTTAACCGAATACGAAACCGGCAGCAAGCACATTGTACGAGGCTTTTTGCAGCCTATAAACAGCAGCTTAAAGCAATATACCCCTACCGAATATACAGAGGCGGGTACAGTGGATAACGACAGCTATCTGTTTTTATTTAATGTTCCTAAAGAAAATATTAATTATGAAAATGCGATGCTGTGGGTATATGACAGCTGTTATTGGATAAAGGACTGCAAGGTGTGCAGGCTTGTTAATAAGCCCCTGTATATGCGTGGAGTTTTAAGCCCATACAAAAGGGAGTGAAGGCTTGAAGAATGTTAATGAAATTTTGAATAATACCATTGAAAGGTTAAGGGCAAGGCTGCCCAAGACGGAGTTTTATTTTTATTATCCCAACACAACCCTGTCGCTGCCTGTTAAGGACAAGCAGTACGGCGTTATAAAGGCAAGTGGAAGCTGTAGTACGGCAGAAAACACAGGCAACAGCAGGGTGAGGGTTGAAGTACAGCTAATGTCACCAATGAATTACACCGGCAGAAAGGTGCTTGAGTGTGCCGAAGAGGCTTTGCAGGTATTGCTTGAAGCAGAGCATGGTCAAAGCACAACAAACGGCAGTATTGGTGATATTGAGTATAAAGCGTCTTTACGGTGTTATGTAATAAAAATTGCAGTTGAGTATGTAAGCGAATTGTCAAAGGCTGTAACTGTAAAAGCAAATAACAGCAGTATTAATGGTTTGCTGATTAGCGAAAAAGCAAGCTGTACATATACAGATGTAATGGTTTACGGTGAGTCTAAGCCCTATGACAGTGTGCTTTGTAAAAGGCGTTATACCTTAAAGGTGCAAATAGACAGTCTTGGTGAAACGCTGACGGGCAGTAAAATTACTGTTGAATACCAATATAACAAGTACATAGTAAGATATACGGGCTGTTGTGTGGTTGATTGCATAAGTAATATTTTAAGTAAGGTACAAACATATACCTTAAACGCAGTTAGCAGGGAGGTAGTTAAGGTTGAATGAGAGCAACGGTTATGAATTGGAGCTGTACGACTCTAAAAATACAGCAGAGGCAATTTCCGAACAGTTAATTCTTGATAAAAGAAGATATATAAAGGCACTTAACGAGGAAGAGGAGCTAAGCTGATGAAGCAGGGTGTTATGAGATTTATGGGTAAAACTCTTCATCATAACCCACACACAATACAGATTACCGACACCCAGTCGATTTCACAGCAGCAAATACCGTTTTTGCACAGCATTGCAAGGCATACAGGTACAAAAGCGGCTGTAGTAAGCGGTGACGGCACTTTTTACGGAGCAGACGCTTATTTGCAGTATTTACAACTAAAGAAGCTATACAAAAGCGGTAAAAGCGGAGTGCTTTCTATAGGCGGTGTACCACCTATAAAGGCATATTTACAGCAGCTTAGACTTAAATATACGCCTGTTGATGATTGTGCAGAGTATAGCTTTACTTTTGTAGAGGCACTTGACGGCAGCTGTAAAGAAAACAGTACCGCACCAACGGATTATACAGTTGGTGAGAATGAGGAGCTTTGGGATATTTCGGCTAAGCTTAATATATCCATAGACAAGCTAATGGAGCTTAACCCCGCTGTAAAAGACCCAACGGCAGTGGCTGAGGGAGAAAGGGTGAAAATAAGTGATTTTTGAGTTTACTAAAACAAACGGAGATAAGGTTATAAAAAACAATCCTGTGTATGTTTACATAAACAGCCGTGTGTCTGTTCCGGCAGACAGCTTAACGGCGGTTTTTCCCTCTAATGACAATAATGACTATAAGTTTGTAAGGGTAATATATGACGAAAAGGTGATATTCACCGGTATTGTTGATTCAAATAAGACAGTTATAAACAGTAAGGGCGTGTCGCAAGCGTATCAATGCCGAAGTCTGGCGGGATGTTTGCTGGACACACAGCTTATACCCCAAAATATACAAAATATAACCGACACTATTATATACCACAGGTACTTAAGGAAATACGGTATTTCAGTAAAGGAACTAAGCAACAAGCCCATTAACGGAGTGTTGAATGTGGGCAGAGGCAAAAGCGTGTATACGCTTTTAAGCACATACTGCAAAAAGCTGTTTGACGCTGAGCCACGCATTAACCAATGGGGTGAAGCTGTGCTGGACGGTAAAATAAACAGCGGCAGCTTTGTTTTTACAAACGGATATAACAATCTAAGTAAAAACTGCTACAGCTGCTCCGAAATTAATATTGAAAACAGCCGTTACGGCATAATCGGCAAGGTATATGTTCGTACCGGAGTGGAAGAGCTTGGCTATGGCTTGCCTGTTATAAATAAAAAGGCGGATGAGAGAGCTGTTGATACGGTAAGATATTTAGACGCATCAACCGGCAGTGGAAACTGCATATACGACGCACAAAGAATAATTGAAAGCTCTAACAATAACGCATTGAGCTTGTCGGTTGTTTGCCCGTGCTTGGTTTATAACCCTTTAGGGGGTACGGCAGCAGTAATTGCGAACGGCGATACATACAGCGACCTTTTTATTAACGGCGTAAGCTATACATATACAGCTGCCGGTATATTTACAAAAATTACAATGAATGAAAGGGGTTAATAAATGTTTGACAACAAAAACGAAAACATTGAGGTTAAACCGCAGCTTGCAGTGGTAGCCGACAGTGGCGGCAGTACCGTTAATACGCAGGGAGGCATACCGTATTTAAACGCCAATGTTGCCGCTCCGTATGGAATTACCTCTGTGCCTCCTAAAAGCACACTGACTGTAACTCTTCCGCTGGGCGGCGGTGCTGTGTGCTTGGGTGCAATAGTCGAAAACGGCAGCTTGCTGCAGCCGGGTGAAATAATGCTGCGCTCGCAAGGTGGTGCGGAAATTATATTGAAGAACAACGGCAAAGTATATATTAACGGAAAAGAGGTGTAGCTGTGGATACTGCTTTAAAAAACGGCGATTTTGCGAAAAATTCATCGGGTAAAATTTATAGCATAAATGCCATGGAGGAAACACTCCAACGCTGTAAAATATTGCTTACTGTCAGGCAGGGAAGCTTTGTGTATAATCCACAGCTGGGGCACAGACTGCATTTGCTTAGGGCTGATGACGAAAGACTGCAGGGAAACGCCCTTGTGCTTGTGCAGGAGGCGTTATATTCAGTGCCGCAGGTTACGGTGGAGAGTGTAACGGCAAAGGTTGAAAATAATGTAATAAGGCTGTTGGTTAATATAAGTGCATATAACCAAACAGAAGTATTGGAGGTGAATATAAATAATGAAGAGCTATGATGAATTTGTATCGGCTATGTCAAGGACTTTTACTTCAAGGGCAGGGTATTCTCCTGACGAAGCGTCGGACATAGGCATTAGAATAAGGGTTTTAGCAGGTGAGCTTTATAACCTACAGTCAAATATTCAGTGGCTTAAGCAGCAGGTTTTTCCGCAGACGGCACAGGGGGAATATTTAGACTACCACGCACAGCTAAGGGGCTTACAGCGAAAGGAGGCTGTAAAGGCTAAGGGTACTGTGTATTTTTCACTTACACAAAATGCTGTGGCAAAGGTTGAAATACCAAAAGGTACTATTGTTTCTACAACAGGCTCGTCACCGGTAAGCTTTGAGACAACAGAGTATTGCTGTATAGATGAGGGCAAAAGGGCCGTATCTGTATCTGCTGTGGCGTTAGAGGGCGGAACAAGCGGCAATGTTATCTCCGGCTCTGTTACAGTTATTGTAACAATGACAGTTGAAAATTTGTCGGTAACAAATATGAGCGGCTTTCAGATGGGGGCGGATGCCGAAACGGACAGTGCCCTTCGTGTTCGCATAATTAACAGCTTAAAATATATTGATAACGGTACAAATATAGCCTACTATAAGAATTTAGCTAAAACTATCAGCGGTGTGGAATGTGTAAATGTAGTACCAAAGCGTGACGGGAGCAATATTGTTAATATTTACATATGCGGGCGTGAGCAAAAGGTTTCACAGCCAATTGTTGATGAGGCCTCTCAATTAATCTCCAAGCAAAGGGAAATTAATGTTGATGTAAGAGTTAAAGCGGCAGAGCTGTGCCAATGTGTGATTGAGATTAGTGTAAAATTAGCTGACGGATACAGCATAAACGATGTTAAGCTTCAGCTTACAGAAAAAATAAAAGAGCTTTTGTCTATGTACGAGGTAGGTCAGTCGCTTAAAAGCGATGCCTTGTCAGATTTATTGTACCATCAGGAGGGAATACTGCAGTATCAAATTTTACCGGCTTCAACAGGTCTGACAGTAAAGGAAAATGAAAAAATAGTGCTTAACAGCATTTCTTTAAGGGAGGCAAGCTAATGTCACATATGAGGAATATGACCGCAAGGCTAAAGCCCTTAGGACTATACAGCCTAAAAAGCTCTACAGTAGTGTATAAGGAGCTGATATGCTATTCACAGCAGCTGGAGGCTGTAGCTGATGAAATAAGTGATTTGCTAAAGGAGGCTGTAGTTACAAGTGCCGAGGCTTACGGAATAGAAATGTGGGAACAGCTTTGGGGTGTAAAGAGAAGTGATATGGACATAGCCAAAAGACGGCAGGCAATATCTGAAAGGCTTGCCCTTACCGGCAGAAACTGCACTATAGCCGATGCAAAAAACTTCTTTTTATCCCTTGGAGCTAAAGCAGAATTTTCTGAGGATTATATAAAAAACAGACTTTACATACACATTACTAACGGCAGTGAGATTTCTATGAATTTCAGAAAGTATATTTCGGCACAGGCATTGGAATTTTTGCCGGCACATTTGGCGGTGTTTTTAGACTACCGCCAAGGAAATTGGAATACTCTGGATAAAAGGAATAACACATTTAATACATATGATGCAATGAATTATACATGGGATAGCTTGGAGCATTATGAATAAGGAGCTGATAATATGAGTTCAAGTAAAAAAACAGAATATATGGGGCTTAATAATTGGTTAGGCACTGACAGGCCGCAAAGAATTGATTTTGTAGATGATAATCAAAAAATTGATTCAACTATGAAAAGTCATGCCTCAAATACGACCCTGCACTGCACAAGTACAGAAAAAGCCAAATTTAACAATCCATTTACTTTTGTAAGCTATGTGGGCACCGGTACAGCCAGCAAAACAGTGCCAATCGGATATGTGCCTAAAATGGTTATTGTTTTTCAAAAGGATAAGCCGGCTGTTGAGGCTGACTCTGACGGCACAATGCTGAACAATATGTCTGTAGTTGCCAAAGGCAGCGGCAACACAGGCGGTGCAATAATAAGCGACAGCAATGTAGTGGTTTACCAGTCCGGCTCTGCTTCAAATAATATTAAGCAGAATTTAAACAGGCAAAACGGTCAATACTGCATTATTGCCTTTAAGTAATATAATAAATTAATATCGAAAAAAAATAAGCTGTAAAAAATATCGGTCAAAATCAGCCTTTAATATTGGTTGGTTTTGACCGAATTTATTTTTGAAAATCAGTATGTAAGATTATCGTAACAACGAAAATTTGTTTATTAAAATTTGCCCGAAGTAATATTAATTAATATAAATAATATAAAATAAAGAACAGAAGCGTACATTTTCAACAAGGAAATGTACGCTTCTGTCTTGGAAGGTATATATGAAAAAAGGTATCAGCAAAATTAAACTGTTTAATCAACAACTAAATGATAACACTATCTTACTGATATGTCAACACTTTTTTCTTAAAAAAATGATTTTTTTTGACTGAATTTATTACAAAATCCTATAGAAACACTTGGGTTGACAAATTGCAATAAAAAACATATTACATTTTGACAAAATAGGGCACCGGTGGTATTATAAGCTATAGGAAAGACGGTTTTTTGTTCGCTTTAAATGCGGATAAGAATTAAAAGGGAAGCAGGTGAAAGTCCTGCACAACAGCCATTACTGTAATTAAGGTGAATGTCTGCAATAGCCATTGGTTTTTTACCGAGAAGGTGCAGTACAAAAGTATTTTGGGTAAAGCCCGTATACTTGCCTTATAAGTCAGGAGACCTGCCTCTTTCTATGGTTTTTTCTCACTTGGGTAATGGAGTGTGGTACCATACGCCGCCTGCGGTATTTATTATTAAATTTTGTGCTGCTGCGGAATAATTGTGGTTTAAGTCATTCTGATTATCCTTAAAATTATTTTGAAAGGATGGTAGTAATGAAGAAAAAGCTAACCTCCGCCTTGGCAGTGCTTATGGCGGTACTAACAGTAGTTTCGTTTTCATCTCTTCCGGTATTCGCCGAAAATGAAGAAGCAAGCGAAATTAATGTAACATTCTCGCTTATGGGTGATGCTGCCCATGGCTCAAACGGAACTCACTACAATTTCTACAACTGGATTTCTCCGGAAAGTGTAACGGTAACGGAGGGTACATCTGCTGCTGAGCTTTTAACAGATGTATTGGACAAAAAAGGCTTTGCCTATAGTATGAATAACGGTTATTTTACAGACATAACATCTCCGGGCGGTTGTAAATTGGCTGAATATACAAACGGCGGTGGTTCCGGCTGGATGTATGCGGTAAACGGTTCAACTCCTATGGTTGGTGCCGCTGATTATCATCTAAAGGACGGCGACACGCTTGCTTGGTTTTATGTAGATAATTATTCAGACGACCCTCGCTTATTAAGCAATAAATTTGAGCCTGAAGCAGCCTTAAGCAGTCTTGAAGCACAGTGGGACAGCTACCACGCAAACAATGGTGTTGTAAAGAACAGCGTAGCAGACTGCGAAGGTATATCAGAAAACTTTACATTCCTGCTAAAAAATGCAGATGAGTGGAGCAAGGGTGTTTCTGACCCTCTTGTTGTAGGCAATAATGTATATGTAGCTGCAGGTGATTTGCTTTATGTGCTTGACTCAAAAGGCGAGCCTGTAAACGGAGTAGCCTTGGAAAAGTCTATAGGCTACACCTCACGACTGCTTTATGCGGACGGTATAATAGTTGTTCCGTTTGCAAACGGAGGACTTCAGGCATTATCTGCCGAAACTCTTCAAACCTTGTGGGTAACTGACGATGTTTCATATACCGATAGCGACAATAATTCCAAAACTCAGCAGGCACTTACTTCTCTTACATACGACGAAGGGTATATTTATTACGGAACAGCCTGTGCGGATTTTTCTTCAAGCTCTTGCGGCGTATACAAATGCGTTGAGCTGCTTACGGGCAAGGATGTATGGCAGTACACAAATGACGCTTCCGGCTACTACTGGAGCGGTGCGGCCGTTTCGGGCAACGCTCTGATTTTTGCCGGTGATGACGGAATAATTACATCCCTTAACAAGAAAACCGGTGAGATGCTCGACAGCCTTGCTACAGGACTAAACGGCGTTAGATCTACTGTTGTTATGTCAGGCAATACCGCTTACTGTACAACTCGTGACGGATATATAGTATCCTTCAGCGTTGACAGCGAGGGCAAGCTGAGCAATTTAAAATCTGCCAATTTTGCAAAAAGCTCTACCTGCACACCAACTGTTGTAAATGATACAGACGGCAACGCTGTTGTAGTAGCAGGCGGTGCAACAGCAGACTACAAGGGTATTCTTGCTGAAATTGACGCTGCTACACTGGAGGTTAAAAGAACAGTTTCAGCTATTGCAGATATAAAGAGTGCTCCGGTAGCAGATATAGTAAACGGACGCACCTACATATTCTATACCGCCAACAAAACACCGGGCAGTCTGTATATGCATGAGCTTGGCTCCGACAGCTCAGAGGAAATATATACACCGGATTCAAGTGCACAAAACTACTGTATGGCAAGCCCTGTAATGGACAACAACGGTCACATTTACTACACTAACGATTCCGGCTGCCTAATGAGTGTAAACTTTGTTGCACCGTATTTGACAGGCGACGCTGACGGCAACGGTAAAATAGAATTAGCTGATGCAGTTATTATTCAGAGATTAATTTTATATCCTGAAAAACAAACGCCGGCTTTGCTGGCTCGCTGTGATGTAAACGGCGACGGTGCTGTATCGGCATTTGATGCAGTAATGCTGTTAAGGCGCATTATGGATTATCAAGAGCTGTAAAAGCACTTTAAAAATCAATTGTATTTACCTAGGGCTGCTCCGTTTTATATGGGGCGGCCCTTTGCACATAAAAGTATTAATTTTGCCGTTATTGCTGCGGTTTTTATAGGTCGATTTTGTCAACTTACCCAAAGTTAGGCTATGATTTAACGAAAGCGTTACAGTAATGTAATTTTAAATACTATATTTTTGTTGAAATAAGCACCCGTTATGTGTTATAATAAAACACATAATCGGAAAGTAGGTGTTTTAATGGCTGATTTATGTTATGGTTGTATGAAAGATACACACGGTGAGCATGAGTGCCCACACTGTGGTTTTTCGCAGGACACTGTACAAACTTCTCCGTTCCTTCCTTTAGGAACAAAGCTGGAAAATGGCAGATATACTGTTGGAAAGGTGCTGGATAACAGATCAGACAGTGCCAGATATATTGGCTATGACAATAAAAAAGAAATGGCAGTTTCAATTAGAGAATTTTTGCCGAAGGACTTGTTTTCCCGCTCCGAAAACAGCTCGGTTGTTACCGTTGAAAAGGCTAATATAAAAAAGTTCAGCGAGCTTAAGCAGCAGTTTATAGATGTCGGAAACCAAATTAGAGAAATTGGCAGTGACGATAATATAGTTGCGGTTCAAGCTGTTTTTCAGGACAACAATACTGCATACATTGTAAGTGATTATCACGAGGTAATACCTTTTGGCGAGTATGTACAGCGCAGCGGCGGTAAGCTTGAGTGGGAGGTAGCAAGACCACTTGTTAAGCCTTTGCTGGAAAGCCTTATTAATCTTACAGAAAAGGGCATTAATCATTTTGCTATTTGTCCGGCTAACCTTGTTGTTACGCCGGATGGAAAAATAAAGCTTACAGGCTTTGCACCTGCAAGCATTCGTCAGGTGGGCAAGGAGCTTCCTCCACAGCTGTTTTCAGGCTGCAGTGCTCCCGAGCAGTACGAAGAGGACGGCGTGCTTGATACATCGACAGATATTTACGGCTTTTGTGCAACGCTGTTTTTTGCTCTTACAGGCAAGCTGCCTGCCGACGCCGCAAAAAGGCTTGACGACGGTCGCTTGCTGATGAGTGCAAGTGTAGCAAAGAAGCTGCCGCCGTTTGTAATTACGACCTTGGCAAAGGGACTCCAGGTTAACAAGAATGATAGAATTGCCGCCTTCAGCAGCCTTGCAGAACAGCTGTCAGCAACTCCGACAGTGCAGGCTATGCAGAATGAAATCTCCAAAACTATAGAGGTTGAGACTCCGAATACTCAGGCAAACAGCAAACGCAGGCTAAGCAATTTTAAAATGGGCGTTATATCTATGTTGGTTGCCCTTGCTATATTTGGCGGACTGGGCTATTTATGGTACTCAAATTATCCGTTGGACGGAATGTTTAATGTAAATGACCAGGCTACCGAGAATCCTTCAAGTCCGTCTGAAAATTTGTCAGATGATTTTACCTATCCGGCTGACAGTGAGTATTTCAGAGTACCTGATTTTATAGGCAAAACATGGGATCAAGCAAAAGAAATTGCAGATAACAGTACAGAGTATGCTATATATAAAAATGTTGAAACGGAGTTTAGCGACACTGTTCCTCAGGGTCAGATTTGTAAGCAAACGCCTGAAGCAAAGAAAACGGTTATGCGTGGCAACGACGGTGTGTCTGTTACCTGTACCATAAGTAAGGGTGCACAGTACCGCACATTGCCTAAGGTTCAGAATATAAATAAGGACACAGCTACAAGCACCTTGGTAAAAGAAGGCTTTGTTGTTAATTCTACACTTTCTTATAACGACACTGTTCCGGCAGGCTCTGTAATATCCTATTCGGGCAATACAAAGGAAGGGGACAAGCTTGAGTATGGCTCTACTGTTACAATTAATGTAAGCCTTGGCAAAAAGCCTGAAAGTCCTACCGACAAGAGCTTCTATTACAGCGATCCTACAAGACCGTCACAGACCTAATATTGCTTTTGTAATTTATTTTGCGGGTTTTTCCCCGACTATTTATTATTGTAATTAATTATAAAACATTAAAGAAACAAACCGTTATGGTGCTTATTCGCATTTTAACGGTTTGTTTCTTTTTCGGTATCTGCAGGCTTATTTAAGCCTGCAGATTATTTATTACTTACTTATTACTGCTTTTCTTTTTTCTAAGATACAGTACAGCAGCTGCTGCCGTAATAACATTGGCAGCTAAGACGGTTACAACCCCCTCGGTGCCGGTTGCAACAGGTGTTTCGCTAGGCTTGCCCTTACCGTCCGCATCGGCATTATTGCTAGAGTTATATACTGCATTTGTTTTGCTGTAGCCGTTTGTCGGGCTAGTGCTGACTGATTTTTGTGCAGTTGGCTCTGTTACCGGCTCTGTTACCGACTTTGTTACCGGCTCTGTTACCGGCTCTGTTACCGGTTCTGTTATCGGCTCTGTTACCGGCTCTGTTACCGGCTCTGTTACCGGCTCTGTTACCGGCTCTGTTGCCGGCTCTGTTGCCGGCTCTGTAGGCTGTTCGCCGCTTAATGAAAGCTCAACAACATCGCTGTAATTGTAGGCATAATCTAATGAGGATATATAAAACCTATCGTCAGAAATCTCAATTCCTTCATATGTACCTAATTCTTTAAGCTTCTCTATGGCTTCTTTTATATTGGCAATACTGTAAACCACACTATACAAGCCATCAGCGTCACTCTGTATATTAATAGGATTTAAAAAACCATACAATTCAGCCTTTATCTCTGAACTGCTTTCGTCAGACTCAAGGATATATTTATGTGTATATTGACCCGCTTCCTTATTGAACACGGCTGCGTCAATGTCGATACCCTGTACTTCAATATTATCCTTTGATGTTATTTTAATGTAATCTTCACCATTTTCCGAATATTTTTCGACTGTTGGTGTATCAGGGGCTGAATTATCAACCGAGAAATTAAAGGTTTGTGTATTTGTTTTTCTTTCTCTGTCTAAAAAGCCCGTAACATCACCTGTAACGGTTATTGTATAATCCCCCTCCTGTAATTTAGGATAATAATCAAACATATCTGCAATAAATAAATCCTTGTATGAATCATATGTCAAGTTAGACGGAGAGTATTCGTCATATTTTTTTGTAAACACAACATTGCCGTCAGAATCTTTATATGTGAATGTATAATTTTTACTGCATCTCTGTACATTACACCACGGATAAGCAAAATCACTTCCGTTTACACAAATTCGGTCGTTTCTTATTTCTGATGTTGTCCTGTTCACGCCTGCAACACCAAGCTCTTTATACTCAACAACACCCTGTTCTTCGTCATAGCTTATAGGCTTTATTATGCTTATTCGGTCATCGCTTAACCAGCTGCTGTCGCTGTTATATATGGTTTTTCTAAATAACGGAGCGTCTATCCAGCTTCCGCAGAAGCCCATAAAAGGCATTGACAAAACATCGCCGCCATCATCGCTTGGCGTCAGCTTGATAAAGCCGTCTACAAAAAATCCGTTTTCTGCTAAATTCGTATATTCCTGCACAAATGAACTGTCAAGAGCAATACTTACTGTAATTTTTTCTGAAGTTTTAGGCTGCACAGTTACCGAATCACTGCTGAATGTCACTGCCGCATTGTCCGTCAATGATTTTCCGTACAACAAATTGTACTTTTCTTCGTGAATATTGCCTTCATCATCCGTATAGCTATCAGAGACAATGCTGTCGCTTTGAATTACAGACGAAAGCTGATATGTTACTGCAGAGCTTGAAATATTATTTACATAAAAGTCAAAGGAATACAGGCCCTCCTTATTATCACCAAGCTCCGCCTTAGGTCTTAGCCTGCCGTTTTCACCTGCTGTCAATACAGCCTTTGTGGTTACGGCACCGTACAAATCTGCCATGCCCGCACCTTGATATCTAGGTGAATAATAAACCTCGGGGTCTTCAACCAAAGTGTTTTTCAGAAGATTTGCCGTACTCATAGTAAGTGCCGCTATAACCTCAGTTCTGGTCATTTCACCATTTTGCAGCTCCTTGTCTATACCGCTTTCGTTAATGTATTGAATAAGATCTGCACAAAGACCTGAGTAATACGGCGTTGCCATTGATGTTCCGCTTTCCGGATAATAGCTGTCGTCAGCATCCACATATGCGGAGTATACATTTGAGCCTATGGCGGTAATATCCGGCTTAAGGGTAAGCTCCGGTGTACAGCCTGCCGAGGAATAGTCGGCTATTATTGTATCTGTTTTAATATAGTCGCCTATGATATTTACAAAAAGATCTCCGGAAGAATGATTATGGAGATATTCTCCGTCATAGGCAGATATAACTGCCAAAGCAGCAGATGACTGCATAATGCTTTCATATGCAATTACATTTTCAGCCGGCTCATCGGTAATAAACACAATACCATAAGCATTGCAGCTATTTACCTTGTCAATAATTTCACTGCTGTCCATACCGCTTTCGTAATCAAGGAATACTACCTTGTTTTCAAAATCGGCGGTATTCATAAATTCATCCGCATCGGCAAAGTAGGTATAAGCTATACTGTCCTTTAAGCTGTCAAAATGATTTTCCGCAAACCAGTCTGTGCATTCGGTAAAGACTATGGACTTTTCATTGCTGTTAAAATTAAATTCTGCCATAAAGCTGCCGTTTTCTGCCGCCGCTACCGAAACGGCATCTGCAGCGGTGGACGGAGTAGCAACCGTGCCGTAATCAACAGTGCCGCTGTTCATAGCAATACCTATGTCGCTATGATAAATTCCGTCATTTCCTCCCGCAGAGGAAAAAAAGGAACCGACTTTAGCGGCATTTTGAACTGTTTTAGTAAAAATATAGTCCATATTTACCGAAAAGCCTCTGCTATTGCCCAAGCTTAGGTTTATAACATCTGCACCCAAGGCTACAGCGTCATCTACAGCGGCTATCAGAGCGTCTTCGCTGAAGATGTCGTTAGACAGTCCTGCTTTCATAAGTAAAAGCTGTGCGTCATAGGCGCTGCCCTTAAATTCATTTTCACCGGGTTTGCCGTTGTTTCCTGCTGCAATACCTGCTACATGTGTTCCGTGGAGGTTTGTAATTTCAAAAACATCTGTATCATTTTCCGCATAATCAAAGGCATATGGTATTTTGCCGCTTACATACATATCATCAGGTGAGACATATTGACCGGAATTCAGCCCTATATTTTCTGAAATCATTTTGATTGTGTTCTTGTCATACTTTTGCTGTGGCGGATCTACGGAAAAAGCCTCGTGAGTAGTTCTGAAGCCGGTATCAATAACTGCAATAGTTGTGTTCTTTCCGGTATATCCCAGCTCATATGCCTTATATGGATTTATTCCCGATTTGGTGTAATAATTCTTCGCCCGGGTATAATCATCCGCAGCCTTGCTTTTAACAGTATTCAGCTTTTGTACTCCGGCAACGCTTACCGACACAACATCAGGAATATTACGCAGCAGCTCCATACTGCTGTACGGAGCTGCAAATGAAAATCCCGAAAAAACCGTTTTGTAGCTTTTGCTGTCAGAAAAATCAGCCTGCGGAGCCTGTTCCTTGATTAAGCCTTTTACCTGTTCGATTTTTTTCGCTATTTCAGCAGCTGAGTCAGCACATTCGTCAGTGGCGGCAAATTCCAAAATATTTTCGCAACCGTTATCTGCCGCTAATTCTGAAAGAGGCTTGCTGTTAATTTCCACAATAAATGTTACAATATCATTTTTTGAAGCTTCGACCACAGAGCCTTCACTTGACTTTATATTATTTATAAAGTCCCTTTGTTCTGCTGTTAAACTGACATTTTCTGCCGATGCGTCAACATTGTTTTTTGCATATCCGCTAATTACAACGGAATTTGCCACCAGCATCGCTGCCAGTATGCAGGAGGCTGCACCAAATATTCTCTTAATCCTCATTATTTCTCCTTATTGCTAACCGCATAATATTATTTCGTTAAATTACCTGTGTAAATATCACCATCTGGAACGATAATATCTATAAGTTATTGTAACATCATTTACAAAAAAAGGCAATACGCTTTTTTAATTATGTGCATATTTATATATAATATATAAAAAGACAGGCAGCAAATCGGTACAACCTTATAAATGCTTTATTCTCTGATGCCGGGCTTATAAGGTACAATAATGCTGCCTGTGTTAAACAACGGATTGATGTATTTAGTATTTTATTATTTTACAGCTTCCTATTACCGGCAGCTCTCTTGTTTCACCTCGTATTACACCTGCAATCCCCATTGCAGCATAAACAACAAACACTATTCCTGCTGCAGCCATAACCGCAACAATTACAGACAACCACGGCGAAATAGCAAGCAGCAGCCACCGTGTAAGCAAAAATAATGCACAGTAGGTAAGCTCTGTTATAAATAAAACTAAGCCCTGATTAATATGAAATCTGGCAAGTTCGGTATTTTTACAAAGCATTAGCGGTACTATTACTAAAAAACCTAAGTAAGACATACACAATAATGCATTGTCGGTTATATTGCCTGTATGGTGCATATTTAAAATTATAGAATCTCCGCCGTGAGTATTACTGCTGATACTTGTAAGCACTTCTCCGCAGTTACTGCATGTACATGTATTGTCCGGCATTTCAGCTCCGCATTTAGGACACATCATCATTTTATTTTATCCTCCCAATAAAAATTAATAAAGCCACATACGACTGCAGCTTGCTGTAAATATATTAATGCAAATTGCATTAATAAAATGCTGTATTTTGTAGCCTGTAATAAATATTTTACAGCTTGAATTCCTACTTGTATTATAGTAAAATTAAGTACAGAGGTGATTAATTATGATGGTTTCCACAAAAGGCAGATATGCACTTAGAGTTCTTATAGATATTGCAAAGCATCCCCGTGATGAATATGTTTCATTAAAGGGAATTGCGGAAAGACAGGATGTATCAATGAAATATATTGAAACAATTGTTGCGGTGCTGTCAAAAGCAGATATTTTGGAAAGTCTGCGTGGTAAAAACGGCGGCTACCGTTTTAAAGAGAGTCCTGACAAATGCACAGTTGCTTCTGTTTTAACTCTTACCGAGGGTACACTTGCACCTGTAGCCTGTTTAAGCCAATGCGACAGCAAGGAGTGCAGTCGTGTAGACCGGTGCTTGACACTGCCAATGTGGCAAAGGCTGGACGATATTATAAACAACTATTTAGAAAGCGTTACTATTGCCGACCTTATAAACAAAAATGTCTAACGCTATATTAATTTGCCGATAGCAGCTGTATTTGCAGAAAAAATCAAATAGAATTTTCGTTATTTTCAAAATCAGTGTTGACAGGCAGGCGTTTGTGTGGTAATATACAGCTATAGGTTAGTTAAAGCTAACTTCGTTAATCAGCTAATATGTAATGAATATATAATACCCTGGAACAAAGCAAAGCACGGTCTTCCTCCGTGCTTTGCGCTTTTTTTAACCTTATGCATATAATCCGAATTATTTATATATTCTGTGGACACAATAACAATATATGCAAGGCAAAAATAACTGTCGGCGGAAAAAGCCTTCAGGTATCCCGTTGAAATTAAGGGGGCGAGGGTATTATGAGCTTTATTAAAAGCGGAGCTTTCGGAGGAATAATCGGATTTTTAAACGGGCTTCTGGGTGCCGGCGGCGGAATGGTGGCAGTGCCTGTTTTAAAAAAAGAAATGGATACAAAGCAGGCACACGCAACCTCTATAGCCGTTATTATTCCCATGAGTATTTTCAGTGCCGCAAGCTATTTATTCAAAGGCTCGGTAGCAATCCAAGATGCATTTCCCTACATTCCCGGCGGCATTGCAGGGGCTTTGTTGGGAATATATATTTTAAAAAGGATAAAACCGAAATTTATAAAAAAGGTATTTGCCCTGGTTATGCTGTGGGCAGGAATTAGAATGGTATTTGCATGAATATTATATTTCTTATACTTGCCTCGGCAGGTGCAGGGCTTTTGGGTGCAATGGGAATGGGCGGCGGCGGAATACTTGTTATATTTTTGGCTGTGTGTACCGATTTGCCTCAAAGCACGGCTCAAGGAATAAATCTTCTGTTTTTTATTCCGATAGGTATATTATCCATAATAATGTATCATAGGGAAGGGCTGATAAAATGGAGGCTTGTTTTGCCCTTTGCAGTGTTTGGTATATGCACAAGCCTGCTTGGAGCGTATATTTCAAACAGCATTGAGGATATATGGCTAAGGCGTGGGTTTGGAATTTTTCTATTAATAATGGCAATTAAAGAATTGTTTTCTAAATGCGAAAAGGACACGGACGGCGGATAAAGCAAAATTTACAGCTAAATTTAATAAATATAAAAGTATTCAAAAGAAAACAGCCGTTAGGGGACAGATACGCACCCTAACGGCTTGCTTTTAATGCAGATTATTTAATTAATTCAAGGTCTGATTTTAGCATTTTATTGGTAAAAGCTACACTGTCGTCTTTATCCTTAAGGTCTGTTATATAATACTCGCTTTTTTTGTCCTTTCGAGAGTAATTTATAACCATTTCTTTTCCGTCGGATAACTTGTGGTAGCCGGCAGCCGTATTTTCAGAAATATTTTCCATAAAGCAGCTATACGGATCAATTTTATCAACATCAAGCTTGGTATTGTCGGTTGTCAGCTTGCTGTAGTCATTTGCAGTATGCAGCTTACTTGCACACCAGCCGTCAATAACCTTGCCGCTGTTGTTGTACATAATAAAGCCGTACAGCACCTTGTCGTTATCTGCTTTAATCGGGTGAACAGAGTAATAGCTGTCTCCGATTTTCCTAAGCACGGGCAAGCCTATACTGCTGTTTACATCTGTAATATATGACGCCGTGGTTATTCTGTTAAACACATCGTAATAAATGTTGTATTGATTAAATTTTTCAAGTGTGCAATACTCCTTAACTGTGGCAGCGTTGACAGTGTTGTTTGCCTTATCGCAAAGCTTTTGATTTTCAGTAGCTGCTTCAACGCTTATTGTGGCATTTTCGCTCTCTTCTATTTTCGGAATGCTGCAGCTGCACATTATGCCTCCGACAGAAACCACAGCAAGCAGCAAGGCGATTATTTTAGCTGTTTTTTCTATTTTCATTATAATACTCCTGTTAATTGCCTGTAAATTAAGTTAAATCGGGTTAAACAAAATACATAGTAAATTGTTATTGCCGCTTGTAATACCATATGGCGAAGCACAAACCAATAGGTATGGTATTAAGCGTTACCCTAAAATATATTATGGAACATTCTATCACACTTTTTTTATAAAATCAAATAAAGTACCTTGGCTCAATTAAAAACAGGCATATAATCTACTGCTCTTTCCTGTCCCGAATGATGTTTCTGCGTTGGCTGAGAACCTTCCAGTCTGCTCTTACAGCAACATCTCGCATACCAAAAAGCTTAAATGGTGCTAGTGGCATAGTGTACGGTACACCTAAAATTGATTTTCCGCACATATTAACAATTGTAACACAGGAAAGTAAAACGATTCCCCATATTCCGAAAAATCCCCCGGCCAGTATAAATAATATTCTCAGTATACAAAGCTGCGGATAAAGATTTGGTATTACATATGAGGCAATAGCTGTCAGTGCAACTATCATAAGGGTGGGTGCCCCTATAAATCCTGCGCTTACTGCCGTATCGCCAATTACCAGTGCCCCCACTATGCTTACAGCGTGCCCCAGTGCCTTAGGAAGTCTTAGTCCTGCCTCACGCATAATTTCATACATAAATAATACTAAAAGAATTTCTGTTATTAATCCAAATGGTGTGCTTCCTATTGAAACAGCCACCTTGTTTAAAACCTGTTCGGGGAAAAGCTCCGGGTTAAAAAGTGCAATGGCTGTGTAAAAGCCGGGCGTAAGGGCCGCAATAAAAAAGCAAATATACTTTAGCCATCTAATAAATGTTGCATAGTAGGGCTTGTATGAATAATCTCCCATTGTTTGGAAATTCTCTACAAAAAGGTAGGGAATGATTAAAGCTGAGGGTGTTCCGTCTATCAGTATTGCTATTCTGCCCTCGTTTATTTTTCCGGCGGCAGTGTCCGGCCGTTCTGTTATGCCCACTCCGCTAAAAAGTGAATGGTCGTTTTCGTCCTCCAGATAGCTTACAAGGTATCCGCCGGCAAGCACGGTGTCCATATCTATTTTTTCAAGCTTTTGCCTAAGCTTTTTTAGTATGCTTTGGCTTACGGCGTCTGTTAAGTAGCACATACAAATGTCTGTTTTACTTACACTGCCTACCGTCATAGTTTCAAACCTAAGGTCAGGGTTTTTAAGCCGCCTGCGAAGCAAAGACATATTTATTCTAAGGGGTTCTACAAAGCCTTCACGGCTGCCACGCTCCGAGGTTTCGCTTTCGGGTTCAGAAACGCTTCTAAAGCTAAAGCCCTGTACTCCTATTGACATAGCAGTGCTGCAAGTGTCAATAAGAAGTATGGCAAAGCCGGACATAAGCAGTTGCATAAGTGTTTCAAAGTCTTCTATTTTTGTAAGCTCAGATGCGGTAAGTACATTGCGCTCGATATAGTTAAAAAGCTCCGGCCCCTGTATTTCCGGGTACTCTTTTTCAAGCAGGGGGTTAATCACGCTTAAAGTAAGTGTGTCCTTGTTGCACATTCCCTCCATTGTCAAAATTGTACCACGAATGTTATTTATATTTAGGCGGCGTATGGTAAAATCAGCCGAACCGTTAAATTTTCCTTGCAGATAGCCAATGTTCCTGTCAATGTTAGTGTTAAGTGGTGTGGTCTGCGGCTTTTTAGCATTTGCGTATAGCTTTGGGTAAAACAGATTTTTAAAGTATTCAAATATTGTGTTTTTCATTAATATCCACTTCCTTTATTATTTGTTTTTTGCAGACCTTGCAGTAAATATACTGTTTATTTCTTAAATGCAGCTGCCATAAGCTAAAAGTGATATGAGTATTTTGGTGTACAAAAATACAAAATATGTATACCAAGCTAATTGCTGTACAGAATATTAGTGTTGTATTGGCTGCAATGGTTAATTCCGGCGCCTTAAGATATTATCGAAAAATTTGAAGGTGAAAAATATGTCTATATCTGTAATAAGAACGCTGATTTTGTATGTGCTTATTCTGATTATGCTGCGTCTTACGGGAAAAAGGCAAATTAGCGAGCTGCAAACAAGCGAGCTTGTTGTAACGCTTTTAATATCAAATATAGCGGTTATTCCTATGCAGGATACTTCTCTGCCTTTGCTAAGCGGCGTAGTTCCTATTTTATTATTAGTTGCCTGCGAAATAGTTATGAGCTTGCTAATGCTTAAAAACAGCAAATTCAGAAGGGCTATCTGCGGTATTCCGCAAATTATAATGAATAACGGCGTTATAGACCAAAAGAAAATGAAAATGCTGCGTATAAGTACAGAAGACCTGTGGGAGGAGCTGCGTCAGGCAAATATATTTTCACTTGATGAGGTTAAATATGCGGTGCTTGAAACCAACGGCAAGCTGAGCGTACTGAAAAAGCCGCAGAAGGATACTGCTACGGCAGAGCAGCTTAATGTTAATAATCCTACAAATGAATTTGAGCTTGTTATTATAAGCGACGGCGAAATTGCAGAAAGCTCAATGGAATTTTGCGGAATATCACAGGACTGGCTGAAGAAAACACTTAGAAAAAATAATGTAAACAGCAAGGATATTTTTATAATGACCGCTACACCGAATCATAAGTACAATATAATAAAAAAGGAAGGGTAGCTATGGGCAGAACTGTTGCGGCTATATCTATATTTGTTTTAATTATAGGACTTGCCGTGTTTGAGAGCATTTTTACCATAAATATATCGGAGCAGGTTAAGGCAGAGCTTAATGATGCACTTACGGCATATAACCACAGTGATATCAAAGGTGCAGAGGCTCACCTTAACAAAGCGGATAAAATTTGGGGTGACAATACCTGGATACTGGACGCATTTTTAATTCATGACAATACAGAGGATGTAGCAGATGAAATATCTACGGCAAAAAGCACTTTAAAGTACAATAAAAAAAGCTTTCCTATAGAATGCTCTTCGGCTATAGAATCTCTGGATATTGTTATATATACAATGCTTCCGTTTTTTGATAATGTATTGTAGCCACCGTAAAAGTAAAGGAGAATTGTATGAAGCCGTTTGTAAGAGTATCTATTTGTCAGCTTTTTATAATGCTGTACATTAGCAGAATGGTTGTTAATGCTACCTACAGCAGCTTTGGTTCCAATACAAACCACCTGTATTACGGCTTTGTTGCAGCATTGCTGGCACTGCCGGCAACAGCCCTAATGGTACTGCCGGTATATGGTGCTTTTGTTACAAGTAACGGCAGAACAATAACAGATAACGGCTACGATGTTTTCAAGAAATATGGCGCCGTTATTGCTGTAGTATATGGCTTGTATTTTTTATGGGTACTAATAAATACCCTGTCACGATTTAATATTATGGTTACCAAGGTTCTTAATCCGTCTGCATCTGTTTTTGTGCTTTCTGTGGCGGTTGTTGCCGCCTCAATGTACGGTGCATACAAGGGTATAGAGGCGTTGGGCAGGGCGTCAACAATTATTTTTGTATTTATAGCTATATCACTTATTATACTGTTTTGTACATTGCTTCCAAAAGCAGACACACTGAATTTTGTACCTGTTTCAGCTGACAATACAGGCGAAATAATTGATATAATTTTGAATATGCTTGCTATAAATTCCTGTATACCGGCAATGGCAATACTTTTGCCGTTTGCAAAAGGGGACTGTAAAAAGGGAATAGGAATTTGGGTAGCAGGGGTGTATATATCAACAGCTGTAATCACGGCAATTATTATTGCCGTAATGGGTGACTATCTGAAAACACAGATTTTTCCTGTTTATGCAGTTACTGCCATAGCCTCGTTAGGCGTTGCCGAAAGATTGGACGGTTTGTTTTTGGGAGTATGGACAGCCGGAATGTTTGTAAAGGTGTCGCTGTTTATTTATTTGCTTTCGGCGTGTGTAAAAAGAGTGTTTGGTGAGGTTATATCAAGATGGTCTGTTTTAATTTGCGGTGTAGTGGTTTTTGTAAGCTCTACGGCAATTTCAATGACAGACGGTATGTTTGACCTGCTGAATAATAACAGCATAATGCTTGTTTTCACTATGCTTACAGCTGTTGTTATACCGATTGTTTTAATTGTTGCAAATAAAATCACAAACAGATAATTATAGGGTGATTATATGAAAAAATTTTTAGTATTACTGGCTGCGGTGCTTTCTGTATGCTTTATGCAGGGGTGCGACAGTAAACAGCTTAACGAGCGTATGGTTATACAGGGTATAGGTATAGACTACAGTGACAGCCGCTACAGTGTTACGGTTATGTATATGAATACTGACGCCGCAAATCCGGATATTGCTTATAAAACTGTGGCAGGCAAGGGAAAAACCGTTACCGAAGCTGTAGCAACAATAGTAACCAAAAACGGAATGGACCCGCTTTACAGCCACAATTCCTTTATTTTGCTTGGAAATGGGCTGTGCAAGCAGGGCGTAGAGGAGGCAATGGAGTTTTTTGCAGGCTTCTACCAGTGCAGACCGTCTGTAAATGTAATTGCGGCCGACAGACAGGCAAATAAGATAATGACGCTTAAGGGAATTACTCCGCATACAATTTCAAATATTGTAAACTCAAAGCATACTACAGGCCGCACATTGGCTGTGCCGGTATATGAATTTTTGTCAGATATTATTAACGATACCACAACAGCCTGTACGGGCGTGATAACTGTTGAAAATAATGTGCCCCGCTCCGGCGGCATAGCATTGTTTAAGCATGATAGGATGTACAAGGTTCTTGATAAGGAGCAGTCTATGGGCGTTATGCTTGTTAGGGGAGATACCGATATTGACGCAGAGGTAATCTCTTTAACGGGCAAAAATAAGAGCTTTACACTTTCGCAGGAAAAAACAGAAATAACCGTAAAGATTAGCAGGGGCGTTTTATACTGTGACATTTCAATAAAGGGAGAGGCCTCTGTTTATGAATATACAAACCGAAACAAAGAACAGGCAAAAAGTATAGAGAAGCGGCTTAATGAGCTGGCAGAGAAGGCGGTAAGGGTGTGTGCGGACAGCGGTGCAGATGTTTTTAACCTAGGAAAAAGATTAAGGCAAAGCGATTATAGTGCTTACCGCACCATAGATAGCTGGGCGGAGCTTGTTAAAAAAGGCGTGTATACGGTGAAAAGCAGGGTGAATATATAAATCCAACTTATTATGGGATAGCATACAGAATAGCTTGCAGATATTTTATATAATAATTTGTAAAAAGTCCTTTAAAATTTATGGAAGTTTTGTTATAATCAAATTATGATGGTAAATTTTCATATAAAGGATGTGAAGCCATATGAAAGGAAATATTGAATTTAAGGTGTCTCTTGCAAAGCTTGCAAAGGAGCTGCGTATGGAATTTGCCTATACGCCAAGTGACCCTGACGAAATATATGTATCTTCTCCCAATGTTAACAGACCGGGCATTGAGCTGACCGGATTTTTGGAATTTTACAATCCGGAAAGACTTCTTGTTTTAGGTAATACTGAGTATGCGTATCTAAAAAAATTCGGAAGTGAGCAGCGTGCTTATGTTTTGAATAATATTTTGCAAAAAAAGCCGCCCGCTGTTATAGTCGCCAGAAATCTGGAGGTGCTTGACGAGCTTATGAAGGTGGCAAAGGTATGTGAAGTACCTGTGCTTCGTTCAGAGGACTCCACATGTAACCTTATTGCCTCTGTTATTTCGTACCTAAATACCGAGCTTGCTCCAAGAATTACCCGCCATGGCGTTCTTGTAGAGGTTTACGGTGAGGGTATACTGCTTACAGGCAGCAGCGGCGTAGGTAAAAGTGAAACTGCTATAGAGCTTATTAAGCGTGGACACAGACTTGTTGCCGATGATGCCGTTGAAATAAGAAAAATTTCAAGCCGTACTCTTGTAGGCAGTTCACCTGAGAATATAAGGCATTTTGTAGAATTGCGTGGTATAGGCATTATTAACGCAAGAAGAATATTCGGTATGGGTTCTGTAAAAATGTCAGAAAAAATTGATATGGTTATTACGCTTGAAAACTGGGACAAAACAAAGGTGTATGACCGTATGGGTATAGATAACGAATATACAGATATTCTTGATGTTGATGTTCCGTGTCTTACAATTCCGGTTAAACCCGGCAGAAATCTGGCTATTATAATAGAAGTTGCCGCTATGAATAACAGACAGAAGAAAATGGGCTACAACGCCGCACAAGAGCTGCTGGCTAATTTAGGTATGAATGTTGGCGTAGAAAACAGCAAAAAAGTCATAGAATGGTAATAATATTTTTACAATGTAATTGCGTAAGTGGAGTATAATCGGCTTATACTTCACTTAGCTTTTGTTATGCCCGCCCTTACATAAAACGGCTTTGGCATGCTTATTTGGCATGCTTAGTAAAATAGATTTTTCGCAGGAGCTTATTGTGAACGGCAGTGTAGAAGGCTTTAAGGCGTATTTGAAGGAACAGCATATACATTACTAAGCTTACGGAGGTATTTTATGGAATGGCTGTATATTATAGGCGGCTTAGTTGTCATAGTTATAATTTTAGCACTTGCCTTTTCAAGGAGAACAAATGATGACTATCACGCAGGCAGTGGCATTTTTAAAAACAGTAAGTACGATTTAGACGACGATAAAAGGGATTTCTGTGATGTTGAGTATTTTAATAAGGACGGAAAAATGAAATAGCTTGTTAAAATTCTCAACATATGGTTTAATATACTGGTAATATTTAGGTGGGTGAATTTATGTACCAAATTAGTAAAATAATTGAAACAGCTGATAAGTACGGCTTTATCGCAAAGGAAAATGAGAGTATGAGCAAGCATACCAGCTTTAAAATAGGCGGAGATGCTCGGCTGTTTATTGAGGCTACCTCAAATGAGGGACTGATTGATATATTGACAAAGTGCAAAGAGCTTGAAATACCGGTGTTTATTCTGGGCAAGGGCTCTAACCTGTTGGTTTCGGATGACGGCATAGACGGTGTGGTTATAAAGCTTGGAGGAGTTTTTACACAAATAAAAATGCTTGACAGTGAAACTATATACTGCGGTGCAGGCGTTGCACTGGCAAAGCTGTGCAGCTATGCTTGTGACAAGGGGCTAAGCGGGCTTGAATTTGCATGGGGTATACCGGGCAGCGTAGGCGGTGCGGCATATATGAACGCAGGTGCTTACGGCGGCGAAATGAAAGATGTTATCTCAAGCTGCACACATATTGATGCTGACAACAAGGTTGGTACATACGGCGTTTCTCAACTGGATTTAAGCTACAGACACAGCGTTTATTCGGAAAATCACTTTGTAATTACAGCTGTAACTTTAAGACTTCACCACGATTCAGAGGTAGAAATCAGAAACAGAATGAATGACTATATGGGCAGAAGAAAGGATAAACAGCCCTTGGAATACCCAAGTGCCGGCAGTGTGTTTAAAAGGCCGCAGGGCTATTTTGCAGGTGCGCTGATACAAGAGGCCAATCTAAGGGGCGAGCAAATCGGCGGCGCACAGGTAAGCGAAAAGCACGCCGGCTTTATCATTAACAAGGGCAATGCAAGCTGTAAGGATGTTATGGAGCTTATAAGACTTGTACAAGACCGTGTTAAGAAAAATTCGGGTGTGGATTTAGAATGTGAAATAAAGCCTGTAGGAAGATTTAATATATAAGTATACGAAGAAAATTTTAGTTAATATATATTGCGGAAAACGAAAGCGAGGAATTAAATGGACTTTATAATTGTTTTGGGATTGTCGGGTGCCGGTAAATCAAGTGCACTGCATACGCTTGAGGACATAAACTACTACTGTGTAGATAATATACCGCCTGCACTTATTTCAACCTTTTATGATCTTAGCAAACATTCCTCAGATAAGAAGCTAAAAAAGATTGCTGTTGTAACTAATGTGCGTGACAGTGCAGATTATAAGGAGCTTAGCAATTCGTTAGAAAGACTTCGCCTTGACGGAGCAAAGTACAGAATACTGTTTTTAGACAGCAAGGACGATGTTCTTATAACCAGATATAAGCAAACACGCCGCAAGCACCCTTTGCTTGACGCCTGCAACGGCTCCACAACGGAGGCTGTTTCTCTTGAAAGAGAGCTGCTGCGTTATATAAGACAACGCTCTGACTATGTTATAGACAGTACATTTTTAAATGCCGCACAGCTTAGAGAAAGAGTTCAGAAGCTTTTTCTTGACAGCGAGGAAAAGGGCATAACCATTGCTTGTATGTCCTTTGGCTTTAAGTATGGAATATTAACCGAGGCCGACCTTGTGTTTGATGTTCGCTGCCTGCCGAACCCTTACTATGTAGATGAATTAAGGGCGAAAACGGGACTTGACGAGTCGGTACGAAATTATGTAATGAACAGTGAGGAAAGCAAGGAGCTTTATAAAAGAATTATTAATTATGTTGATTATGCACTTCCTTTGTATGAAAAGGAGGGCAAAAGTCAAATTACTATAGGTATGGGCTGTACAGGCGGACACCATAGGAGCGTAACCTTTGCCGTTATGCTTTATCATCATTTGGAAGAAAAGGGCTACAGAACAATAATTCACCACAGAGATATCAGAAAGGTATAGTGACAGACAAATGTCATTTTCAGCGGACACAAAAAAGGAGCTTTGCAGATCGGAATTTACCGTAAACAGGTGCTTGTATGCCGAGTGCTACGGTATGCTTTTGTTTTGCAAAAGATTTTCCCCTAAGGAAATATTGTTTAATACAGAAAGCCATAGCGTGGCTGTGCATTTCAGTCAGCTTGTAAGCAGTGGCTTTGGAGTTATTACAGAGCAGTCGTCAGCTCTTACCGGCAGACACGGCGGCAGTAAGCTTTTTACCGTTACAGTTCCCATTAAGAGTGATTGTGAAAGGATATATAAGCACTACGGCTATACCGGCAAGGAGGTTAGCCGGCGTATAAACAGGGCTGTTTTGGAGGATGAAAACTGTGTTGCACTGTTTCTGCGAGGAGTTTTTTTAAGCTGTGGCTTTGTAAATAATCCCCAAAAGGAATACCACTTGGAATTTTCTGTTCCTTACAAAAACCTGTGCAGTGACCTTATAAAGGTTATAAGCGAGGTTGACCAGCTTTCGTATAAATTAAAGGTGGTTGAGCGAAAGGGCAGTTACATAGCATATTTAAAGGACAGCGAGCAAATATCCGATTTTTTGGCATATATAGGTGCAGGCATATCATCTATGAATTTAATAGAGGCCAAAATACTAAAGGGTATTCGTAACGACGCCAACAGAAAAGCAAATTCTGAGGTAGCAAATATAAAGAAAACCGTTGCGGCGGCAATGCAGCAAATTGCCGCAATAGAAAAAATAAGAGATACAGTGGGACTGGAAAGCCTTAATGACGATTTAAGACAGCTGGCACAGCTGCGGTTGGATAATCCTGACCTTTCTCTTAGAGCGTTGGGCGAAATGCTTGTTCCGCCAATTAGCCGCAGTGGTGTAAACCACAGAATGAACAGGCTGTTAGAGCTGGGTAAATAAGCCAAAAGTGTTTTGCTTTTGTGCGAAAATTATCCGGCTTTTTATATTAATGTTGTTTAATTTCATACTAAACACAGCTTAAGCTTTATGGTGCCAAAGTGTGTTTAGTGTTAGCTTTACGGAGGTGAAATAGTAATGTCATTTGTTCATTTGCATGTGCACAGCGAGTACAGCCTGCTTGACGGTGCCTGCAGGCTTACCCGTTTGGTAGATACGGCAGTAAAGCAGGGGGCAAACGCAATAGCGGTAACAGACCACGGCAATATGTTTGCGGCGGTTGACTTTTACAAGGAGGCTGTAAAAAGGGGGATAAAGCCTATTATCGGCTGTGAGGTTTATATGGCGGCACGCAGCCGCTTTGACAAAACCGCCGAGTATGACAGACACAGTTACCACCTTGTACTGCTGTGCGAAAATAATACAGGCTACCAAAATTTAATAAAGCTTGTATCAAAAAGCTGGACAGAGGGCTTTTACGGTAAGCCAAGAATTGACAAGGAGCTTTTAGAGGAATACCACGAGGGTATAATCTGTCTTTCTGCCTGCCTTGCCGGTGAAATACCCCGGTATCTTTTGCAGGGCGACTATACCAAAGCCAAAGAAACCGCAAATTATTATAATAAGCTTTTCGGCAGCGGAAATTATTTTTTGGAAATTCAGAATCACAATATAAAAGAACAGCTTATGGTTTTGCCGCAGATAATCCGTCTTTCGGAAGAAACCGGAATCCCGTTGGCGGCAACAAATGACTGTCACTATATAGAAAAAGCAGACAGTCAAACCCACGAAATTCTGCTTTGTATTCAAACCAATCACACAATAAACGACAGTGATAAAATGGAATTTCAGACCGATGAGTTTTATGTAAAAACTGAGGAAGAAATGCTTGCACTGTTTCCTACTGCTCCGCAGGCTGTACAGAATACACAGCTTATAGCAGACAGGTGCAATGTTACCTTTGAATTTGGCAAAACAAAGCTGCCTCATTTTGATGTACCCGACAACAGAAACCACTTTGAGTATTTTAGGGAGCAGTGCTACAGGGGACTGTACAATCACTATGGTACAAAGCCCTCTCAGGAAATAATTGACAGGCTTGAGTATGAGCTTAAAATAGTAAACCAAATGGGCTATGTCGATTACTATTTAATAGTCAATGACTTTATTCAGTATGCCAAGTCACAGAATATTCCCGTGGGGCCGGGCAGAGGCTCGGGCGCAGGCAGCTTAGCTGCATATTGTATAGGGATAACCGGTATAGACCCAATTAAGTATAATTTGCTTTTTGAAAGATTTTTAAACCCTGAGCGTGTAAGTATGCCCGACTTTGATGTTGACTTTTGTACAGAACGCCGGCAAGAGGTTATAGACTATGTTGTTAGAAAATATGGAGAAGACCATGTGGCGCAGATAATTACATTTGGTACAATGGCGGCAAGAGGCGGCATAAGAGATGTTGCCAGAGCTATGGCAATGCCATACAGTGCGGCAGACAGCGTGGCAAAGCTTGTTCCGGCAGGGCCGCACATTAGCCTGGAAAATGCACTCGAAATGTCACCGGAGCTAAAAGAGAAGTACGACACCGACTACGAGGTGCACAAGCTTATAGATACGGCAATGGCAATAGAGGGTACACCACGCCATGCGTCTAAGCATGCGGCGGGCGTAGTAATAACAGAGAAGCCTGTCAGCGAGTATGTACCGTTGGCGAAAAATGACGATGCAGTGGTTACTCAGTATACTATGACCACGCTTGAGGAGCTGGGACTGCTTAAAATGGATTTTCTCGGCTTGCGAAATCTTACTGTTATTTACGATGCCGAGCAGATGATAAAACAGCAATATCCGGATTATAACCCTGAAAATATAGACGAAAAGGATAAAAAAGTTTTTAAAATGCTTTCACAGGGCTATTCGGAGGGCGTGTTCCAGTTTGAAAGCGGCGGTATGAAAAATGTTCTTATACAGCTTAAGCCGGAAAGTGTAGAGGACTTAATAGCTGTAATATCGCTGTATCGTCCCGGCCCGATGGATTCTATCCCTAAATATATAGAAAATAGGCACAATCCGTCAAAAATAACCTACAAACACCCAATGCTTAAGGATATACTTGAGGTTACCTACGGCTGTATAGTTTATCAGGAGCAGGTAATGCAGATTTTCAGAACGCTTGCCGGCTATTCCCTTGGCAGGGCAGACATTGTGCGGCGTGCAATGTCTAAAAAGAAGGTCGATGTAATGGAGCGTGAAAAGGAAATTTTCATAAACGGCCTTGTTGACGAAAACGGCAATGTTACAGTCGAGGGCTGTATACGCCGTGGTGTAGATAAAGCAACTGCATTGTCTGTCTTTTCTGAAATGGAGAGCTTTGCTTCGTATGCGTTTAACAAATCCCACGCCGCCGCATATGCAACGGTTTCTTACAAAACCGCATGGCTGAAATGTCATTATCCACGGCAGTATATGGCGGCACTGCTTACCTCTGTGCTTGACAATTTCGGCAAGCTGGCGGCATATACAGACGAGTGTGCAAGGCTTGGAATAAAGGTGCTTCCTCCTCATGTAAATTACAGCGACACTGCTTTTACAGTGTGTGGAAACGACATTCGTTTTGGATTAATGGCTGTTAAAAACCTTGGCAAGGGCTTTATTGAGAATATTTTAGCACAGCGTGAAAACGGTCTGTTTACATCGTTCTATGACTTTTGTAAGCGTGTTTACGGAAAAACCGTTAATTCAAGAGCTATAGAAAGCTTGATAAAATGCGGTGCTTTAGACGGGCTTGGAAACAACCGGCGTGAAATGATAAGCGCTGTAAAAAGTGTGCTTGACAGCTGCGAGTATGAGTATCGCCATTCGCTTGCAGGTCAGATGAGCTTTTTCGATATGGAAGATGAAAGCGAGCTGAACGAGCCGGCTATTACTTCTCTTGAGGATTTTTCAATTTTCGAAAAGCTGGCAATGGAAAAGGAAATAGCCGGAATGTATTTGTCGGGGCACCCTATGGATAAATATGAAAATGTTTCAAAGGCGATAAAGGCGGTCAAAATTCAGCGGGTGTGCAGTGCAGAGGAAACAGGCAGATACAAGGATAATGACAAGGTAATTCTTTTGGGGGTTCTGTCGAATGTTAAGCTGCGAACAACTAAAAATAATCAAACTATGGCTACCGCAGTGCTTGAAGACAAAAGCGGAAGCATAGAGCTGCTTATTTTTCCCCAGACTTTAAGCCTTAGCGGAAGACTGGCAGCAGACGGAAATGTTGTAAGGGTGCTTGGCAGTATAAGTATGAAGGAGGACGAAAACCCGAAAATACTTTGTAACGAGATTTTGTCTGCCGATACAGTGGCTCAAAATCTGAAAAAAGGCATAAATATGGGCAGTAAAATTCACCAAAGTGAAAATGCGGTCAGAAATAATATAAACAGCAATACAGGCAGTAGAGCCTACGCCGAAAAAGCACATATACTGTACCTGCGTGTTGACAGCAAGGGCAGTGCAGCGTATAAAAAAGTTATTAATCTGCTTGAAATTTTTGACGGCAGCAGCCAGGTGGTTTTTAGATTTGCAGATACCGGCAAGGCTATGCGTGCACCACGGCAGCTTTGGGTAATGCTGAACGAACCAATGCTTAAAGAGCTGAAAAATATCCTTGGTGACGAAAGTGTAGTTGTTTCATAATAATTTCATATATTATTCCTGCCACTTTTAAAAAAAGACTTGAAAAAAATATTCTATACATCTATAATATAGTATAGAAATATAAATGAAAAATGGGGGCTGATTAAATGTCAGAGAAAGCTATTGCCGTTCTAACAAGCGGCGGCGACGCACCCGGCATGAACGCTGCCGTTCGTGCCGTTGCAAGAGCAGCATTATGTAAAGGAATGCGTGTTATCGGCGTGCACAGAGGCTACAACGGTTTGCTGAATGGTGATGTATTTGAAATGAACCTGCGTTCAGTTTCAGATATTATTCATAGAGGCGGAACAATACTTTATACAGCGAGAAGCGAGGAGTACAATACTCCTGCCGGTGTAAAGAAGGCTGCTGAAACCTGCCGTGAGCTTGGTGTAGTCGGCGTTGTTGTAATCGGCGGTGACGGTTCTTTCCGTGGCGCAAGAGATTTAACAAATGAGGGTATCCTTTGTGTTGGTATCCCGGGTACTATTGATAATGATATTGCCTGCAGTGAGTATACAGTAGGCTTTGACACAGCTATGAATACGGCTATGAATATGATTGACCATATTCGTGACACTGCCCAGTCACACGACCGCTGCAGTGTTATTGAGGTTATGGGCAGACGCTGTGGCGATATTGCTCTGCAGACAGGTATTGCAGTAGGAGCAACAGCTATTTTGGTGCCGGAGAGAGAATATGACCTTGACAACGATGTTATCAAGAGAATGATGGCAACTCAGAAAACAGGCAAAAAGCACTTTATCGTAATTGTTGCTGAGGGTGTAGGTCATTCGGATGAAATAGCTAAATATATTGAGGAAAAAACAGGCGTAGAAACAAGACTTACAGTATTGGGCCATGTACAGCGTGGCGGTATGCCTACACTTCGTGACAGAGTAGTTGCAAGTGCTATGGGCCACAAGGCTGTAGAATTGCTTTCACAGGGCATCGGCAACCGTGTAGTTGCTATGACAAACGGTAAAATCGTTGACTACGATATTACAGAGGCTCTAAACCAAAAGAGAGTTTTTGATGACCAGCTTTATCAGATAGCCTTGGATATTTCCATCTGATTTTTTACTTGTTTAAAATAAAATAACAAATTATTAGCTTTTAAGGGACTGCATCGGCAGTCCCTTTTTGTGCTTTTATTTCCGAAGAAAACTTAAAATAAAATCAAAATAAAGTTGAGATATGTTAAAATAAATCTTGCTTTTTTTGTCCCGTTGGCTTATAATTAATCTAAAGTGGCACAAACAATACACTTTGTGTCAGCTTGTGGCATATTTTGCAAGTAAGGCTAAGGGAAGTATATGTTATGTTTATAGGTACATATCAACATAATATAGACGCTAAGGGGCGTGTTATTATTCCTGCTAAGTTTCGTGAGGAGCTTGGTGATAGCTTTTATGTAACAAAGGGCTTAAACAATTGCCTGTTTGTACTTTCTGCGGAGCAGTGGAGTCTGTTTTTGGAAAAGCTGTCAAGTCAGCCTATTTCCAAAGCGACAAACATTGCCAGGTTTTTCTGTGCAGGTGCGGCAGAAGCTGTACCCAATGCTCAGGGCAGGGTGCTTATACCCGACACATTAAGGAAATATGCCAATTTAGATAAGGATGTTACAGTAATCGGTTCCGGCAACAGAGTAGAAATTTGGAATACCGACAGTTGGAATGACTATTTGTCAGCTCAAAATCAAAGCAGCATTTTAGATGCTATGGAGCTGTTGGGAATATAGCGGGGTGATATTAGGTGAATTTTTCGCATAAACCGGTTTTGCTTGAGGAAACAATAGACGCACTTAATATAAAGCCCGACGGAATTTATGTTGACGGTACTGCCGGAGGAGGCGGTCATTCAAGCGAAATTCTTAAAAGGCTTTCACCAAGCGGCAGGCTTATTTCGATAGACCAGGATCCGGACGCAATAGAAGCAGTAACAGAAAGGTTTAAGGACTATAAGAATTCTATTATATGCAAGGGTAATTTTTCGGATGTAGTCAGTATAGTAAACGGTCTGGGGATTGAAAGTATAGACGGCATAATGCTTGATATTGGCGTATCCTCAAGACAGCTTGACACACCTGAAAGAGGCTTTTCCTTTCATTATGACGCACCCCTTGATATGCGTATGAGCCAAAGCGGAGCATCAGCCTATGATTTGGTAAATCAACTTTCATATGAGCAGCTTGTAAAAATAATAAGCCGCTACGGTGAGGAGAGGTTTGCCAAGCAGATTACAAGGGCGATTATAAGAGAGAGAGAAAAACAGCCTATAGCTACCACCTTGCAGCTGGCAGAAATAATAAAAGCCGCTGTGCCCGCCGCTAAAAGACGGGAGGGGCATCCGGCAAGACAGACCTTTCAGGCACTTCGCATAGCCGTAAACGGTGAGCTTGACCGCTTGGAGGAGGGCTTGCAGGGAGGCTTTGAATTGCTGAAGCCGGGCGGCAGAATGGCGGTAATAACCTTTCATTCGTTAGAGGACAGAATAGTTAAAAGAGCAATGGCAAAATGGTGTACAGGCTGTACCTGCCCAAAGGATTTTCCGGTTTGCGTATGCGGAAACAAGCCTAAGGCAGAGCTTGCTCTGCGAAAGCCGGCAGAAGCATCGGAAAAAGAGTTAAGTGAAAATCCTCGTGCCAGAAGTGCCAGATTAAGAGCGGTAACTAAGCTGTAAATTGCTTATTTTTTGTAAAAAGCCTTTGACAAATGTGTCTGTATATAGTAAAATAAACTTACATTCAGTATGATGTGCCTAAATGTATCTTGTTAATATTGTTAAAAATCCCCAATTTTTAGTCAGATTATACAGAATGCATAAAATTTATTTATGATGCGTTTATTATTGTCGGTTTTGCACTATCGCTTGCTGCTTTTGGTGCGGGATAGTGTATGGCATTTAGAACTGTGTATAGGCAAAAGGTGTTTTAAGGATTAGTTTTACAGCGTAGTGCTGTACAGGAGTATTTATTTTAAAATTTGAAGTAGGACAAAACGCACAACAGTAATATTTTTCGGGGTGATTATAATGGCTTTAATTAATGAAGAAGCTTATGATATGTCTCTGTTTGAAACAGAGCTTGTTGATATAGAAGAAAAAACAGAGGACGAGGCTGCAGCTGAGAAAACCAATGAGACAGAGCAAAAAAAGAAGCTCAAGAAAATAAGATTTGCTAAGTCGGCTGTCGTAGTTTCTGTTATTGTGTTTTTTCTGGGACTTATTCTTATAGGACAGGTTCGTCTTACAGAGCTTAACGACCAGATTGCCGGCGAGCAAACAAAGCTCGAGGAGCAGAAGAGCCTGTACATACAAACCCAAATGAAGGTAGAGTCTAAGTATTCTTCCGATGTTGTGGAGGAGAGTGCACAAAATCAGCTGGGTATGAGCAGAGCCGATTCTTACCAAAAGGAGTATATCAGCTTGTCAGAGGGTGACAAGGCAGAGGTGGCGGCCTCTGGGGGAAGTAACATTTTTGAGACTATAGCAAACACAATTGCCGGTTTATGGTCTTAATATATGTTTTATGACATAAACTTATAGAGGAATAATGAAAGCGGTTGTAACATATGGGATTATTCTCCCTGTGATTGTAATTGGTAAATTGAGTATAGCTTTATTCTATTTACTGCTTACTGTTACAACCCTTATTTTTTGTTAGAGAAATTTGTAGAATGATGTTTGGAGGAAGCTATGGCAAATATAGGAAGCAACAGAACTATTATCAGCAGGTCAAAAAAGTGGCTTGTTGTGTTGCTGTTGGTGGGATTTGGTCTGGCTATAGGCAGGTTGTTTTATTTTAGTATTATAAAGGGCGACGAGCTTCAGAAAAAAGCGTACTCTCTGCAGCTAAGGGATACCACCATCTCTGCAAAGCGTGGCAGTATATATGATACAAACGGCAAAACCCTTGCACAAAGTGCTACGGTGTGGCAGGTGGTTTTGGCACCGGCGTATTTTAAAACCGATGAACAGCGTACCTATGTTGCACAAAAACTTGCCGAAATTTTAGATTTGAATCAAAATGATGTTTATGAAAAAACAAAAGAGAACAATTATTATTCGGTTGTAAAGCGTAAGGTCGAAACAACTGAAAAGGAAAAGGTGCTTAAGCTTAGCAAGGAGCTTGCTAAGAAGTATAACCTGGGTAATGTAATAGAGCTTATTGAGGATTACAAAAGGTATTATCCTTATGGCGATTTTGCCTCAACTATTATCGGCTTTACCGGTATGGACGGAGTTGGCCGTGAGGGCATAGAGTATCAGTACGATACACAGCTTACAGGTGTTCCGGGCAGAGTTATAACTGCAAAGGATGTACACGGTACGGAAATGCCGTATAAATATGAGCAGAAAATTGACGCACAGGACGGAAATAACATTACACTTACCATAGATGAAACCATTCAGCATATAATGGAAAAGTATTTGCAGCAGGGAATTAAGCAGCACAAGGTGCAGGACAGAGCTGTTGCAATTATGATGGAGGTAAAAACAGGAGCTATATTGGGAATGGCTGTTGAGGGCGGCTATGACCTGAACGACCCGTTTACCATAGCCGATTCAAGCACGCAAAAGGAAATAGATAAGCTTCCTAACAGCGAAAAAGAAGCGGCGGAGGTAGAGGCACTGCAAAAGCAGTGGAGAAATAAAGCGGTTGCAGACACATATTATCCGGGCTCTGTATTTAAGGTAATTACATCCTGCATGGGCTGGTCGGACGGCGTTATAACCGATTCCTCTACATATACATGTACAGGTTCTTATATACCGTTTGAGGGTGCAGGGGCAATACACTGTCACAATACCGCCGGCCACGGTACACAAACCTATAAGCAGGCACTGAGCAATTCGTGTAACCCGGCATTTATGATGATAGGTCAGGCGGTTGGTGCAGAAAAGTTCTGGGAATATTACCAGGCCTTCGGCTTTTCGGAAAAAACAGGCATAGATTTGCCGGGAGAGCAGTCCGATATATTCTTTGGCGACGGCAGTGGTAAAATGCAGCCTATGGACTTGGCGGTTGCTTCCTTTGGCCAAAACTTTGCCATTACACCTATTCAAATGGTTACGGCTATTGCTTCTGTAGGCAACGGCGGCAAGCTGATGCAGCCTTACATAGTAAAGGAAATAACAGATTCCGACGGAAATGTTGTTGAAAGCAAAACACCTATTGTAAAGCGTCAGGTGGTTTCGGAAGAGGTTACCAAAAAGGTAATTGACGCAATGGAAGAAAATGCAACAAACGGTTCAGCTAAAAACGGATATGTTGCCGGCTACAAGGTAGCAGGAAAAACAGGTACTTCTGAAAAGAAAATATACCATAACGATGGCAGTCAGGAATATATTGCCTCCTTCTGTGGCTTTGCACCGGCTGACGATCCGCAGGTTTGCCTGCTTGTTTATTTTGATGATCCGGTTGGCGACAGCTACTACGGCAGTGCGGTTGCTGCTCCTGTATTTGCCAATATTATGAGTGAGGTTCTTCCTTACCTGAATGTAGAGGCCGAATATACAGAAGAGGAAATTGCACAAATGGATACCACAGCCGAAAATTATGTAGGCAAGTCAATTTCCGAGGCCGAAAGCCTTGTAAGCTCAGGCGGTTTTACTCCTGTTGTTATGGGCAGCGGCGATACTGTTATTTCACAGGTTCCTACAGCACAGTCAAGGCTTCCTCAGCAGGGTACGGTGGTGCTTTATACCGATGAGGAAAGTATGAACGATGATGTTGTCGAGGTGCCTGACCTAACGAATATGACTGTAGCACAGGCAAACAGTACTGCGGCTATGTACAATTTGAATATAAGCGTGGTAGGCTCCAACGCAGACGGCGAGGGTATATCCTATTCACAGGGAATTAAAGCAGGCTCAAAGGTTAAGTCGGGTACGGTTATATCGGTAAACTTTGAGCAGGATAGTAATTATGGCAGCGGTGTAATGTAAAAGCGTTAAAGCTGACAGCTTATACATTGGTGCTTGTATAAACAAATAAATGCAAAGTCTTGGAGGTACAAAATGAGTAATATATTGATAATCGTTGCGGCAGTGGCGGCATTCGTAATATCATCGGTAATTGGTAAATTCCTTATTCCGGAGCTGCACAGGATTAAGTTTGGTCAGCCAATCAGAGATGAGGGACCAAAGTGGCATCAGAAAAAGTCAGGCACACCTACTATGGGTGGAATAATGTTTATAGTAGCGGCAGTGCTGGTTTCGGTAATATGCTATGCAGTGCTGTCAATAACTGAGCCGGGTGCCAGAGATTTTCAGGATCATTTAAAATTCTATGCCGGAATAGTTATGGCTGTTTTGTTCGGCGTTATAGGCTTTATAGACGATTATATTAAGGTTGTAAAAAAGCATAACCAGGGCCTTACAGAAAAGCAAAAGCTTGTACTGCAGTTTTTGGTAGCTATTGCGTATGTGTTCACACTTATTATCGGCGGATGCTCCTCAAAGACAGTTATTCCTTTTGCCGGAACAATAGACTTAGGAGTGTTCTACTGGATTATTTCAGTTGTGCTTATTGTAGGCTTTGTAAATGCTACAAATCTTACTGACGGTCTTGACGGCCTAGACGGTTCGGTTACATTTTTTGCTTCCTTGGCGTTTATGATTATTGCGGGCTTTGTAGTTGACAACGGTATGTCTGTTATGTCAGCCTCACTTGCAGGAGCCTGCCTGGGCTTTTTACTTTGGAATTTTTATCCGGCTAAGGTGTTTATGGGTGATACAGGCTCGCTGTTTTTAGGCGGATTTTTGTGTGCTATTGCCTATGGTATAAATATGCCGATATTAATTATTCCTATAGGACTAATATATATAGTTGAAATGTTTTCGGTTATTTTGCAGGTTGCTTATTTTAAGCTGACACATGGCAAAAGATTATTTAAAATGAGTCCCATACACCACCACTTTGAAATGTGTGGTTGGTCAGAGGTTAAAATTGTTGTTGTATTCAGCATTATAACTGCAATTATGGGTGCTTTAACATTCTGGGCTGTATGGCTCACATACACAGCAGTGTAATACGAAATTTGGTGGTGAAGTAATGGATAGCCTAAGATATATATCTAATGAACGAATAAAAAATTATCAAGAGTCTATTCAAAGGGCTGAAAGAGAAGCAGCTGTGAGAAAAAGAAGAAGTGAAAAAAGCTCTGACAGCGACAGTGGAGGCGGCAGAAAAAAAGGGCATTTTTACCGCTTTTTCAGTCAACAAAACGGTATGGATATGCCTTTCTTTTTCTTGATAATTATATTGCTTGTTATAGGCTTGGTTATGATGTTTTCGGCTTCATATGCGTTTGCCTACTACACAATGGGTGACAGCTACTATTATTTGACAAGGCAGGCCATATTTGCCGGCATAGGTATAGTGGTTATGCTGCTTTTTTCAAGAGTTAATTATCATATTCTTCGCAAGTATACATATATTATATTGGGAATTGCTTTTATCTTAGCTTTTTTAGTTCTGTTTTTGCCGCCTATTAATAATGTTCACAGGTGGATCGGCGTTGGTGCATTCACCATTCAGGCGTCAGAAATATTAAAATTTGCTATTGTGCTGTTTTATGCACAATGGGCAGTAGTACATTATGGCAAAATGGATACCTTTGTTTCAGGTGTGGTTCCGGCCATGATTATCGGGGGAATTTCAATAATCCTTTTGTTTTTTGAGCCTCATTATTCCGCAATAGTTATAATGACATTGCTGTTGGCAATAATGATGTGGATTTCAGGCGTAAAGGTACGCTGGTTTGTTATAGGTGTCGGTGTGGTAGCTGCGGCTTTCTTTATAATGCAGGTAACCGGTATGCTAAAGTACGCTATGGAGCGTTTGGATGGCTGGGGTATGGCACTGGAGGAGAATCTGTCCTCAGAAATGCAGACAACCGTTTGGCAAACAATGAACTCTCTGTACGCTATAGGCTCTGGCGGACTTACCGGACTGGGACTGGGACAGTCAAGAGAAAAGTATTTGTATCTTCCTGAGCCTCAAAACGACTTTGTGTTTTCTATAGTTATTGAGGAGATCGGCTTAATCGGCGGTATTATAATACTTGCTATATTTGCTTTGCTTGTATGGCGTGGAATAATGATTTCGCTGCGTGCGAAAGACCGCTTCGGCATGCTGCTGGGCGTAGGTTTGGTGTCACAGATAGGCTTGCAGGTTGTTCTGAATATCCTTGTTATTACCGACACACTGCCTAATACGGGTATTAGCTTGCCGTTCTTTAGCTACGGAGGCAGCTCGCTTATAATGTTGTTGGCCCAGATGGGTATAGTTCTGTCAATATCGAGAAATTCTAATATTAATAAAACATAAATATAAAACGGGGGATACATTATGAAAATTTTGCTTGCAGGCGGTGGCACAGCAGGACATATTAATCCGGCTTTAGCTATTGCAGGAACGGTTAGAGATAAAATTCCAAGCTCTGAAATTTTATATGTAGGTGCAAAGGGCGGTATGGAAGAGAAGCTTGTACCACAGGCAGGCTATGAATTTAAAAGCATAAAAATAAGCGGATTTAAAAGAAGCTTTTCTCCGTCCGCAATAGCTCATAATATTGCTACAGCTAAGCGTGCCGTTACCTCAAGTATGGAGGCAAAAAAAATAATTAAGGCTTTTAAGCCCGATATATGCATAGGTACAGGCGGTTATGTAAGCGGCCCTGTTTTAAGAACGGCAGCCAAAATGGGAATACCTACCCTTATACATGAGCAAAACGCTTTTCCGGGTGTTACCAATAAAATGCTTGCCAAAAGTGCAAAGGTTGTTATGCTTGCCAATCCTGACGCAAAGGACAGAATGGACGCTAAGTGTAACTTTGTGGTTACCGGTAACCCTGTAAGAAAAGAAATTATTACCGCCGACAAGGCAAAGTGCAGGGCACAAATGAACCTTGACGACCGTCCTGTTATACTGTCGTTTGGCGGCAGCCTGGGAGCAAGAAGGATTAACGAGGCAGTTGCCGACTATATTGCAAGAAGCGGCAAGGATAAGAAATACCAAATTATCCACGCATACGGCAGGTATGGCAAGTGGTTTCCTGACCTGCTAAAGGAAAAGGGCTGCAATATTGAAGAATGTGACAATTTGGATATAAGGGAGTTTATAAATGATATGCCGGTTTGTCTGGCGGCGGCAGACCTTGTTATTTGTCGTGCCGGTGCTATGACAATAAGCGAGTTGCAGGCACAGGGTAAGCCGGCTGTGCTTATCCCTTCGCCAAATGTTGCAGAAAATCACCAGTATCACAATGCAATGTCACTTGTAAATGCAAATGCGGCAAGAATAATTGAGGAAAAAGACCTTACACCGGAAAAGCTTACAGAGACTGTAGACGAAATGGTAAAGGATCCTCAAAGGCTAAAAGAATATGCCGAAAATGCAAAAAAGACGGCAATTTTGGATTCTAACGAAAGAATTTTATCCATAATTAAAAAATTTGTTAAATTATAAACACCTGTACAGGCTTTTGTACATAGAATATTACATAAAGCCTTTAGGTGCAGATATAATTAAGGCAGTGTTGTAGTTAAGCCTGCAATACTGCCTCAATACGCTTACAAGCTGTGTATCCTGCTGCCATTGGCTTATGCTTATGCAGAAGGGGTGTAGAGCTTGGCAGAGTATGTTGTTAACGGTGGTCATAGATTAAATGGCTGTATTGATATTCAGGGGGCTAAAAACAGTGCCTTGCCAATATTGGCAGCCGCAATATTATGTAAAGACCAGGTTGTGCTGCACAATTGCCCAAATCTTTCAGATGTAGCTACCTCCATAAAAATACTTAGGTATTTGGGGTGTACGGTATGCTGTGAGGGTTCAACAGTTGTTATTGACAGTAAAGGAATGTACAGGTGTGACATTCCAACAGAGTTAATGCGTGAAATGCGTTCTTCCATTGTGTTTTTAGGTGCTGTATTGGGCAGATTTAGGCAAGCTCAAATGTCACTGCCCGGTGGCTGTGAGATAGGCCCCAGACCTATAGACCTGCACCTGTCATCTTTAAGACAGATGGGTGTGGAAATTGACGAAAATCACGGCTTGTTGGATTGTAAAATCTCGGGAGCATTGCAGTCGGCCGATATTACCCTTTCCTTCCCAAGTGTGGGAGCAACAGAAAATATAATGCTTGCGGCAGTATGCTCAAGGGGCGTTACAACTATTACCAACGCCGCAAGAGAGCCGGAAATAAGCGACCTTGCTGATTTTTTAAACAGCTGCGGTGCTAAAATAACCGGCACAGGTGAAACAACAATTTACATTGAAGGCGTAAAAGCCCTTGGTGGCACACAGCATATAATTATACCTGACAGAATTGTTGCCTCTACTTATATGGCTTGTACCGCTGTTTGCGGAGGTAAGCTGTTTTTAAAAGGGGCATTGCAGTCCCACCTGGGCAGCGTTAATACAGTTTTTGAGCAGTGCGGTTGTTTGGTAGACTGTATGCCGGAGGGGATTTACATATCGTCAAATAAAAATTTAAAAAAGGCACGGCTTGTTCGTACAATGCCGTATCCCGGCTTCCCTACAGACGCACAGGCCCCTGTTATGGCAATGTGCTGCTTTGCCGACGGAACATCTGTTTTTGTGGAAAATATGTTTGAAAGCCGCTATAAGCATGTTGATGAGCTTTGCAGAATGGGTGCGGCTATATATGTGCATGACAAGGTGGCAGTTGTAGAGGGCAGCAAAAGGCTGTACGGCACTACTGTAAATACTCAAGACCTGCGTGGCGGTGCAGCCCTTGTAGTTGCGGCATTGGGTGCAGAGGGTACCACCTGTATTAAGGGAATAAATCACATTGACAGAGGCTATGAAAATTTGGAAGTGCTTCTTAGCGATGCAGGCGCTGACATTAAGAGAATTTAAGCTCATATAGTGAGGAAAATTGATATGGATAAAAACGGAAAGAAAAAACAAAGCTATCGAACACATAAAAATGTCCATGGCAAAAGCAGACAGCATAAAGAACAGGATTATTTCGGCCTTGGTAACAACGCCCCTAACAAGGGCGATGGTTACCGGGGTGAATACGAATTTGAGAATATTAATAACCCGTTTTTTACCGACAGCAAGTTAAAGCTAAATGTAAAAACACGCACAAACAATGCGGAGGATTATTTTGAGAATAAGGATTATACACCTTGGGACGAAAATGACGATTTTAACAGGCGTACCAGACGAGCAAGGGTTAGTAGCTCCAAAAAGGTAAAGCCTAAAAATATTTCAAGGTCAAAATGGGACAGGTTTAAGAGAGGACTTGGAAGTGCTTGTAAAAATTTTTTCACATCGGGTGTTTACGAGGGTGACGACTACGAAAGAGACGGACTTGCCGACAATATAAAAAATACAAGAAAAAACAAAAAGCTTCTTGACGAGCTGAACAGTAAGAAAAAGCCGCTTTCTAAAAGGCAAAGAAAGATGAAAAATATTCTTATTTCAGGTGTTACAATAGTCGGCGTGCTTACTATTGGCATTATTTTGTCACTTACTGTTTTGTTCAAGTGTGAAAAAATTGAGGTTTCCGGCTCCAGCAGATACAAGGAAAGCGACATTGTTTCTGCAAGCAGGCTCAGCTACGGAGAAAACATTTTTATGGCAGACAAGGATTCTGCAAGCAAAAATATTGAGGCAAAATATCCATACATTGAGGATGCGGAAATTTCAGTAGGCATTCCCAATAAGATTATTATTAATATAAAGGAGGCTGCACCTGAGTATTATATACAAAGCGGCAGCAGGTACTACATAATAAGTAAGGACAGCAAAATTTTGGAGGAGGTTATTAGGAGAGAGCTGGATATACCTACAATCTCCGGCTGTAAGCTAAAGAACCCAAAACCGGGACAAACTCTGAATGTTGAAAACGAAAAAATACTTACCGTTCTTAATGACATTGCAAACTCTATGGAATCAAACGGTGTAACAGGCATAAAGGAAATAGACCTTTCTGATATGGCTAATATACAGCTTAATTATCAAAACAGAATTACAATAGTTATCGGTATGCCGGAGTATATAGACTATAAAATGCGTACCGCAATGACAATAATAACCACGAAGCTTTCTGACGCTGACAAGGGCAGACTCGACTGCTCAAATCTTGTAGAGGGCAGAACAGACGGTAAATCCAATAAATCGTACTTCTCACCGAACAATGTAATAGGTGAAGACCCTACCGAGGCCCCGACAGAAGCCCCGACAGAAGCCGCTTCTGAAGCACCTACAGAGGCATTGACGCAGGCGGCAATTCAGACGCCTGTACAGCAGGAAACCGAGCCGTTAAATGATGATGCCTACACACCGCAGGACACTGCAAATACCAACTACAGCTCTGACACTGCACAGGACAATTTTGCACAAAGCAGTGTCGATTCGGCAAGCAATACAGCAGGTGAATAACGGTTATTTGCTGTAAGGAAGCAGTCTGTTGTAAATGCAAATTCGGCTTAATTTATCAATTTAAGCTGTCGTAATCTGTTGTACAAGGAAAATAATCATTGAAAATTAAGATAAATTTTAAAAAAATCATTAATTAATATATTATGTGTATTGAAATTTCGTTAATTATGTGTTAAATTTATATAGTAAAGGTATATACGCATATGCCGGACTAAATCTTGATTAATTACTCTTTTATTTAAAGGGCTTAATAAAAACTAGGAGGATGTACTGAAATGGCTTTTGAATTAGAAAAGGAATACAGCGACAACATACCTGTAATTAAAGTTATAGGTGTAGGCGGCGGTGGTGGCAACGCCGTTAATAGAATGGTTAAGATGGGTGTTCGTAGTGTTGAGTTTATCGCTGTAAATACCGATGACCATGTACTGCAATTCTCAAGTGCTAGTCAGAAAATACAAATCGGTGAGAAAATTACTCATGGTAAGGGTGCAGGTTCAAAGCCTGAGGTCGGCAGAGAGGCTGCAGAGGAAAACCGTGAGGAAATTCAAGCTGTACTAAAGGATACAGATATGGTATTTATTACTGCCGGTATGGGCGGCGGAACAGGTACCGGTGCAGCTCCTGTTGTAGCTGAAATTGCTAAGGAGTTGGGAATTTTAACTGTTGCTATTGTAACTAAGCCTTTTGCATTTGAAGGAAAAAGAAGAATGGAGCAGGCAGAGCAGGGTATTGCTCAGCTTCGTGACCATGTTGATTCGCTTATAGTTGTACCGAATGAAAGACTAAAGTTTGCCAGCGAGCAGAGAATTACACTAAAGAACGCCTTTGATCTTGCAGATGATGTTCTAAGACAAGGTGTACAGAGTATTTCTGACCTTATCTTAATTCCTGGTCTTGTAAACCTTGACTTTGCCGATGTTACAGCTATTATGAAAGAGGCAGGCTATGCTCATATGGGTATAGGCTTTGCTACAGGTAAGGAAAAGGCAGAGGAAGCCGCAAGAATGGCTATTACCAGCCCGCTGCTTGAAACATCTATTGACGGTGCAAAGGGCGTTATTGTAAATATTACAGCCTCTGCTGACATTGGTCTTGATGAAATTTCTCTTGCTTCTTCTATGATTACAGACCAGGCAGATGCAGATGCAAACATCATTTGGGGTGCTGTTTTGGACGAAAATATGGAGGACGAAATGAGCGTTACTGTAATTGCTACCGGCTTTGCGGTTAACGAGGATTTTGTTAAAGCAGCTGACCAGCAAAAAAAAACAACAGGCAGACAGGCTCCGTCCGTAGATAACAGAAGAACTGCGGCTCCTACACAGTCTGCTTCAACACAGCCTTCTTCAAGAAAGCTGACACCTAATGATACTACAGACGATGACGACACTTACTATGATATTATGTCAATCTTCAGCCGTAAGTAATATTTCTACATAAAATATGTATATGTTAAGCCGAGAGCATTGCTCTCGGCTTTTTGTGTGCTTATGGTCTTATATATAATGCAGAGAGCCTTTTTTTGTGTATGCATTTGTTTGCTATGTGCCTAATCTATTGTTAACGCTCACAAGGGTAAAATTACCGCAGTCAGTTCTGACGGAAAATCTATTGAAATTACAGCAGTATTATAAGCACATACTACAGAAAAAGCAGCTTTTTAGGATCTGATTTTTTGTGAATAATTACCCTTATGTATGTGCATTTTATTGGTTTACACAATTTTTAATTAGTGATATAATTCTCTGTAAGGGATAGGGAGTGTTTATTTTGAAAGAGAAGATTCCTACAATACTTCACTTTAATATGTCGCTGATTGGTGGATTTATGGGCGGCTATGCTGTCTGGAATTTTTGTGAGCTGCTGGGAAATGCACAAACAGCCAATATGATAACACTGGTAACTGACATCGTAGGCAGAAATTTTGGTGCTGTGTTCCTAAGAGTTATAGGCATTGCTGTGTATTTTTCGGGCTTTGCTGTGTCAGTGCTTGTTAAAAACTATACAAAAATGAATATTAAGCTGTTGTGCCTTGCAATAGATGCGGCTGCAATGGTAACACTGGCAGTTATGCCGGATAATCTTGAGCTGATTATTTATTTGTACCCAATGTTTTTTGCTATGTCGTTTCAGTGGACAGTCTTTGCGGGGGCAGAGGGCTACGGAAGCTCTACAATATTTTCAACTAATAACCTAAGGCAGTTTTCGACCTCTTTGGTAGAGTACATATGCAATAAAGACAGTGAAAAAATCAAGAAAGCAAGGTTTTACGGCCTTACTCTAATCAGCTTTCACATAGGTGTGGCGGTTGCTTGTGTTGTCAGCCTGCTTTTAGGTACCAAAAGCACGCTTGTTGCCCTTGTCTTTTTAGTGCCGGCTGCTGCTTTAGTGCTGGTACAGGACAATCCTCTCGGTATAAAACAAGAGTCCTCAAAGGTCAATATTTTGCAGCAAAGCAGCAAATAATACAGCTTTATAAGTCTGTTTTTAATAAGACATTGCTAATTATTATTTAGTGAATACCGTTATTAAAAGAAAATTACTGATATTTTACACAAACCACCTGTAAAGGCTCTTGCCACAGGTGGTTGGTGTTTTTGTTATTACAATTATAAAAAGCCTCTTAAATCCTCAATAAAATCCTGCTCAAGCTTTACTATCTTGTTTGCCATACGCACACTTTCGCTGTTGGCGCCTGAATACTTGTTAATATATCCGCTTACGGTTTTAATACCCATACTGCAGCCGTCCATCATAATTTCGGCCGCTTTTTGTGTAGTGTTGCCGCTCATCATTTTTACCTCTGTGGTAATAAAGGTCATTGCCCGTGCCATTGGCTGTGGGTCTTTTTCATTACTGCCGTATTTATTTAGCAGGTTATGACACTGGTTGCCTATTTCTATATGCTGTTTGTTATAGTCGTTTATAACATCCTTTAGCTTGCTGTCCTGTATAAAGCCAAGCACCTGTTCCATACTGTTGGTAGCATTTTTGCAGCCTGCGTCACATTCCTTTAACAGATTAATGCTGTCATTATTCATTTTATCACCCCTTATATATATTATTTTTTCAAGCTGACAGGCAAATATACATTTGTTCATAATTGTAAAAAATACAAATAATTTGAACTGAATTTTGAGTAAGCCTATAATATTTATATATTTGCTTGCTTTTTTTAAACATAGGAGTATAATCAAGTTAGTTAAGGCTAACTAACTTGTCATAAATAATATGAAAGGGTGGTAATATGTTCCTGGAAATTAAGGGGATAAAAAAGGCGTATGGTCAGGGTGAAAACCGTGCAGAAGTCTTAAAAGGCATAGATATTGAAATTCAAAAGGGAGAAATTTGTGTGCTGTTAGGTCCCTCCGGTTCAGGTAAATCTACGCTTTTGAATATTATAGGCGGAATAGACAATGCCGACGACGGTTATATATCCATAAACGGCGAAAAGATTGCAGATATGAATGAAAAACAGCTTACTCTGTACAGAAGAAAGCACTTAGGTTATGTTTTTCAAATGTACAATTTAATACCGAATTTGAACATTAAAGAAAATGTTGAGGTCGGTGCATATTTGAGCGACAATCCTTTAGATGTTGATGAGCTTCTAAACATACTGGGACTTTACGAGCATAGACACAAACTGCCAAATCAGCTTTCGGGCGGTCAGCAGCAGCGTACTGCTATAGGCAGAGCTATTGTAAAAAATCCTGATATTTTGCTGTGTGACGAGCCTACAGGCGCGTTAGATTATAAAACTTCAAAGGAAATTCTTAAACTTATTGAAGATGTTAATCACAAGTATGGCAACACTGTACTTATGGTTACACACAACGGTGCTATTGAAAGTATGGCTGACAGGGTTGTAAAAATGCGTGACGGTATGGTGCGCAAAAACTTTGTTAATCCAACTAAAATATCAGCTATGGACTTAGAATGGTAGGAGGTTTTACAATGTCAAAGGTAAAAAATCCTCTGCGAAAAAGAATACCACGAGAGCTTAAAGGCGACTTCGGCAAATACTTGGTTATTTTTATATTTATGGTAGGTATGATAGGTATTGTTTCCGGCTTTTTGGTTGCAAACCAAAGCATTAGTAACGCTTATGACGAAAGCTTTCAAAAATATAATATAGAAGACGGTAACTTTGAGCTTGCCTCTAAGGCTGACAGTAAGCTTATAGATACGCTTGAAAAGGAAGATGTAAAAATTTATGATAATTTTTATGTTGAAGAAGAAACAAAAGAGGTTGACAGTACCCTGCGTGTTTTTGCAAACCGTACAGATATTGATCGTGCTTGTATAATGGAGGGCAGATTAGCAGAAAATAAAGACGAAATTGCAATAGACAGAATGTATGCAGAAAACAACAATATAAAGGTCGGTGATACGCTGACTGTAGGAAACAAAAAGCTGAATGTGGTAGGCTTGATTGCACTTTCTGACTATAAAGCACTATTTTCAAATACAACCGATATGATGTTTGACGCTGTAAAGTTTGGTGTTGCTACGGTTACTGACCGGTGCTTTGACAGCTTTGGTGATACACACTTGCACTATAACTACTCCTGGAAGTATGACAATCCTCCAAAGGATGACAATAAGGCCAAGGATATGGGCGATGATTTTTTAGAGGTATTGGCAAAAAATGCAATTGTTAAAAATTACATACCTGAGTACACTAACCAAGCTATCATTTTTGTTGGTGATGATATGACAGGCGACAATGCTATGATTACTGTATTTTTGTACATTGTAATTGTTATTATTGCCTTTGTTTTTGCAATTACCTCAAGTAACTCAATTTTAAAGGAGTCTACCATTATAGGAACGCTGAGAGCTTCAGGTTATTCAAAGGGTGAGCTTGTAAGACATTATATGACAGCTCCTCTTATTGTAATGCTTGCAGCGGCAATAATCGGTAATATTTTGGGCTATACGTTCTTTAAGGACTATATGGCACAAATGTACTACGGCAGCTACAGTCTGCCAACCTTTGAAACCTGCTGGAACGCAGAAGCTTTTGTTAAAACAACAATCGTTCCCCTGCTTATTATGTTCTTTATAAATTTGTTTGTTCTAAGCAGAAAGCTTTCAATATCTCCGCTGAAATTTATACGCAGAGATTTAAGCAGGCGTAAGAAGAAAAAGGCAATTAGGCTGAATACAAAAATAGGTATAATGTCAAGGTTCAGATTTAGAATAATCTTCCAGAATATACCTAACTACATTACAATTTTCATCGGCATATTGTTTGCGAACCTTATATTGCTGTTTGGATTAATGTTTGGCCCGTTGCTTGACAATTATCAGAATGAAATAACAAGCAATTTAATTTGTGAAAATCAGTATATTTTAAAAGCTCCGCAGAAAACCGATACAAAGGGTGCGGAAAAATATTGCGTAACAAGTCTTGACACTACTGCCGAGGGCCACAAAATAGAGGGCGTAACTGTTTACGGTGTGAAGAACGACAGCAAGTATGTTGACATTAACATAAAATCTTCTGAAAAAAATGAACCGTCTGTGTTTGTTTCAAATGCATATGCTGAAAAGCATGGACTAAAAAAAGGAGATGTTATTACTCTTAAAGAGGAGTACGGCAATAAAAAATACAGGTTTACTGTTCAGGGTGTTTACTACTATCCGTCCACATTGGCTGTATTTATGAAGCAAAGTGATTTTAACGAGGTATTTGACCAAGACAGTGATTATTTTAACGGCTACTTCTCTGACCGGAAGATAAAGGATATTGACGATGATTATATAGCTACGGTTATTACACAGGATGATTTAACAAAAACATCACGACAGCTAAAGGTATCTATGGGCAGTAATATGACCATATTCCTTGTATTCGGTATTGCGATGTTCATTTTGATTATCTACCTGCTGTCTAAAATAATTATCGAGAAAAACTCACAGTCAATTTCAATGACGAAAATACTGGGGTATAGGAACGGTGAGATTAACCGGCTGTATGTAACCGCAACAACTATTGTAGTAGTGCTGTCAATATTATTAACAATACCGATTGCAGACCGGATTATCGGCTCGTTGTGCGTATATATATTCTCCGATTATTCAGGGTGGCTGCCATATTATGTGCCGTGGTACACATATATAGAAATGTTTATTTTGGGCATAGTGTCATATGCTGTTGTAGCGTTTATGCAGATGTACAGAGTTAAACGCATTCCAATGACAGACGCACTAAAAAACAACGAATAAATTTGACAATAACCTTCCCCCTTAAGCTTTCCTCCTGCTTTTTTGGCAGGAGGACTAATTGCTTTGGTCAATACATATATTATTGCGTAGCCATACCTAAATAATTGTGTTACTCTAAACAAAAAATAAAAAACAGGCTAAATATATTGACAATTATTGTAAAGTTATGTATTATTATAGTTGGTTAGCAAGGGCTAACTGCGTTTTATGATTATAAGGTTAGCACAAACTAATTATAGTTGTGATTATAATTAAGGAGTATGATTATTATATGTTGCCTTTAACATTGGCTGATACCGGAGCAGAGTATATAATTAAAAGAATAGGCGGTTCGCCGGAGGTAAAAAAGCACCTTTCGGACTTGGGCTTTGTTGTAGGGGGTAAGGTTTCTGTTGTAAACACAATGGGTGGAAATCTTATTGTAAATGTAAAGGAAACTCGAGTGGCTGTAAGTAAGGAAATGGCTCAAAGGATAATGGTATAAGCAAATTTTATTTAATTATTTCATATAATTAAAGAGTAAAAGGAGGATAAAGCATGAATACACTTAAGCAAGCAAAAATTGGCAATACCGTGAGGGTTGTTAAGCTTCATGGTGAGGGTGCGGTTAAGAGAAGAATTATGGATATGGGCATTACAAAGGGTGCTGAAATACATGTTCGTAAGGTAGCTCCCCTTGGTGATCCTATTGAGGTTACAGTAAGAGGCTACGAGCTTTCACTGCGTAAGGCAGACGCTGAAATGATTGAGGTAGAATAATTTATAAATTTGAGGTTGTTCTTAAAAATTATGGGGTGCTTGCCCCATAATTTAACAGAGTGAGTTAGCTGTGGCTAAGTTAGTTTAAACTAAAAAGGCCATTGCTGACGGAAAGAGAGGAATTAATTTTATGAGTTTAAAAATTGCCTTAGCCGGCAACCCTAACTGTGGTAAAACTACATTGTTTAACGCTCTTACAGGCTCTAATCAGTTTGTTGGTAACTGGCCCGGCGTTACTGTAGAAAAAAAAGAGGGTAAGCTAAAAAAGCACGATGATGTTGTTATTACCGACCTTCCTGGTATTTATTCGCTTTCTCCATATACATTGGAGGAGGTTGTTGCAAGAAATTACCTTATCGGTCAGCGTCCTGACGCTATTCTGAATATCATTGACGGTACAAACCTTGAAAGGAATCTGTACTTAACGACACAGCTTACAGAGCTTGGCATTCCGGTTGTTGTTGCGGTAAATATGATGGACCTTGTTAGAAAAAACGGTGATGTCATTAAAACCGATGCATTGGCAGAGGAGCTTGGCTGTAAGGTTGTTGAAATATCTGCCCTAAAGGGTACGGGCATTATGGAGGCTGCCGAGGCTGCTATAGAGGCTGCTAAGAGTACAAAGACCATTCCTATGCACAAGTTTGAGGGCGTTGTTGAACATGCTCTTGCACATATTGAAGAGGCTGCTTTGCACGATTTGCCTGAAGAACAGCAGCGTTGGTATGCAATTAAGATTTTCGAGCGTGACGACAAGGTACTTGAGCAGCTAAAGATTGACGCAAAGGTTCTTGAGCACATTGAGAAGGATATTCAGGCAGCTGAAAAAGAATGTGATGACGACTCAGAAAGCTTAATTACAAATGACCGTTACATTTACATAGGCACAATTATTAAAAAGTGCTACAAGAAGAAAAATGCCGGTCAGCTTTCTACATCAGATAAAATAGATAAAATAGTTACTAACCGATGGTTGGGACTTCCGATTTTTGCGGTTATAATGTTTCTTGTATACTTTATCTCAATGCAGACGGTAGGTTCTGCCGCTACAGACTGGGCTAACGACGGCTTGTTCGGTGACGGCTGGCACTTGCTTGGCATAGGCACTGCACAGTCAGAAGAGGCTGCTGAAAAGTACGGCGATACAGACGACATTATATCAGCATTTGTTGATGAGTACGGCAATGATGATATTGCCAATGCATTGGATGCAGAATCCGAGAATTACTCAGAGGACGGTGCAAAGGCAGCTCTTGAAGAGCTTGTTAAGAGCACACCTGCAGATGCAAATGTAACATATTCAGTAGAAGATGAGGAAACACTTGAAGTAACAGAGTATCCCGGCACAAAGAAGGCCGATCTTGAAGCTGCTGCTTCAGAGTATTTGAACACAGAATATAAAGAGGCTTACGGTGCTCCGGATCCAAGCACATACGGAGTTTGGGTACCCGGTATTCCTGTTTTGGTTGAAGACGGCTTGAAAGCACTTAATTGTGCAGACTGGCTTGACGGACTAATCCGAGACGGTATTGTTGCCGGTGTTGGTGCGGTTCTTGGCTTCGTACCACAGATGCTGGTATTGTTCCTGCTGCTTGCCTTCCTAGAGTCCTGCGGTTATATGGCTCGTATCGCATTTGTGCTTGACCGTGTATTCCGTAAGTTTGGTCTTTCAGGTAAGTCATTTATCCCAATGCTTGTTGGTACAGGCTGTGGCGTACCCGGTGTTATGGCGTCAAGAACCATTGAAAATGAGCGTGACCGCCGTATGACAATTATGACAACTACATTCATACCTTGCGGTGCTAAAATGCCGTTTATTGCAATGATTGCCGGTGCTATTTTCAGCGGCTCACCATGGATTGCAACATCTGCATACTTCATCGGTATGGCTGCAATCATTGTTTCAGGTATTATTCTAAAGAAGACAAAGATGTTTAAGGGCGATCCGGCTCCGTTTGTTATGGAGCTTCCTGCTTATCACCTGCCTACAGTAGGCAATCTGCTTCGTTCAATGTGGGAGCGTGGCTGGTCATTTATTAAAAAGGCGGGTACAATTATTCTATTGTCTACGATTCTGGTTTGGTTTACAACATACTTCGGATTTGTTGACGGCACATTCCGTATGCTTTCAGATGATGAAATCGGTAATTCAATTCTTGCCGCTATAGGCAACGCAATTGCATGGATATTTACACCGCTTGGCTGGGGTAACTGGCAGGCAGCCGTTGCGTCTATTACAGGTCTTGTTGCTAAGGAAAACATTGTTGGTACTATGGGCATTTTGTACGGCGGTGACGGCAATGCTTATGCAGCTCTTGCACAGGCGTTTACAGCTATCAGCGGCTTCTCGTTCCTGGTATTTAACCTGTTGTGCGCTCCTTGCTTTGCAGCTATCGGTGCTATTAAGAGAGAAATGAACAGTGCTAAATGGACATTGTTTGCTGTAGGCTACCAGTGCGTATTTGCTTATGCAATCGCTCTTATGATTAACCAGTTCGGCTTGCTGTTTACAGGCAATGTGAATATCGTTGGCTTAATATTCGCTGTTGCAGTGCTTGTATTTATGCTGTTTATGCTGTTCAGACCTTATAAAGAGTCTACAAGGCTTACAAACAAGGTTAAGATATAAAATATATAGAATTTAAAATAGGAGGAATTTTTATGTTGGCTTGGTTATCTGCTAATATCGGTACCATTATAGTAGCACTTGTATTGGCTGTTATTGTTGCATTAATTATCATAAGTGCAGTAAAAAACAAAAAGAAAGGCAAATCCTCCTGTGGCTGTAACTGTAAATGCTGTCCTAACAGCTGCCACTGTCATGGTCATTAAGAAGATTTTAGTAATACGGTAGTATGCCGTATTGGTGAAATATAATCTACATTCCTGTTGTGGTGCGGCTTATGCCGCATCACAGTGGAGTGAGGAAGAGGCGATTGCCTTTATTTTTTAAAGTATAAGTTAGCTAAGACTAACTTAGAAAGGAGTGAAAATATGAGCGTAGTAATTGTTGGTGGAAATGAATGTATGGTGCGTCAATACAAGAATTTGTGTAAAGAATATAGCTGTAGGGCAAAGGTCTTTACAAAAATGACAGCAGAAATGCGAAACAAAATCGGTACACCCGACCTAATGGTGCTGTTTACAAGAACTATGTCCCACAAAATGATGCGTTGTGCATTAAGTGAGACAAAAGGGCAAAATACAGTTGTAGCCAGGTCACAGTCCAGCTCTATGTCTGCACTTAAAAATATTCTTGAAACCTACGCAGTTTAGGAGGAATTTTATGTCAGAGGAATTGTTAGTCAGGCATTGTTCGCCAACGCTGGCAGGTATAAAAACAGGCAATATGTTTACAATGCCTTATACAACAGAAAAGGCTGTAAATGAGGATATACGCAGGCTGAATAAAATACTTGTGCCAAAGGGACTTCGTGCGTTGCCGTTAAGGTATGTAAGAGGTCGTGTGCTTATATATATTTACAGACCAAAGAATTTAAAAAAAGATTTATCTCAAAAAGAGGCTTTCAGCATTTTAAAATGCTGTGGTTATGAAAGCTGTAATCCCGACAAGTGTATAGTTAAGCTTATTAAAAAGCTAAGATGTAATGAGGAATTTCCCCACGAAATAGGGTTATTTTTGGGCTATCCGCCTGAGGATGTAAGAGGCTTTATCGAGAATAAAGCCGAGCACTGTAAGTTTACCGGCTTTTGGAAGGTTTATGGTGACGAGAACAAAGCGAGAAAGTTGTTTGCAAAATATAAAAAATGTACCAATGCATATTATTGCAGTTGGTCACAAGGTAAGTCAATTGAACGACTGACAGTAGCCGTTTGATTATAGATTTTGCAGTGCTTTGCAGTGTGATATTAAACACAGTGTTTTACAAGTGTTTAGTAAAATTAAAAAGGATTGGTTATGCTGTGAAATTTAAACAGGCACTGTTATTTTAGAAAGGATGATTTTAATGAGTAAGGTAGCAATAGTATACTGGAGCGGCACAGGCAACACAGAGGCTATGGCAAATGCTGCAGCGGAGGGTGTAACTGAAAAAGGTGCAGAGGCAAGCACATTTACAGCAAGTGATTTTTCAGCAGACAAGGTAGCAGAGTTTGACGCTATTGCCTTTGGCTGCCCTGCAATGGGTGCAGAGGAGCTGGAAGACAGCGAATTTTTGCCAATGTTTGAAAGCTGTACAGACAGTCTAAACGGTAAGAAAATTGCTCTGTTTGGCTCTTATGGCTGGGGCGACGGCGAATGGATGAGAAACTGGGAAGAAACCTGCAAAAATGCCGGTGCTGTACTTGCCTGTGACAGCGTAATATGTGCAGACGCTCCGGATGATGATGCAACAACAGCTTGCAAGGCACTGGGTGCTGCATTAGCCGAATAATATTAATATTTACTTTTGTTGAATACTGCTCCTATTAAAGATTTTTTTGACATAGAAATAGCTTATTCTCCAATTTGTGGGGCAGATTTCATATTATAAAAATCCGCACATTGCAGCCCAATGTGTGGATTTTTTGTATATTAATTAAAATTTATCTATTATTATATTGACAAGTGCTGTGAAAAATAATACAATATTTACATCTTATTTTAGTGTTATAATATAATTATTACATCGGCATAGCGCAAATAATGGCGTTTCGCTTTTGTTTGAGCTACTGAATTATATTATATAAACGGGATTATTTTGGTTAGTAAAAAAAGAGTGACTTTAATTGCATTATTCGGTGCTGCTCTTGCTGTATCATTGTGTGTTGCCTTTCAGCTGACAAATTCAAAGGCTTCGGCAGTTGAAAATGACGGCGAGCTTCATTACCGTTTGGTATCAATAACCGAAACGAAGGACTGCTACACAGAAAGAATTGCTTTTGAAGTATGTGAAGATTAATTTTAGTATATTAGAGGTGTAAATATGGAAGACGAAAATTCTTTTGAGCTTTTTGGCGAAGTAGAGGATATGATTACGGATAAGCAGTTGGTAGAGCTTGTTGAACATTTTAAAAAGACAAAGCCCATGGTTTATAACGGTAAGGGTTGCTTTTCAAGACTGTTTGTTCATACCGACAGCGGTTTATCCCAAATGGAGATTAATAAAATTCTAAGTAAGCATAAGGGCTTTGTTTTGCCTAAGTCTTATGCAGAACTTTTGAAATACAGCAACGGAATTGGGTTTATGGAGTTCTACGACTGTAAGCTGGATTCCCTTGAAGAGGCGTTTGAATACACAGATGAAGATTTTTACAATGAAAAATACCTTAACATAGGTACATTCCATGAGGATTATATCTATATAAAGTGTGACGGCTCTGAAAAGAATGTGTATTTTTCAAATGAAGGAATAGATGAGTTAGAACCGCTTAATATGTCCTTTACAGCGTTTATGGAGGCTTCTTTAATTTCCGGCTTTTCATATTTTTGGCTGTGGGGTAGAGATAATTATGATTTGTATTAAGCTTAATAACAAATTTTGCTATTAAGCATTTATTTCAAAAAGGCTTGGCAAACGCCAAGCCTTTTTGGTTATATCATATGTAAGCTGATAAATTAATGTAAAATAGGGATTTGCAGTATTATCTATTGAAAATTACTGCCAAAAAAAGTATAATTAAACCTAGTGATTTTAAGATGAAAGGCGAATCATTATGGATAAGAGAATAGAAAATTTCTTTAAAAGTATGAATGGCAAAAAAATAGCTTTTTGCGGTATCGGTACAAGCAACCTGCCGCTTATTGAGCTTTTTATAAAATACGGTGCCTCTGTTACAGCCTGCGACAGGCGTACAAGAGAACAGCTGGGTGACAGTGCCGATGTTGCACAAAAAGCAGGGGCTAAGCTAAGCCTTGGCGATGATTATTTAAAAAATCTGGATGTTGACATTGTTTTCAGAACGCCGGGTATGCGTTACTATATGGATGAGCTTGTGGAAATGAGAAACAGAGGCGTGGTTGTAACCTCTGAAATGGAGGTTTTCTTTGACCTTTGTCCCTGCAAAATCTATGCCATAACAGGCTCAGACGGCAAAACAACAACAACCTCAATTATTGCACAAATGCTTCAGGCACAGGGCAAGACCGTGCATTTGGGCGGTAATATAGGTAAGCCTTTACTGCCTGAAATTGAAAGCATAGGCTACGATGACGCAGCAGTTGTAGAGCTTTCAAGCTTTCAGCTTATTTCAATGAGAAAAGGCCCTGATGTAGCAGTAGTTACAAACCTTGCACCTAACCATTTGGATATTCATAAGGATATGCAGGAGTATATAGACGCAAAGAAGAATCTTGTAATACACCAGGGTGCTTTTTCAAGGGTTGTGCTAAATAAGGACAACGAAATTACAAACGGCTTTGAGCCTGAATGTCGTGGCAGAGTGTTGAAATTTTCAAGAAAATCACAGCTGAACAACGGTGCTTATCTTGATGAAAATAACAACATTGTTTTTGCCGACAACGGTAAAAAAACGGTTGTAATGAATATTGCTGACATTAAAATTCCGGGTATGCACAATGTTGAAAACTATATGGCCGCCATTTCTGCCGTATGGGGAGAGGTTTCGGTTGAGAATATTGTTAATGTGGCAAAAACCTTTGCCGGAGTTGAGCATAGGGCAGAGTTTGTAAGAGAATTTGAGGGTGTTAAGTACTACAACGACTCTATCGCCTCCAGCCCAACAAGAACAGCACTGGGTACCCTTTCGCTCTATGATTTTAAAATTATACTTATTGCAGGCGGCTACGACAAGAAAATACCTTATGACGGTTTAGGCCCTGTTATATGCGACAAGGTTAAGTACCTTATTCTTATGGGGGCTACTGCTCCTAAAATTAAAGCCGCTGTGCTTAACGCAGACAACTACAGTGACGGCAACCCTACTATTATTGAGGTTAGCAATATGGAGGAGGCTGTGGCTAAGGCAAGAGAGGTTGCAAAGCCGGGAGATTTGGTTTCTATGTCACCTGCAAGTGCAAGCTTTGACCTTTACAAAAACTTTGACCAGCGAGGCAAGCATTTTAAGAGCATTGTAAACGGGCTTAAATAGTTTCGGTTATTTGCACATATAACGCAGATAATAGTTTTATATACGGCTTTGCCACAGCTATTGTGGCAAGGCTTCGTTTGATATTACAGATAAACAGAGGATGAATAAATTGGAAAATATACTTACACAGCTTTGCAGCTGTTACACTGTGTCCGGCAGTGAGCTTGAGGGCTTTTCTGTTATAAAGAATCTATTGCCGCAAAGCACACTGCTTGAAAGCGACTGCAACGGTAATATTATAGCTACACTTGGCAATATAAACAGTGATGATGTTATTTTACTTGACGCCCACAACGACAGAATAGGACTGATAGTGGAATATATAGACGATAACGGTTTCCTAAAGGTGTCTAACTGTGGCGGAATAGACAGACGGGTACTGGCAGGCAGTGTTGTAACGGTGCTCGGCAGTAAGCCCTTGCGTGGTATTGTAAGCTGTTTGCCACCCCACCTTTCAGACGGTGCAGAGGATAAAGCCCCAAAGAACGGAACACTCTATATTGATACAGGCTTAAACAAAACAGAGGTTGAAAAATATGTTTCACCGGGTGACAAGGCAGCGGTATTTGCTAAGCCTAAAAAACTTATAGGCAGCAGGTTTTCTGCCGCAGGTCTTGACAATAAGGCAGGCGTGGCCTCACTTATAAGAACAGCGCAAATAATAGCCGACAGCAATATAAGCAGCTGTGTAAAAATTCTTTTCAGCTCCCAGGAGGAAACAGGGCTTTTAGGCAGCCGTACAGCCTCATTTAAAATTAATCCAAGCTGTGCGGTGGTGGTTGATGTCAGCTTTGCATCACAGCCGTCGGTGCCGGCAGATAAATGCGGTGTTATGTCAAAAGGACCTATGCTGGGTACAGCCCCAATACTGGACAAAGAAATGCTTGCGGATTTTAAGACAATTGCAGACGAAAACAATATTCCATACCAAATTGAAGTAATGAACGGTACTACAGGAACTAATGCAGACGCTATTACTGCCGTTGCAGGGGGCATAAGTACAGCACTTGTAAGTATTCCTTTAAGAAATATGCATACACAGGCAGAGGTTATTGATATGCAGGATATTGAAGCCACAGCAAAGCTGATTGCATTGTATATTCAGAAAAGGGGTGCTGAAAATGAATAAAGAGCTGCTTGAAAGGCTAAGCAACGCCAACGGAATTTCCGGCGATGAATCAGCAATAAGAAATATAATAATTAACGAGATTAAAAACAGTGGGGCGGAGTATTATACCGACAATATGGGTAATTTGCTTGTTGCCAAAAAGGGCAGAAAAGCCCCTGAAAAAAAGCTCCTTGTTTCAGCACATATGGACGAGGTAGGCTTTATAGTCAGCTATATTACCGACGACGGATATTTAAAATTTGACCAGGTAGGCGGCATTGACAGGCGTGTTATTTTAGGCAAAAGCGTTACCGTAGGAAAAAATGTAAACGGTGTGGTTTCTGCCGCACCAATGCATCTGCTTAATTCCGAGCAGCGTGAGGCTATCCCTCCACAGGACGGTATGTATATTGATATTGGTGCGTCCTCAAGGGAAGAGGCACTGCAGTATGTTTCACTTGGCGACAGCATACAGTTTGACTGTGACTTTATGTGGAGCGGAGATATAATCACAGGCAAGGCACTCGACGACAGGGCAGGCTGTGCAATTTTAATAGAGATGATTAATTCTGAGCTGGAGTACGACACCTGCTTTTCCTTTGTTGTGCAGGAGGAAATCGGTTTGCGTGGTGCAAGGTGTGCGGCGTATACAGTAGAGCCGGATTTTGCAATAGTGGTTGAGTCAACCACAGCGGCAGACATTCCAAATGTAGCACAGGACAAAAGGGTTTGCTGTGTAGGTGAGGGTGCTGTTATATCATTTATGGACAGGCGTACTATATACGACAAGGAATTGGTTGACGCCGCTATGAGCTGTGCCAATGAAAATGTAAAGGTGCAGTATAAGCAGGCTGTTGCCGGCGGCAATGATGCCGGTGCAATACAAACCTCAAGGGGCGGCGTGCGTACACTGGCCGTTTCGTTGCCTTGCAGATATCTGCACTCCAGCTGCGGCTTGATTTCAGCTGACGATTACAGCTCTGCCTATGCTGTAGTAACGCAGGTAGCAAATAAAATTTTGAGCAACAGTCTATGATAACTCTTTCGGATATTAATGATAAAATAATTGCAGATTATTTGGCTGAACAGTCTTACAGCCTGTATTCCGTAAGAATAAAGGCTTTGCTGAAGGCCTACGGCGGTTATAAGGGACTTATTGATGTTTGGTATCAAATAAAAGACAATGTAACTGCCTATATTGTTAGGTACGGCGGTGAGTTTATTGCTGACCTTCTGCCCGGAGCAGATGTTGAAGAAATAATAAATCTTTGTAAAATGGCAGGCGGCACTGCACTTTTGTGCAGTCCTGTTTACAACGAATATAACAGTATTTTAGGAGCTGTAATGTCTGTTAATCCTCCGTTATTGCATAGCGGAAGCTTTTGCAGTGCTGACTACAGCTTTACGCCTGAGGTCAACCCAACAGACTATTACAGTCTGCTTTTACAGTGCAACGGTGCCGAATTTAAGGCGGTTTCATATGAAGATTTTGTGGCAGATCTTAGCCACCGTATGCGCAAAGATACGGCAGTGCTTATGGGTTGTTATCTTGACAGCAGACTTATAAGCTGTGCCGCCGCTACAGCTGTTTATAAGGGCGGTGCTGTGATTGCAGGTGTTGCAACACTGCCAAGCTACAGGGAAAAAGGCTTGGCCACAGCTGTTGTAACTTTGCTGTGTAAAAAGCTTTTTCGCAACGGCGTTGAAAAAATTTACCTGCAGCGTGATAAAAACAAAAATTACAGCCTGTATAACAATATAGGCTTTGAAAATATTGGAGATTTTCAGCAGGTAGAGCTGCTTTGAAATTTTTTATTCTCTAAAGCCGTTATAAAACTGTCGTTTTTGGACGAACAAGGCCTTACACAGGGCTTTTAACTCAAGAAAGGAAATAGAAAATGAATACACCTTTTCATAATATAGATGGGCGAATTTTATCCGCCGCTGACAAGGCTATGGAGCTTGTTAAGGATAAATTTTGCGAAATAGATGACATACAGGATTACAATACGCAAAAAATGCTGTATGCTTTTCAAAATGCAGGCATTAGCGAAAGCCATTTTTCCACTTCTACAGGCTATGGCTTTGACGACAGAGGCAGAGACGCACTTGACAAAATATATGCAACTGTTTTTGATGCAGAGGACGCTTTGGTTCGTTACAATTTTGTTTGTGGTACACATGCACTTACCGTTGCCCTGTTTGGTATGCTTCGCCCGGGTGATACTATGCTTAGTGTGGTTGGCACACCGTATGACACACTGCAAAGCGTTATAGGCTTGTCTGGTAATTATTCCGGTTCGCTAAAGGATTTTGGAATTATATATGACGAGGTTAAGCTTACACCACAGGGAAAGCCCGACTATAAGGCTATTGAGCAGGCAATTACACCTGACTTAAAAATGGTTTACATACAGCGTTCCCGTGGCTATGACCTCCGCCCGTCACTGCTGATTGATGAAATTGCAAGAATAGCCGAAATTGCAAAAAAGAAAGCACCAAAAACTATTGTTATGCTTGACAACTGCTACGGTGAATTTGTTGAAAAAATACAGCCCCTTACAGTAGGCGTTGATATTATGGCAGGCTCTCTTATAAAAAATCCCGGTGGCGGCATAGCACCTACGGGCGGTTATATAGCAGGCAGAAAAGACCTTGTAGAGCAGTGTGCTTACAGGCTTACAACACCGGGTATAGGCAAGGAGCAGGGAGCAACACTGGGAGTAAACCGTGAATTGTTCTTAGGTGCGTTTAACGCTCCTCACGCTACAGGCGAGGCACTAAAAACAGCGGTTTTTGCCGCCGCACTTTTTGAGCTGTTGGGCTTTGATACTACTCCGAGCTACAGCGAAAAGCGTGGGGATATTATACAGCTGTTAAAGCTGGGCTCAAATGATGCTTTGGTGGCATTTTGCGGAGGAATACAAAAGGGCGGCGCCGTAGACAGCTTTGTTGTGCCGGAGGCCTCCGATATGCCGGGATATGCCGACAAGGTTGTAATGGCGGCAGGTGCTTTTACGCTTGGCTCCACTATAGAACTTTCTGCCGATGCACCTCTTAGAGAGCCGTATGCGGTGTGGATGCAGGGCGGACTGAATTTTCACAGTGCAAGGGTTGGTGTTTTGCTTGCGGCACAGTCTATGCTCGACAAAGGACTGCTAAGACTTTAACGCTTAGTATGCAAAATAGGCAGAATATTTCCTGTTTGTAATGCAGATATAAAAAACATATTAATTTTTACATTATATCTTGAAAACAGGGTTGAAATATTGTATTATATAAACATATTACTTGTATTAGCTTACAGGATGATTAGGAGGACTTAAAAATGGCAACAACATTTTCAGACAAATATTTGTCAGGCTTTGTAAATGAGCATGAATACACAGCTATTGCATCACAGGTAAAGGCTGCACACGACGCTCTTCATAACGGTACAGGCTTGGGCAATGACTTTATTGGCTGGCTTACTTTGCCAACTGACTATGATAAAGAGGAGTTTGCCCGTATTAAGGCTGCGGCCAAGAAAATTAAGGGCAATACAGATGTATTTATAGTTATAGGTATTGGTGGCTCTTACTTGGGTGCAAGAGCTGCTATTGAGTTTATCCACTCACAAAATTATAATGCAAAGAAAAAGGATACGCCTGACATTTACTATGTAGGCAACAGCATTAGCTCTACATATCTTGCAGAGATTATGGAAATCTGCGAGGGCAGAGATGTATCTATTAATATGATTTCAAAGTCCGGTACCACTACCGAGCCTGCCATTGCTTTTAGAGTATTCAGAGAAATGCTTGAAAAGAAGTACGGCAAGGAGGGTGCAAAGGAGAGAATTTTCTGCACAACCGACAAGGCTAAGGGTACACTAAAGGCTTTGGCTGACCAGGAGGGCTACGAAACATTTGTAGTACCTGACAATGTTGGCGGTCGTTTCTCTGTTCTTACAGCTGTAGGTCTGCTTCCTATTGCAGTATCCGGTGCTGATATTGACGCTCTTATGGCAGGTGCCGCTAAGGCTCAAAACGACTTTAACAATGACGACCTTGCTACAAATGACTGCTACAAGTATGCGGCTACAAGAAACATTCTTAACAGAAAAGGCAAGAGTGTAGAAATTCTTGTTAGCTATGAGCCTGCATTTACTATGATGACAGAGTGGTACAAGCAGCTCTTTGGCGAAAGCGAAGGCAAAGACAATAAGGGCTTGTTCCCGGCAGGCGTTGTATTCTCTACAGATTTGCACTCAATGGGTCAGTTTATTCAAGAGGGTACAAGATGTATGTTTGAAACTGTTGTTAATGTTAAAAAGCCTAAGAAGGAAATTGTTCTTGACGAAATTGACGGCAATATTGACGGTCTAAACTTCCTTGCAGGCAAAACAATGGATTTTGTAAATAAAAAGGCTTTTGAGGGTACTGTGCTTGCTCACAATGACGGCGGCGTTCCTAATGTACTGCTTGAAATTGAAGAAATGACAGAGTCAGAGCTTGGCTATTTGATTTATTTCTTTGAAAAGGCCTGTGCTGTCAGCGGCTATTTGCTTGCTGTAAATCCGTTTAACCAGCCGGGCGTTGAAAGCTACAAAAAGAATATGTTTGCTTTGCTTGGCAAACCGGGCTACGAGTCAGAAAAGGCGGCTCTTGAGGCTCGCTTAGGCTAATTATCCGTAGGCAATACCGTACATATGCTGTTCGGTATATATATAACTTATAAATATTATTCCACTATTGTGGATATATAGGAGGAATTTTTTATGGTAACTTTACTAATAGGTATTAAAGGCTCCGGCAAAACAAAGAAGCTTATTTCTCTTGCTAATGAGGCTGTAACAAAGTCAATGGGTAATGTTGTTGTTATCGAAAAGGGTGCAAAGCTAACCTACGATGTTACACACAAGGCAAGACTAATCGACACCGACCAATACCATGTTTCAGGCTATGATGTTCTGTTTGGCTTTATCAGCGGTATCTGTGCCGGCAACTACGATGTTACAGACATTTTTGTTGACTCTACATTCAAGATTTGCTCTGACAATATGGACGATCTAAAGGAGTTTGTAAGCAAAATTAAGGCTCTTGCCGACAATTCAGAAACAAATGTAACACTGCTTATTTCTGCTGCAAAGGAAAATCTTCCTGAGGGCATAGAGGCAGAGCTTGTAGACCTTTAATAAACAGTCCCTTTACATACAGAGTTATTTTTATACCCTTGGCATTTGTGTGCCGAGGGTATTTTTTTGCCCAAAAGCCGATATATATTTAGTAGCTGACATTACAAGAAAAAGGGGAGTGCTGTTCTATGAAAAAATGCCTTGCAGGTATACTTTTGGCAGCTGCATTAATGCCGTTTGCTTTTATCTGCTCGTCCTGTAAAACCTCCTTGTCTGCCGCTGTGCCGGCAGCTTCGTTTACTGCACAGGTTCAGGCAGATAAATCTGATTTTTGCAGCTCTGTGTTTATGGTTACAGCTACCGGCAGAGGCATAACAACCATTACATATTCCGAGCCGGCCGAGCTAAAAGGGCTTGCCTACAGCTATAACGGAAATATACTTACATTAAAGCACAGCGGCTTGTCATATTATCCTGTGGGAAAGCTCCCAAATGACTGCCTGCCGCAGCAGCTGCACAGGGTGCTTAGCATTATTTCCGAAAAACAGCCTTTTCCAAGCATACAAACCAAGGGTGATATTACAGAGCATTCCAACAGTGATTTTACAGTTACCGCCGAAACGAAAAGCGGAAAAATAATTAAAATAGAAATGAAAAAGGAAGCAGTGCGGTATTTTTTTAAATATAAATAAATAATATTGGGCGTCAATTCCGCAAATGGGTGCATAGATTAATCATAATTTTTTTATATTGAATTGCATAGATTTACAACAAAAATATTGAATAAATTAAATTTTTGAGTTATAATTATATCGTTAATAATTATGTGCAGTTATACTCGTTTGCAGCTTTTGCTTAATTTTAGGCAGGCTTGGGAGGTCAGCAGGTGTTACCGCTGCAGGGAATAACCGACATATTAACAAGTTTTTAAATTGATATTTTAGGAGGTTGAATTTATGAATGTGAAAACATTAAAGCGTATGTCAAAACGCTCTGTTTCAGTTTTGCTTACAGTACTGATGATTATTTCACTGTTCACGGTTTGCATGGTCGGCACAACCGTTACTGCCGGTGCAGCCGGTGGCAAAATTGGCGACAGTACTATCACGCTTAAAGTCAGCGGCTGGCAAAATGCCCATGTGTTTGTTGGTCACGATAGTTACACATCACATTATACGATGTCCGGTTCAAACGGTGTGTTTACTGTTACTTTTCCTAGCAGTCATGAGTGGACTGACGCTACTAGCTACTTCTTCTCAGACACTAACTACAACGACATGGGTGATAGAGAAGGCGTCGGAACAGGCATTTCTACTGTTTACGACAGTCTTAAAGGTAATTCCACTTGCAGTAAGCTAATTGACAAGTCTGTGAACGACATAAAGGATTATAATGTTTATACGGTTGATGAAAATGGTACTGTTACTGTATCTTCTTCATCATCTACACCATCATCATCCGGTTGGCTTAATGCTACAATGTACAACTACAGAACAGCGAGTCAAATTGCCGATGCAATGAATACAGCCGGTACATTGACAGAAGAACAGAATTATGATGTTGACTCAACAAACGGTCAGGCAAAAGAAATATTTGCCGAATCTGTATACAAGCCGTACAACGACGCTGTTACAAAGTGGTATCAAGACCATTCTACAGACGGTAAGGTAAACGGCGTTTCGGTTACACCTTTATACCAGGGCAATATTCGTGCCGGTAACAAGGCTGCCGATAAAACGGGTACCCTTGACTGGGCAAAGAGCTACTTTAATTTTGTCAGTGTAGCCAACGGTGCTAACAGACAAGACGGTGCCGACGGTGCTAGTATTAATGCAGCCGCTGTAGGTCTTGTTGATAAAACCCTAAGTGCCAACGGTACTATTCAGCAAAACGGCATTGAATTGCCACAGTTTAGTGACGCTTTTATGAACGCTAATGCTAACAGCAAAATCCAAAGTAAGTATGATAACCTAAAGTTTGAAACTAAGGTTACAAAAAAAGCTTCGGGTAACGAGTGGTACAGCTATAACTCAGCTACTGACAAAAACCGCAGTCTTGACATTACAAATCGTCAAATTAAAAACTATAATAACGAGGTAAAGGGCTGTCAAAATGAAAGCGGTGGCCAGAACGCTGTGGCCGGTTACTACCCATTTAACCAGTCACAACCTGGTGACATGAGCAATATTACCAACTGCTTTGGTACAAGGTTTGACATTGACTATGCAATGCCAGATAAAACCGGTGTAGTAAACGGCGAAAAGATGCAGTTTAACTTCACCGGTGACGATGATATGTGGGTATACATTGACGGTCATCTTGTGCTTGACCTAGGTGGTTCTCACGCAAAGGCAAGCGGTTCTATTAACCTGGCAGATATGAAGGTAACATACAGCACCGGTTATTATAACGCAACATATGACAATGTTGCTGATAAAAATTCAGCAAGCTGTGATTACTTTAAAACTGGAGAATTTGCTATTGGCAATGATGTTAAGAAAATTTTACAGGACACAACAAGGACTCATAAAATGACCATCTTCTATATGGAGCGTGGCCTGTTTGACTCTAACCTGTCTTTCAACTTCTTCCTGCCACAGACTAACTCTTTGACAGTTGAGCAGAAGACGGATACTTCCAATGTAAACAGCGCTCTTGTAAATGATACACTTCAAACAGCTGATAAGGACGTTTTCCAGACTTATATAAAATCTAACTCAAAGTCAGCTGCAAGCAACAACACAGCTTCTGTTACAGAGGACTTTACCCGTAAGGATGTTTACGGTAATACCCAGGTTCTTCAAAAAGGTTCTTCATCTGCTGCACAGACAGGTACCCCTTTTACAAATTCGATGTCAGGGGATGGTGTATTTGCCCCTATAGGCAACACCAACTTTGTTTGGGAAGATAAAAACAGTACAAATACTACCAAGGGTAAAGGTACACCTACAGACGGTACAGTTGAGCTGCTGTATAACCAGTCTGCTACCTTTAACGACCAGTTTGCTAACGGCAGTAAATTTAAGCTGACAAGTCCGGATGCACTAAAGTCCTTTGATTTGCCAAACCTAACGGAAAATCAGCCGACTTCAAGCGAGAATGGAAGAATCCGCAGCGATTACTACGAAACTACGCTAAAGGTTACAGATATCTCAGGCTCTGAGCTAGCAAAAAATAACGACGGCTCTTACAATTTCGGAGATAGCTCTGACAATGCTGTAAAGGTAAAAGCTGAATATACTAACAAGGTTAGGGTTGGCAGTGTTGCATTTACAAAGAATATTCAAGGCGACACCTCTGACACAAGCCAATACTTTACATTCAAAATCCAGATGCGTAACATTTTTGGCGACACAAGCGATACTGAGTGGAAGGTTTATGATGGTTTAAACGTCACCGTAAACGGCGTTACAAAACCTCTTGGCAACGAAGGTACAGTTGAGCTGAAGCATGGTGAAACACTTACCATTGCCGGCGTACCTGTAGGTACAGAGTACAGAATTACCGAAGTTGAAAGTGGTAATTATTCGGTTTCAAGCGTTGTGTGTGATGGCGCCGTTGCAAACAACAGCAATATGGTAAGCGAAACAAACGGCTTTAACGCTAAGCTCCCAACATCGGGTGCAGGTGCTACAGCAAGCTATACTGTAAACAACACCAGTGAAAAGGTAACTGTTCTTTACAGATACCAGGACAGAGCGGTTGAAACAGGCTTGCCTACAGACCTTGAAAATCACTACACATACTTTACAAGAAGCGTTGCCGGTAACATTAACAGTATTGTTGATTTAGCAACCGGTAAACTAACCCCCGAAGGTAAGGAAAAGCTAAAGAATTCACTCCCTGAGGTTAGTAATGTTCTTATGTCATACAGTGTAAATGACGATATTCAGCAGAATGTTGAGTATAGAACTTTAACTAATGATTATCTTAACGAAAAACTTCCTCTTCTAACCAATAAGAACGATACTTCTGAACCTAAGGCAGAGGGCGTACCTACTGAAATTCAGGATCTTGTTGGTGGTACAACAAAGGTTTTGGTTGTAACCTACGACGCAGCACAGAAAGACTACACGGTAAACCTAACATTCCCTCAGCTTGAAAACGACAACTATGTTGTTAAGACTTCATCTAAAATCGGTCACTTCAACTCCTTGATTTTGAACGAGGCAGGCGGCAGTGTTTATACAGCACCTAAGTCGTACACAGACGCAGACGGCGAACATACATTTAAGTATTGGGCTAAGCGTGTAGCTATTGAGGGCGGTGCGTCTTCAAATAAGAAGTGGGTTCCTGTTTCTACTAACTACACATATAATTACCGTATTACAGACAATATGGAGCTAAAGGCTGTATATAATACAGACGAGGATTATACACAGCTTGACGAACCTACGGTTACAGCTGACAGCACAATAACCTATATGCCTACAGGTACAGGCACAGGTTATGCGGCAGCAGCATCAGAGAGAATTTATGATTCCTACTCAAAAGACAATACTGACCGCACTCGTGTAAATGTTATATTTGACGCTGTTGGTTCAGCAAACCTTGACAAGAAAATTACAAAGGTTGGTTACGTTCTTATTAAGAATACAGGCAGCTATGCAAATGCTTCCGAGTTTACAGAGGATGTTATTAAGGATGCTATTACTTCAACCACAAGCAAAATAAACGGTCATGATGCACTGATTAAGTATTATGATGTAGTGGGAAGAGTTGATTTTAACGGTGATAGTTATGACCAAGACGGTAAAACTTGGACTAGCGAATACCAAGCCGGTCAGGTAAACCTAACAAATAAAAACAGAGCTAATTTTGTATTTGATTTAAAGAATACAGAGGCTTCACACAACTACTACTTCACCTGCTATACAGTTATGCAGAGGGACGGTCACACATATGTTTCTAAGTCTCCTTCATACTTCAACCTTGGTGAGGCAGACCCTAATGTAACACCTGATACACCTACAGAGGATACATACAACATTGCTACATCTGCAAGATACACTACTGACAGCACAACATATATCAGCGGCACAAAGGCGGGTAATGTTTTTAGCAACGGTGCTCGTTTTGCAAAAGAGGGTAAGACAATAAAGGTTTCTTACTATCCTACAAGCTACACAGAGAATGATACACAATATGTCAGCAAACTGGAAAGCCTGAAAATAGGTAAGGAAACTATTACATCGGATAACTTTGCTTTGCTTAAGATTGACCCAACTAAGAGCGGCAGCTATCAGTTTACCTTTAGCAAGGACAAATATCTTGGAACAAATGCTGCTGCCGGTGCAACACTTGAAATTGTTGCAAGCTTTAAGGCAGAGGTTAATAACGACTATGTAACAGTTAAAGCACCTGCTGTTGATAATGGTAAAGTTACTATCGGTACAACCTCTTCAACGCAGGGTTCTGATACGCTTGCAGTAGAAAAAGGCGGTTCATTCTATGTAAAGGCTACACCTGCAGATGGCTATGCATTTAATCAATGGTCAGTAAACGGAGATCCTGTTTCTATTGCCAACCCGGTTAAGGTGGATGTTGATAAAGACGGTAACCTGTTTGTAAACGGTAAAGCAGTTACTATGGAAAAACTAACACCTGTATTTGTACAGTTGATTGATGTTACTCTTACCAGCGGTACAGGCGGTACAATTTCATATTCATATAATTACAATACAGCTGTAAGCGGAACAGTTGCAGCGGGTAAAACAGAAACTGTTAAGGTACCTGACGGAACAGAAATTAAATTAACCGCAAACCCTAACAGCGGCTATAGCTTCGGCAGTTGGACAGGAGAAGTTACAGATGCTTCAGCTGTCACCACCACAATCACATGCTCTGAGGGTACAGCTATCACTGCTAACTTTAAACAGGCTTCAAATAAAACACTGTATTTGAAGCTGGGCTGCAATGAGTGGAAAGCCGGTAATCAGAAATTTTTCGCTCTTCTGAAAAACCCTGGAGAAGAGCAGCTTGTTATGACTAAGGTTAATGACGAGTTGTACCGGGTAGAAGTGCCAAGCGATAAAAACTATACACAAGTTGTATTCTGCAAGATGAATACTAACGATGATTCGTTCAGTTGGGGCAATAGACAATATGAAACAGCTGAATTAACAATACCTGCTGACGGTGGAACAATGTTTACTGTAACAGCTCAATCAAATGATAGGGCTACAGGTGAGTGGTCAACTCCTTAATCATAATACAATTACACTGCACATCTTTTTAGGTGTGTAGTGTAATAAGGATTTTGTTTTATTATTAAATTGATAATATTTTAAAGGCTATGCTTGACAAAATCTTGTTAATAGGATATAATTCCTATTAGTAGTGTGAGAGATTATTATGATATGGAGGTAATTTTATGAAAGAGTATATTAAGCCACAGCTTGAGGTAATTGAATATTCTCTTGATGATGTAATTTCTGCCTCGCCGGGGACGCCGGAAACGGGAATGCCGGATATTGTGGCTCCGACAGATGATCCTTTCTTTGGATGGGAATAAATTGCATTTATAATGAGAATTTAGTTTAAACACCCCTGCGGACACAGGCAAACAGGCCTGTGTCCGCTTTTGTTATTGTATAATATTACTGTTGAAATTTTTAATCCGCTATTATATAATAACAGCAGAAGAAGAAAATATTATCGGGAGGTTTTTATGAAAATGAAAAGAAATGCCGCACTGTTTTTAGCTGTGCTTATGTTGTTTTCGGTAGTGTTTTCCACAGGTGCCGCTGCAGCGTCATCAAGCGGCGGGTTTAAATACCGCCGTATTGCGTCAACAAACAATGCCGCAATTATGTCGGTGGAAGAGGGCAGTGACATTGAAAAGGCCCAAGAGCTTACAATACCTGCCGTAATTAACGGTTTAAGAGTTACAACTATAGACGCAGGTGCCTTTGCCAACAACACTGTTTGGAAAAAGATTAATCTGCCGGATTCTGTAGACACAATAGGCTCAAGTGCCTTTTACGGGCTAAGCTCTCTTACAGAAATTAAAATACCGAAAAAGGTTGTAGATGTAGGCTCATCGGCGTTTGCAAATTGCACATCACTAAAAAGTGTAGATTTTTCCGCAAGCACACTTACACAGCTGCCTATGAATATGTTTTCGGGCTGTACAAGCCTGAATGATGTTATATTGCCAAGCGGACTAAACACCATAGACGAATATGCCTTTAACGGCTGTTCTTCATTAAAAAGGATATATGTTCCGGCAAGTACATCAAATATTAATAAAACGGCGTTTACAAAAAATGCTGACATAACATTTTACGGAGTAGGAGGCTCTACAGTTAAATATTTTGCCTACCAAAACGGATATAAATTTGTTCCGCTTGAAGAAAGGCAGGACAGATCGTCTCTAAATACAATTTTGGTTTCGTCAGACTATAAGCTCAAGGAGGATTTGTCAGCCTATGTGCAGGCAACAGTGGCAAGCCTTAAGCAGGAGTACAGCAGTGCAAAGCAGGTGCATAACGACTTTTTCCAAAGGCAGGCAGATATTGACGCCGCCGCCGCAAGCCTTACAGCTGCGTTTAAGTCGTTGAAGCTGCAGGCTATAATAAAGCTTCAGCAAACAGTTGACAACGCACAGAAGTATCTTGACAGCTCCAACCTTTATACCGAGAACACAATAAGCACCCTGCAAAAGGCAGTTAATAATGCAAATGATTTAATAGAGCAAAACAGCTGGAATCAGTCAGCCGTAGCAAGCTCCGACGCCGCTGTAAGCAGTGCTGTAGCAATGCTGGTGCTTCGCTCAAGAGAGGATTTGCAAGGTCTGTACAATGAGTGCATTGCACTTATGGATAAAGACGGCAGTCTATATACCACAGGCTCCGTTACAAGAATGAATGAGGCTCTTGAAAATACAAAGAAGGTCTTAGATGCCGCAGCCTCAACAGACCAAGACTGCAAGAAACAGCTGTCATCACTTATTTTTGCAAGGAATAAAATGGAGCTTATTTCACATAACGCACTGGAAAACAGCGTTGCTCAGTACAGTTCATTTTTAAACAGCAATGGCTATAAATATACAGAGGCGTCTGTAAACAGTCTGTACAAGGATATTGAGCAGGCAAAAACGCTTTTGGCAGACGCTGCTGCATCGGACGCTCAGCTAAAGGAAGCTAAGCAAAGGCTTGCAGACGCCTATAATGCATTGCAAAGTGTTATGGCAGGCGATACAAACCTAGACGGCAAACTAAGCGTTGTGGACGCAGTATTTTCCTCAAGACAAATACTTGGCTCGGCAGAGTTTAATAAGCGTCAGACATATGCGGCGGATTTTAACGGCGACGGTAAGGTAACTCTTATTGATGTGGTTTTAACTCAAAGAGCAATTCTTAATGTTTAAGCTGACCTATTTTATACAGCAGCAGTATGGGTTTTCGTAATGTAAGCCTGTGCCGCTGTTGTTTTTTTGCTATTTTACTTGTGTAAATAAGGCTTGTTATGCTATAATTGTTTCACAACATATTTTGGGGGTGGTATTTTGCTGTCGGATATTGAAATTGCACAGCAGGCAGAATTATTGCCTATTGCAGAAGTAGCAAAAAAAATAGGAATAAAAGACAGCGAGCTTGAACCGTATGGCAGGTTTAAGGCTAAGCTAAATGATTCATTGGCAGACAGGCTCAGCAGCAAGCCTGACGGAAAGCTTGTTTTGGTAACTGCTATCAACCCTACGCCGGCAGGCGAGGGCAAAACCACAGTAACCGCAGGCCTAGGTGAGGCAATGGCTAAAATAGGAAAAAATGCAGTAATTGCACTGCGTGAGCCTTCTCTTGGCCCTGTTTTTGGAATTAAGGGCGGTGCCGCAGGCGGCGGCTATGCACAGGTTCTTCCTATGGAGGACATTAACCTGCATTTTACAGGTGATATGCATGCTATTACAGCCGCAAATAATCTTTTGTGTGCTATGCTTGACAACCACATTCACCATGGCAATGCCCTTAATATTGACCCACGGCAAATACTTTTTAAGCGTTGCCTGGATATGAACGACCGTGAGCTTAGAAATATTGTAGCCGGCTTGGGCGGCAAGGTGAACGGAATTCCTAGGGAAGACGGCTTCCAGATAACAGTTGCCAGCGAGATTATGGCTGTTTTGTGCCTTGCAAATGACATTACAGACCTAAAGGAACGCTTTGGCAGAATTTTGGTTGCATATACATATGACGGTAAGCCTGTATACGCAAGGGAGCTAAAGGCGGACGGTGCTATGACAGCCCTTATGAAGGACGCCATTATGCCTAACCTTGTACAAACCTTGGAGGGCACGCCGGCTGTTATGCATGGCGGGCCTTTTGCAAATATTGCACATGGCTGTAACTCTGTACGGGCAACAAGGCTTGCACTAAAGCTGGGTGACTACTGCATTACAGAGGCCGGCTTTGGCTCTGACCTTGGTGCTGAAAAGTTTCTTGACATAAAGTGCCGCTGTGCCGGCTTAGCACCAAACGCTATTGTAATAGTTGCTACCTGCCGTGCATTAAAATATAACGGCGGAGTACCGAAGGCAGAGGTTGGAAACAGCAACCTTGAGGCACTGAAAAAGGGAATAGTAAACCTAGGCGTTCATATAGATAATATGAGAAAATTCGGCGTGCCTGTTGTTGTGGCTATCAATAAATTTACTACAGATACAGAGGAAGAGCTGGAGTTCATTCGTCAGTACTGCGGCGAAAAGGGTGCCGATTTTGCCACAGCAGAAATGTTTGCAAAGGGCGGAGAAGGCGGCAGAGAGCTTGCTCAAAGAGTTGTTGATGCCTGCGAAAAAGAAAGCAACTTTAAACCGCTGTATGCACTTGACCTTACAGTGAAAGAAAAGGTTAAGAAAATCGCACAGGAAATTTACCGTGCCGACGATGTAGTATTTACACCACAGGCAGAAAAGGCACTGGCTAAAATTGTTGAGCTTGGCGGTGACAGGCTGCCGGTATGCATAGCAAAAACACAGTATTCACTTTCTGATAACCCTGCATTGCTGGGTGCACCTACAGGCCACACTATTACCGTAAGAGATGTAAGGCTTTCTAACGGTGCCGGCTTTGTAGTAATTTACACCGGAAATATTATGACAATGCCAGGCTTGCCAAAGGTTCCGGCAGCAGAAAGAATAGATGTTGACGAAAACGGCAAAATTTCCGGCTTGTTCTAAGTTAGGTGAATATTTTGAGCAGAACTTATATCAGCCACAGCTATGAGGACACCTTAAAAATCGGTGAAGGTCTTGCCGAGAGCTTAAAGGGAACAGAGGTTATTGCACTGTTTGGCGGCTTGGGAATGGGCAAAACAGCCCTAACCACCGGCATAGCAAGGGGCTTAGGCAGCAGCGACAGCGTGTCAAGCCCTACCTTTGCCCTTGTAAACGAGTATCACGGCAAATACAATGTGTACCACTTTGATATGTACAGAATATCAAGCTGGGACGACCTTTATTCCATAGGTTTTTTTGACTATTTAGACACAGGTGTGCTTGTAATTGAGTGGAGTGAAAATATAGAAAATGCATTGCCCTCCGAGTATATAAGGGTTACTATGGAAAAGGGCGATGATGAAAACGAAAGAATGATTACTGTAGAGGAGTGTAGGTAAGTGGACATATTGGCAATGGATTCGTCAGCTGTATCGGCATCGGCGGCATATATGCGTGACGGAAGGATACTGGGGCAGTACTACATTAATGCAAAGCTTACCCACAGTACCACGCTTATGCCTATGGTGGAGCATCTTTTGAAAAGTGCAAGGCTAAGCCTGAATGATGTTGACTATTTTGCAGTAGCAGTCGGCCCGGGTTCGTTTACAGGACTTCGCATTGGTATTGCTGCGGTCAAGGGCTTGTCGCTTGCGTTAAATAAGCCGTGCATACCTGTTTCTACACTTGAGGCAATAGCTTATAACTATGTGTATACAGATACATACATATGTGCGGTAATGGACGCACGCTGCAGCCAGTTTTTTAACGCATTGTTTAAATGCAGTGCAGACGGCACAGTACAAAGACTATGCGACGACAGAGCCATTGCCTTTGACGCACTTGCAGACGAGCTTAACAGTAAATACAGCGGTGTACAGTTTACATTGGCGGGCGATGGGGCACAGCTTGCATACAAGCTAATGTCAGAAAGAGTGCATACGCCTTTGCGTATGGCAGCACCGCATTTGATGTACCAGCAAAGCAGCTCGGTTGCATTTGTTGCACAAGGGCTTGCGGAGCAGGGCAGGAGTGTTACATCTCAACAGCTTTTGCCGTCTTACCTGCGCTTGCCGCAGGCACAGCAGGAGCTTAGAAAAAGGCTAAACAGCAATCAATAATATTTAACGCAGATGTTGCTATAGAAATTAAATTGCAGATTTATTTAAATGCTGTTTTGCAAGTGCGGGTGCATTTATTGTGTTTTCTTTTGTAAATGATTGTAAAATAAGATTAAAAAGATTTTTAAATATTAAAAGGGGAGTAAGTAAAATGGCAGTTATAGCTTTGGCAGCGGATCACGGTGGTTATGAAATCAAAGAGGCAATTAAGAAGCATCTTGAGGCAAACGGCGTACAGGTAAAGGATTTTGGCACAGACAGTACCGAATCTGTAGATTACCCAATATATGCCGAAAAGGCTGCTCGTGCAGTGGCCGACAAGGAGTGTACCTTGGGTATTATTTGCTGTGGAACAGGCATAGGTGTGTCTATAGTGGCAAATAAAGTCAAGGGAATAAGGGCCGCAGTGGTTACAAATGAGTTTTGTGCCGAAATGACACGCCGCCATAACGACGCAAATGTGCTCTGTCTGGGAGGACGGGTTATAAATGCCGAAACTGCTGTTAAGCTGGCAGATATTTTCCTTAACACACCGTTTGAGGGCGGCAGACATATTAACAGAGTCTGTATGATTAAAGACCTTGAAGATAAAGAGAGAGAAAATAATTAATAAATTATAAAAATTTTATAGGAGGAAAAAATATGGAAAATCAAGTTACAGTATTAGATCATCCTTTGATTCAGCACAAGCTTTCATTTTTGCGTGACAAAAACACCGGCAGTAAAATGTTTAGAGAGCTGGTGTCGGAAATTTCTATGCTAATGTGCTATGAAGCAACAAGAGATTTACCTCTTGAAGATATTGAAATAGAAACACCTGTTGCGAAAACCAAGTCTAAAATTTTAGCTGGCAGAAAGCTGGCCTTTGTTCCTATACTGCGTGCCGGCTGTGGTATGCTTGACGCAATGCTGCAGATGATTCCGGCTGCAAAGGTAGGGCATATAGGCTTATACCGTGACGAAGCTACCCATAAGCCGGTAGAGTATTATAACAAGCTGCCGCAGGATATTGAGGAGAGAGATGTATTTGTTCTTGACCCTATGCTTGCTACAGGCGGTTCTGCCGTGGACGCTATTTCAGTCATAAAAAGAAGCAATCCAAAAAGCATTAAATTTTTATGCATTGTTGCTGCACCGCAGGGCATAAGGGCTTTAACCTCTGCTCACCCTGATGTGCAGGTTTTCTGTGCGTCAAAGGACGAAGACCTTAACGAAAATTGTTACATAGTTCCGGGACTTGGCGACGCAGGCGACAGAATTTTTGGTACAAAATAAATATTATTGGCAAATGACATATTTTATGGAAAAGCTTAATATTATTAAAATAATGGAACCCGATTTTGGTTGTGAAGGTCTTCCCGATGGGCAGGAGCTTACGGATAAAGTATATGTGGAAGCACCCGACGGCAGCCGCAGGATAATTGCTATTGAGGACAAATTGCTTTACGATTTAAACCTTGATGAGGGAGACAGCTTTTGCCTTATGGACGACGGGACAATAAAACCGTTATAAAGTTTACAAAAAGTTCAAAAATTCTTGACGGTAGTACTCTGCTGTGATATAATGACAGCAATGTTTATTTTTAAGGAGGTTTTGTACTTTATGGAGAAAAAGAATCTTGCGTTGTACATCATTCTTTCAATAGTTACATGCGGCATATTTGCTTTGGTATGGATGGCTATGTTAGCAAATGATTTGCGTACAATGTCTAACGATGAGAGCAAGATGTCGGGCGGTATGGTAGTTTTGCTTACTATAGTAACATGCGGTATCTATGGTTGGATTTGGTATTACCAGGCTGGTGAAACACTTAACAGCATTAAGGCATCTCGTGGTATCGCAGCTGACCAGTCATCAGGAGTTCTTTATTTGCTTCTTGCGGTTTTCGGATTGTCTATAGTTTCAAGTGCCCTAATTCAGGACTCACTTAATAAGCTGATAGACAGCTCAAGCAACAACGGTAACTACTACAATTATTAAATTGAAAAAGAGAGTTATTAAAGCAGCAAGTATTCTTGGAATACTTGCTGCTGTTGGAATTGCCTATTTTTATATATATAAACTGCTTGGCTTTGGCATACCCTGTGTATTTTATGCAGTTACAGGTCTTAAATGCCCGGGCTGTGGCGTTACAAGAATGTGCTCAGCCTTACTGATGTCGGATTTTAAGGCGGCCTTTGAGGCTAACAGGTGCTTATTTATACTTATGCCTGCTTTTTTGTACTATGGCGTTCGCAGTGTATATATGTATATCAAATTCGGAAAAATAAACTACAATAAAGCTGAGAATGCGGTACTTATTTCTATAATAATTATACTTATATTATTTGCCGTATACAGAAATATTGTAGGAATATAAGCTCGTTTTAACTTTTCACAACAAATAACAGCAATTTTAATGTAGTTATGCAATTTGTTGTTGACATTTTGCTTGATGTGTGGTAACATATACAGGTCGTTTGACATAGATATTTAATATGCGGATGTAGCTCATCTGGTAGAGCGCCACCTTGCCAAGGTGGAGGTAGCGAGTTCGAGCCTCGTCATCCGCTCCAGTAAAAAAGGTTTGCACAGCTGTAATAGTTGTGCAAACCTTTTTTGTGCATACGAAATTATATTTTAACTCATCAGTCAGCCTTTACCCATATATAATACCTGTTTTGTGCGTTTTATGGCATTATATATAAATAGTTTATTTTGTGCAAGGCTAAATATTAATACTTCTGGCTTACCAAGTAGGTTTTTTATTATGAGAATATTGAATATTTATAATCACAAAATACTACACTGAAAAAATATATACCATCTAAAAATAATAATGACAATGTTAACTAAGTATTGTCTTTAATCTATAATTATAATTTCATTAGCTCAATTTTTAAATCATTCGGCATTTTTTCTAATGAATATCTAAATGTTGTTCTACTTAATATATCTATATTATTTCTTAAATATTTTTCAATTTCCGAAGGATAAGTTAAATATGAATACTTTAATAACCAACCCAACCCTTTTTGAATATGAATATGGTTATCATATTTTAATCTGTCACAAATGTGAAATATTTTTTCTAAATCATAATCAACGCTAAAATTTTGTTTTGATATAATAAAACAAACTAAAGAAGCACGTCTAACATAAATTTTATCCGAATAACTCCATTTGTTTATATTATCATATAAGCGGGAGTATTTTTCTATTATAGGATTTAATACTCTATAACAGAATGCATCACACTTTTCCCAACTCTCAACATATTTATAAAGCCATTTTTCATAATAACAAAAGTATTTCATATCATATAGCCCACGCTTTTTTATTAATAATGTCATAAGGGTAAATATTTCATCTTTATTATTATCTAGCATTCTATCAAATAATGAAAATAAATCTATATTAGAATTTAAAATAATTCTATTAATCTTATTTACATTTTTTATAACGTCTTTATGGGAAGATAATTCTAATATTAATTTTTCTACATTATTATTCATAATTATCACTACAAATTTCTAATACATTACCATCAGGATCTAAAATGTTAAAGTAGTAATATGGTTCTACAATATTGACATACATAATTTCAGAAACTAGTCCTAAGTCCAAATTTTGTATTCTTGTATATTCTTCTTTTAAATTATCTGTATAAAAATTAAATGTCACAATATTATTTTTCTTTT